>Ga0153918_1000012_pt1 | contig 257085 bp, 225 predicted proteins | sample TSFL002MetaG_FD_104687 | JGI IMG/M metagenome (GOLD analysis project Ga0153918, IMG submission 104687) | Attine ant fungus gardens microbial communities from Florida, USA - TSFL002 MetaG | ecosystem: Host-associated > Fungi > Mycelium > Unclassified | place: USA: Florida, Paynes Creek Historic... | reverse complement strand
GACGAAACGCGGCCCCCTCCCGGACCGGCGACCCGCGAGGGCACCGTGTTTCGTCACTTCGACTCGCTGCGCTCGCTCAGTGCGGCGCTCGGTTGTCGGCTTCGCCGTCCTCGCTCAACGACCAGCCGGCACCCGGTCCCTGAGCCTGTCGAAGGGCCTGCCCGCGTGTCAGGCGCTTCGACAGGCTCAGCGACCGACGCTCAGCGGTACTCCTCCGCCACCGACGCCAGGAACCGCAGCACCGCGAGCACGCGACGATGGTCGTCGCCGTCGACGGACAGGCCGAGTGCGGTGTAGATGTGCGAGGTGTGCTGTACGACGGCCTTCTCCGAGAGGAACAGATCCGTCGCGATCCGCGCATTGCTGCGCCCCTCCGCCATGAGCGCGAGCACCTCGAGCTGGCGCGGCGTGAGGGAGCCGACGGCGCCGCTCGCGCGGCTCGCCCGCGTGACCAGCACCGAGACGACTTCCGGATCCAGGGCCGTGCCGCCCGCGGCCACCCGGCGCAGGTCGGCGGTGAACGTGGTCACGTCGGCGATGCGCTGTTTGAGCAGATATCCGAAGCCGCCGCTGTTCTGATCCAGCAGCTCCGTCGCGTAGCGGCGCTGCACGTACTGGGAGAGCACGACGACCGGGATCCCGGGATGCGCCTCGCGGATCCGCAGCGCCGCGATCAGCCCCTCGTCGGTATGCGTCGGCGGCATCCGGATGTCGGTGATCACCAGGTCCGGCTGGAGCAGGTCCACCTGCTCCAGCAGCGCCTCGGCGTCGCCGACGGCGGCCAAGACCTCGAACCCGTCCTGTGCGAGCAGGTGCCGCAGGCCCTCGCGCAGCAGCACCTCGTCCTCGCCGATGATCACGCGCATGGCAGTTCCACCCTCACCTCGGTGCCGTGTCCCGGATCCGATCGCATCCGCAGGCTGCCGCCCAGCGCATCGACGCGGTCGAGCAGGCCGCGCAGGCCCGCGCCCCGGTCGACGCTGGCTCCGCCGACGCCGTTGTCGCGCACGACGATCTGGAGTCGGCCGGCGTCGGCGTGCAGGGTGACCCGCACCCACGACGCCTTCGAGTGCTTGACCGTGTTCGTCAGCGCCTCGGCGATGATGAAGTACGCGGTGTGCGCGGTCGTCGACGAGATCGTGGCATCCTCGACATCGGTTTCCAGGGTGGCGGGGATGGCCAGCCGGTCGACGAGGTCCTCCGCGGCGGCGGTCAGGCCGCGCTCGGTGAGGGTGACCGGCAGCACGTCGTGCACCAGCCGGCGCAGATCGGAGGCGGCCTCGTCGATCCCGCGCCGGAGGCGGGCCGACGCCTCGCTCGTGGTCGGGCTCGCGTCGGGGGCGTTCGCGATGGTCTGCGCCGCGAGGGCGAGCAGAACGAGCTGCACCTGGATGCCGTCGTGCAGGTCCTGCGCGATGCGTGAGCGCTCCCGGTCGGCGGTCTCGACGAGCCGGATCCGCGACTGCGTGAGCGCATCGTTGCTCGCGAGCAGCTCGGCGGTGAGGCGCTCGCGGTCGATCGCGAGCGCGAGCACCTCGCCCGCACGCCGCACGGGAGCCGGATCCGCGGTCATCCGGGTGTCGTAGACGATCGCGCCGACGAGCCGCGAGTCGACGCGGATCTCGCACCAGCCCCGGTCCGGTCCGCGCTGGGCCGGGTCGACCGGGCCTCCGGTCTCGTCGACGTACTCGCCGCGCTCGGCCGACCAGTACACGACCTGCAGCGAGTCGTCGCCGAGGGTGCCGGCCAGGGCGCGGGCGACGGCGGGTCCGCCTGCGCCGGTGATGCCGAGCCAGGCGCTCAGCGGCTCCAGGTCGCCGGTGCGGCGGAACCCGCCGAGCAGCACCCCGAGCAGGAAGGCGACGGGGATCGCGGCGGACACGATGAGCTGCGTCACGCCGCCGATCGCCGGATCCCATCCGAGCGCGCCGACGATCGTGGGCGCGAAGGCGAGCAGCAGCACGGCGACGATGCCGTAGCCGGACAGCGGGCCCAGCACGCGGCGGTGACCAGGGTCGGCGACGATGAGGCGGCGGGCCAGCACGATCGCCGTCAGCACCATCACGGCGATGCCCAGGGTCTTCTGCACCGCGGCGACCGCGGGGACGGCGCCCGGTGCCGCCGCCGAGAGCAAGACGAGGGCGAGCTGGAACACGGGGCAGGCGATCCAGCCCAGCACCACGGTGATGATCGACAGCCGGCCGCGTAGGCGCCCGGACGGGAACGCGTGCAGCAGATGCACGGTCATCGCGAGCGGGCTCGTCGCGAAGATCGCGCTCAGCACCGAGAGCGCATCGACGCCGAGGTTCATGAGCCCGGCGAGCATCAGGGCGATGCCGCCGATGACGAGCAGCAGCCCCGTGGCGTTGTGCGGGCGGCGCCACCACGCGAGCAGGCCTGCGGCGACCCAGATCCAGAACACGCCGGTGAACAGCGCGACCGCCCAGAGCACGTCGGAGTTGCCCCACCCGATGCCCAGCTCGACGACGCCGAGGAGGAACGCGAACACCGCGATCATGATGAGGGCGGCGGGCAGGGGGCGGTCGGATCCGAGGCGCGGACGCGCGGCGGAGGGCGTGCCGACGGTCGCCGGATCCGCCATCATCCCTCCTTCTTCGCCGTTCGGGGTTTCTACGTCGTTCGGGGTTTCTTCGTCGTTCGCGCTGCGCGCCACGTGTACACCCCATGATGTCGCGCGGCGGGTGCGGTGACCATGGGCCTGGGTCCCGTGCGGACGGCAACGTGGGGGAGCGTGGGGGCGGCCGTGTGCTCGCCCCGCGGCTGGATCTTTCCCTCCTCGCAGCGTCTTTCCCTCCCCGCAGCGGCGCGCACCAGGGGAGGGGAAGACGACCGGGGGGTGCGGCGGGGAGGACGCGGGTGGGCCGGGATCCCTCGCGCTCAGGTGAATCGGACGGCGTGCCGGATCCGGGTGCGCAGGTCGAACAGCTCGGTGCCGCCGATCGTGCGGGATCCGGGCACGCCGGCGCGCAGCAGGGGGCGCAGGGCGCTGCGGCGCACGACCACGACGGTCGTGCCGCGGATCGCGCCGAGCGGGGTGATCGCCTGCGCGAGGTCGTCATCGGGGAGCACCAGGATCGCCCCGCCGAAACGCACCCGGGCCGCGCGGGAGATCGCGCGGACCTGCGTCACGAGCGCGGTGATCGGAGCGCGCGCTCCGGCGCCGGATCCGATGATCTCGCCGCCACGGAAGCGCGCGATCTCGCTGAAGTCGGCCGACATCAGGCCGTACAGCCCGCTCGGTCCCAGCACGATGTGGTCGAGCGTGTCGGGGGATGCGGGGGCCGCACCGCCCGGGGCCGCACCGCCGCCCGTGCCGCCCGTGCCGGTCGCGCCGCCCGAGCCAGCCGCGCCGCCCGAGCTGCCCGCGTTCGTGCCGGCCGCGGGAGCGGCGCTCGGCATCGCCACATCGTGCCAGGCGGTGAAGCCCATGCCCAGGTCGGCGATCGCGCGCGCGGTGTGCTCTTCGGCGAGGGCGTTCGCCAGGATCCGGCGCAGCTCGCGCGGGATCGTCCGCACGAAGGCGGGATCGTACGGATCCGGCACTGCGGATCCGGCCCACGCCTGCACCTGCGCGACGTAGTGCCGGCGCCGGCTCGCGCCCGCCTCGCCGTAGGCCTTCGCGCGCGGACGGGTGTCGGTGCGCGCGGCCGGGGCGCGCCAGCCGTCCCACGCGACCTCGTCGTCGGCGAAGCCGTGTCCGCGGTCGTACGCGGCGCGCAGCGCGGGGGTGCCGACGAGCTCCCACGCGCGCTGCACCTGGATGAACACCGTCGCATCGCCGCCGGTGTCGGGGTGCGTGCGTCGCAGCTGCAGCCGGTACGCGCGGCGGAGTTCCTCGTCCGAGGCGTGCGCCACGACGCCGAGCACCTCGTACGCCGAGGCGGAGAGCGGGCTGTCGAACATCGCCCTCCTCGGGGTGGTCTGCGGCGCGGAACGCGGGATCCAGGGTATCCGGTCCGATGTCGACGATGTCGGCGGCAACGCGTTCGGGCAGCGCGGCGGATGCCCGCGGTCCGGGAGGAGTTCTCGCTCTCGGGCGGAAGGATCCGGGCGGTCGCTCCTCCCGAACGTGAGTTCTCCGCCCGAAGGGGCGGCCCGGCTGTGCCCCCCGAACGTGAGTTCTCCGCCCGAAGGGGCGGCCCGGGCCGCTCCTCCCGACGTGAGTCTCCACCGGAGGGGCGGTCGGGCCGTGCCTCCCGACGTGAGTCTCCGCCCGGAGGGGCGGCCGGGCCGTGTCGCAGGCCCCGGTAGCATGCGGGGGTGACGAGCACCGCGAGATCCCCGATGAGCCCGGACCATCCGCTGCAGCAGGACTACGAGGTGCGGTTCGACTGGGCGCGCGAGGGCCTGCGCTCGATCGCGCAGGGGGCGGGCGTCATCGTGGTGATCGACGCGATCTCGTTCACGACGACCGTCGAGCGGGCCGTCACCGAGGGCCTCGAGGTGCAGCCGTTCCCCGGCACCCGCCCCGAGGCCGAGCGGATCGCCGCCGAGCACGGCTTCGGCGATGCGCGCCTCGCCGGGCCGCGCGGGGGAGCAGGGGTCACGTTGTCGCCGTCGAGCTTGACGGCCGAGAACGTCGCGGACTTCGGGGCGATCCGCGCCGTGGTGCCGTCGTTCAACGGCTCCCGCCTGTCGGCCGCGGCCGCCGGCTTCGGCGTGCCCGTGCTCGCCGCATCGCTGCGCAACCGGTCCGCCGTCGCGCAGTGGATCCTCGACCATCAGCACGCCGTCGGGCGCCGCGTGAAGGTCGCCGTCATCGCCGGCGGCGAGGTGCGCGACGACGAGACCGTGCGCTTCTCGGTCGAGGACCTGCTCACGGCCGGCGCCGTCATCGACGCCCTCGGAGCACTCGGCATCGACGCCTGCTCGCCCGAGGCCGCCGCGGCCTGCGCCGCCTACACGGGCCTGGCCCGCGCGGCCCGGCACCTGTTCACGGCTTCGTCGAGCGGCGTCGAACTGCGCGAGGTCGGCCAGGGCGCGGACGTCGAGCTCGCCGCCCAGGTGGACGTGTCGACCACCGTGCCCGTGCTCGTGGACGGGGTGTTCCAGGTGGCGGATCCGGGCTCGGTCGGCTGAGGCGAAGCCGGCTGGTCCCGAGGCTTCTGCACCGTCCCGCGCGCCGAGGGCGATGCTGGAGACACCCCGATCCGCCGAGGAGCCTCATGCCGGCCGAGGAGCCTCATGCTCGCCGCCGGGGCCGCATGCCCGCCGCCGGGGCCTCACCTGCGAGCTCGGCATGAGCCGAGCGACGGGGTCGGCCGTACCGGCACGTGGTCGAGGCGCTCGAGGAGCTCATCCGGCCCTGATCCGGGCTCGGGACGACGGCGGTCGCGGGTCGCGTGCCTCAGGACCTGTCCGGCGCGACCTCGAAGTACAGCTCCGCGTGCAGGGCGCAACGCGGGTTGAAGGCGGCCGAGCAGTGCGGGCAGGCGGTCACGCCGAGGTACTCACGGATCTCGAGCTCATGTCCGCAGACGCCGCACCGCACGGCCTTCGCGTCCTGCTCGGCCGACGGCCACGGCCGGGACGGGTGCCCGGCCGTCTCCTCGTGGCAGAGATGGCACGGGTAGTACTCACCGCAGCACGCGAACCGGATCGCGACGATGTCGAGCTCGGTGCGGTAGTGCACGCAGCGGGTCTGCGCGTCGACCGGACGCCCCTTGATCTCGACGTCCTCCGTGCCCATGCCACGATCCTAGGCGCGGACGGGGGCCGATCCCGGCGCGCGCCCGGGGCTCGATCATCGAGTGCCCGGGCCTGGCGCGCGCGCCGGTCGGCCGCGGTCGCCGGCGGATCCGTGCGGCCCCGGCCTGGTGCGCGCGCTGGTCAGTCTGACCGCGCGCTGAACCGCCTGATCGTCGGCGTGGTCCGGCGGTCACGTGCGGAGCGGGCGCGGCACTGACCGCCTGACTCAGAGCCCGTTCAGCGACCCCAGGCACGGGCCGATCACGACGATCCAGGCGGCCGCCGAGATGATCAGCACGCCCGTGCCGATGCCGCGGGACTTCCGCCAGAACAGCAGCACCACGCCGAGGATGAGCGGCAGCGTCAGGGATCCGACCGCGACCGCCGCACCGACGTTCGCGAGGGTGAGGAACAGCATCAGGGCCAGGAGCATGGATCCGCAGCCGATCGCGGTTCCGACGCCGACGCCCGCGCCGAAGCTCAGGCCCGACCGCGGCGGCGCCGACCCCGGATGAGGCCCAGACGGCGCGTAGGGGTCGGACGGCGGTCCGACCGCGGCGGCGCCGGGGTAGGCGGGTGGCGCGGCGGGGAAGGCGTACCCGCCGGCGGGCAGCGCACCGGCGGGCGGCACGTCCACGGGCGGCGCACCTACGGGCGGCGCGCCTACGGGTGGTGCACCGGCGGGCGGCACGAATGGCGGTCCGGACGGCCCCGCGACAGGCGGCGGACCGCCCAGCGGCGGGGCGAGCGGTGGAACCGGGGGCGCCGGCGGCACATCGTCCGGCGAGGGACCGGAGGGTGGCCCAGCAGGCCCAGCAGGCCCAGCAGGCCCAGCAGGCCCAGCAGGCCCAGCAGGCCCAGCAGGCGCAGCGGGCGCCGGCGGCGCAGCGGGCGCCGGAGGTTGCGGCGGAAGCGCGGGCTCTCCGGGCGTGACGGGATCCTCCCGCGGCTCGTCGTCGGCCGGCGGATCCGTTTCAGGGGTCTCGGGGGTCATTCCGGATCCTCCTCGATCGACGGGGCGAAGGCGGTCACGATGCGGTCCCGATCCCGAGCCGCCCGATCCAGAACATCACCCAGAACGGCGTCGCGACGGCGGCGAGCACCGCGATGACGGACAGGTAGGCGAGCACGAGGCGGGTGTCGCCGAGCTTGCACTTCGACCGCAGCAGGCCGCCGCGGCGGGCGCGTGCGTATCCCGCGATCGCGATGAGCGCGAAGCCCAGCACGGCGATCGGGCCGAGCAGGCACGCGATGAGCGCCACGGTCGTGAACACGCACAGGCGCAGCGGATCGAACAGGGGAGCGGCGGATCCGACGGTCTCGTCGAAGCGGTTCAGGCCGGACAGGTCGAGATCGCCGGGCTCATGGGGACCGCCGTGCATGGCGGACTCCGTCGAGTCGCGGGCTCCGGCACCGGAATCCGCCGCGAAGCCCGGTTCCGGTCCGGACCGGAACCGGTCGGATCGAACCTCGCCCTCCGACGGCATGGTTCAGTGTCCCACCGAGAGCGGGAGTCGTGCGCGGCCGCCCGCGTCGACACCCGGCGCGGCGTCGGATCCGGACGCCGCGCGGCTCCCGACACTGCTGCCCGATGCGGTCACGCGGGCGCCCGCGGATCCCGTCGCCGTCGAGATCCGCGTGCGGGAGAGCGGCGCCCACGCCTGCACGGCGCAGAACGGGGCGCACTGGTGCGCCGACGTCTCTTCGTTGACGGTCGCGACGTGCACGCAGCACTGCGTGAGGCGCTCCTCGATCATGGTGTTGATGTCCATGAACGGCTTGACCGTGATGCGCTTGACCCGCTCCCCGAGGAACGCGCGCAGCCGCTTGTGCTGACCGGGCAGGGCCGCCGTGGCGAGTTTGGTGAGCGTGCCGATGCCGAGGTCGCAGCCCGTGCAGATGTCCTTCCAGAGGGATCCGATCGACGGATGCGACAGCGAGGACTGCTCGCTGAGCAGGTCGAGCAGCGACTGCTTGACCGAGTCCTTGAGCTTCTGGTTGATGCCGCTGTCGGCGATCCGGTTCGCGATCAGATCGGGGTTGAGGTCGAGGAATTCCTTGAGCTTGTCGTGTCCGACCAGCTTGGTGAGCGAGTTCCAGGATCCGGAATCGTCCTTGAGCAGGTAGCCGACCGAGCAGCAGTGCGGGTGGCTGCACGGGAGGGCGGTCAGATCCTTCCAGGTGACCTCGCCGTCGGTCTGCGGTGCCAGCCGCGCCAGCACGCCCGTATGCGTGAGGCGGTCGTGCGGGTCGATACCCGCCGACCGGCCGGATCCGAACACGGGCTGGATCGTGACGCCGCCCACGTAAGGCGTCTCCATGGCGCGGCGGATCACGGCGCCGATCTCGCCGTCGTTGACGCCCAGGGCCGCCGTCATCGTGAGGGTCGTGAACACCCCCGCCGCGCTGAGGCGTTCGAGCGCGCGCTCCTTGAACCGGCGGATGTCCGCCCCGCGGTGGTATGCGGAGGCCTCGGCGCTCTCGCCGTCGTACTGCAGATACACCTCGACCCGTTCCCGGTGCTTCTTGAGCGTCGCGACGAGCGCGTCGTCCTGTGCGATGCGCAGACCGTTCGAGTTGAGCAGGATGCGCACCACGGGCCGGGCCACGAGGTGCTCCAGCAGCTGCTCCAGCCACGGGTACAGGGTCGGCTCACCACCGGAGAGCATGAGCACGTCGATGCGGTCGTTCTCCCGTGCCAGCCGCGCATCGACCGAGGCGAGCACCTCGGCGAGCGGTGCGATCGCGCTCGCCGCGGGGCTGGACTCCGCGAAGCACGTGGGGCAGCGCAGGTTGCAGTGGTCGGTGAGGTCTTCGAGCAGGATGCAGGTGTGCTGCGTCTGCATCTCGGGCAGGCCGTCCTCATAGGCCGAGGGCACGGGCTTGAAGTTCCCCGCGAGGTCGGGCTCGTGGATCTTGGTCGGCGCGGTCCACTGCTCCAGATAGCCGAGGATCTCCGCCGACTCGTCGTACATCGTGCGCTGCAGCCCGTGCTCGGGGCAGCCGCGCTCCAGCCACACCCGGTCGTTCCGCACGGCCAGCCAGCCGCTCAGCCGGCGGACGTCGGCGAGCGGGCGATCCGGATCCTCTTCCTGGCAGGTCGGGCAGAACGCGTTGACGTAGCGGTGCACGCGATAGTCGCGCAGGGGCTGGCCGGATCCCGCGGCCTTCGCGCGGGCGGGTGCTCCTGTCGCAGCCGGATCGAGGCCTGCCGGAGTCGCCACGGTGGGGGTCATGGGCTCACCATAGCGGCCGGGAGGTCGGCGGAGAGCGGTGTCCGCGGGACCTGTGGACAACAGCACTGCTCGGGATCCGGGCCGCGGAACGGTCGCACGCACGAATGCGCGCGCCCGAGCGGAGGACCGCCCACAGGGACAGTCCTCCGCTCTGTCGGAATCAGCGACGCTCGAAGGTCTTCGTGAGCGCGCCCGCGGCGAGCAGGATCACACCGGCGAGGAGCAGGAACGGGTCATAGAACCCGGTCTGCGCGAGAGAGCCGTTCCTCGTGGTGGCTGCATGCAGGCTGCGTGCAGCTCCGGCCACGCCGTTCACCACGTGGGACACGACCTGGACTGCGCCGTTGCCGGCGCGCGGAGCGGTTCCTCCGATGCCGATCCCGGGGGTGCCGGTCCCTGGGGTGCCGGTTCCGGTGCTGGGCGTGCCCGGGGTTCCGGTGCCCGGGGTTCCCGGGACTCCGGTTCCGGGAACGGGGGGAAGACCGGGCAGTGAGCCGGTGACACCTCCGATCACGCCGGGAAGGAAACCTGCGGCCGCTCCGATGACGCCGCTGAGCGCTGCCGGAAGAGCCCTGGTGACACCGCCGACGAGCCCGCCGAGGTCACCGATCGGCAGGGACGGCAGGCCCGGGAGGGTGCTGCCGTTGCCCGGGGTGCCGCCGGTGCCGGGAAGCCCCGGGATCGAGGGCAGACCGGGGACAGCGGGCAGCCCGGGGAGGCTGCTGGTGATGCCGCCGAGGATACCGCCGATGTTCGGCAGACCCGCGCCGGGGTTCGGCTCGCCGGGGAGCACCCCCGTGAGCGCGCCGGTCAGACCGCCGAGGTTCGGCAGGCCTGGGAGGCCCGGGAGGGTTCCGCCGTTGCCCGGGGTGCCGGGATTGCCGGTGCCGGGGAGGCTCGGGACGGTGGGCAGGCCCGGCAGGTTGCCGGTGATGCCGCCGAGGACTCCGCCGAGGTTCGGCAGGCCTGGGAGGCCCGGGAGGGTTCCGCCGTTGCCCGGGGTGCCGGGGTTGCCGGTTCCCGGGATGCCGCCGGTGAGTCCGCCGAGGTTCGGCAGAGTCACCGCTGCGTGCGGTGCGGTGTTTCCGGTGGTGGGCAGGGCCGCGTCGACGTAGACGTTGGTGGTGTCGGTGCCGATGCGGTCCGTGGTGGACACGCCGTTCGGGCCGGCGGTGAGGTCCCAGACGTCCTTCACTCCGAGGACGTTGAGATTCTTGCCGACGTTGAGCCCGTCAGGGGTGGCACCCGCGTGGACGGTGCCGACCCCGGGGATCGGAACCGTGACGGCACCGGGGGTACCCGGGGTTCCGCCGTTGCCGGGAAGACCGGGAACGGAAGGCAGACCCGGAAGGCCACCAGTGATCCCGCCCAGGATTCCGCCGAGGTTCGGCAGGCCGGGGAGGGTTCCGCCGCTACCGGGGTTGCTCGTTCCGGGAAGGCCCGGGACCGAAGGCAGGCCCGGCAGGTTGCCGGTGATTCCGCCGAGGATCCCGCCGAGGTCACCGATGGGCAGCGACGGGAGGCCCGGGAAGGTTCCGCCGTTGCCCGGGGTGCCGGGGTTGCTCGTTCCGGGAAGACCCGGGATGGTGGGGAGGCCGCCGGTGAGACCGCCGAGGTTCGGCAGGGTGACCGCGGCGTGGGGTGCAGTGGTGCCGGTGGTCGGAACCGCGGCGTCGACGTAGACATTGGTGGTGTCGGTGCCGATGCGGTCGGTGGTGGAGACGCCGTGAGAGCCCGCGGTGAGATCCCAGACGTCCTTGATGCCGAGGACGTTCAGGTTCTTGCCGACGTTGAGCCCGTCAGGGGTGGCGCCCGCGTGAACGGTGCCGACCCCGGGGATCGGAACGGTGATCACACCAGGCGTCCCACCGGTGCCCGGGAGGCCCGGGACGGAAGGCAGGCCGGGAATCGAAGGCAGGCCGGGGAGGGATCCGGTGATCCCGCCGAGGACGCCGCCGAGGCTCGGCAGGCCCGGGAGGGTTCCTCCGTTGCCGGGGGTGCCGCCTGTGCCGGGGAGGCCGGGAACCGAAGGCAGGCCCGGCAGGTTGCCGGTGATTCCGCCGAGGATCCCGCCGAGGTCGCCGATGGGCAGCGACGGGAGACCGGGAACGGTTCCGCCGCTGCCCGGGGTGCCGGTGCCCGGCAGACCCGGAACCGAGGGCAGGCCCGGGATGCCGCCGGTGATTCCGCCGAGGTTCGGCAGGGTGATGGCGGCGTGCGGTGCGGTGTTTCCGGTGGTGGGCAGGGCCGCGTCGACGTAGACGTTGGTGCTGTCGGTGCCGATGCGGTCGTTCGTCGCGATCCCGCGGGGACCGGCGGTGAGGTCCCAGACGTCCTTGATGCCGAGGACGTTGAGCTTCTTGCCGACGTTCAGCCCGTTGGGAGTGACGCCCGCGTGGACACTGCCGACTCCGGGGACCGGAACCGTGATGACACCGGGGGCACCCGGAGTGCCGGGGTCCCCGGTTCCCGGGAGGCCTGGGACGGAAGGCAGGCCCGGCAGGTTGCCGGTGATTCCGCCGAGGATCCCGCCGAGGTCACCGATGGGCAGCGACGGGAGACCCGGAATGGTTCCTCCTCCATTACCTCCGGGGGTGCCGCCGTTGCCCGGGAGCCCGGGCAGGGATCCGCCACCGGGCAGGCCCGGGACAGTGGGAAGAACGCCCGCCAGGTTGCCGAGCACCGGCAGCGTGACGGACGCGTGTCCCGGCGTGGTCCCGCCGGTGGGCAGGGCCGCGTCGACGTAGACGTTGGTGCTGTCGGTGCCGATGCGGTCCGTGGTGGACACGCCGTGAGGGCCTGCGGTGAGGTCCCAGACGTCTTTCACTCCGAGGACGTTGAGATTCTTGCCGACGTTGAGCCCGTCAGGGGTGACGCCCGCGTGAACGGTGCCGATCCCGGGGACCGGCACGGTGATCACACCAGGCGTGCCTCCGGTGCCCGGGAGACCCGGAACCGACGGCAGGCCCGGCAGGCTGCCGGTGAGACCGCCGACGAGTCCGCCGAGGTCGCCGATGGGCAGCGAGGGCAGCCCCGGAATGGTTCCTCCTCCATTACCTCCGGGGGTGTCGCCGGCGCCTGGAAGGCCGGGCAGGGATCCGCCGCCGGGCAGGCCCGGGACAGTGGGAAGAACGCCCGCCAGGTTGCCGAGGACCGGCAGGGTGACGGAGGCGTGTCCCGGCGTGGTGCCGGTGGTGGGCAGGGCTGCGTCGACGTAGACGTTGGTGCTGTCGGTGCCGATGCGGTCGGTGGTGGAGACACCCTGGGGGCCGGCGGTGAGGTCCCAGACGTCCTTGATTCCGAGGACGTTCAGGTTCTTGCCGACATTCAGCCCGTCAGGGGTCGTGCCCGCGTGCACCGAGCCGACCAAGGGGATCGGGATCGTGATCACACCGGGGGCGCCACCGGTACCGGGCAGGCCCGGGATGCCGGGCAGCGAACCACCAGGCAGCCCCGGCAGGCCACCGCCATTGCCGGGCAGGCCGGGGAGGGATCCGGTGATCCCGCCGAGGATGCCGCCGACGTTCGGCAGGCCTGGCAGGGAGGGGATGCCCGGGAGTCCGGGGGTGCCGCCATTGCCGGGCAGGCCGGGGACGGAGGGCAGGCCCGGGAGGTGTCCGGTGATGCCGCCGATGGTGCCGGTGACGCCGCCGAGGACTCCGCCGACGTTCGGCAGGCTCGGCAGGGACGGGATGCCCGGGAGCCCCGGAGTGCTGCCGTTGCCGGGCAGCCCCGGAACGCCGGGCAGGCCCGGAACGCCGGGCAGGCCCGGAACGCCGGGCAGCCCCGGAACGGAGGGCAGGCCGGGAAGGCTTCCCGTGACTCCGCCGATGGTGCCGCCGGTCCCGGATGCGGCCGCATGGGCGACCCCGTCGATCGTGTCGCCGACTCCGCTGCCGGCCGCCTCGGCGACCGCGCCGACGGTGTCGGCAGTGCCGCTGGCGGCAGCATGCGTGACGTCGGCGACCGTGTTCGTCACCCCAGTGGTGGCGGCGTCGGTGACGTGGGTGACGGTGTCCGCGGCTCCCGCGGTCGCCGCGCCGGCCGTCTGGACGACGGAGCTCGTGACGTCGGGCACGGACGGGACCGATGGCAGACCCGGATCCGTGCCGCCGCCGGGAGGAACCGCTCCGGTGACGGTGCCGAGGGCGTCGCCGACGAGGTGGGAGACATCCTGCGTGACCGCCGGGAGTCCGCCGGTCCCTCCTCCGCTGCCCTGCGACGGGTCGCAGGCCGCGGACACGAGGTTCGTGACGGCGGTGAGTGTGCTGCCGACGACGTTGCAGCCGCAGTCGGCGCCATTGGGTGGCGCCTCTGCGGCGTTCGCCGCCGTCGCGCCGGCGAGAGTGATCCCGCCCGCGATGAGCGTGCCCCAGAGGGCACGCTTGACGATGCGATTCATGTTCTCTTTCCTTCTGATCTGGGGATTGCGCGAATGCGCGTTGACACGTGCCGTTCAGAGGAACGGCCGCGCCCCGATCAGTCGGGAGAGGAGTCGTGGTCCGCGACGGGAGACGCAGGCAGGCGGTCATCGCCTGCGGCGGATCCGGAGCGGACGGTCAGCAGGCGGTCGCCCGCCGACATCGAAGAGATCGTGCCGAGGATGCGCACGTCGTTCGCGCTGCCGCCGGACGCGGAGCCCGTTCCGGGCACCCCGAACTCAGAGGACGGGGATCCCGAGGGGTGCTGCGCGGGCGCCCTCGGCGCCGTCACCGCCGAGAGCGCGCCGGTCACGACGCCGTCGGGAAGCGCAGGCTGCGCGCCGTCCTGCGCAGAGACGAACGTGATGAGAGGACGCGATGCGGAAGAGACGGGATCCGACGCGCCGTGGACCGCGGGAACAGCGGGGCCACCGACCGGATCCGCGGACATCGGCGCCGGCGCCGACGCGAACGCGGTCGCACCACGCACCGTGTCGGACACGGCGCCGACGGTGCCGTCGAGCGAGACGGCGATCCGCGGGAGCGCGGCGGTCACGGTGTCGAGCGTCGTGGGCACCAGGCGCAGCACGGTGTCGACCGGCGCGAGCACGGGGCTCAGGGCCGGGGCGACGGTCTCCGTGGTCGTCACGACGGTGTCGACCGCCGCGCGGGCGGTCTGGCCGACGCTCTGGACGACCGGAACGATCGTGTCGACGAGCGGTGCGATCAGCGGTGCCGCGGGCGGAGCGAGCTCCGCGGGCGCCGGGCTCGCCTCCACGCCGGACGTCTTCTCCGGCACCGCCTCCGCGACGGGCGCCGAAAGCGCTTGGGAAGTCGGAAGCGCCGCGGAAGTCGGAAGCGCTTCGGGCGTCGGAAGCGCTTCGGAGACGGTGGTCTGCACGGCCGAGAGCGTGCTCTGCACGGTGGCCGGCGCCTCGACGATCGAGTCCTGCACCGCACTGAGGGTGTTCCCCAATGCGCCGAGAAGACCGGGCGGAGAAGGAGGCGCGGTCTCGGCGGCCTGGGCGGATCCGGATCCGAAAGCGATCGACAGCACCACCCAGCCGAGGGCGAGGACTCCGCCTGCGATCGCACCGGGGATGAGCCCCCGTAGCGACCGCGTACGACCTCGCATGGATACCCCCCGATATACCGGCTTACCCACAAGGTATGCCCCGGCGGCGGATCTGTCCAGGGGCATGCTCGGTTGTTTCCCACCCTAGGCGGTGCTCGACCCGACGCGTCCAGGCGCTCCGCACTGACGTAGCGTTGACATGTGAGTTCTTCCGCCCTCGATGTGGCCGCCGTGCGCGCCGACTTCCCCCTGCTCGCCGAATCCGTGAACGGGGCGCCGCTGGCGTATCTCGACTCCGCCGCGACGAGCCAGAAGCCGCGTGCGGTGCTGGACGCCGAGCGCGACTTCCTGGAGCGCTCCAACGCGGCCGTGCACCGCGGCGCGCACACTCTCGCCGCCGAGGCGACCGAGCTCTACGAGGACGCCCGCGCGGCCGTCGCCGGCTTCGTCGGCGCGCACCAGGACGACCTGGTCTGGACGCACGGCGCCACCGAGGGCCTGAACCTCGTGGCGTACGCGATCGGCAACGCGACCGCCGGCCGGGGGCTGCCCGAGAGCGCCCGCTTCGCGCTGCAGCCCGGGGACGAGCTCGTCGTGACCGAGGCCGAGCACCACGCGAACATCGTGCCCTGGCAGGAGCTCGCGGCTCGCACCGGTGCGGTCCTGCGCGTGATCCGGATCCGCGATGACGGTTCCCTGGACCTCGACCATGCCGCCGAGATCATCGGATCCCGCACCCGCGTGGTCGCCTTCACGCACGTCTCCAACGTGCTCGGCATCGTCAACCCGGTCGCCGAGATCGTGGCTCTGGCCCGCGAAGCCGGTGCGCTCACCGTGCTCGACGCGTGCCAGTCCGCGCCGCACCTGCCGCTCGACCTGCCCGGCCTCGGCGTCGACCTCGCCGTGTTCTCCGGCCACAAGATGCAGGGCCCCTACGGGATCGGCGGGCTGTACGGACGCCGCGAGGTGCTCGAGGCGCTGCCGCCGTTCCTCACCGGTGGCTCGATGATCACGCGCGTCACGCTCGAGCGCACCGAGTTCCTCCCGCCGCCGCAGCGCTTCGAGGCCGGCACGCAGCCGGTCTCGCAGGCGATCGCCCTCGCCGCGGCCGTGCGGTATCTCGACGGCCTCGGGATGGATCGGATCCACGCGCACGAGCAGGCGCTCGAACAGCAGATGCGCGAAGGCCTCGGCGCGATCGACGGCGTGCGGCTGCTCGGCACCGCGGAGGGTGCCGAACGGGTGGCGCTGCAGGCGTTCGTCGTCGACGGCGTGCACGCCCACGATGTCGGGCAGTTCCTCGACTCCCGCGGGGTCGCGGTGCGCGTCGGCCACCACTGCGCCGAGCCCGTGCACGCCCGCCTGGGCGTGACCGCGTCGGTGCGCGCCTCGGCCGCGCTCTACAACACGGCCGATGAGGTCGACCGGATGCTCGACGCGGTCTCCGGCGTGCGCGCGTTCTTCGGCATGGAGGGAGTGAAGGCATGATCACCGGCTTTGTTCGTCCCGGACCGCGGATCCGGTCCCGTTCCGCCGACCTTTCGGCCGGATTCGTCGGCGAAGCGGGACATCGTCGGTCGTCCGGGACCGCGTCGCAGGAGCGGCACGACGCGTGCGATGCACTGAGCGACCGAAGGGAGCCGAAGTGAGCGGCCTCGAAGACCTCTACCAGGAGCTCATCCTGGACCACTCCAAGCGCCCGCACGGCAAGGGCCTCGTCGGCGCCGACCCTTCGACCGGCTCAGGCGCCGACACGCATGTGGCCGAGTCGCACCAGCGCAACCCGATCTGCGGCGACGAGATCACCCTGCGCGTCCGCGTCTCCGACGATGGCGAGCGGATCTCCGAGGTGAGCTGGGACGGATCCGGCTGCTCGATCTCGCAGGCCTCCGCCTCGATGCTCACCGAGCTTGTCGTCGGGCACACCCGCGTCGAGGCCGGCGACCTCATCGACGGCTTCCGTGAGGCGCTGCGCTCCCGCGGCGCCGTCGAGCTCGACGAGGACGTGTACGGAGACGCCGCCGCCCTGACCGGCGTCTCCCGCTACGTCGCGCGGGTGAAGTGCGCGATGCTCGGCTGGGTCGCCCTGGAGGACGCGCTCCGCAGGGCGTGAGCGGCGATCTCCAGGAGGTCGCACCGGCAGGGCGCGACGTCCGGTCCCTGAGCCTGTCGAAGGGCCCGGATCCGTGGGCCGGACGCTTCGACAAGCTCAGCGACCGGCGACTCTCGGCGCCACTTCTGAGGACGAAGCTTCCGTCACGGCGCGGGAAGCGGATCCGGCGGGCGCCGCCCACGCTTACAGATGCCGATTCGGATCCATCCGCTGGTGCAGGATCCGGATCACGTCCACGGTCTCGGTGGTGGTCAGGTAGTAGATCCGATGGCTGCCGATCGAGTAGTGGCGGTATCCCTCGCGGATCTCGTCGCATCGCCGGCCGCGTTCTGGATCGGTTGCGATCCGTTCGATCGCCGCACGGATCTCGGCCAGGTACGTATCGGCCTGCCCGGGATCCCAGCGGGACTCGGTGAAGTCCCAGATCGACGAGAGGTCGGCGACCGCCGCCGGGGTCAGGCGGTACTGCGTCATGACCGCTTCGCGGCGACGAAAGCGTCGAAGTCGAAGGGCTCCGGGGGGCCGCTCTGCTCGCCCGCGACGAGAGCGGCGCGCAGTGCCGCGAGATGCAACTCGCGGTCCTCGAGAAGCCGGAGCCCGGCGCGAACCACCTCGCTCGCCGACCGATAGCGGCCGGTGGACACCTCGCGGGAGAGGAACTCCGCGAAGTGGTCGTCCAGGCTGATCGAGGTGTTCTGCGCCATGTGGCGAGAGTACCAGGAATTGGTATTCAGCGGTCGCACCGGTAGGGCGCGACGTCCGGTCCCTGAGCTTGTCGAAGGGTCCGGATCGCCGGTCGCTTCGACAAGCTCAGCGACCGGCGACTCTCGGCGAGACCTTCGAGGACGACGCTTCCGTTACGGCCTCTATTACGGCGGGGAATCGGATCCGGCGGGCGATCGCGTACGCTGACAGCGTGAGCCTGACCTGTCGTTGTTGTCTCTGAGCGCCCTCCGCGCTCCTTCGACGACCACAGACAGCCCGCGCACCTCTCGCGCGATCATCGTTCAGGACATCTCCGTGCGCTACGCCAGCCACGTCGCCGATCTCGTCGGCTCGACGCCTCTCGTCCGTCTCTCCTCCGTCACCGGGGCCACCACCGATCGGCCCGCGATCCGTGCGACCGTGCTCGCCAAGGTCGAGTACTTCAATCCCGGCGGATCCGCCAAGGATCGCATCGCGCGCTCGATCGTCGATGCGGCCGAGCGTGACGGGCTGCTCGGGCCTGGCGGCACGATCGTCGAGGCGACGAGCGGGAACACCGGCGTCGGCCTCGCCCTGGTCGCACTGCAGCGCGGCTACCGCATGGTGTTCGTCGTGCCGGACAAGTTCGACGGTCCGAAGGTCGCGACGCTGCGCGCCCTCGGGGCGGAGGTGGTCGTGACGCCCACCTCGGTGCCTCCCGAGCACCCCGAGTCGTACTACTCGGTCGCCGCGCGTCTCGCCCGCGAGATCCCCGGCGCGTTCAACCCCAACCAGTTCGCGAACCAGAACGGCCCGCTCGGCCACTACCGGTCGACCGGGCCCGAGATCTGGGCCGACACCGACGGACGCGTCACGCACTTCGTCGCCGGCATCGGCACCGGCGGCACGATCAGCGGCACCGGGCGCTACCTGAAGGAGGTCAGCACGGGCCGCGTGCAGGTGATCGGCGCGGATCCGGAGGGATCCCTCTACTCCGGCGGCCCCGTGCACTCCTACCTCGTCGAGGGGGTGGGGGAGGACTTCCTGCCGGACACGTTCGACGGATCCGTCGTCGACGGCTACGAACGCGTCCCGGACGCGGAGTCGTTCGCGATGACCCGCCGGCTCGCCCGCGAGGAAGGGCTGCTGGTCGGCGGATCCAGCGGCATGGCCGTCGTCGCGGCCCTTCGGGTCGCGGAGGGGCTGGGCGAGCACGACGTGGTGGTCGTGCTGCTGCCCGATCACGGCCGCGGATACCTCGACAAGCTCTACGACGACGACTGGATGACCGAGCACGGGTTCGCCGTGACGGTCCCTGAGTCACGCCCGGTCCCTGAGCTTGTCGAAGGGCCCGGATCCGCGGGCCGGACGCTTCGCTCCCCACACCTCCCTCCGGCCGGCGCTCCGCGCCGCCCGGAGCCTCCGAGGCGTGTGGGCCCGGCTCAGCGACCGGCGGCCGAGGTGACGGGACGCCTTCAGCGACCGGCAGATTCCGAACCGCAGCCGCTGCCCACACGACCGACCGACCCGAAGGGATCCGACATGACCGTCGAGACCGACAAGACCGCCACCGCCGCCATCCACGCGGGGCAGGCCGCCGACCCGCACACCGGTGCGGTGATCCCTCCGCTGCACCTGTCCACGACCTTCGTGCAGGACGGCATCGGCGGGCTCCGCCAGGGGTACGAGTACGGGCGCAGCGGCAACCCCACGCGGGACGCGCTGCAGGCTCAGCTCGCCGCGCTCGAAGGCGGCACGCACGCCTACTCGTTCGCGTCCGGGCTCGCCGCGGAGGACACCCTGCTGCGTGCGATCCTGCAGCCCGGCGACCACGTGCTGCTCGGCAACGACGTCTACGGCGGCACGTTCCGGCTCATCTCACGGGTGCTCGGCGCCTGGGGCGTCACGGTGCAGGTCGTCGACCTGAGCTCTCTCGACGCCGTGCGGTCTGCCGTCGCGGCCAAGGCCCCGCGCGTGCTCTGGGTCGAGACGCCCTCGAACCCGCTGCTGCGGATCTCCGACATCGCGGCGCTGGCCGAGATCGGGCACGCCGCCGGATCCGTCGTCGTGGTCGACAACACCTTCGCCACCCCGGCCCTGCAGCGCCCGCTCTCTCTGGGCGCCGATGTGGTGGTGCACTCCACCACGAAGTACCTCGGCGGGCACTCCGACGTCGTCGGCGGCGCGGTGGTGCTGAAGGATGCGGAACTCGCCGAGAAGGTCGGGTTTCTGCAGTTCGCCGTGGGCGCGGTCTCCGGACCGTTCGACGCGTGGCTGACCACGCGTGGCATCAAGACGCTGCCGGTGCGGATGCGCCAGCACAACGCCAATGCCGAGGCCGTGGCGGAGTTCCTCGTGACGCACCCCCGGGTCGCCCACGTCTACTACCCTGGCCTTCCGGAGCACCCCGGCCACGACCTCGCCGCGCGGCAGATGTCGGGCTTCGGCGGCATCGTCTCCGTCGCCCTGGAGTCCGGGGAGGCCGCCCGCCGCTTCGCCGAGTCGACGCGAGTGTTCCAGCTCGCCGAGTCGCTCGGCGGCGTGGAGTCGCTCGTGAACTACCCCGACGCGATGACCCACGCCTCCGTGCGCGGCACCGAGGCGGCGGTGCCCGTCGAGGTGGTGCGGCTCTCCGTCGGCCTGGAGGACGTCGCCGACCTGCTCGCCGACCTGGAGCAGGCGCTCAAGGCCTGAGGCGCCCGGGCCCGGATGCCGGCCCTGCGCGGCCCGGCTCGGATTCCCCGCGCGAGAAACCAGATCCAGCATGAGACACCAGATCCAGCATGAGACACCAGATCCAGCATGAGACACCACAGCAGACGTGGTGTCTCATGCTGGAAATGGTTTCTCGCGGGCGTCGCCGAGCCACGGCGCTGCAGAACCCTGCGGCGCGCGTCGAATACTGCGAGAGGCGGGGGTGCGGAATACCCCCAGGGGGTATATGGTTATCTCGTCCGGATACCCACTCGGGGTATCCGACGGAGGAGACGACATGACCACCACCGAATACCAGGTGACCGGGATGACCTGCGGGCACTGCGAGATGTCCGTGCGGCGTGAGGTCGGCAAGATCGCGGGCGTCGAGGCCGTCGCCGTGAGCGCTGCCGACGGCTCGCTCACGATCACGGCCAGCACCCCGCTCGACGACGCGCACGTCTTCGCCGCCGTCGACGAGGCCGGATACCGGGCAGTCCGCGTCTGATGAACCCTGCGGGACGGCTGGGCCTCTACGGCACCGCGCTCGCGGCGGCCTTCGCCGTGACGTTCGGCGCCGCGAGCCTGGTCGCCCCCGCGCGTCGCGGCGCCGCAGAGCACGCAACAGGAGCAGGGCACGCAGCAGGAGGAGAAGAGCTTGGACGGGCACGACGCACACGGATCGACGGCGCAGACGACCGCCGGCCACGGCGCCCATGAGACGGCCGAGGCGACGGCCGGGGTGTCCCTGGCCGCCGGCGGATTCGCCCTCGCGCCGATCGCCGCCCCGGCCGTGGCGCGGGAGCAGGGCACGCTGAGCGTCCGGATCCTGGACGGATCCGGCGCCACGGTCACCGCATACACGCCCCAGCACGAGAAGGCCCCGCACCGGCACTGACCACGGGTCCGTCCGCCCGCCCGGGCGGACGGACGATCGACACGGAAGGAGACGCACCCATGACCGCGAACACGAACAGCGTGGAGCTCGAGATCGGCGGGATGACCTGCGCCTCCTGCGCGAACCGCATCGAGAAGACGCTCAACAGGCTCGACGGCGTCACCGCCACCGTGAACTACGCGACGGAGAAGGCCAGGGTCGACCTGCCGGAGGGCTTCGATCCTGCGACGCTCATCGCGCAGGTCGAGGACATCGGCTACACGGCGGTGCTCCCGGCGCCGGTCGCTGAGCCTGCCGAAGCGCCCGTCCCTTCGACAGGCTCAGGGTCCGAGTCTGTGGACCCGGAGCTGCGCTCCCTGCGCACCCGCCTGATCGCCGGCACGATCCTCACCGTCCCCGTCATCGCGATGGCGATGATCCCCGCGCTGCAGTTCACGTACTGGCAGTGGGCGTCTCTCGCGCTGGCCGCCCCGGTGATCGTGTGGGGTGCGTGGCCGTTCCACCGCGCCGCGTGGCTGAACCTGCGCCACGGCGCCGCGACCATGGACACGCTCATCTCGATGGGCACCCTCGCCGCGTTCGGGTGGTCGCTGTACGCCCTGTTCCTCGGCACCGCCGGGATGCCGGGCATGCGGCACGAGTTCTCGTGGGCCCTGCAGGCCGGCGACGGCACGGGCAGCATCTACCTCGAGGTCGGCGCCGGCGTGACCATGTTCATCCTGGCCGGCCGGTACTTCGAGAAGCGCTCCAAGCGGCGGGCGGGGGCGGCGCTGCGTGCGCTGCTCGAACTCGGCGCGAAGGACGTGGCGGTGCTGCGCCCGTCGACGCGCTCAAGGACCGAGACGGACTCAGGGGCCGCGCCGGGCTCAGGGGCCGCGCCGGGATCCGCCGTCGAGGAGGTGCGGATCCCGATCGCGCAGCTCGCCGTGGGCGACGAGTTCGTCGTGCGCCCAGGCGAGAAGATCGCCACGGACGGCGTCGTCGTCTCCGGGACCTCCGCGGTGGACGCCTCGATGCTGACGGGCGAATCCGTGCCGGTCGAGGTCGGTGCCGGCGACGCCGTGGCCGGAGCGACGGTCAACGCCGGGGGGCGCCTTATCGTCCGTGCGACGAGGGTCGGATCCGACACGCAGCTCGCCCAGATGGCTCGCCTCGTTGAGGACGCGCAGACCGGCAAGGCCGAGGTGCAGCGTCTGGCCGACCGGATCAGCGGCGTGTTCGTGCCGATCGTGATCGCGATCGCCGTGGTGACCCTCGGGGCCTGGCTCGGCGCGGGGCACCCCGTGCCGGCGGCGTTCACCGCGGCCGTGTCCGTGCTCGTGATCGCCTGCCCGTGCGCCCTGGGCCTCGCCACTCCGACGGCACTGCTGGTGGGCACGGGCCGCGGGGCGCAGCTGGGCATCCTCATCAAGGGCCCGGAGGTGCTGGAGTCCACCCGGCGGGTCGACACGATCGTGCTCGACAAGACCGGCACTGTGACGAGCGGTCGCATGGAGGTCGTCGACGTGATCGCCGAGGACGGGACGGATCCGGCCGAGCTGCTGCGACTCGCGGGTGCCCTCGAGAACGCTTCCGAGCACCCGATCGCGCAGGCCGTGGCCCGCGCGGCGGCCGCCACCTCTCCGGGGTCGTTGAGCGAGGACGCCGCCTCGGTTGTCCCTTTTCCGGGGTCGTTGAGCGAGGACGCCGCGCCGGCTGTCCCTTCTTCGGGGTCGTTGAGCGAGGACGCCGCGTCGGCTGTCCCTTTTCCGGGGTCGTTGAGCGAGGACGCCGCGCCAGCGGCGACCGAGACGAAACGCCGCACGCTCTCGGAGAACGGCGTTTCGTCTCGCTTCGCTCGCTCAACGACCCCGATGGCGCCCCTCCCGCTCGTGGAGTCCTTCCAGAACATCCCGGGCCGCGGCGTGCAGGGCGTGGTCGAGGGCCGCGCCGTGCTCGTGGGCCGGGAGGCGCTGCTCGCCGACTGGGCGCAGCACCTGAGCCCCAGGGTCGCCGCGGCGAAGGCCGAGGCCGAGGCCGGAGGCAAGACCGTCGTCGCCGTCGGGTGGGACGGATCCGCTCGTGGCGTGGTCGTGATCGCCGACGCCGTCAAGCCCACCAGCGCCGACGCGATCGCCGCGCTCAGGCGCCTCGGCCTCACCCCGATCCTGCTCACCGGCGACAACGAGGCGGTCGCCCGGCGGATCGCGGCGGAGGTCGGCATCGCCGAGGTGATCGCCGAGGTGCTGCCCGAGGGCAAGGCCGAGGTCGTCTCCCGCCTGCAGGCCGAGGGGCGCGTCGTCGCGATGGTCGGCGACGGCGTGAACGACGCCCCCGCGCTCGCGACCGCGGACCTCGGCATGGCGATGGGCACGGGCGCCGACGTCGCGATCGAGGCGAGCGACATCACGCTCGTGCGCGGCGACCTGCGCACCGCGGCCGACGCGATCCGGCTCTCCCGCCGCACGCTGGGCACGATCAAGACGAACCTGTTCTGGGCCTTCGCCTACAACGTGGCGGCGATCCCGATCGCCGCTCTCGGCCTGCTGAACCCGATGCTCGCCGGAGCCGCGATGGCGTTCTCGAGCGTGTTCGTGGTGGGCAACAGCCTGAGGCTGCGTCGCTTCCGCTGACACCGGGCCACTCGCTCGTCCGTCCCGCGATGCAGGTCTTCTTCCCGTTGCAATAAGTGCCAGTCTGGCCGCCGCATACCGCCACTTATCGCGACGGGAGCGTAACGGTGAGGTGACGGCGCGGCTCCGGGGTGCGCTCACCGGCCTCCCGCGCGGAGCCTCTCCTCCTCGGCGGTCGCGGCCCAGCTGGCGAGCATCCGCAAGGCGTCCGCGGATCCGGATCCGGGCTCGGCCGTGTAGACGGCCATCATCACGCCCGGATCGGCCGACAGGTCCAGGCCCTCGAACGTGAGGTCCAGATCCCCGACGACGGGGTGATGCAGGCGCTTGATCCCGGTGCGATGGAAGCGCACGTTGTGCGCCGCCCAGAGCGTGCGGAACTCCTCCGAGCACTCCGACAGCTCCGTGACGATCGATGCGAGCGCCGGATCCCCGGGATGCCGGCCGACCTCGGCGTGCAGGGTCGCGACGAGATCCTGCGCGACCTGGTCCCATTCGCGGTAGAAGGTGCGCGCCGCCGGATCCAGGAAGGCGAAGCGCAGGCTGCTCGGCCGCTCGTGCGCGAACAGCGGCGCGTACAGCGCCCGTCCCAGCCGGTTGGCGCCGAGGTAGTCGAAGCCGCCGCCGCGCACGATCGCGGGCGCGTCGACGATCGCGTCGAGCATCCGGAGCACACTGGGCCGGAGGGCGACGGTGCGCGGTCTCACGGCGGCCCCGGTGCGGGCGGTGCGATCCGCGCCGCGGGCGAGATCGAACAGGTGCGCCGTCTCGGCCTCGTCCAGCTGCAGGGCCATCGCGATCGCACCCAGCACGGCGTCCGAAGCGCGGGCGAGGTCGCCGCGCTCGATGCGGATGTAGTAGTCGACGCTCACCCCCGCCAGCAGCGCGACCTCCTCGCGACGCAGCCCCGGTACTCGCCGGAACCGCCCGTAGGCGGGCAGCCCCGCCTGCTCGGGGGAGAGCCGGGCGCGGCGCGAGGTGAGGAAGTCCTGCACCGCCGCCCTGGCGTCCCTCGCGCGCTCGTCCATCCCTCGACCGTACGCGCCGGGCACCCGCGGTGCCAGGCACTGACAGTACCCGGAACATCCGGGTCTGGTGCCCGTGGGCGATCTGGAGTCGACTGGACGTGCTCCGGATCCGCCGGAGCGGGATTCGGCAGGGCAGCTCGACGCCCGGCCGGCAGCGACGGCAGGAGAACCGCATGCACACGCGCACACTCGGACACGGCATCGACGGCGCAGGCCTCGAGGTCTCGGCGATCGGCCTCGGCGCGATGGGGATGTCCCAGAGCTACGGACCGAACCCCGGCAGCAGGGACGACATGATCGGCGTGCTGCGCTCGGCGCTCGATCACGGCGTGACCCTCATCGACACCGCAGAGGTCTACGGACCCTATGTCAACGAGGAGCTCGTCGGTGAAGCGCTCGAGCCCGTCAGGGATCAGGTCGTGATCGCCACGAAGTTCGGCTGGCACATCGAGCAGGACGGCCGGTACACGGGGGTGGACAGCAGGCCCGACCAGATCCGCCGGGTCGCGGAGGCGTCGCTCCGCCGGCTGCGCACCGACGTCATCGACCTCTTCTACCAGCACCGGGTGGATCCGGCGGTGCCGATCGAAGACGCCGCCGGCACGGTCGGCGAGCTCGTGCGCGAGGGCAAGGTGCGCCATTTCGGCATGTCCGAGGCGTCCGCCGCGACCATCCGCCGGGCGCACGCCGTGTTCCCGGTGACCGCCGTGCAGAGCGAGTACTCGCTGTGGACGCGTGATCCGGAGGCCGAGGTGCTGCCCGCGCTCGCCGAGCTCGGGATCGGCTTCGTGCCGTTCAGCCCCCTCGGCAAGGGCTTCCTCACCGGCACCGTGAGCGCCGAGGCGGGTTTCGCCGAGGGCGACATCCGTGCCACGATCCCGCGGTTCACCACCGGCAACAGGGCGGCGAACCAGCGGCTGGTGGACCACGTCGCCGCGCTCGCCGCGGCCAAGGGGGCGACGCCGGGCCAGGTCGCCCTCGCGTGGCTCCTGGCGCAGGAGCCGTGGATCGTGCCGATCCCCGGGACGCGCCGCACCGCCCGCATCGTCGAGAACGCCGGATCGACCGCGCTCGCCCTGTCCGCCGACGAGCGCGCGGATCTCGACTCCCTGGCCTCGCGTCTCGGCGTCGCCGGCGATCGCTACAACCCCGATCAGTTCTCCTACGTGGGGCGCTGAGACGGGCCGGAGGCTCGTCGGAAGAAGCAGAAAGTCCTGTCATCCCCTATCGATTCGCCGAATCGATTCGATACGATAGGAGACGGCCTGCCGTGACCGATCACGGCGGGCCTTGCTTCGTCCCCCGCCGATCCCCCGCCCGAAGAGTTCCCGCATGGCCGTCGCCCTCACCACTGGCCGCCCCTGGCGCGTCATCCTCGCTTTCGCCATCCCGCTGCTGATCGGCAACGTCGTGCAGCAGCTGTACCAGTTCGCCGATGCGATCGTCGTCGGCCGCCATCTCGGCGTCGACTCGCTCGCGGCCGTCGGCGCCACGGGCAGCCTGATCTTCCTGCTGATCGGCTTCGCGTGGGGGCTCAGCAGCGGTTTCGCGATCCCGACCGCGCAGTCGTTCGGCGCGGCGGACCACGCCGCGGTGCGCCGGTCCGTCGCCACGGGCACGCTGCTGACGGCCGCGACGAGCATCGTCATCTCGGTGGGCGCCCCGCTCGTGACCGCGCCGCTGCTCGCCCTCCTGCAGACGCCCGAGGCGCTCATGCCCGAGGCGACCGTGTTCACGCAGGTCACCTTCATCGGCGGCAGCACCGTGATGTTCTTCAACTACCTCTCCGCCGTGATCCGCGCGATCGGCGACTCCCGCACCCCGCTCGTGTTCCTCACGGTGTCGTGCGCGCTGAACATCGTGCTCGTGATCCTCATGGTCGGCACTTTCGAATGGGGCGTCGCGGGAGCGGCCTGGGCGACCGTCGTCGCGCAGGGCGTCTCTGTCGCGCTGTGCCTGGTGTACGTCTGGCGCAAGCTCCCGGTGCTGCACGTGCAGCGGGCCGACTGGCGCGTCACCCGTGCCGACATCGTGGAGCACCTGCGTCTCGGCCTGCCGATGGGCTTCCAGGCCTCGATCATCGCGATCGGCACGATCACCGTGCAGGTCGCGCTGAACATGCTCGGCGCCGCCGCCGTCGCGGCCTACACGACCGCGTCCCGCGTGGACAGCATCGCGGTCGCGTTCCTCGCGTCGATCGGCCTCGCCGCCTCGATGTACGCCGCGCAGAACCTCGGCGGTCGCCGGCCGGATCGGATCCGCCGGGGCGTCACGCAGGCGATCTGGATGGCCGTCATCACCGCCGTCGTGCTCGGCGCCCTGCTGGTGCTGTTCGGATCCTCGATGGTGCGCGTGTTCATCGGCGACGGCTCCGACGAGGTCGTCCGCCTCGCCGCGCTCATGCTGCTCATCAACGGCGTCAGCTACACGGCCCTCGGCGTGCTGTTCGTGCTGCGCGGGGTGCTGCAGGGGCTCGGTCACACGCTCATCCCGACGGTCACCGGGGTGATCGAGCTCGTGATGCGCGTGGCGGCCGCGGTCGTGCTCGGCGCCCTGATCGGCTACCCCGGCGTCGTGCTGAGCAACCCGCTCGCGTGGCTGGGCGCGGTGGCGCTGCTGATCCCCGCGTACGTCACGGCGCACCGCGAGCTCGCGCGGATGCGGGTGGATCCGATCGAGGTCACCCCGACCACCGCGATCCCCGTGGTCGGTCCCACGGACGGCTCGATGGTCGTCGATGCCGTCATCACGGCGCCGGTGCCCGTCGTGAAGCCCAGGTCGCGCCTCAAGGCCGGGCGTCGCTGACGCCGGACGTCGCTGACGCCGGGCGTCGCTGCCCGCGACGCCGGACGCCGGACGCCGCTGCTGCCTGGGATACCGGACGCCGCCCGCGATGCCGGATGCCACTGCTGCGCGCGATACCGGACGTCGCTGCCCGCGCCGCCCGCGACGACCGACGCCGCGGCCCCCATCCGTGACGCGACGCCCCGTGCGCATCGGGGTGCGGATCTGCGTGCTTCCCGTGGATCTGAGCGCACCGCTTGCGGTCGGGACCGCGGTCGCGCACGCTGGTTCCCGGGCAATGTCAGCCGACGAGGGGTGAGGTCATGGCTCAGCGGATCATTCCGAACATCTGGTGCGACCGCAACGCGGAGGAGATGGGCGGGTTCTACGCCTCGGTGTTCGACGACACGACGGCCGAGGTCGTCGCACGGTACCCCACCCAGGGGCTGCCGGAGTTCCAGCGTGCGTTCGCCGGCGCAGCCCTGACGGTCGACGTGACGATCCGGGGCTACCGGATCACGCTCATCAACGCCGGCAGCGAGTTCTCGCCGACGTCGGCGATCTCGTTCGTCGTGACCGTGGATCCGCGCGATTTCGACGGCGACGAGTGCGCTGCGCGCGGCTGGATCAACACCGTCTGGACGCGCCTGGGCGAAGAGGGCCGTGTGCTCATGGACATCGGCGAGTATCTGTTCAGCGGTCTGTACGGCTGGGTCGAGGACCGCTACGGGGTGAGCTGGCAGCTGAAGCTCGTGCATCCCGATGCCCAGCCGGAGCCGCCGATCATTCCCATGATGGTGTTCGGGGGACCGCTGCAGCAGCGGGCGCACGAAGCGATCGCGTTCTACGGGGCCTTGCTGCCGCCATCGGGGCTCGTCCGCCAGGTGGTGTACCCGGTCACCGAGCCGCCGCACGTCGACGAGCCGATCATCTACTCCGAGTTCGTGATGGCGGGGCAGCGGTTCGCCGCCTTCGACTCGCCGGTCGACCGGGACCACCCGTTCACCCCGGGGCTCTCGCTGCAGCTCGACTGCGACGGACAGGAGGAGATCGACCGGATCTGGGACGCGCTCAGCACCGTTCCCCAGGCCGAGCAGTGCGGCTGGCTGGTCGACCGGTTCGGGGTGAGCTGGCAGATCGTGCCCGCGAACCTCGGCGAGCTCATGCAGCGTCCGCACGCCTACGAGCGCCTCATGCGGATGAAGAAGATCGTGATCGCCGACTTCTGAGGATGTGCGGCTCGCCGGCGCACTGGACGGGCACCGGCATACCGGTCGGGCACCAGCACACCGGTCAGGCACCGGCACAGCGGCCGGGGTCAGCCGGCCGGCGTCAGGCGGCCGTGGTCACGCCGTCCGGGTCCAGGCGCTGCCGGCCGCCGAGCTGCGCTCGATCGCGTCGAGCACGCGCTGCACGTGCAGTCCGTCCGCGAACGACGGGGACGGCGGCGTCCCGTCCGCGATCGCCCGCACGAAGTCGACGACCTGGTGCGAGAAGGCGTGCTCATAGCCGAGCATGTGCCCGGTGGGCCACCACGCGCCCGCGTACGGATGTCCGTGCTCGGTGACGAGGATCCGCCGGAAGCCGAGCTCGTCCGGTTCGGCGGTCGCGTCGTAGAGCTCGATCTCGTTCATACGCTCCATGTCGAACGAGACCGCGCCGTCGGATCCGGAGATCTCGAAGCGGAACGCGTTCTTGCGGCCGGTGCGGAACCGGGTGGCCTCGAACGACCCCAGCGCGCCGTTGTCGAAGCGGCCGTGGAACAGCGCCACGTCGTCGACCGTCACCGGCCCGCGCTCGGAGGACGCCGTGCCGGACAGGCCGATGCCCTCGCCCATGAGCGGCCGCTCGGGCACCAGGGTCTCCAGGATCCCGGACACGGAGGCGAGACGGGATCCGGTCACGAACTCGACCATGTCTATCGCGTGCGCGCCGATGTCGCCGAGGGATCCGGATCCGGCGCGCTCCTTCTGCAGCCGCCAGGTGAGCGGCGCCTCGGGGTCGGTGAGCCAGTCCTGCAGGTACTCCGCGCGGACCTGGCGGATGGTGCCGAGGCGCCCGGACGCGACGAGGTCACGCGCGAACGTGGCCGCCGGCACCCGCCGGTAGGTGAAGCCGACCATCGACCGCGCGCCCCGCGCGCTCGCCGCTTCGGCGGCGGCGGTCATCCGCTCCGCGTCGGCGACCGAGTTCGCCAGCGGCTTCTCGCAGATCACGTGCTTGCCGGCCTCGAGCGCGGCGAGGGCGATCTCGCCGTGCGTGTCGCCGGGGGTGACGATGTCGACCACGTCGATGTCGTCGCGCGCGATCGCCGCGCGCCAGTCGTCGGATGACTCGGACCAGCCCCAGGTGTCCGCCGCGGCCTGCGCGGGGGCGGCGTTGCGGCCCACCAGCAGCGTCATCTCGGGCCGGCGCGGCAGGTCGAAGAAGCGGGGGGCGACCCGCCAAGCCTGGGAGTGCGCCGCACCCATGAATCCGTGGCCGATCATCGCGACCCGGAGCCGATCCGTCATCGACGCCGCCTCTCAAAAGTGGTTGACCACAACATATAGGATGGACCGAGAGCTGTCCAGCGCGACCCGGGGAGCGCCTGTCCCGCCAGGGGACCTCGCGACCTGAGAGAGCGACCTGAGAGAGCAGAGAGCACGAGGATGCACATGACCGATTCGACTGCGACGCGCCACGCGCTCGTTGTGCGCGGGGGATGGGACGGGCATGCGCCCGTGCAGGCCACCGAGCTGTTCATCCCGTTCCTGGAGCAGAGCGGCTTCGCCGTGCGCGTCGAGGAGAGCCCGGCGGTGTACGCCGACGCCGGATACATGGCCGGGGTCGATCTCATCGTGCAGTGCAACACGATGAACACGATCGAGAAGGCGGAGTTCGAGGGTCTGCGCGCCGCGATCGAGGCGGGCACCGGCATGGCCGGCTGGCACGGCGGCATCGCCGACTCCTACCGGAACAGCTCCGACTACCTGCAGCTGATCGGCGGGCAGTTCGCGACGCATCCGGGCAAGCACCCGGACCAGCGCTGCGGGGGACCGGAGGACAACTACCTGCCGTACACGGTCGAGCTCACCGAGCTCGGCCGCGGGCACGAGATCATGGCCGGACTGGACGACTTCGCGCTGGAGACCGAGCAGTACTGGGTGCTGCACGACGACCTCATCGACGTGCTCGCCACGACAACGCATCCGACCCGGCCGTACCACCCGTGGCACCGCCCGATCACGTCGCCCGCGGTCTGGACGCGGCTGTGGGGCCAGGGGCGGATCTTCGTCGCCACGCCGGGGCACTCGCTCGACGTGCTGCAGGATCCGAACGTGAAGACCATCATCGAGAGGGGCATGCTGTGGGCCAGCAGGTGACGCCGCTGCGCGTCGGGATCGTCGGGTGCGGGCAGATCGCCCAGCAGTACCTGGACACGTTCGCGCGGCTGGACACGGTCGCCCTCGTCGCCGTCGCCGACCTCGTGCCCGAACGGGCCGCCGAGGTCGCCGCCCGGGTGCCGGGCGTGCGGGCGCTGAGCATCGACCAGCTGCTCGCGGACCCCGAGGTCGCGCTCGTGATCAACCTCACGATCCCGCTCGCGCACGCCGAGGTCTCGCTGCGTGCGCTCGCCGCCGGCAAGGAGGTCTACACCGAGAAGCCGCTCACCGCCGACCTCGCCTCCGCGACCGAGGTCATCGCCGCGGGGGAGGCCGCCGGGCTCTGGGTGGGGTGCGCGCCGGACACCGTGCTCGGCACCGGAATCCAGACTGCGCGCAAGACGATCGACGACGGCCTCATCGGCCGCCCGATCTCGGCGACGGCGACCATGGTGACGCCGGGCCACGAGCGCTGGCACCCCAACCCCGACTTCTACTACCTGCCCGGCGGCGGCCCGCTGCTGGACATGGGGCCGTACTACGTCTCCGCGCTGGTGCAGCTGCTCGGGCCGGTCACCTCGGTCATCGGATCCGCGAGCCGCCTGCGCCAGGAGCGCACGATCGGATCCGGTCCCCGTGCCGGAGAGACGGTTCCGGTCGAGATCGACACCCATGTCACCGGCGTGCTCACGCACGCGTCCGGGGCGCTGTCGACGCTGGTGATGTCGTTCGACGCCGTGGCCACGCACGCCGCGAACATCGAGGTGCACGGAGAGCGCGGATCCCTCGCGGTGCCGGATCCGAACCACTTCGACGGCGAGGTGCGGCTGCGCGCGCTCGGCGCTGACGGGTGGGAGGTGCAGCCGGTCTCGGCCGGCTACCGCGCCGCCGGTCGCGGGGTGGGGGTGCACGACCGCGCGCTCAGCGCCGACCGGGCGCACGCCCGCGCCTCCGGAGCCCTCGGCTTCCACGCGCTCGAGGTGATGCAGGCGGTGCTCCGCTCCGCGCGAGAGGGACGTGCGATCCCGATCGAGAGCACCTGCGAGCGTCCGGCCCCGGTGCCGCTGTCGGGGCTCTGACGCGGAGTCTCCGCGAAGGGCGGAGATCTCGCGTCTTCTCGGTACGCCGGAGGCCGGATCCGCTGACACCGCCAGCCGGATCCGGGCGGCCGTGACGCCCGGATCGACGCGGAGCAGATCTTGCCGCCCGGACGGTGCTGCCCCCCGGACGGTGCGTGCTGCCCGGATGGTGCTTGCCCCCGGATGGTGGGTGCTACCCGGACGGCGCCTGCTCCCCGGACGGCGCGGCGCCTCAGCGGTGGTCGCGGTCGTGGTGCTGGCCGGACTCGTCGCCGCTCGCCACCCGCTCGGCCTCGCGGGCCCGCAGATCCACCCGGCGGATCTTGCCCGAGATGGTCTTGGGCAGCTCCGGCACGAACTCGATGACCCGCACCCACAGGTGCGGGGAGAGCTGGCCGCGCGCGTACGCGAAGATCGAGCCGGCGGTCGCCACCAGGTCTTCGTGTGCCGACGCCGTCAGCACCACGTATGCCTTCGGGACGGCGAGCCGGGTCGGGTCCGGGCTCGGCACGACCGCGGCCTCCACGACGTCCGGGTGCTCGAGCAGCACCGATTCGAGCTCGAACGGCGAGATCTTGTAGTCGGAGGCCTTGAACACGTCGTCCGCACGGCCGACGTACGTCAGGTAGCCCTCGGCGTCGCGGGTCGCGATGTCGCCCGTGTGGTGGAAGCCGCCCTCGCGGGAGCGGGCCGTCGCGTCCGGATCCGCGTAGTACCCGGCCATCAGCCCCAGCGCGTGCTCCGCGAGATCGAGGCAGATCTCGCCCTCGGCGACGCCGTCCGCATCGCCGTCGACGCGTGCGCCGGTGACCGGATCCACGAGGACGACCGGGTAGCCCGGCAGGGGACGGCCCATGGATCCGTCCTTCACGACCTGGCCCGGCGAGTTGCCCACGCACGCGGTCATCTCGGTCTGGCCGAAGCCGTCGCGGATCGTGCCGCCCCAGGCCTGGCGCACCCGCCCGATGACCTCCGGGTTGAGCGGCTCCCCGGCGCCGACGAGCTCGCGCGGCGGGTGCGGGAGGCGGCCGAGGTCGGCCTGGATCAGCATGCGCCACACCGTCGGCGGCGCGCAGAACGTGGTCACGCGGTAACGCTCCATGACCTCCATGAGCGTGTTCGCGTCGAAGCGATCGTCCTTGTAGACGAACACCGTCGCCTCGGCGAGGAACGGCGAGTAGAAGCTCGACCAGGCGTGCTTGGCCCAGCCCGGCGAGGAGATGTTGAGGTGCACGTCGCCCTCCCGCACGCCCAGCCACCACATCGTGGAGAGGTGTCCGACGGGGTAGGACACATGCGTGTGCTGCACGAGTTTCGGGCGGCTCGTGGTGCCGGACGTGAAGTACAGCAGGCTGGTGTCGCCTGCGGGAGTGGGCCCATCGGGCTCGAACTCGTCGTCGGCGCCGTTCGAGGCGGCGAAGTCGTGCCAGTCCGCCGGTGCCGCCGTGTCCGGCGCGTCGGGCACGGCGATCCGCAGGATCTCCGCGGGCAGGCCGGCCACCCGGTCGGCGAGAGAGGCGAGCGTGACGACCGCGCGCGCCTCGCCCTTCTCGGCGCGGTAGGCGAGATCCGCCGGCGACAGCAGCGTCGAGGTGGGGATCGCGACCGCACCGATCTTGGTGAGGCCGAGCATGGTCTCCCACAGGTCGATCGTGTTGCCGAGCATCACGATCACGTGGTCCCCGCGGCGGATCCCGAGCCCCTGCAGCCAGTTCGCGACCTGGTTCGAGCGCCGTGCGAGCTCGCCGTACGACCAGGTGCGGCTGGACAGATCGGCGGAGACGATCTGCACCGCGGGCCTGTTCGGGGTCTCCCCGGCCACCACATCGAACCACTCCAGGGCGAAGTTGAACTCGCGCAGCTCCGGCCAGCGGAACGTGGCGCGGGCTCCCGCGTAGTCGGTGGCGTGCGCGAGCAGCAGGTCGCGGGCGGAGCGGATCGCGGAGGTCGCCGCGGTGGCGGAACGGGGCTGGCTCATGGAGCCATCTTCGTCGTTCTCGGCCGTTTCGGGGAGTGTCTGCCCGGGGGCGTCGAGCGACTCTCCGCGAGGCGCGGCGCTCTGGTCGAACCGGTCTGCAGGAGTGCCACGTTTCGTCTCAGTCTGCGTTTCGTCTCGGTCGCCTTCGGCGTCCTCGCTCAACGACCGTCCGGCGTCTTCGCTCAACGCCCATGGGGAGGGGCGGATCCGGTTCCGGGGCCGTTGAGCAAGCCCTCTTTTCCGGGGCCGTTGAGCAAGCCCTCTTTTCCGGGGTCGTTGAGCGAGCCCTCTTTTCCGGGGACAGTTGAGCGAGCAGCGACGAAGGAGCAGCGAGACGAAACGCGGCGCGCTCACAGACGACAGCGTTTCGTCTCACTCCGGCTCCGCCGGTGTTCGCTCAACGACCTCGGGAGGAGCGTGCGGCGTCTTCGCTCGACGAGCCTGGGAGCAGCGCGTGGCGTCTTGGGCCAACGAGCCCTGGGGAGTGACGAGAGACACCGCAGGTTCGGTGAGCAGGCATGGGCGGCCGGGGACCCGTACGCTGGCAGAGGTCCCTCCCCGCAACACTGAACGGAGCCGCATGAGCGCGCACGAGAACGAGGTCTTCGTCCCCATCGGCAATGCGCCGCGCGACTACGCCTGGGGGCGGGTCGACGGCGTCGCCGGTGTGCTCGGCACGGCCGGCACGGGCGGACCCGAGGCGGAGCTGTGGCTCGGTGCGCACCCCGGATCCCCGGCCCGCACCGTCGCCGGAGAGCCGTGGGCGACGCTTCTGGACTGGGAGCGCGAAAGCGGCTCCCGGCTGCCCTTCCTGCTCAAGATCCTCGTGTCGGGTGGTCCGCTGTCGCTGCAGGCCCACCCCACGCCGGCGCAGGCCGAGGCCGGATTCGCCGATGAGAACCTGCGCGGCGTGCCGCTCACCGCCGCGCACCGCAACTACAAGGACCCGTACGCCAAGCCTGAGCTGATCGTGGCACTCGAGGACGGGTTCGAGGCACTGTGCGGCTTCCGGACCGTCGCCGAGATCCTTGCCGACGTCGACGCCCTCGCCGCGCGTGCCGGATCCGATTCGCTCACCCCCTGGCGGGCGGAGCTGAGCGCACCCGACGGGCTGCGCGCCGGATTCACGTGGCTGCTGGCGGGCGGCGCGGGCGTGGACCTCGCCGTCGCGGCGCTCGTGGCCGCAGCCTCCGGCGACGACCGGTTCGAGCTGGTCATCCGGCTCGCCGAGGCATACCCCGGCGACCCCGGCATCGCGGTCGCGCTGATGCTGCGCCACGTGACCCTCGCCGCGGGAGAGTCGCTCTGGCTGCCCGCCGGCAACATCCACGCCTACCTCCGCGGCGCAGGCGTGGAGCTCATGGGGCCGAGCGACAACGTGCTGCGCGGCGGGCTCACCCCCAAGCACGTCGACACCGCCGAGCTCGAGCGCGTGCTGACCTTCACCGCGTCGGTGGACGACCACCTGGTGCCCGTCGCGGTCGCTGAGCACGTGCGCAGCTACCGTCCGTGCATCCATGAGTCCGGCGCGGACGTGCCGTTCGAGCTGCTCGCGGTCACCGGCGACGCGGTGGTCGCGCTTCCGGGTCCCTCGATCGCGATCACCACGGACGGGTCCTTCGCGCTCGCGGCCGACGCCGGTGCGGCGGCGGGCCTGCCCCGCGGCGCGTCCGTGTTCGTCACCCGCGCGGGGGACGTCCGGGTCACCGGATCCGGCCGGCTCTGGATCGCGACCGCCGGCTGACGGCGCCCCCGCGAGAGCAACGCCCTTTCCGGTCGTTGAGCGAGCGCAGCTTCCGGTCGTTGAGCGAGCGGAGCGAGACGAAACGCGGCACGCTCGCGGGGGTGCGGCGTTTCGTCTCGGTCGCCTGCGGCGTCCTCGCTCAACGTCCTGGGTCGTGTCGGAGTGGCGCCGCGGGAGCAACCCCTTTTCGGTCGTTGAGCGAGCGGAGCGAGACGAAACGGGGCGCTCTCGCGAGGGCACCGCGTTTCGTCTCGGTCGGCTTCGCCGTCCTCGCTCAACGTCCCCGGATGTGTCGGAGTGGCGTCGCGGGAGCAACCCCTTTTCCGGTCGTTGAGCGAGCGGAGCGAGACGAAACGGGGCGCTCTCGCGGGGTACGGCGTTTCGTCTCGGTCGGCTTCGCCGTCCTCGCTCAACGTCCCCGGATGTGTCGGAGCGGTGTCGCGGGAGCAACCCTTTTCGGTCGTTGAGCGAGCGAAGCGAGACGAAACGGGGCGCTCTCGCGGGGGTGCGGCGTTTCGTCTCGGTCGGCCTCGCCGTCCTCGCTCAACGTCCCCGGGGGAACTCCGGCGAGGCTCAGGAAAACCCGGGGGAAGCGGCGGCGCAACCGCTGCCCCGCGCCGGCGGGCTCCGCAACAGTCGCCCGGCGCGGGCTGCCCGGCGCGCGACAGCCGCCCGGCGCGGGCGGGCTCCGCGACCGCGTAACGTAGTCCTGTGAACCGCCCTGTCTCCCGCCGCGTCCTGGGGCTGTCCGTGCAGGAGTGGGCCCTGGTCGGGATCACCATGGTCTGGGGCGGCACGTTCCTCGTCGTGCACACGGCGATGCAGCATTCGGGTCCCTGGTTCTTCGTCGGGTTCCGCTTCCTCGCCGCAGCACTGTTCGCGGCGGCGATCTTCTGGCGTTTGCTGCGGGGGATCACCTGGCGTGAGATCGGCGCCGGCGCGGCCATCGGCGCCGCGATCTACGGCGGCTACGGGCTGCAGACCGCCGGCCTGCAGACGATCGACTCCAGCACCAGCGCGTTCATGACCGCGTTCTACGTGCCGCTCGTGCCGCTGCTGCAGTGGCTCGTGCTGCGCAAGCCGCCGCGTGCGCTGACCCTGGTCGGCGCGGGGCTCGCCTTCGTCGGCCTGCTGCTGGTCGCCGGCATCGGATCCCGCGGGATCCAGCTCGGCGAGGGCGAGATCCTCACGCTCATCAGCACGCTGCCGATCGCGGGCGAGATCATCCTGATCAGCCTCTTCGGCAGCCGGTTCGACGTGGGCCGGCTCACCGTCGTGCAGCTGCTCGCCGCCTCGCTGCTGGGCTTCGCGACGATGCCCGCGGTCGGCGAGGGCATCCCCGCCTTCGACCCGGTCTGGCTGTTCGCCGGCCTCGGCATGGGCCTCGCGAGCGGCCTGATCCAGCTCACGATGAACTGGGCGCAGCAGTCCGTCTCCGCCACTCGCGCCACCATCATCTACACCGGCGAGCCCGTGTGGGCGGGCGTGGTCGGCCGCATCGCGGGTGAGCGGATCCCGCCGCTCGCGATCCTCGGCGCGGCGCTGATCATCGCGGGCACGCTGCTCAGCGAGCTGCAGCCGCGTCGCCGGGACGGCCGGGCCGCCGAGGATCCGGATCCGGACGGACCCGCTCCCGCGGCGGCGGGCCCCGATCGTCCCGCATCGCCGATCCTGTCCCGATCCACCGACGCGAAGCCCGGATCCCTCGGCGCTCCGTGACACCCTCGGCGCTCCGGACCGGCGTGTCGGACCGGCGTCCCGGATCCGCGGCTCGGACCGGCGTCCCGGACCGGTGCGTGATGGACCCGCGCCGAGCGGGCGCCAAGAATCCCGCGCGTAGACTGGGGTGGTCCGTCCGCCCCCCGGGGCGGCCGTCGAGTCTGTCCTGACCGAAGGACCCGAGGATCCGTCATGCCCGCCACCCGCACGTTCTCACTGCGCCCGCTGTCCCTGGGCGCCGTGCAGCTCGCGCGCGCCGCCTTCGCCGCGGTCGCGGCACTCATGATCACCTTCTCCACCGACCACTCCGCCACCGTGGGGCTGTCGGTGTTCAGCGGTTTCGTGCTCGTCAGCGCGCTGATCCACCTGCTCGGCGCCTGGCTCGTGGGGCCCGCGGGCTGGCGCTGGCCGTACGTGCTGCTCGCCGCGGTCTCGATCCTCGCCGGCATGGCCGGAGGAGTGCCCGCCTGGCGTTCGACGCCGCTGTTCTTCGTCGTCGTGATCGCCTGGGCGGCGCTCGGCGGACTCGTCGAGCTCCTCGCCGGGATCCGCGCCCGCCGCCAGGCCCGCGCCGGGACCGCGCCGGCGGTCGTCGCCGACGGCGCCCGCGACGCGATCCTGGTCGGATCCCTGGGCCTGGCCCTCGCCGTCGGCCTGCTCTGCGTGCCGACCACGTACGCGCTCACCTACTCCATCGCCGAAGCCGGCTCGTTCACGCTGACCGGCATCACCCTCGCCGTCGGGATCTTCGGCGCCTACGCTGCGATCGTCGCCGTGTTCCTGGGCATCGCCGGGCTCAGCCCGCGCGCCCTCCCGGCGACGACCGCCGGCCACAACCACGCCGCCTCCACGGCCGCGGCCGAGAACGAAGGATCCGCATGACCGACAAGACCAGGCGCAGGGATCTGTTCCGACCGTTGCAGCTGGTCGGACTGTCGCTGCTGTGCGGACTCTTCGCGGGTGTCGTCACGCTGATCGCCACCGGCGCGTTCACCGACAAGGTGATGCGCGCGGTCGACACGGGCACCTACGCGGCCATCCCGCCGTGGAACCTCGCCTTCATCGTGACCGGCGGGATCTTCATCGCCGCCCTGCTGATCCTGTCGATCCTGATCCTCGCGGTCGACCCCGCCGACTTCGCGAAGCCGCACGACCGCCCGGTGCTGTACGACAGCGCCGACGAGTCGGCAGCCGCGCCGCAGACGACGGATCACGACGCCGCCGACGCCGCCGACGCCGGTGACACGGCCGACTCCGCAGAGGCCGACGCGCCCGGTTCCGCCGAGGGCGACGCGCCAAAGGCGTAGACCACCGGGAATAGCCCGGATGCCGAACGCCTTGATCCGAGGGTGAGCATGACGATCGACCGTGCGGCTGTGGGACTCCGATCCGAGCGCGGGCCGGTGCTGCTCTCGCTCATGCTGGCCACGGGCCTGATCGCGATGGACGCCACGATCCTCGCCACCGCCGTGCCGAGCGTGGTGCACGATCTGGGCAGCTACCAGCAGTTCCCGTGGCTGTTCTCGATCTACCTGCTCGCGCAGGCGGTGAGCGTGCCGATCTACTCGAAGCTCGCCGACACCGTGGGGCGCAAGCCGATCATCCTGATCGGGATCGCGCTGTTCCTGCTGGGCTCGATCCTCTGCGGCTTCGCCTGGAGCATGACCTCGCTCATCCTGTTCCGGCTCGTGCAGGGCCTGGGCGCGGGAGCGGTCGGCCCGATGGCGATGACGATCGTCGGCGACATCTACACGGTGTCCGAGCGGGCGGTCGTGCAGGGCTACATCGCGAGCGTCTGGGCGATCTCGTCGGTCGTCGGTCCCGCGCTCGGCGGCCTGTTCTCCCAGCTCGACGTCTGGCGGCTCATCTTCTTCATCAACGCGCCGCTGTGCCTGATCGCGGCCTGGATGCTGCTGCGGCACTTCCACGAGCAGGCCGAGCGACGCCGCCACCGCATCGACTACCTCGGTGCCGTGCTGCTCACGATCGGACTGACCGGCATCATCCTCGGCGTGCTCGAGGGCGGCAACGCCTGGGCCTGGCTGTCGGCGCCGAGTCTCGTCTGCTTCGCCGGCGGAGCCGTGGCGCTCGTGGCCTTCGGGTTCGTGGAGCGCCGCGCGGCCGAGCCGATCATCGACCTGCGGCTGATCTCGCGCCGCCTCATCCTGACCACCACGCTCGCCTCGTTCGCGATCGGGGCGCTGCTGACCGGCGTGACCAGCTTCGCGCCCGCCTACCTCGAGGGCTCGATCGGCGTGGTCCCGCTGCTCTCGGGCCTCGCCGTGGCCGCGATGACTCTGGGCTGGCCGCTGTCGGCCGCCAACGCAGGGCGGCTGTACCTCCGGCACGGCTTCCGCTTCACCGCGCTCATCGGCGCGTCGATCGCCACGCTCGGCGCGGTCGGGCTGGCGCTCGTGGGGCCGTACCCGAGCGCGTTCTCGCTCGCCGGCGTCGCCTTCGTGATCGGCTTCGGCCTGGGCTGGACCGCGGCGCCCACCCTCATCGTCGCGCAGGCCTCGGTCGGCTGGGGCGAGCGCGGCGCGGTGACGGGCATGAGCACGTTCGCGCGGTCCGCGGGCAGTGCCGTGGGCGTGGCCGTGTTCGGCGCGATCTCGAACGCGATCATCGCCTCCGGCGGCGGATCCGAGGACCCGGCGACGGTCGTGCACGCCTCGACCTGGGTGTTCGTCGCGGCCGCCGTGACCGCGGCCCTCATGCTGCTGGCGATCCTCGCCATGCCGAAGGACCGCGCCGGCGAGCACTCCGGTGCACCGGCGCCGACAGCGACCCCCGCCGCGGGCTGACGTCGCCGCCCGGGGCCATTAAGCAAGGCCGAGCGCAGCGCGACCGAGACGAAAACTGGACGTCCAAAGAGAACGCGCTCGTCTCGAGTCGCATGTTCAACGCGCCCGGGTGAACGCGATCAACTGCGCGTAAGTGGGCGGAATGAAGGCGAACGAGAACCGGCGTGGATGGTCGGAGGCTACTCGACTGCTGCCCAGAAGGCCGATATCTCATCGTGCGCGCTATCGCGGGCCAGAATCTGACCGGCCGCCCTTGACAGCCTGAACTTGTACTTCGCACTCCCCGAGGAATTGAAGGTCTCAACCGCTGCCACTCCGGCTTCGATCATCGCGTTGACGAAGCGTTGCCACATTGTCTTGCCAAACTCGCCTGTCCAACGTGGGGGGTGTTCTTCCGCAGGGAGCAACGTCTTCTGATCGAGAATTATCGAGTACTCGGCCCGATTATGAAATGAACCTAGATAGAACTCCGCGGCGCTAGTAAGTTCCGAGCGGGTCGTGTCTGAATGCTCATCGGTGCTGGGATCTACTTGAGCACCCAACTGAAGGAGCTTTCTCTTGATCTCGTCTCGCCGCTCAATGAGACGTCCGCCGCAAAGGAGTTCATGCACATGCTGGCTATCGATGCCCTTGAGGCCGGCAAGTGTAGCAGTCGTGCGAGCATCGAGCCGCCTAACAATTGACTCTCGCAGGCTGATCTCCCAGCCTTCCTGAGGCGGAAGGCGAATCTGATCAATTTCGCCTTGAGAAATACGAAGCCAGCCTGGTAGTGCCGTAGAAAGATCGAGCGGGTCGGCAAAAACAGCGGCACTGACGTCAAACTTCATCGATCCAGACAGCCGAATAGTCTCTGACCAGAGTGCGCCGACGTTCGTCCGGAGGACGAGGCGGCCCTGCTCCGTGTCTGCATTGAATCGTTCTGCATAACCCGTAAGAGTAGTGGCGACCTTGTCGACCCCGGCCTTCGCGAGAACAACTGTGACCGTGGCGCGACCCCATGCCGAGTTCGACAAGATACGAAAGAACGCTTGCTCATGTGAGTCCGCCAAATACCTCGCTGCAGCCCCTGCAAGGAACTGATCGAAAAACAATTCGTGTTGAAAACGGAAGCGGAGCGAATCCGTCCCGCCGGCAACGGACAACCCGCAGAGTGCCGGCAATCGCTCTGTGAGACCTTCGCGTTCCTGAAGATCCGCGCCAATGGCAAGCTGCGCTGCCATTTGGAGCACTTCTTCGTCTGCTTCTCGCTCCGACTGCTCGTCCATGAGTTCAGCCAAAAAACAAAACATTAGCTTCATCTCAGCCTGGCTAAGAATCGACCCACCATTGAGCCCTCGGATCTTCGTTTCTTCGCGCGCGACGTATTGATCAAGCAGATACTCTGCAAGCGATATTCCGTCTCCTGCCGCTTCGGCGCGCCCTGGCCCGCCTGTCGGCTGCACCTCACACATCTCAATGAACACGCGTGCGAAGAACGGGAGTCGAAGCAGCCGTTGATCCTCCAATGACAAGGCTTTCAATTCATTTTCATACCCGAAAACGCGAACAAAATCACTAACTTCGTCCGGAGTCCACTTTTGCATCTCGGCGATACGGTGACGGACAAGTGGGAAGTCGGTCTTCTGGGCGCGAAGTAGACTTGATCGGTATTGTCCGACGTAATATGAGGAGCGTGCGGAGACAATCATGACGCCACGACCCCCAAGGGAACTCAGCCAGGGTCGCAGGGATCCGAGTGCGTCGCCATATCTTGCGTTTCCCAACAATTCGTCGAAGCCGTCAATCAGAATGGTCATGAGCCCATTCCGACAGAGGGCCTTGACTCCGTCGTCAGTCAAAATCCGGGTCTTGACGACGGCGCCTGCAACCACTGTATTGAGATTGTCGAGTACCTGTCCGGTCGACTGAACAAACAGATACAGGGGCAGTTCGGAGTCATTGGAGTCCGGGTCGCTTTCCGCAACCGTCTTGGCGCGGGCGAGGGCCGCATCAAGCATCGCGCGGGTCTTGCCAATGCCGGCTTCACCATTGAGGAAGACAACCTGAGTCTGTCCTCGATTGGATTCGAGATCCGAGTCAACGTCTCTCATCATCGCAGAGAAGCTGCAGCTCTTTTCGGTGGCGCCTGCCAGATCCGAGATCTCGACGCTCGCACGTCTAGCACTAGTGGCGGAGCGTCGAGACCAACCGAGCGCGGATATTTCTTCCTCGTCGAGTTCATGCTGTGTGCTAAGCAAGGTTTGGTATAGGCGGCTTGCCACCATGCGCCATCGCGTTAGGGTTCGGAGATAAGCGGAGTATGGGAGCCATTCATCCGAGCTCTGCCACTCACGTCGGTCATCTCGCCCTAGTCGAAAATAGTCGCGCCGAGCTTCGCTGCCTTCGCTGGTCGCCTTATCCCAGACGACCTCAAAACCGTCCTCGATCTCGCTGGCTTCAAATATGCCGTTGTTCTCGGCGAACCCTTTCAAGTCTTCGAGAACATCTTGTATGTATGACTGAAAGGGCCCGCGGTTCCTCTTCGCTCTTAGAACCGAAGCCAACGCTTCGAGTATCTCCGGGCTCGACTCGTTCGAGGATGCAGTCGTACCGTCGTAGGTCATGTATGTTGCCGATGCGTCATTGACTTGTCGCGCGAACACGTGCCATGTGTGCGCCTTCATGAACATGCCGGGCCACAAGCTGACCTTTGAATCGGACCAGGCAAGAATTGGCCGCTTTAGTCCAGTCTTCGAGATCCCATAGCTTAAAATGGCATCCTGGAGAAGATCAATAATGGCGCTCGAAACATCGTCGATGAGTCGGTCCAGAATAGCGCGGCCTTGAAGATCATCGGGCAGTGGTCCACCGTGACTCAGGTGATCGCGCAGGCGCTTAAGGTCTCCGATCGTCCCGACGTGACTACCTCCTGCGTCGTATGCGTTAAGCGCGGAGTCGACGGCGCGGGAGAATCGAGGTCCTGCAGGTCCAGGCGAGTCTCTCAATGCTCGAGTGCTTACCCTTAGGTAGGAAATCCATTCGCCCAGGCCGGCTATTCTCGGCAATTGAGGCGTGTCGGAACTCTTCTCTGCGCGAAGTGCGGCGTTGGCAAGAATCGCAAGCAGCCGGAACTGGAACTCAAGTACCGAAAAGCCTTCATGCGGGCCGCGACCGTCGGCGCGGGCGGGATACCGCACCAGCATCGACTCATACATCCCGACAGCGTCGTTCGACATCGATACCCGCTTTCAGCCCGTCGTTGATCTAGACAGTAGCGGGTTATGGCCACGGCGCGCTGACCGCCACTGTGTAGTGTTGTCGTTCGCACTCGCGAGTGTGTCGTGTATCGCTCGTTGGGTGCGCAACTGCTACCCCTCAGATCTGAAAGCGGTTCAAACCCGGCTGTTGTCACGGGAAGCTCGACCCCAGGCCAAGTCTCAGTTTTCACTGAGCAAGTCGACGATTGCTGGCGCTCGACCGCTGCGATAGCTGGTGGTTGTTCGGTGCTGTGGTAGCGCTGAGTAGCCGCCGGACTACTTCGCGAGCGTCTCTGCGAGCCCGACGTACGTCGCCGGGGTCAGCGCGAGCAGGCGCTGCTTCGCGGCGTCGCCGATCTCCAGCCCCTGCACGAACTCCGCCAGCTCCGCCGCGCCCACGCGGTGACCGCGGGTGAGCTCCTTCAGCAGCGCGTACGGATCCTGGATCGTCGACCGCCCGGCGACGACCTCGGCCCGGATCACGGTCTGGATCGCCTCGCCGAGCACCTCCCAGTTGTGGTCGAGGTCGGCGAGCAGCACGTCCCGCGAGAGCGAGATCTCGTCGAGGCCCCGGCGCAGGTTGTCCAGGGCGAGCAGCGAGTGCCCGAACGCGACGCCGATGTTGCGCTGCGTGGTCGAGTCGGTCAGATCCCGCTGCAGGCGCGAGGTGACGAGTGTCTGCGAGAGCGAGTTCAGCAGGGCGCCGGACAGCTCGAGGTTCGCCTCGGCGTTCTCGAAGCGGATCGGGTTGATCTTGTGCGGCATGGTCGAGGATCCGGTCGCGCCGGCGACGGGGATCTGCGCGAAGTAGCCGAGCGAGATGTAGGTCCAGATGTCGGTGGCGAGGTTGTGCAGGATCCCGCCCGCGTGGCGGACGTGGTCGTACAGCTCGACCTGCCAGTCGTGCGACTCGATCTGCGTGGTGAGGACGTTGAAGTCGATCCCCAGGCCCTCGATGTACTCGCGGGCCAGCGCCGGCCAGTCCACGGACGGCTCGGCCGCGAGGTGCGCCGACCAGGTGCCGGTCGCGCCGGAGAACTTCGCGAGGTACTCGGATCCCTCGATGCGCTGGACAACGCGCTCCAGGCGCCATGCGAACACCGCGAGCTCCTTGCCCATGGTCGAGGGCGTCGCCGGCTGGCCGTGGGTGCGCGACAGCATCGCGGCGTCGGCGTGCTCGACGGCGAGCGCGCGCAGCTTCGCGATCACGCCCTGCAGGGCGGGCAGCCAGACGCACTCGACCGCGCGCTTGACGGTGAGCGCGTAGGAGGCGGAGTTGATGTCCTCGCTCGTACAGGCGAAGTGCGTGAGCTCGGCGATGGCGTCCAGGCCCAGGGCCGACAGGCGGTCGCGGACGAGGTACTCCACGGCCTTCACGTCGTGGCGGGTCACCGCCTCCTTCTCCGCGAGCCAGTCGATCTCGGCCTGCCCGAAGTCGCGGTACAGCCCGCGCAGGCGCTCCTTGTCGGCGTCGGCGAGGGGAGCGGTGCCGAACAGCGAGCGGTCGGCGAGGGCGATCAGCCACTCCACCTCGACCTCGACGCGGGCGCGGTTCAGGCCCGCCTCGGAGAGGTAGTCGGCGAGCGGGGCGACCGCGGCGCGGTAGCGGCCGTCGAGCGGGCTGAGGGGCTGGACGGGGAGCGAGGCGGTCACGGGGGTCCTCCGGGAAGAGTCATGGATCCGGGCCGAGGTGCCGTCACGGGCGAAGGGACGTCACGGACGCGGCGGTCGGATGGCGGGTTCGAGCTGGCCGAAGAGGCCGAGGCTCGCGCTCTCGATCATACCGAGCACCTCGTCGAACACCCGGGCGTCGGCGTAGTAGGGATCCGGCACGTCCAGCACGGTCGGATTGCGCTCGAACGAGAGCAGCAGGGTGACCTTGCCCTCCTCCGATTCGTCGCGCGCCCACTGCTTCAGGATGCGCTCGTGCGTGCGGTCCAGGGCGACGACGAGGTCGTTCTCGGTGAAGGAGTCGTAGGTGAACTGGCGCGCACGATGCTTGGATCCGTCGTAGCCGCGGCGGCCCAGGGCGTCGACGGTGCGGCTGTCGGCCTGCTCGCCCACATGCCAGTCGCCCGTGCCGGCGCTGCTCGACACGATCCGGTCGCCCAGCCCCTGCTTGTCGGCGATGTCGCGGAAGACCACCTCCGCCATCGGGGACCGGCAGATGTTCCCTGTGCACACGAAGATCACGCGGAACGGATCCGACTCGGTCATGGATCCATTCTGTCCCACTCCCGCCGCCCCGGGAGAGGAGCGGCGCCGGCCCGGCTTGGTCCTCCACAGGGCACAGCCCGCGCGGGGATCGCACGGGTTGTGCGAAGCGGCCCCCGCGCCGTCGCACCGGCGGGCAGGGTGGCTGTCATGTTCATCGTCGCGTCTGCCACCGACCAGGGATCCTGGCTGCTCGCCGAGGCGCAGTCGTGCTGCGACCGCGCGCGGGAGCGTCTGGAGCGAGCGCTCGCCGATCTGCGGGCGATCTCCGCCGACTGCGCCTGGAAGGCGGATGCGGTCCGGCTGCTGCTCCAGCGCTGCGAGGAGCAGCAGCAGGAGCTCGTGCGCGCGCTCGATCAGCTCAGCTGCATCGCGTCGGGACTGCGAGTGGGGTGAGCCATGGGGAGCGACGTGGAGATCACCCATGGCGGGGTCGTCTCGGTGGATCCGGCGGACCTGCGTGCGATGGCGGGCAGGATCCTCGCGGATGCCGCTGCGGTGCAGGTCGCGCGCGAGGAGCTTCTCGAGATCCCCGGGATCGTGCAGCGGACGGGACTCGCGCCCCAGGTCACGATCGGCGCACTGTCCCCGGTCTGGACCGTTGCGAACCGGCTCTGTGCCGTCGGGAGCGTCCTGGACGAGCTGTCCAGCTCGGCCCGCACCATGGCCGACATCTTCGAGTATGCCGAGCTGTGCGCTCAGCAGGCCATGCTCGATGCTGGGGACATCGCGCCGGCACGGGACCTGCGTCGGCGGATGGAGCAGCTGGTCGCGGGCGATGCGCGGTTGCCGCTGCTCTACGAGGCGCTGCGTCAGCAGTGGCGGGACGGCGTCACCGAAGGGTTCGTCCCGAGCGATGACGCACCGCTGTCGCCCGAGAGGCTGGGTGGATCCTTTCTGCTCGCGGTGAGTCCGGTGCTCTTCCTCCTGGATGCCGTGCGGGGCTGGAACGTCAAGGAGTGGACCGCGGGAGCGAAGAACCTCATGACCTCGATCGCCGCCGAGCACGGAGTGGTCCGCGTGGCGCCGCTGGAGCCGACGCCCGGGCTGGTGCTGCGGGCCTCGCCCGGGTCGACGCCGGATCCGCGGATCGGAGCGCCGGGTGACATCGTGCTGTCGCGGACTGAACCCGTCAAGATCGCTGCGGCGCCCGTCGGGCTGAGCGCGGCGGTCTCCCGGGTGCCGTACGGACAGGGGCCGCAGGTGCGCGTGGAGAAGTACGAGATGGGCGACGGCACCCCGCGGTTCGTCGCGTACATCGACGGCACCCGCGGGCAATCCGAGGAGGAGCCCTGGAGCTTCGACTCGAACGTGCCGATGTACCAGGATCATGCCGAGGCCGCTTCCTACAAGGCGACGATGGCTGCGCTTCAGGACGCGGGCGCCGACTCCCGCACGCCGGTCGACCTGGTCGGCTACTCGCAAGGCGGCATGATCGCGGGGCTCGTGGCCCAGTCCGGAGAATTCGATGTCCAGGGCGTCTTCACGATCGGAAGTCCCATAGAGCCGGTGCTTCCCGACGATGTCCTGAGCGTCGCGGTCCGGCACACCGACGATCCCGTGGCCGGTCTCGCCGGCGGGGGTTCTCCGGGCGGCACCGGATCCGATGACAGCCTTGTGATCACCCGCACCGTCGCGCCCGGGCACGGCATCGATCCCGCGACTCCTGCGCATCGGCTCGACGGGTACACGGAGACGGTGCGTCTCGCCGAGGCCTCCGGCGACAGCCGTCTCGAGGCCATCCGGGAGCATTTCGCCCTGCTCGACGGCGCCGAGGCGACTGTGACGGATTACACGGCGAAGCGCTGGAGCGCCGGCGGCTGAACCGTGAATCCGTGTGCGCGTCGGTGACGTCTGCGTTCTCGCTTCGGCGAATGCGCAGCCCCTGCCGTATCCGTCGATGTACCGGGAGGGCCCGGCGCGCCCCGGCTGGCGGATCTGCGGCTCAGGAGGCTCCCGCGCGCTCAGCGATCACGGTCGCGCCGGCGCTGCGGGCGCAGGAGCGCGTTGAAGACCGCGTTGATGACGGCGATGACGAACGCGGCGACGATCGTCCAGCCGAAGCCGCCGAGCGCCAGGCCCCAGCCCCAGAAGCCGGTGATCCAGGCCGTGAGCCACAGCAGGAACCCGTTGATCACGAGCGAGATGAACCCGAGCGTGAGGATGTACAGCGGGATCGCGACGATCTTCACCACGGTGCCGACGATCGTGTTCACGATCGCGAAGACGGCGCCGATCGCGAGCAGGGTGACCAGCAGCGGCACCATCCCGCCCGGCGGGTAGGGGGTGACCGTGACCTCCAGGATCGTGATCAGGCTCACCACCCAGATGGCGAAGGCGTTCACGACGACGCGGATCAGGAACCTCATGATGCCGATTGTCGCATCCGGAGCCGGGATCCGCCCGGGGAATCGACGAGGCCTTCCGTGGGGGCGATCCGCAGGGGCGATCCGCTCCTTCCATCTCCGAGTCGTCCCGGTCAGCGGACCCTATAGCCTCCGCTGACCGGGACGACTCGGGCGTGGAGGGCGCCGGATCTAGAATCGACGCGTGAGCGAAGAGATCCTGCCCCGCATCCGTGCCGAGATCGCGGCCCTGCCGCCGTACCGCCAGGGCAAGCAGGCGGGCGCCGACGCGTTCAAGCTGTCCAGCAACGAGAACCCCTTCGAGCCGCTGCCCTCGGTGCTCGCCGCGCTCTCGGACGCGACGCCGATGAACCGCTATCCCGACGCGAGCGCGGCTGCGCTGCGCGCACGGCTCGGTGAGCGCTACGGCGTCGCCCCCGATGCGGTGCATGTGGCGTCGGGCAGCGTCGCGATCCTGTATCAGCTCGTGCTGGCCACGGCGACGGTGGGCGACGAGGTCGTCTACGCCTGGCGCTCGTTCGAGGCCTACCCCGGACTGCCGCTCGTGGCCGGGGCGACGGGCGTGCAGGTGCCGCTCACCGCCGACGCCCGCCACGACCTGGACGCGATGGCTGCGGCGATCACCGAGCGCACCCGCGTGGTGATCGTCTGCACGCCGAACAACCCGACCGGCCCGATCGTGACCAGTGCCGAGTTCGCCGCCTTCGTGGCGAAGGTGCCGCAGGACGTGCTGATCGTGCTCGACGAGGCCTACGCCGAGTTCGTCACGGCGCCCGACGCCGTCGACGGCCTGGCCGAGCGCGTCTTCGAGGCCCACCCCAACGTCGTCGTGCTGCGCACGTTCTCCAAGGCGTACGGGCTCGCGGGCCTGCGCGTCGGCTACGCGATCGGGCACCCGCGCGTGCTCGACGCGGCCCGCACCACCGCGATCCCGCTGTCGGTCACCGCCGCCGCGGAACGCGCCGCGATCGCCAGCCTCGACGCGGAGGACGAGCTGCGCGCCCGCGTCGCCGTGATCGTCGAGCGGCGCGCCGCGCTCATCGAGGGTCTGCGCGCGGCGGGCTGGGACGTGCCGGACGCCCAGGGCAACTTCGTCTGGCTGCCCACCGGAGCGGCGACCGCCGACGTGGCCGCCGCGTTCGAGGAGGCCGGCCTGATCGTGCGCGCGTTCCCCGGGGACGGGATCCGCATCTCCGTCGGCGAGGCGGAGTCGCTGCCCCGCGTGCTCGCCGTCGCCGCCGCACAGCGGGGCTGACGCCGGACCCGTCGCCGGTCCGGTCGCGATGCCGCCGGGATCGTGCATCCATCGCACGACACGCGTGGCGCCGGTCCGGTTCCGATGCATGGGCTCCCACGCAAAATGCTAGGGGGACCTGGCATAAATACGTGGGACGCCTGGATATCCGCGACCCCGCATGCGTCCGTGGGGATCGTCACACGCGCTTCGGGATCGTTTGTGCGCACCCTCCACTGCAAAGGCGGAAAGCTCGGTTAGCGTAGACAAGGTGACCGACGCCGATATCCCCACCGTCCGCGTCCTCGATGCCGACGGCCGCTTCGCTCCGAGCCCCGCCGCGGAGGAGTATCTGCCCCTCATCGAGGCCCTGCCCGACGGCGAGCTCGAGCAGTTCTACCGGGACATGGTCGTGATCCGCGCGATCGACACCCAGGCCACGAACCTGCAGCGCCAGGGTCAGCTCGCACTGTGGCCGCCGAGCCGCGGGCAGGAGGCCGCCCAGGTCGGATCCGCCCGCGCCGCCCGCCCGCAGGACACCATCTTCCCCTCCTACCGCGAGCACGCCGTGACCCGGATCCGCGGGGTGGATCCGGTCGACATCATCAAGCTGATGCGCGGCACCTCGAACGGCGGCTGGGATCCGACCGATCCCCGCAACGGCAACACCCGCATCTACACGCTCGTGCTCGGCTCACAGACCCTGCACGCGACGGGCCTCGCGATGGGGCTCGTCTTCGACGGCAAGTGCGGATCCGGGGACGTCGACCGCGACCAGGCCGTCATGGTCTACTACGGCGACGGCGCCTCCAGCCAGGGCGACGTGCACGAGGCGATGGTGTTCGCCGCGAGCTACCAGACCCCCGAGGTGTTCTTCCTGCAGAACAACCACTGGGCGATCTCAGTGCCGGTGACCACCCAGTCCCGGGTGCCGCTCGTGCAGCGCGGCACCGGCTACGGCATCCCGTCGGCGCGGGTCGACGGCAACGACGTGATCGCCAGCTACGCCGTGACCCGGCGCGCCCTCGACGAAGCGCGCGGCGGCGGCGGTCCGCGCGCGATCGAGGCCGTCACCTATCGCATGGGCGCGCACACCACGAGCGACGACCCCACGAAGTACCGCGGCAGCGACGAGGAGCAGGAGTGGGCGCGGCGGGATCCGATCGCCCGCCTGCGCGCCTACCTGGAGCACCGGGGCGCCGCCGGATCCTTCTTCGCCGACGTCGAGTCCGAGGCCGCCGACGCCGCGGAGGATCTGCGCGTGCGCACCCTCGAGCTCACCTCGCCTGGCCCCGACGCGATCTTCGACCACGTGTACAGCGAGCCGCATCCGCTCATGGCCGAGCAGAAGGCGTGGCAGGCGCAGTACGAGGCTTCCTTCCAGGAGGGTGACCGATGACCACCGTCGACACTGCGACCGACACCCGCATCGAGACGATGCCGTTCAGCAAGGCCCTGAACGCGGGCCTGCGCAAGGCGATGGAGGACGACCCCCGCGTCATCCTCATGGGCGAGGACATCGGCGCGCTCGGCGGCGTGTTCCGCGTCACCGAGCACCTGCAGCGCGACTTCGGGCCGGAGCGGGTGCTCGACACGCCCCTCGCCGAGTCGGGCATCGTCGGCACCGCGATCGGCCTCGCGATGGGCGGATTCCGGCCCGTGATCGAGATCCAGTTCGACGGATTCGTGTTCCCCGCGTTCGACCAGATCACCACGCAGCTCGCGAAGCTCACGGCCCGGCACGGGGGCCGGATCTCGATGCCGATCGTGATCCGCATCCCGTACGGCGGGCACATCGGCGCCGTCGAGCACCACCAGGAGAGCCCGGAGACGTATTTCGCGCACACTCCGGGCCTGCGCGTGGTCTCGCCGTCCACGCCGAACGACGCCTACTGGATGATCCAGGAGGCGATCGCCTCGAACGATCCCGTGATCTTCCTGGAGCCGAAGAGCCGGTACTGGCCCAAGGGCGAGGTCGACCTGTCCGCTCCGGCGCTGCCGCTGCACGCCTCGCGCGTCGTGCGCCGCGGATCCGACGTCACCCTGGTCGGGCACGGCGCGATGGTCTCGACCCTGCTGCAGGCCGCGGCGCTCGCCGAGGCCGAGGGCACGAGCTGCGAGGTCGTCGACCTGCGCTCGCTGTCGCCGGTGGACTACGGCCCCATCCTCGACTCGGTGCGTTCCACCGGCCGCATGGTCTACGCCCAGGAATCCCCGGGCTTCGTCAGCCTCGGCAGCGAGGTCGCGGCGACCGTCATGGAGCGCGCGTTCTACGCCCTCGAGGCGCCTGTGCTGCGGGTGTCGGGCTACGACACCCCGTTCCCGCCCGCGAAGCTCGAGAGCGCCTACCTGCCGGATCCGGACCGGATCCTCGAGGCCGTCGACCGGTCCCTGGCGTACTGATGTCCCAGCCAGTGGTCGTTGAGCGAGGACGCCGTAGGCGACCGAGACGAAACGCGGCGATCTCGCGGGTGGCCGCGTTTCGTCTCGCGGAGACCCGCACTGAGCGAGCGCAGCCAGCCGAAGTGTCGCTCAACGACCCCAGATCGGTGAAAGGATCCCGACCATGAGCACCCAGACCTTCACCCTCCCGGACGTCGGCGAGGGGCTGACCGAGGCCGAGATCGTCACCTGGAAGGTGGCGCCCGGTGACGACGTCGCGGTGAACGACGTGATCTGCGAGATCGAGACGGCCAAGTCGCTCGTCGAGCTGCCCTCACCGCACGCCGGCACCGTCGGCGAGCTGCTCGTGCCGGAGGGCAAGACGGTCGACGTCGGCACGCCGATCATCACGTTCCTGACCTCGGCCGCCGAACCGGCGGCCCCTGCTGCAGCACCCGCGGCGGCCGCGGAGGAGGGATCCGGATCCGTCCTCGTCGGCTACGGCTCCGGCGCGGAGGCCACCTCGCGCCGTCGTCGTCCCGCCGAGCGCCCGGTGCGCTCCACGGTGGGCGTCATCGCGAAGCCGCCGATCCGCAAGCTCGCGCGCGATCTCGGTGTCGACCTCACCCAGGTCGCTCCCTCGGGCGCGGACGGCGAGGTCACCCGTGACGACGTGATGAAGCACGCCGAGCAGGCGAGCGTGTTCCGCAACATCCAGACCCCCGAGTGGGGCGACGTGCGCGAGGAGACCGTTCCGGCGCCGCATCCGGGGCCCGTGGGCCTCGCCCGCGGGATCTCGCCCGCCCGCCCTTCGACGGGCTCAGGGGCCGGCGCCGATGAGAGCCGCACCGAGTCGATCCCGGTCAAGGGCGTGCGCAAGGTCACCGCCGCAGGCATGGTGCAGAGCGCCTACTCCGCCCCGCACGTGACCGTGTGGAAGGAGGTCGACGCCTCGCGCACCATGGAGCTCGTGAAGCGCCTCAAGGCCTCGCCCGACTTCGCCGACGTCAAGGTCTCGCCGCTGCTGATCATGGCGCGCGCCGTGATCTGGGCGGTGCGCCGCACCCCGATGGTCAACGCCGCGTGGATCGACACCGCCGACGGCGCCGAGATCGCGGTGCGCCACTACGTGAACCTCGGCATCGCCGCGGCCACGCCGCGCGGCCTGCTCGTGCCGAACATCAAGGACGCGCAGGATCTCGGCATGCGCGATCTGGCCCGCGCCCTGAACCGCCTCACCGCCACCGCCCGCGAGAGCAAGACCACCCCGGCGGATCAGCAGGGCGGCACCATCACGATCACCAACATCGGCGTGTTCGGGATGGACGCGGGCACCCCGATCATCAACCCCGGCGAGGCCGGCATCGTGGCCATGGGCACGATCAGCCAGAAGCCGTGGGTCGTCGACGGCGAGGTGCGCCCGCGCTGGGTGACGACCGTGGCCGGATCCTTCGACCACCGCGTCGTGGACGGCGACGGCATGAGCCGGTTCATCGCCGACGTCGCCGCCGTGCTCGAGGAGCCCGCTCTTCTCGTGGACTGATCGCGGACATCTCGTTCGCCGGGGTCGCCCCGCGAGCGGCGACGAAGGAGCAGCGAGACGAAACACGGAGATCCTCAGGATCGCGTCGCGTATGCCGATCTCGTGTGCATCGACGTACGTCGCTGTACAATCACCCCATGGCAACGATCAGTGCGAGTGCTGCTCGGCAGACGCTCCCCGCGCAGCTGGACCGGGTGGAGGCGGGTGAAGAGGTGGCGATCACGCGCCACGGCCGCGTCGTCGCGCTCCTCGTCTCGCCGGAATCGCATCGCCGTCGTCGAGCCGCGTCGGCCTGGGCGGAAGCCGATCGCCTGGGCGATCAGCTCGTCGCGGCCCGCGCGGCGCTCATCCCCGCCCGTCTCGATGCCGATCGCGCTGAGGAACTGATCGCGACCATCAGGGCGGACCGCGACGCCCGATGATCAGCGCCTTCGACGCGGACGTCCTGATCTACGCCGCCGTGCCGGGACATCCGCTCGGCGTGCGCGTACGCCGACAGCTTGAGGATCCGGATGATGCGGCAGTGGGATCGGTGCTGCTCCTCACCGAGGTGCTCGCCAAACCGCTGCGGGAACGACGCGAAGACGAGGTCGCCTCGCTGATCGGCGTGCTCGGACGGCTCGAGCTTCGCCCGGTCGACGACGGCACGGGACGCCTCGCGCTGACGCTCGCCGTCGCCTACGGGCTCCGAGCCGCGGACGCCGTGCACCTCGCGACCGCGGTGGCAGCAGGCGCCGACCGGTTCGTCACCAACAACCGCAAGGATTTCCCCGCATCCATCACCGAGATCGATGTCGTCTATCCCGACGCGTTGGTCTGACCGGCTCAGCGCCTCGGGATCCGTGCTGAGCGAGCGGAGCGAGTCGAAGTGACGAAACGCCGTTCCCGCAGAGCGCCGCGTTTCGTCTCGCTCCTCGTTGCGCTCGGGGCTCGCTCAACGACCCCGGAAGGGATCCGCCTCAGCCCTGCAGTCGCCGTGCCACGAGCTGTGGCAGCCCGACCGTCCGGGCCGCGGCCAGCGCCGTGGAGACCGCGCCCGCGAGCACGATGTCGGCGCCGAGCTTCGAGCGCAGGATGGCAGGCGCCGGCAGATCGAGCAGCGGGCGCAGCACGTCGCGCGCCGCGTCCAGCACCGGCTGGATGCTCTCCGCGATCGCGCCGCAGACGATCACGCGCTCGGGATCGTAGGTGCTGCCGAGCACGGCGACCACGCGGGCGAGGAAGGCGCCGGTGTCCCGCACGACGAGCGCCGCGTCCGGGTCGCCGGCGGCGGCGAGGGCGAGCACGCGATCCGCCTTGAGCCCTTCCCCGGCGAGTTGCGCCAGCGGCCCGTCGGCGCGCGCATCGCCCGACTCCAGCAGATCCCCGGCGAGGCGCGTGATCGTGGGACCGAGGCCGTCGGCCGACTCCACCCCGCGCACGTGGTCGAACAGCACCATCTCGCCCACCCCGCCGTGCGCGCCGTGCAGGATGTGCCCGTCCACGACGGCTCCGGCGCCGAATCGCTCCCCGGCGATGAGCGCGATGTAGTCACGGCAGCCCACGGCTTCGCCCAGGTCGCCCTCGGCGGCGGCGGCGAGCACCGCGTCGTTCTTGATCTCGACGACCGGAGCCCACCCCGCCAGCAGTTCGGCGAGTCCGGGATTGGTGCGCTCCCAGAACCCGTCGGGGTGCGGCGGCGATGACCCGTTGCGCGCCACCGGAGCGGCGACGCCCGCACAGAGGGCGAGGACGCGGTCGCGGGGCACGCCGCTCGACGCCAGCGCTGCGTCGAGGTGCTGCAGGATCGCCGATCGCCGCTGCCCTACGGTGTGGCGCGGGTCCAGCTCGGCGCGCACGTGCGCGAGCGGGGTGCGCGCGAGGTCGGTCACGGTCACGCCGAGATGGGTGTCGCCCGCGTCCAGCGCGATCACGGCGCCGAGATCGGCGGGCAGCTCGAACCGGCGGGCGGGGCGTCCGCCCGAATACTCGCCGGCGTCACGGGCGTTCGCGAGTTCGCGCACCACCTCCGCCTCGACGAGGGTGTCGATCGCGTCGATCGTGGTCGAGCGGGTGAGCGAGGCGCCGGCCATCGCCTCGGTGGCGGTGAACGGACCGCGGCCCCACGCGAAGTCCAGCACCTGGCCGAGGCTCGGACGGCTGCCGGGGGACGCGGCGTGCGTGTCTGCCGCGTGCGCCGATGAAGCGTGCGCGGCAGCGGAGCCCGCGTCGACGGCGACGTCGGGCGCCGTGTCGGACGCGGCGGATCTCGGCATTCGTGCTTGACCTCTCGGGTGGACCTCTGTCAGAGTATCCCTTGCCCGAGTTTATTCGGGAACAAAATCTAATCTCCGGAACAAGGATCCGCAGCGCTGTCGGCACCCCGGGCCGCAGGAGCAGCGGATCCGACCGGAAGGGATGAGGACGATGGTGTCTGGGAAGAGAACGCGGACGGCGAGGGTGTTCGCCGTCGCCGCGGCGCTCGCGATCGCCGGAACGGCCCTGGCCGGCTGCGCGCCCGCCGATGGCCGCGAGACGGTCCGCTTCACGTTCAGCAAGCGCGAGGCGATCGACTTCATGACGAAGGTCGTGAACGACTACAACGCGTCGCAGGACGAGGTGCGGGTCGAGATCGACACGTCCGGCGTCGACATCGTCTCGGCCAGCTTCGTGCGCGGCAACCCGCCGGACCTGATGCTGGCGAACTACAACTTCGAGGTCGCCCGGTTCGTGCAGCGCTGTGCGCTGACCGACCTCGCCGACACGGACGCAGCCGGACGGATCCGCACCGATCTCAAGCCGCTGCTCGACCAGTACGGCATCTGCCCCGGCAAGACCACGGTGCTGCCGTACTCGGTGATGGCAGCCTCGGTGATCTACAACAAGGAGATCTTCGCGAAGTACGGCATCGAGGTCCCGAAGACCTGGGATGAGCTGATCGCGGCGTGCGACACCCTCAAGGCCGCCGGGGTGGCGCCGTTCTATGGCACGTTCAAGGACAACTGGACGATCGGGCAGGGCTGGTACGACTACGCGGTCGGCGGCGAGGTGCCGGTCGTGGACTTCTTCACCAAGATGAACGAGGAGGGCACGAACGTCGGACCGAACTCGCAGACCTCGTTCTCCAAGGACTTCGCAAAGCCCGTCGAGCAGATGACCCAGCTCATCAAGGACTACACGCAGCCGAATGCCGCGAGCCAGGCGTACGTCGACGGCAACCTCGCGTTCGCGCAGGGCAAGGGCGCGATGTACCTGCAGGGCCCGTGGGCGTTCGGCGAGATCGCCAAGACGTCCCCCGACCTGCAGCTGGGCAGCTTCCCGCTGCCGATGACGAACGACCCGAAGGATCTCAAGGTCCGCGTGAACATGGACCTCGCGGCGATGATCCCCACCGGATCCCACCACCAGAAGGCGGCCCGCGACTTCCTCGCCTACCTGTACCAGCCGCAGGTGATCGACGCCTACAACGCGTCCCAGCTCGGCTTCGCGCCGACGACCGACGCCGCGATGCCAACGGATCCGCGGATCGAAGGGATGATCCCGTACTACACCGATGGCGCCGTCTACCAGGGGGCCTCGGTGCTCGTGCCGAAGACGATCCCGGTCTTCAACTATGTTCAGGCGATCGCCCTCGGCGGCGACGTCAAGAGCACCCTGAGCACGATGGACGCGGACTGGGCGCGCGCCGCCTTCCTCGCCCCGAAGCTCCCGAGCGACACGAAGGGCAGCGCGAAATGAGCACGACAACCACCATCGTCACGGCCGGTGACCGCACGGTCCGCCGCAGCAGCAAACGCGTCGAGCCGATCTACTACCTGTTCCTGCTGCCGACGCTCGTGCTGTTCACGCTGGCGATCACGGTGCCGGCCGTGATGGGCATCTTCTTCAGCTTCACCGACTCGATCGGGATCGGCACCTGGAGCTTCAACGGGTTCACCAACTACATCGCCGCGTTCAGCGATCCCGCCATCCTGCAGAGCTACCTGTTCACGTTCGGGTTCTCGATCGTGACCGTGATCGTCGTGAACGTGCTGGCCTTCCTGCTGGCGGTCGGGCTCGTCTCGCGGATCCGGTTCAAGACGGGGCTGCGCGCGATCTTCGTGATCCCGATGGTCATCTCCGGCATCATCATCGCCTACGTGTTCAACTTCCTGTTCTCGAACTCGATACCGGCCCTGGGGACCGCGACCGGGATCCCTTGGCTGTCGACGAGCATCCTCGCCAACCCCGACCTGGCCTGGGTCGGCATCGTGATCGTGACGGCCTGGCAGGCGATCCCGGGCACCCTGCTCATCTACATCGCGGGCCTGCTCTCGATCCCCGGCGACGTGTACGAGGCGGCGGACATCGACGGCGCGAACAAGGCCCAGCAGCTCACGCGCATCACGGTGCCGCTCGTGGCCGGCTACTTCGTGATCAACGTCGTGCTCGGCTTCAAGGGGTTCCTGAACGCGTACGACATCATCAAGGGCCTCACCGACGGCGGCCCTGGCACGTCGACCCGCAGCGTGGCGATGACCATCATCGCCGGGTTCAACGGCGGCGACTACGCCTACCAGATCGCGAACGCGACGATCTTCTTCATCGTCGCGATCCTGATCTCCCTGCTGCAGCTGTCCGTGACCCGCGGAAGGAACGCACTCTGATGTCCACGCAGACCCTCCTCACCACCGAGGCACTCACCACCCCGGGCCGCAAGCCGCGGATCCGCATGGAGCGGGTGAACTGGTCGGGCACGATCATCCTGATCCTGTGCACCGCCACCGTCCTGATCCCGCTGTACCTCACGATCGCGATGGCGTTCAAGACGTCGAAGCAGTCGGTCGACGGCAACGCGTTCTCGTTCCCGGCCCCGTTCAGCCTGGACGGGTTCGTGCAGGCCTGGGACCTCACGAAGTTCCCGGTCGGGGCGGGCGTCTCGCTGCTCGTCACGGCGGGCACCGTGTTCCTGACCGTGGTGCTCGCGGCGTTCGCGTCGTACGCGATCGTGCGCAACTGGGACCACAAGCTGTTCCGGTACTCGTTCTTCTACCTGCTCGCGGCGATGTTCATCCCGTTCCCGGTGGTGGCGCTGCCGCAGATCCAGCTCACGGGCCTGACACACCTGGACAACCCGTTCGGCGTGATCCTGCTCGCGACGATGTTCCAGCTCAGCTTCAGCGTGCTGCTGTTCACGGCGTTCCTGCGCTCGATCCCGCTCGAGCTCGAGGAGAGCGCGCGGATCGACGGGGCGAGCACCTGGCAGACCTTCTGGCGGATCATCTTCCCGCTGCTCGGGCCGATGAGCGCCACGGTCGGCATCTTCGCGTTCCTGTACGCCTGGAACGACTTCATGATGCCGTCGCTGATCATCTCGGATCCGGCCTTGCAGACGCTGCCGGTGCGGCAGAACCTGTTCCAGAACCAGTTCAGCAGCAACTACAACGTCGCCTTCGCCTCGTACCTGATGGCCATGGCTCCCGCGATCGTCGCCTACCTGTTCACCCAGCGCTGGGTGATGGAGGGCGTGACCCAGGGCGCCGTCAAGGGCTGACGCCCCCGGTCCCTGAGCCTGTCGAAGGGCCCGGACCCCGAACCTCCCGACCAACCAAACCCCAGAAGGGAACCCCATGACCGAAGCAGTCCTCGCCACCGAGTCGCCCGTGACCGGATCCGATGCGGCCTGGTGGCGCCAGGCCGTCGTCTACCAGGTCTACCCGCGCAGCTTCGCCGACGCGAACGGCGACGGGCTCGGCGACATCCGCGGTGTCGTGGAGAAGGCCGACTACCTCGCCGACCTCGGGGTCGACGCGGTGTGGCTGAGCCCGTTCTACCCGTCGGAGCTGGCCGACGGGGGCTACGACGTCGCCGACTACCGCGACGTGGATCCGCGGCTCGGCACGCTCGCCGATTTCGACGACATGGTCGCGGCCCTGCACGCCCGGGGGATCAAGGTCATCGTCGACATCGTGCCGAACCACTCGTCCGACCGGCACGCGCTGTTCCAGGCGGCCCTGGCGGCAGGCAAGGGCTCGCCGGAGCGCGACCGGTACATCTTCCGCGACGGGCTCGGCGAGAACGGCGAGCTGCCGCCGGCCGACTGGCAGTCGTGCTTCGGCGGCCCCGCGTGGGAGCCGGTGGGCGACGGCCAGTGGTACTTCCACTACTTCGCCACCGAGCAGCCCGACTTCAACTGGGACAACCCCGACGTGCATGCGGAGTTCCTGCAGACGCTGCGGTTCTGGTCGGATCGCGGCGTGGACGGCTACCGCATCGACGTGGCGCACGGCCTCAGCAAGGACCTGCCCGAGGTGCTCCCGACCCAGGCGGAGCTCGACGCGATGGACACCACGACCGGGCAGCACCCCATGTGGGATCGCGACGCCGTGCACGAGATCTACCGCGAGTGGCGGCAGGTGTTCGACGAGTACGACCCCCCGCGCATCGCCGTGGCGGAGGCGTGGGTCGCGACCCCCGAGCGCCGTGCGAAGTACGCGACCCCGGAAGGGCTCGGCCAGGCCTTCAACTTCGACCTGCTCGAGGCCGACTTCGACGCGGCGCAGTTCCGGCACATCGTGACCGACAACCTCGCGCAGAGCGCGGCGACCGGATCCAGCTCCACCTGGGTGCTCTCGAACCACGACGTGGTGCGGCACGCGACGCGCTACGGTCTGGCACCGCGCAACGGCAATCCCGCCAAGCAGGGATCCGCCTGGATCCTCGCCGGGGGGCCGGCCGACCAGATCGACCTCGAGCGGGGCGGACGCCGTGCGCTTGCGGCGTCGCTGTTCCTGCTGGGTCTGCCGGGCAGCGCCTACCTGTACCAGGGCGAGGAGCTCGGCCTGCACGAGGTGGCCGACATTGCTGCGGAGGACCGGCAGGACCCGGCCTTCTTCCGCGGCGCCGACCCCGACCGGGACGGCCTGGGACGCGACGGCTGCCGCGTGCCGCTGCCGTGGACCGGGGAGGGGTCGTCGTTCGGCTTCGGCGCGGCGGGCGCGCACATCCCGCAGCCCGCGTGGTTCGCCGACTACGCCGTCGAGGTGGAGGACGCGGATCCGGCCTCGTCGCTGAACACGTACCGTCGCGCGCTGGCGCTGCGCCACGAGCTGCAGACCGGCGAGAGCCTGGAGTGGATCGAGGCCGGCCGCGACGACGTGCTGCGCTTCGTCCGGCCCAACGGATGGCAGGTCGTGACGAACTTCGGCACGGAGCCGTTCCCGCTCGGCGCCGGCGCCGCGGCGGTGGTGCTCGGCGACCTCGTCAACGGGGCGGTGCCGGCCGAGACCACGGTCTGGCTGCGCGGCTGAGCGGATCCCGACGATCCCGACGCGATCAGGCGGAACGCGGTCTCCTGAGGGAGGCCGCGTTCCGCCTGCGCGGGGCACGTCCGCGCTCACGCGTCCGCCTTGGCACGGGTCACGGGTGCTTGCGGAGCTCGCCTTCGACGGGACGGCGCGCGAGGTTCGCCGCGCGGATCCGGCGCCGCTCGTAGGTCAGGGTGGACGCGAGCAGGACGATGCCGACCGCCACGCCGGTCAGCTGGGCGGCGAGCACCGGCAGACCCAAACCCACCGAGAGCGCGAGGGCGACGAGCACGCCGCCGAGCACGCAGTTCACCGCCGCGATCATGCTCGCCATGGTGAACAGGAACGAGCTGCGCCCGTACCGGACGCCGAACTCCCCGGTCCGGCGAGCGACGGCTCCTGTGACGCCCGGCCGACGGAAGACCGGCGAACGCGAGTTCCTGTGACATCGGCGAGAAGATCCATCCGGGCGTCACATTCCTGGCTTCTCGCCGGTCAAGATCAGTAGGAGCATGGCGATGACGGTCATGCGCAGACGGAGGGTGAGGATCACGGACGGTCAGGTGTCTGGCGGGTGGGCCGACCTCGACGGTGCCGCGGACGTGTTCGCGCAGGAGCGTCGACGTCTGTTCGGCATCGCCTACCGCATGCTGGGCAGCGTCGCGGACGCGGAAGACATCCTGCAGGATGCGTGGATCCGCTGGCAGCACACGGATCGATCCGTCGTGAAGGAGCCGCGGGCGCTGCTGACCACGGTGGTCACGCGTCTGTGCATCAACGAGCTGCAGTCGGCCCATGCGCGGCGGGAGACGTACATCGGCCCGTGGCTGCCGGAACCCGTGAACACCGAAGACGACCCGCTGCTGGGTGCGGAGCGCGGCGAAGCCCTGGACTTCGCGGTGCTGCTGCTCCTGGAGAAGCTCACCCCCACCGAGCGGGCGGCGTACGTGCTCCGCGAGGCGCTGGACTATCCGTACGAGAAGATCGCGGTGATCGTGCGCTCCTCGGTGCCTGCGGCTCGGCAGCTGGTGAGCCGGGCGCGCAAGCACCTCGCGGACGGCCGGCGCAACGCGGTGCCGGCCGGAGAGCACCGCCGGCTGCTCGAGACGTTCCTCGTCGCCGCCCAGACCGGGGATGTCGCGGCGCTGGAGGATCTCTTCGCCTCCGATGTCGTCAGCTACACGGACGGCAACGGGGCGAAGCTCGCCGCGCGGATCCCCGTCATGGGCCGCTCCCGGGTGGCGAAGTTCGTCGCGGCCTTCTCGCGCAAATTCTGGACAGGGAAGCGGATCGACTGGGTCGAGGTGAACGGCCGACCGGCCGCGACCCTTTCGGAAGATGGCGTGGTCACCGCGGCGGTCACCGTCACGGCCGCCCCGGACGGGATCGTCCAGCTTCTCTGGGTGGTGAGCCCCGGCAAACTGCGACACCTCACGCGGGCCGGAGCATGACACCTCGGTCGCCATCGCGCACTCTCGGTCGTGTCCGGTGGTCCGGCGCGCCGGACCGGAACGCACCCGTGGAGTCGATCCGTCGGCGGCTCGCCGCCGGCGATCGGCTGCGGCTCGCGAAGAGGATGCGCCGCGGCGTGACGCTGCTCGTCGACGGCGGCGGCCTGATGGTCGCCCCGACGATCCCCGTGCAGGGGCGCGCCGACGTCTCCCGGGTCCTCGTGGAGCTGATGGGGCCGGTCACCGGATGGAGCTCGACGGTCGTCGATGTGAACGGCGCCCCGGCGATGGTGTTCCGCGACGGAGGCCGGGTCGCCGCGGTCCTGAACCTCCGGATGCGGTTCCGCCGGGTCTCCGGTCTCTGGGCGGTGCTCAACCCGGACAAGCTGCGGCACTGGAACCTGTCCTGAGGCCGTCACAAAGCGGACCGTCGTCCGGTCTGCACTGACGAGGCGTCGACACCGGCGCCGTGCAGACGAAAGGACAAGGACATGGCGAAGATCGTTGTGATCGGCGGTACCGGACTGATCGGGTCGAAGGTGGTCGCGAAGCTGGCCGCGCACGGTCACGAGGCGGTGGCGGCATCCCCCAACACCGGCGTGAACGCGGTGACGGGAGAAGGGCTGGCCGAGGTCCTGGTCGGCGCCGACGTCGTCGTCGACGTCTCGAACTCTCCCTCCTTCGAGGAGGACGACGTGCTGGACTTCTTCACCACGTCCACCCGCAACCTGCTCGCCGCGGAGGCGGAGGCCGGCGTGGGGCACCACGTGGCGCTCACCATCGTCGGCACCGACCGCCCGCAGAACATCCCCTACTTCCGGGCGAAGACGGCGCAGGAGAAGCTGATCCGCGAATCGGGGATGCCGTACTCGCTCGTGCACGCCACGCAGTTCTTCGAGTTCCTCGGCAGCATCGCGGACATCTCCGTCGGTGCGGACGGTGCCGTGCACCTGCCCGGGGCGCTTATCCAGCCGATCGCCGCGGAGGACGTGTCCACGGCCGTCGCGCGGACCGCTGCGGGCGAGCCTCTCAACGGCGACCGCGAGATCGCGGGCCCCGAGCAGTTCCCGATGGACGAGTTCGTCCGCCGCGGGCTCGCCTTCCGCGGCGACGGCCGCACGGTGGTGCAGGATCCCGACGCGCAGTACTACGGCGCCCACATCGAGGAGCGCACCCTGGTCCCGGTCGACGGCGCGATCATCTTCGAGACCACCCTCGAGGAGTGGCTGCCCGCCAACCCGCCCCGCGGCTGAAGGGGCGTCCTTCGTCTCGCGAAGCGGTCCTGAGCGAGCCGTAGGCGAGACGAAGGACGTTCGGGAACCGGTGGGGGTCGTGTTCGGTTCCTGAGCGAGCCGTAGGCGAGACGAAGGACGCTCAGGAACCGGGTCATGGATCCGTTTTGATAATGATTCTCATTCAACGTACGATCGAGGACATGACCAAGCCCTTCGCCGCTCTCGCCCTCGCCGCCGCCTCGATCCTCGCCCTCGCGGGCTGCTCCGCGACGGCCGCCCCTGCGTCTTCGACCGGTGCGGGCACGATCCCGGTGACGGCGTCGACCAACGTCTGGGGCGACATCGCGAAGGAGATCGGCGGCGACCATGTGGAGGTGACGTCGGTCATCGCCTCGCTCTCGCAGGATCCGCACGAGTACGAGGTCACCGCGGCCGACCAGCTCAAGGTGCGCGGTGCCAAGCTGATCCTTGCGAACGGCGGTGGCTACGACACGTTCTTCGGCGATCTCGTCGCCAAGGCCGGGAACTCGGCGCCCGTCATCACCGCTGTCCCCTACGCCCCGAGCTGGCCGAAGGGGGAGGACGGAATGAAGACCGTCGAGGGCTTCAACGAGCACGTCTGGTACGACACCGCGGTCACCGAGGCCGTCGCGAAGAAGGTCGCCGATGAGCTCAGCGGCATCGACCCGGCGCACAAGGCCGACTTCGAGAAGAACCTGGCGACGTTCGAGAAGGGGATCGCCGGGCTCGACTCCTCGCTCGCGACCGTCAAGGGTGCGCACCAGGGCGAGAAGATCTTCGTCACCGAGCCGGTTCCGCTGTACCTCACGGCGGCGGCGGGCCTGGTGAACGTCACCCCCGAGGCCTTCAGCCACGCGGTCGAAGAGGGGCAGGACGTGCCGCCCGCGACGCTCCTCGAGGCGACGAACCTCGTCGAGTCGGGTGACGTCAAGACGCTGTTCGCCAACGCCCAGGCCGGCGGCGCCGAGACCACGAAGATCATCGGTGTCGCGAAGGGCAAGGGCGTGCCCGTCCAGGAGGTCACCGAGCTTGTGCCGGACGGCAAGACCTACCTGACCTGGATGAAGGACAACATCGACACGCTCTCGCGTAATCTCGACAAGTGACCTCTCCCGCCGAGCCTCCTGCCGCTCCGCTGCTCCGGATCCGCGGCGCCGGCATCCGGCGGGATGACCGGGAGCTGTGGAGCGGGCTCGACCTCGACGTGGCCCCCGGCGAGCTCATCGCGGTGCTCGGCCCCAGCGGCACCGGCAAGACCACGCTGCTGCGCGCGATCCTCGGGCTGCAGGAGCTCTCCGAGGGCACCATCGACGCGGTCGGTCAGCCGGTGCGCCGACGCGGGAACCGCCGCATCGGCTACCTGCCGCAGGCGCGCCCGCTGCCCCCCGAGACACCGTTGCGGGGCCGCGACCTCGTCGGACTCGGCGTCGACGGGCACCGGTTCGGCTTCCCGGTCCCTCGGCGCGGCGACCGCGCCCGGATCGACGCGCTGGTCGCCGCGGTGGGCGCCTCCTCCTTCGCGGATCGCCCTGCCGGCACCCTCTCCGGTGGCGAGCAGCAGCGCCTGCGCGTGGGGCAGGCGCTCGCCGACGATCCGCGGCTGCTGCTCTGCGACGAGCCGCTGACGAGCCTCGACCTGGCCAACCAGCAGGCCGTGGTGGATCTGATCGACCGGCATCGCCGCACCGGCGCGGGCGTTCTGCTCGTCACGCACGACATCAACCCGGTGCTCGACATCGTCGACCGGATCCTGTACCTGGCGAACGGCCGGTTCACGCTGGGCACGCCGCGCGAGGTGCTCACCACCCGCGTGCTCTCCGACCTCTACGGCGTCCCGGTGTTCGTCTCGGAGGTCGGCGGCCGGCTGGTCGTCGTTGGCGCGCCCGACGCGGAGAGCTCCGCCCATCACCACGACGGACCGGACGAGGAGCTGCACGGATGAACCTCGCGGACATCGTCCAGGCCATGTTCGGCGGCCTGCCGCAGTACGGCGAGATCCTCGCGCTCGTCTCCAACTCGGTCTGGGCGGGTGCCGTGCTCGGCCTCGTCGGCGGTCTCATCGGCGTCTTCGTCATGCAGCGCGACATGGCCTTCGCGGTGCACGGCATCAGCGAGCTGTCGTTCGCCGGTGCCGCCGTGGCTCTGCTGGTCGGCGTCGACGTCGTCACCGGATCGATCGTCGGATCCCTCATCGCGGCCGCCATCATCGGCTGGCTCGGGGCCCGGGCGCGGGACCGCAACTCGATCATCGGCGTGCTCATGCCGTTCGGCCTCGGTGTCGGGATCCTCTGCCTCTCGCTCTACAACGGGCGCGCGGCGGGCCGGTTCAGCCTGCTGACCGGCCAGATCGTCTCGGTGCAGTCGGAGCAGCTGGGCTGGCTGGCCGGGATCTGCGCGCTCGTGCTGCTGGGCCTGCTGATCATCTGGCGGCCGCTGCGCTTCGACTCGCTCGACCCGCAGTCCGCGGCTGCCCGCGGGGTTCCCACGGTCGGCGTCTCGTTCGCCTTCATGCTGCTGCTCGGCCTCGTGGTCGCGGTCGCCGTGCACATCATCGGGGCGCTGCTGGTGATGGCGCTCGTGGTCACTCCGGCCGCCGCGGCGATGCGGGTGCGCTCGGGCCCGCTCGCCGTGCCGGTGCTGGCGGCCGTGTTCGGCGTGGTGTCGGCGGTCGGCGGCATCCTCCTGGCCGTGATGGGCACGCTCCCGGTGAGCCCCTACATCACGACCGTCTCGTTCGTGATCTACCTCGTCTGCCGCGCGATCGGATCTCGCCGGGATCGCGTCGTGCGTGCGGCGCCCCGCCCTGCCCCGGCGGTCGGACGGTCCTGAGCGGGCGCCGTGTCGCCACGCCCGACGGCGTGCCCGTGCGCGGAGACTTCTCGGGGAGACAATTCCCCAGGGCGAGTGGAGGAGGCCGGCGATGGGTCACGGTCATGGGCATGACGCGGCGGAGATCCGGCACGTGCAGGTCGCCCGGACGCCGCGGCGCATCCTGCTGACGGCGCTGATCGTCGTGGGCGTGGCGACGATCGTCGGGCTTCTCCTGCTCTGGCCCTCCGCGGCACGTCCGGCAGGCGCGGCGCCCGGCTCGTCGCCCGCGAAGACGACCTACCCGACGGGCGAGATCCTGCGGATGACGTCGGACTGCGCGGCGGCCCGGCCGTCAGCCGGAGGCGGAACGGTCCCCGGGGGAGCCGCTGCCGGAGGGGCGGGCTCCGGGGGAGCCACCGGCGCGGGCGGCGGGACGGGGGGATCCGGCGGGTCGGGATCCGGCGGGTCGGGAGGATCCGGCGCCGGGTCGGCGCCCTCAGCCGCCCCCGACGGCGCGACCGGCTCGAGCGGTGCCTCGCCCGCGGCCTGCTCGATCGCGCAGGTGAGGATCGAGAACGGTGCCCGTGCGGGCGAGACGGTCACGATCATGCTGAACGGACCGTTCGCGCGGGCCGGGCTGCGTCCCGGCGACCGGCTCGAGCTGATGGTGATCGCGCTTCCGACGCACCCGAGCGTCGTGCAGCCCGGCGGCGCGGATCCGGGGATCTCGGCGTTCGGCGTCGTGAGGACCGTCCCGCTCGCGATCTGGGCGGGGCTGTTCGCGCTGGTCGTGATCGTCGTCGGGCTGCTCCGCGGTCTGCTCGCCCTCCTCGGGCTGGTCTTCAGCGGAGCCATGATCGTGATGTTCATGCTGCCGGCACTGTTGCACGCAGGGCCCGCCATGGCGATCGCCCTCGTCGGGGCCTCGGCGATCCTCTACGTCGTGCTGTATCTCGCGCACGGCGTCTCGATGCGCACGAGCGCCGCCCTGGCGGGAACGCTGGCAGGGGTCGCCCTCACCGCGATCCTGGCGCAGCTCGCCGTCGGGACCACCAGGCTCAGCGGCATCGATGAGAGCGCCGGCTTCCTGGCGCCGATGGTTCCGCAGATCGACTTCCAGGGGCTGCTCACCTGCGCGATCATCATCGCCGGCCTGGGCGTGCTCAATGACGTGACGATCACGCAGAGCTCCGCCGTCTGGGAGCTGCGGGCGGTCGCCCCCGAGCTCTCGCGCCGGCAGCTGTTCGGCCGTGCGATGCGCATCGGGCGGGACCACATCGCCTCGACCATCTACACGATCGTGTTCGCCTATGTGGGGGCGTCGCTGAGCGTGGTGCTCCTGCTCTACGTGTACGACCAGCCGATGGTGAGCCTGCTGAGCCTGGAGGACATCGCGACGGAGGTTGTCCGCACGCTGTGCAGCGGGATCGGGCTCGTGCTCGCGGTACCGCTCACCACCGCCATCGCGGTCGCGCTGCTGCCACCCCGATCGGCCGTGACCGGGGATCCGATGCCGAGCTCGCTCGGCGAGGGCGACGCCGAGAAGGTCGCCTGGCTGCGCACGCTGCGCACCGTCGAGGCGCCGGAGTTCCCGGCGGCGAGCCCGCGGGCCTGATCCGCGGCCTGCCCGGATGCGGCGTTCCGACTCGGTCTCCTGCGGGTCGTCCGGACGGCGACCGGGCGGACGAGCCGGTGCATCCGGCGCGACCGGAACGGATCCGGCCCCGACCGGACGGTGACCGGAACGGATCCGACCCGGCGACCGGGACGGATCCGACCCGGCGACCGGAACGGATCCGGCCCCCCGACTGGAACGGATCCGGCCCCGACCGGGCGGCGACCGGAACGGATCCGACCCTGCGACCGGACGGCGACCGGATGGATCGACGACGCGATGCCATGATCCGCCCAGCGAGGATAGGGGGTTGGAGGGCTAGAATCGGGGGATACTGCGCGGATCGCGGCCCCTGCACCCAGGGCGCCGGACGTCGCGGTTCCCCCTCCGCGCTTCGTCCTCCCCGGCTTCCCCCCTGCCGGGGAGCAGGAGGGACGATCAGAAAGGCACGCGTGTGGCCGACGCAACCGAGGACCGAGCAACCGAAGCGCCGCAGGGCGACTTCTTCGACCAGCTCCTGGAGAGCCCGTCGAGTCAGCACTCGTTCACGATCGGATTCCGCGGCTATGACAAGGCCGAGGTCGACGCGCACCTGACGGCCCTCAAGGAGGAGCTGCGCCGCGCGACCGAATCCACCGCGAAGGCCGACGACCGGCTGCGCGCCGAGGTCGACCGGCTCCGCGCACAGGCCGAGAAGGCCGCCGAGCAGCACCGCGCCGAGCTCGCCGAGGCCGGCACCGCCAACGACGGCCGCATCGCGCAGCTCGAGGCCGACCTCGCCACCGCGCAGGCGAAGATCGCCGAGTCCGCCCAGCAGATCCAGTCGCTGAGCACGGCGCTCGCCGGATCCCAGGAGGATATCGACGAGGCGACGTCGCGCTCGCAGTTCGAGACCGTGCTGCGCGTCGCCGAAGAGCAGGCGAGCGTGCTCATCCAGAACGCCGCGGTGCAGGCGGAGCGGCTGCTGGACGCCGCCCGCGACGAGGCGGCCGCCACGCGTGCCGAGCTCGACGCCGACGTCGCGCGCATCAAGGCGCAGGCCGAGCGGGACGCCGACCAGGTGCGGCTCAAGATGGAGACCGAGTTCACCGCGCACACCGCGCAGATCGAGCGCGAGGCCGCACACGCCGCCGAGAAGGTGAACCACGCCGAGCAGGAGGCTCACTCCATCCGCAGCGAGGCCGAGAAGGGCGCCGCCGCGTTGCGTGCGATGGTCACCCGCGAGACCACGGATCTGCGGGTCTCGGCCGAGCGCGAGGTGCGCGAGATGAATGCCCGCGTGCTGGAGATGGAGGAGTCCATCACCCGCCGTCAGGACGACGCGCAGCAGGAGTTCCTGGTGCTGCACAACCAGGCCGTGGCGCACGCCGAGCGCATCACCGCCGACGCGAACGAGCAGGTCGCCTCCTCGCTCGCGCACGCGGAGCGGATCTCGGGGAAGGCCGACGACTACGAGCGGCTGATGCGCTCCCAGGCGAACGCGATCGAGGCCGAGGCGCAGGTGCGCGCGCGTGAGACCCTGGACCGCGCCCGCACCAAGTCGCAGAAGATCGTCGACATGGTCACCGCGCACACCGCGAACGTCGTGCGCGACGCCGACGACCGCGCCCGCCAGCTGCGCTGGCAGCAGCAGCAGCTCACCAGCTTCATGGCCGAGGTGCGCGAGCTGATCCGCCCCGACGGCGCGCTCGGCAGCGAGGGATCCGGATCCGGATCCCCGGCAGCCGAGGATCCCGACCAGAACGAGACCGGCACCGAGTGAAACCGCTTCGGGGTCGTTGAGCGAACACGCGCGCAGCGCGAGTGAGACGAAACGCGGTGCCCTCGCAGACCAGTGCGGTGAGGGCGCTGCGTCCTTCGTCTCGCTACGCTCGCTCAGGAACCGGTGTGCGCGGTCGTGCCGGAGTCGGTCCCTAAGCGAGGAGCGCAGCGACGAGACGAAGGGCGCCCGGCGCCCAGCGTCCGGAATGACCGCTCCCAGCCGCAGGCCAGAACCCCGCTCTAGACTCGTGGCATGGCTCAGCGGAACACGTGGCAGCGCGAACGCGTGCGCGAGGAGCTCTCCGACGCGCGCGGATTCGTGAGTGCGCAGTCGCTGCACCAGGCCCTGCGCGAGGCGAACACCGGCATCGGCCTGGCCACCGTCTATCGCGCGCTGGCCGGGCTCGCGGCCTCCGGCGAGGCCGACTCGCTGCAGAGCCCCGACGGCGAGGCGCTGTACCGGGCCTGCCGCAGCGAGGGCCACCACCACCACCTGATCTGCCGTTCCTGCGGGATGACCGTGGAGATCGAGGCCACCGACGTCGAACAGTGGGCGCAGCGCACCGCGGCCATGCACGGCTTCAGCGACGCGGAGCACGTGGTCGACATCTTCGGACTGTGCGCGAACTGCGCGAAGGCCGCCCAGGAGTGATCCCCGCGTGACCCTCACCACCCCCGGCCGCCGCGCGGCCGCCGCGCGAGACAGGGCGACGACCCCGCACGCGTTGCGCGCCGTCCCGCCGCGACTGACCGGCCGCACCGCGCTCATCGGCGCCGCGGTCGGCGCCGCCGTGGTCGCGGCGCTCATCGCGATCGACGTGCTCGCGCCGCAGCTCTTCACCGCGCGCCTGCCGAACCGGCTGCAGGACGGGCTCACGCTCTCGCTCAGCGTGCTGTTCGAGGCGCTGCCGTTCGTGATCCTCGGTGTGCTGCTCTCGATCGTGGTGCAGGTCTGGCTGCCCGCGGGCGTGATCGAGCGGATCCTGCCCAAGCGCGGCTGGGCGCGCCGTGCCGTGCTGTCCCTGCTCGGCATGATCATCCCGGTGTGCGAGTGCGGCAACGTGCCTTTCGCGCGCGGCCTGATGATGCGCGGGCTCGGGCCCGCGGAGGCGCTGACCTTCCTCATCGCCGCTCCCATCGTCAACCCGATCGTGATCCTCACGACGCATGCCGCGTTCGGCTTCGACGGCGGGATCCTCGTGGCCCGCCTCGTCGGCGGCTACCTCGTGGCCAACCTGATCGGCTGGGTGTACAGCCGGCATCCGGATCCCGACGCGCTCCTCACCGAGCGCTTCCGCGACACCTGCGAGGTCGTCGTGCACGAGCAGGGCTCGGGCCTGCGGCGCAGCCTCGCGCAGTTCCTCATCGAGCTGCGCGCGGTGATGCCCGCGCTGGTCGTCGGATCCGCGCTCGCCGGGGCCGTGCAGGTGCTGGTGCCGCGCGACGTGCTGCTGGCGATCGGATCCAACCCGCTGCTGTCGGTCGTCGCGATGATCGCACTGGCGATCTCCGTCGCGATCTGCTCCAACGTCGACTCCTTCTTCGCGCTGACCTTCGCCTCCACGTTCTCGCCGGGGGCGATCGTCGCGTTCCTGCTGGTCGGTCCGCTCGTGGACATCAAGATGATGGCGCTGCTGCGCACCACCTTCACCGCCCGCACGCTCGCCGGCATCGTCGGCATCGTGATCCTGTTCGGCTTCGCCCTGGGGATCGGGGTGAACGTCTTTGCCTGAGACGACGACCGCGCACCGGCCCTCCCGCGCCCAGGCACTCGGCACCCGCTGGCTCGGGGCCGGCCTGGCCGCCGCGCTCGCCATCGCCACCCTCGGCCTCGCGTTCACCGGGCGGCTCACCCTCTACATCAGCCCCGAGACCGTGTGGTTCGCCGCGGCCGCCGCGATCGCGACGCTCATCGGGGCCGTGTGGTCGTGCGCGCTGCCGCTCGGCGCCGAGCAGGAGCACGGGCACGACCACGGCGACGGAGGTCACGCCGACCACCACGAGGCCGGGCATCCGCAGGCCGCGTCGGGCGGGCGTCGGGTGGTCGGCGTCGTGGCGGGCGCCACGGGCGGAGTGATCGCGACGGGCGTCGTCGCGGGCGCCCTGCTGCTGCCGCCGGCGTCGCTCTCGGTCGACATGGCGATGCAGCGCGCACCGGTGGGCAACGTGCTGTTCGCGGGGGCCGACAGCGTCGCCCTCGGGGCCAACACCGACACCAGCACCTTCGGGGTGGGCGGCTGGGCGAGCGTGTTCGCCACCGGAACCCGCCCGGAGAAGTACGACGGTGCGACCGTGACGCTCACGGGCTTCCTCACGCCCAGCGGATCCGGGAAGGATCAGGCGCACCTGACCCGTATGGTGATCACGCACTGCGTGCTCGACGCGCAGCCCGCATCCGTGCCGGTGCAGATCGACGGCTGGCAGGGTCAGTACGCTGTGGGCGACTGGATCCAGGTGAAGGGGGCCGTCCGCGTGGGGACGGACGGGAAGCTCTCGATCGTGCCCGCCAGCGTGTCGAAGATCTCGGAGCCGAAGGACCCCTATGAGCACTGACGACGCGGATCGTCCCCTCACCCGCGCCGAACTGCGTGCGCGCCGCGCCGCCGAGGAGGACGCTGCGGCGACCTCGCCGGTCGCTGCTGCGGCGACCTCGCCGGTCGCTGCTGCGGCGACCTCGCCGGTCGCTGAGCCCGTCGAAGTGCCCGACCCAAGGGTGGCCGTCCCCTCGGCGAGCTCAGAAGCCGAGGCGGACGACATGCCTGGCCCGCGCCGCACGCCGAATGGCTCGCAGGAGCCCCCGGTCGCTGAGCCCGTCCCCCGCGCCGCAGAGGCTGTGGTCGGCACGGATGCGCCCGACCCGCAGGCGGAGGTCCTTTCGACAAGCTCAGGGACCGGGGACGCGAGCCCGGTGACCGCAGACCCGAGCCCCAGAATCCGGGACGCGAGCCCCGTGACCGCGGACCCGAGCCCCAGAACCCGGGACGCGAGCCCCATGACCGGGGACGCGAGTCCCGTGACCGCAGACCCGAGCCTCAGAACCCGGGACGCGAGCGGAACGGTGGTCGGAGACGGATCCGACCCGCGGCTCGAGGCGCCGGAGTGGCAACCGCATCCGACGCCCGCGCCGATCGCACAGCGGCGCAGGTTCCCCGTGGTCATCGGCGCCGTGCTGGGCGTGCTCGTGCTCGTCGTCGCCGGATTCGGTGTGATCAGCCTGCTGCAGGGCCCCCGGATCGACAGTGTGAAGATCGACGCGCAGTCGGCGATCGACGCGTCCGGCACACGCATGATCCTCACGGCCAGTCAGCCGCTGGCGAAGGTGGATCCGGCGCAGGTGAGCGTGAGCCCTGCGGCCCCGTTCACGGTCGACACCTCGGGACGCAACCTCGGCATCCGCTTCACCGTGCCGCTCGACGACGACACGAAGTACACCGTCACCGTGAAGGATGCGACGGGCACTGACAAGCAGCGCAAGGGCACCCTTCAGGCCACGTTCCAGACCCCGAAGTCGACGATCTTCCTGCTGCAGCGCAACAGCGACGGCGACGACACGATCTTCCTCACCGACCTCGGCGGCAAGAACGCCGTGCCGATCGTCCAGCACCAGAAGATCGACGACTTCCGCGCCACGGCCGACCACCTCGTCGTCGCGACCGAGAAGGACGGCACCTCGGTGCTGCTCGTGATGGACCGCAACGGCAAGAACCAGCGCGCGCTGAAGCTGCCGGGCCAGGGATTCCTGTCGAACCTGCAGGTGTCCGAGAAGGGGAACCTCGTCGGCTACACCTACACCGACAAGGGCATCAGCGCCACGAGCGGGCGGGCCAGCGTCCTGGTCACCCAGTCGCTCACCGGCGACGGGGATCCGCAGATCGTGAAGGTCGGCGACAAGCAGCCCAGCACCGCGCAGTGGGCGTTCGTGCCCGGCACGTCGTCGGCGCTGTTCATCGACTTCAGCGGCGCGCTGTACGTCGAGGACCGCGCCGATGCCAAGGCCACCCCCACCGCGCTCGGTTTCGCGCAGACGATCGAGGGCATCTCGCGCGGCACCTACACGGCCATCGTGAGCCGCGGCAACAACCTCGTCGAGCTGAACCTCGCCGACGGCTCCGAGAAGCCGCTCGCCGCCTCGGCACCCGACTTCGGCGCACCGAGCACGATCGCCCCGTTCCCGGGCGGCACCCTGCGTCAGGTCGCCACGCGCGACGCCACCGGTCTGCCGACCGGGCAGATCGTGACGCGCGTGAGCGACGACGGCAAGGCCGCCAAGCTGTTCAGCGTGACCGGATCCGATGCGATCATGCAGGCCTGCCCCTCGCCGAGCGGTCAGTACAGCGCGATCGTGGTGGCGCCGAAGCTCGTGAACAACCCCTACGACCAGTCGCTGCTGCCGCTGCCGACCACGATGCAGACGCACATCGTCGACACGAACACCGGCAAGGAGCTCGTGGTGCTCGCCGGCTTCGACCCGTCGTGGTGCGCCCAGGCCCCGCACCGGTGATGACCGGCGTCGACGAGGCCCGGAGCCGGCGGTGACGGGCCCGGGCGCGGCGGGCGCGACCGGGTCCGACGCGGCTCCGGCCCTGCGCCGTGCGCGCCGCGAGGATCTGAGGGCGCTGCCGCTCGAGGTCGCGCCGGGCCTGCTCGGCGCCCGGCTGCGCACCGTGGTCGACGGCGCGCAGGTGCAGCTGCGGATCACCGAGGTCGAGGCGTATCACGGCAAGGGGGCGGGACCCGTCCCCGACCCCGGATCCCACGCCCGCATGGGCCGCACCGCGCGCAACGCCACGATGTGGGGCGAGCCCGGGCATCTGTACGTGTACCTCAGCCACGGCATCCATTCGTGCGTGAACGTGGTGTGCGGGCCGGACGGGGTGGCCGGCGGTGTGCTGCTGCGCGCAGGCGAGGTCGAATCCGGCGTCGAGGTCGCCGCGGCACGGCGAGGTCTCGGCGCACGACCCAGGCCGGACGCCGCCGACCGCGGTGGATCAGCCGGATCCCGACCCGGGTCCGGGGCGCCGCGCGGATTGCGCGCCGTGCAGCGGCGCGACCTCGCCCGCGGGCCCGGCCGGTTCGGTCAGGCATCGGGACTGCGGCACCCGCAGCACGACGGCATCGACGCGATCACGGGCGCCGAGCAGGCAGGCGCCCGCGCGGAGCTGTGGCTCGCGGATCCGCTCGTCGAGGTCGCCTCCGGACCCCGGGTGGGCGTCGCGGGTCACGCCGGCACGGAGGCGTTCCCCTGGCGGTTCTGGATCCCCGGGGATCCGACGGTGTCGCCGTTCCGATGGGGCCGGGGCGCTGCCGAGGCCGCCCGGCTCTGACGGGGTGCGAGTGAGGGGCTGCGGCGCGGCGGCGATCGCGAGCGCGTCGACACGCCCGGAATCGGATCCGTGCTAGAGTAGCTCTTTGTCTGCGCACACTCCTGTGCGCAGTTCGTATGCCTCCCCCGTCTTCCGGTCCCTGAGCTCGTCGATGGGTCCGGTCCCTGAGCTCGTCGAAGGGCGGCGAGGGGTGAGGCGTGCAGACAAGGGATCTTGGGTGGGGCCGTCCGGCCTCACGGTAGAGAAGGAGTCATCATGGCAGCAGTGTGCCAGGTGACCGGAGCAGTTCCCGGTTTCGGTCACAACATCTCGCACTCGCACCGCCGGACGAAGCGCCGCTTCGACCCGAACGTGCAGAAGAAGACCTACTACGTGCCGTCGCTCGGCCGCAAGGTCACCCTGAACGTGTCCGCCAAGGGCATCAAGGTGATCGACGCCCGCGGCATCGAGAAGGTCGTCGCGGACCTCCAGGCGAAGGGTGTGAAGCTCTAATGGCCAAGAAGGCACAGGACATCCGTCCGATCATCAAGCTGCGTTCGACCGCGGGCACGGGGTACACCTACGTGACCAAGAAGAACCGTCGCAACACCCCCGACCGCCTCGTGCTGAAGAAGTACGACCCGGTGGTCCGCAAGCACGTCGAATTCCGAGAGGAGCGTTGATCCATGGCTAAGAAGAGCAAGATCGCGCGCAACAAGCAGCGCCAGGCCGTCGTCGACCGCTACGCGGAGAAGCGCGCCGAGCTGAAGAAGACCCTCGTCGACGCGAACGCGACCGACGAGGCCCGCGAGGCCGCCCGCGTCGGCCTGCAGAAGCTCCCGCGCAACGCGTCGCCGGTGCGTCTGCGCTCGCGCGACGTCATCGACGGCCGCCCCCGCGGTGTCCTCACGAAGTTCGGCATCTCGCGTGTCCGCTTCCGTGACATGGCGCACCGTGGCGAGCTGCCCGGCGTGACCAAGTCGAGCTGGTAAGCAGTCTTCTTCCCTGAGTTGCAGGGGATCAGGGGCGGGGATCTTCGGATCCTCGCCCCTTCTGCGTCCTGGAGGCGGCATCCTCCGCATGGCGTGTCGGGCGGCGTCCCTGCGGCGAGGGTGTGTGCGTCGCGCGTCCGCAGGGCGGCGTGTCGGGCGTCGCGCTGCGGGGGAGGTGCGCGTGTCGCACGTCCTCGGGCGGAGTTCTCTGGCTCGGGCGGAGGGATCTCGACTGATCCTCCGCCCGTCGAGGAGTTCTCCTCCCGAGCGGGAGTCTTTCTTCATGGCGGGCCCTCCTCCCCTGAGGCGCGTCCCGAGCGGCCGTCCTGCACAGCTCGCCGCATCACGGAGTTCTGCACGGATTCCGGGAGCCGCCTCCCACCGGAATCCCGCGCGTCGCAGGATCATCGAATGGATCCGATCGAGCAGCTCAGAAGACGCGAAGGCGTTGCGCGTATCGATGCACTCCGGCGCGACGGCGTCACCGACCATGCGCTCCGACGCGCGCGGGAGCAGGGCCGGCTGCTGTCCGTTCGCCGAGGCTGGGTCTCCCTCCCCGATGCCGACCCATCGCTCGTGGCGGCCGCGCGCCGCGGCGTCGTGCTGAGCTGCATCACCCTGGCGCAGCGCAGAGGGCTCTGGGTGCTCGACAGCAGCGAGCCGCATGTGGCGGCGCCGCCGAAGTCGGGCCACGCGCGGACGACGAGGGGCGTGATCCATTGGAACCAGCCGCTGATGCCCCGCGACCCGGACGCTCTTGAGGACTCTCTGGAGAACGCGCTCGTCCTGGTCGCCGGCTGCCAGGCGCAGGAAGCCGCGCTCGCGGTGTGGGAGTCCGCGCTGCGGAAGAGGCTTGTCGATCCGGGTGTGCTCGAGCGACTTCCCCTTCCGCCCAAGGCCCGTCGCATGCTGGCCCAGGCGCGTCCGTTCGCGGATGCAGGCACGGAGACGATCTTCCGGACACGCCTGGCGTGGCTCGACATCCCCATCACACCGCAGGTCTGGCTGTTCGGCCATCGCGTGGACTTCCTCATCGGAGAGCGGCTCGTCGTGCAGATCGATGGAGGGCATCACGTCGGGCAGCAGCGCGAGGAGGACAACAGCCACGACGCGCTGCTGCGATTGCAGGGGTATCACGTGATCCGCATCGGATACGACCGCTTGATGAACCATTGGCACGAGGTGCAGGCGGTGATCCTGATGGCGGTCGCCCAGCGACTGCACCTTGCTTGTTGAGGGATCTTGCTTGTTGAGGGATCTTGCTTGTTGAGGGGCTCGTCGAGGGACCTTGCTCGTTGAGGGCTTGTGTCAGGCCGCCGAAGGCGCCGCTCTTGCTCGGGAGGAGAACTCCCGTTCAGGAGGAGGATCGGATCCGGATCCTCCTCCCATCCTCGTGTTCTCCTCCCGAAGGGGCGAAGAGAGGGCGGCCCCGACCCGGATCCTGTGACGGGAGTGACGGATGAGGCGCGACACGCCGTCGCAAAACGTCAAAACCCGCGAAATGACGCGGAAAGCCGGGGTTCAGTTGATACATTCAAGGCGGTCGTTCGACCAACGGGGGGCATCCGCCCATCCGGAACTCTGATACGAAGCGACGGGATCCCCGTCGCTGGAGGATGAAATGGCTGACAAGTCCATCACCAAGACCGAGCTCGTCGCGAGCATCGCCAGCGCCACCGGCCAGAGCCAGGCTGCTGTCTCCGGCGTTCTCGACGCCCTGTTCGCCACGGTCTCGGACGCTGTTGCCAAGGGCAGCAAGGTCTCGATCCCGGGCTGGATCTCGTTCGAGCAGGTCGCGACCGCCGCCCGCACGGGCCGCAACCCGCAGACCGGCGCCGAGATCAAGATCCCGGCCGGCAAGCGCGTCAAGGTGACCGCCGGTTCCAAGCTCAAGGCTGCCGTCAAGTAATTCCGGCTTCGCCTCGCAAGGCCGTCCCTTCGGGGGCGGCCTTCTGCGTGTCTGGGGCCGTGACCTCGAGGTGGCCGGATCCGGGGGCGGGACGGGCGGGCGGATCCGCCTCGCGACGGGCGGGCGGATCCGCTTCGCGAGATGCAAAGGTCAGCTCCGAGAATCTGGAGAGCGGCGGGATCCATCTCGCGGAGATCGAGGCGTGCGGTCGGCGTGCGGCCTGAGGTGCGTCGCGGAGGCCGAGGCATGCGGCCCGTGCTCCGGACCCGGATCCGAGCGCGCCCGCCGATCCGGGCGGGGTGCGGCGTTTCGTCTCGGTCGGCTGCGCCGTCCTCGCTCAACGACCCCGGGGCGGGCCGGGCTGCCCCGGCCCGGTGTGGGCGGCCGCTCGCCGGACGAGCCGTACAGGAGACGCGCCTAGGCTGGAGGGGTGAATCGCCCCGCCACCGGGGTCCGCCCCGAGACCGGGTCGGATGCCGCCCGTTCCGCACTGACCGCCGGATCCCCGACCCTCCGCGTCGCCGGTCCGGTGATCCTCGTCGGCGCGGCGATCCTCGCGGTGATCGCCGGGCTCGCGTTCGGCGGGGGAGCGGCTCCCAACCTGCTGCTCGACCCCGGCCCCGTGGTGCGCTGGGGGCTGCCGGTGGTCAAGGCGCTCAGCAACCTGGGTGCGGCGGCGATGCTCGGATCCCTCGTGCTGGCGCTGTTCGCGCTGCGCAGCGGGGCGCGCTCGTTCGAGGTCGCCCTGGACACCGCCTCGATCGGCGCCGCCGTGTTCACGGTCGCGAGCGCCGTCGCCGGCCTGTTCACGTTCCTGCAGACCCTCGGCGTGAAGCTCAGCGCCGGCCCCGAGTTCGGCGCGCAGCTGGGGCGGTTCCTGCTCGAGCTGCCGCTCGGCCAGGCGTGGCTGATGACGGTGCTCATCGGCGCCGTGATCACGATCGCCGCCTTCGCCTTCCGCGGCTGGACCGCCACACTGCTCACCGCCATCCTCGCGAGCTGCGCGTTCATCCCGCTCGCCACGCAGGGCCATGCGGGCGACCTCAGCGGCCATGACGCCGCGGTGAACTCGCTGCTGCTGCACACGATCGGCGCGGCCGTATGGATCGGCGGACTCGTGCTGCTGATCGTGCTGCGCGGATCCCGCAGCGAGCTCGCCGACACCGCGCGCAGCCGCGCCGCGAGCACGAAGGCCGGGCCCAGCCTCACGTCCAAAGATGCCGTCAAGACCAAGACCGCCCCCGGCGCGAAGAGCCGGGGCACGTCGAAGGGCGCCATCACGTTCGCCGCCGTCGTGCGCCGGTACTCGTCGCTCGCGCTCGCGGCCTACATCGTCGTCGCGGTCTCGGGCGTGGCCCGCTCGATCGTCGCCGTGGGCGACTGGGCCGGCATGCTCTCGCCCTACGGCGGACTCATCGCCGCGAAGGCGATCGTGCTGATCCTGCTCGGCGCGCTCGGCGCCCGCTATCGCACGAAGCTGATCCCGAGGCTCGAGGCCGGCGGATCCGAGAACGTCCGCCGATCCCAGAACACCGGCGGATCCGAGAAGGCCCGCGGATCCCAGAACGGCGGATCCGGCCCGTTCTGGACGCTCGTGCTGCTGGAGCTCGCGCTCATGGGCATCGCTTCCGGGCTCGCCGCCGCCCTCTCGCGCACCGCCCCGCCCACCGGGCTCGAGGTCGCGACCTCCCGCACGCCGGCCGAGATCCTCACCGGATCCGTCCTGCCCCCCGAGCTCACCCCGATCCGCTGGATCACGAGCTGGAACGTCGACCTCATCTGGGCGGTCGCGGCGGCGTTCGGCATCGCGCTGTACGTCACGGGCGTGCTGCGGCTGCGCCGGCGCGGCGACGCCTGGCCCGTGTACCGCACGATCTTCTGGATCCTCGGCATGCTCGCGCTGGTCTGGGTCACCGGGGGCGCGATCAACGCCTACCAGGAGTACCTGTTCAGCGTGCACATGCTCGGGCACATGATGCTCTCCATGGCGATCCCGCTGCTGCTCGTCGCCGGCGCTCCGGTCACCCTGGCCCTGCGCGCGATCGACAAGCGCGACGACGGCACCCGAGGAGGGCGGGAGTGGATCCTGTGGGCGGTGCAGTCGCCGTTCTCGCGCGTGGTCACCAACCCGTTCGTGGCCGCCGCGATCTTCGTGCTGTCGCTGTGGGCGTTCTACTTCACCGACCTCGTGCGCTGGGCGATGACCGACCACATCGGCCACGAGTGGATGACGATGCACTTCCTCATCTCGGGGTATCTGTTCGTGCTGAGCCTGATCGGCGCGGATCCCGTTCCGCAGCGTCTGCCCTACGCGGGCCGGCTCATCACCCTCATCGCCGTGATGGCCACGCACGCGTTCTTTGGTATGGCGATCATGATGCAATCGGGCCTGATGGTCGCCGAGTGGTTCGGATCCATGGGGCGCACCTGGGGGGCGACGCCGCTGCAGGATCAGTACGTCGGCGGCGGCGTGGCGTGGTCGGTGGGGGAGATCCCGACGTTGATCCTCGCGATCACGGTCGCGATCCAGTGGAGCCGCAGCGACGCCAAGATGCAGAAGCGCCAGGACCGGGCGGCGGACCGCTCGGGCGACGCTGAGCTCGAGGAGTACAACGCGCGGCTCGCCGAGCTCGCCGAGAAGGATCGCAGGGCTTCCGCCCGCGGGCGCTGAGAGCCTTCGGGACCGCTGCGCCCCGGTTCCTGACCGAGCGCGCGAGGCGAAGGACGTGCACCCTCCGGTTCCTGACCGAGCGCAGCGAGACGGAACAGTGCGCTCTCGCGCGGCGCGGCGCGGCGTTTCGTCTCGATCGCGCTGCGCGCGTTCTCGCTCAACGACCGGCTTGCACCAGTGTCAGCCCTCGGCGCCCGATGGAGGCGAGGACTGCTCGGGTGAGGTGATGCTGATCGAGGCGGATCCGTCAGGCAGGAACCGGATCGTGCCGTCCACGTCGAACGGGACGTCTTCGTCGACCTGCGAGACGGATCCGTCGTACAGCGACTTGATCTCGAGCGCGATGTGGGCCGTCGCGGGGGTGGGCGGGATCTTCCATCCGTCGCCGTCCGGCTCGAGGGTGATGCGCGGCAGGGAGACCATGCTCCAGGCGGGCCCCGCGGTGACGATGTTCGCCACGCTGCGGCCGAACGGGCAGCCGGTGGGCTGCAGCACCTGCTGGGTGGCGCACGCGCCGAGGAACTCGTCGACGCGCTGCTGCACGATCTTCACGAACGCCGCCGTCGGCTTCGCCTGCACGTCGAGCGGCACATCGACGAGCGGCTTGTCGGCCAGTACGCCGATTCCGTCGGCGGTCGCAGCCGCGGTCTTCACCGACACCGAGTAGAGACCGGGCGAGAAGACCAGCAACGGCACCGGTTCGAGCGCCGACGAGTCCGCGCCCTTCGCCGCGACCTGGCGGCGGTCCAGCTCGAAGCCGTTCACGAAGAACCGGTCGGATCCGCGCACGGTCAGCGAGATCACGGCGAGCGGGCTCTGCGCGAACTCCCAGGACGGCGCGACGCCGATCCAGCCGGACCGGCGCACACGGAACGTGGTGGAACCGGCGTGCCCGCCCGCGTTGTAGCGCACGGTGACGGCGGTGGCGTCACCGTCGGGGTGCTCGTCGGTCACCGCGATGTCGGTGAGCGGGCTGAGGGCGTCGCGGCGCAGGAGCGCGTCGGACGCCGCGCGGAAGGTGTCGCCGTCGAGGTCGCCGTGCTCGAGCGCGACGCCAGGAAGTCGCAGCGCGTCGGCCGCTCGCCCGTCGGACAGCAGGTTCAGATAACGGGTGACGAAGGCCGCGGGGCTGTAGAACTCGCGGTACACGGTGAGCCCGCCGGCCGCGAGCGCGGCCACGAGCACGACGCCGACGACCGCGAGCAGAGTGAGGTCCGACCAGAGCGGGGCAGGGCGACGCGCGGTCCGCGCCCGGCGCGACCGCACGCCTGGCGCCTGCACCCCCGCCGACTGCACCATGTGCGCCAGTCTACGAATCCCCGCCTGCGGGAACCCCGAGCGGCCCGCGCGCCCCTCAAGACCTCACTCCTCCGCGAGATTCTTTCGCGAGACTGCATCTGGGCGACGAGACTGCAGTCCAGGGGTGCAGTCTCGTCGCCCAGATGCAGTCTCGCGGTCAGAGCGGTCGGAGCGGTCGGAGCGGTCAGAGCGGTCAGAGCGGCTACCACTGTCGCAGAGGACCAGAGTCGGAGAAGGCGGTCGCGGTAGACTCCGAAGACCGTGAGCACGCCGACCCTCTCCGCCGAACAGGAAGAACTGTTCCGGCTGATCGAGGACACCCGTGAGCACGTGTTCATCACCGGCCGCGCCGGCACCGGCAAGTCGACGCTGCTGCAGCACTTCGCCTACAACACGCAGAAGCAGATCGCCGTCTGCGCGCCCACGGGGGTGGCGGCGCTGAACGTCGAGGGGCAGACGATCCATTCGCTGTTCCGGCTGCCGATCGGCCTTATCGCCGACAGCGAGATCGATCAGTCGGATGCGACGCGCAAGATCCTGAACGCCATCGACACGCTCGTGATCGACGAGGTGTCGATGGTCAACGCGGATCTGATGGACGCGATCGACCGGTCCCTGCGCCAGGCGCGGGGCCGTCGCGCCGAGGCGTTCGGCGGCGTGCAGGTCGTGATGTTCGGGGATCCGTATCAGCTCGCACCCGTCCCGCCGCGCGGCGACGAGCTGCGCTACATCCAGGACCACTACCGCTCGTTCTGGTTCTTCGATGCGAAGGTCTGGACCGGGGGACGCCCTTCGACAGGCTCAGGGACCGCGCCGATGATCGACATCGGCACGCACGGCGCGACGCTGCATGTGCGCGAGCTCGTGCACATCCACCGGCAGTCCGACGCCGGGTTCAAGGCGATGCTGAACGCCGTGCGCTACGGCCGGGTGACCGCCGAGATCGCAGGCGCCCTCAACGACGCCGGCGCGCGGACGCCCCCGGATCCGGCCCCGGGCGAGATCCCGATCATCACGCTCGCCACGCGCAACGACATCGTGAACGGCATCAACGCCCGCCATCTCGCCGCCCTGCCCGGAAAGGTGCAGAAGGCAACGGCCGACATCTCCGGCGACTTCGGGCGCGGCGAGGCGAACTACCCGGCCGACCAGGAGCTGCAGCTCAAGGAGGGCGCGCAGGTGATGTTCCTGCGCAACGACATCTCGGCCGCGCCTGAGCCGCCGCGTTGGGTCAACGGCACCATCGGCACCGTGGTGCGGATCCTCGGCGACGCCGTCCGCGTGGAGATCGACGGCGAGGAGGTCGACGTCGAGCCGGCCGTGTGGGAGCGCTACCGCTACATCTACAACCCGGGCACGAAGACGCTCTCGCGCGAGGTGGTCGCCGAGTTCACCCAGTTCCCGCTGCGGCTCGCCTGGGCCGTGACGATCCACAAGTCGCAGGGCAAGACGTACGACCGGGCGGTCGTGGACCTCGGATCCGGCGCGTTCGCCCCCGGGCAGACGTATGTTGCGCTGTCGCGGCTGACCTCGCTGGACGGGCTGTATCTGTCCCGCCCGCTGCGTCCGCGCGACATCCGCGTCGACGAGGACGTGCGCCGCTTCATGCGCGCGGCCTGGGAGGCCCGCCACGGCGATTCCACACCGCAGGTGTCCGACTCCGCCCCCGAGGGTCGTTGAGCGACGCGCGAGGCGGGTTTCCCTCGGGGTCGTTGAGCGAGCACGGCCGGAGGCCGAGCGAGACGAAACGCCGCAGGTCGGATCCTGACGGGTCGAGTCCAGTCGCGTAGTACGGTGCTACATTCGTACTATGTCCAGAACCAGTCAGCCGACTCGTCTTCCTGCCGACGTCTACGACTCCGCCCTCGCGGCGATCAGGAACACGTCACGCACGGTGCCCCAGCAGATCGCGCATTGGGCTCGTATCGGCCGTGAGCTGGAGCTCTCGCCCGGGGTCAATCACCGCGAGATCGCCCGGGTGCTGGCCGGGGCGGGATCCTACGATGAGCTCAGCGAGCAGGAGCAGGCCGTGGTGCGTGAGGAGTGGGTCGAGCGTATCGGCGCACGGCGTGGGGAACTGGACTACGCCGCGCGCTTCGTGGCGGCGGGCGAGTCGTATTCGGAGCTCGACGAGAACGGCGATCTCGTCATCCGCCCCGCCGACTGATGCCGGTTCTCCACCTGCTCGCCGGGCCCAATGGTGCGGGGAAGTCGAGCTACGTCCGTGACGTGCTGGGCGCGGCGACCCGCCTGCCTTTCATCAACGCGGACGAGATCGCGGCCGAGAGGTGGCCGGGTGCGGAATCCGAGCATGCCTACGAGGCGGCACGTCTGGCGGAAGATGAACGCCGGCAGCGGATCGCCGATGGATCGTCCTTCATCTCCGAGACCGTGTTCTCGCACCCGAGCAAGGTCGAACTGGTCTCCGCCGCGGTCGATGCCGGATACCTGGTGCATCTTCACGTGATGCTCGTGCCCGTCGAGCTCTCCGTGCAGCGCGTTCTCGAGCGCGTGCGGCGCGGTGGCCATACCGTGCCGGAGCAGAAGATCCGCGACCGCTACGACCGGCTGTGGGATCATGTCGGCCGTGCAATGGGCATCGCCGACGTGGCGGAGGTGTTCGACAACAGCAGCGCGCGTGCTCCGTTCCGTCTGTGCGCCTCGTTCGAGCACGGCGTGCTCATCGGCATCCCGAGCTGGCCCGCGTGGGTGCCGTCGGCGCTCGCGATCGGATGAGCGCCGACCCGAGCGACGGCATGGCCCCGCGGCAGAGCCCCGCCGGGCGGAGAACTCCGGTTCGGGCGGAGGATTCGAGGTGGATCCTCCGCCCGAAGGTGGGATCTCCTCCCGTCTCGGCGAGGTGCGCACACCATGCCCCGACGCCCTCGCCCGGTCCGACTGCCGGTATCGCCCGTCGAGCGGTCCTGGGATCCTGTACCCATGACACCGCTCAACGGTTCGGCGGACGCGCGCCCCGCGACGGCGGGACGGTTCAGCGGTCCCTCGGATGAACGCCCCGCGGCCTCGGGAGCGCCGAGCCTGCGCGCCGCGCTGGTCGGCATCGGGATCCTGATGGCCGCCCTCTGCCTGGTCGAGCTCGCGATCCCCTCCAGGTCCAGGGGCCTCGGCGGATCGCTCCTCGACGGCGCCCTGGTCGCGGTCTTCACCGTCACGGGCCTCCTCGCCTGGTACCGCCGCCCGCACAACGCGATCGGGCGCCTGATGCTGCTGACCGCGCTGGCGCTGTGGGCCTCCAGCACGTACGACGACAGCATCCCTGCACTGCGCATCGTGGGCACGCTGACGTCCAGCCTGCCGCTGGCGCTGCTCCTGCACCTGCTGCTCGCGTTCCCCTCCGGCCGGCTGTCGAGCCGGGCCGCCCGCGCGATCGTGGCGGTCTCGTATCTCGTCTCCGTCGCGCCTCAGATCGTCGTCGTCCTGCGGCCCGCCGCGACAGAGGTCGCCTGGACCCTGCAGGCCGCGGTGGGCCTCGCCGCGCTGGCGGCGACGGTCGTGCTCTGGGCCCTTCGGCTCTCCCGGATGCCCGTGCTCCCGCGCCGCCAGCTGCTCCCGTTCATCGGCTACGGGTGCGCGGCCATCGCCGTGATCGGGGCGACGGTCGTGGTGCTGCACCTGGACGCCCGTCCGGGCGTGCAGCACATCGCCACCGTGGTGCAGCTGGTGATGCTCGGCGGCCTGCCCATCGCGTTCTTCGTGGGGCTGACCTTCGGCGCGTTCGGTCACGCCGGCGAGGTCGCGGAGGTGGCCGCGGGCGTCTCCGCGGCATCCGTCGAGCCCGCACTGCTCGACGCCCTCGCGATCCGCGCTCTGGGCGATCCGAGCGCCCGGATCCTGTGGGCGTCGGACGCGACCCGCGAGGGAGCCGCGACGGGGGAGGGAGCCGCGACAGGAGTGCAGGGCGCGATAGGAGCGCGAGACGCGACGGGCGAGGGAGCCGCGACAGGAGTGCGGGACGCGACGGGGACGCGAGCCGGGCGCTTCGTCGACAGCGCGGGGCGAGAGCTCGCCGTGCCGCCCGAGCGCGGCTGGCAGCCGATCGGCCCGCCCGACGCCCCCGCGGGCGGGCTCATGTACGACCGCGAGCTGATCGCCGACCGGGGCCTGGTCGCGACCGTGTCCGCGCAGCTGGGACTCGCGATGGACAAGCAGCGGCTGATCGTCGAGCTGCGGTCCGCGGTGCAGCAGCTGCACACGGCCGCGGAGGAGCTGCAGACCTCCCGGCGCCGGATCGTCGTGGCCGCGGACGCCGAACGCCGGCGCATCGCCCAGGACCTGCACGACGGCGCGCAGCAGCGGATCGTCCTGGTCGGCATCGACGTGCAGCGGATGGCGCGGCAGGCCGACGACGCCGCCTACGTCCGGTCTGAGGCGGCGCGGATCGCCGAGCGCTGCGGATCCCTCCTCGACGAGCTGCGCGGACTGGTCGAGGGCCTCATGCCCAGCCGGCTGAAGGATCACGGGCTGGAGGCGGCCGTCACCGCGCTCGCCGACCAGATCCGGATCCCCGTCCGGGTCGAGGTCGATTCTCCCCTCGGCCGGATGGACGCCGAGGTCGAGTCCACGGGCTACTTCGTGATCGCGGAGGCCCTGACGAACGCCGTGAAGCACGCCGGCGCACGGGAGATCGTCGTGGACCTCGCCGTCCGGGACGGCCGCCTGCGGATCGCCGTGAGCGACGACGGGAAGGGGCCGGCCGGGGCGGTCCCGGGATTCGGCATGCGCAGCCTCAGGGACCGGGTCGAGACCCTGGGCGGGACGATGGCGCTCGAGCCGGGTGCGGCCGGCGGGACGACGCTGCGGGCGCAGTTGCCGCTCGGATAGCGCGCCGGGCGGCCGCTGAGCCTGTCGAAGCGCCTCACCCGTGGGCTCGGGCCCTTCGACGAGCTCAGGGACCGAACGAGCGCGCGGGATCCGTCACCGGTCCAGGAACCGCATCACGGCCAGCACCCGGCGATGATCGTCGGGATCCGGCGGCAGATCGAGGGCGACGAAGATGAGCGCGATGCTCCGCGCGATCGCCTTCTCCGTCACGAACAGCTCGCGGGCGATGCGCGCGTTGCTGTAGCCCTGCGCCATCAGCTGCAGCACCTCCAGCCGCCGCGGCGTGAGTCGGGCGATGCCGCCGTCCTTGTGGTCGCGGACCTCGCGCCGCACCATCGAGGAGATGACCTCCGAGTCGATGCTGGATCCGCCCGCGGCGACGCGCTGGACCGACTCGAGGAAGTCCTCGAGGTTGAGGATCCGGCGCTTCAGCAGATAGCCGATGCCGTTCGCGCCGTCCGCCAGCAGCTCCATCGCGCCGGTGGCGTCCACATACTGGGAGAGCACGACGACGGCCGTGCCGGGGAACTCCTGCCGGATCCGCTTCGCCGCCCGCAGGCCGTCGTCGGCGAAGTCCGGCGGCATCCGGATGTCGGTGAGGACGAGATCGGGCCGGTACGCGCCGACCTTTCCGATGAGATCGTCCGCGTCGCCGGCCGTCGCGACGATCTCGTGGCCCTCGTCCGAGAGGATCCGGGAGATGCCCTCCCGCAGCAGGAACTCGTCCTCGGCGATGACGACGCGCATCCGTGCTCCTGCCTGACGGCGGGCGATCCCGCCGGTGACCCCGACAGTACCGCGCCAGAACCGCCGTCCACACCCTTCGGCGGGGACGGCGGTCCGGATCCCTTGTGCCGCTCGTCAGCTGATCGGGGCGATCGGCTTGATCTCGGCGACCTTCGGCAGGGCCGCCTTCTCCGCCTCGGTCAGCTTCGGCGCAGAGGTGTCGTACAGCGGATCGGCTTTCATGTCGGGGACGTCGAACGACACCCCGGTGAGCTTCCAGGTGGTCTTGCCGAGCGTGACGGTGAAGTCTCCGGTCACGCGTTCGGTCAGCATGCGGGACCACATGTTGAAGTTCGTGAACGCGCCCATGGTGTAGTTGTGCACCTTGGTGACCTCCCTGGTGTCGGACCAGGTTCCGCCGTACTTGTGGGTGAGGCCCGCCTCGAGGATCCCCTTGATCGTCAGCTTGGCGGATCCGGTGGTCTCCACCGAGGAGGTCGTGGTGGCCACGGCCTTGGTCGTGAAGCTCTCGGTGCGGGGGAGGTCGGTGTTGTTCGCGCCACCGGCGACGAGCTTGATCTGCGGTGCGCCCTCCGTCTTCGTCTGCGGCGCGAACGAGCACGAGGCGAGGCCCGAGACGCAGGTCTGGTTGAGCAGGTCGGCCTGCCGCTGGGCGTCCGAGGCGGGCACCGTGATCGTGGAGAACTCCTTCTCCGAGAGGATCAGCCGGCCGGCGGTGATGCCCTGGTTCTCGACGCTGAAGACGGCTCCGGCATCCGTGCGGATGCTGGTGCCGCTGAACGCGTCCACGACGATCGTGGCGTCGAAGCTCCCGATGCGTTCGGACCCGTTGTCGAGGGCCTCGCGGTAACTGAACGTGAGGGTCGTCTCACCGCGTTTGGCGAAGTAGTAGACCTTCTCGTAGCGGTAGGACTGCCCCGGCAGGATCGTCGTGCCGGCCGGCTTGTACTGGTCGCGCTCGCCCGGGCTGCCGACGCGGGTCAGCTCCAGGGTGTGCTTGGTCGAGTTGACGATGTCGAACCCGCGGGTGACGTCGGCCGAGGCCGCGGCGCGCACCGGGGTCGCGGCCGACGCGGGGGCGGCGGTGGCGACGCCGATGGCGATCGAGCCGAGCACGGTGGCGCCGACGAGCCCGGCTCCGACCAGACGCCTGGTGGTGTCGGTGTTGGTGGTGGTGTTGGTGGTGGTCTTCTTGGTGTTCATGGTGTCCTTCTCTCTCCGCCCGCGAGGGGTTTCTGCGGCATCCCGATCCGGGACGTTCCTTGTATCTGAAAGGCTAGAAATCGCCGCTCCGCCGGCCGATGGTCGTGCCACCACAGCGATGTGGTGCCTGCACCACATCGCCCGGCGCGACGCGGCGCGCCTGATCCGCCCGCATCCACTGCGGCGGCGGATCTCCACCCCTCCGCGCGTGCATCTCCACCGCGGGTCGTATCCGCGGATCTCCGCCCGCGGGTGGTAGCCGCGGATCCGGGATCCGGGGAGGGGCCTGGGGGGCTCACCCCGGGAATGAGCTGCGCAGCGCGGATGCGTCGCGGGGGTGCGTCGCGAGGGTGCCGGAGGGGATCCGCAGATCACGATCCGATTCCGCCGTGGCGGATCATCCGCTGGGATGACGGCGTCGTCGAGCGCGCCGTCTAGAATCGGGGAATGTCAGGGGGGCGAATGCGTCGGAACACAGGACAGCGCGTGGGAGCGCTGATCGGGGGAGCCGTCGCCGTGGCGCTCGCACTGAGCGGATGCTCCGGCAGCACCGAGGCCCCGACGTTCACCCCCAGACCGCAGGCGCAGGGCGCGCTGCCCTCCGACGTGCAGGACCAGATCAAGGGCGCCGTCGAGCGCGCCATGGCCGCGACCGGCTCGAGCGGGGCGATCGTCGGGGTGTGGGCGCCGTGGAGCGGATCCTACGTCGCAGGCCTCGGCACGGTGTCGGCCGAGGACAAGACCCCGGTGAGCACCGACATGTCGTTCCGCATCGGCGACGTCACCCGGCTGATGACCTGCGACGTGCTGTACGCGCTCGCCGACCGGGACGTCGTCAAACTCGACGCGAAGCTGCCCGATTACGTCTCGGGCGTGCCGGATCTGCAGGATGTCACCCTGGTCGACCTGTGCAACGGGACGGCCGGCATCGGATCCTCCGAGGAGACCGCGCTGCCGATGTGGCTGAACAACCCGGACCGCCAGTGGGAGCCGAAGGAGCTCGCCGCCTACGGCCTCGCGCAGAACCGCACGCCCGCGAACTCCGGCTACCGGGACTCGGACGCCGGCTTCCTGCTGCTCGGCCAGGCGCTGGAGCGCGCCACGGGTCAGACCGCCGCGCAGCTGATCCGCCAGTACGTGACCTCGCCGCTCGGGCTGGACGCGACGTCGCTGCCCGGACCGCAGGCCGCCGCGCCGACGCCCGGGCCTGCGCTGGAGGGCTTCTACCTGGCCAAGGCCGACGGCGCGTACCAGTGCGCCAAGCCCACCGACATCACGGTGAGCTCGTCGAGCAACGGATACACCGACGCGGGCGTGGTCTCCACGATCGCGGACCTCGGCCGGTACGCGCAGGCCGAGGCCGCGCAGGCGCTGCGCCTGAAGAAGACTCCGAAGCGGTTCGGGTCGCCGCTCCCGATCGCCGACGGCGCCCCGAGCTGGTACCAGACGACCGGCGGCGCGAGACTGGTCGGATCCATGATCGGCCAGCACGGTGGAACCCCCGGCTATCTGACCGCCGCGTACTCCGACCCTTCGACCGGCTTCACGGTCGCGGTCGTGCTGAACGACTCCACCGCCGGCGGCAGCGTCGTGGGCGACCTCGCGTTCGAGCTCGCCGCGATCGCCTCGAAGAGCTCGGCCGCGAAGGGCAGCACGGCACCGGAGTTCGCACTGCCGTTCACCTCGGACGACTACGCTAAGGCGGTCGACGGCGCCGCCATCTGCCCGCTGCCGCAGGGCTGATGCGGAGGTCCCGCCACGAGCGGGAGTTCCACATCATCCGATCCGGTCGTCTGCCAGGGGCAGCCGACCCGGTCCGTCCGACGCCTCCCGTGCTTCGGCCGGCTCCGCAGCCCGAAGCGTTCGCACGACCCGAGGAGCAGCCATGGCGATCGTCGACAACGGCATCTATGTGGACGGCGTCCGCACCGACACCCCGCACACGCTGGACGAGACCTTCCGGCTCATGCACGACCGCGCCGGCATGGGCTGGATCGGCCTGTACCGCCCCAGCGAGCAGGAGGTGCGCCAGGTGGCCGCCGAGTTCGGCCTGCACGAGCTCGCGGTCGAGGACGCCCTGACCGGGCATCAGCGCTCCAAGCTCGAGCGCTATGGGGAGACGCTGTTCATCGTGCTCCGCCCCGCGCGCTATCTGGACGCGACCGAGGAGGTCGAGTTCGGCGAGCTGCACGTGTTCGTGGGCCCGAACTTCGTGGTCACCATCCGGCACGCGGAGACGCCGAGCCTGACCCGGGTGCGCGGCCGCATGGAGCACGACCCCGAACTGCTCGCCCGCGGCCCCGAGGCGGTGCTGTACGCGATCCTCGACGAACTCGTCGACGAGTACACCCCGGTGCTGAACGGCCTGGAGAACGACATCGACGAGATCGAGGCGCAGCTGTTCGTCGACGACTCCGACGTCACCCAGCGCATCTACGAGCTGTCGAGCGAGGTGATCGACTTCCAGAAGGCCACCCAGCCGCTGCAGCCGATGCTGGAGGCGTTGCTGCGCGGATCCGCGAAGTACGCGGTCGACCTCGAGCTGCAGCGCTACCTGCGCGACGTGCTCGATCACATCCTGACCCTGTCCGAGCGGGTCTCGACCTTCCGGGCGAACCTCGACAACGCGCTCACCGTGGAGGCGACGATCGTCGCCCGGCGTCAGAACGAGGAGATGCGCCGGATGACCGAGGAGAGCATCCGCCAGGGCGAGGAGGTCAAGAAGATCTCCAGCTGGGCGGCCATCTTCTTCGCCCCGACGATCGTCGCCGGCATCTACGGCATGAACTTCCATGCGATGCCCGAGCTGGCCTTCCCGCTGGGCTATCCGATGGCCATCGGGCTCATGATCGGCGGCGCCGTCGTGCTGTACTTCGTGTTCAAGAAGCGGGGGTGGCTGTGACCCTCAGCGCCCGAAGCCCGTCAGCGCGATCACCGCGAGGGCGGTCGCGGTGACCAGGATCCACAGGATCGCCCCGAGCGCGAGCGGGCGCCAGCCGGCACGGCGCAGCGCCGCGACATCGGTGGACAGCCCGATCCCGGCCATCGCGGTGGCGATGAGGAATCCGCTGATGTGCACCATCGCCTCGCGAGGACCGGCGGGGATCACCCCGAGGGATCCGATCACCGCGACGACGAGGAACCCGATGAGGAACCAGGGCACGAGCCCGGCCACGCCGCGGAGGGTCACCCGCCGCCCCTCGGCGGCCCGGCGCGACTCGAGCACGGAGAGCCCGATCGAGATCGGGATGATCATCAGGGTGCGCACGAGTTTCACCACGACGGCGTAGCCGAGCGCGGCCGCGCCGAAGACGCTCGCCGCCGCGACCACGGAGCTGGTGTCGTTCACGGCGGTGCCGGCGAGCAGCCCGAAGGTGTGCGGATCCATGCCCAGCGCATGGCCGAGCAGGGGGAACAGCACCACGGCGAGGATGTTGAACAGGAAGATCGTCGACACCGCGTACGAGACCTCGGCGCTCAGCGCGCCGATCACGGGGGAGATGGCGGCGATCGCCGAGGCGCCGCAGATGCCCGTGCCGACGCCGATCAGGGTGCGCAGGCGCTGCGGCACCCGCAGCGCCCGCCCGATGATCCACGCGCCGAGCAGGCAGACGGCGAGGGTCGACAGCATCACCGGCACCGTCTCCACGCCGACCCTGAGGATCGCGTCGAGGGACAGCTGCGCGCCCAGCAGCACCACGGCCAGCTGCAGCAGGAACTTCCCGGAGTACGCCACGCCGGGCTGGAACCGCGTACCGGGCCGCCGGATCACCGCGACGATCACGCCGATCACGATCGCAGGCAGGGCGGATCCGAGCACCGGCACCGCCGCGCCGATCAGGGTGGCGACGATCGCGATCGGCACCGTGAGCGCCAGCCCTGGCAGCACCTCGGCACCCCGCAGGGCGAGCCGAGCGGGAAGGGTGCGGGCGGGGCGGAACATCATGGATCCAGGTTCGTCCGCCGCCGGCTCCGGCGGTATCCGCCCGCGCACGATAGGGGTACAGTCTTGGATTGTGACAGGTGAGATGGCAGACGGATCGATGCCCGACCTCGGATCGCTGGAACTGCTGGTCGCCGTCGTGCGCACCGGCTCGATCTCGGGAGCGGCGCGGGAGACCGGCGTGACCCAGCAGTCGGCGTCCGCACGGCTGCGCACGGTGGAACGCCAGCTCGGGCTGTCGCTGTTCCACCGCTCCCCCTCGGGCACGCTGCCGACGCTCGAGGGCGAGGTCGTGGCCTCCTGGGCCGACGATGTGCTGGCGGCGGTCGGACGGTTCCGCACGGCGACCCGCACCCTGCGCGGTGAGAGCACCGCCCGGCTCACGATCGCGGCGAGCCAGACCGTGTCGGCGCGGATGCTGCCGGTGTGGCTGGTCGCACTGCGCCGGCGTCAGGTCGAGGCGGGGCGCACGCCGACCGCCGTGCAGCTGCTCTCCGGCAACAGTGCGGACGCCGAGGCGCTCGTGCGGGACGGGCGCGCCGACATCGCGTTCATCGAATCGTCCGAGGTGCCCTCCGGCCTCGGCACGAGCATGGTCGACCAGGACGAGCTCGTGGTGGTCGTCGCCCCCGAGCACGCGTGGGGGCAGGACGGGCCCGTCGAGTTCGAGGCGGCCGCGGACGAGCCGCTCGTGGCCCGCGAGCAGGGCAGCGGCACCCGCCGTGCCTGGGAGGACGAGGTGCGCCGCCGTCTCGGCCGCGACGCCGCGGAGCCCGCCGTGGTGCTGCCCACCTCGGCGGCGGTGCGCTCCGCCGTCGCGGGCGGGCTGGGCGCCGCCGTGATGAGCCGCCGCGAGGCTGCAGACGACATCCGCCTGGGCCGGCTGCGCGCCGTGCGCACCACCGGGGCGCCGGTCGTCCGACCGATCACGGCGCTCTGGCGAGGAGGTGCGCGGGATCTGTCCGCGACCGGTCGTGAGCTCATCGAGGTGGCCGTGGAGTCGGCGCGGATGCAGGCCGCGAAGCAAGCGCCTGCGGCGCGATAGTCTCGCCTCGTCACACTCAGGAGGTATCGGATGCCGCCGTACGTGCTCATCGGGCTGGCCGCCATGATGCTGTGGTCGCTGGTCGCGCACCGCTTCGAGCGGTGGGGGGTGGCGGGGCCGGCGATGCTGGTCGTGCTGGGAGCGGCCGCGACGATCGGGAACGTCCCGGCGTTCGGCGTCGCGCTCGACTCCCCGGTCACCGAGAAGGTGGTCGAGGTGGTGCTGTCGATCCTGCTCTTCGTGGACGCGACCGAGGTGCGCGGCGGGATCTTTGGCGGCGAGGGCCGGGTCACCGCCCGCCTCGTGCTCATCGCGCTGCCGCTGTCGCTGCTGCTCACAGCGATCCTGTGCGGGTGGCTCGTGCCGGAGTCGTTCGCGGTGATCGGCGTGGTCGCCTGCGTGATCATGCCGACCGACTTCGCCCCGGCCGCGCGGCTGCTGCGCTCCCGGCTGCTGCCGGAGCGGATCCGGTCGATCCTCAACGTCGAGAGCGGCTACAACGACGGACTCGTCTCGCCGATCTTCGGCATGGCGCTGCCGATCGCGGTCATCGTGACGCCGATCATGCGACAGTACCTCGAGACCGGATCCGACACGTTCACGATCGACGACAAGGACGTGGGGCACAACGGCGAGAAGTTCGTCGAGGCCTTCGTCAACGCGGTTCCGGCGACGCTGGTCGCCGTGGTGATCGGCGTGGTCCTCGGCGGCCTCATCGGCCTGGCGATGCGTGCCGCGCGAGACCGGGGCATCGCAGACGAGGGCGGCGCGCGCTTCGTCATGCTGCTGCTGCCGCTCATCGCCTACGGCGTCGCGACGATCCCCGCGCTCGAGGCCAACGGGTTCGTGGCGGCGTTCGTCGCGGGGCTGATGTACCGCCTCGCGCGTACGCGCGGAATGGAGCAGCGGGTGATCCCGCATGCCGAGCTGCTGCTCGTCGAAGAGGTGGGCACCCTCACGGCGAACTTCGTCTGGTTCATGCTGGGCGGCGCGACGCTGCTGGTGTTCACGGCGGCGTTCGACGGGCGGATCCTGCTGCTCGCGCTGCTGGCGCTCACCGTGCTGCGGCTCGGGCCCGTCTACCTGTCGCTCATGCGCAGCTCGGTGTCGCGGCTGGACCGGGTCAGGATCGGCCTGCTCGGACCGCGCGGCACCGCCACGATCGTGTTCGGCCTGCTCGCCTACAACGCCCTGCCCGACGACGAGGGCGGCATCGTGCTGGTCGCCATGGTCGCCACGGTGGTCGGCAGCATCCTGCTGCACGGCATCGCCGCGCCGTTCGTGCTGAGCGCGGTCGAGAAGGGGCGCGTGACCCGGGCCTGACCGGCAGTCGGCGGCACGGGAACGCGTCCGGCCGGATCGAGGTTCAGGACGCGGAGTGCCCGAGATGCAGGGGTCGGCGGGTGTAGATCCCGCGCACGAGCGGCGACGGATCCGCATCCGCCGGCACCGCGGTGTCCAGTTCGAGGGTGAGTCGGTCGCCGTCCGGGCGCAGCCGGGTCACGGTGCGGCCGCGGTCGGAGCGGCGCTCGAGCACCAGAGCGCCGTCCTCCCAGACCGCGGTGCCGGCGGCCGCAGGGGTGAAGCCGTAGGTGTCGAACCACCAGAACCCCGTGCCGGCGACCACGGCGTGCGCCACGAGGGGTGCGCCGTCGGCGCCGTCGCGCGACTCCACGTAGTCGAGCAGGATGCCGTCGGGGCCGGGCTCGATGCTCAGCGCGCCGCGGGCGGATCCGGCTTCGGTCCACGCCGTCGGGAACAGCTCCTCCGTTCCCGTCCAGTCTCCGAGCAGTCCCCTGAGCCGTGGATCCGGTGCCATGCCTCCGAGCCTACGCGGACGTCGCCGTCGTCGGGTGCGGGGCCGACGTCGTTGCCAGGAGGGAAAGATCCGAGATTCTTAGCGCGTAAGATCGCGAAAAGCCGGGGGATCCGCGCCGTCCCGCTCAGTACTCTGAGCAGGTTGTCCGGGCGAGGGTGCCGCATTGTGCGCAGCGCACACCACCCGTCATCGCCGACGGGCACGGAGGAGGTAGCAATGGCAGTCATCGGCATCGTGCGCGAGCCTGCGGGCGAGGCGCGCGTGGCCGCGACCCCGGCGTCGATCGCGCAGCTTCAGAAGCTCGGTCACGACGTGGTCGTGGAGCACGGAGCGGGATCCGCCGCGTCGTACCCGGATGACGCGTACGCGGCCGCCGGGGCGACGCTGGTCGAGCGCGCACAGGCGTGGGGGAGCGAGATCGTGCTGGCGATCACGCCGCCGGATCCGGAGCGGATCGCCCTGCTCGCCAACGGGGCGACGTTCATCGCGCTGCTCTCGCCGGCGCTGCGCCCCGATCTCGTGGAGTCGCTCGCCCAGCGCGGCATCACCGCGCTGGCGCTCGACGCCGTGCCGCGCATCTCGCGGGCGCAGTCGATGGACGTGCTGAGCTCGATGGCGAACATCGCCGGCTACCGCGCGGTGGTCGAGGCCGCGCACGAGTTCGGCCGGTTCTTCACCGGCCAGGTGACGGCCGCCGGCAAGGTGCCCCCGGCCAAGGTGCTCGTGGCGGGTGCCGGTGTCGCCGGCCTCGCGGCGATCGGCGCCGCGTCGAGCCTGGGCGCGATCGTGCGCGCCACGGATCCGCGCCCCGAGGTCGCCGATCAGGTCACCTCGATCGGCGGCGAGTACCTGCCGGTCGACGTGGCGGTGTCGACCTCCTCCGACGGCTACGCCAAGGCCACGAGCGAGGCGTACGACCGCCGCGCCGCCGAGATCTACACCGAGCAGGCCGCCGACGTCGACATCATCATCACCACGGCCCTCATCCCGGGGCGCGCCGCACCCCGGCTCATCACGGCGTCCGACGTCGCGGCGATGAAGCCCGGCAGCGTGATCGTCGACATGGCGGCCGGCCAGGGCGGGAACGTGGAGGGATCCGTCGCGGGCGAGCGCACGGTCACCGGCAACGGCGTGATCATCCTCGGCTATACCGACCTCGCCTCGCGCCTCGCCGCCCAGGCCTCGCAGCTATACGGCACGAACGTGGCCAACCTCGTCGCCCTGCTCACCCCGGGCAAGGACGGCGCGCTCACGATCGACTTCGACGACGTGGTGCAGCGCTCGGTGACCGTGGTGCGCGACGGCGAGGTGACCTGGCCGCCGCCGCCCGTGCAGGTCGCCGCCGCCCCCGCCACCGCGAGCTCCGCCCTTCGACAGGCTCAGGGACCGGAGGGTGCTGCACCCGCCAAGAAGAGCATGTCGGCCGGGCGCAAGGCCCTGCTCGTCGTGCTCGGCATCGCCGCGCTGTTCGGGGTGAACGCGTTCGCGCCGGCGCCGCTGCCGCAGCACTTCACGGTGCTGACGCTCTCGGTGGTGATCGGCTTCTCCGTGATCGGCAAGGTGCACCACGCGCTGCACACCCCGCTGATGAGCGTGACCAACGCCATCTCGGGAGTGATCGTCGTCGGCGCGATGCTGCAGATCACGGATCCGGATCCCGTCGTGCAGATCCTCGCGGCCGTCGCCGTGCTGCTCGCGTCCATCAACATCTTCGGAGGGTTCGCGGTCACCCGCCGCATGCTCGCCATGTTCACGCTCGGCACCTCCGCGAAGGGCGGCCGGAAATGACCGTCGGGGCTCTCTCCACCGCCGCGTACATCGTCGCGGCCCTGCTGTTCATCCTCAGCCTCGCCGGCCTCAGCAGGCACGAGACCGCGCGTTCCGGAGTGATCTTCGGCATCTCCGGCATGGCCATCGCGCTCGTGGCGACCGTGTCGCTCACCGTCGCGCAGGCCTGGTCCGGCGGCGCCGTGATCGGGCTGGTCTTCCTGCTCGTCGCCGTGGTGATCGGCGCCGCCATCGGGCTCTGGCGCGCCAGGGTCGTTCAGATGACCGGCATGCCCGAGCTCATCGCGCTGCTGCACAGCTTCGTCGGTCTCGCCGCGGTGCTGGTCGGCTGGAACGGCCACCTCGCGCACGCGGAGATCGCGCCCGCGCTCGTCGGCATCCACAACGCCGAGATCTTCATCGGCATCTTCATCGGCGGCGTGACCTTCACCGGATCCATCGTCGCGTACCTGAAGCTCTCGGCCCGGATCTCGTCTCGCCCGCTCATGCTGCCCGGCAAGAATGCGCTGAACATCCTGGCGCTCGTGGCGTTCCTCGTGCTCACGGTGTGGTTCGTGATCGACCAGCGGCTGTGGCTGCTCGTCGCGATCACCCTGCTCGCGTTCGCGCTGGGCTGGCACCTGGTCGCCTCGATCGGCGGCGGCGACATGCCGGTCGTCGTCTCGATGCTGAACAGCTACTCGGGCTGGGCGGCGGCCGCCGCGGGTTTCCTGCTGAACAACGACCTGCTCATCGTGACGGGTGCGCTGGTCGGCTCCAGTGGTGCCTACCTCTCGTACATCATGTGCAAGGCGATGAACCGGTCGTTCCTCTCCGTGATCGCGGGCGGCTTCGGGATCGTGGCTTCTACAGGCTCCGACGAGGAGCAGGGTGAGCACCGCGAGATCACCGCGTCCAGCGCCGCCGAGCTGCTGACCGCGGCGAAGAGCGTCGTGATCACGCCGGGCTACGGCATGGCCGTCGCCCACGCGCAGTACCCGGTCGCGGATCTCGTGCGGCGCCTGCGCGAGCGCGGGGTCGACGTGCGCTTCGGCATCCACCCGGTCGCGGGGCGCCTGCCGGGGCACATGAACGTGCTGCTCGCCGAGGCGAAGGTGCCCTACGACATCGTGCTGAGCATGGAGGAGATCAACGACGACCTCGCCTCGACCTCCGTGGTGCTCGTGATCGGCGCGAACGACACGGTCAACCCCGCCGCCGCGGAGGATCCGGGCAGTCCGATCGCCGGCATGCCCGTGCTACGGGTGTGGGAGGCCGAGAACGTGATCGTGTTCAAGCGCTCGATGGCGGCCGGCTACGCGGGCGTGCAGAACCCGCTGTTCTTCCGGGAGAACGCGCAGATGCTGTTCGGCGACGCCAAGCAGCGGGTGGAGGACATCATCGCGGCGCTCTGATCCGATCCGATCCGATCGCTCCTCAGGGTCGAACGTCGGCGCGGGCCGGCGGGATTGCCGATTGCTGACCGATCGTTCAGTATTGAGTCAGACCAAGAAGACGCGCAATCTCCGCCCTTCGCGGAGATTGCGCGTCAGCACTCGGCGACGAAGCGAGCGGAGCGGCCATGCAGGGGCGGATTCCCACCGCGGTCACGGACCGCACGGAGATGGACTGCGCACAGGTGGGCGCCGCAGACCGGTTCGACGCCTGGACCGAGGCGGTCGCGAAGAACTTCGTGCCGCTCGCCGCCGCGCGGAAGGACCGGGACGGTGCGCCGGGCTTCGCCGGACGCCTGGTGTCCCAGCCGCTCGGGCGCGCGGAGATCAGCACCGTGCGGGGGTCCGCGGTCGCGGTGCATCGCTCCGCCGCGATGATCGCGCGAAGCGATCCCGGGCACATCAAGCTCGGCCTTCAGCTGCGCGGCTACAGCGTCATCTCGCAGGACAGCCGGGACGCCGCCCTCGCACCCGGCGACTTCGCCCTCTACGACACGACCCGGCCGTACACGCTGGACTTCGACGACTCCTTCGCCATGTTCGTGGTGATGTTCCCGCTCGAGGTGCTCCGCATCGACCGGCGCACGCTCGCGACGGTGACGGCGTCGCGGTTCTCGGGCCGCAGAGGCCTGGGCGCCGTGACCTCGTCGTTCCTCGGAGCGCTGAGCCGGCAGCTCGACGGCGACTCCGTCGCCGGCGGCCTGCCGCTGTCGGACGCGGTGTTCGATCTGCTCACCGCGACCTTGGCGGAGAGGATCGGCGAGGATCCCGACGGCGAGGCCTCCCGGCGGCGGGCACTGCTGCTCCGGGTCGAGGCGCATATCGCCGAGCGCCTCGGCGACCCCGGGCTCACGGTGCGCGGCGTCGCCGAGGAGCATCACGTGTCGCTGCGGTATCTGCAGAAGCTCTTCGAGGGGCAGGGCGAGACGGTCAGCGGATGGATCCGCCGCCGCAGACTCGAGCAGGCGAGACGCGACCTCGCCAACCCCGCCCTGCGCGGTCGCAGCGTGGCCGCGGTCGGGGTGAGCTGCGGCTTCGTCGACGCCGCCGGATTCTCCCGCGCGTTCCGAGCCGAGTTCGGCACGACGCCGAGCGACTTCCGCGCCGGTGCCCGCGACGTCGGCTGAGCGGTCATCGCGGGCGCGCGGCGTCGTGCGCGACGCACACCGACCCCGTCCCGTTGTGCCGCACGTGCATGGCGCCATGCGCGGCGTGCACGCCTTCGCCGGGACCGTTCCCCGCCGTCCGGGACGGGCATAGCCTGCCGGGCGACGGGACGATGCGGTCCCGCAGACCTCGGGAGGAAGACATGGACAGCACTGCGACGTCGCTGTTGGACGCCATCACCGTCTCCGAGACGGAGGGGAGGGCGATCCCTGACGCGGCCACCCGCGAGGTCATCGGCTACGCCCCGGTGCATACGGCGGCGGATCTCGATGCAGCGATCGCGTCGGCGCGCGCCGCGCAGCCGGGCTGGAACGCGCTCGGGCACGCGGAACGCTCCCGGATCCTGAACGAGATCGCCGACGACATCGAGGCCAACGCCGAGGAGCTCGCCCGGATCCTCTCCCGCGAGCAGGGCAAGCCGCTGAACGGGCCGAATGCGCGCTTCGAAGTGGGGGCCTGCGCGATCTGGACCCGCAACGCGGCGGACACGGTGCTCGAGCCGGAAGTCGTGTTCGAGGCCGGTCCCTCACGCGCGGAGGTGCACTACGACGCGCTGGGCGTGGTCGGGGCGATCGGGCCCTGGAACTGGCCGATGATGATCACCGTCTGGCAGATGGCTCCGTCTCTGCGCATGGGAAACACCGTGGTCGTCAAGCCCAGCGAGTACACCCCGTTGAGCGTGCTGGCGCTGGTCGAGCTGTGGAACCGGCACCTGCCGGAGGGGGTGCTCACGGCGATCTCGGGCGACCGCGAGGTGGGCGCCGCGATCGCCGCCCACCCCGGCCTGGACAAGATCATGTTCACCGGATCCACCGCGACGGGTCGCAGGGTCGTGCAGGCCTCGGCCGGCAACCTCGCCCGGCTCACGCTCGAGCTCGGCGGCAACGACGCCGGCATCGTCCTGCCCGGTACGACGGTCTCCGCGATCGCGGAGAACCTGTTCTGGGGCGTGTTCCTCAATGCGGGCCAGACCTGCGCGGCGCTCAAGCGGCTGTACGTGCACGACTCCGTCTACGACGAGGTGGTCGACACGCTCGCGGCGATGGCTCAGCAGATGCCGATGGGCAATGGCCTGGACGAGGGCAACGTGCTCGGTCCGCTGCAGAACGAGAAGCAGTTCGATATCGTGTCGCGGCTCGTGGAAGACGCACGGGCGCACGGCGCCCGGATCGTCACCGGCGGCGAGGCCGCGCCCGAGCTCGGCCCGCTCTTCTACCGCACCACCGTGGTCGCCGATATCGAGGACGGCACCGCCCTCGTCGACGAGGAGCAGTTCGGCCCCGTGGTCCCCGTGATCCGCTACACCGACGTGGACGACGCCGTGCTCCGTGCGAACGCCTCCGCGCAGGGGCTGGGCGCGTCGGTGTGGGCGGACGACGTCGACGCGGCGGCGGAGGTCGCGCGGCGGATCCAGTCCGGGACGGTGTGGATCAACAGTCACGGTGCGATCAACCCGGCCGTCCCGTTCGGCGGCGTCAAGCAGTCCGGCTACGGTCAGGAGTTCGGCGTCGCCGGGCTCAAGGCCGTCTCGAACCCCAAGGTGATCCAGCGCTGATCCGCGGGCGAGCTCCGCGCGGCCCCGGCGCGGAGCTCGCCGGCGCGGGGCGAGGCCCGGTTCGCCGGCGCGGGGCGAGGCCCGGTTCGCCGGCGCGGGGCGAGGCCCGGTTCGCCGGCGCGGGACGAGGCCCGGTGCGCCGGCCTCGCGGCGTGGCGATTGCGGATCCGGCGCAGAGGGCGTACGAACGAACCACGAAGTCCCGCCGGACGATGTCGTGGTCCCCCGGGAGCCGTGCTTCCCGAGGGAGAGGACACGATTATGAGCGAGTTCGCCGCATCCGCCGAAGAGCCGTCGATCTACGGGGAGGAGGACGCGGGCGACGGCAAGCGCATCGTCCAGATCGCATCCGTCGCCGCCCTCGGCGGCCTGCTCTTCGGCTACGACAGCGCCGTGATCAACGGCGCGGTCGCCTCGATCAAGACCGCCTTCGGGGTGAACGACGCCCTCCTCGGATTCGCCGTCGCCTCTGCGCTGCTCGGCGCGGCGGCCGGCGCGATGACGGCGGGGCGCCTCGCCGACCGGATCGGGCGCGTGCGCGTCATGCAGATCGCCGCGGCGCTGTTCCTCCTCAGCGCGATCGTGACCGGGCTCGCCCCCGAGCTGTGGACCCTCGTGATCTTCCGGGTGGTCGGCGGCGTCGCGATCGGCATGGCCTCGGTGATCGCCCCCGCCTACATCGCCGAGACCTCGCCGGCCCGGATCCGCGGGCGGCTGGGATCCCTGCAGCAGATGGCGATCGTCACCGGGATCTTCCTGTCGCTGCTGGTGGACTGGCTGTTCGCGACGGCGGCCGGCGGGGCGGACAAGACGCTCTGGCTCGGACTGCCCGCCTGGCGCTGGATGTTCCTCGCGATGGCGGTGCCCTCGGTCCTGTACGGGGTGCTGTCCGCCACGATCCCGGAGTCGCCGCGGTACCTCGTCGCGAAGCACCGGATCCCGGAGGCCCGCAAGGTGCTCACGATCCTGCTCGGCGAGAAGAACCTCGAGCTCACGATCACCCGGATCCACGAGAGCATCGACCACGACATCAAGCCGAGCTGGCGCGACATGCGCAAGCCGGGCGGCGGCCTGTACGCGATCGTCTGGGTGGGCCTGCTGCTGTCGGTGTTCCAGCAGGGCGTGGGCATCAACGTGATCTTCTACTACTCGAACATCCTCTGGGAGGCGGTCGGCTTCCAGGAGAGCGCCTCGTTCGGCATCAGCGTGTTCACCTCGGTCGTGAACATCGCCACGACCATCGCCGCGATCCTGCTCGTGGACCGTGTCGGCCGCAAGCCCCTGCTCCTGGTCGGATCCAGCGGCATGATCGTCACGCTCGCCACGATGGCGGTCTGCTTCGGCACCGCGCCGCTCACGGCGGCGGGCGATCCGCACCTGGTGGGCGCCGCCGGCCCCATCGCCCTCATCGCGGCGAACCTGTTCGTGGTGTTCTTCGGCATGAGCTGGGGGCCGGTGGTCTGGGTGCTGCTGGGCGAGATGTTCCCGAACCGGTTCCGCGCCGCGGCGCTGTCGCTCGCCGCCGCCGGGCAGTGGGCGGCGAACTGGGTGATCACCGTCACCTTCCCGCCGCTGAAGAGCCTCTCGCTCGGCCTCGCCTACAGCCTCTACGCCGCGTTCGCGCTGCTGTCGCTGCTGTTCGTGGCGAAGTTCGTGAAGGAGACGAAGGGCATGTCGCTCGAGGAGATGGATGCGGCCACGGGCATGGTCCCGCTGCATCACAAGGACGCGTCGACGGGGGCTGCAGCGGGGGAGTGAAGCCCGGACGAGGACCCGGTCGAGGAGCAGAAGCGGTCAGACGATCGCGTGCGCCCGCACCGGGAACGTGCCGAAGCCGGCCACGGCCGGCGGCGCGGCGGTGAACCGAGCCCCGCGGGCCGGTAGCGCATCCAGGTGCGCGAGGTGCTCGACGACCGGGATCCCCGCGGCGAGCAGGATCGAATGCGCGGGGCGCTCGCCGCCTGACTCGGTGTCATCGATGTTGAGCGAGTCGATGCCGACCATCGCGGCCCCGGCGTCGGCGAGGTACTGCGCGGCCTCGCCGGTGAGGAAGGGCGCGCCCCGGCCGTATTCCGGCGTTCCGAAGTGCTGGTCCCAGCCCGTGTGCAGCAGCACCGCCGCGCCGCGCAGCTCGCGGTCGGCGAGAGTCGCGGATCCGATCCCGCGGCTCTCGGACGACCAGGAGTCGGTGAGATGGAAGACCTCGGCGGGCAGGTCGACGAGCTTCTCGAGCGGCAGCGAGGAGAGGTCGCCGCCGTCGGCGTAGCGGTGGAACGGCGAGTCGATGTAGGTGCCGGTGTTGCCGATCATCGTGATGAGATCCATCGCGAACTCGGTGCCCGGTGCGTACCTCGCCCGCGAGTCCTCCCGGGTGAGGTACGGCGTGATCTCCGGCGCGGGCAGGCCGGGGTAGGTGACCAGGCCGGCGTGGATCCGGTGCGAGAGATCCACGATCCGGCGATCGGCGTGCGCGGCGGCGGAGTCGGCCCCGCGGCTGCCGCGATGCTGCTCTGCGACGATCTCCAGATCGTGCAGTGCGACCGACTGCACGAGCGCGAGACCCAGATGGCGCACCAGCAGCAGGCCGATGGCGTCGGCGTCGAGATCGGGGGAGGGGAGGTCGAGCCGGAATCCCTCCCCGTGCATCCCGCCGCCGTTGGCGAAGGCGATGTCGAAGCCGAAGTGCGCGCGGTGATCGGTGGAGGTCATGAGGCCAGTATGGCGCGGACCGGGCTCCGAGCCGGAGGCACGGCCATCGCGCAGAAGAAGGGCCGCAGTCGCCCATGCGGCTGCGGCCCTTGTCGCCCTGTGGCGGAGCAGCGCTCAGTGGAACAGGTCGAGCTTCCCGAACTTCTCGGCGAGCAGGTAGTAGACCGTGATGCGGCTCTTGGTGCGGTCCGCCTTCATCGTCTCCTTGACCTCGTCGAGCGCGGCGTCGAGTGCGGCGTCCGACTCGGTGAGACCGAGCTTCTTCTTGAGGAAATTGGTCTTGACGGTCTCGACCTCGTCCTTGTCGGAGAAGGCGACGTACGCCGAGTCCTGGCTGCCCATAACGAGGCGGTAGGTCTTCAGGAGACCCTCGATCGCAGCGTCGTCGGCGTTGGGACGGTAGATCTTGACGTCAGCGGCCCAGTCGGCCATGGGGAACTCCTTCGCTCCGGCTCGGCGCGATTCGCCGCGCTCGCCAGAGATCCTAGACGCCTCCGGCGAACGGGAGAAGACGTCATAGGAAACTGACAGCCGGACATTCCGTATCGTGCGCTCGAGACCGATGGGCTGCGTCGGCTGCTCGAGGTGATCGCATCGGTCGACGGCAGAGGCGGGCGCGAGGCCGAAGCCCCGCGCCCGCGCCCGGCGCTCCGAGACCGAGCAGGTCGAGGATCTTCTTCTCGCGGTCGGCGTCGACGAGCTGCAGCAGCTTCCAGTCCTTCGGCAGATCGAAGCAGCCGCGGTCGGAACCGGAGATCGGCGTGGCCACGGCCTTGACGAAGACCAGCAGACCCCGAAGCTCGCGACCGACCTCGCCCAACACCTCGGCATGCTGATGTCTCAGTTCCGCGCACTCGGCAGCAGCGCCGGCGAATCTGCGCCCCAGAACACGAGATGAGCCCCATACCGAAGGATGAGGCTCGTCTTGCGTTGCACGCCGTTCACCGCCGAAACCGGCGTTCTTGTGGCGCGGGCTTACGTACGAACTATTCGGAGGGGCTGACGGGAATCGAACCCGCGCTGTCTGCTTGGGAAGCAGAAGTTCTGCCATTGAACTACAGCCCCGTGCGTCGGTGACGCCTGGCCAGCATAACAAACGTCCGCGGGATCCCGGATCCGCCCCGCGTTCCGTTCCGCCCGCGTTCCGCGATCCGCCCGCGTTCCGTTCCGTTGTTTCCCTCCCCGCCGCGTCTTCCCCTCCCCGCACGGGCGCCGACCCGGGGAGGGAAAGATGGCCAGGGGAGGGAAAGACGGCCAGGGAGCGCGGGCGCGCCGACCAGCCGCACGGAAGCCGGCCAGGGGAGGGAAACGCGAACAGGGGATCGACCATCGGGGCTTCCAGGGGATCCACGTTCGGGGTTTCCGGAATCATCCCCGCGGATGCCCGGAGTCATCCTCCAGACGGATGCCGGCGGGCCCCGCCGCCGCATAGCGTCGAAGGCATGATCACCGCAGAGGGCCTCAGCAAGAGATACGGACCCAAGACCGCCGTCGATGCCGTGTCGTTCACCGTGAAGCCGGGGACGGTCACCGGCTTCCTCGGACCGAACGGCGCGGGCAAGTCGACCACGATGCGCATGATCGTGGGCCTGGACCGTCCGAGCGCGGGCCGGGTCACCGTGAACGGGCACGAGTACCGCCGCCTGCACGCGCCGCTCACCGAGGTCGGCGTGCTGCTGGACGCCAAGGCCGTGCACACCGGCCGTTCCGCCCGCAATCACCTGCGCGCGCTCGCCGCGACGCACGGGCTCCCCTCGAAGCGGGTCGACGAGGTGATCGAGATCGCCGGGATCGCTTCCGTCTCCCGCAAGCGCGCGGGCGGCTTCTCCCTCGGCATGGGGCAGCGGCTCGGCATCGCCGCCGCGCTGCTCGGCGACCCGCACACCCTCATCCTCGACGAGCCGGTCAACGGCCTCGACCCCGAGGGCGTGATGTGGGTGCGCAACTTCGTGCGGCAGGCGGCGTCGGAGGGGCGCACGGTGCTGCTCTCCAGCCATCTGATGAGCGAGATGGCGCAGACCGCCGACCACATCATCGTGCTGGGCCGCGGCAAGGTGCTCGCGGATGCCCCGCTGTCGCAGCTCGTGCAGGAGTGGACCACCGCCCAGGTGCGGGTGCGCAGCCCGCGCGCCGCCGAACTCGGCGACCTGCTCGTCGCTGCCGGCGCCGTGGTCGCCCCCTCGGCCCACGACGTGATCGACGTCACCGGTCCCGAGGCCTGGTGGATCGGCGACCTCGCGGCCGAGCGCGGCATCGCGCTGCACGAGCTCACCCCCACCAGCGGTTCCCTGGAGGACGCGTACCTGGCCCTCACCGGTGAGGCCGTCGAATACCGCAGTCACACCCTGCCCGATACCGGCGCCCCGATCCCGGAGGCGGTCGCATGAGCGCCGTCGCCAGCGCCGTCGCGCCCGCCGTGGCCGGCCGGTTCCGTCTGAGCGTCCCCCGCTCCCTGCGCAGCGAGTGGATCAAGCTGACCACGCTGCGCTCCACGTGGTGGTCGATCGCGATCACCGCCGCACTCACCATCGGCATCGCCGCGCTGATCGCCTTCGCGCTCACCACGGCCGGCGCGGGCCCCCGCGGCCTCAACGGCATCATGGCCGTGGTCTCGCCCATCCAGTTCACCGCGCTGCTCGCCGGGATCCTGGGCGCGATCGCGGTCACCGGGGAGTATTCCACGGGCATGATCCGCTCCACGCTCGCCGCGGATCCCTGTCGGGGCCGGGTGCTGGTGGCCAAGGCCGTGGTGCTCGCGGTGTTCCTGTTCCTCGCGTCGCTCGTCATGTTCCTGGTCGCCGCGCTCATCGTGTCGGCGATCCTCGGATCCCACGGGCAGGCGCTCGAATGGGGCTCGCCGGACAAGGTGATCCTGCCGCTGCTGTCGGCGTCCGCGACGATGTCGGTGTGCGCGCTGATCGGGGTGTCGTTCGGCTTCCTGCTGCGCTCGGGCGCCGGTGCGATCGCCGCCACCGTCGGGCTGCTGTTCGTGCTGCCGATCATGTCGACGTTCTTCGCCTTCGCCGGCGAATCGTGGAAGTGGGTGCTCGACGCGGCGAACTACCTGCCGCTGTCGGCCGCGCAGAACGCGATCCTGCCCAGCGACACGGCACCGCTCTCCGCCGGCGTGGCATTCCTCACGCTGGGCGCCTGGGTGGCCGCGGGCCTGCTCGGATCCTGGGCGGTGCTGCGCTCGCGCGACGCCTGATCACGCCTCCCGGCGCCGCCCGCGCCCGTCGCCCCTCCGGCCGTCCGCGCCCGTCGCCCCTCCGGCCGTCCGTGTCGGAGGGGCGACGTCGTCTGCGCCGGAGAGGGCACCGCGTCAGGTCTCGCCGACGGCGGGCTCGGCGACCTGCCGAACGTCGTCTGCGCCGGAGGGCCGGTGCACCGCGACGACGGTGCGCCGGCCCTCCGCCGCTCATGCCGCGGGAGCGGGGATGTGCCCGTCCTTGGCGAGGGTGGGCACGTCGACGGCGACCGTCTCGGGGTACTTCAGGCCGGCGCCCGTGTTGAGCACCACGACGCGCTCGCCCTCGGAGATCCAGCCCGATTCGCGCAGCTGCCGTGCCGCGACGAAGCATGCCGCGCCTTCGGGGCAGATGAAGGTGCCCTCGGCGCGCGCCACGGCGCCCAGCTCGGCGAGGATGTCCGCATCGCTCACCGCGATGGCGGTGCCCTCGGTCTCGCGCACGGCCTCGAGCACGAGGAAGTCGCCCAGCGCCTTCGGCACGGTGATCCCGAACGCGATGGTGTGTGCATCGGGGAACGCGACGCTCTCGGTCGCACCGCTCTCGAAGGCCTTCACGATCGGTGCGCAGCCCTCGGCCTGGACGGCCACGAGGCGCGGCGAGGGGCCCTGCACCCAGCCGAGCTCGCGCATCTCCTGGATGGCCTTGTGGATGCCGATCAGGCCCACGCCGCCGCCGGCGGGGTACAGGATCACGTCCGGCAGCGTCCAGCCCAGCTGCTCGACGATCTCGTAGCCCATCGTCTTCTTGCCCTCGATGCGGTAGGGCTCCTTGAGGGTGCTGACCTCCTGGTAACCGTCGCGGGAGGCCACGGCCTCGTTGATGAGCTTGCCGGCGTCGCCGATCAGGCCGTCGACGAGGTAGAGCTCTGCGCCGGTCGCGACGCACTCGGCGCGCGTGATGCTGGGTGCATCGACCGGCATCGCGATGAGCGTTCCGAGATCGGCGCGCGCCGCGTAGGCGGCCCATGCCGCGCCGGCGTTGCCGTTGGTCGGCATGGCGACCCCGCGCACGCCGAGCTCGGCGGCGCGGGAGATGCCGACAGCCGCGCCGCGCGCCTTGAACGTGCCCGTGGGGATGAGGCCCTCGTCCTTCATGAGCAGGCCCGGGATGCCGATGGAGGCGCCGTACTTCGCCATCGGCGTGAGCGGCGTCATGCCCTCGCCCTGCGAGACGATCGCCGACTCCGAGCGCACCGGCAGCAGCTCGTGGTAGCGCCAGAGTGTCGGCGGGCGGCCGGCGATGTCCTCCCGGGTCACGGCCGCGCGCGCGGCCTCCAGGTCGTAGCGGGCGAGTAGCGGCTTGCCGACGGCGCTGAGCCCCTGCACGACATCGGCGTCGTAGCGCTCACCGGTGACCGAGCACTCCAGGTGGCTGAGGAAGGAAAAGGACATGAGAACTCCTTTGTCGGCCGCGGGCGGGCCGGGTCTGAATCTGAGGTCGGATCGGAAGGGCGTGCGGGGCAGGTCGGCGGCGAGGCCGGGGGATCAGGCGAACTCGAGCACCAGCTCGACCTCGACGGGCGCGTCGAGGGGCAGCACGGCCACGCCGACGGCCGAGCGCGCGTGCGCGCCGACCGCCCCGAAGACGTCCCCGAGCAGTTCCGAGGCGCCGTTGATGACGCCCGGCTGCCCCGTGAACGCGGGATCCGAGGCGACGAAGCCGACGACCTTGACGACGCGCGTGACGCGGTCCAGGGATCCGAGCACGGAGCGCGCCGCGGCGAGCGCGTTGATCGTCGCGATGCGGGCGAGCTCCTTCGCCTGGTCCGGAGCGACGAGCCCCTCGCCTGATCCGACCTTGCCCTGCGCGGGGAGGGCGCCCGCCACGAACGGCAGCTGGCCGGCGGTGAACACCTGCGCCCCGGAGATCACGGCGGGGACGTAGGCGCCGGCCGGGGCCGGGACCTCGGGCAGGGCGATTCCGAGCCGGGCGAGCGTTTCATCGATGGACATCAGACCTCCGTTGGTGGATGACGGTGTGTGGAGCGGGCGGTGTGTGGAGCGGGCGGTGCGTGGAGCTGGCGGTGCGTGGAGCTGGCGGTGCGTGGAGCGGGCAGTGTGTGAGCGGGCGGTGCGTCGAGGTGAGCGGTGGTGCGCCCCAGGATCCGGGGACGAGGACGCGGCGGTTCAGGAGACGTCGAACCGGGGCGTGCCGGCGAGGAGCCACGAGACGTCGCCCGCTGCTTCCTCAGGGCTTCGGCCGCGGCGATGCACGATCGCGGGCCCGGGTGCGGACGGGGAGACGGCGGTGCCGCCGATCCGCGCGATCGCGGCGCGGATCCCCGATCCCGAGGTTCCCGGCGACACCTCGAGCCAGGTCCCTTCGCGAAGGCCCAGGACCGCGACGTCGTTCTCCTCGTGGAACTCCTGCAGTCGCAGCTCCCGGGTCTCGCCGGCGTGACCCGAGGCCGGATCCGCATCGAGGTAGTGGCAGTTCAGCTGGAAGGGGAGCAGCCCGAGCGCGTTCAGCGACGGGGGCTCGACGATGGGCATGTCGTTGGTGGTGCGCATGCTCGGCGAGGCGATGAGGCTGCCCGCGCTGGCCCCGCTGTAGCGCAGGCCGCGGCCGACGGCCTCGCGGATCGGGTCGAGGAGCTCGCGGCGGTACAGCTCGCGGAGGAGCCGGAAGGTGTTGCCCCCGCCGACATAGAGGCCCTCGGCCGCGGAGAGCGCCCCGACCGGATCGCGCAGCGTGTGGAGGCTGACCAGGCGGATCCCGAGACGGGCGAAGGCGTCGCCGATGTGCCGCGCGTAGGCGCTGTGGTCGGCGAGTGCCCAGGGTGCGAAGAGGACTTCGGCGACGCCGGTGTAGAAGGCGGAGATCGCGTCCTCCGCATGCGCGAAGACCTGCGCCCCGGCGTTCGCGGAGTTGGAGAGGAGGAGCATCCGCGGGGATTCCTGCGGGGTCTGCGCCATCGGAGCAGGGCGTAGGTCTGTCATCGAGAGCCTCACAAGATTCTATTTGAAATTAAGAATGAGGTAGGTCATAGTGTATGTCAACACCGCCGGTCGATTCGATGACGTTCGAGGGCCGCCGTCGGTGCCACCCGGAAAAGAACATCGCTCACCCGAACCGCCGGCCCCCCCGGACGTCCCGGTTCCTGCACCACTTTCCCCGCACGCCGGCGTGACCCTCGCCGGGCGTGCCCGTCCGAATCGAGTGAACCCATGAATGCGCAGGCTCCCCGAAGCGCCGCACGTCGCCGCTTCCTCCGGTCGCTTCCCGCCGCGGCCATCGCCGCCGCGACCGCCCTCATCCTGTCGGGCTGCACGTTCGGCGCCCCCGCGTCGAACGCGGGCGGCGCCAGCAGCACGCCTGCCACGGGCGCGACGAGCATCGCGATCGACATCTCGAATTACCCGTCCACGCTCGACCCGGGTCTGCAGTACGACTCGTCGACGTACTCGGTGTACCGCAACATCTATGACCAGCTGCTGCGTCGCGACCCGAAGACGCAGCAGCCCACCGCGTGGATCGCGACGAAGTGGAGCAACCCGACGCCCACGACGTGGGACTTCACCATCCGGTCGGGCGTCACGTTCTCGGACGGCAGCCCGCTGACGGCGGAGGACGTCGCCTTCAGCATCAGCCGCATCATCGACCCGAAGTTCAGTTCGCCCCAGTTCGCCAACTTCAGCGCGATCAGCGCGGCGACGGCGTCGTCTCCGACGGAGCTGACCATCACCACCGCCGCGCCGTCCCCGACGCTGCTCAGCTACCTCACGACGCTCAGCATCGTGCCCAAGGCCTATGTCGAGAAGGTCGGCAATGCCGGCCTGAACACCAACCCGATCGGATCCGGGCCCTACGAGGTGGCGAGCGCGACCAGCGGATCGCAGATCACCCTGAAGGCGAACCCCGGCTTCTGGGGCACCAAGCCCTCGATCCCCGAGGTCGTCTTCCGTGCCGTCCCCGACGCCTCGTCCCGCGTGGCCGACCTGCAGTCGGGTCAGGCCCAGCTGGCCCTCGACCTCACGAGCGACCAGGCCACCCAGCTGAAGAGCGCTTCCGGCGTCCAGGTGCTGTCCGCCCCGACCGAGCGCGTCGCCTACCTCGCGCTCAACGTGCTCGGGGATACGCCGACGAAGAACGAGGACATCCGCAAGGCCATCGCTCTCGGCATCGACTACGACTCGATCATCAAGAACCTCCTCGGCGGCTACGCGAAGCCCGTCGGCACGGTGCTCACCCCGCTGTCGCTCGGCTATCCGGACAAGCTCGCCGCGAACAAGTACGATCCGGCCGCGGCGAAGAAGCTCGTCCAGGAGTCCGGCATCGCGAACCCCACGCTGGTGTTCCCGTCGTCTCCGTCGTACAATCCGCAGCTCATCCAGGCGATCCAGTCGGATCTCCAGAAGATCGGCATCACCGTCACCATCAAGAACACCGACCAGGCCACGTACCTGAAGTCCGTGCAGAGCCCCTCCCACGACTGGGGCAGCATCCGCTTCGGACTGTGGTCGTGCTCGTGCCTGGACGCGGATGGCGTGCTGCTCCCGCTGTTCAAGACGGGGTCGATCTGGGCCAGCTACTCGAACCCGGACTTCGACGCCGCGGTCACCAGTGCGCGCAAGTCGCTGGACGCCACCGAGCGCAAGAAGGACTACGCGACGGCGATCGGCATCCTGAATAAGGACGTCGCCGGCATCGGTCTGTACCAGGTCTCCGCGGTCTACGGCGCGTCGTCCAAGCTGACCTGGAAGCCCGATGCGGTGCAGAGCCTGTACGTCGACCAGATGAAGCTCGGCAAGTGAGCGGAAGCCCGGGCCTCCCATGACGTTCTTTCGAAACGGAACCTTCCGATACGTCGTCGGGAGGCTCGGGCAAGCACTGCTGCAGCTGCTCGGGGTGGTGACGATCGTCTTCATCATCCTGCGCCTGACCGGCGATCCCGCACAGCTCCTCGTCCCGCAGAACGCGACGGCGGACGACATCGTGCGCATCCGGCACCAGCTGGGCCTGGATCAGCCGATCTGGACTCAATACCTGCAATACCTCGGAGGCATCGCCCGCGGCGACTTCGGATTCTCCTACGTGCAGAACCGGCCCGCGCTCGACCTCATCGGAGAGCGGCTGCCCTACACCGTCGAGCTCGCGATCGCGGCGCTGCTGATCTCGGTGCTCGTCGGGATCCCGATCGGCATGATCAGCGCGGTGAACCGCAAGAGGTTCATCGGGCGGGCATCGATGGTGTTCGTCCTGATCGGACAGTCGATGCCGGCGTTCTGGCTGGGGCTGCTGCTGATCCTGGTGTTCGGCGTGTGGCTGCAGGTGCTGCCGACCTCGGGCGCCGGCAGCATCCTGGCGATGATCCTGCCGGCGGTGACCCTCGCCTCGCTCTCCTTCGCGACCGTCGCTCGCATCACGCGGTCGAGCTTCCTCGAGCAGCTCAACGCCGAATACGTGCGCACGGCCCGTTCGCACGGCGCAGGCACGGGCCGGGTGCTGTTCGGGCATGTGCTGCGCAACGCCGCCATCCCGATCGTGACGCTCATCGGCCTGGAGATCGCGAGCCTGCTGGGCGGCGCCGTGATCACCGAGACGATCTTTGCGTGGCCCGGGATCGGGCAGCTCACCGTGCAGTCGATCGACGCGCGCGACTTCCCGGTCGTGCAGGCGATCGTGCTGTTCGTCGCGGTCGTCTACATCGCCGCGAACTTCGTGACCGACATGCTGTACTCCGTGATCGACCCGCGGGTGCGGCTGATCGCGGTGGAGGGGTGACATCGTGACCAACATCCAGCGCAACCCCCAGAGCACCGTCGCTCTCGCGACCATGCAGATGCCCGGTCTCAACGGATCGCGGTGGGCGAAGCTGCGCAGCATGCGCGCCGTGCTGCCATTCGCGGTGATCATCGTGCTGTACATCGTCCTCGCGGCGGCTCCGGCGCTCTTCGTCGGGGCGCCCTCGCTCACCTCGGATCTCTCGGCACGTCTGCTGCCCCCCGGCACGGCGCACGGGGGTGCGGTCCACCTGCTCGGAACCGACCAGCTGGGCCGGGACGTGTTCAACCGGCTCATCTACGGCACACGCGTCTCGCTGGTGATCGCCTTCAGCGCGGTCGTGTGCAGCGGGATCTTCGGCACGGCGCTCGGCGTCGCGGCGGGCGTCCTGCGCGGCGCCACCGCCGCGATCATCATGCGCCTCACCGACATCATCCTCTCGGTGCCGTTCTTCCTCCTGGCGATCCTCACGGTGGTCGCGCTCGGGCCGAGCCTGCTCAACGTCGTCCTCTGCCTGACGTTCGTGCGCTGGCCCCGGTACACCCGCGTCGCCTACGCGCAGACGCTGGAGGCGGAGGGCAAGGAGTTCGTGCGCTCGGCCCAGGCGATCGGGGCCCGCGGGATGTGGATCGTCTGGCGGTACATCCTGCCCGAGGTGCTCCCGTCGGTCCTCGTGGTCGGCACCCTCGAGCTCGGCACCATGGTGATCTACGAGGCATCGCTGTCGTTCATCGGCCTGGGCGTTCAGCCGCCGACGCCGAGCTGGGGCGCCATGCTCTCGGACGGCCGCGAGTACATCGCCTCCGCCTGGTGGCTGACGGCCTTCCCCGGGCTTGCGCTGTTCCTCCTCGTCCTCAGCGTGAACATGCTGGGCGACTTCGTGCGCGACCGGCTGGATCCCACCGAACGAGGGAGACTGCAATGAGCGCGCAACGCGTCGTGATCACCGGCGCCGGCGGCATCTTCGGACGATGGCTCGCCCGGGCCTTCGCCGCAGCGGGAGCGCAGCTCGTGCTCACCGACGGACGCGCCGACGCCCTCGCCGCGGTGATCGCCGAAGAGGCCCCCTCCGCGATCGGATGCTGCGTCGACCTCGCCTCCGCGTCGGGAAGGGCCGAGCTCGTGGCCCTCGTCGCCGACCGCTGGGGCAGCGCCGACGTGCTGGTCAACAACGCGGGCATCTATCCGCATGAGGACCTGCTCGCCACCGACGACGACGAGATGCGCCGCATCTTCGCGGTCAACGTCGAGGCGCCCTTCGCTCTCACCCGCGATCTCGCCGCACAGATGGTCGCACAGGGCACGCGCGGTGCGGTCGTGAACATCAGCTCCGGTGCGGCCACCGTGCCGGCCCGTGGCGGCGGCTGCTACGCGGCCAGCAAGGCGGCGCTGGAGATGTTCACCCGGGTGTACGCGCTCGAGCTCGCGCCGCTCGGCATCCGCGTCAACACGGTCCAGCCCGGCTTCGCCCCCGGCAGCGAGATCAGCGACCTCGACGACGCCTACATCGCGCGGATGTCCGCCAACATCCCCCTCGGCCGGGTCTCCGGCCCCGGAGACGCTCCCGGCGCCGTGATGTACCTCGCGTCCGAGGCCGCGTCGTTCATCACCGGGGCGACGCTCGCCGTGGACGGCGGGCGCACGGCGGGAACGTTCCGCAGCGCTGCGCGCCCGGAAGGCTCCGCCGACCACGCCCAGGGGGTGGTGTCATGAGCGCGGCGCCGTACGCCTGGCCCGAGGGCGCCTCCGGCGCGTTCGCCATGACGGTGGACGTGGACGGACCCATCCCGCACCTGTGGCGCACCCGTGAGGGCACGCCGCGCGCCTCCGAGCTCGAGCAGCGCGAGTACGGACCGCGGCGCGGCATCCATCGTCTGCTCGAGGTGTTCGAGACCGCGGACGTGACCGCGAGCTTCTACGTTCCCGGCGCCTACGCCGAGCGTCATCCGCAGGCCGTGCGGGCGATGGCCGACGCCGGCCACGAGGTGGGTCTGCACGGCTGGATGCACGAGGCCCCGGTCGATCTCAGCCGGGAGGCCTTCCGTGAGACGACCGGGCGCGCGCTCGATCTCCTCCGCGAACTCACCGGACGGGATGTCGTCGGCTACCGCTCGCCGAGCTGGGACATGACCGACGAGGCGTTCGAGGAGCTGATCGCGCTCGGCGTGGCCTACGACAGCTCGATGATGGGTGACGATCGGCCGTATCGGCTCGCCGGCATCACCGAGATCCCGGTCAGCTGGGTGCTCGACGACGCGGTCTATCTGCGATACGTCGGCGGCGCGAACCCGGGCCACCCGCCGTACCGCCCGTCCGAGCTCGCGGCGCACTGGGCCGAGGAGGTCGATGCGGCCGCCCGGTACGGCACGCTGGCCGTGCTCACCGTGCACGACTGGCTTTCGGGACGGCCGGCGGCGGCCGCTGCGCTGACCGACTTGCTCGCCCACGTCCGCTCGAGCGGACTGTGGACGGCGACCGCCGCGGATCTCGCGGCCTGGCACACGGCACAGGAGAGCATCGCATGAGCAGCATCCTCACAGACCCCGTCCTCGCGACGGACGTCGCGCAGGCGCCCGCTCTCGTCATCGACGAGCTGACGCTGGGCTTCGGTCAGAAGGGTGAACGGCGCGCGCTGAACGGCGTGAGCCTGACGGTCGCCCGCGGCGAAGTGGTCGCGCTGGTCGGCGAGTCGGGCTGCGGCAAGAGTCTCACCGGGCTCTCGGTCATGGGCCTGCAGCCTCCTGAGGCGCGGCTGCTCGGCGGGTCCATCACGGTCGCCGGCTCGCGGATCACGGGTGCGTCGGAGAAGGCGCTGCGCGGCTACCGGGGCGACAAGGTCGCCATGGTGTTCCAGGACGCGCTCGTGGCGCTCAACCCGCTCCAGTCCGTCGGGCGGCAGATCGGCGAGAGCCTGCGCATCCACCGGCGCACCCTGAGCCGCGCGCAGATCCGCGACAAGGTGCTCGAGGTGCTCGGACTGCTGGGCGTCCCGGACCCCGAGGCGCGCCTCGGCCAGCTTCCGCACGAGCTGTCCGGGGGCCTGCGTCAGCGCATGATGATCGCGATGGCGCTGGTCACCGAGCCGGAGCTGATCATCGCCGACGAGCCGACCACGGCCCTCGACGTCACGATCCAGGCGCAGATCCTCGAGACGCTGGCCGAGGCGACGAAGGCCCTCGGAACGGCCGTGCTCTTCATCACGCACGATATGGGAGTGGTCGCCGAGATCGCCGATCGCGTCGCCGTGATGTACGGCGGTCGCATCGTCGAGACGGGGGAGGTCGAGAAGATCTTCGCCTCGCCCGCGCATCCCTACACCCGCGCGCTGCTGAAGAGCGTGCCCCGCCCCGACATCGCCGCCGGCGGCGAGCTGTACGTCACGCCCGGAAACGTGCCGGCGCCGGGAGAAGCCCCGGCCGGCTGCCCGTTCCGCCCGCGGTGCGAGTTCGCGACCGAGGCGTGCATCGTCATGCCGCCCTGGTCCGAGTTCGCGGCCCGGCGCGGCGTGGCGTGCTGGCACCCGACCGATCCCGGCGCGCGCGCCGCGGCACCGCAGCCGAGTGAGGCGGAACCCCGATGAGCACCGCAGTGGAGGGAGGAGCCATGTCCGTGCCGATTCTGGAGGCGGAGAACCTCGTCAAGAACTACCGGGTGCGCACCTCGCGCGGCCCCGGCACGCTCACGGCCGTGAACGACGTGACCCTGCGCATCGAGGCCGGCACCAGCTACGGCATCGTCGGCGAATCCGGCTGCGGCAAGTCGACGACGGCGAAGATGCTGCTCAACCTGGAATCGCCCAGCTCCGGCACGGTGCGCTTCGAGGGCAAGGACCTGTCCACCGTGAACGCCCGCGGGATGCGTGAGGTGCGCCGTGATCTGCAGGTGATCTTCCAGGATCCGTTCGCGTCGCTGAACGGGCGGATGACGATCCGGCAGCTCATCACGGAGCCGCTGCGCGTGCACGGGATGACCTCGAAGACCGAGCTCGCGAAGAGCGCGGCGGAGCTGATCGATCTGGTCGGGCTGGCCCCGGCGCTCCTGGACCGGTACCCGCGCCAGCTCTCCGGCGGACAGCGCCAGCGCGTGGCCATCGCACGCGCCATCGCCCTCAAGCCGAAGCTCATCGTCTGCGACGAGCCGGTCTCGGCGCTGGACGTCTCGGTGCAGGCGCAGATCATCAACCTGCTCATCGCACTGCAGCGCGAGCTCGGCCTGACCTATGTCTTCATCTCGCACGACCTCGCGCTCGTGCGGCACCTCTGCTCGCGCGTCGCGGTGATGTATCTCGGCGACGTCGTCGAGGAGGGCCCGACCGACGCCGTGTTCTCGGATCCGCGACACCCGTACACGCAGATGCTGCTCTCCTCCGCGCCGATCCCGATCCCGCAGAGCGGACGTCCCGCGCGTCTCAAGCCCGTCGGCGAGGTGCCGAGCCCGCTGAACCGTCCGGAGGGGTGCCCCTTCCACCCGCGGTGCCCGCTGGCCCAGGACATCTGCCGCACCACCGTCCCCGAGATGCGGGTGACCGCCCACGGCAACCGGGCGGCCTGCCACTTCGCCGAGGGGATCGACGTGCGGACGGGAGTGCTGACCCGTGAGTCCTGAGGCCCCAGGGGCAGACCAGACGGGCGCACCCGTGTCGCGTGAGGAGCTCGACAGCCCGTACGGGCTCGTCACCGTCAGCCGCGACGCGCACGGGATCCCGTCGATCGCCGCCCCGAGTGCCGTCGCCGGATGGTGGGGTCTCGGGCACGCCGCGGCGCAGGACCGGCTCTGGCAGCTCGAGTACGACCGCCGCCGCGCCTGCGGACGCTGGTCGGAAGCCGCAGGGCGCGCGGGCCTCGCCGCCGACCGTCTGGCGCGCCGGCTGCGCCTCGAAGACGCGGCTCGGGCGGATGTCGCGGCGATGTCGGCGCGGACCAGGGCGGCATTCGCCGCGTACGCCGCCGGAGTGAACGCCGGTGCGGCTTCGGTGCCGCTGCCCCCGGAGTACGCGCGGACGGGCATCGGCTTCGAGCCCTGGGAGCCGTGGCATTCGGTCGTCGCATTCAAGATCCGGCACCTGCTGATGGGGGTGTGGCAGTTCAAGCTGCTGCGGGCACGGATCCTCGCCGAGGAGGGGATCGACGCGTTCACGGTGCTCGATCCGGTGCCACGCGAGGGCATGCGCGTCACCACGCCGTCGGGCGCCCGCATCCCCGCCGACCTCGCGGCCGACCCGGAGCTGTGGCGCACGGGCTGGGGCGAGATCGCCGATGCCGCCGCGGAGCTCGGATTCCTGAGCGAGGTGGAGTCGGGGTCGAACGCGTGGGTTGTCGCCGGCAGCCGCACCACGACCGGAATGCCCGTGCTCTGCAACGACCCCCATCGCGCCGCGGACGTGCCCAACGTCTACTGGCAGGCGCACCTGGAGTGCCCGGAGTTCGCCGTCACCGGCGCGACCTTTCCCGGCATCCCCGGATTCCCGCACTTCGGGTGGAACGGCCGGGTCGCCTGGGCGATCACGAACGCCGCCGCGGACGCCCAGGACCTCATCGTCGAGCGGTTCCGCGAGGGCGAGCGGGGACTCGAGGTGCAGACGCCCCGGGGCTGGCGGCCCGCCGATGTCCGCACCGAATCGATCCTGGTGCGCGAGCCGGGCACAGGCGCGCAGGAGACGGTCGAGCTGCTCACCGTCGCCACGGGGAACGGCACGGTCGTGCACGGCGACCCGACGGCGGGCCGCGCGCTCGCCCTGCGCTGGACGGCGACCGACCGGCCCTGCACGCAGTTCGAGATCCTCGAGAAGATCCTGCTCGCGCGGACCGTTCCCGAGCTGCTCGACGCGCACGACGGCTGGATCGACCCGATCAACAACCTGCTCGCGGCCGACGCGGACGGCAACATCGGCTACCTGCTCCGCGGCGCGCTCCCCGCGCGCCGGGATGTGGCGGCGGCCCAGCTGCCCGTTCCCGGCTGGATCGAGAGCTCGGGGTGGGACGGTCTCGTGCCGTTCGCGCGGATGCCTCGCGAGGTCAATCCCGAGAACGGCTATCTCGCCAACGCGAACAACACCGTCACGGATCCGGCGGGCGACGTGCTCGTGACCCACGCGGCGAACGACTTCTACCGCATCGAGCGGATCGACGAGCTGCTCGAGTCGCAGGAGCGTTACAGCGTGGAGGAGCTCCGCGGCTATCAGAACGACAGGACGTCGATCGCCGCCCGGCTGTGGGGCGGCTACCTCGCCCGGCTCGCGCCGGGGCAGGGGGATGAGGAGTTCGCCCGCGCGGAACTCGCCGCCTGGTCGGGTGCGCTCGACGAGCAGGGAGCGGCGCCGGTCGTCTACGCGCACTTCCGCCGTGAGCTCGCGCGGCTCGCGCTGCCGCGGATCGTGTCGGCCGGGATGGCGGAGCGGCTGATCCGTGCGGAGCTGCCCGCATCCGGCCCGCTCATCAAGCGCTGGATCTCGCAGGTCGCCTGGGAGATCAGGCTGAGCGGCGTGCCCCGCGCGCCGGTCGACGAAGCCCTCGTGCGGGAGGCGCTCGCCGCCGCGGTCGTCGCGGCACGGGATGCCTCAGGGCAGGACCCGACGACCTGGACCTGGCGGGGGATCCATCTGCTCCGCCCCACGCACTCGCTGCCCGGATCCGGATTCGCCGATCCGGCGCCGGCGCACGCCGCGGGCGACTCGGACACGCTCGAGAACGCGGCCTACGGCTGGCGCAGCGGGTCGCCGTTCGACGTCACCAACACCTCGGTCTACCGGCAGGTGATCGACTTCTCCGACGGCGGACGCGGAGGCTGGGTCATCCCGGGGGGAGCCTCGGGCGACCCGGAGAGCGAGCACTATGAGGATCAGCTCGCCATCTGGGAGAGTGGGAGCATGTTGCCGATGCCTGTCCCGCGGTCGGTCTGAGGCCGAGGAGGCGAACGCGTGACCGCCGATCACACGCCCCATGCCGTGCGTCGGTCGAGCCTCGCCCAGGCGGCGTACGACGCGATCAAGAAGCTGGTCCTCTCCGGTGAGATCCTGCCGGGAGAGCGGGTGACCGTGCGCCCGCTCGCCGACCGGCTCGGGCTGTCGCCGACGCCGATCACCGCGGCGCTGGTCGCCCTGGCGCGGGACGGCGTGCTGGAGTCGCGGCTGCATCGCGGGTTCTTCGTGCCCGAATTCGATCTCGAGGATCTTCGCGAGATCTACGAGATGCGGGAGGGGCTCGACATCGTGGCGGTGCGCGCCGCCGCGTCATCCGGTGATCGGGCGCGGATCGCGCAGGAGCTGGCCGTGCACTGCGACCACCAGTCCGCCTATCTCGCGCAGAAAGACATGGAGCGCTATCGCTTCGAGGATCTGGAGTTCCACCAGGCGATCTGGCGCCTGTGCGGCAATCGGCGGCTGCGTCGTGCCGGTGAGAACCTGCAGGATCACATGCGCCTGTGCAACGCGATCACCTCCCGGCGTCCCGGCCGCGGGGCGCAATCCGTCGACGAGCACCGTCGGATCGTCGCGGCGATCGCCGCGGGCGACGCCGACGCGGCGGAGGCCGCCGCCCGCGAACACGTCCATCTCACGGCGCAGATGTTCGCCCGGGAACTCGAGGAGCATCCCGACGAGTCCCTCGCCGTGACGCGCCGGGGGTGACCGGCCGCCGCCGGGCGCGGACGGTCCGGGGCGATTCGGATCCGCAGCGACGGCACCGACTACGCTGAGACCGTGCTGCTGAGCGACAGGGACATCCGGGCGGGGTTGGACGCGGGGCGGATCGGGCTGGATCCGCTCGAGCCGTCGATGATCCAGCCGTCGAGCATCGACGTGCGGCTGGACCGCTACTTCCGCCTGTTCGACAACCACAAATACCCCTTCATCGACCCGGCCGAGGACCAGCCCGAGCTGACCCGCCTGATCGAGGTCGACCCGGACGAGCCGTTCGTGCTGCACCCCGGCGAGTTCGCCCTGGGCGCCACGTTCGAGCAGGTGTCGCTCTCGGACGACATCGCCGCGCGTCTCGAGGGCAAGTCGTCGCTCGGCCGTCTCGGACTCATCACCCACTCCACGGCCGGTTTCATCGACCCCGGGTTCACGGGGCACGTCACCCTCGAGCTCGCCAACGTCGCGACCCTGCCGATCAAGCTGTGGCCCGGCATGAAGATCGGGCAGCTGTGCTTCTTCCAGCTGTCCTCGCCGGCCGAGAACCCCTACGGATCCGGCCCGTACGGCAACCGCTACCAGGGGCAGCGCGGCCCGACCGCGTCGCGCTCCTTCCAGAACTTCCATCGCACCGACGTCGGGGTCACCGACGCGGGATCCACAGGAGGCTGAGGGGAGCGGCCCTGCTGCCGCCGCTCTGACCGGCGCCGCAGACGCGCGCGGATCCGGCCGCAGGGCGACAGGGACGCACGGACCGGATCCGGACGATCGGTCGGATCCGCCGGACGCCTGGTCGGGCGCCGATCGCCGCGCTGCGCCAAGCTGGAAGCATGACGACCACCGCCCCTGTGCCCACGATCGAGGCCGCCGGTGCGCGCCGGCTGAACTACGGCGCCTTGCTCGCCATGATGGCGACCGCGTTCCTGCTCGTCACGGCGGAGTTCCTCCCCGGCGGGCTGCTCACCGACATCGCCGCGGAGATCGGCGTCACCCCCGGTCAGGCCGGGCAGATGGTCACCGTGACGGCGCTCGCGGGGCTCATCGTGGCGCCGACCATCGGCCTCCTGCTGCCGCGCCTGGACCGCAGCTCCCTGCTGATGTGGATGGCGATCGGCGCGGCCGTCTCGAACCTGATCGTCGCGATCGCCCCGAACCTGCCGCTGCTGCTGGGCGCACGCGTGCTGCTGGGCGCCGCGCTGAGCGGCTTCTGGTCGATGTCGGTGACGGTCGCGGCACGGATCGCCGGGCCCGAGCGTCTGGGGCGGGCGATGATGTTCAACTCCGCCGGCGTGTCGCTCGCGACCGTGGCCGGCGTCCCGGCGGGCGTCCTGCTGAGCCAGGTGCTCGACTGGCGCGGAGTGTTCGGGATCGCCGCCGCGGCCAGCGCCGTCCTCGCCGTGCTGCTGCGGATCCTGCTCCCGAGTGTGCCCGCCGAGGGGGCCGCGCGGCTGTCCACGCTGCTCGAGACCTTCCGCCGTCGCGGGATCGGTCTGGGTGTGGTCGGCCACGTGCTGGTCGTGCTCGGGCACTTCCTCGCCTACACCTACATCCGGGTCGCCCTTGAGCGCGTCCACGAGGGCGGCGCCCCGATCACCGAGGGCACGATCATCCTGCTGCTCGCGCTGTTCGGCATCGGCGGCTTCATCGGGAACATCGCGATCGGCGTCATCGTCGACCGCAGCTATCGCACTCTCGCCGTGATCACTCCGCTCGCGATCGCCGGCACCGTGCTGCTGATGACCGCGATGGCCGGATCCCTCTGGGCGATCGGTGTGGTGGCCTTCGTCTGGGGCTTCTTCTTCGCTTCGTGGCTGCTGATCGTGAACACCTGGATCGGGCACCGCATGCCGGACCGGCTCGAGGCGGGCGGGAGTCTGGTGGTCATGGGGTTCCAGGCGGCGATCATGGTCGCCGCGGGCGTCGGGGGTCTGCTGGTGGACGGCATCGGGATCACCCAGGTCTATGCGATCGGCGCGGCCGTGCTGGCGGTGGGGGCGGCGCTGTTCGGGTTCTCGAGCAGGATCAGCGCTCGCGCGGATCGCTGAGACGCGGCGCACGCCCACGACGGCGGCGCGGCGCACGCCCACGACGGCTGCGCGGCAAGCTTCCACGACGGTCACGCGCCGCACGACCGCGGCGCGGCGCACGCCCACGACCGCGACGCGGCGAGAAACCAGATCCAGCATGAGACACCACGGCAGACGTGGTTTCTCATGCTGGATCTGGTTTCTCGCTGAACGGCTCCCGAATCGGGGGTCGACCCGGGGCCACGGGTGAGCAGGTTCGTGTGTCTTGGGGCCGGGTGCGGGTCCGCGGTCTGAGGCCGGTCCGGGCCGGGTCCGCGGAGCCGGGTCTGGGCCCTGGTCCGGGTGCGTCGGCTGGATGCATGCCGGCACGAGTCCGGCAGTGCGGCCTCGTGTCCGGCGGTGCGGCCTCGCGCCGGGCCGTGCGGGCTCGTGTCCGGCGGTGCGGGCCGCGTGTCAGGCGGTGCGGGCCTCGCGCCACGCCGTCGGGGTCTGCCCGGTGCGGCGGCGGAAGGCGCGGCTGAACCCCTCGTCGGAGCTGTAGCCGAGGTCGCGGGAGATCTCGCTGACCAGGCAGCCGAGCGCGAGACGGTCCTGCGCGGCGCGGATCCGCACCTCCGTCACGTAGCTCGCGGGCGAGGTGCCGAACGCGGCGCGGAACCGTTCCGCGAACACCGTCCGGGACATCGCGCCGACGCTGGCCAGCCCCTCGACGCTCCAGTCGTGGCCCGGAGCCGCGTGGATCGCCTCGACCACCCTCTCCAGGAAGGGATCGCTCGTGCGCGCGGGCCACCCGGCGGGCGCGCAGCCGTGCGCGGCCCAGGCGCGGATCACCGAGGCGAGCACCGTGTTCGCCATCATGCGGCAGATCACGGCATCGCCGTCGCGGCCGGCGTCCGCGATCGCGGCGGCGTCGACCGGAAGCGCGGTGAGGTCGAGCCCCACCTGTGCAGCGAGGGCGGCGGCGGCCGGCTCGTGGTGCGCGAAATCGCGCACCATCGCGACGTCGGGCAGGGCGTCGGCGACGTGTGCCGCGGCGGGCGCGAGGGTGAGCGTGGAGACCAGGATCCGCGTGCCGGGATCCGTCTTGAGCGACATCGGCGTACGGCCGGGGGTGAGCATGGCGTCGCCCGGGGCGAGCGACATCGGCTTGTCGCCGCAGCGGGTGTGCACGGCGCCCTCGATGACGTACACGACGGAGAGGGCGTTGCGGTCGAGGGCGATGGTGTCGGCGGGATCCGGCGCGATGCGCACCTGCCGTCGCAGCCGGACGTCGACCGCGGCGAGGAGCGCGTCGACCGCACCGCCGGAGTATGGCACCGCTCCGGGCTCGGCGTCGAACGGCGAGGTCCGGTCCGGCGCGAGAAGGCTCATGTGAAAGAGGAACCGCGCTCAGGGGGGCTCTATTCCGGCGGCGGTCAGGGATCCGGTGCGCCGGTGGTGCGGATCCGGTGCGCCGGTGGGGGATCCGGTGTGCAGGTGGGGATCCGGTGCGGTCCTGGACGGGGGCCGGACAGAGGGATCCGGCCCTGCCGCGGAGTGCGGACAGGGGCCGGATCGGGGATGCACGGGATCAGCCGTTGCGGCGATGACCGTCGTGCAGGTGGATGTGCAGGTGCGCCGGGGTGTGGCCGTGTGCACCGCGCCCGCGGGAGGGCTGCTCGCCGCGCCCGTGCTCGCGGTGGAGGCGTTCGCCGTGGAACCGCTCGCTGTGCCCGTCGCAGCGGTGCTCGTGACGCGGGTGCTCCCGACGGAGGTGCTCGCGGCGCAGCCACTCGCGGCCGAAGCCGGGCCGCTCGCCGAACCGGTCGTACCCGCTGCGGTCGTACCCGCCGCGGTCGGGGCCGCCGTGGGCGAAGCCGTCGCGGCCCGATCCGCGCTCCTCGCTGAACCGGTCGCGGTCGAACACGCCGTGGCCGCGGTCGCCGTGGTCGGACCCGTCGCGGCCGGAGCCGCGCTGCACGCCGAAGCGGTCGTGGGCAAAGCCGTCGTGGTCGAACCCGCCGTGGAAGGTGCCCTCGTGGCGAGAGCGCCCGTGGTGCTCGTGGCGCTCGTGGAACCCGGCCTCGGGGGAGCGGTCGCCGTGGTGGTGACCGTGTCCGTGCCGGCCGTGTCCGTGCCGGCGACGCCCGTGCCGGGCACGGCCGTCGCGGCGCTCACCGGCGTGCCGGCGGGGGAGGCGCTTGCCCTCCTCGTAGCCGAGGCCGCGGGCGAGCTTCTCGAGCGAGGCCGCCATCGCGGCGAACTCCTCGGGGTCGAGGGCGCCGGCGACCTGCGCGCGGATCTCCTCGACGGCGGCGGTCAGGCGCGCCTTGGCGGCGGTGCCCTCGGCGGTGAGCGCCCAGCCCTCGACGCCGCGTTCGATCAAGCCGAGAGCGGCCAGGCGGCGCAGCTTGCCGTCGGGGATCTCCCGGCCGGGCCGGACGGTGCCGTCGACGGCGTTGAGGATCCGCCAGTCGCGGCGGGTGATCCCCTCGTCCTCGAAGGCGGTGGCGAACTCGGCCGTCAGCAGGCGGTCGATGGCGGTGATCCAGAAGCCGAACGGGCGGCTCTGGTCGGAAGGGGTGTTCTCGGGGGTGTTGTCTGTGTTGTTCTCTGCGCTGTTCATGCGAAGTCCTTCAGGTATCGGGGCGATGGCGGCGGCTCGTCGCGGTGGCGGCCGTCTCTCCGAGATTCTCGGATCCATGTCATCTGCCATGTACATGCAGTGTGACATGCAATTGGGATCCATGTCAAGTCGCATGTAAAATCGCAGCATGCCTCACGACGCCGAGAACCCGGATCCGCTCGATGCGATCGTCGCCGCCCTCGGCCTGCTGCGCGGGCGGGGGCCGCGACCGCCGCGCGAGCACCGCCACGGGATGCACGACGGCGATCTGCGGCACGGCGAGGGATTCCGTGGGCACGGCGGGCCGTACGGTGATCATGGCGGGCACGGGGGTCCGCACGCGGATCCGCACGGACGAGGCGCAGGGCCCTGGGGCGGCGGGCGCGGCGAGGCGCCGGCCCGGCTGCGCATGCTCGAGGCGCTCGCTTCCGGTCCGCTCACCGTGAGCGCGATGGGCGAGGCGATCGGCGTGGATCAGCCGCGTGCGTCGCGCCTCGTGCAGCAGGGCGTGGAGCGGGGCTGGCTGCGCCGGGAGGCGGACCCGGACGATGCTCGCCGCACCCGGATCGTGCTCACCGACGAGGGCCGGCGGATGGGGCGCGGCGTTCGCGGCGATCGGCGGGAGGCCCTGCGCGGCGCGATGTCGGCGCTGACGGCCGAGGAGCAGGCCGAGTTCGCGCGCCTGCTGGCCAAGGTCGCCGCGAACTGGCGCTGACCGGCGGGTCCTTCGGTCACGAGGCGGCGACGACGCGCGGGCCTCGGCGGATCCGGCCACCCGACAGCGGATCCGGGCTCGTGTGTTGGATCCGGCCTGGTGCGGCGGATCCGGCCCGTGTCGGATCCGGACCGTTGTCTTGGATCCGGCTCGTTCACTGGTCGCATATTGCGGTCAACCGCGACGAAGAACCGCAATTCGCGACCAGCGAGCGAAGGGACGGGCACCAGCGGGCGAAGGAGCGAGCGAAGGAACAAGCGAAGGAAGGAGCGCCCGGAGTCGGCCGCGACCTCGGAGGGGCGCCATACGAGGCGCTGCGAGAGGCGGTCCCCGGTCGTCAGCGCGAGAGGCGTCCGCTCTGCCGTGCCTCCTTCACCGGCAGGAGCAGCAGCAGCCCCGCCAGCAGCACCGCGACGATCCCGAGGATCCCGAACTTCGTGTTGCCGGTCAGGATGATGAGCAGCGTCCAGGCGCCCTGGGCGATCCAGCTCGCCGCGCGCCCGGTCGTGGCGTACAGGCCGAAGACCTCGCCCTCGCGGCCGGCGGGCGTGACCCGGGCCAGGAACGATCGCCCCGCGGACTGCGCCGGTCCGACGAACGCGCACAGGATCAGGCCGCCGATCCAGTAGGCGATCGGCCCGGTGTCGACCAGGGCGAACACGGCGATGCCGGCGACGGTCATGCAGGCGAGCGAGATGATGATCAGCCGCTTCGGGCCCCAGCGGTCGTCGAGGCGCCCGGCGAGGATGGTCGACACCCCCGCGATGAGGTTCGCCGCGACTCCGAAGATCACGAGCTGGATGAACTCGAAGCCGAAGACGGTGCTCGCGATCACGGCGCCGAACGTGAAGACGGCGCTCAGGCCATCCCGGAAGACCGCGCTGGCCACCAGGAACCAGAACGTGGTGCGGGTGCTCGGGGTGCGGTACAGGCCGATGACGTCCTTCACGAGCAGCACGTACGAGGCGAAGAAGCCGACCTTTCGATCCGGCCGTCCCAGCGATGGCTCCGGCACGTTCAGGAAGATCGGGATCGAGAACACGATCGTCCACACCGCGCAGCCGATCGCGATGAGGCGGAACGGCAGTCCGCCGTCCTCCGAGAGTCCGAACCAGTGCGAGGTGTAGAACACGATCACCAGCACGAGGGCGACGATGCCGCCCAGGTAGCCGAAGCCCCACCCGAGGCCCGAGATCCGTCCGACGGTCTTGGGGCTCGCGATCGAGATGAGCATGGCGTTCGAGTTCACCGACGCGATCTCGCTGAACACGACGCCGGCGGAGATCAGCGCGACCCCCAGCCAGAACAGGGACGGCGTCGGCGTGACGAACCAGAGCCCGAGCATGCACAGGATCAGGGCGCCGGTGCCGATTCCGAGCCACAGCTTCTGCCGGCCCGCCGCATCGGCGCGCTGCCCGAGCACGGGCGCGAGCAGCAGGATGGCGAGGCCGGCGATCGTGCCGCCGAGCCCGAGGCCGCTCGTGAGCTCGGCGATCCCCGCCACGCGGGCGGGATCCGTCTTGGCCAGCTGCGCGAGCTCCGGCGGCAGGAACGCGTTCGTGGTGAGGTACAGCGCGGTGAAGATGAACGTCAGGATCACCGAGTGGAACGGCTGTGTCGCCCAGTCCCACAGCGCCCAGGAGTAGATCTGCTTCTTCGGGGCCGGTTCGTCCCCGCGCAGCTCCAGGCCCACGACCGCGACGGCTCCGCTCGTCGCTTGTCCAGAAGCGCGAGCGGTGGCCCGCGGTTCGGGATGATCGCCGTTGCTCATGTACGAAGTCTCGCGGCAGCCGGTGAACGACAGGTAGCGGCGCGCCGGTGCGGGATCCGCGCCGGGGATCGCCGCGCGGCGGGCGGATCCGGGGCGTGCGACGATGGGGGTGTGCAGGGTCGAGTCTCCGCAGTGCATTCCAGTCCGGTCCACGGGTTCAGCAAGTCCGCGCGGCCGTCGATCCTTCTGCGCGAGGGGATCGGCGTGTCCGGCGACGCCCACGCCGGAGCCACGGTGCAGCATCGCTCGCGTGTGGCGGCGGATCCGTCCCAGCCCAACCTCCGGCAGGTGCACCTGATCCACGGGGAGCTTTTCGACACCCTTCGCACGGCCGGGTACGAGGTCGGGCCGGGCGACCTGGGCGAGAACATCACGACTCAGGGGGTGGATCTGCTCGGACTGCCGGTCGGGGCGCGGCTGCGCATCGGCGAGGCGGTCGTCACGGTGACGGGTCTGCGCAATCCGTGCCGGCAGATCAACGACTTCCGATCGGGTCTGCTGAAGGAGCTCGTGCACACCGACGAGGACGGCGCGGTGGTTCGCCTGGCCGGGGTGATGGGCATCGTCTCGCGCGGCGGATCCGTCAGTCCGGGGGATGCGATCGAGGTCGAGCTGCCTGAGGCGCCGCACTTTCCGCTGACCCGGGTCTGATCGCTCGTGCTGCCCGTCGTGGTCGTCGAGGGGGAGAGCGATCGGCTCGCCCTCCTCGCCGCCGCGCACGTCCGCGGGGAGGACCTCGCCGGGCGGGCCGAGGTCGTCTCGCTCGGCGGGATCACGAACCTGCGCTCCTGGCTGGAACGGCGGTCTTCGCCGCCGACGTGGTCGCGGCGCTGCCGTCCGACGGGATCCCGGATCCGCTCAGGGCGGTGCTCGATGCCATCGACGGAGGGTGACGAACGGGGTCAGACGCCGGCGCGCGGCGGCGTCACTCGCACCAGCACACCGTCGCCCTCCCCGCCGATCGCGACGATCCATGCGGATCCGGTCCACACGGCGGCACGCCCGTCGCAGAGGAACGGCAGTCGTGCCGTCGTCTGCAGTGCGCCTCCGCCGGTCGAGACGCGGCGCAGTGCGCGGCCGTCATCGCAGCGCGAATGACGCTCGATCGAGGCACGGGCCTCGGCGGAGCCGCCGCGTACCTCGAATCGGACCGGCGCTGCCGACGCGCTCGTGGTCGATACCGGGGCCTCGGCGGGTTGACTCCACCACAGCACCTCGTCTGGGGCACCGAGGGCCAGCGCTGACATCGCTTCGCGGCTGTCGATCCGCGAGAGCTCGGTGCCGTCCGGTGCCAGCAGGGAGAGCCCCGCCGGCGTGGCGAGCAGGATCGAGCCGTCCTCCTGAACATCGAGTCGCACCCGGGGCCCCGAACCGTCCCCGATCGCCGGTATCGCGGTGACGGGTTCCGTGTGCAGCACCGCACGGGAACCGTCGTCCAGGCCGAGACGAACGATCTCGAGGGTGAACATGACCGGCGCATCGAGCGCGCTCGACCCCAGGAGGGCGACGTACGCCGATCGGTCCCGGGCGGCGATCGCGGCGATCGACGCGAACCTGCCATCGGCGAAGAGCGTTTCGACCTCGCGTGTCGCTCCGGAGGTGTTGTCGCGGATGCCGAGCCGTACGTCGAACCGGTCGGCGACGAGCAGTTCCGTCGCCGTGAGCGGGGCGAGGAGAGGCATCCGTGCGCCGATCTCCGAGATGTCGACGTTGAAATGGGCAAGCGTCGCGCCCGTGGCGTCGACGTGCAGCCGAGTCGTGCTGGAGGCGCCCCAGAATCCGCCTGCACCGTCGGGGACGAGCTGGTCGTGTCCGTACCCGACATCGACGGCATCGCCGCCCGGCGTGAACGGTACCGGTTCGAGAAGCCATGCCGCGGGATCCGGTGGTGCCGCGCAGCCCGCGGTCAGGGCTGCGAGCAGTGCGATCGCCGCGACGGCGACGCGGCGTCGGATCCTCATAGGCAAAGGGTAGCGACGCCTTCCAAACGGATCCCGAGCGCAGACGGAGCCCGATCGCCTCGGCCGGCAGAAGCGGTATCGACGCGATCCCGTGGGGGTGCCTGTGTAGTACTTCTACTAGTTTCGGCGTACCGTGGTTGCATGGGGACCGTGACCAAGACCGAGCTGAACCAGCAGACCGCACGGGTGCTGGCTCGCGTCGCGGCCGGCGAGCACATCACCGTGACCGAGCGCGGGCGTGCCATCGCCGAGATCACGCCGCCGAAGGAGAGCGCCTGGGACCGGCTCGTCGCCGAGGGGAAGATCAGACCTGCGACCGCGACGGGGGGCGTGACGATCGAACCGATCTGGAGCGGTGTCACGACGGAGGAGATCATGGACGATATCCGCGGCGAGCGTTGATGATCTACCTCGACACTTCCGCGGCGGTCAAGGTGCTCATCGCCGAAGAACAGACTCAAGAGATGCGGGAGCTTTTTGCAAGCACGCAGTCCTTGGTCTCCTCTCGGCTGCTCGAACTCGAACTCGCCACTGCACTGCAACGCCGCGGAGGAGCAGAATCAGAGGCGTCTCTGGTGCTTTCTCGCGTGGCACTGTTCGCCCTTGACGACGGTGTCCTCGCCAAAGCCTTGGAGAGCCGCTCGGGCCTGCGCGCCCTCGACGCACTGCATCTCGCCACCGCGCTGCAGCTGGAAGGAACGGTCGACTCGATGCTCAGCTTCGACCGCGAGCTCGTCGAGCGCGCTCAGAAAGCCGGGATCCCCCCGCATCCGCTCTGCGCCTGACGGCGCCTCGCCGCGCGGCTCGACCCGCCGCTTGCCGCGGAAGAGGCCGGCGCGGAAGTGCATGTCGTGTGCGGACCGAGGGGATCTTCCTAGATGTCCAGCTCTTCGACGGCCGGTTCGGCGAGTATGCGACGAACCGCGTCGGCGAGCTCTTCGGGGAGATCCCGGGCCGCGGCGTCGAACAGCTCGAGGTCGGCGTCCGCGACGTAGGCGCGTTCGGGAGGAGGACTCCGGTTCGGGCGGAGCGGATCCGCGGATCCGTCCTCCCGAGCGTGAGAATTCCTCCCGAGCGTGAGAATTCCTCCCGAACGGGGGCTCCCGATCGGGGGAGGCGCGACGCCATTCGAGGCCGGGTGCGCGCGTCGGCGAGCTCTTCGGAGAGAACCCGGGCGGCCGCCTCTTCGAACAGCTCGAGGTCGGCGTCCGCGACGTAGGCGCGTTCGGGAGGAGGACTCCGGTTCGGGCGGAGCGAATCCGCAGATCCGTCCTCCCGACGCAGAGAACTCCTCCCGAACGCGAGCCGCGGCCGAGGGCCTCGGCTGCGTCAGTGCGCCGTCGCGACGCCGATCGAGTCGTGGATCATCACGGCGGCCACCCTGGCGCCGGCGCCGGCGGCGACGATGAGCTGCTGCGGACCGGGGGAGGCGACGTCGCCCGCGGCGTACAGGCCGGGGACGCTGGTGCGGCCGGCGCGGTCGGCGGCGAGGTGGCCGTGCGCGTCGAGGTCGGGCGCGAGTGCGGGCAGGAAGGAGAGGTCGGTCTCCCACTCCGGGCGCACGAAGCCGCCCTCGACCGCGTGCACGGATCCGTCGGCGAGGCGGATGCCGGTGAGCGCCCCGCGTTCGCCGTGCAGCTCGGCGATCGGGCTGCGCTCCACCGCGATGCCGGCGGCGGCGAGCTCGGCCTCCTCCGCGGTGTCGACGGTGTCGGCGCCGTTCGTGAAGACCGTGAGGGCGCGCGTCCACCGGGCGATGAGGCGGGCGCGCGCGGCGAGATCCGGCGTCTCGCCGATGAGGGCGAGCGGGCGGTCCTGCAGCTCCCAGGCGTCGCAGGCCGCGCAGCTGAACAGGCTGACGCCGTAGAAGCCGCGCAGGTTCGGCACCTCGGGCAGCGTCTCACGCAGGCCCGTGGCGAGCAGCACGCGATGCGCGGCGACCCGCGCCTCGGGGGCGCGTCGGCCGATCTCGGCGGCGAAACCGGATCCGTCGGCCTCGATGGAGAACACGCGCTCGCGGGTGCGGATCGTGACGTTCGGGTAGGCGGCGAGCTCCTCGCGGGCGATGCGCCGCAGCTCGTGCGGGGGGATCCCGTCGCGGGTGAGGAAGCCGTGCGAGATGAGGGTCGCGGCGTTGCGCGGCCGGTCCGCATCGACGACGAGCACGCGCGCCAGGGAGCGGGCGAGGTTCAGGGCGGCAGAGAGCCCGGCCGGCCCTCCGCCCACGATGAGCACGTCGTACGGCTCGTCTGCGTCCTTCGTCTCGCTGCGCGGGAACCGGGGGTCGCTGCGCTCGCTCGGGAACCGGGGGGCGGTCTCGTCAGCCATGATCCTCGCCCTGGGGCGGGAGCGCCGCCACGAACGGGTGGTCGAAGGCGTAGGGGCCGACCTTGGCGGCGCCGCCCGGGGATCCGATCTCGTCGAAGAACTCGACGTTGGCCTTGTAGTAGTCGGTCCACTCGTCGGGGAGGTCGTCCTCGTAGTAGATCGCCTCCACGGGGCAGACCGGCTCGCAGGCGCCGCAGTCGACGCACTCGTCGGGGTGGATGTAGAGGGAGCGCTCGCCCTCGTAGATGCAGTCCACCGGGCACTCGTCGATGCAGGCGCGGTCCTTGACGTCCACACAGGGCAGCGCGATCACGTACGTCATCGGGCGAGCGCCCCGGATCCCGAGAGAGCAGCGCGGCGCGAGATCTCCACCTGCTCCTCGCGCGGCACGACCTTGACCCGCTCGCGGGTGTGCTCGTGCGCGGCGCCGAGCGCGCGCTCGTGCGCGTCGAGCTCGAGCCAGCCGTCCCACGTGGTCACCTCGACCTCGCGCTCGGCGAGCAGGTCGAGGATGTCCGCGGACTCGGTGGGCGCGGAGAGGCGACCGGCCTCGGCGTCCTCGAGCAGGTTCGCGATGGTCTCGGTGGCGTCGGACTTGGTGTGGCCGATCAGGCCCACCGGGCCGCGCTTGATCCAGCCCGTCGCATACACGCCCGGCGCTCCGTCGACGCGGCCGCCGTCGTTGGGCACCACCCCGCGGCGCTCGTCGAACGGCACGTCGACGATCGGCGAGCCGAAATAGCCGACCGCGCGGTACACGGCGGTGATCGGGTACTCGACGAACTCGCCGGTGCCCGAGACGGATCCGTCCGCGGCCGGAGCCGTGCGCTCGAAGCGCACCTTCTCGACGCGGTCGGATCCGATGATCTCCACCGGCGCGTGCCAGAAGTGCAGGTGCAGCCGACGGGTCGCGCCCGTGCTCTCGCCGCGGTTCTCGGGACGGTCCCGCCACGCGTTCAGGGTGCGCAGCATGATCTTCAGCTGGTTGTTCGGTGCGGCGGTCGGATCCACACCCGCGAAGTCGGCGTCGTCGACGATGATGTCGACGCCGGCGACCTCGCCGAGCTCGCGCAGCTCGATCGGGGTGAACTTGATGTCGGCGGGCCCGCGGCGGCCGAACACGTGCACATCGGTGACGGCGGAGGCCTCGAGCCCCGCGAGCACGTTGTCGGGCACCTCGGTGCTGCGCAGGTTCTCCGGCAGCTTGGCGAGGATGCGGGCGACGTCGAGCGCGACGTTGCCGTTGCCGATCACCGCGACCTGCTCGTCGACGAGCGGCCAGGTGCGCGGCACGTCGGGGTGGCCGTCGAACCAGGAGACGAAGTCGGCGGCGCCGTAGGATCCGGGCAGATCCACGCCGGGGATCCGCAGGGCGGCGTCGCGGATCGCGCCGGTCGCGAGCACCACGGCGTGGTAGCGGGCCTGCAGCTCGTCGATCGACACGTCGCGGCCGACCTCGATGTTGCCGAGGAAGCGGATCGTGCGACGCTCGGCGTCGACGCCCTGAGCATCGAGCATCTCGTGCAGCGAGTTCACGATGCCCTTGATGCGGGGGTGATCGGGCGCGACGCCGTAGCGGATGAGGCCGTAGGGCGCGGGCAGCGACTCGAACAGGTCGATCTCGACAGCGCTGTACCCGAGGTCGGCTGCGCCGACGGTGGAGCCGTCTGCGCGGGCGGCGACGGCGTTCGCGAGGATGTTGCCGGCGTAGATGCCAGCGGGGCCGGCGCCCACGATCGCGACGCGGAGCGGGGCGGAGGAGTGAAGGTCGGTCACGGCTGCAGGGTCTTTCGGTCGGATCGGGTGTTTGCGAGGGAGCGTTGCGCGAGTGCCGGCGCTGTGTCTTGCCGGGGTCGTTGAGCGAGCACCGGCGCAGGGTCTTGCCGGGGTCGTTGAGCGAGTACCGGGGTTGTGTCTTGCCGAGGTCGTTGAGCGAGCACCGGCGCAGCCGGAGCGAGACGAAACGCGGTGCTCTCGCGAGTGCGCGGCGTTTCGTCTCTGCGTTTCGTCTCGCCCGCGGCTCGCTCAACGGACGCGCCTGCGGCGTCCTCGCTCAACGACTCCGGGAGGGAGCGAGCGGCGTGCGGGCTCAGTCGCACCACATCGCCCACCACGACGACGGCGGGGTTGCGCACCTGGCGCACCGCGGCGACGGCGGCGATCGTGCCGAGCGTCCCGATCGTGACGCGCTCGCCGGATCCGTATCCGTCCTCGACGATCGCGACGGGGCAGTCCACCCCGCGGTCGCCGCGGGCGAGGATCCCCGCCGTGTGCGCGAGCGTGCCGATGCCCATGAGCAGCACGACGGTGTGATCGGATCCGCCCGGCAGCTGCTCGATCGGATCGTGTGCGCTCGCGACGGTGAAGGCCGTGGCGACGCCTCGATGGGTGAGCGGGATGCCGGCGACGGCGGGCACCGAGATCGCGCTCGTGATGCCCGGCACGACCTGTACGGCGATGCCCTCGGCCTCGCAGTACAGCGCCTCCTCGCGCCCGCGGCCGAGCACGAACGGATCCCCGCCCTTGAGGCGCACGACCTCGCGTCCGGCACGGGCATGCCGCACCAGCAGGGCGTTGATCTCGTGCTGCGGCACGGGATGGTGGCCGGGGGTCTTGCCGACATCGATCACCTCGGCGGTGAGGACGACGCCCTCGGCGGCGAGCTGGTCGAGCACGGCGCGCGCGCCCAGGCGGTCGGCGACGATCACGTCGGCGCGCTCGAGGGCGCGCAGCCCGCTGATCGTGAGCAGGCCCGCGTCGCCGGGGCCTGCCCCGACGAGGGTGACGGTTCCCGAGGTCGTGGTCATCATGCGCCTCCGAGCAGAAGTCCGCGGCGGCGCAGCACCGCCCGCTCGAGCGGCGCGAACAGCACCAGCTCGATCAGGATGCCGATCGCCAGGATCAGGATGATGGTGGCCAGCACGCCGGGAAGATCGGCGAGCTGACGGGACTGGTCGAGCATGGATCCGAGCCCGAAGCCGATGGATCCGCCGCTCGCGATGATCTCCGCGGCCATGAGGGATCGCCACGAGAACGCCCAGCCCTGCTTGAGGCCGGCCAGGTAGCCGGGCAGGGCTGCCGGCAGCACGATCGCCGTCGCGGACTGCCAGCGGCCGGCGCCGAGCACGGTGCCCACGCGGCGCAGCTGCGGCGGCACCTGGTCGACCCCGGCGAGCAGCCCGTTCACGATCGAGGGGATCGCACCCATCAGGATGACGAAGTACACGGTCGCATCGGACAGGCCGAACCAGATGATCGCCGCCGGCACCCACGCCACGCTCGGCAGCACCTGCAGACCGGAGATCAGCGGACCCGCGGCGCGGCGCAGTAGCTTCCACTCCGCCAGCAGCAGGCCGAGCGGGGTGCCGACCGCGATAGCGATGACGAAGCCGAGGCCGCCGCGCTCCAGGCTCGTGAGCACGGCCTCCTGCAGGCGCCCCGCCTGCCAGGCGTCGCCCAGCGCGCCGAGCACCTGCAGGGGGCTCGGCGCGACGTCGGGACGGGGATGCGCGATGATCACGTACAGCTGCCAGGCGGCGAGCAGCATGACCAGCAAGCCGACCGGGGGCAGGATCGCGCGCAGGCGCTCCCGGGTGCGGGATCCGGATCCGATCTCGGCGGTCTGCAGGCGATCCAGGCCGGCCTCGAGGCGGGAGAGGTCGTCGTCCTTGTCGACGGGGCTCGTTGAGCGAGCCGAAGGCTTCTCCGGGGTCGTTGAGCGAGCCGAAGGCTTCTCCGGGGTCGTTGAGCGAGCCGAAGGCGAGACGAAACGCGGAGACGCAGCGGACTGTCCTGCAAGGGTGCCGCGTTTCGTCACTTCGTCTCGGTTGCTTGCAAGGGTGCCGCGTTTCGTCTCGGTCTCGCTTCGCTCGTCCTCGCTCAACGACCCCGGGGTGGGGAGGGGGTGCGCGGTGCTGCTCGACGACCCCGGGGTGGGGAGGGGGTGCGGGGTGTCGCTCAACGACCCCGGGGTCGGGACCTTCTTGTCAAGAGGCATTGCGGCGGATCTCCTTGCGCAGCTCGACGGTGATCTCGGCGGCCAGCGCCGACACCTCGGGCGATTCGATCCGGCGCCCGCGGGTGCGGGCGACGCGCCATTCGCGCGAGATCCGGCCGGGGCGGCTGCCGAGCAGCACCACGCGCTCGCCGAGGCGGGCGGCCTCGCGCACGTTGTGCGTCACGAACACGATGGTGCGACCGGTCTCGCGCCACACGTTCTCCAGCACCTCGTGCAGCAGGTCCCGGGTGATGGCGTCGAGGGCGGCGAACGGCTCGTCCATGAGCAGCACGGGGCGGTCCTGGGCGAGGGCGCGGGCCAGTGCCACGCGCTGGCGCATGCCGCCGGAGAGCTCGTGCGGGCGCTTGTCCGCGGCATCGGCGAGGTTCACGATCCCGAGCAGGCGCAGCGCCTCGGCCCGGCGCTCGGCACGGGGCACCCCGCGCAGGCGCAGGGCGAGCTCGACGTTGCGCCGGGCGCTCAGCCACGGCATGAGAGCCGCGTCCTGGAACATCACGGCCGCGCCCTCGTCCGGAGTCGTCAGCGAGCCCGAGGTCAGCGGCTCGAGGCCGGCGATGAGGTTCAGCAGGGTGGACTTGCCGCAGCCGCTCGCGCCGAGCAGGCAGACGAACTCGCCCGGTGCGATGTCGAGGGAGACGTCGTCCAGGACGACGGGACCGGATCCGTACCGCTTGGTGACGTGCGCGAGGCGCACGGCCGGATCCACCGGGTCCGGGGCGGGCAGGACCGGGGTGACCCCGTCGAAGCTCGGCGCGAGCGGGGCGGTCATTTCTTCGTTCCCAGCCCGCCGTCGCTCACGGTCTTCTCCCCGCGCTCCGTCAGGAGCGCGTTCAGCGTCGTCACGTCGAACAGGCCGTCGATCGAGCCCTTCGTCTGCGTGCCTGCCGTCACGCCGTTCTTGACCAGGGTCGCGAACGCCTGGGCATTCGGATCGGCCGAGAACGAGACCGTGCTGAGCGCCTTGGTCAGCACCGCGTCGGAAAGCGGCTTGCCGGTCGCGGCCTTGAGGGCGTCGTTGACCGCGCCGGGCAGCTCGGTCTTGTGCTTCGCGATCCAGTCCAGGGAGTCGAGGTGCCCCGCCAGCAGCCCCTTCACAGCCCCGGGGTGCTTGTCGGCGAAGTCCTTGCTGACCAGCAGCACCGTCGTCGGGAAGGCGCCATCCGGCCACAGGTCGCGCTCATCCTGCAGGACGTGTCCTCCGGCCTCGACCACCAGACGCGAGGCCCACGGCTCCGGCACCCAGGCGCCATCCAGCTGGCCGTTCTTGAACAGCGTGAACGCCTGCGCGTTGTCGGTCGGGGTGACCTTCACATCGCCCCCGCCGGAGAGGTCGGTCTTCAGCCCCTTCGACGAGAGCCAGGTGCGCAGCGCCACGTCCTGTGTGTTGCCGAGCTGCGGCGTGGCCAGCGTCTTGCCCTTGAGGTCGCCCGCCGAGGTGATCCCGTCGCGCACGACGAGCGCCGCGCCGCCGCTGGTGGCGCCGGCGATCACGCGCACGGAGGCGCCGCCCGACTTGATGAACGAGTTGATCGCCGGGTTCGGGCCGATGTAGGCCGCATCGATCGCGCCCGCGGTGAGCGCCTCGACGGCCGCGGGACCGGCGTTGAACACCTCGGTCTTGAGCTGCGTCGAGCCGAGCGCCTTCTGGATCAGGCCCTCCTGCAGGCCGACCAAGGCCGGGGTGTGCGTGACCGTGGCGAAGTAGCCCAGGTGAAGCTCGGCGAGATCGTCGTGCGCCGGGGTCGCGGACGACCCCGATGCCGCCGCCTGACCGGAGGCGCAGCCGGCGAGCATCGCCATCGCGAGTCCGAGAGAGGTGAGGGCCGTTGCGATACGGGTCTTGCGATTCACTGTCGCCTCCTTAGGCGTTCTTCGGGGTGGGTGGTCTCTGTGGCCGTTGAGCGAGCCGAAGGCGAGACGAAACGCGGCGCTCGTGCGAGGCCGGGGTGTTTCGTCTCTGCGTTTCGTCTCGGTCGACTTCGCCGTCCTCGCTCAACGACCCGGGGCTAACTCGCCGTGACCACGGTGGCGGCGGCGAGGGTGGCGCCGTCGACCGGGTGGATGAGCAGCAGGGCCCCGCCCTCCCGGTCCTCGGCGTACGGCTCGAGGGGCAGGGCGGACGCGAACCGGATCCGCACGCGGCCGATCTCGTTCACGGCCAGCTCGGCGGCGTCCTCCAGGGCGAGGGTGTCCAGGTCGCGTCGCGCAAGCACCTCGGTCACGATCGCCTGCACCGTGGCGGTGCCGTGCTTGGCGAGCACGCGCGCGCCGGGCACGATCGGCCGCGCGTCGAGCTGGAAGATCTCGACCTCGGCGTCCTGGTGCCCGCTCGGCACGGTGCCGGCGGTCGCGATGAGCGCGCCGCGGGCGGCGTCGACCTCATCGGCGAGTGTGATCGCGACGGACTGCGCGGTGTGCGCGGACTCGGCGACGCGGCCCGCGACGCGGATCCCGGTGACCGTGGTCTCGTGTCCGCCGGGGAAGACCTGCACGCGGTCGCCGACCCGGACGGATCCGCTCGACACCCGCCCGGCGAAGCCGCGGTAGTCGCGCAGCTCCGCCGCCTCGGCCTCGTCGATCAGCGCCGAGACGCCGCCCTGCGGACGGATCACGGTCTGCACGGGCAGACGGAACGCGGCGTCCTCCTCGGCGGTGCGCGCGGGCAGTGTCTCGAGCAGCTCGCGCAGCGTCGGGCCGTCGTACCAGGGCGTGCGCGCGGACCGATCGACGATGTTGTCGCCCTCGAGCGCCGACACCGGGATCACGTGCGTGTCGATCAGGCCGAGCTCGACGGCGACCGCGAGCGCCTGCTCCTCGACCGCACGGAAGCGATCCTCGTCGAAGCCGGTGAGGTCGATCTTGTTCACCGCGATCACGACGTGCGGCACGCGCAGCAGGGACACCACGGCGAGGTGCCGGCGGGTCTGCTCGACGACGCCCTTGCGCGCGTCGATGAGCACGACCACGGCATCGGCGGTCGCGGATCCGGTGACCATGTTGCGCGTGTACTGCACGTGTCCGGGGCAGTCGGCGAGGATGAAGCTGCGCGCGTCGGTCGCGAAGTAGCGGTAGGCGACGTCGATCGTGATGCCCTGCTCGCGCTCGGCGCGCAGGCCGTCGGTGAGCAGCGCGAAGTCGAACTCGCCGTGTGCGAAGCCGCGGTCGGCCGAGGTGCGGGCGACCTGCTCGAGCTGGTCGGCGAGGATCGCCTTCGCGTCGTGCAGCAGCCGGCCGACCAGGGTCGACTTGCCGTCGTCGACGGATCCGGCCGTCGCGAAGCGGAACAGCGTCGTGTCGCGCAGCAGCGTTCCGGTCCCCTCGGGGTCGTTGAGCGAGGACGCCGAGGTCGCGCGTTCCCCGGGGTCGTTGAGCGAAGACGCCGAAGGCGCCTGAGACGAAACGCCGTCTTCGCCTGGTCGCCGCGTTTCGTCTCGCTCCGCTCGCTCAACGACCGTTGCGGGGGCGGTGTCGATCGTGCTCATCAGAAGTATCCGTTCTTCTTGCGGTCCTCCATGGCGGCCTCGCTGATCCGGTCGTCGGCGCGGGTGGCGCCGCGCTCGGTGAGGGTGGAGCGGGCGACCTCGGCGACCACCTGGTCGACGGTCGCGGCGTCGGACTCCACGGCGCCGGTGCAGCTCGCGTCTCCGACCGTGCGGTAGCGCACCACGCGGCGCTCGACCTGCTCGCCCTCGCGGGGCTGGGCGTGCTCGTTCACGGCCCACCACATGCCGTCGCGGCGGAACACCTCGCGCTCGTGCGCCAGGTACAGCGGCGGCAGCGCGATCCGCTCGCGGGCGATGTAGCGCCAGACGTCGAGCTCGGTCCAGTTCGAGATCGGGAACGCGCGCACGTGCTTGCCCGGCGTGTGCCGGCCGTTGTACAGGCTCCACAGCTCCGGGCGCTGGTTGCGCGGATCCCACTGCCCGAACTCGTCGCGCAGCGAGATGATGCGCTCCTTGGCGCGGGCCTTGTCCTCGTCACGGCGGGCGCCGCCGAACACGGCGTCGTGCTTGCCCGCCGCGATCGCGTCGAGGAGCGGCTGGGTCTGCAGCACGTTGCGGGTGCCGTCCGGACGCTCGACCAGGCGGCCGTCATCGAGGTAGTCCTGCACGCGCGCGACCTCGAGCTTCAGGCCGAGCCGCTCGACGGTCTCGTCGCGGAACCGGATCACCTCGTCGAAGTTGTGCCCGGTGTCCACGTGCAGCACGGGGAAGGGGATCCGGCCCGGCGCGAACGCGCGCGCGGCCAGGTGCAGCACGAGGACGGAGTCCTTGCCGCCGGAGAACAGCAGCACGGGGCGCTCGAACTCGGCGACGACCTCGCGGATGATGTGGATCGCCTCGGCCTCGAGCAGGTCGAGGCCGGTGAGGGTGCCTCTGGGGTCGTTGAGCGAGGACGGCGAAGCCGCCCGAGACGAAACGCGGTGCTCCGCGGATCGCCGCGTTTCGTCTCTGCGTTTCGTCTCGCCTTCGGCTCGCTCAACGACCGGAAGGTCGGTGGTCAGGGTGTCGATGCTCATACGTGGAGTCCGCATTCGGTCTTGGCGAGTCCGGCCCAGCGGCCGGAGCGGGGGTCTTCGCCCGGGGCGACGGGCTTGGTGCACGGCGCGCAGCCGATCGAGGGGTAGCCGTTCGCGACGAGGGGGTTCACCACCACGTCGTGCGCCGTGGCGTAGGCGATGAGGTCGTCGAACGACCACGCCGCGACGGGGTTCACCTTGATCAGGCCGTTGCGCTCGTCGAACGTGATCAGCGGGGTGTTCGCCCGGGTCGGCGCCTCGTCGCGGCGCACGCCGGTGAACCACACCTCGTAGGCGCCGAGGGCCTGGTGCAGGGGGGCGACCTTGCGCATCTCGCAGCACAGCGCGGGGTCGCGGGCGAACAGGTCCTTGCCGAACTCGGCATCCTGCTCGCGCACGGTCTGCTTCGGCTTCACGTCGACGATCCGCACGTCGAGCGTGCGGGCGACCTCGTCGCGGGTGAACGTCGTCTCCAGGAAGTGGTACCCCGTGTCGAGGAACAGCACGTCGACGCCGGGGATGTCGGCGGCGACGAGGTGCGGCAGCGCGGCGTCGGCCATCGAGCAGGCGACCGCGGCCAGGCGCGGCGAGACGTTCGCGGCGACCCAGGCGACGACCTCGGCGGGCGAGGCCTCGTCGGCGGATCCGCTGCGCAGCTCGGCCGCGCCGCGCTCCGCGAGCGCCCGCAGTTCGTCGAGTGGACGCTTCACGGGGACGTTGAGCGAGGACGGCGCAGCCGCGTTCGTTGAGCGAGCCGAAGGCGAGTCGAAACGCCGAGACGAAACGCCGTCTTCGGAAGGGCGCCGCGTTTCGTCTCGCGCAGACCCGCCCTGAGCGAGCGGCAGCGAGTCGAAGGGTCGCTCAACGACCGGTTCGGACGTGCTCACTGCAGGGCCTCCTCGTCGGCACGGTGCGCCCAGACCGCGAAGGTCTCGTCGGCCTCGCGGTCGGCGAGGAACCGGCGCACGACCCGTTCCGTGTAGTCGGCGATGCCGTCGGCGGTGACCTTCAGGCCGCGCACGGTGCGACCGAGTCCGGCCTCCTCACGCAGCGGCGACGCGAGTCCGCCGCCGAGGTGCACCTGATACCCGGGCACCTGCTCGCCGTCGATCGTGACGAGCTGGCCCTTCAGGCCGATGTCGGCGGTCTGGATGCGCGCGCACGAGTTGGGGCAGCCGTTCACGTGCAGCGAGATGGGGTGCGGCAGGTCGATGCCGGCCAGGCGCTCCTCGAGCTGCTCGACGGCCGCGGCCGCGTTCACCTTGGTCTCCACGATCGCGAGCTTGCAGAACTCGATGCCCGTGCAGGCGATCGTGCTGCGCCGGAACAGGTCGGGACGGGAGGACAGCCCGAGCGCGTCGAGCCCGGCGATGAGGGAGGGGACCCGGTCCTCGGGGATGTCCAGGATCACCAGCTTCTGGTGCGGCGTCGTGCGCAGTCGCGCCGATCCGTGCTCTTCGATGAGGTCGGCCAGCTTCACCAGCGACGGGCCGGAGACCCGGCCGACGAGCGGGGTGACCCCGACGTAGAACCGGCCGTCCTTCTGCCGGTGGATGCCCACGTGGTCGCCGGGGCTGGTCGGCTGCGGGGCCGCGGGACCGTCGGGAAGCGGTGCGTCCAGATACTCGGTCTCGAGGATCCGGCGGAACTTCTCGGTGCCCCACTCGGCCAGCAGGAACTTCAGCCGGGCCTTGTTCCGCAGCCGCCGGTAGCCGTAGTCGCGGAAGATCCGGGTCACGCCGTGCCAGACGTCGGCCACGAGCTCGGGGGCGACGAAGACGCCGAGGCGCTCGCCGAGGCGGGGGGTCGTCGACAGCGCGCCGCCCACCCAGAGGTCGTAGCCGACGCCGAGCTCGGGGTGCACGACGCCGACGAAAGCGACGTCGTTGATCTCGTGCACGACGTCCTGGCTGGGGTGTCCGGTGATGGCCGTCTTGAACTTGCGGGGCAGGTTCGCGAGCTCCGGGTCGCCGATGAACCGGTCGGTGATCTCGTCGATCTGCGGGGTCGGGTCGATGATCTCGTCGGCGGCGATTCCGGCGACGGGCGAGCCGAGCACGACGCGCGGCACGTCGCCGCAGGCCTCGGTGGTCTGCAGGCCGACCGCCTCCAGGCGCCGCCAGATCTCCGGCACGTCCTCGACGCGTACCCAGTGCAGCTGGATGTTCTGCCGGTCGGTGACGTCGGCGGTGTCGCGCGCGAAGTCGACCGAGATCTCCCCGATGACACGCAGCTGCTCGGTGGTCAGCTGCCCGCCGTCGATGCGGACGCGCATCATGAAGTACTCGTCCTCGAGCTCCTCCGGGGTGAGCGTGGCGGTGCGGCCGCCGTCGATGCCGGGCTTGCGCTGCGTGTACAGCCCCCACACGCGGAAGCGGCCGTGCAGATCGGTCGGGTCGATGCTCGAGAAGCCGCCCTTCGAGTACACCTGCTCGATGCGCTCGCGCACGCTCAGGCCGTTGTCGACCTGCTTCCACTCCTCGTTGCCGTTGAGCGGTGCGGTGCCGTCGATCTTCCACTGGCCGTTGGGCTTGGACGACGGGCGCGGCGGACGGGCGCGTTCGGTCGTCGGTCGTGCGCCGTGGACGGGAGTGGTCGATTCGGGGGACATGCCGATACGCTACGGGCGGATCCGCGCGGACGCCCGTGTATGTCACACCCTCCGACACAGGGCGTCATTGTTGGACATTGTGCAGACGCCGCACGGCTGCATGCGGTTTAATGACGCGCCGCGGCGTGCCCGAACCCAGGATCCGGTCGACGCCACCGATGCTATCGACGGTCGACGCCACCGATCGCCGTCGCCCCGGACCGGCGGAGGGTCACAGGCCGGTGACGGCTCCGGCGTGCTCGGCGAGGAACCGGTCGACCGCATCCCGCAGCGCCCGCCCGCAGTCGTCGATGTCGGCGGGGTCGAGCAGCGAGCCGGAGATGCTCACCGTGTAGATGTCGCCGTCGGCCGACAGCGCCGATCCCACGCAGCCGAATCCGAGGTGGTACTCCTCGCGCTCCACGCTGAATCGGCGTGCGCGCGTCTGCTCCAGTTCGGTCCGGAGCGCGTCGAGGTCGGTGATCGTGTGCGGGGTGCACGCGGTCAGCCCGCTCTCGTCGATGCCGTCCAGGACGGCAGGGCCCGCCAGCGCGGCCGCGGCCTTGCCGCCGGCGGTGGCGTGCAGGGGCATCCGGGTGCCCACGGCGGAGTACCCGACGGTCGGTGCGGGCGGCTCGACCTTGTCGACGATGGTCACCATGCCCGTGCGCAGCATCCCGATGTGCGCGGTCGCGTTGTAGTCGCGCACGAGCGGCGCGACCAGCGGGCGCAGAGACGGCACGATGTCGATCGAGGCCGCGGCGGCGTGCCCCAGTTCGACCAGGCGGGTGCCGAGCACGTACTCGAGGTCTCCGTGCGCGCGGCGGACGAGGCCGTGGCGCTCCAGCACCCGCAGCGTGCGCAGCGTGGTGGAGGAGTTCGCCCCGAGTCGCTCGCTGAGCTCGCCGAGTCGGATGCGCGGATGCTGCGCGAGGATCGCCAGCACGCCGAGCGCCCGGTCGACGCTCCCCAGCTCATAGCGTCCCTTGGCCGTCCGCTCCGCCGGCGAGGTCCGCTCTGCCGGCGATGTCCGCTCTGCCGGCGAGGTTCGCTCTGCCGGCGAGGTTCGCTCTGCCGGCGATGTCCGCTCCGTCATCGGGCCATCCTCTCAGCTGCCGCCCTTGTGCGCGCGCTCCCGCATCGCGTAACATTCACTATACGCAAAGTGATTTCGCTATGTGCAATAGATGGCGAATGAGTCGAAGGGACAGAAGCGTGGCACAGCCCGAACCGCTGCCGAGCGCGAGCGAGCTCGAGGAGATCGCGGTCGTGATCCGCCGGTCCATCGTGCAGATGCTGGAGAAGGCGGGGAGCGGACACAGCGCCGGTCCCCTGGGGATGGCCGACATCCTCACCGCCCTGTATTTCCGCATCCTCAGGCACGACCCCGCAAACCCGGACTGGGACGAGCGCGACATCTTCCTGCTGAGCAACGGCCACACCGCGCCCGTGCTCTACGCGGCGCTGGCGCACTCGGGATACTTCCCCGTGGAGGAGCTCGACACCCTCCGCCAGTACGGCTCGCGCCTGCAGGGGCACCCCGAGCGTCATGCGCTCCCGGGGCTGGAGAACACGAGCGGCCCGCTCGGCAGCGGACTGTCCCAGGGCGCCGGATACGCGCACGTGCTGCAGCACATCGACAAGGATCCGAGTCGCTTCGTCTACGTGATGATGGGCGACGGCGAGCTCAACGAGGGCAATGTCTGGGAAGCGGCCATGTACGCCGGCAAGTACAAGCTGCGCCAGCTCATCGGCTTCGTCGACCGCAACTACATCCAGATCGACGGTTCCACCGAAGAGGTCATGCCCCTCGAAGACCTCCGGGGCAAGTGGGAGTCGTTCGGCTGGCACGTCCTGGAGATCGACGGCCACAGCATGCAGGCGATCCTGGATGCCGTCGGCGCCGCGAAGGCCGTCGCACACAAGCCCACCGTGATCATCGCCCACACCATCCCCGGCAAGGGCGTCCCGTTCATGGAATACGACCACCGCTGGCACGGGAAGGCCCCGAACGCCGCAGAGGCATCCGAAGCGCTCGCGGGCCTGGTCCCCGCCGGCGGGAAGGCAGAGAACGCATGAGCGACTACCCGCTGAACCCCGACCTGCTCTCGGAGGGCGTGAAGCGCGAGCCCATCCGCGCCGGCTTCGGCCGTGGCCTGCTCGAGGCGGGCAGGCGCGACGAGCGCGTCGTCGCCCTCTGCGCCGACCTCACCGAGAGCACGCAGATGAGCCTGTTCCAGGAGGAGTTCCCGCACCGCTTCGTCGAGGTCGGCGTCGCCGAGCAGAACCTCGTCACCGTCGCCAGCGGCATGGCCCACGCCGGTAAGATCCCCTTCACCAGCAGCTATGCGGCGTTCAGCCCCGGCCGCAACTGGGAGCAGATCAAGACCACCGCCGCGCTCAACAACCAGCCGGTCAAGGTCGTCGGATCGCACGCGGGTCTCAATGTCGGCCCCGACGGGGCGACGCACCAGATGCTCGAGGACATCGCAATCATGCGCGTCATGCCGAACATGGTCGTCATCGCCCCCGGCGACAGCATCGAGGCGGAGAAGGCCACCATCGCCCTTGCGCAGAACGGATTGCCCGGCTATCTGCGCCTGGCCCGCGACAAGACCCCGGTCTTCAGCACCGCGGAGTCGCCGTTCGAGATCGGCACGGCCTACGTGCTCCGCGAAGGCGCCGATGTCACCCTCGCCGGAACCGGCACGATGACCTACGAGCTGCTCGTCGCCGCCGAGATCCTGGCCGGCCAGGGCGTGGACGCCGAGGTGCTGCACGTGCCCACCATCAAGCCGCTCGACGCGGACACGATCCTCGCCAGCGTCCGCAAGACCGGACGCATCGTCACCGCCGAAGAGGCGCAGCGCGTCGGCGGCCTCGGCGGCGCGATCGCCGAGCTCCTCGGCGAGCAGCTGCCGCGCCCGATCCGCCGGCTCGGCGTCGACGACCGCTACGGCGAGAGCGGCAGCCCGACCGAGGTGCTCGAGGCCTTCCACCTGACCGGATCGCACCTCGCCGCCTCGATCCAGGAGTTCCTGGATCGCAGCGGGGAGTGAGCCGCCGGAGAGCGGGCGCCGCGACGCTGTCCGGCGCTCGCTCTCCGGGTGCGGTCAATGCCCGTGGGCCAGGGCATCCATGAGCCGCGCCGCGCCGGCGAGATAGCGGTCCACGACGAGATCCACGAGCAGCGCGGGCGGGTCGCCGTCGTCCAGCAGCGGCTCGGCGACCCGGGCGGATCCGGCCACGCGTTGCGCGAGGTCGAAGAAGTAGCCGTGCGCGAGCAGGTAGGTCGCCACGGCGGCGCCGGGATGGGCGGCGATGGCGTCGGCGAGGCTCGGCTCCCGCGCGGCGAGGTAGGCGGGCACGACCGGGCGCCCGAGCTCCTCGGTCACCTGCGCGGCCATCGCCTCGGCATCGGGCAGGGAGCGCGGATCCCGGGAGCCGGCGACGGCGAGCACGACCGGTCGCCCGGCGCCGGATGACGCGGATGCGCTGCCGGATGACGCGGACGCGTCGGCCTCCGCCAGCCGGCGGGCGAGCACCTTCGCGAGCCGGGGGTCGGGCCCGAGCGGATCCGTCACGACGGCATCCGCGCGCGCCGCCGCGGCACGGCCCAGATCCACTCGCACGTGGAAGCCCTGCGAGAGCAGCAGCGGCACGACGACGACGGGCCCGTCGATCGCGGCGAGGGCCGTGGGCGCGTCGGGCTCCTGCACGTCGACGAAGCCCGAGTGCACGGCGACCCGCTGCCGTTCGTCATCGCCGCCCAGCCGCTCGGCGACCCGGTGCACCAGCAGCGCGATCGCGGCGGCGCCGGCGGCGTCCGAGGTGCCGTGCGAGACGGCGAGCAGCGCGGGGCGGGGCATGGAGGGAGTGTAGGCCGCACCGGCGGCCGGCGTCCGGTCGCGCGTCATACCGTGACACGGCGGGGAGACTCCGCCCCCGCACGAGACTCCACGACAGGGAGCGGGCTGATGCCCGCTCCGCAAAGTTGAGCGTATCCGTATCAAGTTTGTTGACAACCCTTGACGGCTGGCATATCCTTGAGTCATCGTGACTCAGGTTTCCTCGATGGTTTCGACGGATCCGGAGATCGCGCAGGCTTTTCCTGCCTCACCCAGAACTTCCGACTGAAGGAGAAAACAAATGGCACGTGCTGTCGGTATCGACCTCGGTACGACGAACTCCGTCGTCAGCGTCCTCGAGGGCGGCGAGCCCAAGGTCATCGCCAACGCCGAAGGCTTCCGCACCACCCCCTCGGTGGTCGCCTTCACCAAGGACGGGGAGGTGCTCGTCGGCGAGACCGCGAAGCGCCAGGCCGTCACCAACGTCGACCGCACGATCGCCTCGGTCAAGCGCCACATGGGCACCGACTGGTCGTTCGACGTGGACGGCAAGAAGTGGACGCCGCAGGAGATCTCCGCGCGCATCCTGCAGAAGCTGAAGCGCGACGCCGAGGCCTACCTGGGCGACACCGTGACCGACGCGGTCATCACCGTCCCCGCGTACTTCAACGACGCCGAGCGCCAGGCCACCAAGGAGGCCGGCGAGATCTCGGGCCTCAACGTCCTGCGCATCATCAACGAGCCCACCGCGGCCGCCCTGGCCTACGGCCTGGACAAGGGCAAGGAGGACGAGCTCATCCTCGTCTTCGACCTCGGTGGCGGCACCTTCGACGTGTCCCTGCTCGAGGTGGGCAAGGACGACGACTTCTCCACGATCCAGGTGCGCTCCACCGCCGGTGACAACCGCCTCGGCGGCGACGACTGGGACCAGCGTCTCGTCGACTACCTGATCACGCAGTTCAAGGACTCGACCGGCGTCGACGTCTCCGGCGACAAGATCGCGCTGCAGCGCCTCAAGGAGGCCGCGGAGCAGGCGAAGAAGGAGCTCAGCTCCTCCACGTCCACCAGCGTCAACCTGCCGTACCTGTCGCTCACCGAGAACGGCCCCGTGTCGCTGTCCGAGACGATCACCCGCGCCAAGTTCGAGGACCTCACCAAGGACCTCCTCGACCGCACCAAGAAGCCCTTCGAGGACGTCATCCGCGAGGCCGGCATCAAGGTCGGCGACATCGCGCACGTCGTGCTCGTCGGCGGATCCACCCGCATGCCCGCCGTGGCCGAGCTCGTCAAGCGCGAGACCGGCAAGGAGGCCAACAAGGGCGTGAACCCGGACGAGGTCGTCGCCGTCGGCGCGGCCCTGCAGGCCGGCGTGCTGAAGGGCGAGCGCAAGGACGTCCTGCTCATCGATGTCACCCCGCTGAGCCTCGGCATCGAGACCAAGGGCGGCATGATGACCAAGCTCATCGAGCGCAACACGGCCATCCCGACCAAGCGCAGCGAGACCTTCACCACCGCCGACGACAACCAGCCGTCGGTCGCGATCCAGGTCTTCCAGGGCGAGCGCGAGTTCACCCGCGACAACAAGCCGCTGGGCACCTTCGAGCTGACCGGCATCGCGCCGGCCCCGCGCGGCATCCCGCAGATCGAGGTCACCTTCGACATCGACGCGAACGGCATCGTGCACGTGTCCGCCAAGGACAAGGGCACGGGCAAGGAGCAGTCGATGACGATCACGGGCGGATCCTCGCTGTCCAAGGAGGACATCGACCGCATGGTGCGCGAGGCCGAGGAGCACGCCGCCGAGGACAAGAAGCGCCGCGAGTCCGCCGAGACCCGCAACCAGGCGGAGACCCTGTCCTACTCGATCGAGAAGCTCATCTCGGAGAACGAGGACAAGCTGCCCGAGGACGTCAAGACCGAGGTCAAGGCCGACGTCGACGCGCTGAAGGCCGCACTGGCCGGCGAGGACGACGAGGCCGTGAAGACCGCGTTCGACAAGCTCAACCAGTCGCAGACCAAGCTCGGCGAGGCGATCTACGCGCAGTCCCAGGCCGACGCCGCCGCCGGTGCGTCCGAGGACGCCGCGGCCGGCGAGAGCGCGGCGTCCGATGAGGACGTCGTGGACGCCGAGGTCGTGGACGAGGACGACCCTTCGACGGGCTCAGGGCAGGCGAAGTAAATGACGGACCCCAAGGACTTCGAGAAGAACGACCCTGACCGGTCGTTGAGCGAGGACGCCGAAGGCGACCGAGACGAAACGCGGGGTTCTGGCACCGAGGGGGCGGACGCTTCGTCCGCCCCCTCGGGGGATTCCTCCGACGGCTCCGACGAGCTCACGGTCGACGACATCCTGAACACCGCGCAGAGCGACGACGCGCTCGCCGAGGATGCTTCGACAGGCTCGGCAACCGGCTCCGGAGATCCCCTCGCCGACGCCGAGCACACCCTGCTCGTCGACCTCAAGCGCCTCCAGGCCGAGTACGCGAACTACCGTCGGCGCACCGAGGAGCAGCGCTCCGTCGAGATCGCGCGCGCCAAGGGCGAGGTCGCCAAGGGACTGCTGCCGGTGCTGGACGACCTCGACCGTGCCGCACAGCACGGTGATCTCGTGGAGGGTTCCCCCTTCAGCGCGATCTCCGAGAAGCTGCGCGCCGCCGTCGAGCGTCTCGGCGTGGTCTCGTATGGCGAGAAGGGCGACGAGTTCGACCCGCAGCAGCACGAGGCGATCTTCCAGCAGCCCACCCCGGGAGTTGCGAAGACCGTCGTGCTGGAGGTCGTCGAGGTGGGCTACCGCCTGGGCGATGTCGAGCTGCGTCCGGCCAAGGTCGTCGTCGCCGTTCCCGCTGACCCTTCGACGGGCTCAGGGACCGAGTAGGAGGGCTATGGCTAGCCAGGACTGGTTCGACAAGGACTTCTACAAGACCCTCGGTGTCGGCAAGGACGTCTCCGAGTCGGATCTGAAGAAGACCTACCGCAAGCTCGCACGGAAGTACCACCCCGATTCCAACCCCGGCGACGCCGCGGCGGAGGCGAAGTTCAAGGAGATCAGCGAGGCGTACTCGGTGCTCTCCGACACCGAGCAGCGCGCCGAGTACGACCAGATCCGCGCCATGGGCGCCGGCGGGGCGCGCTTCACCGCGCCCGGAAGCGCCGGCAACGGCGGCTTCGATGACGTGTTCAGCGCGTTCAACCGGGGCCGCGGCGGGCAGTCCGCCGACTTCGACGACATCTTCGCGATGTTCAACCAGGGGGGCGGAGGATTCGGATCCGGTCGGTTCGGCCAGTCGTCCGGTGGGTTCCGCGGCTTCGGCGGCCCGCAGAAGGGCGCCGACGTCACGGCCCGCACGACGCTGTCGTTCGCCACGGCCGTGCAGGGCGAGACCGTCACGCTGCAGGGCGAGGACGGCCGTCCGCTCAAGGTGAAGATCCCCGCGGGGGTGAAGGACGGACAGAAGATCCGCCTGCGCGGCCGCGGGAGGCCTTCGCCGGACGGCGGCGAGAACGGCGACATCGTGGTGCAGGTCACCGTGAAGCCCCATCCGGTGTTCACCCGGGACGGGCTCAACCTGCGCGTCACCGTGCCGGTGACGTTCACCGAGGCGGCGCTCGGCGCCACCATCGAGGTGCCGACCCTCGGCGGGGATCCGGTCAAGCTCAAGGTCGCGCCGGGAACGCCGTCCGGCCGCGTGCTCCGGGTCAAGGGCCGCGGCGTCACGACGTCGAAGGGCTCCGGCGACCTCCTCGCCGAGGTGCAGGTGGCCGTGCCGGCGCACCTGGACGAGGCCGCGCGCGAGGCGCTGGAGCGCTTCCGCGACGCCGAGCCTGCGGAGAACCCGCGCACCGAGCTGCTGGCGAAGGCGCGCGCGTGAACACCTTCCGGTCGTCGAGCGGGGGCCGCGCGCGGGCCGTTCTCTCCTCCGGGGTCGTCGGGCGGGGTCGTGCGCGGGCCGTTCTCTCCTCCGGGGTCGTCGAGCGAGGACGCGCGCAGGCCGTTCTTCCTTCCGGGGTCGTTGAGCGAGGACGCGCGCAGCGCGACCGAGACGAAACGCGGCAATCTCGCAAGGAACCGCGTTTCGTCTCGCCTTCGGCTCGCTCAACGACCCCGTCGTTGCGCTCGGGGCTCGCTCAACGGCCCCGTCGTTGCGCTCGGGCCGTTCTCTCCCCCGGGGTCGTCGGGCGGGGTCGCGCGCGGGCCGTTCTTCCTTCCGGGGTCGTTGAGCGAGGACGCGCGCAGCGCGACCGAGACGAAACGCGGCAATCTCGCAAGGAACCGCGTTTCGTCTCGCCTTCGGCTCGCTCAACGGCCCCGTCGTTGCGCTCGGGCTCGCTCAACGACCGCCTCGCTGCGCTCGCGGCTCGCTCAACGGCCCCGGGGTCGGCGGAGGTGGGCCGTGCCCGATGAGCGCATGAGCGCCGAGACCCCGATCTTCGCGATCGCGGTCGCCGCCGAGCTCGCCGGCATGCATCCGCAGACCCTGCGGCAGTACGACCGGATCGGCCTGGTCGTGCCGGGTCGCACGCGGGGCGGATCCCGCCGCTACTCGATGCGCAACATCGAGCAGCTGCGCGAGGTGGCCCAGCTGTCCAGCGAGGGGGTGAGCCTGCCCGCGATCGCGCGCCTGCTCGACCTCGAGGACGAGGTGCGCACCCTGCGCCGCCGCGTGGGCGAGCTCGAGCACGACCTGCGCGAGGAACGCGCCAACCGCCCCGGCGTGCGCGTGTTCGCCGCGGGCACGAGCGGGTCCGTCATGGCCGTCCCGTCCGGGCGCCGGATCCGGCGATCCACCGAAGTGGTGCTGTGGCGGCCGTGGCTGGGCCGCTCCGCGGCCTCGGACGACGAACTCGCCGACGACTCCGACGACGACGAGCGCTGATCGGCGCGACCGCAAACGAAACCGGCTCGAGCCGGGCAGGCGGAGCGGCGGCTCGCCTGCCCGGACGTCGACGAGCAGCATCAGAAGGAGCATCATCTGGTGCTGCCTGAGACATCGGGCGCGAGCGAGAAGAGGTCTTCATGCGCACCACGGTCACACTCGATGACGCGCTGGTGGAGCGGGCAGCGGAGCTGACGGGCATCACCGAGCGCACCTCGCTGCTGCGTTCCGGATTGGAGTCGCTGATCCGCGTGGAGGCGGGACGACGCCTCGCCGCTCTCGGCGGTTCGGATCCGGCCGCGGCAGCGGCTCCCCGCCCTGCGCCATGACGAGATCCGGCTCCTCGTCGAGCGCCACCGTCTCCGGGGGCGAGGTCTGAGCGCGGTGGACGTGCACCTGCTCGGCGCGGTGCGCGTGACGGCGGGAGCGCGACTCTGGACGAGGGACAAGCGGCTCGTCGCCGCAGCACGGCACACCGCCACGCCGCTGTTCGGCGCGATGGGCTGACGCCGACCTCTGATCCACGCGGGGAAGGCGACCAAACGAATGGGGTCCCCAGGGCCGCGATCACCGCCGATCTCGCCGCGGAACCGCGCGCATCTCTGCCTCGGGATCCGGCGCGGATCCTGCCGGCGCGCAGGCAGGTCAGCGGGCCGACCGGGCGACGATCGCGTCCACGTTCGCGGCGGAGAGCACTTCGCGTGCGACCAGGATCGCCGCGCCGAGAACCGCCGCGCGCTCTCCGCCCTGCGTCTGCATGATGGCGAGGTGCTGAGTCGCCAGCGGGATCGAGCGACGGTAGACGATCTCGCGGACCCCGGCCAGCAGGTGCTCGCCGGCGCGGGCGATGCTTCCTCCGAGCACGATGACGGATGGATTCAACAGGTTCACCACGGTGGCGAGCACTTCTCCCACGTCCCGGCCGGCTTGCCGTGTCGCGTCGATGGCTGCGGAGTTGCCTGCTCGAACCAGTCGGACGACGTCCGAGCTGGACTCGGCGTCCAGGCCCTGCTCCCGCAGGGCGGCGGCGATCGCCGTGCCGCTCGCGAGCGCTTCGAGATCCCGGTCGTCATCCGTGCCGCGGGGAGAATCGGCGGAGCGCGGCACCTGGACGTGCCCCATGTCGCCGGCCGAGCCCTGCGCTCCACGTTGGAGCCGCCCACCGGCGATGATCCCGACGCCGATTCCCGTGGCGACCTTCACGAACACCAGGTCGCGCGTATCCGGAAAGCTCGTGGCCTGCTCGCCGAGCGCGAGAACGTTCACGTCGTTGTCGACGAGGACCGGCACGTCGAACGTCCGCTGCACGTATCCCGGGACGTCGAAACGATCCCATCCGGGCATGATCGGGGGATTGTACGGTCTCCCCGTCGAATGCTCGACAGGACCGGGTACGCCGACGCCGACGCCCACGAGCGGGATGCCGGACAGCGCGCCATCGTTCAGCAGAGCGCTGCCGGCGGCGATCACACGGTCGAGAACGTCGACGGGGCCGGCGGCGATGTCGAGGTCGTAGGTCGTGGAAGCGAGGATGCGCCCGCTGAGATCGGCGACGGCCACGGTCGCGTGCGAGGCCCCCAGATCGACGCTGAGGACCGCGCCGAAGCGCGGGTTGAACGCGACGCGGGAGGGCGGGCGTCCCCCGGTCGACACCGCCTCGCCGGCCGGGACGATCAGACCCGCTGACAGCAGGGCATCGACCCGGGTCGAGACGGTCGAACGAGCCAGGCCGGTGATCTGGGCCAGCTCCGCCTTCGTCCGCGCCCGGCCATCGAGGAGCAGCTGGAACATCGCGCCTGTCTCCGGCGCGCCGCCGCTGCGCCGATCCGGGTCGCTCATGGGGTCAGTAAACCACACCGGCCCTCGTCGCTGCGGATCGCGATTCGTCGGGTCACAAAGATCTTTTGCGCGAACACTGGTAAAAGATGCTGGACCGTGGCACTATTACCGTTATGCACACGCAGATTGCTGATTCCAGCACCGCAGGAGTCCAAGCGGGCTTCCTCGGCGGAGGGTTCATGGCCCGGGTGCACAGTCGTGCGGCCCGAGCGGCCGGAGCTCGGCTGACGGCGCTTGCGAGCTCATCCGCCGAGCGTGCGGCGAGGGCTGCTGCCGAGCTCGGCATCGGCGAAGCGATGGCCGATGCCGAGGCACTGCTCGCCGGGGAGAGCCAGGTGGTGCACATCTGCACCCCCAATGCGACGCACGCCGCTCTGGCGCACCGAGCCCTCGCGGCCGGCAAGCACGTCATCTGCGAGAAGCCTCTGGCCACGTCCCTCGCCCAGGCGTCCGCCCTCGTCGAGACCGCCGTCGCGGAGGGCGTGGTCGCCGCGGTGCCGTTCGTCTACCGATACCACCCGATGGTGCGCGAAGCGCGCGCGATCGTCACGGCGGGCGAGATCGGTGCGCTGCTGACGGTCGACTGCGGCTACCTGCAGGACTGGATGCTGCGGCCCGAGGACGACGATTGGCGGGCGACCTCGGCAGACGGCGGGCCGTCCCGGGCGTTCGCCGACATCGGATCCCACCTCTGCGATCTGCTCGAGTTCGTGTCCGGCGAGCGGATCGTGCGCCTCACCGCACGGACGCGGGTCGTCTACCCGGAGCGCGGCGGTCACCCGGTCGCGAATGAGGACGTCGCAGCGGTTCTCGTCGAGACGGAGTCGGGAGCGATCGGCACCCTCCTCGTCTCCCAGATGGCGGCCGGCCGCAAGAACGCGCTCACCCTCGAGATCCACGGCGCAACCGCGAGCCTGCGGTTCGATCAGGAACGGCCGGAAGAGCTGTGGATCGGCGGCCGCAGCGGCGTCCGGCAGCTGGTCCGCGACCCGACCAACGCGCACCCGGGTGTGGAGCGGTTCTCCCGTGTCCCGGCCGGGCACGCCCAGGGGTATCAGGACGCGTTCAACGCGTTCGTCGCCGATGTCTATCAGGCGGTCCGCACGGGGCTCGTGCCGGAAGGGCTTCCCACGTTCGCCGACGGGCTCCGGGCGGTGCAGCTGACCGAGGCGGTGCTGGTCGCCGCGCGCGAGCAGCGCTGGGTCGACGTCCGGGGCGGTGAGCGAGCGGCGCCGGCGGAGAACGGCGCCGAAGACGGCGTACGACACGCAGATGGACGAGGCACGCAGAAGGTCAAGGAGGTATGACGCGATGAACACCAGGAGGACGTTCCGGCTGCCCTCGGCGGCGATGGCGCCGGGGGCGGTGGCGGCTCTGATCACCCTCGCCGATGAGCTGGTCCGGGGGCCGGCGTCATGATGCCGAGGAACGGTGGTGCGGGAACGACTCCGTTCGTCCGCGTGGCGGGCGTCTCCAAGCGGTACGGCGGCGTGGTGGCCATCAAGAACACGGACATCGATCTCTACCCGGGCGAGGTGCATGCGCTGCTGGGCGAGAACGGCGCCGGGAAGTCCACGCTCGTGAACATCCTGTCCGGGGTCGTGCAACCCGACACCGGCACGGTGACCGTCGGCGGGGAGCCCGTCACGCTGTCCAGTCCTCGCGTCGCACGCGGCCTGGGGATCTCGACGGTGCACCAGCATCCGGTCGTCTTCCCCGATCTGACCGTGGCCGAGAACATGATGTTCGCGACGGAGCCGCCCCGGACGGCGCTGCGCAGCCTCGACTGGAGCGCATTGCACGCGAGTGCCGTGCAGCGGATGCAGCGACTCGAGGTCGAGATCGATCCGAAGGAGCTCGTGCAGAACCTGTCCAGCGCCGATCAGCAGCTGCTCGAGATCGTGAAGGCGCTCTCCGACGACACCTCGGTGCTCATCCTGGACGAGCCGACCGCCGCGCTGTCCACACACGAGGTCGCGCATCTGATGAGCGTCATCCGCAGGCTCAAGGCGCACGGAGTCGCCATCCTGTTCGTCGGCCATCGCCTCGACGAGGTGTTCGAGCTCGCCGACCGCGTCACCGTCAACCGTGACGGTCGCACGATCATCACCGGGGCTGCGTCGGAGTTCACGCCGGAGTCCGCGGTGCAGCACATGGTGGGCCGCGAACTCGGCGCCGTCTTCCCGAAGGAGGAGGTCGAGCTCGGTCCCGTCCACCTCGAGGTGCACGGCCTGACGAAACGCGGCCAGTACGAGGACGTGTCGTTCCAGGTGCGCAAGGGCGAGATCCTGGGGCTGGCCGGTCTCGTCGGCGCCGGCCGAACCGAGATCGCACGCGGGATCTTCGGCCTCGAGCCACCGGACGCCGGCAGGATCGCCATCGGCGGAGAACCGGTGCGGATCGCGAGTCCTGTTGCGGCGATGAGGCATCGCATCGCCTATGTGCCGGAAGACCGCACGCGCGAAGGCGCCATCCTGGACCAGTCGATCGGCTTCAACCTCTCGCTCGCCGTGCTCCGCTCGCTCACCTCGTTCGGCCTGATCCGGACGGCAGCGGACCGAGCACTCGCGCGCGAATCGATCGCGGGCCTGCAGATCCGCACGAGCGGACCGGCGCAGCTCATCTCGGCGCTCTCCGGAGGCAACCAGCAGAAGGTCGTGCTGGGCAAATGGCTTGCGACCGACCCGGAGATCCTCATCCTCGACGACCCGACGAAGGGCGTCGACGTGGGGGCGAAGGCGGAGGTCTACAAGATCGTCGCGCGCATGGCCGCGCAGGGGCTGGCGATCGTGCTCATCTCGAACGAGCTGGAGGAACTGCTTGCCGTGTCCGATCGGATCATCACCTTCTACCGCGGAACCCAGGGGCGCGAGTTCTCGGAGCGTCCCTTCGCCCCCGAGGCCGTGCTCGCCGCGATGACCGGGCAGGTGCGGGATGTCGCGTGAAGCCAGGGCAGGTGCGCGCTTTCCGCAGGGCGTCGCCATGAAGAGCCTCTTCGCCCGGCGCGAGACGAGCCTGCTCGCCGTGCTGGTGTTGCTCCTCGTCCTCTTCAGCGTGCTCTCCGGGCGCTTCGCCTCGCTGGCCACGTTCGCGCAGATCCTCAACAGCATGTCGATCGTGGTGATCGTGGGCATCGGCCTCGCGCTCGTGCTGATGACCCGCAACATCGACGTCTCGATCGGCTCGATGGTGGGACTGACCGCCTACTTCGCCGCGGACTTCGGAGCCAAGAACCCGGATGTGCCGCTGATCGTGGTCGTCCTGGCCTCCTGCGTGCTGGGGCTGCTGCTCGGAAGCGTCAACGGCCTGATCGTGGCCACGCTCCGGGTGCCGTCGATCATGGTGACCCTCGGCACGCTCTACATCTACCGGGGCGTGGATTCGATGCTCGCCGGCAGCAACCAGGTGACGGCCAGCACCCTGCCCGAGGGCTACGGATCCATCGCCTCCTGGTCGCTGTTCGGCATACCCGGCCTCGTGGTCTTCGCCTTCGTGATCGCGCTCATCGCGCACGTCTTCGTCCGTCACACCTTCTCCGGCCGCTCCATCCTGGCGATCGGCAGCAACCCCGGTGCCGCGACGACCATGGGCATTCCGGCACGCCGCTGGGTGTTCTTCACGTTCGCTCTGTCGGGCCTCCTCTGCGGGTTCGCGGGTGTGCTCTGGGGAGCCCGGTACGGCACCGTCGACTCCTCGGTGGCGTCCGGCTACGAGATCACGGTGCTCGCAGCGGTGGTGGTCGGCGGAATCAGCGTGAACGGCGGCAACGGATCCATCGCCGGCGTCCTGATCGGCGCCGCGATCCTCAGCGTCATCTCCACCGGTCTCGCGCTGCTGAACGTGTCGCCGTTCTGGCTGCAAGCCATCCAGGGGGCGGTGATCGTCGCGGCGATCGTCTCGGACTCCTTCATCCGAGCCCGCACCGAAGCACGAGGAGTGAGCGCATGAGAACCGTCGTCAGCACGCCATCAGCCCCGGGGACCGGTGAGACGGCGACCCGGTCCCGTCGCAGCCTGCCGGGATGGTTCGGTGCGTGGGAGATCGCTCTCGCCGGACTGGTCGTCATCGCCGTCGTCGCCGCCGCCATCGGATCGCCGCACTTCGCGACCGGCCAGAACTTCGCCATCACGACCGCGGGTGCCGCGGGTCTCTCCCTGATGGTCGTGCCGATGGCCGCGCTCATGATCGCCGGCGAGATCGATCTCTCGATCGCGTCCATCTTCGGACTCTCCGGAGTCGTGTTCGGCATGTCGCTGGACGCGGGCCTCCCGTTGGCGGTGGCGCTCGTCGTCGGACTCCTCGTGGGCTCCGCGGCCGGCTTCGTGAACGGCTGGCTCACCACCGCGTTCGGCCTCCCCTCGCTCGTGGTGACGGTCGGCACGCTCGGGCTCTATCGCGGGATCGCGTACATCCTGCTCGAGAACCGGTCGATCAGCGCCGTCCCGCAGGCATGGTCGGTCTTCGCCCAGTCCAACATCCCGGGAACCTACCTCCCGTACCCGCTCATCCTGTTCCTGGCCGTCGCGCTGGTGACCGGCATCGTCCTGCACCGAGGCGGCTTCGGCCGCCGCGTCTTCGCCGTCGGCTCGAGCGTCACGGCCGCACGCTACTCCGGAATCCGGGTGCAGCTGGTCAAGCGGCTGCTGTTCACCTTCTCGGGCGCCGTGGCCGCGCTCGCCGGCATGCTCTACACGGGCTACGTGGCCAGCGCGAGGGCGGACAACGGCACCGGCCTCGAGCTCAGTGTGATCGCCATCGTGCTCATCGGCGGCATCAGCATGTACGGCGGCCGGGGATCGATGACCGGCGTGATCCTCGCCCTGATCCTGGTCACCGCGCTGGGCAGCTGGATGAACCTCTTCTTCGTGCCGACCAATGTGCAGAACACGGTGATCGGTGCGCTGATGATCGCCGCCGTCGTCGTTCCCGCCCTCATCGCCCTCGCCCGGAACCGGACGAGGCGCTCTCACTGACCGTTTCTGCGTCACCTCGACCTGCATCACCCCACATCAAGGAGAAAAACGAAAATGCGCACCAGAGTTGTTGCTGCGATCGCTGCGGCCGCCGTCGCGGTCGCCCTGGCCGGCTGTGCCCCGACAGGTGGATCCGGTTCTTCGCCGACCGGCTCGGCCGGGGGCGGCAAGGCCTCTCTCGCCGATTGCCAGATGACGATGATCCCGAAGAACACCGACAACCCGTTCTTCGCTGCCGCCGCCTTCGGCGCCGATGAGGCGGCCGCGAAGCTCGGCGGCAAGAAGGTGAACTACACCGGCACGGCGCAGCCCGACGTCCCGGGCCAGATCCAGCGCATTCAGAGCGCGACGCAGCAGGGCTCCTGCGCCATCGCCGTCTCGGGCCTGGATCCGGATGCGCTGGCCCCTTCCCTGAAGCAGGCCCGCTCCTCGGGGACGAGGGTCGTCTCCTTCGACGCCGACGTGGCGAAGGACGCGCGAGCTCTCTGGGTCACCGGGGCCGCCGATGAGGCCCTCGGCGTGACGCAGTTCAAGCTGCTCGCCGAACAGATGGGCAACAAGGGCCAGTACGCGATCATCTCCGCACAGAGCACGGCCGCGGGCCAGAACGCCTGGATCAAGGCTGCGGCGAAAGAAGCCGAGAAGCCGGAGTACGCCGGCATGAAGCTGGTCAAGACGGTCTTCGGGAACGATGTGCCGCAGACGAGCTACGACGCCGCGGTGTCGCTCTTTCAGGCCTTCCCCGATCTCAAGGGGGTGCTCGCCATCACGCCGGTGGCGCTCGAGGCGGCGGTGAAGGCCAAGGCGGATCAGAAGGCGGACCCGGGGCTGGTCATCACCGGGTTGGGCTGGCCTCCGTCGGACGGAGCCCTGCTGAAGGACGGCACGCTCACGTCCTTCGTGCTCTGGAGCCCACGGGCGATGGGGTACGTGACGTATTACGCCGTGCAGGCGCTGCTCACGGGGAAGATCACGGGCGCCGAGGGCGACACGTTCGAGGCCGGAAGCTATGGCACCTTCACCGTGGGCGCCCACGGCGAAGTGGATGCGGGCAAGCCCATCGTCTTCACGGCGGACAACGTCGATGACCAGTTGGAGAACTTCCGGACCGAGTAGGCCCCCGCGGGGCGTCGGCCGGCCGACGTGCCGGCGCCCCGCATCCGCACGAGCAACAGGGAGTGATGATGTTCCGCTACACCTACAACACACTGGCCTACGGGCACGAACCGATCCGGCAGGGAATCGATCGTCTGGCGCGCTTCGGATACGACGGTGTCGAATTCGTCGGGGAACCGAGCGCGGTGGATGTGGATCGGGTCGGCGCCGAGCTCGCCCGTCACGGCACCCGGGCCTCCTCCATCATCAGCATCTTCACCCCGGAGCGCGACATCGTCAGCTCCGATCCGGGCATCCGGCGCCACGCCATCGACTACGTCAAGGGCAACATCGATCTCGCCGAGTCGCTCGGCGCGGACATCGTGACGTTCACGCCGACCGCATGCATGAAGATCACGCCCGAAGCCGATCTCGATACCGAGTGGGGCTGGGCCGTCGAGGCCGCACGCGAGGCGGCGCGCTACGCCGAGCCGAGGGGGGTGACGCTCGCCGTCGAGCCGTGGAACCGGTATGAGACCTACCTGATCACGCGCGCAGCACGCGCTGTGGAGTTCGTGCAGGAGGTCGCAGAACCGAACATCGGCGTGATGGCCGACACGTTCCACATGAGCATCGAAGAGCCGGACATCGCCGAGGCGATCCGTCTCATGGGCGCGCGCCTGGTGCACGTGCACCTCGCCGATTCGAACCGGGCGGCTCCGGGATACGGTCATCTCGACTTCCGGCCGATCGTGCAGGCGATCGCCGACATCGGATATGACGGCTGGATCTCCTACGAGCTGCTGCCAGCCGCCGGCGACGTGTGGAGTGTGCTGTCGGGCAAGGGCGCTCCCGAGTTCCTCGATGAATACAGCGGAGCAGCCATCGCGCACACCCGGGCCGTGGTGCGAGAGCTGGGTCTGGCATGACCAACCCGCTGGGACTCAGCTCGTTCGTGCTCGCCTCGCCGTTCTCGGACCACGCCGCGCCGAGCGCCTTCGACCGTGCGGCGGGATTCGGATACGACGTGATCGAGGTGTGCGTCGAGGATCCCGCCCTCGTGTCGGCAGAGGCTCTTCTCGAGAACGCCGCGCGCACCGGGCTCTCCGTCGGCATCTGCGGAGCATTCGGCCCTGAGCGCGATCTCTCGCACCCCGAGGAATCGGTACGCGCGAGAGGGCTGGACTATCTCCGTCTCTGCATCGATCTGGCAGCGGAGGTCGGCTCACCCCATGTGGCGGGACCCATGTACGCCCCCACCGGGCAGGCCAGGACGCTCTCGGCTCCGGAGCGGGCCGAGCAGTTCGCCCGGGCGGTCGACAGCATCACCCGGGCGGCGGACTACGCCGCCGAGCGTTCGATCGCGCTCGCTCTCGAACCGTTGAACCGGTTCGAGACGGATCTCGTGAACACGGTCGAGCAGGGGCTCGAGCTCTGCGATCGCACGGGCTCATCCGCCGTGGGACTCCTCATCGACACCTTCCACATGAACATCGAGGAGAAGAGCCTCGGCGACGCCGTGCGGCTCGCCGGGGAGCGCGTCCTGCACGTCCAGGTGTCGGAGAACGATCGCGGTGCGCCCGGCTCGGGTCATGTGCCGTGGACCGGGTTCTTCCGCGCTCTGGACGACATCGGCTACCGGGGCCAGATCGTGGTCGAGTCGTTCCTGCCCACGGTCGAGGAGATCGCCCGGGCCGTGTCGCTCTGGCGTCCGGTCGCCGCGTCGATGGACGCCCTCGCCGCTGACGCGATCGCCTTCCTCCGTTCCCGTCATCCCGGGAGCGCTTCATGACCACGCATCCGATCACGCTGTTCACCGGGCAATGGGCGGATCTCACCCTCGACGAGGTCGCGGGCCGCGCGCGCGGATGGGGATACGACGGCCTCGAGATCGCGTGCAGCGCCGAGCACCTCGACGTGTGGCGCGCGATGGAGGACGAGGCGTACCTGCGCGGACGCCGAGACCTCCTCGCGCGACATGGCCTGCGTGCCTGGGCGCTTTCGAACCACCTCACCGGTCAGGCGGTCTGCGACGATCCGATCGACTTCCGTCATCGCGCGATCCTGCGTTCGAAGGTGTGGGGAGACGGCGAGGCGGAGGGGGTGCGCCGGCGCGCCGCCGAGGAGCTGAAGCTCACCGCGATCGTGGCCCGGCGGCTGGGCATCGACGTGATCACGGGATTCACGGGATCGCGGATCTGGCCCTATGTCGCGATGTTCCCGCCGGTCGGCGCCGAGGCGATCGACGCCGGCTATCAGGACTTCGCGGACCGCTGGAACCCGATCCTCGACGTCTTCGACGGCGAGGGGGTGCGCTACGCCCACGAGGTGCATCCCGGAGAGATCGCCTACGACTACTGGACGTGCGTGCGGGCGCTGGAGGCGGTCGACCACCGCCACGCGTTCGGCTTCAACTGGGATCCCTCGCATCTGATGTGGCAGGGCGTGGATCCGGTCGCTTTCATCGTCGAGTTCGCCGACCGGATCGTGCATGTGGATTGCAAGGACACCCGCGTGCGCCCGCAGAACGGCCGCGCCGGCGTGCTCGGCTCGCACCTGCCCTGGGGCGACCCTCGTCGCCGCTGGGACTTCGTCTCGACCGGGCACGGCGACGTGCCGTGGCAGGACGCGTTCCGGGCGCTTCGCGCCGTGGGCTACCGCGGCCCGATCTCGGTCGAATGGGAGGACGCCGGGATGGACCGGATGCACGGCGCGGCCGAGGCGCTCGGCTTCGTGCGCGGGCTGCTCTGGGATCTGCCGAGCGCCTCCTTCGACGCCGCCTTCGCGAGCAATCAGGACAGCTGACCATCGAATCGACACGGGAGGATCCATGACGGAGAGCTACGACTATGTGATCGTGGGGGGAGGGACCGCCGGCTGCATCGTGGCCGCGCGGCTGTCCGAAGACCCGGATGCGCGGGTGCTCCTTCTGGAAGCAGGGGCCGACCACCGCAGCGCCGACGCGCCCGCCGAGGTGCTCGACGTGCGGACCGTGCCGATGCGCGGGCACGCCGCCGAGTTCGACCCCCGCCATGACTGGGGCCTGATCGCGCACACCAACCAGGGCGCCAGGATCTCGGTGCCTCAGGGCAGGATCATCGGCGGCGGCTCGGCGATCAACGGCGCGATCTCGTTGCGCGGCGCCACGGCCGACTACGACGAGTGGGTCGGATTCGGCAATCCGGAATGGAGCTGGGAGAAGTGCCTTCCCGTCTTCGTCGCGATGGAGAACGATCCCGAGCCCGGCGACCATCACGGACATGAGGGTCCGATCCCGCTGAGCCGTGCGACGCTCGACGAACTGGCGCCCATTCAGAAGGCCTTCATCCGATCGGCCATCGCGAGCGGCGCACCGTATGCGCACGATCTGAACGCCCCGAACGCGGAGGGCGTGGGCCCGGTCCCGATGACCCGCAGAGGGGTGCGCCGGATCTCGACCGCGGAGACCCACCTCGATCCGGCCCGTGATCGCGCCAACCTGGAGGTGCGCGGGGATGTCCTCGTCGATCGCGTGCGGTTCGACGGCACGCGCGCGGTCGGCGTCCGCCTGGCGGACGGCGAGGAGATCACGGCCGGCGAGGTGATCCTCAGCGCCGGCGCGATCCTCTCCCCGGCTCTGCTGCAGCGCTCGGGTGTGGGCCCTGCGGATCTGCTCGCCGCGCACGGCATCTCTGCTGTCGTGGACCTGCCGGTCGGCGACAATCTCGGCGACCACTTCAGCGTGCCGCTGATGGCGCAGCCGCGGCCCGGGGTGTGGGAGCCGGGTCAGTTCGGGTTGCAGACCGCGCTCCGCTTCTCCACGGCGGCGCAGCCCGGTGCGCTCGATGGGCAGCTGACCACCTTCACCTACCTCAGCACCAAGACCACCGGAGAGGGGACGCGCGGTCTGGCGGGCGAGGGAGGCGCCGATGTCGATCACGTCGGCGGGATCGGCTGCGTGCTCAACAAGCCGCGCTCGCTCGGCACGGTCCGCATCACCAGCGTCGATCCCGAGGTGCTGCCCGACGTCCATCCGAACTACCTCGACCGCGAGGTCGACCGCGAGGCGATCCGTGAGATCGTGAGGCTCGGCTGGAGAGTGTTCACGACACCGCCGATGGCGGATCTCTTCGACGCCCCCATCGGACTGACCGCGCAGGTCGTCGCCGATGACGAGGAACTCGACCGCGTGATCGCGTCGAAGACCGCATCCGGATATCACTTCACCGGCACCTGTCTGATGGCGCCCGTCGAGAACGACGGTGTCGTGGATCAGGAGGGCCTCGTCCACGGCGTGAGCGGACTGCGCGTCGTCGATGCCTCGATCATCCCGACCACACCGGCCGCGAACTCGCAGCTGACCACGATGATGGTCGCCGAACGGATCGCCGCGATGATCCGCCGGGGAGGCCTGTGATGCGGATCGGCTGCTCGGCCATCACCTGGGGCGGCGTGGTCGGCACGCCTGCCGGCGTGGGAAGCATCGCCGACCTGTTCTACCTGACTCATGGCGACACCTGCGAAGCGGTGCGCGATATCGGTGCGAGCGGCTATGTCGGCGTCGAGGTCTTCGATGGCGACCTTCTCGGCCACGCCCAGGATCCGGATCCGCTTCTCTCCACGATGGAACAGGCCGGTGTCGAGCTCGTGAGCGTCTACACCGGCGCGAACTTCATCTATGACGACATCCTCGAGGAGGAGCTCGCGAAGATCGCACGCGCGGCCGCACTCGCGGCGCGTTTCGGCGCCGATCGCCTGGTGTTCGGCGGCGGTGCCCGCCGCACGGGAGGAGCGAGCGACGATGACCTCCGCGCACTCGGCCGCGGCCTCGATCGCGCGGCGGAGATCGCAGACGCCCACGGGCTGGGGGCGAGCTACCACCCGCACCTGGGCACGCTCGTCGAGACCCCGGAGGCGCTGTCCGCACTGTTCGAGTGCTGCTCGGTGTCCTTCTGCCCCGACACGGCGCACATCGCGGCAGGTGGCGGGGACCCCGCGGCTCTGATCGAACAGTATGCGGATCGTCTCGCGCACGTGCACCTCAAGGACCTTTCGCGCGCAACGACGACCTTCCGCCCGCTGGGCGGAGGCGATCTCGACTTCGACCGCATCCTGGCTGCGATCGAGGCCGCAGGGTACGACGACTGGCTGATGGTCGAGCTCGACGCGTACGAGAAGGCCCCGGAGACCGCCGCCGCGCTGAGCCGGGCGTTCTTGCACGCGCGGGGCCTGTGAGGAGGCCCCGCGTGCCGTCTTCTAGATCGGCGAGCTCTCGCGGTGCCTCCACGCGACCTCGCCGCGGCCCGGCCGGACGACGACGGCACCGGCGTCGAGCCGGACCAGGCACGCCGTGCGGTACACCTCGAGGAGATCCGGTGTCACGCCGAGCTCGTCGGCGAGGTACTCGGGATCGTCGCTGATGCTCTCGAGCCGGGCGTACTCCGCGACGTCGATGAGCAACTCGGCCGCGAAGCGATCGGCCTGTCTCTCCTCGCGCTCGACGTCCTGAGCGGACGGGTGCTCTGCGCGGGGATGCCCGAGGTGGACGTGCCCCAACTCGTGGGCCAGCACACTGCGGCGCTCGATGGGCGTGAGCCGGATGTCCAAGTAGATGCGTCGCTCGCGAGGGAGGAAGCAACCGAGCAGGTCTTCGGGGAGCGGCGCGGCGACCACGGTCACTCCGTATTCGTCAGCGAGACGGAGCAGCGTCTGCATGGGTCGCCTCCTCGGTCAGGTGCCGTCGGCCTTGCGGATCCCCTTCTTCGCGGCGAGGGGCTCGCTCTCAGTGTCAGGGGAGCCTCCGACATCGAGTTCGGAGGGCCGGTCATCCGCCTTGCCGTACTCGATGACGAGCCGGTCGTAGGCGGCGTCGACGATGTGCGCGGGGTTGAGCCCGATGACCTCGCAGGTCTCGCAGAGCACGGTGAGCGGAAGCTCCACGTGGCCGTTGAGCCATCGGTTCAGCGCCGAAGCGGAACGGTGCGTGCGCTGGGCCACGGTCTTGGCGGTGAACCCTCGCGTCGTGATCCTCCCCTTCAGCTCCAGCCCGACGTACTTGGTGAAAAGGAGTGCGCGATCGCGGTTATCCATGGGGCGACTCTATCGCTCGCAATGAGCAATCTCAATGCTGAAATCGCGCATACGTTCATCTTGACGATTGCTCATAAAGACAACTAGGTTGGTCATATGCCCACTCAGTGGAGTGCTGCGGCGAGTGCCGATGCCGTCAGGGAGGCGCTCTCTGCCTCCGGCATGCCTGCGCGCGCACTCTCCGAGCGGGTGGGCATCTCGTACTCCGCGCTGCGGAGGAAGCTCTCGGGCGGCTCGACGTTCTCGCTCGCGGAGCTCCTGCTCATCGCCGAGGTGCTGGATGTCCGGCCGTCCGTGCTGCTGCCGGCAGCGGAGGGGACATCCGGACGTTCGCACGACTCGGTCGAGGCCTGGGCGGATGGCGGGCTCGCGAAGGGCGCGCGGCCGCTCTGGTCGCAGCTCGCAGACCGTCTGCGCAGAGGCATCAGGGACGGTGTCTTCGCCGAGGGCGATGCGCTCCCGTCCGAGGCTCAGCTGGTGGCCCGTTTCGGCGTCAGCAGAGCCACGGTCCGCAGCGCCGTCGGGCAGCTTGCGAGCGAGGGTCTCGTCGAGCGTCGTTCGGGAAAGGGCACGCGCGTGCTGCCCGCCCCGATCGCAACGCCCTTCCGTCTGCTCTCGAGCTTCGCCGAGGACATGGCGGCTCGAGGCATGCAGCCCGGGTACGGCGATCTCTCGGTCGCCGAGGACCAGGCGCCGGCGCGGGTCGCCCTGGCCCTGGGCATCGAGGTCGGGTCGCCCGTCGCGCGCATCGAGCGGCAGCTCCTCGCGAACGGTTCTCCGATCGCCTACAGCACGTCGTGGTTCACCCCGCGCGTGATCGGCGCGGATCGGTCGGAGCGCCCGCGCGCGGTGAGGGAGGCATCCCCCGGCATGCTCGATTCGATGATCGGGGCAAGGGCCACCCATGGCTCGGAGAGCGTCGAGGCGGGGATCGCGGATGCCTCGATCGCGGCGCTACTCGGGATCCGGGCGGGCGACCCGGTCCTCACCGTGGCCCGCGTCGCCCGCGGCGGCGACGGTCGTGCGCTCGAGTACGTCGAGCGCAGCTACCGGGCCGATCGCTACCGCTATCGTGTCGAGCTGGTGCGGCCGTGAGGGCGGAGTCGCCCGCGGATCGTGCATCCGGTGCGGAGAGGTCTCTCCGAGGGGTTGCGGATCGCCGAGCCCGTCGCAGCGCCCGCGGGTTCGTGCCCTTCGACGAGCTCAGGGATCGGGAGCCTCTTCCGCGATCCGTTCACCGCACTCCTCGCGAGACTCGGCTGCGGCCGCGGCTCGATCGCGAGGTGCACGCAGGCACCCGCAGAAGGTTGTGACGATAGGGATACAGGTTCCCGCTGTGGCACGGGCCGGGTGTGCGCGGCGGATCTCGATGCGCTCCGCCGCGGAATGCCGCGCCCTGCCGCGGATCGAGCCCGGCCGCACGCCCTCGTCGGCCCGGGACCGGGGGCGGACGGCGCCGCCGGCCTCCGTGGAAGACGCACGAAGGGACCGCGGAACCTGGTGGTATGGTCAACGCGCCGACCCCTGATCCACGCGGGGAAGGCGACGAAACGAATGGGGTCCCCATGGCCGCGATCACCGCCGATCTCGCCGCGGAACTGCGCGCATCCGGGCTGGCCGACGTGTCCGTGCAGGACGTCGACCGGGCGATGTACTCCTCGGACGCCTCCCTGTTCCGCGTGGTCCCGCAGGCCGTGGTCAGGGCTCGCCACGTGGACGACCTGCACGCCGCGCATGAGGCCTCGCGGCGGCTCGGCGTGCCCCTCACCCTGCGCGGATCCGGGACGTCGATCGCGGGCAACGCGATCGGCCCCGGCATCGTCGTCGACACGCGCGCGCTCGACCGGGTGCTGGCGATCGATCCCGAGGCGCGCACGGCGACGGTCGAGCCGGGGGTCGTGCACGCCGACCTGCAGCGCGCGGCGGCGCCGCACGGACTGCGGTTCGGCCCGGATCCGTCGTCGCACACACGGGCGACGATCGGCGGCATGATCGGCAACAACGCCTGCGGATCCCGCGCGCTGGGGTACGGGCGCACGGTCGACAACGTGCTCGATCTCGACGCGATCTGGGGCGACGGCTCCCCGACGGCCGCGATCGCCGAGCGGCTCGCCGCGCTCGCCGAGGGCAGCCTCGCCACGATCCGCACGCAGTTCGGGCGCTTCGGACGCCAGGTGTCCGGCTACTCGCTCGAGCACCTGCTGCCCGAGCGGCGCAGCATCCCGAAGTTCCTGGTCGGCACCGAGGGCACGCTCGCGACGGTCACCCGGGCCACCGTGCGGCTGGTCGCCGCCCCCGCGGCGCGGCTGATCGTCGCGCTCGGCTATCCGGACATGGCCCAGGCCGCGGATGCGGTCCCGCAGATCCGCAAGGACTTCGCCGCGCTCGAAGGCGCCTCGCTCCGGCTCACCGCGCTGGAGGGCATGGACTCCCGCATCCTGGACCTGGTCCGCGCCCGCGGCGTCGTGGTCCCCGAGCTGCCGCGCGGCACGGGCTGGCTCTTCGCCGAGCTCGGCGGCGACGAGGCCGGCGCGCTCGAGGCCGCCGCCGGGCGCATCGTCGCGGCCGCCGGCGCCCTCGAAGCCCGCGTCGTGACCGATGCCGGCGAGCAGGACACGCTGTGGCGGATCCGCGAGGACGGCGGAGGTCTCGCCGGCCGCGCACTGGCCGCGCCGGCCTACTCCGGCTGGGAGGACTCGGCCGTGCCGCCGGAGCACCTCGGCGCGTGGCTGCGCGACTTCGAGGAGCTGCTCGTCGCGCACGATCTGCAGGGGATCCCGTACGGGCACTTCGGCGACGGCTGCATCCACGTGCGGATCGACTTCCCGTTCCGGCCCGGCGACCAGGGATCCGCCGCGCCGTTCCGCGACTTCATGCATGCCGCGGCCACCGCCTTGCGCGCCTACGGCGGCACGATCTCCGGCGAGCACGGCGACGGGCGCGCCCGCTCCGAGCTGCTGCCGTACATGTACGACGAGGATGCGCTGCGCCTGTTCGGCGAGGTCAAGGCGATCTGCGACCCCCGCGACCTGATGAACCCCGGCGTGATCGCCGGTCCGGCTGCGCCCGGCGCGGTCTCCCTCACGCAGGATCTGCGCCCGGTGCGACCCCGGGCGCGCCCGCGGACCGCGCTCGCGCTGCTGCACGACGACGGCGACCTCGGCGCCGCTCTGCACCGCTGCACCGGCGTCGGCAAGTGCGTCGCTCCGCACGCCCCCGGCGTCATGTGCCCGTCGTACCAGGCGACGAAGAACGAGAAGGACTCCACGCGCGGCCGTGCCCGGGTGCTGCAGGAGGCGCTCGACGGCGGCCTGCTGCGCGGGGGCCTGAGCGATGCCGCCGTCGGCGAGGCGCTGGACCTGTGCCTCGCCTGCAAGGGCTGCTCCACCGACTGCCCGAGCGGCGTCGACATGGCGACGTACAAGTCCGAGGCGCTGCACCAGAAGCACGACATCGGCGGGGTCCGCCGCCCGCGGTCGCACCTCACGCTCGGACGCCTGCCGTTCTGGGCGCGGCTGGCCGCTCCCTTCGCGACGCTGGTCAACCTCTCGATGCGGATCCCGCCGTTCGCCGCGCTCGGCAAGTGGGTCATGGGCATCGACCAGCGCCGTTCGGTGCCGACCTTCGCGGCGAAGACCCTGCGCCGGACGGATGCGGCGACGACGGCTGCGCGCACGCGGACGACGCCGTCCGCCCGCGCGCACGCGACGTCGCCCGCCCGTGCGCATGCGACGCCGCAGCCGGACGTCTGGATCTGGGCGGACTCCTTCACCGATCACTTCTTCCCGCAGTCGGGTCACGCCGCGCTGGAGTTCCTCCGTGCGAACGGCCTGGACGTGCGCGTCATCCAGGACCAGGCGTGCTGCGGCCTGACCTGGATCACGACCGGCCAGCTCGACCGGGCGCGCGACATCGCGACGCAGACGGTGCAGCGGCTCACCGGATACGTCGACTCCGGCATCCCCGTGCTCGGACTCGAACCCTCGTGCACGGCGACCCTGCGCTCGGACACCGTCGAACTCGTCGACAGCGTCGAGGCGCGTCGCGTCGCGGCCGGCGTGCTCACCTTTGCCGAGCTGGTGACGAAGCTCGACCTGCCGCTGCCGGATCTGACCGGCGTCGAGGTCGTGGCGCAGCCGCACTGCCACCAGAACGCGGTGCTGGGCTGGCGCGCCGACGAGGCGCTGCTGCGGCGCGCGGGCGCGACGGTGACGCGCGTCGACGGATGCTGCGGGCTGGCCGGCAACTTCGGCGTCGAGAAGGGGCACTACGAGGTCAGCGTCGCCGTGGCCGAGACGCATCTGCTGCCGGCGCTGCGGTCCCACCCCGACGCCGTCGTGCTCGCCGACGGCATGAGCTGCCGGATCCAGGTCGACGACCTCGCCGACCGGCCGGCGATGCACCTGGCCGAGCTGCTCGCGTCCCGGCTCTGACCGTGTCGGGGCAGGCCTCCTGCCCTGCTGTCCCGCTCCCGTTCGGGAGGAGAACCCACGTTCGGGCGGAGCATCCGGGCTCAAACTTCCGCCCGAGCGTGAGTCCTCCTCCCGAAGGAGATCTCGACAGCCACCGCCCGCTCTCGGAGGAGCGCCGCGCGCGACGAGCGGTTCAGGCGGCGACGATGAGCGCGGTTCCCGCGGCCTCGAGCGCCGAGACCACGGCGGCGGGCGGCTGCGCGTCGGTGACCACGTAGTCCGCCGCCGCGAAGCCGGCGAGGTGCGCGAGCGCGGAGCGGTTCATCTTGTCGTGCGTGGCGAGCACGGCGACGCGATCCGCCGCCGACATCGCGGCGAGCTTGGTCTCGCGCTCGTACTCGCGCTCGATGTAGAAGCCGCCGTCGTAGAGGCCGCTGACGCCGATGAAGGCGATGGCCGCTCTGAGCCCCGCGAGGGATGCCACCGTGAGCGGCCCGGTGAAGGCCTGGCTGTCGGTCAGCAGCATGCCGCCGAGGGAGATGGTGCGGGCCTGCCCGAGGCGCATCGCCTGCTGCACGGCCGGCAGGGAGTTCGTGATGATGGATCCGGCGAAGCCCGGCGACAGCTGCGTCGCGATCTCATAGGTCGACGTGCCCGCGTCGAGGAAGATGGCGTCGGTGTCCGTGAAGAGCCGCATGCACGCCTGGGCGATCCGCCGCTTGCCGGCGGAGTGCTCGCGTGTGCGCGCGGCGAAGAACGCGCTGTGGCCACCCGTGTTGACCGCGCTGATGCCGCCGTGTACCACCCGGGCATGGCCCGCCGCCGCGATGCGCTTGGCATCGCGGCGGATGGTCATGTCCGACACCTCGAAACGTGCGGCCAGGTCGACCGTGGAGATGAATCCCTGATGGGAGAGCTGATCGATGATGGCGCGCTGTCGGGGAGTCAGCTCGCCGACGCGGCTGTCCGCGTCCGTCATCCCCATCGCCATGATCGTGTCCTGTTCGTCTCAGCGGCCGCCGTCGGCCGTTGCCGGGACCCCTCCGAGATCGATGGCCCTGCCCTCTTTGGCCGAGCGCTCCGCCGCGAGACCGATGCGCACGGACTGGATGCCGTCGCGCAACGTGACCTCGACCGGCCCCTCGCCGAGGACCGCCCTGCGGAATCCTTGGTGCTCATAGTACGTGGAACCGTGGTGCGCGCCGGCAGCGAGCACGGCGGGGTCGACCGGAACCTCCTGGCGCACGGGTCCCTGCGGGTTGCGCGGGCTGAACTCGACGATCGCCTCACGGTCCTCGCCGCCCGCGGGCCAGTGGCTGTCATCGACCGGGATGGACACCTCGATCTTCGCCTGGTCGCCGACCACGGAGATGTGCTCCTGGTAGAAGGATCCCTCCGCGAACATGCAGAGGTTGAGCAGCGCGCGCCTGCCGCTGGCGAAGTCCACCACCACGAAGGCGTTGTCGAGGATGTCGGGGGTGCGTCCGTCATACGACTCGTCCAGGTGGTTGACGTCCTGCGCGCCGCTCGCATAGACGCGGACGGGCTCGTCCTGGAGGATGTGGCGCATCAGGTCGAAGAAGTGGCAGCACTTCTCGACCAGCGTCCCGCCGGTGCGCTCGGCGAAGCGGTTCCAGTCGCCGACCTTCTCCAGGAACGGGAAGCGGTGCTCCGTGATCGACAGCATCTTCGGGTCGCCGAGGCGGCCCTCGTGCGTGGCGCGGATGAGCTCGGCCACCGGCGGCATGTAGCGGTACTCCATCGCGACCCAGATCGGCGCGGAGTAGCCCTCGGCCGCGCGCTCCAGCGCGTCGATGTCGCCTTCGGAGGTGCACAGCGGCTTCTCGACGAGGATCGGCAGGCTCCGGCCCGACGCGAAGATGTCGTGCAGGATGCCGGCGTGCGTGTCGTTCGGGCTCGCGATGACGAGCGCGTCGACCTCCGCGTGCTCCAGGAGCTCGAGATGGGACGCGTACTTGTCGCAGGAGTGGCCGACCTGCTTCTCCGTCTCCTCCATCGACGCGGGGGAGGGATCCGCGAGCGCGACGACGCGGCTGCCCGGGATCAGCGCGAGGTTGCGCACGTGCTCCCGGGACATGTGACCGGTGCCGATGATCCCGTAGCGGATCTCCCGGGGTTCGCTTTCTGACATGGTTTCCTCTCCGTGCAATGCGCATCGTCGCCGCACAGCTTTCGTCAACGACGTCGATGTCGGACTCTTTTCAAAAGATGTTGATAATCGAACATCCTGGTGTGTAGTGTATGGCACAACCTCGGTGAAGCAAGGAAGTTCTTCACCTCGAAGATCTTCACCCCGTCGATGTCGACAGGAAGGGAAATCCGCGATGACTGACCGGCCTCTGCTGCTGTTCGTCGGCTGCGCCACGCTCGATTCGATCGCGCTGGTCGACGAGTATCCGGCGGCGGACAGCCGGACGATCGCGGACGAGCTCGTCGTCGCCGGAGGCGGTCCCTCCGCCACGGCCGCCGTCGCGGCCGCCCGCCTGGGCGCGCGCACCGCTTTCGCCGGCGTGGTCGGCGAAGACGAGGACGGCGATCGCGTCGTCGAGTCGCTGGTCCGCGAGGGCGTGGACGTCAGCGCGGTGGAGCGCAGCTCCGCGCGGCCGACCCAGGCGAGCCTGGTGATCGTGAGCCGGGCGCTCTCCGCACGCACGATCGTCACCCGGCGGGTGCCGGCGATGCAGGCCGCGGCGACACCGCGGCTGCGCGAGCTGGCGGGCGAGGCGTCCTGGGTGCACGCCGACCATCTCGGCTGGCACGCCGTCGCCGAACTCCGCCCGCACGTGCGGATCAGCGTCGACGCCGGAAACCCGATCCCCGGATTCTCGGTCGACGGCGTCGACCTCTACGTGCCGACGATCGAGCGCCTCGGCGCCGAGAACGGGTCCGCCGCCACGGCGGGGGAGCTCGTCGCCGCCGCCCGGAGCCGGGGCGCGCGCGACGTGGTCGCCACCGCCGGCAGCAGCGGAGCATGGGTGCTCGGCGAGGACACGCCGCTCTCGCACGTGCCGGCCGTGCCCGACGCCGACATCGTCTCCACGCTCGGCGCCGGCGACGTCTTCCACGGCGCGCTGCTGGCGGCGATCGCCGCCAGGCAGGACCTCGTCACCGCGACGGGCACGGCGTCCGCCGTCGCCGCCGCGTCCTGCGCCGCGGTCGACGGCCGCAGCGCCATCCCGACGTGGGACCTCTGGAACGCTCCGCTGAACGCGGTCCCGGCCGCCCCCGCACACGACCCATCCCCAGACCGAAACCGAGAGGGCGCACGATGACCACAGCAGATCTCACCTCGATCCAGAGGCCGTCCGGCGGCTATGCCATGCTCGCCGTCGACCAGCGCGAGGCCATGCGCGTCATGCTCAGCGAGGCTGCGGGCCGCACGGTGAGCGACCAGGAGGTGCAGGCGTTCAAGCTCGAGGCGACGCGGATCCTCTCGCCGTTCGCGTCGGGCGTGCTGCTGGACAAGCAGTTCGTCCTCGACGAGGCCCTCGCGCAGGGCGCCGTGGCCCCGGGCGCCGGGCTCATCGCCGCGGCGGACGCCTTCGAGAGCGCCTATGACGAACTCGTCGGACGGGTCACGATCGACGAGGCGGTCGACCCGGTCGCGTACGCCGCGCAGGGCGTCAAGGCACTCAAGCTCCTCGTCATCTATCGCCCGGACCAGCCCGCCGACGAGCGGATCGCGCTGGTCGAGGACTTCGTCGTGCGCTGCGCGAGCGCAGGCCTGGTCAGCATCATCGAGCCCGTGTCCCGCAAGCCCGCGGCGGGCGGCGACTTCGACTGGAACGAGGGCATCCACGCCGCCGCGCGCGAGCTCGGCTCCCTGGGCGCGGACCTGTACAAGGCGGAGGTGCCCTTCCACGGCCAGGCGGAGGAGCGCGAGGTGCGCGACGCCTGCGCCCGGCTCACCGCCGCGATCGACTCGCCCTGGGTCGTGCTCTCCTCCGGCGTCCCCGAGCACGTCTTCCCGGACGCGGTGCGCTCCGCCATGCTCGAGGGGGCGAGCGGCTTCCTCTCCGGGCGCGCGGTGTGGCTCTCCAGCATCTCCGCCCCGGATCAGGCGGAGTCGCTGCGCACCGCCGCCGCCGACCGTCTCCGGCGTCTCGCCGACCTCGTCGACGAGACCATCGCCCTCACGGGCGCGGCCCGCTGAGCCGTACCCGCACCCGCACGACCCGAACATCCGCACCAAGAAAACCCGCACCAAGAAAACCCGCACTGCACACACTCGAAGAGGAGTTTGAAATGAGCAATGAGTTCAGCCGCCGCCAGATGCTCGGAATGTTCGGCCTGGCCGGCGCCGGAGCGCTCCTGACCGCCTGCGCCGGCCCCGGCACGACCGCACGCCCGACCGCCTCGGCCGGGACCTCGGCCTTCTCCGGCAAGGCGACCGGCAACGTCTCCTTCGCGCACTGGCGCGCCGAGGACAAGCCCGCGTTCGACGAGCTGATCAAGAAGTTCACCGCCGCTCATCCCGACATCACCATGACGCAGGACATCACCCCGTCCGCCGACTGGACCGCGAACGGCCTGCAGAAGCTGCGCGGATCCGCCGTCGGCGACGCCTTCGCGACCCTGCGCGGATCCCAGTTCGAGCAGGTCGTCAAGGCGGGCGTCTACGCCGATCTGACCGGCACGAAGGCGGCCGCGAACTATCAGAACCCCGAGGCCGGCACCAAGAACGGCAAGGTCCTCGGCCTGCCGCTGCAGGTGGTGTTCAACCAGCCCGTGATCAACCTCGACGCCTTCGACAAGGCGAACGCCGACAAGGCGCCCGCCGACTGGGACAGCCTGCTGAACACCTGCGACAAGCTGAAGACCGCGGGCTTCGTCCCGATCGCGTGGCCGGGCGGCGACGCGGGCAACCTCGGCCAGCTGTTCAACAGCATGATCCTCAACCACGCCCCGGCCGAGGACATGTGCGCGCAGATCGAGCAGGGCAAGCTGAAGGTCACCGACAGCTGGTTCATCGACATGCTGAAGCAGTACCAGCAGCTGGCGCCGTTCTTCCAGGACAAGTCCACCGGAACCCTGCAGGACGGCGCCCGGGTGATGTTCGCCCAGGGCACCGCCGCCATGATGGCCACCGGATCCTTCGACATCCTCACCGTCCGCAAGCAGGGCGCGAAGTTCCCGATCGACATGCTCTTCCCGAAGACCGTGGCCAAGGGCAAGAAGTCCAAGTACGACGGCGTCTACAACCAGACCTTCATCATGGGCGTCAACTCGGCCAGCAAGACGCAGCCGGCGGCGTACGCCTGGCTGGAGTTCATGTCGCAGCCGGAGAACGCCGGATACTACGCGAACAACACCGCGCAGCACGTCGGCGTCAAGGGCGTGAAGTACACCGACAAGGATCTGTCCGACCTCGAGCCGTGGCTGAGCAAGAACAACGCGCTCGCGCCGCGCTTCCAGTTCCTGAACCTGGATGTGCGCAAGGCCGTCGAGGGCACCACCGTCGCCGTGGTCGGCGGCACGTCGCCCGAGAAGGCCGCCGAGGACGCGCAGAAGATCGTGGATCAGAACCGGCAGTCATGACCGAGACCACCACCATCTCCGCGGTGAAGCCGCCCACCGGCGGCATCATCACGCAGTTCCGGCACCGCAGGCGCAGGAACGGGCGCAGGTCGGCGTTGCGGGTCCACCCCGCGCTGTACCTGTTCCCGCTGCCCGCGGTCGCCCTGCTGGTGGCCTTCATGGCGGTCCCGCTGCTGGAGTCGCTGCAGTATGCGATCACCAACTGGGACGGCTATTCGGCCACTTTCGACTACGTCGGGCTGAACAACTTCGTCCGCGCGTTCACCGGCGACACCCTGTTCCTGAACGCCCTGACCAACAACGTGCTGTACATGCTCGTGGTGGTCATCGTCCAGACGATCCTGTCGCTGCTGCTGTCGCTGCTGCTGGTGAAGAACTCGCGCGGAGGCATCTTCCTGCGCGCGCTGTTCTTCTTCCCGACGATCCTCTCCTCGGTGTCGGTGGCCTTCATCTGGCGCTTCATGTACGAGCCGAACTTCGGCCTGCTCAACGGGTTCCTCGGTGCGATCGGGCTGCATCAGTTCCAGAGCGCGTTCCTGGGCGACGACCAGCAGGCGCTGTACTGGGTGGCGCTCGTGCAGGTCTGGGCGCATGCCGGGCAGATGATGGTGGTGTTCATCGCCGGCCTGCAGGCGATCCCGCAGGAGCTGTACGAGGCGGCGGAGCTGGATGGCGCCGGACGCTGGCGGAGGTTCACCTCCATCACCTGGCCGATGCTGGCTCCGGCGACGACCATCGTCGTCGCCTACGTCACGATCCAGTCGTTCAAGGCGTTCGATCTGCTGCTCGGCATCGGCGGCAACCCGCCGAAGAATTCCCTCGACATCCTGTCCACACGCATCTACACGACGTTCGTGAACTCGCACTTCGGATACGCCGCGGCGGAATCGGTGATCTTCATGGTCCTGATCCTCATCGTGACGGTCCTGCAGCGACGGATCCTGCGTCTCACCCAGAAGCAGGAGTGACGCCATGGCCGCCAATCTCAGTCGACGGGCGATCCTGCTCGTCTACACCCTCGTGGTCGCGGTGCCGCTGCTCGTGGTCATCCTGGGCTCGTTCAAGACCAACGAGGAGCTGTTCGCCAACCCGATCGGCCTGCCGAAGTCGTTCGTGCCGGAGAACTTCATCGCGGTGATCACGGGGCAGGACCTCGGCGGCGCGTTCCTGAACAGCTCGATCGTCGCCGTCGTCTCCGTCCCGACGACGCTGCTGCTGGCCAGCCTGGCGGCGTACGGCGTCTCCAGGATGGGCGGGTTCTGGTCGTGGCTGATCTTCGGCTTCCTGGTCCTGGGCATGGCGATCCCGGCGCAGACGAACATGATCGCGCTGTACGTGCAGTTCCAGCAGCTGGGTCTGGTCAACTCGCTGTTCGGCCTGATGCTGGTCAACATCGTGTCCACGCTGCCGATCGCGGTCTTCATCCTCACGGGCTTCATGAAGACCCTGCCCAAGGAGCTGTTCGAGGCGTCGGCGATCGACGGATCGGGGCCGTTCCGCACCTACTGGTCGATCGCGATGCCGTTGTCGGCGCCGTCGCTGGCGGCGGCCGGGATCTTCCTCTTCGTCATCCACTGGAACGAGCTGCTCTACCCGCTGCTGTTCGTGCAGTCCCCGAAGCTGCGGACCCTGCCGCTCGCGCTGCTGAGCTACCAGGGCGAGTACCAGACGAACTATCCGCTGCTGTTCTCCGCGGTGATCCTGGCCTCGGCGCCGGTGGTGGTCGCGTACGTCTTCCTGCAGCGCTACTTCGTGGCGGGACTGACCGCGGGCGTGAGCAAGTGATGTCCGTCCGCCGCGCCCTCTCATCGAACGACAGGAGTCGATCATGACCATCCGAACCGCCCGCCACCTGATCGCCGGCCGATGGCTCGAGGGCACGTCGTCCACCCGGATCACCGCGCCGGGCACCGGCGAGGTCGTCGGCGAGCTCGCCGGCGGCGATGCCGACCTCGCAGTGCGCGCGGTGGACGCCGCCGCGGCCGCGGGCGAGGAGTGGGCCGCCCGCTCGCCGCGCTACCGGGCGGACATCCTCGCCGGCGCGGCGGCGCTCCTGCGGGAGCGCAGCGCGGACATCGCGCGGGTGCTCGCCGAGGAGGCGGGCAAGCGCCTGCCCGAGGCGGAGGGCGAGGTGGCGTTCTCCGCGGAGTACCTGCGGTGGTTCGCCGAGGAGGCGCGCCGGACGTCCGGGACCGTGCATCCGGCCGAGGCGCCGGGCCGGCGGCACCTGAGCTTCCGCCGCCCCGCGGGCGTCGCCCTGAGCCTGACCCCGTGGAACTTCCCGGTGTCGATCCAGGCGCGCAAGCTCGCCCCGGCCCTCGCGGCCGGATGCACGGTGGTCGCGCGCGTCTCGGAGAAGGCGCCCCTCGCGGCGACGGCGCTCATCGCCGCCCTCGTCGACGCCGGCGTCCCGGCGGGCGTGCTCAACCTGGTGCACGGCTCCGGGCGGGCGCTGACCCCCGCGCTGATGGGGCATCCTGCCGTCCGGGTGGTCAGCTTCACGGGCTCGACGGGTGTCGGCAGCAGCATCATGCAGGAGGCGTCGCGACGCATCGTGCGGCCCCTGCTCGAGCTCGGCGGCAACGCCCCGTTCATCGTCTTCGACGACGCCGACCTCGATCTGGCCGTCGAGGGCGCGGTCATCGCCAAGCTCCGCAACACCGGCCAGTCCTGCGTCGGCGCGAACCGCTTCCTCGTGCAGGAGGGCGTGATCGAGGAGTTCACGTCCCGCCTGGCCGCCGCCTTCGACGCGATGACGATCGGCAGCGGTCTGCCCGATGCGCAGGGCGTCGTCTCGGATGTCGGGCCCGTCATCGACCGGACCCGCGTCGAAGAGGTGGCCCGTCTCGTCGACGAGGCCGTCGCGGGCGGCGCGGAGATCGTCACCGCGGCCCGGGAGCTTCCGTCCGAGGGGAGCTTCTTCGCCCCCACCCTGGTGGCCGGAGCCCGGCCGACGGATCGCATCGTGACCGAGGAGGTCTTCGGGCCGGCCGCCGCGATCGTCCCGTTCCGCGACGACGAGGAGGCGCTGCGGCTGGGCAACGCCACGGACTACGGACTCGCGGGCTATCTGTGGACCCGTGACGCGCGGCGCGTGTTCGACTTCGGCGACCGGCTCGACGTCGGGATCCTCGGCGTCAACGACCCGGTCCCGTCCGTCGCCTTCGCGCCGATGGGCGGCACCAAGCTCTCCGGGCTTGGCCGCGAGGGATCCTCGCTCGGGATGGAGGAGTTCGAGGAAGTCCGGTATCTGGCCTGGCGGCCGTGAGTGGCGCCGCTCGCCGAGGCCGTGGCGCTCGCCGCCGTGCTCTTCGGGGCGGCGACGCAGCGCATCTCGGGGATGGGGTTCGCGCTGGTCGCGGCTCCGTTCCTGGTGGTCGTCCTCGGACCGATCGACGGGGTGCTCGTGGTCAACACCTGCGGTGCCCTGACGGCGGGAATCATCTTGGCGCGGGTCTTCCGCCGGGTCGAATGGGCCCGGTGCGGGCGGATGCTGATCGGTGCGGCGGCGGGCACCATCCCCGGTGCGATCCTCGTCGGCGCGGTCGACTCCGCCTGGCTGGAGGCCGGGATCGGCGTCACGCTGCTGGTGACGATCGGCATCCAGCTGCGCACCTCCCGGCGCACCCTGGCCGCGACCGCGGTCCGGGACGTCGCGGTCGGCTCGATCAGCGGGTTCATGAACGTCACCGCGGGCGTGGGCGGTCCGGCGATGAGCACGTATGCGCTGGCGTCCCGCTGGAACCTCACGTCGTTCGCCGCGACCATGCAGGCGTACTTCCTGGCCCTCGGGCTGACCTCGCTCGGGGCGAAGGCGGTCTTCGCCCACCCGCATCTGCCCGCACTGGGCGTCTGGTTCTGGATCCTGGTCCTGGCCGCCTGCCTCGTGGGAATGGGGACGGGCGAGCTGCTGGTGAGAGTCGTCTCACCCCGCGTGGTCAGGATCATGCTGATCGCGGTCGCCGGGGCGGGGGCCGCCGCGACCACCGCGCGCGGCGTGATCGACCTGCTCGGATGAGCACATCGCAATCGGATGCCGGCGGGACCGGCGCGGACAGGGAGGCATCATGATCGGCGTCGGCGTGATCGGCACGGGCGGCATCGGCCGCAACCATCTGCGCGGCTGGGGGCTGCTCGCCGCGGCCCGCGAGTACGCGGACGTCCGCATCGCGGCCGTGAGCGGCCGGCCCGGAGCGGGCGCGCAGGCGCAGAACCCGCCGCGGTACGACGACTGGCGCGGCCTCGTCGACGATCCGGCCGTCGACGTCGTGGACATCTGCACTCCCGACGGCCTGCACGCCGAGATGGCGTCCTACGCGCTGCAGGCGGGCAAGCACGTCGTCTGCGAGAAGCCGCTCGAGGTGGGCGCCGACGCCGTCGTGCCCGTCGGCTCGCAGACGGGGGTGTGCCACGTGTATCGCAACCTGCCCTCCGCCGCGTACGTGCGCACCCTCGTCGCGGACGGCGCGCTCGGCGAGATCCTCGAGGTGCGCGGGCGCTACCTCCAGGAGTGGGCGCTGGATCCGGCCAACGCCGGACGCTGGCGGCTCCGCGGTGAGGACGGCGGCGTCACAGGGGACCTCGGGACCCACGTGCTCGACCTCGCCGCCTTCCTGCTGCCGTCGTTCGCCTCATCGCGCGTGCTGTCCGCGGCGTCCACGGATCCGGTCCGGCGGATGACCTGGTCCACGCTCTCCGACGACGGGATCCTGGGCACGTTCGCGGTGTCGCGCACCGCCCGGGGGTGGGGCAACCACCTGCAGTTCGAGATCTGCGGATCGCTCGGGACGGCGACGTTCGCCCTGGAGCATCCGCTCGACGTGCACCTCGCCTCGGCGGGCACCCGGTCCTTCGACCGGCGTCAGATCGACGAGCGCACCCACCGCGAGTTCCTCGAGGGCTGGTGGCCCGCGGGCGCCCGGATCGGATACGCCGACCTGTTCGCGCATCAGTTCGCGGATCTGGTCGAACGCATCCGGAATCCGCGGGCCGCCGTCGGATCGGCGACGTTCGAGGACGGACGTCGAGCGGACGGGTTCGCCCGGCGGATCCGCGCGCTCGCCGCGGAGGTGGACGCCGCATGACCGGAACGAAGCGCGTGCTCTTCGTCGGCGGCACCGGCACGATCAGCGCCGCGTGCGTGCACCGGGCGGTCGCCGCGGGGCACGACGTCACGGTGGTCAACCGGGGCACGGCCCGCCGCGCGCTGCCCGCGGGCGCGCACAGCGCGGTGGCCGACATCCGCGCGCCCGGGTCCGTGCGCGAGGCCCTGCGCGGACAGCGGTTCGACGTCGTGGCCGACTTCCTCTCGTACACGCCCGCAGACGTCGCCTCCGCCCTCGATCTGTTCGAGGACGGGCTGGAGCAGTACCTCTTCATCAGCACGGCCTCGGCCTATGAGAAACCGCCGCGGCGGCTGCCGGTGTCGGAGTCGACCCTGCTGCGCAACCCGTTCTCGCCGTACGCGCAGAACAAGATCGCCTGCGAGGACGCGCTGCTCGAGGCGTTCCGCTCCCGGGGGCTGCCGGTGACCGTCGTCCGTCCGTCGCATACCTACGACGGGCAGCTCGCCCCGACTCTCGGGCGCTGGACGGACATCGCGCGGATGCGGGCGGGCAAGCCGGTGATCGTCCCGGGCGACGGCACGAACCCGTGGACCATCACGCACGCCTCCGACTTCGCGGTCGCGTTCACGGCGCTGCTGGGCAATCCGGCGGCGATCGGCGAGGCGTTCACCGTGACCGGCGATCACGCGCCGACCTGGAACCGCATCTATGGATGGCTCGCCGAGGCGGCCGGGGTTCCCGACGCGCCGCTGGTCCACGTCGCCTCCGACACGATCGTCGCCTTCGAGCCGTCGTTCGGACCCACCCTGCTCGGCGACAAGTCGCACCCCGGCCTGTTCGACGCGTCGAAGATCAGGGCGCTGGCACCGGAGTTCCGCACCACGATCGGCTTCGACCAGGGTGCGAGGGAGATCGTCGCGCACTTCGACGCGACGCCGGAGCTGCAGATCCCGGATCCGCAGCTGGATGCGCTCTTCGACCGCATCGCCGCGCACGCCGCGGTGTCTTGACGGGCATCCGGCCGCTTGCGTAAAATTGTTGAATTATCAACATCAATGTGAGAAACCTAACAAACCGCACCGAAGGAGCACCCCGATGAAGTGGCTCAACACGCCCGCTCACGCTCGCTGGCTCGAGGCCGAGGCCGACCGCACGTTCGAGTTCGGACGCGCCGCGAAGGTCCCGAACGGCTTCGGCTGGCTGAGCAATCAGGGCACGGTCCGCGCGGACAAGAACACCGAGCTGTGGATCACCAGCCGCATGGTGCACGTGTACTCGCTCGCCGCGCTGATGGGGCGTCCCGGTGCGGCGGCGTACGTCGACCACGGCATCCGCGCCCTGAACGGGCCGCTGCACGACGACGTCAACGGCGGCTGGTTCGCCGAGGTGGGCGCCGACGGCCCGGTGGACACCACCAAGCCCGGCTACGCGCACTGCTTCGTGCTGCTCGCCGCCGCGAGCGCGACCGCGGCCGGGCGCCCCGGGGCGCGGGAGCTGCTGGACCGGGCCATCGGGCTCTTCGAGAAGCGCTTCTGGGACGACGAGCACCAGATCAGCCTGGAGTCCTGGAACGCCGACTTCACCGAGACCGAGCCCTACCGCGGCGGCAACGTGAACATGCACACCGTCGAGGCGTTCCTCGTCGTGGCCGACGTGACGGGCGACGACACCTGGCTGCACCGCGCCCTCGCCATCTCGGACAAGGTCATCCACGACGTCGCGCGCAACAACCACTACCGTGTGGTCGAGCACTTCGACGAGGACCTGAACCCGCTCTTCGAGTACAACACCGACAACCGGGCGCACCGCTTCCGCGCCTACGGCGGCACGCCGGGGCACTGGACGGAGTGGGCCCGCCTGCTGCTGTCGCTGCGCCAGTCGCTGCAGGACCGCGGCCTGGACGCCCCGGACTGGCTGCTTGAGGACGCGGTCGGCGTGTTCCAGGCGGCGGTGCGCGACGCCTGGGAGCCCGACGGAAACCCGGGATTCGTCTACTCGGTCGGCTGGGACGGGCAGCCGGTGGTGCGCGAGCGGATCCGCTGGGTCGTCGTCGAGGCGATGGGCGGAGCGTCGGCGCTGTACGCCGCGACCGGCGAGGAGCAGTATGAGCAGTGGTACCAGAGGTTCTGGGACTATGCGAAGAACCACCTCATCGACACGGTGAACGGATCCTGGTGGCAGGAGCTCTCGCCGGAGAACGTCGTGTCCACCGAGGTGTGGGACGGCAAGCCCGACATCTACCACCTCATGCACTGCCTGCTCGTGCCGCGCCTGCCGCTGGCTCCGGCGATGGCTCCCGCGCTCGCCGCAGGTCTCCTGGATTCGCCCGTCGGCTGAGCCGGTGCCGGATCCGACCCCGGACCGGCTCGGTGCCGGACGGACCGTCGGATCCGGCGGCGAGGGGGGATCATGCGTCGTTCGAGCCCCACACCCGTTTCGCGAGCCCTGCGACCTCCTTGTCCAGAACGTCGAACTTGACATCGACGGTGTCGAAACGGGCGCCGAATCGGCTGTCGAGTGACTCGATCTGGCCCGTGAGGCGGCTGTCGAGTGACTCGATCCGGCTCGTGAGGCGGCTGTCGAGTGACTCGATCTGGCCCGTGAGGCGGCTGTCGAGCGCGCGGATCTCTCCCGTGAGCTGTCCGCCGAGCGCCGCGATCTGCCCGCCTGTGGTGCGGGTGATGAGCGTGACCACCAAGGAAAGGCCACCGAGGACAGCCGCGGAGAAGACTCCGATGAGAGTCCAGATCTGCGGGTCGTTCATGTCCATCGCTCCATTCTGTGCCGTCTGGTCCAGGCTGTCACCCCTGTCCGCCTCGTGGAGGTCGTGTCGCGGAAACGGTGCAGAGCGCGGCGAAATCCGTGGGCGTGCAGGACGAACGCTTGTCGCCCCCGCGATGCACCGCCTCCGATGTCGGGCGCAGATGCGCTAGCCGTGAGACGCGTGTGGCGGGGCGGCGTGGGATGGAGGGCGCCGGGTCAGGCCGGCGGCAGCCGCAGCACCGGGCCCGCCTCGCCGACCGACAGGTCGTCCACGGTGCGCAGCGTGCGGGCGAGCTCGTCGACGGCGGAGATCACGGTGCCGAAGCGCTCGCGGTCGGCGCACACCGCCTGCAGCGTGATGAGGTGCGTGCCCGTGTCCCAGGTGTAGGTGGCGAACGGCGGGGCGGACTGCCCGGAGGGGCCCGGCTGCGGCAGCGGCACCACGAGCTTCTCGCCGACGCCGAGGTAGAGTCCCTGGAACTCCTCGGTGTCGTCGTACTCCATCGGCATCATGGCTCGCGCCGTGCGCAGCTGCGGGGTGAGCTCCTGCGCGCTGGCCATCGCGACGATGAGCTCGGGCTCGGCCTTCCAGGTCCACACCAGCACGCGGCCGTCGGCCTTGCGCATGAGGAAGGGGGCCGCCTGGCTGAGCGCCCACGCGCCGAAGCCGGACCCGGAGCCCGCCGAGCCGGCGCCGAACGCAGCGCCGGCCTGGCCGAGCAGCATCCGGATCGCCGCCTTGCGGTGCCGGCGGCCGCGCAGACCGAGGGATCCGGTCACGGGGATCCAGCGTTCGGGGTCGGCGTCGGCGGCAAGGCGCATGTTCAGAGAGTACGTCGCCGAGGTGGGCGCGAGCCGTGCGTGCCGTTCCGGGCGGCGGTCGGATCCGCCGCCCCGGCATCCTCAGGCCCCTCGGGTAGAGTGGCCAGCGCCCGATCCAGGCCATCTCCGCGGGGTTCGAGCGGCCGATGTGCTTCGACAAGCTCAGCAACCGGTCGCCGGCACCGCGGCCCAGCAAAAGGCAGCAATCACGTGACTTCCCCCGGCGACCATCGTCCGCAGGACACCCCCGACACCGCCGCGTCCGGCTCAGCCGAGCCCGCGGCCGTCCTTGCCGAGGCCGCGCCTGTCGCCGCACCGCGGCCGCTGCGGATCCTCATCGGCGCCGACACCTTCTCGCCGGACGTGAACGGCGCCGCCCGGTTCACCGAGCGCCTCGCCGCCGGCCTGGTGCAGCGCGGCCACGACGTGCACGTCGTCGCCCCCAACCAGGCGTACCGCACCGCGAAGCCGCGCACCGAGGTGATCGAGGGCGAGGCGATGACCCTGCACCGGCTGCCGTCGGTGCGCTGGGCGCCGCACGACTGGCTGCGCTTCGTGTGGCCCTGGCGCTCCAAGCACTACGCGCGTGCGGTGCTCGACGAGGTGCAGCCCGATGTCGTGCACATCCAGTCGCACATCGTGATCGGCCGCGGCCTGTCGCGCATCGCGCATCAGCGCGGCATCCCGGTGATCGCCACGAACCACGTCATGGCCGAGAACATCCTCGACCACACCACCATGCCGAAGTTCATCGACGACATCGTGCTCAAGCTCGCCTGGGCCGACGCCGCGCGCACGTTCGCGCTCACCCGCGCCGTGACCACGCCCACCCGCCGCGCCGCGGACTTCCTGGAGCGCACGATCGATGTCTCCGGCGTCATCCCGGTCAGCTGCGGCATCGACCGCACCCAGTACACGCCGGTCATCGGCCCGCGCGAGAAGAACCGCATCGTGTTCGTCGGCCGGCTCACCGCGGAGAAGCAGGTCGACGTCATCCTCAAGGCGATGACGAAGCTGGATCCGGCGCTCGACGTCACCTTCGACATCGTCGGCGGCGGAGACCAGCGCAAGCAGCTCGACGCGCTCGCCCAGCAGCTCGGCCTGGGCGACCGGGTGACGTTCCACGGACGCACCACCGACGCCGAGCTGCGGGCGCTGCTGAGCCGGGCCTCGCTCTTCGTGATCGCCTCGATCGCGGAGCTGCAGTCCATCGCGACCATGGAGGCGATGGCGTCGGCCCTGCCGATCGTCGCCGCAGACGCCGTGGCGCTGCCGCACCTGGTGCACGACGGCGAGAACGGCTACCTGTTCGAGCCCGGCAACGTCAACGAGCTCGCCGCGCGTCTCACCGATGTGCTCACCGCGGATCCGGCCGAGTACGAGCGGATGCAGCGCGCCTCTCTCGACGGCGTGGCCGCGCACGACATCAATCGCACGCTGGACACCTTCGAGGCGCTGTACCGCGACGAGCCGCTGCCGGAGTAGGCCGGGATGCACATCGTCTTCTTCGCCGACCAGCACGCCGAGTCGCTGGGCGGTGCGCAGGTCTCGATGCGGCTGCAGCGGAAGTACCTGGAGCGGGCCGGGCATACGGTGACGATCGTGGCGCCTCGGATGCACTCCGCCCGCGGATCGGCCCGGCTCGCCGCGCCCCAGGGCGACCCCGGCTACGTCGACCTCCCGTCGATGCCGATCACGGCCGACCGCGAGTACTCGCTGACCTGGCCGGGCCGGCGCACCGACCGCTTCCTCGACAGTGCGCTCACCCGCCGTCCGCCCGTGGATCTCGTGCACGTGCAGGCCGACTTCTGGGGCGCGTTCATCGGACACCGTTTCGCGCACCGGCACGGCATCGCCGCCGTGCACACGATGCACAACCGGGTGGACGTCGGCATCGCGGCGGTGACCCCGCTGCACCGGCCTGTGCTCGGCGCGCTGAACCTGTGGCGGCGCACGGCGCTGCGCGGGATCGGCGTGCAGCCGCGGGGCGCCGACGGCTGGGCGTACCTCGCCGGGATCGCCGCGGAGTCGCGCGCCGTGACCGCGCCGTCGGGGCACTTCGCCCGCCGGCTCGAGGAGCACGGCGTCTTCGGATCCGTCGACGTGATCTGGAACGGCATCGACGACGAGGTGCGCGAACAGGTGCTCGCCGCCCTTCGACAGGCTCAGGGACCGGCCGGGGAGCGCGCGCCGGGACGGCCGCGGCTCATCTGGCTCGGCCGGATGAGTCCGGAGAAGCGGCTGCTGCCGTTCCTGGAAGCCGTCGTCGCGAGCGACGTGGACGCGGACATCGAGATCGTCGGCGGCGGGGCGCAGCTGCGCGCCGCCGAGCGGATCGCGGCTCGGGCGGGACGCCCGGGGATCCGCTTCGCCGGAAGGATCGGCTACGCCGACGTGCTCGCCCGGATCGCCGCCGCCGACGCCGTGGTGCAGACCTCGATCGGCTTCGAGACGCAGGGCATGACCCCGTTCGAGGCTGCGACCCTGGGCACGCCGACGGTCGTCAGCGACCCCGACATCGCGGCCGAGCTGCGCGGCGGGCTGTGGGCCGTGCCCGACGCGGGCCCTTCGAGAGCCTCAGGGACCGAGGGGGTCCGGATCGCCGCCCTGGCCGACACGCTGCGCCTCGCCGCCGCGGACATCGCGGCCGGCCGCGCGCCCGAGCCGGATCCGCAGGTCGCCGCGGACTTCCGGCAGTCGTCGCGCACCGCGGCGATGCTCCAGGTCTACGCGCGCGCGATCGCCGGCTGAGCCAGGCGGGACGCGGATCCGTCAGAGCGCGGAGACGGGATCCGTCAGAGCGCGGAGGCGATCAGGCCCGAGAGGAAGGCGAAAGCGATGCTGACGACACCCGCCCCGCCGACGCCGATCGCGATCCCCGCGAGGAGCGTGCGATCTCCGCGCGCGCTGAGGATCCCGACGAGCAGCGTGACGGCGTAGGCGAGGAAGAGGAGGATCTCGCCGACGACGTTGTAGACGCCGATGATGTTCGCGCCGAGGTGCAGGTCGTACGAGAGCCGGATGATCACGAAGCGGAAGAACAGCGTGTAGAGCATGTTCAGGGCGACGCTCGCGATCGCCAGCACGAACGCGACGCGGGCGAGCCCGCCCGACGCGGGAGCCGCCGGCGCGCCGGGGTGGCCGGGACGTGCGGCGCCGGCGGGGTCCCTGGCCTCCGCGCTGCCCACGGGATAGGCGTGCTGGGCGCTGGAATCGGGGTAGCCGATTTGCACGGAGCTGCTGGAGTGAGCCTGCGCTCCGGCGCCGTACGGCGGCGGCGCGGGCGTCGCCGCCACGGGCGCGGATTGAGTGCCGGGCGCGGGTGGGGTGCCGGGTGCGGGCCGGGTGCCGGGTGCCGGCCGGGTGCCGGGTGCCGGCCGGGTGCCGGGTGCGGGCGGGATCGGCTGCTGCGGATCGCTCATGTCGCCGACGCTACCGGCGCCGGCGCGTCCGCGACAGGGGCAGCGCTGCCCCTGTCGCTCAGAGGATGGTGCCGGTCAGACGATGAGTGCCGATCAGAGGATGGTGCCGGTCAGACGATGAGTGCCGGTCAGACGATGAGCGCCGCGGCCAGCGCCGCCTCGACATCGTCGCGCGAGACCGCCGGCGCCTCGGTGCGCAGGGATCCGAAGGTGTGCGGATCCCACTCCAGCCCCAGCGCGGCGTTGGCTCCCGTGAGCACCGCCACGAATCGGTCGACGGGACCGAACGCCAGCATCCCGCTGAGCAGGCGCGCGCCGCGCACGCCGCGCTGTGACGTGCCGACGAGCTTCACGGCACCGCGGGCGTTGATGCTGTACTCGCCGGGACAGTACTCGCCGGGCACCTCGCCCAGGCGGGCGTCGACGCCGAGCCCGCGCAGCACGTCGACGATCGTCCTGCCCGCCTGCGCGAACAAGGCGGTGGGGTCGGCCTGTGCGTCCTCGCGTTCGACCAGGTCGAAGACGAGGCACATCCCGTCGTAGGCGGCGGCGCGACCGCCGGTCGGGCGGATCGCCGGCGTGAACCCGAGGCGCTCTGCCGCCGCCACAGCGACGTCATAGCCCGGCATCAGGCTCTCCCTCCGCGTCAGCGCGAGCGTCGGCGCCGGTGTGTACAGGCGCAGCAGCCGCTCGGGACCGTCCCCGGACGCGACCTGACGCAGCAGTTCGACCGAGTGCTCGAGGTCGTCCGCGCGCGGGGACGCCTGACGGATCACGTCCCCGGGGACCGGGACGAGGCGCTCGGGGGAAGCCGACGGCGTCGTCATGCCCAATGGGCCGGCGTCGGCAGAGCGTGGTAGCGCACGTCGACGCCCTCGGCGCTGACGGAGGCCGTGCAGTAGAGCAGCGACTGCGTGGGGTAGCCGTGCGGGCGGTTGTCGCGGATGATCGCGCGATCGTCGGCCGGATCCAGCTCCGCGGTCGCCGCGAGCAGGCGGATCCAGGAGTCCGGCCAGTCCTCGTCGCGTGTCGGGTGCACGCGGAACTCCGGCAGCCAGCGCGCGATGCGCGCGGTCTCGGGATCGTCGAGGTCCGAATGCGCGATCATGTGCACGCCCGCCGGCACCGGGGTCTCGCGCAGGGCGGTGCCGTCCCACGACAGCACACGGGCGCCGGCGGGGGAGACCTCGAGGAGATTGAAGCCGTGCATGCGCTCCGAGCCGGTCGGTGAGACGCCGGCCACGGACGCCAGCGCGAGGGTGCCGCGGGAGACGGCCAGGTCGTCGGGCAGGTCGAGCACGTCGGCGCGGTTCAGCAGCACGGCGAGCCGATGGGTCGCCGGGTCGACGGCGAGCCACGCCCCGCCCGCGCGGCGATCGCGGATCCCGATGACGCCCGGGTGCTCCGGCCACCACTCGCCGAGCGCGTCCCATTCGCGCTGCGGATCCTCATCCCGCACGGCCAGCAGCCGCGCGCCTGGTCCCCGTGCCCCTCGAAGGGCGGCGACCTCGATCACGACCGTGCACACGGTGCCAGTCTAGGCAGGCGCCCTCGTGGGGCGGCGCGCACCGAGGCGATCCGCGCCGGGCCGCGAACGGCAGGAGGTGCTTCGCGAGATGCAGGAGCGTCGCGACCTCTCTGTGTGCCCGAGCCCGGGATTCCGCGGCGGTCTCCGCCGCTTCGCCGTGATCCCGCGGAGCGCTCCTGCACTTCGCGCCGGTGCTCCTGCATTTCGCACGGATGTCCGCCGAGGACGCCGGGGCCGCGAGCAGGCGCACTGGCCGGGCGGTGCGCGGCACCCGGATGGCAGAATCGAGGGATGGACATCGTGGTGGGGGTCTCCGGCGGCATCGCGGCCTACAAGTCGGTGCAGCTGGTGCGGCTCCTGGTGAAGGCCGGGCACGACGTCACCGTCGTCCCCACCGAGGACGCGCTGCGCTTCGTGGGCGCCCCGACGTGGGAGGCGATCAGCCGCAACCCGGTCACCACGAGCGTGCACGACGATGTGGCGAAGGTGCGCCACGTCGCCCTGGGGCAGGGCGCGGACCTGGTCGTGGTCGCTCCCGCCACCGCGAACACGATCGCGCGCATGGCCGCGGGGATCGCCGACAACCTGCTCGGCACGACGCTGCTGGCGACCACCGCACCCGTGCTGATCGCCCCCGCGATGCACGCCGAGATGTGGGCGCACCCGGCGACCCAGGCCAACATCCGCACCCTCTCCGGGCGCGGCGTGCACCTCATCGGGCCCGACGACGGCGAGCTCGCCGGCGGCGACAGCGGTCCGGGGCGGATGAGCGAGCCCGAGGCGATCGCCGAGGCCGCGCTGCGCCTGCTCGCCCCGCAGGACCTCGCCGGCCTGACCGTCGTGGTCTCCGCGGGGGGCACCCGCGAGCCGATCGATCCGGTGCGCTACCTCGGCAACCGCTCCAGCGGGCGGCAGGGCGTGGCGCTCGCCCTCGAGGCGGCGACCCGCGGCGCCGAGGTCGAGCTCGTGGCGGCGAACCTCGCCGGCGATGTCACGGACACCGCGACGCATCCGCGGATCCGGATCCGCCCCGTCGCGACCGCGGCGGAGCTCGCGACCGCGATGAAGGAGGCGGCCGCCCGCGCGGATGCGGTGGTCATGGCCGCCGCCGTCGCCGACTACCGGCCAGCGCAGGCCGCGGCGCACAAGCTCACCAAGGAGGACGGGATCCTCGAGCGGATCGAGCTCGTCGAGAACGAGGACGTGCTGGCCGCCCTCGGCGCCGCGCGGCATGCCGGCGGGGCGCCGGCGGGGCAGGTCATCGTCGGCTTCGCCGCGGAGACCGCGACGGATCCCGGCGCCCGGCGCGACCGCGCCCGGCGCAAGCGCGAGCGCAAGGGCGCCGACCTGCTCGCCGTGAACCTCGCCGACACCGAGCACGGGTTCGAGAAGCACGACAACGCCGTGGAGGTCATCGGCCCCGACGGAGCCGTGGTCGCGGCGGTGGCGGGGTCGAAGCGCGCCGTCGCCGCGGCGCTGTGGGATGCCGTGGTCGCGCTGCGCGGCTGAGGTCCGAGCCCGGCAGGGCTGGCGCCCGCGTGCGCCCAAGAGGTACAGTTTTCGTATTGCAAGAATCAAGTTTCATAGGATGGAACACAATGAACGCTCCGCTGCACACCCCTGGCCCGCGTGAGATCGCGCCGGAGCTGGCGCGCTCGTGGCTCCTGGTCGCGGCGACGAGGCCGGAGACGTTCGACGACGCGGCGCGCTCGCACGCCGATGCGGTCGTGCTCGACGTGGAGGACGCCGTCGACGCCAGCCACAAGGACTCCGCGCGCGACGACGTCGTGCGCTGGCTGCACGGCGCCGACGCGGACGGCACCTCCCACCGCGCCTGGGTGCGCATCAACGACGCGACCAGCGAGCACTGGTCCCCGGATCTGGATGGGCTGCGCGACGCCCCAGGGCTTGCCGGAGTGATGCTCGCCAAGACCGAGTTCGGCGGCCAGGTCATGGACACGTTCAACCGCCTGGGGGCGAAGGTTCCCGTGGTGGCGCTCGTGGAGTCCGCGATCGGCATCGAGAACGCCACCGAGATCGCCCGCGCGAAGGGCGCCTTCCGGCTCGCCTTCGGCAGTGGCGACTTCCGTCGCGACACCGGCATGTCCGCCGACCGCGAGGCCATGGCGTACCCGCGGGCGCGCCTCGTGATCTCCAGCCGTGCCGGCGGGCTTCCCGGCCCGATCGACGGTCCGACGGTCGGATCCAGCCACCCGATCCTGCGCGAGCAGTCGGCCATCACCGTGTCGATGGGCATGACCGGCAAGCTCTGCCTGCAGGCCGACCAGACCCCGGTCGTGAACGAGGTCATCAGCCCCACCCGCACCGACGTCGAGTGGGCCTACGAGTTCCTCGAGGACTTCGATGCCCGCGGCCGCATCGTCCGCGACGGCAGCGACCTGCCTCGCCTCGGCCGCGCCCGCAAGATCATGCAGCTCGCCGAGGCCTTCGGCGTCCTGCCCGCCCGCTGACCCCCGTCGCCGGGCCTGCTGGCCTCCGGCTCGCCGGGACCACTGACCCCGGTCGCTGAGCCTGTCGAAGCGTCCGGCCCTCACCTCCGGGCCCTTCGGCAGACGCGGGACCGGATCCGACCCCCATCCGAACGGAGACATCATGACCACTCGACTCGCCCCCGGTGACACCGCCCCTGCCTTCGCCCTCCACGACGCCGACGGCGCCCGCGTCTCGCTCGAGGACTACCGCGGACGCAACGTCGTCGTGTACTTCTACCCGAAGGCCGCGACCCCCGGCTGCACCACAGAAGCCTGCGACTTCCGCGACAGTCTGTCCTCGCTCGACGCCGCCGGCTACTCCGTGATCGGCGTCTCGCCCGACGAGGTGGCCGACATCCGCGCCTTCTCCGACGCGGAGGGCCTGACCTTCCCGCTGCTCGCCGACACCGACGCCGCCGTGGCGCGGGCGTGGGGCGTCTGGGGCGAGAAGACCGTGGGCGACCGCACGTTCGACGGCGTCATCCGCTCCACGTTCGTGCTGGACGGCGACGGCGTCGTGCAGCGCGCCGAGTACGGCGTCGACGCCTCGGGCCACGTGGCGCGCCTGCGCGAAGAGCTCGGGGTCTGACCCCTCCTGGCGCCCCCACCACCCCGAGTCGTCCCCCTCAGCGGAGCCCAGAGCGTCCGCTGAGGGGGACGACGCGCAATGGGGGTTGACAACGAGGGGTTCGGTCCGCAGAATAGTTACACATGCTGAAATAACAGTTCCGGACTGCGGAAACTATCGTCGCGATAGCACCGGATCCTCCCGATAGGATCCGACCCGTAAGCACCACACGCCGGATGCCAGCATGACTTGAGGATCGAAGATGTTGCTCGAGGAGTTCAACTCCGCAGGCCGTGCCGACGCCGTGGCCGCCGTGAAGCCCGCACTGGACATCGCCCGCTGGATCGCCGCGATCGTGGACGGCCGCCCCTACGCCTCCGTCGAGGAGCTGTCCGCCGCGGCGTTCTCCGCCGCCGCTCCCCTGGCCGAAGCCGAGCTCGACGGCGCGCTGGCACACCACCCGCGGATCGGCGCGAAGGTCGACGGCGCCAGCGCCGAGGCCGCGCACTCGCGCCGCGAGCAGCCGAGCGTCGACGACATCACCGCTGCCGCACTGGCCGAGGGCAACCGCGCCTATGAGGAGCGGTTCGACCGCGTCTTCCTGGTGCGCGCCGCCGGCCGCAGCGCCGAGGAGATCCTGGCCCTGCTGCAGCAGCGGCTCGGCAACACCGACGAGCAGGAACTCGCCGTCGTCGACCAGCAGCTGCGCGAGATCGCGGCCCTGCGGCTCGCGGCGTCCATCGAGACCGAAGGAGCGAGCGCATGAGCGTCTCCCACGTGACCACCCACATCCTGGACACCACCCTCGGGCGCCCTGCGCCCGGCGTCGCCGTCGTACTCGAGGCCCGAGTCGGCGACGGGTGGTCGGGGATCGGTACGGGCCTCACCGATGCTGACGGGCGGGTGAAAGCGCTCGGCCCGGAGCGGCTGGAGAGCGGTGCCTACCGCCTCCGGTTCGACACCGCGGCCTACTTCGCCGGCATCGAGACGGACGCCTTCTTCCCGGAGGTGGTGCTGACCTTCCAGGTCGACGCCGAGCAGGCGCACTATCACGTGCCGCTGCTGCTCAGTCCGTTCGCCTATTCCACCTACCGAGGAAGCTAAGAGGAATCCGAAATGACCATCATCCTGGGCAAGAACCAGTACGGCAAGGCCGAGAACCGCGTCGTCCGCATCACGCGCGACACCGCCCGTCACGAGATCGAGGATCTGAACGTCACCTCGCAGCTGCGCGGCGACTTCGCGGCGGCGCATTTCGAGGGTGACAACGGCCACGTCGTCGCCACCGACACCCAGAAGAACACGGTCTACGCCTTCGCCAAGGACGGCATCGGCAGCCCCGAGGAGTTCCTGCTCCGTCTGGGCCGGCACTTCACCGGCGAGTTCGACTGGGTGACCGGCGGTCGCTGGGCGGCCGAGCAGTACACCTGGCTGCGGATCGAGGGCGACGACGGCGAGCACGACCACGCCTTCGTGCGCGGCGGCACCGAGACCCGCACCGCGGTCGTGCAGATCGACGGCGACGACACCACGATCATCGCGGGGCTGCAGGACCTCACGGTCCTCAAGTCCACTGCGAGCGGCTTCGTCGGATACCCGCGCGACAGGTACACGACGCTGCCCGAGACCGAGGACCGGATCCTCGCGACCTCGGTGACGGCCAAGTGGCGCTACAACCGCAACGACCTCGACTTCAACGAGGTCTACGCCGACGTCCGCCGCCTGCTCCTCGCCGGCTTCTCGCGCAACTACTCCTACGCCCTGCAGCACACGCTGAAGGAGATGGCCGAGGCCGTTCTCGAGGTGCACCCCGAGATCGACGAGATCCGCTTCTCGACCCCGAACAAGCACCACTTCGTCGTGGACCTGTCGCCGTTCGGCCTGGAGAACCCGAACGAGGTGTTCTTCGCCGCCGACCGTCCCTACGGTCTCATCGAGGCGTCGTTCCTGCGTGACGGCGCGGACACCGACCACTGGTCCTGGGACGGCATCGCCGGCTTCTGCTGAGCGCTTCCGCCCGGACGAGGCAGAATGCGGGGCCCGGTTCGCCGGGCCCCGCATTCGTCGTCTCCAGGTGCCGTGGTTGCTGCGGAACCTTGACAAAGTCCCCTTAACGGGAGGACAATAGTTACGTAATCTGAAATTAATATTCCACGATCTGAAATCATCCGGATCCGGAATCGAGCATGAACCCCCGGCCCGGAAAGGCGACGTGAGGGGCGAGGAGGTTCGCCGATGATCGCGAACCTCCGCGATCCCTCAGCCGCGTCCGCCGAAGGGCATCCCGCTCGCGGTGATGGTGAGCGCGCCGATGTTGGCCTCGGCGGGCAGATCCGCCATGAGCAGCACGGTGCGCGCTGCGGCGTCGACGTCGAACGTCGGCTCGACCCTGCGGCTGCCGTCGGCCTGCAGCGCTCCGGATCCGACGCCGAGCTCGTCCATGATCTCGGTGCGGGTGTTGCCGATGTCGATCTGCCCGCAGGAGATGCGGAACGGGCGGCCGTCCAGGTCGATCGAGCGGGTCAGTCCGGTGAGCGCATGCTTGCTCACGGCGTAGGCGACGGAGAGCGGGCGGGGCGCCTGCGCGGAGATGGATCCGTTGTTGATGATGCGGCCGCCCTGCGGGCTCTGCGCGCGCATGACGCGCATCGCGGCTCGCGCGCAGAGCAGGGCGCCGGTGACGTTCACCGCGAGCGTCTGCTCCCAGTCGGCGAGGGCGATGTCCGCCGCCGACACGGCCGGCCCGAACGCGCCGGCGTTGTTGAAGAGCACGTCCACCCGGCCCCACTCCTGCACGACGCGATCGAAGAGCGCATCCACGTCGGCCTCGACGGTCACGTCGGTGGGCACCACGAGCGCGTTCGGATGTGGCGCGCTGTCCTCCGGGCCGCCCCCACCGCCCGCCGTCTGGATCGCGCCGGCCGCCGTCTCCGTCAGCGCGGCCTCGCGCCGCCCGGCCAGCGCCACGCGGTAGCCGGCCTCCAGCATCGTGCGCGCCACGGCACGCCCGATCCCCGATCCTGCACCCGTCACCACGGCGATGCGTCCGCTCATCGTCACTCCTCGACCCTCAGACCCGCTGCGTGATCCGCAGCCACCTACATCTAGCAGATCAAGCCCGGCTGCCCGACCGGCAGCCTCCCGATACATCTCACAGAAAGGCCGAAGATGCGCGAACAGAGCAGTCGGTTCCTGAGCGAGCGCAGCGAGACGAAGGACGCCTTCGGATCCGGGATCCTGGATCACGATCCCGAAGAGACCGCCGAATGGCTCGAGTCGCTGGATGCGCTCGTCGCCCAGCGCGGCGCCGAGCGCGGTGAGCACATCGTGCGTCAGCTCGCCGCCCGTGCCGGCTACGTGCCGGAGCCCTCCGCGACGACGGACTACGTCAACACGATCTCCGCGAGCGACGAGCCCGCCTACCCCGGCGACGAGGAGCTGGAGCGCCGCTACCGCGCGTGGATGCGCTGGAACGCCGCGATCCTGGTACACCGCGCACAGCGCCCCGGCATCGGCGTCGGCGGCCACATCTCCACCTACGCGGGCGCAGCGACCCTGTACGAGGTCGGGTTCAACCACTTCTTCCGCGGCAAGGACCACCCCGGCGGCGGCGACCAGGTCTACTTCCAGGGCCACGCGTCGCCCGGCATGTACGCCCGCGCGTTCATGGAGGGCCGGCTCAGCGAGGAGGACCTCGACGGCTTCCGTCAGGAGCGCTCCCGCGAGGGGCACGCGCTGAGCTCCTACCCGCATCCGCGCCTGATGCCGGAGTTCTGGGAGTTCCCCACGGTGTCGATGGGCATCGGCCCGATGAACGCGATCTACCAGGCACAGTCCAACCGGTACCTGCAAGGTCGCGGGCTCAAGGACACCAGCGACCAGCACGTCTGGGCCTTCCTCGGCGACGGGGAGATGGACGAGCCGGAGAGCCGCGGCCTGCTGCAGCTCGCCGCCAACGACGGCCTGGACAACCTCACCTTCGTCGTGAACTGCAACCTGCAGCGCCTGGACGGTCCGGTGCGCGGCAACGGCAAGATCATCCAGGAGCTCGAGGGCTTCTTCCGCGGCGCCGGCTGGAACGTCATCAAGGTGATCTGGGGGCGGGAGTGGGACGGCCTGCTCGCCCGCGACACCGACGGGGCTTTGCTGAACGTGATGAACACCACGGTCGACGGCGATTACCAGACCTACAAGGGCGAATCGGGCGCGTTCATCCGGGAGAACTTCTTCGGCCGCGACCCTCGCGCCCTCGCGCTCGCCGAGAACCTCACCGACGACGAGATCTGGGGCCTCAAGCGCGGCGGTCACGACTACAAGAAGGTGTTCGCGGCGTACCAGCAGTCGCTCGCCCACAACGGCAAGCCCACGGTCATCCTGGTCAAGACGGTCAAGGGCTACGGCCTCGGCCCGCGGTTCGAGGCGCGTAACGCGACGCACCAGATGAAGAAGCTCACGCTGCAGGACCTCAAGGACTTCCGCGATCACCTGCGGGTGCCGATCAGCGACGCGCAGCTCGAGGCGAACCCCTACGAACCGCCGTACTACCACCCCGGTCAGGACGCGCCGGAGATCCGGTACCTGCAGGAGCGCCGCCGCGCGCTCGGCGGGTATCTGCCCGAGCGGCGCCCGAACGCGTCCGGCGAGATCACCCTGCCCGATGCGAAGGCGTACGAGGTCGCGGCGCGTGGATCCGGCAAGCAGCAGGCCGCCACGACGATGGCCTTCGTACGCGTGCTGAAGGACCTCATGCGCGACCCGGAGTTCGGCAAGAGGATCGTGCCGATCATCCCCGACGAGGCGCGCACCTTCGGCATGGACGCGTTCTTCCCGACCGCGAAGATCTACAACCCGAACGGGCAGAACTACCTGGCCGTCGACCGCGACATCGTGCTCTCGTACAAGGAGTCGACGGCGGGCCAGATCCTGCACGTGGGCATCAACGAGGCCGGATCCATCGCGGCCTTCACGGCGGCGGGCACGGCCTACGCGACGCACGGCGTGCCGCTCGTGCCGGTGTACGTGTTCTATTCGATGTTCGGCTTCCAGCGCACCGGAGACTCCCTCTGGGCGGCCGCCGACCAAATGGCCCGCGGCTTCCTGATCTCGGCGACCGCGGGCCGCACCACGCTGACCGGCGAGGGGCTGCAGCACGCCGACGGGCATTCGCCGCTGCTCGCGGCGACGAACGCGGCCGTGGTCACCTACGATCCCGCGTTCGGGTACGAGATCGGGCACATCGTGCGCGCGGGCATCGAGCGCATGTACGGGCCGGACTCGACCGACCGCAACCACATCTACAACCTCATGGTCTACAACGAGCCGATCGTGCAGCCGGCCGAGCCCGAGAACGTCGACGTGGCCGGGATCCTCGGCGGCATCCACCGGATCGGCCCGGTCGACGCGCCCCGGGCGCACCTGCTCGCGTCGGGCATCGGCGTGACCTGGGCGCAGGAGGCGCAGCAGCTGCTGGCCTCCGATTGGGGGGTGCAGGCGGATGTCTGGTCGGTGACCAGCTGGACCGAGCTGCGCCGGGACGCGGTCGCCGCCGAGGAGGACGAGTTCCTCGGGCGCGGCGCACGGGTGCCGTTCCTGCAGCAGCAGCTGGCGGACGCGCACGGCCCGATCGTCGCGGTCAGCGACTACGCGAAGGACCTGCCGGACCAGATCCGGCCGTTCGTCCCGAACGACTGGGCGACCCTCGGCGCGGACGGATTCGGCTTCTCGGACACCCGCGCCGCCGCCCGCCGGTACTTCAAGATCGACGGACCGAGCGTCGTGGTGCGCACGCTGCAGCTGCTCGCGAAGCGCGGCGAGGTGGATGCGGCGATCCCCGCGCAGGCGGCCGAGAAGTACCGCCTGCTCGACGTGAACGCCGGCACGAGCGGCACCGACGCGGAGTAGCCTGCGGGCGTCGCCTTTCGTGTCGCTCAGGGACCGGAACGAACCGGTCGTCGAGCGAGCACCGGCGTGTCTGGAACTTTCTCCGGGGTCGTTGAGCGAGCACCGGCGTGTGTCTGGAACCTTCTCTCCGGGGTCGTTGAGCGAGCACCGGCGCAGCTGGAACCTTCCCCCCGGGGTCGTTGAGCGAGCACTGGCGCAGCCGGAGCGAGACGAAACGCGGTGCTCTCGCGAGGTGCGGCGTTTCGTCTCGTCGCTGCGCTCCTCGCTCAACGTCCCCGGTGGGGGCGCCGCGACTGTTTCGTCTCGTCGCTGCGCTCCTCGCTCAACGTCCCCGGTGGTCGCTCAACGTCCGGGTGGGGGCGCAGCCGCGTTTCGTCTCGGTCGGCTCCGCCGTCCTCGCTCAACGTCCCCGGGTGTGTGGCGCTCGTTTCGTCTCGGTCGCTGCGCGTCCTCGCTCGACGTGCCGGGTGGGGGATCCGGCGAGGTCAGGCCTCCAGGTCGGCGGCGATCGCGCCCGCGGCCTGGCGGAGCAGGGGCACCGCGCGCTGGCCGAATTCCTCGGTGACGCGGGCGACTGGGCCGGAGACGGAGACCGCGGTCGGCGTCGGGGCGCCGGGGACGGCCATGGCGTAGCAGCGCACGCCGATCTCCTGCTCCTGCTCGTCGATCGAGTAGCCGCGCTCGCGGATGAGGTCCAGCTCCTTCAGCAGTGCGTCCACGGTGCCGATGCTGTACTCGGTCGGGGTCGACATGCCCGTGCGGCCGACGATGCCGCGCACGGTCTCGTCGTCGAGCTGGGCGAGGATCGCCTTGCCGACGCCGGTGTCGTGCACGTTGGCGCGACGCCCGACCTCGGTGAACATGCGCATCGAATGCTGCGAGGGCACCTGGGCGACGTAGACGACCATGTCGCCGTCGAGCACGGCCATGTTGGCGCTCTCGCCGAGGGCGTCGACGAGGGTCTTGAGCTGCGGGCGGGCGAGCGCGCCGAACTGGCGGGACGCGCCTTCGCCGATGCGGATCAGGCGCGGGCCGAGCGCGTACCGGCGATTGGGCAGCTGGCGCGCGTAGCCCAGCGACACCAGGGTGCGCAGCAGCCGGTGGATTGTCGGCAGTGGCAGGTCGGTCGATGCGGAGAGCTCGCTGAGCGTCACGTCGCCGCCCGCGTCGGTCACGAGCTCGAGGAGCTCGAACACGCGCTCGACCGACTGAACACCGGATCCCGAGCTCTTGCGCTGTTTCGGATCCGCGTCCTTCGTCTTCGAAATGTCCGTCATTGCCGCTCCCGTCGTCGTGGTCATTCCATCATGCGAGAGTCGCGCGCCGGAAATCCGACGGGATCGGGAACCCGTCTTGCGCAGAACTTCCACGATAGAGATAATAGTGTCCACTATACGAAAGTCGTAAAGAGTTCATCACGCTACCGCGCCCGAGCCCTCCGCCCGGACGCCTCGATGAGGAGGAATCATGGCGAACCCGGGTCCCGGCAATTCGATCACGCTGCGCATCGACGCGCCGTCCAATTTCCACGTGACCAGCGAGCTCGCCGCGGCGGCCGCTGCGGCCGGTGCCGCCGTCACCGCACTCGACGTCGTCGAGTCGCACCCGGCCACGATCGTGGTCGACCTGACCTGCAACACCACGGGTGAGGAGCACGCCGACCAGGTCCGTGTCGCGATCGACGCTCTCGAGGGCGTCACGGTCCGCCTGGTCAGCGACCGCACCTTCCTGATGCACCTCGGCGGCAAGCTCGAGGTCGTCCCGCGCGTGCCGCTGCGCAACCGCGACGACCTCTCCCGCGCGTACACCCCCGGGGTCGCCCGCGTCTGCCTGGCGATCGCCGAGGACAAGAGCAAGGCCCGGCAGCTCACCGTCAAGCGCAACACCATCGCCGTGGTGACCGATGGCACCGCCGTGCTCGGCCTCGGCGACATCGGCCCCGAGGCCGCTCTTCCGGTGATGGAAGGCAAGGCGGCGCTGTTCAAGCAGTTCGCGAACGTCGACGCCTGGCCGGTGTGTCTGGACACCAAGGACACCGAGGAGATCATCGCCATCGTCAAGGCCATCGCCCCGGTCTATGGCGGCGTGAACCTCGAGGACATCGCCGCCCCGCGCTGCTTCGAGATCGAGGCTCGCCTGCGCGAGGAGCTCGACATCCCCGTCTTCCACGACGACCAGCACGGCACCGCGATCGTCACGCTCGCCGCCCTGCAGAACGCGCTCAAGGTCGTCGACAAGACGATCGGCGAGGTGCGCATCGTCGTCTCGGGCGTCGGTGCCGCCGGCAACGCGATCGTGCAGCTGCTGCTCGCCGAGGGGGCGGTCGACATCGTCGCCTGCGGCCGCAACGGCGCGATCCACCGCGACGAGGAGTACACCGACGCGCACCGCATCGAGCTCGCCGCCAGCACCAACCCGCGGGGCGTCAAAGGCACCCTCAAGGAGGTGCTCGTCGGCGCCGACGTGTTCATCGGCGTGAGCGCCCCGAACATCCTGGACGAGGCGGACATCGCCGCCATGGCCGACGACGCGATCGTGTTCGCGATGGCGAACCCGACCCCCGAGGTCGACCCGATCGTGGCGTCGAAGCACGCCGCCGTCGTCGCCACCGGGCGCAGCGACTTCCCGAACCAGATCAACAACGTGCTGGCGTTCCCCGGCTTCTTCCGGGGTCTCCTCGACGCCGGCGTGTCGGACATCACGCCGCCTATGCTGGTCGCAGCCGCGCAGGCGATCGCGGACCGCGTCGGAGACGACGAGCTCAACGCGAGCTTCATCATCCCGAGCGTGTTCGACCCGCTCGTGGCCGGCGCCGTCGCCGAGGCGATCGTGCGCGTCGTCGAGTCTTCGAAGGAGTGAGCCTTTTGTCCGCAGGCACCCTGGGCGAGGCCGACCTCGCCGACATCGACGCCCGCCTCTCCGGCACCGACACGCTGCTCGCCACCGAGTACCCCGGCGATGACGGATCCCGCCAGCCCGTGCACACGCTCTACGTGTCGGCAGACCGGTATCGCCTCGATCTTCCTGCGGCCTTCGGCCAGGCGGCGGCGGACGCGGTCGCCGACTTCGGCGGCACCGTCGCGCTCGCCCAGGCGGTCGGCCTCGGCGCGCTCGCCGCCGAGCTCGCGCCCTTGGTGGACGCGAAGCTCGTCGCCGAGCCGATCGAGGACCTGCGCCTCGATTTCGAGGACGGCTACGGCGCACGGCCCGACGAGGAGGAGGACGCGGATGCGGTCCTCGCCGCCGAGCGGGTCGCCCAGGCCGTCGCCGCCGGCGTCGCGCCGCCGTTCATCGGGATCCGGTTCAAGTGCTTCGAGGCGCCCACGCGCCGGCGCGGGATCCGCACGCTCGACCTGTTCCTCAGCACGCTCGTCGCGAACGGCCCGCTGCCCGACGGCCTCGTGCTGACGCTGCCGAAGGTCACCACGGTCGAGCAGGTCGAGGCCATGGTGGCGCTGTGCGAGGTGTTCGAGCAGCGCCTCGGGCTGCCCGCGCGCCGGCTGCGCTTCGAGGTGCAGATGGAGACGCCGCAGCTGATCGTCGCCGCGGACGGATCCGTCCCGGTCGCGACCCTGCTGCACCGCGCGGACGGTCGTGTCTCCGCGCTGCACTACGGCACCTACGACTACAGCGCCTCGCTGCAGATCGCCGCGGCCTACCAGTCCATGGAGCATCCCGCGGCCGACTTCGCCAAGCAGGTCATGCAGGTCGCCGTCGCCGAGACCGGGGTGCGGATCTCGGACGGATCCACGAACGTGATCCCCGTCGGGGATCCCGACCACGTCATCGACGCGTGGACGCTGCACGCCCGCCTGGTGCGACGCTCGCTCGAGCGCGGCTACTACCAGGGCTGGGATCTGCACGCCGCGCAGCTGCCGACCCGGTACCTCGCGACCTACGCGTTCTACCGCGAGGGCTTCGCGGCCGCCGCGAAGCGCCTGGACAACTACCTGCACGGCAGTGACGCCACGATCATGGACGAGCCGGCGACCGCCCGCGCCCTCGCGCGCTTCGTCGTGCGGGGCCTGGAGTGCGGAGCGCTCACGGCCGAGGAGGTCCGCTCCGCGACCGGATCCGAGCCCGCGGAGCTGATCCGCCTCGCCCACCCGAAACTCGCCACGACTCTCGCCCCTGAGGAGGCCGTCTCTTGAGCACCCGCACCTATTACACGCCCGCCGGCGGGCTGCCCCCGCAGTCCGATCTGCTCACCGACCGCGCGGTCGTGAAGCTGGCCTACTCGTTCATCCCGAAGGGCGTGCTGCGCGACATCGTCACCTCGAGCCTCCCGGGCTTCACGGACACCCGCGCGTGGATCCTCGCCCGCCCGACGCCGAGCTCGGCGCAGACGTTCTCCCAGCTCATCGTCGAGATCGCCCCCGGCGGCGGCGCCGCCCGGCCCGAGGCCGAAGCCGGCGTCGAGAGCGTGCTGTTCGTCACGACCGGCGAGCTCACCCTCACGCTCGAGGGCGAGCGGCATGTGCTCGAGGCCGGCGGCTACGCGTTCATCACGCCGAACGCACAGTGGTCGCTTTCGAACGAGGGATCCGAGATCACCAGCTTCCACTGGATCCGCAAGGCCTACGAGTACCTCGAGGGCGTCGACGCACCCGCGTCGTTCGTCACGAGCGACGACGACATCGAGCCGGTCTCGATGCCCGACACCGACGACGTGTGGGCCACCACGCGCTTCTCGGATGCGAGCGACATGGCGCACGACATGCAGGTGAACATCGTCACCTTCAAGCCGGGCGGATCCATCCCGTTCGCCGAGACCCACATCATGGAGCACGGCCTGTTCGTGCTGCAGGGCAAGGCCGTGTACCGCCTGAACGACGACTGGGTGGAGTGCGAGGCCGGCGACTACATGCTGTTGCGCGCGTTCTGCCCGCAGGCCTGCTACGCGGGCGGTCCGGAGGACTTCCGGTACCTGCTGTACAAGGACATGAACCGCCAGATCCGCCTGACCTGACGCCGACGTGTGGATGGACGCCGCTCCCGATGGGGCGGCGTTCGTCGTTTCGAGGGTCGTCACCCCCGGGGTCGTTGAGCGAGCGCAGCGAGACGAAACGCCGCACTCTCGCGAGAGCGCCGCGTTTCGTCTCGGTCGCCTGCGGCGTCCTCGCTCAACGACCCCGGGGGCGGGGGATCCCGGATCCGACCCGTTGACATCCCGGGCATCTCGTCCTAAACTTTCATCAATCAAGATTTTCTTTCCATACTTCGGAAAGAATCGGATAACCACGACAGACATCAAGGACGATCCCATGAGCTACACCGTCAACGCCTCGATCCTGCTGACCGAGCTGCCGATCCTGGAGCGCCCGGCCGCCGCGAAGGCCGCCGGTTTCGATGCCGTGGAGTTCTGGTGGCCGTTCTCCGTCGCCGTGCCTGCACAGGACGAGGTCGACGCGTTCGTCGCCGCGATCCAGGACGCCGGCGTGCAGCTGACGAGTCTGAACTTCTTCGCCGGCGACATGCCGGGCGGCGACCGCGGCCTGGTGTCGTGGGTCGGCCGCGAGGACGAGTTCGCCGCGAACATCGACGTCGTCGTCGAGATCGGCCGCCGCCTCGGCACCAAGGCGTTCAACGCCCTGTACGGCAACCGTCTCGACGGTGTCGACCCGCAGGCGCAGGACGACCTCGCCGTGAAGAACCTCGCGGCGGCGGGCCGTGCGGTCGCCGAGCTCGGCGGCATCGTCCTGCTCGAGCCGGTCAGCGGCATGGAGACCTACCCGTTGAAGACCGCCGCCGACGCGCTGGCGATCATCGCGCGCGTGAAGAACGAGGAGGGCGTCGACAACGTCCGCCTGCTCGCCGACTTCTACCACCTCGCCGTCAACGGCGACGACGTGCCCGCGGTCATCGCAGGGCACGCGGCCGAGTTCGGCCACATCCAGATCGCCGACGCCCCCGGCCGCGGCGAGCCCGGCACCGGCGACCTGCCGCTGACGCAGTGGATCGCCGACGCCCAGGCCGGCGGCTACGCCGGCGTCATCGGCCTCGAGTACAAGGCCACCCAGGCGGATCCCTTCGCCTGGCTCGGCTCGTCCAAGAGCAAGAGCACGAGCACCGCGGCCGCCCAGGCCTGATCCCCTACGAACTTCCCGCGAAGGAGCGAAGACATGACCCGCATCGCATTCATCGGCCTCGGCATCATGGGCCTGCCCATGGCAACCAACCTGGTCAAGGCCGGCTACGACGTCACCGGCTTCAACCGCAGCCCGGAGGCGATCGACAAGCTCGTCGCCGCGGGCGGCACCGGTGCCACCGGCATCGCCGACGCGGTGAAGGGCGCCGACGTCGTCATCACGATGGTCCCGGATTCTCCGGACGTGGCCGGCGTCGTGCAGGGCCCGGACGGCGTGTTCGCGAACGCGAAGGCCGGCGCGCTGTGGATCGACAACTCCTCGATCCGCCCCGACGTGGCCAAGGAGCTCGCCGAGGAGGCCGTCGCCGCGGGCCTCGGTGTCGTCGACGCCCCGGTCTCGGGCGGCGAGCAGGGCGCGATCGACGCGGTCCTCTCGATCATGGTCGGCGGATCCGCGGACGACTTCGCGAAGGCCGAGCCGGTGCTGAACGCGATCGGCAAGACCATCGTGCACGTCGGCCCCGCCGGCGCCGGCCAGACCGTGAAGGCGGCGAACCAGCTCATCGTCGCGGTCAACATCCAGGCGCTCGCCGAGGCGGTCACGTTCCTCGAGGCGTTCGGCGTCGACACCGACGCCGCGCTGAAAGTCCTCGGCGGCGGACTCGCCGGATCCAAGGTCCTCGACCAGAAGGGCCAGAAGATGCTGAACCGCGACTTCGCGCCCGGCTTCCGCCTCGCCCTCCACAACAAGGATCTGGGCATCGTCACGTCGGCTGCGCGTTCCGTCGGGGTCACCGTCCCGCTCGGCGCCGCCGTCGCACAGCTCGTGAACGCCCTCGTCGCCCGCGGCGACGGAGGCCTCGACCACTCGGGCCTGTTCAAGCTCACCACCGAGCTCTCCGGCCGCGAGTAATCGTCCTCACCCCATTTTCCGGGGTCGTTGAGCGAGGACGCCGAAGGCGACCGAGACGAAACGCCGTCTCCCGCGAGATCACCGCGTTTCGTCTCGCTTCGCTCGCTCAACGGCCAGAGAGCGGCTCTCGCTCAACGACCAGGGGGCGGCTCTCGCTCAACGGCCAGGGGGCGGCTCTCGCTCAACGACCGGGAGTGGATCCCGCTCCGCTCCTCGCTCAACGACCCCGACATGAACCCGAAGGAAACTCCCATGACCCGCATGCGTGCAGTCGACGCGATCGTCCAGATCCTGATCAAAGAGGGCGCCACCGAGGCCTTCGGCCTCCCCGGCGCCGCCATCAACCCCCTCTACTCCGCGATGCGCGCCCACGGCGGCATCCGGCACACCCTCGCCCGCCATGTCGAGGGCGCGAGCCACATGGCCGACGGCTACAGCCGCACCGGCGACGGCCGCATCGGCGTGTGCCTCGGCACCTCGGGCCCCGCCGGCACCGACATGATCACCGGCCTCTACGCCGCGATCGCCGACTCCATCCCGATGCTCTGCATCACCGGTCAGGCGCCGGTGGCGAAGCTCGACAAGGAGGACTTCCAGGCGGTGGACATCGCGTCGATCGCGAAGCCCGTCACCAAGTTCGCCAAGACCGTGCTCGAGGGCGCGCAGGTGCCCGGCGTCTTCCAGAGCGCCTTCCAGATCATGCGCTCCGGCCGTCCCGGACCGGTGCTCATCGACCTGCCCTTCGACGTGCAGATGACCGAGATCGAGTTCGACATCGACACGTATGAGCCGCTGCCGGTGGCGAAGCCGGTCGCGACCCGCGCCCAGGCCGAGAAGGTGCTCGACCTGCTCGTCGCGGCGAAGCACCCGGCGATCATCGCCGGTGGCGGCATCGTGAACTCCGGCGCCTCCGCGAAGCTGGTCGAACTGGCCGAGACGCTGGGCGTGCCCGTGTTCCCGACCCTGATGGGCTGGGGCGCGATCGGCGACGACCACCCTCTGGCGGCCGGGCTGGTCGGGATCCAGACCTCGCAGCGCTACGGCAACGCGAGCTTCCTCGAGTCCGACTTCGTGCTGGGCATCGGGAACCGCTGGGCGAACCGACACACCGGCGGCCTGGACACCTACCGCGAAGGCCGCACGTTCGTGCACGTCGACATCGAGCCGACGCAGATCGGACGCGTGTTCGCACCCGACTACGGTGTGGTCTCCGACGCCGGCGCCTTCATCGACGTCCTGCTCGAGGCCGCCCGCGAGCGCGTCGCCGAGCTGCCCGACTACAACGGCTGGGCGCAGGAGTGCCGCGACCGCAAGGCGCGCCTGCAGCGCAAGACCAACTTCGACAACGTGCCGATGAAGCCGCACCGCGTCTACCAGGAGATGCTGTCGGCGTTCGACCGCGACACCACCTTCGTCACCACGATCGGCCTCTCCCAGATCGCCGGCGCGCAGCTGCTGCACGTGTACGGCCCGCGCAAGTGGATCAACGCGGGTCAGGCCGGACCCCTGGGCTGGACCGGCCCCGCCGCCCTCGGCGTCGTGCGCGGCAAGCCGGGTGAGCAGGTCGTCGCGCTCTCGGGCGACTACGACTTCCAGTTCATGATCGAGGAGCTCGCGGTGGGCGCGCAGCACAAGCTGCCCTACATCCACGTCGTGGTGAACAACAGCTACCTGGGCCTGATCCGTCAGTCGCAGCGCGGCTTCGAGATGGACTACGAGGTGTCGCTCGCGTTCGACAACGTGAACACCCCGCAGGACTCGTCGAGCATCGCCACCGGCTACGGCGTGGACCACGTCAAGGTGGCGGAGGGTCTGGGCGCCAAGGCGCTGCGCGTCGAGCGTCCGGAGGACCTCGCCGCGGGCTTCGCCGAAGCGCAGCGTCTGCGCGACGAGTTCCAGGTGCCGGTGGTGGTCGAGGTCATCCTCGAGCGCGTCACCAACATCGCGATGGGCGCGGATCTGGACAGCATGAACGAGTTCGAAGACCTCGCGACGTCGCCCGCCGACGCCCCCGAGGCCATCTACGCGCTGCTCGACTGAGCCGTACCCGCATCGGCCGTAGCATTCTCATCATGCGCATCCTGATCGCCTCGGACAAGTTCAAGGGCTCCGCCACGGGCCCGGAGGTCGCGGCCGCCCTTGCGGCCGGGATCGCCACGACCGCGCCGGGGACCGCCGTCGACGCGGTCCCCGTCGCGGACGGCGGAGAGGGCACGGTCGACGCCGCCCTCGCCGCCGGATTCGAGGCGGTCACCGCGACGGTGACGGGGCCTACGGGTCGGCCCGTCCAGGCGCGCTTCGGCGTGCGCGGGACGCAGGCCATCATCGAGATGGCCGCCGCGAGCGGACTGGACCAGCTCCCGGGCGGCGTCAAGGACGCCCTCGGTTCCACGAGCCGCGGCACCGGTGAGCTGATCGCCGCGGCGCTGGACCACGGCGCGACCGGCATCGTGCTCGGCATCGGCGGCAGTGCCAACACCGACGGCGGCGCGGGCATGCTGCAGGCGCTCGGGGTCTCTCTGCAGGATGCCGACGGCATCGAGCTGCCGGGGGGCGGCGGGGCGCTCGCGCGCATCGCGACGGTGGACGTGTCGGATCTGGATCCGCGTGTCGCGACCGCCGAGGTCGTGCTCGCGAGCGACGTGGACAACCCGCTCCTCGGCGAACGGGGTGCAGCCGCCGTGTTCGGCCCGCAGAAGGGGGCGAGCCCGGAGGACGTGGCCCTGCTCGACGCGGCGCTGACCCGCTATGCGGCGCTGCTCGAGCGGCAGCCCGGCATCCGCGCCGCCACCGACCTGCCCGGCGCGGGCGGCGCGGGCGGCGTCGGCTATGCCGCGCTCGCCGCACTCGGCGCCCGGCGCGAGCCCGGCGTCGAGGTCGTGCAGCGCCTCACGGGGCTCGCCGAGGCGCTCGGCTCCGGCGACGGCAAGGCCGACCTCGTCATCACCGGCGAGGGCAGCCTCGACGACCAGAGCCTGGGCGGCAAGACCCCGCTCGGCGTGGCCGCGGCCGCCCGTGCGGCGGGCATCCCCGTCATCGCCGTGTGCGGGCGCTCCACGCTCTCGCCCGAGGCCGCTGCGGATGCCGGGTTCGCGCGCGTCTACGCCCTCGCCGACATCGAGCCGGATCCGGCGCGCAGCATGGCGGAGGCCGTCGCGCTGCTCACCGAGGTGGGCCGCCGCGTCGGCGCCGAGCTCTACGAGCTCGTGCCGCAGCCGTGACGGATGGTGGCGGAGCCTGCCGGTCGCTGAGCCTGTCGAAGCGTCCGGTCCGTTTCTCCGGGCCCTTCGACAAGCTCAGGGACCGGAGCCTTGGGCCCCAGGGCCGTCGAGCGAGGACGCGCGCAGCGGTCGCCCGCTTCCGGGGTCGTCGAGCGAGGACGCGCGCAGCGCGACCGAGACGAAACGCCGTACCCTGGGTCGCTGACCGGGCACGCGCCGATCGATCCGCCTCACCCTGCCTCCGGGCCCTTCGACAAGCTCAGGGACCGGAGCCTTGGGCCCCAGGGCCGTCGAGCGAGGACGCGCGCAGCGGTCGCCCCGCTTCCGGGGGTCGTTGAGCGAGGACGCGCGCAGCGCGACCGAGACGAAACGGGGTGCTCTCTCGAAGAAGCCGCGTTTCGTCTCGCTCCAGCTACGCCGGTGCTCGCTCAGGAACCATCCTTCGTCTCGCCTCCGACTCGCTCAGGAACCATGGTGCGGGTCGTCTGCGCACTCACGTCCCTGAGCGAGCGCAGCGAGACGAAGGGTCGCCCGCCGCGGCAGACCGGAGCCGGATCCACCCCTCGCGGATCCGGAGCACAATGAACATCAACGATGCATGACCGGCAGGCGCCGGAGGAAAGGATCCGCCCGAGATGTCCCAGGAACAGCATGACGAGCACTACGACCTCGTGATCCGCGGCGAGCGCGTGCTCACCAGTTCCGGGATCCGCCCCCGTGAGGTTGGCGTCCGCGGCGGCGTGATCATCGCGATGCAGCCCCTCGGCAACAACCTCGCGGGTGACGAGGTCATCGAGCTCGCCGACGACGAGACCCTGATCCCGGGGCTGGTCGACACGCATGTGCACGTCAACGAGCCCGGTCGCACCGAGTGGGAGGGCTTCTCCTCGGCGACCAAGGCGGCCGCCGCCGGAGGCGTGACGACCATCCTGGACATGCCGCTGAACAGCATCCCCCCGACGATCGACGTGGAGGCGCTGGACATCAAGCGCGACGTCGCCCGCGACCAGGTGCACGTCGACGTGGGCTTCTGGGGCGGGGCCGTGCCGGGCAACACCGACAAGCTGCGCGGCCTGCACGACGCCGGGGCGTTCGGCTTCAAGTGCTTCCTGCTGCACAGCGGCGTCGACGAGTTCCCGCCGCTGGATCCCGACGAGCTCGAGACGGACATGCGCGAGCTCGCGACGTTCGACTCGGTCATGATCGTGCACGCCGAGGACTCCCGTGCGATCGACCGCGCGCCCAAGCCCGACGGCGACGACTACGCCAGGTTCCTCGCCTCGCGCCCGCGCGGTGCGGAGAACCTCGCGATCGCCGAGGTCATCGAGCGCGCACGCTGGACCGGCGCCCGTGCGCACATCCTGCACCTGTCCTCCTCGGACGCGCTGCCGATGCTGCGCTCCGCGAAGCGCGACGGCATCACGCTCACCGTCGAGACCTGCCCGCACTACCTGACGCTCACCGCGGAGGAGATCCCGCTGGGCGCGACCGCGTTCAAGTGCTGCCCCCCGATCCGCGAGGCGGGCAACCGCGAGCTGCTCTGGCAGGGACTGGAGGACGGCACGATCGACTTCATCGTGTCCGACCACTCGCCTTCGACCCTCGACCTCAAGGACCTCGAGAACGGCGACTTCGCCGTGGCCTGGGGCGGCGTCGCCTCGCTGCAGCTCGGTCTGTCGCTGATCTGGACCGAGGCGCGTCAGCGCGGCCTGTCGCTGGAGACCGTAGTGGCGTGGATGAGCGAGAAGCCGGCGCAGTTCGCGGGCCTGACGGGCAAGGGTCGGATCGCGCCGGGTTACGACGCGGACTTCTCGATCTTCGCGGCGGACGACGCCTATGTGGTGGATGTGACCAAGCTGCATCACAAGAACCCGCTCACCCCCTACAACGGCAAGGCGCTGGCCGGGCGGGTGCGCAAGACCTACCTGCACGGCACCCCGATCGATTTTGAGAACCCGCGCGGTCGCCTGCTGCGCCGGGGCATGGCCGAGGTCGGCTGACCCCTCCCCGCTTCCGAGTCGTCCCCCTCAGCGGAGCCCAGAGCGTGCGCTGAGGGGGACGCCTTTGTTCCCGGGCGCGGTAGATCCGCCAGCGGAAGGTGCTTGCGTCACCCGATCTCGAGGACGATGAGGATCTCCGGGATCCGTGAGACGAGCACCTCCCAGAGGATCTCGTCGTCGGTGCCCTGGTAGTCGTGGGCGATCATGTTGCGCAGCCCACGCACGCCGCGCCAGTTGATCTCGGGATGGGCGACAAGGAACCTCTCCGGCAGGCGGTCGGCGGCGGTCGAGAGATCGACGGCCAACGATCGGGCGATCCGGCGCTGATCGTCGTCCTCGGGGTCGAAGAAGCGCGTCCGCCCTCGAGCGACGACGCGTGCGGCGCTGATCCCGAAACGCCGGATGTCGTCGAGGATCATCGGGATCCGCTCGGGATCCTCCCTGTTCACAGCGGAACGGCTTCCGCTGCGATCCGGGCGACGATGGGCGAGGTGCTCCGATCGGAGACGACATCGACGCGGATTCCCAGCATTTCTTCGACTTCGGCGGCGAATGCCGCGAGCTCGATGAGTGACGCGCCGCGCAACGGACGCACGAGAAGATCGAGGTCGGAACCTTCGTCGGCGTTCCCGCGGGCGACGGATCCGAAGACGCGGATGTTCTCGACCATCCCGCGACCGGCGGCAGCGAGGATGGCGTCGCGAGAGCGTCGGATGCGGCTCAGCGTCGGCACCCGAAGCGCGCGGAGCAGCCGGGCCTCGATCGGCGCACTCGGCGCGCGGCGCCCGCTCTCATAGGCGGCGATGTTGGGCTGCGAGATGCCCGTTCGTGCCGCGAGCGCACGTTGCGACAACCCTGCGGCGTGCCGCAGGGTTCGCAGCTCATCGGCTTTCGTGGCCGCCTCCGTCATGGTTGCATGATATCGCATCGATATCACGGAATGTGGGCCGATCTTTGCGCATATCCCGGAGAGCGAGTTCGCGCCCCAGACCTTGTCCTGGCACTGTCTATCCGGTAAAGTTGAGTCTTATCAACTCAACTTTGAAGAGCGGACCGGATCCGGCTCTTTCGCAGCAACGCAAGGAGACTCCAGGAGGACGAATGGTCACCCCTCAGCAGGCACCGCAGGACGAGCAGCAGTCGGCGCTCGAGCAGTTCGGGATCAACCTCACCGATCGTGCCCGGCAGGGCAAGCTCGATCCGGTGATCGGGCGCGACGCCGAGATCCGTCGGGTGAGCCAGGTGCTCACCCGACGCACCAAGAACAACCCGGTGCTGATCGGCGAGCCCGGCGTCGGCAAGACCGCCGTCGTCGAGGGCCTCGCGCAGCGCATCGTCGCCGGCGACGTGGCCGAGTCGCTCAAGGACAAGGAGCTCGTCACGCTGGACATCTCCGCGCTGGTCGCCGGAGCGATGTACCGCGGCCAGTTCGAGGAGCGCTTGAAGAGCGTGCTCAAGGAGATCACCGAGTCCGACGGCCGGGTCATCACCTTCATCGACGAGCTGCACGTGCTCATGGGCGCGGGCGGGGGAGAGGGATCCGTCGCCGCCTCCAACATGCTCAAGCCCATGCTCGCCCGCGGCGAGCTGCGCCTCATCGGCGCGACCACGCTCAACGAGTACCGCGAGTTCATCGAGAAGGATGCGGCGCTCGAGCGCCGGTTCCAGCAGGTCTATGTCGGCGAGCCCTCGGTCGAGGACACGATCGCGATCCTCCGCGGCCTCAAGGGCCGCTACGAGGCGCACCACGGCGTGACCATCAGCGACTCCGCGCTGGTCGCGGCCGCGTCGCTGTCGAACCGCTACCTGCCCAGCCGGCAGCTGCCGGACAAGGCCATCGACCTCATCGACGAGGCCATGAGCCGCCTCAAGATGGAGATCGACTCGAGCCCGGTCGAGATCGACCAGCTCAAGCGCTCGGTCGACCGGATGCGGCTCGAGGAGCTCGCCCTGAAGAAGGAGAAGGACGCGGCCTCGAAGGAGCGCCTCGCCAAGCTCCGCGAGCAGATGGCCGAGGCCGAGGCCGAGCTCACCGGTCTCGAGGCGCGCTGGGAGCGCGAGCGCGGCGGCCTGAACCGGGTCGGCGACCTGAAGAAGCGCCTCGACGAGGCCTTCACCGAGCGCGACAGGGCTCTGCGCGACGCGGACTACGTGAAGGCGTCCAAGCTCGAGTACGAGACCATCAAGCAGCTGCAGGCGCAGCTCGCCGAGGCCGAGCGGCAGGCGGATGCGGCCAGCGACGAGCCCCGCATGGTGAACGAGCAGGTCACCGACGAGGACATCGCCGCCGTGATCGCGGCCTGGACCGGCATCCCCGTGGGCCGGCTGCTGCAGGGCGAGAGCGAGAAGCTGCTGCAGCTGGAGGGCGAACTGGGGCGGCGCCTGATCGGGCAGAAGGAGGCGGTCGCGGCCGTGTCCGACGCGGTGCGCCGCTCCCGCGCCGGGATCAGCGACCCTGGCCGGCCGACCGGATCCTTCCTGTTCGTAGGCCCCACCGGCGTCGGCAAGACCGAGCTGGCCAAGGCGCTCGCCGAGTTCCTCTTCGACGACGAGCACGCCATGGTGCGCATCGACATGTCGGAGTACGGCGAGAAGCACTCGGTGTCGCGCCTCGTCGGCGCCCCTCCCGGATACGTCGGCTACGAGCAGGGCGGCCAGCTCACCGAGGCCGTGCGGCGGCGCCCGTACAGCGTCGTGCTGCTGGACGAGGTCGAGAAGGCGCACCCCGAGGTGTTCGACGTGCTGCTGCAGGTCATGGACGACGGCCGGCTCACCGACGGCCAGGGCCGCACGGTCGACTTCTCGAACGTCATCCTCATCCTGACCAGCAACATCGGATCCCCGATCCTCATCGACCCGACGCTCTCGCCCGACGACAAGCGCGAGGCCGTGATGGCGCTCGTGCGCCAGGCGTTCAAGCCGGAGTTCATCAACCGTCTCGACGACATCGTGATGTTCCAGGCTCTCACCGAGGACGACCTCGCACAGATCGTGGAGCTCACGATCGACCAGCTGCAGCGTCGCCTCGCCGATCGCCGGCTGACGCTCGCCGTCACCCCGGACGCGCGCGCCTGGCTCGCCGAGCGCGGCTACGACCCGGTGTTCGGGGCGCGGCCGCTGCGGCGCCTCATCCAGAACGAGGTGCAGAATCGGCTGGCGTCGGCGCTGCTGTCGGGCCGGGTGCATGACGGCGACGTCGTGCGGGTGGATGTCGCGGCCGACGGATCCTCGCTGGTGCTCACCAGCGACGGGCCGGCGACGCCCCGGGGCGCCGGCGCGGACGACGACACGATCGAGGCCGAGCTGCTCGACGACTGACGTTCGGCGCGCAGGCCCGCAAAGGGGCCCGGATCTCCCTGATCCGGGCCCCTTTTCTACGCTCTTCAGGCGGCAGTCTCCCGTCGGCATTATCCGTATAGCGGAAAGGACAATCCGAGATTCGGAAAAATATCTTGACTATCGGGGAGGGCTCCCGTTAGCCTGAGGGCGTCTCCAGAGCTGGAGACGCACCGGGACCAACAGCAGTCCGCCCCCGTGGCGGGCGGACCGTCGACACCGTGTCGCCGCTCGCGATGCATGCCGGCCGACGCTCAGCTCACCCGGTGCCTGCACCCGACGAAGAGGTCGAATTGACTACCAAGCAGAAGAAGGAGTCCGCCCGTCCCGAGGACGAGCGACTGCCGATCGGCGCGACCATCGGCTACGGCATCCAGCACGTGCTCACGATGTACGGCGGCATCATCGCCCCGCCGCTCATCATCGGGCAGATCGCGGGCCTCAAGCCCGGTGACATCGGCGTGCTCATCGCCGCGTGCCTGTTCATGGGCGGTCTCGCCACGATCCTGCAGACGGTCGGTGTCCCGTTCTTCGGATCCCAGCTGCCCCTCGTGCAGGGCGTCTCCTTCGCCGGTGTCGCCACCATGGGCGCGATCGTGACGAGTGGTGGCGGGCTGCCGGCGGTGTTCGGATCCGTGATCGCCGCGTCGGTGATCGGTCTGCTCATCGCCCCGGTGTTCGCGACCGTCATCCGGTTCTTCCCGCCGGTCGTCACCGGAACGGTGATCACCACCATCGGGCTCAGCCTCCTGCCGGTTGCGGCCGGCTGGATCGTCGGCACCGGAGAGGGCTCCGACGCGGCGAAGGGCGCGCTGCCCGAGAACCTCATGCTCGCCGGCATCACCCTCGTGATCGTGCTGATCCTGAGCAAGATCCCGGTGGGCGCCATCTCGCGTCTCGCGATCCTGCTCTCGATCGTGCTCGGCACGATCGTCGCGATCTTCCTCGGCAAGGCCGACTTCAGCAAGGTCGGGCAGGGCGACATCTTCGCCCTCCCGCGGATCTTCGGATTCGGGCTGCCGACCTTCGAGATCGCCGGCATCATCTCGATGTTCATCGTGATCCTGGTGACGCTGACCGAGACCACGGCCGACATCCTCGCCGTGAGCGAGATCGTGGGCACCAAGGTCGACTCCAAGCGGATCGCCGCGGGCCTGCGCGCCGACATGCTCTCCAGCGCGGTCGCCCCGATCTTCGGCACGTTCACGCAGTCCGCGTTCGCGCAGAACGTCGGCCTCGTGGCGATCACCGGCGTGAAGAGCCGCTTCGTGGTCACCGCGGGCGGTGGCGTGCTCGTCATCCTGGGCCTGCTGCCCGTGCTCGGCCGCGTGGTCGGCGCGATCCCGTCGCCCGTGCTCGGCGGCGCCGGCCTGGTGCTGTTCGGCTCCGTGGCCGCATCGGGCATCCGCACGCTCGCCAAGGTCGAATACAGGGACAACATGAACCTCGTGATCGTCGCCACGTCGCTCGCCGTGGGCATGCTCCCGATCGCCGTCCCGTCGATCTACGGCCAGATGCCGGCCTGGTTCGTGACGATCTTCCACTCCGGGATCAGCTCGGCTGCGGTCACCGCGATCCTGCTGAACCTGCTGTTCAACCACCTCGGCAGCGCCCAGCGCAAGAACGCCTTCGTCTCGGCGCCGACGCGCAGCATCCCGGTGGCCTACCTGGACGCCTTCGAAGACGGCGACTCGATCATCGACGGCAAGATCGTCGATCGCGACGGCAACGAGGTCCTGATCGACCGACCCGCGCACTGACCCCGCTCCCCGCGGTCGTCGAGCGCGCCGCGTTTCGTCTCGCTCCGCTCGCTCAACGTCCGCAGGGGTCCGGGGTCGAGCGAGGGCGGCCGGACTTCCCGGGGTCGTTGAGGGCGCCGCGTTTCGTCTCGCTCCGCTCGCTCAACGTCCCCAGGGGTCCGGGGTCGAGCGAGGGCGGCCGGACCTTTCCCGGGGTCGTTGAGCGAGGGCGGCGGAGCCGACCGAGACGAAACGCGGTGCTCTTCCGAGGGCGCGGCGTCTGTCTCGCCTGCGGCTCGCTCAACGGCCACCCGCGTGAATCCGAATCATGGAAATCCGGATCCGGGATCCGGAAAGTCGTTGACCTGCACGAGCCGACCGTGATACATCTGGAAGGCCTCCTCCGCCGGAGGCGCACCTGGATCAGCAGACAGGTCAACACTGAGCTGGCCCCCACGGGGCCGGATCCCGGCTCCGTTTCATCGAAACGGGAGTCCGCTCAATGTCTGAATCCACCCGCACCGTCTGGCTGAAGAACCCGCTCGCCATCCACACCGGCGACACCGCCGACGCCCGCGGTGGCCTCGTCGTCTCGGGGTCGCGCATCCTCGAGGCGGTGCCCGCTGGCGCATCCCCGTTGCAGCCGGTCGGCGAGGTCTACGACGCCTCGCGGCACGTGATCATCCCGGGCCTGATCAACACGCACCACCACTTCTACCAGACCCTGACCCGCGCGTGGACGCCCGTGGTCAGCGCCGAGCTGTTCCCATGGCTGAAAGGGCTGTACGGCGTCTGGGCCGGACTCACCCCGCGCGATCTCGAGCTCGCGACGACCGCCGCGCTCGCCGAACTGCTGCTCTCGGGCTGCACCACCGCGGCCGACCACCACTACCTCTTCCCCAACGGGCTCGAGGAGGGCATCGACGTGCAGGTCGAGGTCGTGAGGCGCCTCGGCATGCGCGCGACGCTGACCCGCGGATCCATGTCGCTGGGGGATAACGACGGCGGACTCCCGCCGCAGAGCACGGTCCAGGACGCCGACGTCATCCTCGCCGACAGCGAGCGCCTCGTCGGCGCGTACCACGAGCGCGGCGAGGGCGCGTTCGTGCAGATCGGCCTCGCCCCGTGCTCGCCGTTCTCCGTGACGACCGAGGTCATGCGCGACACGGCGACCCTGGCCGAGCGCCTCGACGTGCGCATGCACACCCACCTCGCCGAGACCATCGACGAGGAGGACTTCTGCCGCGAGCGCTTCGGCCTGCGCACCGTGGACTACCTCGACAGCGTCGGCTGGCTCGGGGACCGCACCTGGCTCGCGCACGGCATCCACTTCGACGACGCCGAGATCGCGCGCCTGGGTGCGGCCGGCACCGCCGTCTCGCACTGCGCCACGTCGAACATGCGTCTCGCGAGCGGCATCGCGCGCGCGGTCGAGCTCGAGGCGGCGGGCGTGCCGGTCGGCCTGGGCGTGGACGGATCCGCGTCGAACGACGGCTCCAACATGATGATGGAGGTGCGCCAGGCCCTGTACCTGCAGCGCCTGCGCTACGGCGCCGCCGCGGTCACCCCGGAGCATGCGCTGAACTGGGCGACCCAGGGCTCCGCGCGGGCGCTCGGTCGCAGCGACCTCGGCGTGCTGGTTCCGGGCAAGCAGGCCGACCTCGCCATGTTCACGCTCGACGAGCTGCGCTTCTCCGGCAGCCACGACCCGCTCGCGGCCCTGCTGCTGTGCGGCGCGGAGCGCGCCGACCGGGTCATGGTGGGCGGCGTGTGGCGCGTGCTCGACGGACAGATCGTCGGCCTGGACGTGCCGCAGCTCATCGCGCAGCACAGCGAGGCGGCCCGCCGCTTGCTCGCCCGGCACGGCTGAGGGGCGCGGTTCCGTCCCGCCTGGGGACGTTGAGCGAACACGACCGAAGGTCGAGTGAGACGAAACGGGGTGCTCTCGCGAGAGCACCCCGTTTCGTCTCAGTCGCCTCCGGCGTCTTCGCTCAACGACCCCGATCCCTGAGTCTCGGGCGCTGAGTCTCGGGCGCTGAGTCTCGGGTTCTCGAAGGGCGGAGCGCCGCGGACCCCGCTGTGCTTGCGCGCCCACCCGCCGGGGTGGTCCTGTCGCGCCTGGCCGAGTCTGCCTCGTTCCGCCGAGGTTCCAGCCGGATCCGTCGGCGGATCCGGGCGCCTCAGCGCCGCGTGGTCGCCCAGTCCGCCGGCCCGGTGGATCCGGCCGGGTACTCCTGCATCGGCACGGCGCCCGAGCGCCAGGCGTCGAGCGCGGGCTGGATGATCCGCCAGCACTGCTCGGCCGCGTCGCCGCGGACGGAGAGGGCGACGTCGCCGTCGAGGATCTCGCTGAGCACCTCGGTGTAGGCCAGCAGAGTGCCCTTGCCGAGTTCGGTGGACAGCACGTCGCGGCGCAGGGCGAACGGGTCGTCGCCGCCGTTCACGTTCAGCTCGAGCTCGATCCGGTCGGGGCCGAGGGTGAAGCGCAGCACGCCGCCGTCCGTCGGGGTGCCGGTGAGCCCGCCCGGGATGTGCCGCACAGGACGGAACGTGACCACGATCTCCGCGCAGCGCTCGCCGAGGGCCTTGCCGCTGCGCAGGGTGAACGGCACACCCGCCCAGCGTGCAGTCTGCACCTCGCAGGTGATCTCGGCGAGGGTCTCCGTGTCGCGGGACGGATCGACGCCCTCCTCCTCCGTGTACGCCGGCACGGCGCCGTCGTCGCCGGTGCCGGCCGTGTATCGGGCGCGGCGGGTCGAGGCGACCGGGTCGTCGCCGAGGATCCGGGTGGAGCGCAGCGCGGCGGCCATCGCGTCGCGCAGGTCGATCTCATCCAGATCCGCGGGCTGCTCCATCGCGAGGATCGCGAGCACCTGCAGCAGGTGGCTCTGGATCATGTCGACGAGCGCGCCCGCCTTGTCGTAGTAGCGGGCGCGGTGCTCCAGGGCGAGCGACTCGTCGTAGCGCACCAGGACCTCCTGCACGTGGTCGGCCGACCAGACCGGCTCCACCAGACGGTTCGCGAAGCGCACGCCCATGACGTTGAGGATCGTGGAGCGGCCGAGGAAGTGGTCGACCCGGAAGACCTGGTTCTCGGGCACGATCCGCGTGACCAGGGCGTTGAGCGCGGCGGCGCTCTGCTCGTCGTTGCCGAACGGCTTCTCCAGCGCGAGCACCGTGCCGCCCGGCAGCGGGATGTCGACGAGCTTCTCGCAGGCGGCCACCGTGACGGCGGGCGGCAGCGCGAAGTAGATCACCAGCGACCCCTGGACGCCGTCGATGAGACCGGTGAGCGCGTCGCGGTTGGTGGCGTCGGCCTTGACATAGGTGGTCCCCGCGATGCGCGGGAGCTGATCCGTGGCGTCGACGGTCGCGAACGCGGTGCGCACGGCCTCCTGCCAGCGCTCGTCGGACCAGTCGTCGGATCCGGCGCCGCGCAGCACGAGCTCACGATCGGGCTGCCGTTTCAGGAGCTGTGCGATCGCGGGCAGCAGGAGCCGCGAGGTGAGGTCGCCGGAAGCGCCGAGGATGAGCAGCGTCGTCGGGGTGGTCATGCGCCCACGATACGTTCCTCGCGCGGATCTGTCTCGGCGAGACGGCCGGATCCGCTCCGCGACGGCACCGGATCCGGCCGGGGATCCCCTCACCAACCGGGTCGTCCCTGTGAGCGCACGCCATAGGGTCCGCTGACGGGGACGACCCGAAGGACGATGGACCCCACCCCGGGTCGTCCCCGTGAGCGCACGTCATGGCCTCCGCTGACGGGGACGACTCGGGGTGGGCGTTTCCCGGGTGGGCGTTCCCGGGGGGGCGTTTCCCGGGGTGGGCGTTCCGGGGTGGGCGTTTCCCGGGGCGGGCGTTGTGGGCGTTCCGGGGCTGGGGTTCCGGGGCTGGGGTTTCGGGGGTGGGGTTTCGGGGGTGGGCCCGACGGGAGGCGCGTGCGAGACTGCGGTCATGGGAGAGGGATACGCGCCGGCCGCTCCGATCGAGGACTACGCGCTGCTCAGCGACGGACGCACGGCCGCGCTCGTGTCGCGCGCCGGCGGCATCGACTGGTTCTGCGCACCGCGGCTGGATTCCGCGTCGCTGTTCGGCGCCCTGCTCGGCGGTGTCGAGCAGGGGCACTGGAGTCTGCGCCCGGCGGATCCTGAGGCGACCGCGACCCGGCGCTACGACGGCGACACCTTCTGCCTCGTGACCCGGTGGGAGACCGTCGATGGCGTCGCCGAGGTGACCGAGTGGATGCCGGTCCCCGACGGTGTGCGGGCTCGCCCCGCCGCGGAGTCGTCCCCGTCAGCGGACCCTATAGCCTCCGCTGACGGGGACGACCCGGAAGTACAGCGCATCGAACCGGGTCAGCGCGCCGATCTGATCCGGCGGATCGCCGGGATCCGGGGCTCCGTGCGGTTCGTGCAGGAGCTGCGGATCCGCTTCGACTATGCGCGCGCCCTCCCGTGGATCCGCCAGACCGGCACCGCGGCCGCGCCCGAGATCACCGCGACCGCGGGGCCGGACGCGGTCGTCGTGCACGGCGCGGCGCTGCGCGCCGACGGGCACCGTCACGCCGGGGAACTCTCCGTACGCGAGGGCGAGACGGCCGACCTGGTGCTCACCTGGTATCCGTCGTACCGGAGCGCGCCGGAGCGGCTCGACGTGGACGACGCGCTCCGGGCGACCGCTGCCTGGTGGCGTGACTGGGCGCGCGGGATCCGGCACGCCGGGCCGCACCAGGACGACGTGCGGCGATCGCTGCTGATCCTGCGCGCGCTCACCAACCGCGAGACCGGCGGGATCGCGGCCGCCTCGACGACGTCGCTGCCCGAGGACTTCGGCGGGGCGCGCAACTGGGACTACCGCTACGTCTGGCTGCGCGATGCCGCGCTCACGCTCGAGGCGCTGCTCGCCCACGGCCTCGCGGACGAGGCGCGGGCGTGGCGCGACTGGTTGCTGCGGGCGGTCGCGGGGGATCCGGCCGATCTGCAGATCATGTACGGCCTGGCGGGGGAGCGGGATCTGCGCGAGCGCGAGATGCCCTCCCTGCCGGGGTACGCCGGATCCGTGCCAGTGCGGGTGGGAAACGCCGCCGCCGAGCAGTTCCAGGCGGATGTCATCGGCGAGGTGATGGTGACGCTCGCCGCCGCGCGTCGCGCCGGCCTCGGCGAGTCCGCGCGGTCCTGGTCGCTGCAGCGGGTGCTGCTGCGGCAGGCCGAGCAGCGGCTGGACCGTCCGGACAACGGCATGTGGGAGATCCGCGGGGATCCGCAGTTCTTCACCCACTCCCGGGTGATGCTGTGGGCGGCGTTCGACCGCGGGGTGCGTGCGGTCGAGGAGGACGGCGAGCACGGCCCCGTGGAGCGCTGGCGGGACGTGCGCGACCGGCTGCGCGCCGAGATCGACACGCACGGCGTGCGCGGGGGCCGCTTCGTGCAGCACCGCGACACGGACGAGGTCGACGCGTCGCTGCTGCTCATCCCGCGCACGGGCTACTGCGCGCCCGACGATCCCCGGATGCTGGCGACCGTGCAGCGGATCGAGCAGACGCTGATCCACAGCGGGCTGGTGAACCGATACCGCACCGGATCCGGCGTGGACGGCCTGCCCGGGGGCGAGCACACGTTCCTCGCGTGCTCGTTCTGGCTCGTGGAGCAGTATGCGGTCACCGGGCGCACGACCGAGGCGCGGGAGCTCATGGACCGGCTGTGCGCGCTGCGCAACGACGTCGGGATGCTGAGCGAGGAGTACGACCCGGTGGGGCGCCGGCACGCCGGGAACACTCCGCAGGCGTTCTCGCACCTGTCTCTGGTGCGCGCGGCGGATGCGCTCGCCGCGGGGCTGCACAGCGAGCGCTGAGGCGGCCGGGCTGCCCCGGGAGCGCTGACCCCGGCGCCTGGGGCCGGTCCACACGCGAGTCGTCCCCGCTGGGGCGACCGTGCCTCGGGTGTTCCCCTCGGTGTGCGCCGCTCTGGGGCACCGCCGCCCCGCCCGGGACCCTTCCCCCTGCGAGTCGTCCCCGCCAGCGGAGCCTATGGCGTGCCCTGACGTGGGTGCGTGCGGCGTGTCTGGAACGACGAGCGCCCTCTCCGTGAGCGGAGAGGGCGTTCGGATCCCGGAGGGATCAGTCGTTGACGATGACCGTCTCGGCGATCGGGCGGCGCTCGCGCGGGGCGTTCTCGCGCTGCTGCAGCTCCTCCGAGGCGGTGCGGATGTCGCCCAGCTCGCCGACGGCCATGACCGAGATCGGGGTGAAGTCGGCGCTCAGGTCGAATGCGGCCGAGATCGCGTCGCGGTCGAAGCCGCCCATCTGGTGCGTGGACAGGCCGTTGGCGTGCGCCTGCACGGTGAAGTGCGCGGCGGCCTGGCCGGTGTCGTAGAGCGCCCACGGCATGGGCTGGTCGTCGCGCGTGGTCTCGGCCACGAAGACGACGAGCAGCGCGGCGTCGCCGGCCCAGGCGCTGTTGAAGCCGGCCAGCGTGCCGAGGACCTTGGCGTGCGCCTCGGAACCGCGGCGAGCCACGATCAGGCGCCAGGGCTGGGTGTTCGCGGCGGTCGGCGCCCAGCGGGCGGCCTCGAGCGCGCTCGCCAGGGCGTCCTCGTCGATGGTCGCGGCGGCGTCGAAGATGCGGGTGCTCCAGCGCTCGGCGAGGACGTCGAGGATCGGGGCATCGGTGACCGCGGTGCGGTCGATGGCGGGCGTGCTCATGGTGATGAGGCCTTTCGGATCGATGGTTCGGATGCCGGACCCCATCGTCCGCCTGAAGATCCTAACGATCCATGCGTCTGAATATTCCCGGATTCCGGATCCGGAGCATTCGGGTCGTCGAGCGCGCACGGCCGGAGGCCGAGCGCGACGAAACAGTGCTCTTGCGGGGCGCCGCGTTTCGTCTTGCTTCGCTCGCTCAACGTCCGGGGGCGGGGCTTTCGCGAGAGCACTGTTTCGTCTCGGTCGCGCTGCGCGCGTCCTCGCTCAACGACCGGAAAGCGCGTCCGCGAGCTTCACCCGCGCACCCATGCGCAGCAGGGAGTTCTCGTAGATCTTCGCGGCGACGAGGATCGCGGCCACGCACGCGGCGAGCAGGATCACCAGCGACGCCAGCGGCTCCCACCACTGCGCCTCGCCGACGAACAGCCGCACCGGCATCGCGACCGGGGCCGAGAACGGGATGTACGACAGGATCGTCATCACCACGGGGTTGTCGTTGAAGATGATGACAAGGATGTACGGCGCCATCACGAGCATCGTGATCGGCATGGTCGTGGATCCGATGTCCTCCTGGCGGGACACGAGCGATGCGGCCGCGGCGAACAGCGAGGCCAGCAGCACGAACCCGAACAGGAAGAACACGGCGAACCACACCAGCGGGGATCCGAGCCCCTGCAACACGGAGTTCTGCCCGGTCACGATGAGCCCGACCACGGCGATGGCCGCCAGGAGCAGGATCTGCGCCATCGCGAGCACCGTGTTTCCGATGACCTTGCCGGCCAGCAGCACGCGAGCGGGGATCGCGGCCAGCAGCAGCTCCACCACGCGCGTCGACTTCTCCTCGACCACGCTCTGCGCCATGGTCGCGCCGAAGGTCGATGCGGCCATCAGGAAGACCACGCCGAAGCCGATCGCGACGAGGTAGCGCAGCAGGGGATTGGTCGTGTCCGGTTCGAGGATCGTCACCTTCGGCGTCTTCGCGAGCAGGCCCTGCAGGCTCTTCGGCGCTTCCTTCAGCGCGACGATCTGATAGCCGAACGCGGCGTCGCCGGGCGCCGGGATCAGGGCGGCCTCGACCGTGCCGTCGCGGACCAGCCTCTCCGCGGCGGTCGCGTCAGCGACCTCGGTCGGCGCGAGCCCTGGCAGGCCGTGCAAAGTCTGGGCGGTCTCGGCGGTCACCGCAATCTTCGTCTCCGTGGTGTTCTTGCTCATGAACCCGCCGATGAGCACGCCGGCGAGGGCGATGAGCAGCAGGATGCCGGTCGAGATCAGGAACGCCTTGCTGCGCAGCTTGGATCCGATCTCGCGCTCGGCGACGAGGAGGATGCCGCTGCCCGTCGAGAGGGCGGCCCCGTTCGGGGCGGTCGCGGTGCTCACTGGATGACCTCCTTGAAGATCTGGGCGAGGGATGGATGCTGCGGGGTGAAGGCGTGCACGATGCCGTGGCCGAGGGCGGCGCGGAGCACGCGCTGCGCGTCCTCCGGGCTGGCCGCGTCGAACACGGCCGTGCCGCCCTCGAAGTCGACCACGGTGATGCCGGGCTCGGAACGGATCCATCCCGCATCGGCGTCGGAGACCAGTTCGTAGCGCGGGGCGGAGTGCTGCGCCCGCAGCTGCTCGCGAGAGCCGGCGGCCCGGATCGTGCCGCCGGCGATGATGACGAGGTCGTCGCACAGCCGCTCCACGACGTCCAGCTGATGCGAGGAGAACAGGATCGCGGCCCCCTGCGCGGCGCGGGCCTGCAGCACTCCGGCCACGACGTCGACCGCGAGCGGATCCAGCCCCGAGAAGGGTTCGTCGAGGATGAGCACCTCGGGGTCGTGCACGAGCGCGGCGGCGATCTGGGCGCGCTGCTGGTTGCCGAGCGAGAGCGACTCGATCGTGTCGTGCAGCCGCTCGCCGAGGCCGAGCTCGGTGAGCAGCGCCTCGCCGCGGGCCGTCGCCTCCGACTTGCCGAACCCGTGCAGCCGGGCGAGGTACGCGACCTGCTCGAGCACCCTCATCTTCGGATACAGGCCGCGCTCCTCCGGCATGTAGCCGAAGTGGCGGCGGTCGGCGGCCGCGACGTCGTGCCCGCCCAGGCGCACCGCGCCGCCGTCGGCGCCGAGCACGCCCAGCACGATCCGCATCGTCGTGGTCTTGCCGGCGCCGTTGCCGCCGACGAAGCCCGTGAGCCGGCCCGGCTCGACGCGGAACGAGACGTCGTCGAGCACGCGCCGGGATCCGTAGCTCTTGGTGAGGCCCTCGAGCTCGAGCAGGCCCGTGGTCGTGGTCTCGGCCCCGCTGCGGGGGAGCACTGTGGTCACTTCGTCTCACTCCGTTCGCTCAGTACGACGTTCGCTCAGTACGACGCATGGCTCCACGGTATTCAGCGCCAGCCCGTCGGGGATCCCCCCTGCGGCGGATCCTTGTGGCGGATCCCTGTGGCGGATCCCTGCCCCGCTCGCTCCATCGCCCGGGGGCTCCGCCCGCGGGTTCCATCTCCGAGTCGTCCCCGTGAGCGGAGCCTATGGCGTGCGCTTACGGGGACGACCGCGGGTTGGGGTGCTCCACCTCTCGAGTCGTCCCTCTGAGCGGGCCCTATGGCGTGCGCTCACAGGGACGACCCGGGAATGGGTCAGCCCGGGAATGGGTCAGCCCGGGGATGGGCTGGCCCCCGAGGTGCGGTGTTCCTCGCCTTTCGGGTCGTCCCCGTGAGCGGAGCCTATGGCGTGCGCTCACAGGGACGACCCTGGTTTGGACGCCCCCACCTTTCGGGTCGTCCCTGTCAGCGGAGCCCATAGCGTGCGCTCGCGGGGACGACTCGAAAAGAAAGGGCAGAGAAGGGGGAAGAGGGACAAGCGGGAGGGCGGGGTCAGCGCCGGCCGAGGGCAGGGCTCAGCGTCGTCCGAGGTGCAGCACGGCGCGGACGAGCAGGCCGGCGAGCAGCGCCCAGAACGCGGCGCTGACACCCCAGAACGCCATGCCGCTCGCGGCGACGAGGAAGGTCACCACGGCCGGGGTGCGCTCGCCCGGGTCGTCGATCGCCTGCTGCACGGCGGATCCGAACGCGCCGAACAGGGCGAGCCCGGCGACGGCCGGGATCACCGCGGCCGGGGCGAGCACCACGAGCGCGGCGAACGCGGCCGAGAAGCCGCCCAGCACCAGGTACGACACCCCGGTCGAGACGCCGGCGATCCAGCGGCGCTTCGGATCCGGTTCCGCGTCGGGTGCCGCGGCGAGGGCGGCGCTGATCGCGGCGAGGTTGATCGCGTGTCCGCCCGCCGGGGCGCCGAGGGCGCTGCCGATGCCGGTCGCGAGCATCGCCGGACGCCACGGCACCTCATAGCCGAAGCTGCGCATGACGGCCACGCCGGGCACGTTCTGCGATGCCATGGTGACGATGAACAACGGCAGTGCGATGCCGACGAGCGCCCCGACCGTGAGCGTCGGCATCGTGAACTCGAGGTGCGGCAGCAGCGCGATCGGATCCAGCGCGGCCGGATCCAGGCCGGATCCCGAGCCCGTCCCGGTCCGGGAGCCCGTGGAACCGCCGCCGGTCACGATCCCGACGACGATGACGACGGTCGCGGCGAGGAACGCGAGCGGCACCGCCCACCGGGGCGCGAGCCGGGCGAACACCAGCCAGGTCAGCACCACGGGGATCACGCCCCACGGGTTCTTCCCGAGCCCGGCGATCGGGGCGAGGCACAGCGGCAGCAGCACGCCCGCGAGCATCGCCTGCGCGATCGACGGCGGGATCGCCGCGATCAGGGATCCGATCTGCGGCACGAGGGCCGTGAGCAGGATGAGTCCTGCGACGATGAGGAACGCGCCGACCGCCGCCGGCCAGCCTCCTTCGATCGCGCCGGAGGCGGCGAGCAGCGCGGCGCCGGGCGTCGACCATGCCGAGGTGATCGGCATGCGGTACCGCCAGGCCAGCACGATGCAGGCGACGCCCATCGTGAGGCTCAGCGCGAGCAGCCCGCTCGCGGCCTGGGGATGGGTGGCGCCGACCGCCGTGAGGCCCGTGAGCACGACGGCGAACGAGCTCGTGAACCCGACGAGCGCCGTGACGACCCCGGCCATGAGGGGGCGGGACAGCGAGGTGCGCGGGCGGGGTGCCGGAGGGATCGCGATTTCGGCCATGCGGAGAGGGTAGCGGGGGATCGGCTCGGCCAGGGCTCGGAGGGGGAAGTGTCCGTGCCCCGAGGCGGGCTTGCGCGTGGCCTGCTCAGCGGTCGATCGTCTTCACGGGAGAAGCTTCCAGCCGAGACGGCGTGAGGCCGTCTTGTCGAACGTGACGCTCGTGATGACGCCGAACTGCTCGAATGCGGAGTGGATGAGCGCGTCGGCGAAGTCCGCACCATTCTCCGCGAGTTCCAGCGCTCGTACTGCCCCTTCGTCGTCGTCGAACTCGAGCACATCGGCTTCGAGCAGTTTCCGGATGGCGTCGAGGCAATCGGTGACAGGCAGCCGGTATCGCCGGCGAAGCAGCCAGTACACCTCGGCGAGCGTGACACTGGTGACGAAACCGGGGTTCTCTTCCGACAGGGACTCGAGCAGCCCGGCGGCGGCCGCATGCTGCGCTTCGTCATCGCGGACCATGTAGCGCACGATCACGTTGGTGTCGATGCCGGTCAGCGACGCCGCCAGTCCGATCCGGCTCATTCCAGCCCTGCCATGCCGCTCTCGGCTGCGGCGTCGGCGATCGCGTCGTTCATCTCCTCGATCGTCATCGGTTTCCGATCGGGGTCGTACAGCATGCCGCTGAGCGCCCTGATGTCGCCGTTGCGCGGCATGAGGACGATGCGTGAGCCGGCGAGGGCCGTGAACAGGACCTTGTCTCCGGCTTCCAGTCCGACGCGATCCCGGATCTCCTTGGGGATCGTGATCTGGCCTTTGCTGGTGAGCGTGGCGTACGGCATGACCTTCTCCTTCCCGATCGGCCTATTCTCCCTGGGAAAGGCGTTGAGGTCCAGAACAAGGGGAAGGCCGAGAAAGTAAGGATCTAGGTCAGCCCCAGCCGGTGCGCCAGCACGACGGCCTGCACGCGGTCGCGCGCGCCGAGCTTCTGCAGGATCCGCGACACGTGCGTCTTCACCGTCGCCTCGCCGATGAACAGCGCGCTCGCGATCTCGGCGTTGCTCCACGCCTCGGCGACGAGGCGCAGCACCTCCGCCTCCCGCTCGGTGAGCGACTCGGGCAGTTCCGCGCGGGGGAGGGCGGTGGATCCGGTCGCCGGTCCGGACCCGCCCGCGGGATCGGATCCCCCCGCGGGACGGGATCCCCCCGCGGGATGGAATCCGCCCGCGGGACCGGACCCGCCCGCAGCGTGCGCACTCGGCGCGGCCGTCCCCGCCGTCCGCGCCGCGAAGCGCTGCAGCACGCGTCGGGTCACCTCGGGCGCGAGCATGCCGTCGCCGGCCGCCAGAGCGCGCACGGCCGCGACGAGCTCCTCGGGGCCGGCGTTCTTCAGCAGGAAGCCGCTCGCGCCGGCGTCCAGCGCGTCGAACAGGTAGTCGTCGCGGTCGAAGGTCGTCACGATCGCGATCGACGCGCGGATCCGTCCCTCCGCCCTGATCCGCCGGGTCGCCTCGAGCCCGTCCGTGTCGGGCATCTGCACGTCCATCGTGATGACGTCCGGCAGCAGGGATCCGGCCAGGTCGACGGCCTCGGATCCGGTGCCGGCCTCGCCGACCACCTCGATGTCGGGCTGCAGGTCGAGGATCGTGCGGAACCCCGCGCGGAGCATGGCGTGGTCGTCGACGATCAGCACGCGGGTCGGCGCGGTCACGTGGTGGCCTCCTCGAGCGGTCCGGGCGCCGGCCGAGTCCCGGGCGGTCGGGTCGCGGGCACGGGCAGCGTCGCGCGAACCCGGAACCCGCCCGTCGGCCGGGCCACGAGCTCGATCGTGCCGCCGGACGCGGTCGCCCGCTCGCGCATGCCGAGCAGGCCGAGTCCGGGCCGGAGCCCCGCGACGACCCGTCCCGTGTTCACGACCTCGAGCTCGACGGATCCCGGCTCGTAGCGGATCCGCACGTCCGCCTCCGCGCCCGGGCCGGCATGGCGGCGCGCGTTCGTGAGCGACTCCTGCGCGATCCGGTACAGGTTGACGGCGGTCACGCGCGGCACCGGGACCGGGGCGCCGACCACCTGCAGCCGCGTGGGCAGGCCTGCCGCCGTCGACGCCGCGGCGAGCTCGGCGATGTCGTCGACCTGCACCGTGGAGGCTCCCTCGTCGCTGCCGCCGGGCGCCCGCAGCGTGTCGAGCAGCTGGTGGAAGTCGCGGATCGCATCGCGGGCCGCGGTCTCGATGCCGGCCACGATCGCGGCGGCCGCCCGCGGATCCTGCGGGATCATCATGCGCGCGGCGCCCGCCTGCACGCCCATGACCGAGACGTGGTGCGCGACCACGTCGTGCAGCTCGCGGGCGATGCGCACCCGGTCCAGCGCGACGGCCTGGGCGGCGCTGAGCGCGCGCTCGCGTTCGAGCTCGGCCGTGCGCTGTTCCAGCGCGGCGCGCTCCCGGGCGGCGCTCCAGCTGCGCTCGCCGAAGTAGTAGGCGCCGCCGAAGTACAGCACGTTCAGCAGCACCTGCAGCATGAGGAACGCCACGAGCGGGGAGAACATCCCGGCCACCACATCCGCCTTGTGCGCCTGGTCGATCGCCTGCCGGTACATCTCGATGACGAGCCACACGGCCATCACGACGATGATCCCCGCGCGCACCAGGAACGCCCGGCGGCGGGAGCTCATCCAGGCGCCCACCGTGTAGAGCCCGATGAACATCGCGATGTTGCCGGCGTAGATCTCCGGGACGTGCAGCGAGGTCGCCGCCACGAACGCGAGCGACACCACGACCGCGACCGCGGCCGGCCATCTCCGCCGCACCGCGAGCGCCGTGGAGATCACGACGACGTACGGAATCGCCGTCCACAGCTCGGCCTGCTCGGCGCCGTAGACCTTCGCGATCGAGGAGAGCCCGGCGCTGAGGATCCCGCCCACGAGCACGACGCCCGCCAGGAGCACGTCCTGACGCAGATCGCGCGCGGTCGGGGTGCGGGTGAACGGCGGCATCCCCCCACCGTAGGGCGGGCATCCCCGGCTGACATCCCCCGCACGGCGGATGCGCCGGACGGTGCCCGGGCCATCCCCCGTTTCGAAGCGCGCAGTTGGCGGCTCTCCCGGTCAGAAAGCAGCCATTCGCGCGCTTCGAAACCGGGGGCCGGCCGAAACCGGGGCCGGCCGAAACCGGGGCCGGTCGAAACCGGGGCCGAGGGAAACCGCGGCAGGGCGGGTGTCAGACTGGGGCGGTGACCTCGCCTTCGCCGGCACAGCCGCGCCCGCGTCTCGCCCCGCTGTACCTCGCCGGTTTCACGACCGCCTTCGGCGCGCACGGGATCGCCGCCGCCCTCGGCGCGGAGACCGAGGAGATCGGCTGGTCCCTGCTCGCGTTCGGCTTCACGCTCGCGCTGTACGACCTGGCCGAGGTGCTGCTCAAGCCCGTGTTCGGCGCGCTCAGCGATCGGATCGGCGTGCGGCCCGTGATCGTCGCGGGACTGCTCGGGTTCGCCGTGTTCTCCCTCGTGGGCGCACTCGTGCCGGGCGCGGTCGGGCTCGTCGTGGCGCGGTTCGGTCAGGGGGCGGCGGCCTCGGCGTTCTCCCCGGCCTCGTCCGCGGCGGTCGCACGGCTCGCGGACGACGCCTCACGCGGTCGCTACTTCGGGCGCTACGGATCCTGGAAGGGCCTCGGCTACGCGCTGGGTCCGCTGCTCGGTGCGGGACTGGTCGTCTGGGCAGGGCTCCCCGCCCTGTTCTGGGCGCTCGCCGCGGTGGCACTGGTCGCCGCCGCCTGGGTGCGGTTCGGCGTGTCGGCGGTGCCGGTGCTGCCCCGCAAGCGCGTGACCGTCGCGGATCTCGCGCGGGAACTCACCGCGCCCGGGTTCCTCGTGCCGACCCTCGTGCTCGCCGCGACGACCGGCGGCCTCGCGGTGGCGGTCGGCTTCCTCCCGCTGCTCGGCCGCGCCGGCGGCATCGGCACGGTCGGCAGCATGGCGCTCGTCACGGTGCTGGCCGTCGTCAGCAGCGTCGTGCAGCCGCTCGCCGGAACCCTGCACGACCGCGGCCGCCTGCCGGTGCGGCTCGGCGCGGTCGGCGGGCTGGCGCTGCTGGCGGCGGGGATCCTGGTCGCGGGGCTCTGGCCCGTGCTGCCGACGCTCCTCGTCGCGGCCGTGCTGATCGGCGCGGGCGTGGGGCTGGCGACGCCCGTGGCGTTCTCGTACCTGGCCGCGTCCACGCCGCCGGAGCGGATGGGGCGCACGATGGGATCCGCGGAGCTGGGGCGCGAACTCGGCGACGCCGGAGGACCGCTCGTCGCCGGTGCCGTGGCCACCGCGACGCTCCCCGGCGTGGGGCTCGTCGTCGTGGCGGGGCTCACCGCCGGTGCCGGGGCGCTCGCCGTGCTGGGTCTGCGCACGCCGCGGGAGCGCTGACCGGATCCGGAAGCGGGATGGATCCGAAAGCGGGATGGATCCGAAAGCGGGATGGATCCGACGGCGGGACGGGCCCGACCGGATCCGAGATCGTACTTGCTATTGACAAGCATGCTTGTAAAAAGCAAGCTATCCTCAACGGGTCCGGCGGCGGACCCACCGACAGAGGAGTCATCGTGACCAACGTCTTCATCAGCCTGCCCACGTCCGACCTCGAGCGCGCGCACACCTTCTACACCGCGCTCGGCTGCGAGGTGCGGCCGGAGTTCTCCGACGAGAACGGCACCTGCTTCGCCTGGGACGACAACGTCTTCCTGATGGTGATCACCCGGGAGTTCTTCGCGACCTTCACCGACAAGCCGATCGTGGATCCGAACTCCGCCGCGCAGGTCTCGATCAACTTCTCCCGCGACTCGCGCGAAGACGTCGACGCCATCGTGACCAAGGGCCTCGCCGCGGGCGGCGCCGAGCCCAAGCCCGCGCAGGACTACGGCTTCATGTACATGCGCGACCTGGACGACCCCGACGGCAATTCGCTCGGCTTCCTGTACTCGGTGCCGGAAGGGCAGGAGCAGGACTCCGACGTCACGGTCGCCGCGACCGCGTGACCGGAGAGCCGTTCTGATGCGAAGGTCTCCGCAGGGCGTCGAATTCCACCTGTCCTCGAACCGGCATCGGGCAGGGGCCTGCTGACGTGGCTGCGCGGAGCTACGGCCAGTACTGCGGGGTCACCACCGCGGTCGAGCTGATCGGGGAGCGCTGGGCGCTGCTCATCGTGCGTGACCTGCTCGTCGGGCCGCGGCGCTACACCGACCTGAAGCAGGGACTGCCGCGGATCCCCACGAACATCCTGTCCACCCGGCTCAAGGAGCTGCAGGAGGGCGGGGTCGTGCGCCGGGTGCCGCTGCACGGCTGCGGTCTCGTGTATGAGCTGACACCGTACGGCGCGGCGCTGGAGCCGATCGTCCTCGCGCTCGGGCGATGGGGCTTCCAGGCCATGGGCGACCCGGACGAGGGTGATCTCGTCACACCGGATTCGCTCACGATGGCGCTGCGCACCGCGTTCCGCGCCGACCATGCACAGGACCTCGACGTCGAGCTGCACGTCGGCGACGTCGCTCTGCGCACGATCGTCCATGACGGCGGGCTGACGGTCGCGCAGCTCGCGCCGCCCGCCCCGCCCGTCGGCGGCGTGCTTCCGCCGGGCGATCCCGAGGCCGTGCTCGTCGCGGGTCCGGGCATCCGGCGCCTCATCGGGGGCGAGGTCTCGCCGGCCGAGGCGGTCGCGCAGGACCTCGTCGCCGTGGTGCGCGGCGACGAGCGGATCCTGGCCGTGTTCGCGCAGACCTTCCATATCCCCCGGCTCGCGGCGTAGCGTCGCCGAGGGGCGGGTCCGTCGGCCGCTTGCCCTGAACCTGCCCAAGGGCCGATCCACGAAGGAGCACACCATGACCGGACGCATCATCATCGACCTGTTCATGACGCTCGACGGCGTCGCCCAGGCGCCGGGTGGACCAGAGGAGGACACCAGCGACGGCTTCCGCTTCGGGGGCTGGCAGGCGACGCTGCCCAGCGAGGCCGTCATGCGCAGCGTGACCGAGGGCATGGAGACCCTCGACGCGCTGCTGCTGGGGCGGCGCACCTACGACATCTTCGCCGGCTACTGGCCGGAGCACACCACCGGGCCGGAGGGGTTCATCGGGCAGCTCTTCAACCGGGTGCCGAAGTACGTGGCGTCCCGCGACGCCGGCATCGAGCTCGACTGGCAGGGCAGCACCCGGGTCGGCGCGGATCTGGCCGCGGAGATCGCGGACCTGCGTGCGAACCACCGGGACGTGCATGTGATCGGCAGCGTCGACCTCGTGCAGACCCTGCTCGCCGAGCAGCTCTACGACGAACTGCAGCTCTGGGTGTATCCGATCGTGCTCGGCCAGGGCAAGAAGGTCTTCCCCGACGGCGCCCGCCCCGCGAACATGCGGCTCGTGCACGCCGAGTCGGGCGACGGCGGCACGCTTCTGCTGCGCTACGCCCCGCTGCCGGGGGAGCCCACCACCGGCACGATGTGAGAGTGGGGCGCGGCGCCTCGGCCGGCCCTGGTTCGCACGTTCACCCTCTCTGGGCGCCTCTGCCCCTCTGATGGACGACGCTGCAAGAGGAGCATCGGCACTGAGACGGACGAACGCGCAGACCGGATCCGGATCTCGTCCCGAGAGACGCGACGAGGCTCCGCAGCCAAGTAGTACGCTTTCCGGTACATGAGGAGGTGTCATGTCTGCGATTTCGGCGACCGAGGCTCGGAAGGGGCTGTTCGGGCTCATCCAGCGTGTGAACGACGATCACGTGCCCGTCGAAGTCGTCTCGAAGCGCGGCAACGCGGTCATACTGTCGAAGGCTGACTATGACGCCCTCACCGAGACGGCCTATCTGCTGCGCAACCCGGTCGGAGCCGCACGGCTGCTCGAGAGCATCGAGCGGGTGCGCCGCGGCGAGTTCGAGCCGCACGACCTCCTCGACGCGTGACGCGCACGCCGGCCTTCGACCCGCGAGGGTGGGAGGACTACGTGCACTGGCAAGGTCAGGATCGCAAGACGCTCACGCGCATCAACCAGCTCATCGCCGATGTGCTGCGTGATCCGTTCGACGGCATCGGCAAACCGGAACCGTTGAAGCATGTCTTGTCCGGTGCATGGTCGCGGCGTATCGATCAGACCCATCGCCTGGTCTACTACGTCACCGAGACGCACATCATCGTCCTGCAGGCCCGGGACTATTACTGACGTAGGCCGGATCCTCTTCACGGGGGCTCAGCCGGGCATCTTGCGCAGAGAGCCCAGTAAGCGCACGATGTCGGCGGCTCGCTGACCTTCGGACGCAGAGCCGAGCACCACGCCGATGATGCGCCGCGAGTCGTGCGCATCGCCCGGATGCAGCGGTGCGGAGAACAGGATGCAGTAGCCGGCGGCGTCGGTGTTGCCGGTCTTCAGCCCGTCGATGCCGGAGACGCCGAGCAGATCGTTCGTCCCGCGGAGCAGAGTCGTGCCGTCCTGCACGGATCCCTGCGCGACGAGCTCTCGGATCGTCGGATCCGCGTCCGCGAGGCGGCCGAGCTGCATCAGTGCTGTCGGCGTGCCGCGCGTCTGCGGAGAGGCTCCGGTCGCATCCGCGAGTTCGATACCGGTGATGCGCTTGGCATGCAGCCACTCCCGTGCGGCCTGCAGATAGGCGAGCTCGCCGCCGAAGATGCGATCGACGAGCGAGAGGGTGTGATTGTTCGACGACAGGACCAGGCTGCGCGCGAGCAGGTCGCGCGTGCTCAGCTGCTGTCCGGCTTCGACCGGGGCGGTCTGCAGTCCGCGCGCCTGCTGGTCCTGGAACAGCTGTACATCCTGTTCCGTCATCGGGAACATCGGACCGGGCTGCCCGGGAGCGAGTGGCACCCGCTGCAGCACCACGAGCGCGGTCACGAGCTTGGCGATGCTGCCGATCGGGCGCGGCTGGTCGGCACCGGATCCGTGCAGCTCCTCGGTGCCGATCGAGGCGGCGGCAGCGGTCGCCGGCCACCGCACCGACGCGCTCGCGTCACCCGGGGAGCCGGCGAGCAATGCGCTGGTCGCACCGATGCCGACGACGGCTCCGAGCGCGATCAGGGCGATGACGATGATCGTGGTGCGACGGCGCGGTGCGCGCGACGGCGCGGATTCGGGTATGGAAGACATGGATCCTCTGTGGTCGGGTGCGAGTTCCATCGTCGTTCACCGGCTTCTCCTCCTCCGGCGATGTCCGGGCCGCTTCTTTTCGGATTTTCCGGATTCTTCCGATCGATCAGGATCGGCGATGACGCGGTGCGCGGGTCCGCCAATCTGAAGCCCGGAACAGTGGTGCGCCGTGGGGGTGCGCCGGTTCCCGACCCGGAAGGCCCGATTCATGTCCCGATCACGCACGGCTGTCAGCCGCGTGCTCCGCATCGCCACGGCATCATTGGCAGCCCTCGTGCTGACACTGTCGGGGTCGCTGGCGGCGTCCGCAGCGGAGACGCCGACACCGACCGTCTCGCCCACGACGGCGACCGTATCCGGCACGGTGAGTGCCGAAGGTGACGGATCGCCTATCGCAGGAGCGAGCATCGTCGTGCTGGATGCCACCGGCACCGAGGCCGCGAATGCGACGACCGCCGCGACGGGCGCGTACACGGTGGCCGGCCTCGCAGCTGGCGACTACACGGTCTCGGTCGAGGCGACATCGTTCGCGCCGCGCTTCTGGCCGGCCGCCGACACGGCCGCGCAGGCAGAGAAGCTCACGGTCGCGGCGGGCGAGAGCCGTACTGGCGTGGATGTGATGCTGGCCTCGATCGCGACGACGGCCCCAGTGGCTGAGGCGCCGTTGACGGATCCCGGGGAGGCGGCCGCTCCTCTGCAGACCACGGATCCGCCATCGCCCGCCTCGGATGCGGTGGAGACGACGGCGCCCAGCGTGGCGCCCGAGACGCCGAGGGCACCGGCGATTGCTGCGCAGACGGTGCAAGCGGCGGAAACGGCGACCGGGTCGATCGCCGGCCGGGTGACGCAGGGGGCCGACGGCGCACCAATCGCCGGGGCATGGGTGTACGTGCGGAGCAACAACGGCAACCCGGGATCCAACGGAGCGACGACGGCCGCGGACGGGACCTACCTGATCTCAGGGCTTGCGGACGGGGACTATGTCGTCGCCTTCACAGGCCCGCCCCCGGCCTCAGCAGCTTCGAGTTCGTACAACTTTCACTGCACGTGGAGCAGCGCGGGTTGTGAGGGAACCCCGGAGTGGGTCTCGGTAGTCGGAGGCGCTGCCACGCAGCACATCGACCTCGTGCTTCCGGCACCGGGTACCGTGACAGGGATCGTGACATCGGCGAGCGATGGAAAGCCGCTCGCCGATGTCGGGGTGTCTGCTTACTCGGCTTCCGGAGGAAACGCCTATACCTCGACCTCGGCCGATGGCCGCTATGCGCTGTCCGGACTGTTCCCGGCGACTGACTACCGGGTCTGTTTCTCACCCTCGGATTCATCGTTCGCACCCCAGTGCTGGCAGGTCGCGGCCGGGGCATCGACTGCGACTCCGGTCGCCGTCGCGCCAGCGCAGATGGTCGGCGGTATCGACGCCAGTCTGGCGGCGAGCGGCTCCATAGCCGGTCACGTCGTGGATGATGCGACCGGTGCTGCGCCCTCCGTTGACATCGTGGTCGTAGCCACCGGGCAAGCCGGTGCCTTCCAAGCCTTCACCGATGCCAATGGGGACTACATCATTCACGCTCCCGCTGGAACTTACACAGTCGTGTTCTTCCCTGGCTCCGGGCCGAGCTACGGTAGGCAGTACTGGAACAACGTGGTCACGGCCGCTGCAGCGGCGCCTGTCACAGTCCGCGCGGGCGGCATCACCAGCGGCATCGATGCGCGCATGCTGAAACCGACCACGATCAGCGGACACTTGCTCGGCCTTTCGAGCGCGTCCGGAGGGCATGTCTCGGCATTTACAGCCAGCGGTCAGAATGCAGGTATGGCTAGGGTCATGCCCGGAAGCGATGGCGCCTACTCGATGGAAGTGATAGATGGGTCCGGGGCTCTCACGTTGCAGGCGGTAGATGACAGCGGCATGCTCGCGCCTCAGTACTACCGAAACACCACGAGCGTGGATGCCGCGACGCCGGTGACGATCGGTCGTGCACAGACGCTTACAGGGATTGACTTCACTCTGACCGCTCTTGCTGTAACAGCCGGTGGCAGCGTGACCTCGACCACACCCCTCGACCCGACCTCCCCGTGGGCGACGATCGCTGCCTACCAATGGGGTGCCGACTCCGCGTGGCATGAGGCCGCACGGATCACGGGGTGGGGCAGCTACGCGTTCGGAACCAATCAACGGGTGAGTGGCTGGGGCAACTCTTCGCTCGCTGCCGGCACCTACACCGTCGGCTTCGAGGCAACCGGCTTCTGCACGCAGTACTTCGACGCGAAGGCTTCGCTCGACGCCGCCGAGCGGTTCACGCTCGCCGCGGGTGACACCAAGACCGGAGTGAACGCGGTGCTGTCGAAGGATTGCGTGCAGCCTGCGGTGACCGCCGGTTCGCCGGCCCTCGGTGGCACGGCCGAGGTTGGTCAGACCCTGACCGTGAACCCGGGCGACTGGCAGCCGGCCCCGGTGGGACTGACGTACCAGTGGCTCGCCGACGGATCGCCGATCCCGGGTGCCACGGGCACCACGCTCGCCCTCACCGACGTGCTGCTCGGCAAGACGATCACCGTGACCGCGACGGGATCCCGCCCCGGCTACACGTCCACGTCGGCGACGAGCCCCGCCGCGGGTCCGGTCGCTCCTGCGCCGCTGAAGTCGATGACTCCGGGCACGCCGACGGTCACCGGATCAAACATTGCGGGCTCGACCCTCACCGCGCACCCTGGCACGTGGACGCCGTCTGACGCGGCGTTCGGGTATCAGTGGCTGGCGGACGGCGCGCCGATCGCGGCGGCGACCGCATCGACGTTCGTTCCGGGTGCGACCGAGGTCGGCAAGAAGATCGCCGTCACCGTCACCGGAACGAAGGCAGGGTATGTGGACACCGGTGCGACCAGCACCGCGGTCGGCCCCATCACCGCCGTGCCGCTGAAGCCGATGACGCCGGGCACCCCGACGATCAGCGGCACCACGAAGGTCGGTGAGACCCTCACCGCTGCTCCTGGCACGTGGACTCCGGACACCGCGTCCTTCACGTACCAGTGGTTCGCGGACGGTGCCCCGATCGCGGGAGCGACGGGATCGACCCTCGTGCTGGATCCGTCGACGGCGGGCAAGACCGTCACGGTGACGGTGCGCGGCGCAGCGGACGGATACGACCCGGCTGCGGCGACCTCTGCCGGCGTCGGCCCGGTCACCAACGGAACCCTGACGTCGGCCGTGCCGACGGTTGCGGGGACGGCGCAGGTTGGACAGTCCCTGACCGCGAACCCGGGCGACTGGGGCCCGCAACCGGTGCAGCTCACGTACCAGTGGTCTGTAGACGGCGCCCCCGTCGGCGGTGCGACTGGCTCGATGTTCACGCCCGACGCGACCACGGCCGGCAAGACCGTGACGGTGACGGTCACCGGGGTCCGCGACGGATACGACACCGCGTCGCGTGCCAGCAATCCGACCACAGCCGTGATCCGCGGCGCCCTCTCCGCCGGGCAGCCGACCGTGAGCGGCACCCCCGTGGTCGGCACCCCGCTGACGGTCGCCCCGGGCACCTGGGGGCCGGAGCCGGTCGCCCTCGCCTATCAGTGGATCGTGGACGGTCAGCCGGTCGACGGCGCCACCGGGACATCGTTCACGCCCACGCCCGAGCAGGTCGGCAAGCCGCTCAGTGTGACCGTGACCGGCACCCGCGACGGCTACGATCCGGCCGCGAAGACCGTGTCGGTCGGCATGATCGCCCCCGCCCTGGCGCTCTCGGCGAGCCAGACCGGACCGGGCGCCACCGTCACGGTGACGGGCTCGGACTTCGGCCCGAACGAGGAGGTCGTGCTCGAGCTGCACTCCACGGTGTACCCGCTCGGCACGGCGAAGACCGACGCGAAGGGGGCGTTCTCCGCGCAGGTCACGCTCCCTGCCGACGTTACCGGCGACCACCACATCGTCGCCACGGGCAAGACCAGCGGGCGGGTCGGGCAAGCCGCGATCGCGATCGCGGCGCCGGCCGGCAACGGGGGTGACGGCGGCGGCGGATTGTCGGGGAGCGGATCGTCGGGGAGCGGATCCTCGGGCGGGCTCGCCCGCACGGGATCCGAGATCCCGCTCGCGGCACTGGTGCTCGCATTGCTCCTGGTCACGGTGGGCGGCGTGCTCGCCTGGCGCCGGAGGGAGGCCCGCTGAGCGCGAAGCGAGGCAAGAAGGAGGGGCGGGTGCACGGCGCCCGCCCCTCCTCGGCGCTTTCGCGGAGCGGCGCGGCGGGTCGTCCGGCGCGGCCCGCGTCTGCCTCGCGTTCTGGGCCGACCGCATCCGCGGCCGATGGGCCGCCCGCGGCATCGGTTCGCCCGGCTACGCTTGGCGTGGTCGCGGCCTGGCTGCTCGCGCTCGCCCCGATCGCGATCTTCCCCGGCGCATACGACCGCTGGGGCTGGGCGACGCTGCTGTTCGCGCTGACCGGCGCGATCCTTGCGCTCCTCGCGCGCCCGTGCGGGCGACTGCCGCGGTGGACCCTGTGCGCAATCCTCGCCGTCGTCGTGATCCTGACCGTCTCGGCGTTGACCGGCGCGGCACCGCTCGCGCAGCTGCTGGGGCGCTCGCCGCGGTACGAGGGCGCGATCACGCTCGTCGTGCTCATCGGCGCCGGGGCCGCGGGTGCGCGTCTGTTCGGGCCCGGGGGCTCCCGCCGGGAGCGGAATGCCCTGCTGCGCGGGCTCACCGTCTCGACCGCGCTGCTGGCCTTCATCGCGGTTCTGGAATCCTTCGGCCTGCGCCCGCTGGACAGTGACCTGGAGCGGCCCGGATCCCTCGCCGGCAACGCGACGGATCAGGGCATCCTCGGCGTGATCGCCGTTGCCGTGCTCGGAGCCGTGCTGCTCCACGGACGCGTGCACAACCCCGGGCTGCACCCTGCCTGGCCGATCGCCGGGGTGGTCACCGGAGTCGTGGCGGTCGCGACGTCGAACTCGCGGGCCGCGATCATCGCGCTTGTGATCGTCGGACTCGGCCTTGGCGCGATGGCGGTGCTCGGTGCCCGCTCCCGCCGCGCCGCGGTGCTGTGGAGCGCCGCGGCCGGAGCGGTTGCATTCGGAATCGTTGTCGCCGTGCCGCTCACCCGGGATCGGCTGTTCGGCACCAGCGCGTTCGCCCAGCAGACGATCGGTGACCGCGTGATCATCTGGGGCGACGCGTGGCGGGTGTTCCTCGCCGCGCCGGTGCTCGGCGTCGGTCCGAACGGCTTCATGGACGCCGTGACGCCGCTGTTCGGCGACGGCTGGTTCGCCCGCGCACGGGTCGGATCCATCCTCGACTCTCCGCACAACATCGTGCTGCAGGCCGCGGTCATCGGAGGGATCCTCGGGTTGCTCGCCGCGGGCGTGCTGGTGCTCGGCGGCGTGATCGCGGGGGTGCGTAGGATCCGGACCGCGGAGGGCGACCGGCGGGGGATCATGGTCGGCGCGCTGCTCGCCGTGGCTGGGGCGGGCGCCGCGCTGCTCACGCACGTCACGTCGCCGGTGACGCTGGTGCCGCTTGCTGTGCTGTTCGGCCCGCTGGTGTCGACATCGCCTCGGGAGGCCGGCGAGCGCGCGATCGGCCGCGCCATGTCGATCGGGCGGATCGCGGCCGTGGCGGCACTCGCGATCTGGACCGTGTTCGTCACGGTGTGCGCCGTCGCCGATGTGCGGCTCGAGGAGGGGTGGGTGCGGGCCGTGCGGGGCGACGTGAGCGGGGCCGATGCGTCGTTCCACGCGGCAGCCGCACTGCGCCCCTGGGACCCGGACATCGCGATCCTCGCCGCGCAGACCTTGGGCGCCGCGCAGGACAACGGGATCGCGGGAGGCGCCGACCTTGCCGAACCCTGGGCGCGATCGGCGATCGCCGCTCTGCCAGGATCCGCACAGGCGCAGTTCATCGGCGGCATGGTCGCCATGCTCCGTCATGACGCGCCTGCCGCAGAGACCCGGCTGAGCGCCGCGGTGCGGCTGATGCCGGCGGATCCGCGAGCCCATCACGAACTGGGAATACTTCGCCTGGTCACCGGGAACCTCGCAGAGGCTCGGACCGAGCTCGAGAGGGCGACGGCGCTCGATCCGAGTGCGACGTCGAGCTGGAAGGCGCTGGCGGACGTCTGCCGACGGCTCGACGATGCCACCTGCGCGGCCACTGCGGAAAGCAGGACCGCAACCGGCTGACCCGGCGTCTCTGCGCGATGTTCGAGGGGAGCCTTCGAACAACTCGAATATTCCGAATCCGCTGTCTGGCCGGGGAATGCTGGGATGTGGCCACGGGGGCCATGAGATCGCCGCTATTCTGTTCCGCAAGCCACCTCCGCTGTCTGGGCTTCCGAAAGACCCATTTCGAAAGTTCGAAGCCCCCGATCACCCTGCGAGCTCGAGCAGAAGGTATCGATATGTCGACTGCCGCAGACACCGGGCAGCGGCCCGCGAATGAACAGGATTCGCTTGCCGCCTTCGCCGCAGCCCTCCGTGACCTCCGGCGCGAGGCGGGTGATCCGACTCTTGCCGCGCTGAGCGCGCGCACCGGATATCCAAGAGCGTCATCTCCGTGGCGTTCTCAGGGCGGGGCTGCCGACCGAGCGCACCGTACTGGTCCTGGTCCGTGAGCTCGGCGGCGACCAGGTCGAGTGGCGAGCACGCCGGGAGGCGTTGAACCCGCGCAAGGCGATCGAGACGTCCGACCCGGCGAGTACCGGGGGTGCCGAGGCCCCGGCACCCTCAGATGCGCACCGTCGCTTCACCCTGCTGCAGCTGGGCATTGTCGCCCTCATCGCCGTGGTTCTCACGGCCCTTGTCATGAGCCTGATCTGGGGAGCGTCCGGCTCGGGAGCGAGTGCCGACGTCGGGACGCCCGAGAACTCGGCAGGCCCGTACTTCGCTCCCGTGTGAAACGGGGGTTCTGCGGCGGATCCGGAAAAGTCGAACGCTTCGAATCCGCGATTTCCTGCGGATCTGCGTCTCCGTCAGCGCCTCGAGACGATACGCGGGAGGTGCTCGGATTATTCTGTTCGGCAACTGACTCCGTCCCCTTCCGGACGTTCGGACGACCCGTTCCGAACCTCGAAGAATCGCCCGTCCGCCGACGGTCCCTCATTACCCGACCCACCCGCGAGGAGGTGACATGACGACCGACACCGGATCGGATGCACCGGTGACGTCGCCACAGGACACGCTCACCGTGTTCGCCGAGGCACTGCGCGACTTGAGGCTCAAGGCCGGCAATCCCACGTTGGCGGCGCTCAGCGCCCGCACCGGCATCTCCAAGAGCGTGCTGTCCGTCGCCTTCAACGGCGGAGGACTGCCCACCGAGCGCACCGTGCTCGAGCTGGTCGGTGCGCTCGGCGGCGACCAGGCGGAGTGGCGGGCACGACGGGAGGCGCTGAACCCGCGCAAGGCGGTCGCGTCGTCTGGTGCCGCCGTGGCGGACCGCGGCGGTGCGGAAAGGGGCGACCCGAGCGCGCTGGGCACCGGAACCGGCGCGAGCCGTCGGTTCACGCTCCTGCAACTGGGTCTGGTCGCTCTCGTCGCCGTGGTCTTGTCGGCGGTCGTGACGAGTCTGATCTGGGGCGCTGTCGGCGCAGGACCGGGCGCGGCGCCGGGGCCGCCCGAGAACGCATCCGGACCGTATTTCACCGCGGCGAACGGTGTGGATCCGATGCGCACGAAGTGCAAGGACGACGCCGTCATCGCGGTCGACGAAGCGCGTTTCAACGGCCAGGTGCACATGCAGCTGCTCTACTCGAACAACTGCTTCGCTTCGTGGGGGCGTGTCACCCGTTACGACGGGGCGAGCAACGGGAACACGGTCAGCATGAAGATCTGGATCGAGAAGGATCCGAACGGCAAGAGGACGCAGCAACGCACCGGTCCGAACGCGCAGTCGGTGTACACCGACATGATCATCGAGCCGGATCCGAACATCCGCATCTGCGGTGTGGCGACGATCACGGCGGACGGCAAGACTCTTGAACTCGGTCCGCCGATATGCGGCTGAGCACCGGTCAGGAGCTCCGGCACTCGATACGGATGCAGGTCGGGAGAATCCTCGCGATCACCATGACGATCGTGCTGGCTGCGGGGCTCGCGCTCTGGGGCGCGTCCACGACGGTTCCGTTCTCCCGGACGGCGACGGCCGCGGATGGCAACGCGGGCTCCGACATCGGGGACGGACCGGATCCCGGGTGGGTTCCGTTCGGTCCGTTCCAGAAGCCGGCGGTGTTCGCTGACGAGGTCGGGATCACCGGGCCGTCCGTCGTGCGGATCCCGAGTGTGGGCATCGTCCGGCTGGAAGCGGCGGACTTCCTGCCGCAGATGATCCGCTACGCCCCCGACATGGAGATCCTGTCGCAGCAGTACACCTATGCGTTCGACGGGAGCCGGCCGCTCCTCGTCGCCGTCGTCGAGGTCGCCGAGAAGCTGCACTACCGGCGCCACGTCGATACCAAGCTCAGCACCTACGTACTCGGCCTCAGCCCGGAAGCCCGGCCCCGGGTGCTCACCACCTGGCCGCTGTATCGGCGAGGCGTCGAGCACACGGTCTCCCTCACCGGCCTCTCCGATGAGGGTGTGGTGGTGTTCTTCGTCGAGGGCATGCACGATGGTGTGAACGATGGCACGCGGATCGACGGGATCGACGTCGCACGCGGCACGGCGGTGTGGCGACTGCGCGGCGGGTTCCTCGGTGCGCACTCTCGGGGCGCGGGCGCGGGGGACGCGGAGTTCTACTCGGCCTCGGCCGCGGATGCCTGCGCGACCGAGGCCGAGCGGTTCCGCATCGCGAGCGGGGTCGTCACCACAGTGGAGGAATTTGCCGGTGGCATTCCCTGCCACCGCGCCGACGATCTGCGGTGAGGACGGACCCCGATCAGCCGTACGCCTTGCGCACGGAGCCGATCAGGCGCACCACGTCGGTCGCGCGCTGCGCCTCGGATGGCGATCCGAGCACCACTCCGACGATCCGACGGGTGTCGGCAGCGTCGTTCGGACGCAGCGGCGCCGAGAAGAGGATGCAGTATCCGGCCGCCCTCAGATGCAGATCGGATCGCCGAGATCGACGCTGGCACCGTCCAGGGTGATGGAGCCGGCCGCGCACAGCCGAGTCTGCGATGAGGGACGCACGACGAGGGTCGTATAGGCGCTCTGAACGCCGGGCTCGGTCGCGCTCTGCCGGTCCGGTCCGTTCGCCGCGGTCTCCGGGTAGATCGCGATCGTCACCGAGTTTCCCTCGGCCTTGCCGTCGTACCGGGTCACCCGGCCCCAGCCCGCATAGCACTTGTTCGACCAGATGATCTCGAGCTTGGTGTTGTCGGTCCGATTCTCGGCGGCGACCACCTTGGCGTCGTTGACGCACGGCGTGAGTGCCGGATCCACGCCGTTGGTGACGTTGATCTGCGCATGCTGGCTGACCGGCGCATCGAGGATCTCCTTCTTCGTCTGCGCCACGGCGTCGTCGCGGACCTGGTGGACGAGGGTGTCGGCGACCGCATAGCTGATGCCTCCCGCGGCGACGAGCCCCGCGACGAAAGCCGCGATGGCGAGCAGGACAGCGGTGCGGCGCCGCACGGAGGCGATCGGGTGTGCCGTGACGGTGCCGGTCTCGGCGCTTTCCGCGAAGAGGGATGCCTCCTCTTCGGTGCCGGCCGGCTGGTTGAGGGTGTCTCGTCGTGCGATCCACGGAACGGGATCCGCGTCGAGCGCGCGCACGATCCGATCCACGGTCCGCGCGGACGGCAGCTTCTGTCCTCGGAAGGCGTCCGAGATGACCGTCTTCGAGATGTTCGTCGTATGCTGCAGGCTGAACAGCGTCGGACTGCCGGCGCTCAAGCGAAGGGCGCGCAGATCGGCGGCGAAGCGTGTGATGGAGTCGTCGTTCGGTTCCGATTCCAAGGCCGGGGATGCGGGGATCTGGTCCGTCATGATCACTCCTGCGTGCGTGGTCGTGCGTGACCCGTTGTCGGGTAAGTCATATGTACCACCGGGGAATGTCCTGAACGGCTCTGATGACGGTCGCGGGGTTGCCGGAAAGAACGGGATCTTCCGTACTGGCGGAATCCGGAAGCCCGGGGTGCGGATGGATGCGAATCCGTCCGGAAGTTCCGGATCTTCCGTCCGGAGCGCTCCGGAATCCGTCCCCGCCGTAGTCTTCGATGGGTTCGACGAACTGGGGACGAAGATCCGGCTGCCGGGAGACGAGGCGCCGAGACAGGGGACGTCTCGGCGCCTCACGGCTCCTCGCGGAACGCCCCGCGTCCGGATGTGCTCCGGCGATCGCCGCGTGCGGGCGCTCCGCAGGTTTCGTCGCACGGACCGCGGTGCCTCCCCGCCTTCGACCGCGGGGCGCCCGCGGTGGCGTCAGCCCACGAGCACCCGCTCCAGCACGACCGCCACGCCGTCCTCGGCGTTCGAGGCGGTGACCTCGTCCGCGGCGGCGAGGGCCTCGGGCTCGGCGTTCGCCATCGCGACGCCGTGGCCGGCCCAGCGCAGCAACTCCACGTCGTTCAGGGCGTCGCCGAAGGCGAGCACCTCGGTGCGGTCGATGCCGAACTCGGCGCAGAGCCGCTCGAGGCCGGTGGCCTTGGTGACGCCCTCGGCCATCACCTCGACGAACGGTGCGCCGGACAGCGTGGCCGCGAAGCCGGCCTGCTCCAGGGTGCGCAGCACGGCGAAGATCTCCGGCGGGGAGATCGTCGCGTGCCGGATCACGAGCTTGAGGCTCGGCGCCTCCAGCACATCGGCGAGCGGCACCGCGCCCATCGTCCGTGGATCCCGCTTGTGATCGCTGAGCGTCGCGACGGCGGCGTAGCCCTCCTGCGCGACGAACACCGCACCGGCCTCGCGCACGCTCGCGAAGAGCAGTCCGTCGATCCGCGCGCTCAACTCTCCTGCGATCCGCTCCTGCACCGGCACCGCGATCTCCGTGGCGAACAGAAGCTCGTGTGTGCCGAGGCGGATGCCGTACGCCCCGTTGCCGCACAGCGCCCAGCCGTCGAAGCCCGCCTCGGCGGCGATCGCGCGCAGCCCGATCGGCTGTCGCGCCGTAACCGGGACGACGATGATCCCCGCGGCCCGAGCGGCATCGAGGGCGGCGCGGGTGCGGGCGGTGACGCGTCCGGACGGATCCAGCAGGGTGCCGTCGAGATCCGTCGCGATGAGGCGGATCCCTCCTCTGGGGTCGTTGAGCGAGTCCCGCGCGGAGCGAGGAACGCCTCTGGGGTCGTTGAGCGAGTCCCGCGCGGAGCGAGGAACGAGACGAAACGCCGCGACCTCGCGAGCTTGCGGCGTTTCGTCTCTGCGTTTCGTCTCGGTCGGCGCTGGCGCGCCGTCCTCGCTCAACGTCCGTGGGGAGCCGGTTCCCCCTAGGACCGCCGTTCCCTGGGGCCGTTGAGCGAGCGAAGCGAGACGAAACGCGGTGCCCTCCGAGGCGGCGACTGTTTCGTCTCTGCGTTTCGTCTCGCCTTCGGCTCGCTCAACGACCGCGCCTTCGACCGGCCCCTGAGTCTGTCGAAGGGCGCTCAACGACCCCGGGGTGATGGTGCCTTCGGCCGGTCCCTGAGCCTGTCGAAGGGCGCTCAACGGACCCGGGGGAGGGGCGCTCGCCGAGACGTCCGTCATGGTCAGGCGAAGATCATCGGCAGGTCGCCGTCGTCCTCGGCACCGGCCAGCTCGAGGTCGACGACGACCGGCACGTGGTCGCTGGGCTGCTCGCCCTTGCGCTCGTTCCGGTGGATCGACGCGCCCTTCACGGCGTCGGCGAAGGCCGACGATCCCAGCACGAAGTCGATCCGGATCCCCTCGTTGCGCGGGAACTTCAGGCGCTGGTAGTCCCAGTAGGTGTAGCCCTCGGGCAGCAGCGGCCGCACGACGTCGTGCACGCCCGCCGACTCCAGGGCGAAGAACGCGGCGCGCTCCTCGGGGGAGACATGCGTGGACGTGCCGACCACGATGTCCGGATCCCCGTTGTCGTGGTCGAAGGGGATGATGTTGAAGTCGCCGACGAGCGCGAGCGGCAGCCCGGGGGAGGCAGCGAGCTCGGCCGCCGTCGCGGTGCGCAGCGCGTCGAGCCAGTGCAGCTTGTACGCGAGGTGCGGATCGTCGAGCGAGCGGCCGTTGGGCACATACAGGCTCCACACCCGCACGCCGTTGACGATCGCACCGAGCGCCCTGGCCTCCTGCGGCGCGTCCGGACCCTCGTGCCCCTTGGCGAAGCCGGGCATGCCGTCGAACGCGGTGCGCACGTCGGTCATCGGCTCGCGGCTCGCGATCGCGACCCCGTTCCACTGGTTCAGGCCGTGCACCTCGACGTGGTACCCGGCCTCCTCGAACGGCGCGTACGGGAACTGCTCCGGCTTGCACTTGACCTCCTGCATCGCGAGCACGTCGATGTCCTCGCGCACGGCGAACTCGACCGTGCGGGCGACGCGGGTGCGGATGGAGTTGACGTTCCAGGTGGCCAGGCGCATGGATCCAGCCTACGGGCGGCCGGGGACACCGCCGGTCCTGATGCGATTCCGTTCGAGGAGCGATGTCTGCCCCGTTTCACCCCGAGACGCGACGAACATCGCTCCTCGACCAGAGCCCGGTTGCCAGGACCGAACGGAGCCCGGTTGCCAGGACCGAACGGAGCCCGGTTGCCAGGACCAGGCGGGGCGACGCCGGATGCCGTCAGGGAAGCGCAGCGATCCGGCCCGAGCCCGTTTGTGTTCCGTAGGGACCGGATCCGGGCTGCGGCGGGCGGCGCAGGGTGGGGCCATGGTCATCGAACAGTGGTCCGCGTCTTCGGGGCATCTGTCCTCGGCGACGGCTTCGCCCCGGCCCCGCCCGCAGTGGGGCTACCTCTCGCGCTCGGTCAGCCGGTACGGCGTGGTCTCCAGCGAGCTCGTCATCTACTCGCCGGACTCTTCGGCACGCGACCGGCGCTGGGCCGAAGCCTCCCGGGTCTACGGCGCCGTCGCCGCGGGAGCGGCTCTGCTCGCCTGGATCGGGTTCGCAGCGGCAGGGGTCTCGCCGCTCGCCGCAATCCTGGTGATCGCGGCGCTGGTGCTCGCCGGCGGCCTCCTGCTCGCGCGGCGCACCCGCGGCGTCCGCCACAGTGCAGCCCGGGTCTCCACGTGCGGGTCGGCCCTGCTCGCCTACGGCGCGGATCATGACGCGCAGCGCCGCCTCGACACGCTCGCCGAGACGATGCAGCACGCCAGCTCCGCCTACCGCGCGGGAGAACTGGATCCGGAGCGCTTCGAGCAGATCTGGCGCGCGACCTATGCGCATGCGGCGGCCTGACGACCGCAGGTCCGTTTCAGAGTGCGCGAATGGCTGCATCCACGGTCGGAATGGAGCCATTCGCGCACTTCGAAAGGCGAGGGAACCCGCCCGGATCAGACCCGGGCGGCCTGCTGGGCCTTCTTCTCGCGACGCAGGCCGTGCAGCAGCGGCTCGGTGTAGCCGCTCGGCTGCGCGGCGCCCTCGGTGATCAGGCGGCGGGCGGCGGTGAACGCGATGCCCGGCTCGGATCCCTCGGAGAACGCGAGCGGCTCGTAGTTCGGATCCCCGGCGTTCTGCTCGTCCACGACGACCGCGAGGCGGCGCAGGCTGTCGTCGACCTGGTCGATCGTGATCACCCCGTGGCGAAGCCAGTTCGCCAGCAGCTGGCTCGAGATGCGCAGCGTCGCACGGTCCTCCATGAGGCCGATGCCGTGGATGTCGGGCACCTTCGAGCAGCCGATGCCCTGGTCGATCCAGCGCACCACGTAGCCGAGGATCGACTGCACGTTGTTGTCGAGCTCGGCGGCCACGACCTCGGGCGTGAGCACGCCCTCGGGCGCGAGCGGCACCGTCAGCAGGTCGGCGAGGGACGCGCTCTCGTCGACCGGCGGCAGAGTCTCGCGGACGGCGAAGGCGTCGACCTGGTGGTAGTGCAGGGCGTGCAGCGTGGCGGCCGTCGGCGACGGGACCCATGCGGTCGAGGCGCCGGAGCGCGGGTGCGCGATCTTCTGCTCGAGCATGTCGTGCAGGAGGTCGGGCGCGGCCCACATGCCCTTGCCGATCTGGGCGCGCCCGCCCAGGCCCCCCGCCAGGCCGATCGCGACGTTGCGCGCCTCGTACGCCTCCATGAACGGCGTGCCGCGGAACGCCGCCTTGGGCGGGAAGGGCCCTGCCTCGATCGAGGTGTGCATCTCGTCGCCGGTGCGGTCGAGGAAGCCGGTGTTGATGAAGACGACGCGGTCGCTCGCGGCGGCGATCGAGGCGGCGAGGTTCGCCGAGGTGCGGCGCTCCTCGTCCATGATGCCGATCTTCATGGTGTCGGCGGGCAGGGCCAGCAGTTGCTCCACCCGGCCGAACAGCTCGGCCGCGAACGCGACCTCCTCCGGACCGTGCATCTTGGGCTTCACGATGTAGATGGATCCGGTGCGCGAGTTGGTGCCCTTGTTCGGTCCCTCCAGCTCGGGGAGGGATCCGAGCGCGGTCATGATCGCGTCGAGGATGCCCTCGAAGACCTCGTCGCCGTGGCGGTCGAGCACGGCGGGGGTGCGCATGAGGTGACCCACGTTGCGGATGAACAGCACGGCGCGGCCGGGCAGGGTCACCTCGCCGCCGTCGGGGGTGCGGTAGGTGCGGTCCGGGTTCAGAGCACGGGTGAAGGTGCGGTCGCCCTTGGTCACCGTCTCGGTGAGGGTGCCGTCCATGAAACCGCGCCAGTTGCGGTAGCCGAGGGCCTTGTCCTCGCCGTCGACGGCGGCGACGGAGTCCTCGAGGTCGAGGATCGCCGTGAGCGCGGACTCGAGGATGATGTCCTGCACTCCGGCGGCGTCGGTGCGGCCGATGGATCCGGCGCGGTCGACGAGGATCTCCGCGTGCAGCCCGTTCTGCACCAGCAGCACGGTAGCGGGGGCGTCGGCGTCACCCGTGTACCCGACGAGGCGCGTGGGGTCGGCGAGGCGGCGGTCGCCCGCCTCCGTCGACACGACGAGGCCGTCGGCGTCGACGCGGTAGCCCGTGGCGTCGCGGTGCGAGCCCTCGGTCAGCGCGGCGATCTCGTCGAGGAACTCGCGGCCGAACGAGACGACCGCCGCAGCACGGGCCGGGTTGAACTCCTTGCCCGGAGCCAGCTCGCCGGTGCGCTCGATCGCGTCGGTGCCGTAGAGCGCGTCGTACAGCGAACCCCAGCGGGCGTTCGCGGCGTTCAGGGCGAAGCGGGCGTTCAGCAGCGGCACGACGAGCTGGGGCCCTGCCATCGTGGCGATCTCGGGGTCGACGTTCTCCGTGGTGACCGAGACCTGCCCCGGCACCGGCACGAGGTAGCCGATCTCGGTGAGGAAGGCACGATAGGCGGTCGGATCCGGCTGTCCCGGGTGCTGCCGGTGGTAGTCGTCGATCTGCTGCTGGAGTTCGTCGCGGCGCGCGAGCAGCGCGGCGTTGCGCGGCATCAGGTCGTGCACGATCTCGCTCACGCCCGCCCAGAACGCCGTGGCGTCGCGACCGGAATCGGCAAGCGACGCTTCAGCGAACTCGACGATCGGCGCGGCGACCGACAGGTCTGCGCGAGTGAGGTACGAGGTCATAGTTCCATTCCTTCTGTGCGTGCGCCGAGGCGCTTCAGGGTTTCCAGGGCGATCTCCGCGTCGAGCGCGGGCGGACCCCCGGCGACGCCGAGGCCGCCGACGTGGAGCTCGCCGAAGAAGATCGGCACGCCCCCGTCGATCGTGGTCATGGTGCCGGCGGTGGCGAGCGGCAGGGTTGCGGCGAGCGCCCCGGCGATCTGGCCGGTGCGCCGGCGGATCGAGGCGCTGCTCTTGGCCTTGCGCTGCGAGGTCTCGGCGCTGTGCGGGGTCGAGTCGTCTGCCATGCCGTAGGCGATGAGCGTCATCGACGGGTCCGCGACGGCGGCCACGACGGGCAGACCGCGCTCGGCGCCGATCTCGAGGGCGAGCGCCACGGCGCGCGCGGCCGTCTCGTACGTGATCGTCGCGGTCTGTCGGTGCGTGGACATCGGTGTCTCCTCGGCGTGATCTAGCTCGATATCTATCTCGATGTCGAGATTGTCTCTCGCCGTGAGATTATCATGATGTGAACGTTGAGTTCCACATCTTGAAAGAGTCATCGAGAAGACTCCGGATCCCCCCCGATCCGCTCAGCGATCCGAGGGGTCTGCCGTCCCGACCAGGATCCCCCGCGCCAGCACGTGGAAATGCCGGTTGAAGCCCAGATAGGCGGGCGTCTCGTCGCCGTCCAGGTCGATCTCCTCGATGTCGAGCGCGTCGACCGTGATGACATAGCGGTGCACGCCGGTTCCGGCGGGCGGGGCCGCGCCGATGTAGCGCTGCAGGCGCGCCTCGTTCGGCAGGGTGATCGCCTGGGCGGGGAGAGACCCGGGTTCGCCGTCGCCGGCGCCCGCGGGCAGCGAGCGCACGTCGGCGGGGATGTTCGCGACCGCCCAGTGCCAGAAGCCGGATCCGGTCGGCGCATCGGGATCGTAGACGGAGAGGGCGAAGCTCTTCGTGCCGGCCGGCGGCTCGCCCCACACCAGCGCGGGTGAGCGGTCGTCGCCGCCGCGGGACTCCGACCAGGCCCACACGGGCAGCGGCCGGTCCGCGTCGAAGTCAGGGCTGGACAGCTCCAGGGGCGGCACCGGCTTGAGCCGGGCGAGGGCGGCGTAGGTGTCGACGTCGAGCATGCGGTCCTCCAGTCACGGCAGCGCGCGCCGCGTCATTCGCGGCCACGGCCCATCCTCGCACCGTCCTGCCGGACGCGCACCGTCCTGTCGGGCTCGCACTGTCCTGTCGGGCTCGCACTGTCCTGTCGGGCTCGCACTGTCCTGTCGGGCTCGCACTGTCCTGTCGGGCTCGCACCGTCCTGTCGGACGCCATCGAAGCGGATCCGATTCGCCCGCCTCCCGGATCCGGTGACCGCCCGACCGCTCCCGTCGCAGAAGATGCCGCTATCCGGCGTTCAGAACGGCATTTCTTGCGACGGGAGCGGGGAGGGTGCGACGGGAGCGGGGAGGGTGCGACCGGAGCGGGGGAGGGCGCCTCGCTCCTGCGCGCGCACGCTCGTAGACTTGAGCCGTGACGCTCAGCACCCCCGAACTCGAAGCCGACCGCCAGGCACTGATCGCCCTGATCACCGACGAGGCGGTGTTCCACGGAGACTTCACCCTGGCCAGCGGCAAGCAGGCGACGTACTACGTCGACATGCGCCGGCTCACGCTCGACCACCGGGCCGCGCCCGCGATCGGCCGTATCGTGCTCGACCTCATGCAGGGCCTCGACGGCATCGCCGCCGTCGGCGGTCTCACGCTGGGCGCCGACCCGATCGCCAACGCCGTGATGCACGAATCGGTGCGCGCCGGATCCCCGGTCGACGCCTTCGTAGTGCGCAAGGAGCCCAAGGACCACGGCCGCGGACGCCAGATCGAGGGCGCCGACGTCACGGGCAAGCGCGTCGTCGTCGTCGAGGACACGTCGACCACGGGCGGATCCCCGCTCAAGGCGGTCGAGGTGCTGCGCGCCGCCGGTGCGGAGCCGGTCGCCGTGATCTCGATCGTCGACCGCAAGACCGGCGCGCAGGCCGCGATCGAGGCCGCAGGCCTGCAGTGGCTCGCCGCGATCGACCTCGACGACCTCGGGCTCGACCCGCAGTGATCCTCACCGCGACCGTGGCCGCGACCGTGACCGCGGCCGTGACCGCGACCTCGACCGCGGCCGTGACCGCGGATCCCCGCGACAGCTGCACGACGCTGCGACGTCTGCCCGACCGGATCCTGGATTCCGTCGTGCATCCGTCCCCGGGTCGTGCATCCGTCCCCGACACCAGGAGTGCCGCATGACCGGATCCGAAGACCACCGCGTCGCCCTGGCCGTCGACGTCGGCGGGACAAAGCTCGAGGCCGCCCTGGTGCGCGCCGACGGCACGGTCGTCGAGGGCACCCGCAGCCGCCGCCCGACCGGACCGGACGCCACGCCCGACTCGCTGCGTGCGGCGATCGCCGAGGTCGTCGCCCACGCGCTCGCCGGGCTCCGATCCGACGACGAGCTGGTCGGCGCGGGCATCGGCAGCGCCGGTCCGGTGGACCGCGAGCAGGGCACGATCGTCCCGGTGAACATGCCGGCCGCACACGGGTTCGGGCTGCGCGACGCGGTGCGCTCCGCCGCCGAGGCGGTGCACGGGGCTCCGGTCGAGACCGTGCTCGCGCACGATGGCGGCTGCCTCGCGCTCGCCGAGTCGCGGTACGGCGCCACACGCGGGGCCGCGGCCTCGCTGTCGATCGTGGTGTCGACCGGTGTCGGCGGCGGGTTCGTGGTGGACGGCCGCTACCTTCCCGGCGCCTCGGGCAACGCCGGCCACCTCGGCCAGGTGCACGCGAGCGCCGAGCTCACCGTCGAGCAGGTCGCGTCGGGCCCCGCGAGCGTGGCTTGGGCCCGCGAGCAGGGCTGGACCGGCGTGCAGGGCGAGGATCTCGCGCGGGACGCCGCGGCCGGGGATCCGATCGCGCGCGCCGCGATCGAGCGCTCCGCACGCACCGTGGGCGCCGCACTGGCCGACGCCTCGACCCTGGTGGATCTGGAGGTCGTCGCGATCGGCGGAGGGTTCTCCCGCGTCGCCGAGGACTACATCGATCTGGTGCAGGCTGCGCTCACCGCGAGCGCGCAGCACGGCTACTCCCGCCGCACGCGCGTCGTGCGCTCCGGGCTCGGCGACGAGGGACCGCTCATCGGCGCCGCCGCGCTCGTGCTGCGGTAGATCGGATCTCGTTCGGACCGGGGTCGTCGAGCTTGGTTCGATGGGGACGTTGAGCTTGGCTTGATGGGGTCGTTGAGCGAGGACGGCGCAGCCGACCGAGACGAAACGCGGTCTCTGCGAGGGCGCCGCGTTTCGTCTCGCTCGGCCTTCGGCCGTGCTCGCTCAACGACCCCTGGGGGTGCTTTCGGCCGTGCTCGCTCGACGGCCCCGGGCGGAGCGACCTCGCGGTCGTCGAGCTTGGTTCGATGGGGACGTTGAGCTTGGTTCGATGGGGTTGAGCGAGGACGCCGGAGGCGACCGAGACGAAACGCTGCCTCCGCCGAGGGCACAGCGTTTCGTCTCGCTCGGCCTTCGGCCGTGCTCGCTCAACGCCCCCGGGGGTCCTTCGGCCGTGCTCGCTCAACGCCCCCGGGGCGGGTCAACGTCCTGGGGGCGGCCCGTCGTCCTCGTCCCACGGGCCCTCCCACCACGCGCCGCGGTCGCGCGCGGAGCCTCCGCGGCGGCCCAGCACGAACCGCACGATCCCGGCGGCGAGCGTGCCGAGCGCGATGACGGCGGCGACCCAGATGATCGGGTTCGAGGTCATGGGCGTTTCCCCTCTTCCGCGTCGGCGACGATCTTCGCGATCCGCGCCGCCCGGGTCTCGGCCCGCTTCGCCATCGCGATCTGCGTCAGTCCGGCCTTCTTCGCCGACGGCGGGAAGGCGTCCCACCCCGCACGGCCCGCGGGCGCCGCGTCGAGGGCAGCCGTGAGGTCGTCGGGCTCGACGCCGGCCTCGGGGCCGTCCAGCACGGTCCAGGCGCCGTTGGCCTTGGCGATCTCGATCGCGCGGATCCCGGCGGCCTCGAGCAGGCCCGCCTCCTCGAGCAGCGCGATCCGGGCCTTGTTCGTGGCGGCCCAGCCGCTGGACGCCCGGCGCGGCGCGAACCACAGTCCGCCGATGCGCTCGTCGAAGCTGCGCGCCGGGCCGTCGATCCAGCCGAAGCACAGCGCCTGCAGGATCGCGTCCTCGTAGCCGATGTGCAGGTCGTCGTTGCCCGGACGCGGCCGCACCAGCCAGGCGCCGGTCGCGGTGGCGTGGTTCTCGACCAGCCAGGCGCGCCAGGCGGCGGCGTCCGCGGCGGTGACCCGCTCGCCGTCGTCGAGTGCGCCCACCGGTCAGTCCTTGGGAGCCTTCTGCGCCTTCTGCGGGATGGTGCGGATCGTGTCGGTGATGCGGGGCAGCAGATCCGCCACCGACTGCACGACCTCATCCGGGCGGAACGGATACTTCTCGATCTCGGCGGTGTCGCTGATGCCGGTGAGGACGAGCACGGTGTGCAGCCCCGCCTCGATGCCCGCGATGACATCGGTGTCCATCCGGTCGCCGATCATTCCGGTGCGCTTGGAGTGCGCGCCGATCTTGTTGAGCGCCGACCGGAACATCATCGGGTTCGGCTTGCCGACGACATACGGATCCTTGCCGGTCGCCTTGGTGATGAGGGCGGCGATCGCGCCGGTCGCCGGCAGCGGCCCGTCGGCGCTGGGCCCTGTGGCATCGGGGTTGGTGACGATGAACCGCGCGCCGTCGTTGATCAGGCGGATCGCCTTGGTGATCGCCTCGAAGGAGTAGTTGCGGGTCTCGCCGACGACGACGAAGTCGGGGCTCGTCTCGGTCATGATGAACCCGGCTTCGTGCAGCGCGGTGAGGATGCCCGCCTCGCCGATCACGAAGGCGGATCCGCCCGGCAGCTGCTGCTTCAGGAAGTCGGCGGTCGCGAGCGCGGAGGTCCAGATCCGATCCTCGGGCACGTTCAGGCCGCTCGCGCGCAGGCGTGCAGACAGATCGCGTGCGGTGAAGATCGAGTTGTTCGTGAGCACGAGATAGGGGATCCCGCTGCTTTCCCAGCCTGCGAGCAGCTCGGATGCCCCCGGGATGGCGTCGTTCTCATGGACGAGCACGCCGTCCATGTCGGTCAGCCAGCATTCGATGTCATCGCGTTGTGCCATGCGCTCAGCCTAGCTTTGGCGGGTACGGGCGGATGACGGCGGGTGCGCCGCGCGCAGGCGCGATTTCAGGGATGGATTCGTGGCGGAGCACCCGAATCGGCCGTGTTCACGCCATCACGCGAGGTGCATCCTGAATACGGTCGGACGACCCGGCGCGCTCGTCAGGCCGAGAGCCAGACCCCGTCGTCGCCGCCCGGCGGGAGCGGCACATCGGCACCGTCGATGCGCAGTCCGTCGGGAGTGACGACGACCTCGCCGCCGATCTCGAGCCCCGCCGACTCGAGGACGCGCAGCAGTTCGGGATCCCGGTCGTCCACGCGCAGCACGCGGCCCGCGTGGCCGTCGCCGGCGTCGGCGAGCAGCACGAACGGCTCGCGTACGACGCGGCCTTCGGCGTCGGGGATCGCATCGCCGTGCGGATCGAAGCGGGGGCGGCCCAGCCGGGCGTCGATGCCCTCCAGCAGGCGGTCGCTGATGGTGTGCTCGAGCACCTCGGCCTCGTCGTGCACCTCGTCCCACGCGTAGCCGAACTCGCGCACGAGCCAGGTCTCGATGAGGCGGTGCCGGCGGATGATCGCGAGAGCGCGCTGCTCGCCGTCGTCGGTGAGCCGCACGGCGCCGTAGGGCACGTGCGAGACGAGTCCGGACGCCGCGAGCTTCTTCACCATCTCGGTGACGCTGGACGGCGCGATGCCGAGCTTCGCGGCGAGCTGCGACGGCGTGATCGGCGCCGGCTGCCATTCGGTGTGCGCGAACACCGTCTTCAGGTAGTCGTCGGCCGCGGGGGATGCCACCCCTCCAGCCTAACCGCAACGCCGTTCGGTTAGTGGGTGTGGGGTGTTGTCAAGCATGGCTTCGGTGTGGCGTGCCCGGGAAGGGAAGTAGCTCTTGTAGGAGTGGATCTGTCCGCCAAGACCGATCCGTCCCACAAGAGCTACGATGCCCCATTCTGCCATCTCGTCCTCGTTCGATGCGCTCGCTGCGGGGCACCTCGGTGAGTTGACCGGGATCGTGCCGCCGGAGATGGTTGATGCCGCGCTCGATACCGCTGGTGGTGGCCAGAAACGGGTGCGACGGCTACCTTCTCGTGTGGTGGTCTATCTCCTCCTCGCGGGTGGCTTGTTCGCTGAGCAGGGGTGGCAGCAGGTGTGGGCCCGGTTGACGGGCGGGCTGGGCGTGCGGGTGCCCCGGCCTGCGAAGTCCTCGATCGCTCAGGCGATGCGCCGGGTCGGACCCGGCCCGTTGCGTGAACTGTTCACGCTGCTCGCCGGCCCCGCCGCGACCCACGCCCCGGCGTCGGTGAGGTTCGCGGGCCGCCTCGTCGACGCGATCGATGGCACCCAGATCCCGATCCCGGACACCGACGCGAACCGGGGCCTGTTTCCCAAGCCGCGTGGTGGCCCGAACGGGGAAGCGGGATACCCGTTCCTGCGTTTGGTCGCTCTGGTGGCCTGCGGGACCAGGACGATCATCGAGGCCGCGTTCGGCTCCGACCAGACCGGCGAACTCGGCTACGCGAGGCAGCTGACCGGTGCGCTGCGAGCCGGGATGATCCTGCTCGGGGATCGGAACTTCGCCACCTACCAGTTCTTCACCGACATCACGGCCACCGGGGCAGACTTCCTCATCCGTGCCAAGACCGGGAACGGGGCAATGGGGCTGACTGCACACGAACGACTTCCCGACGGCTCGTATCTCGCCGATGCACGCGGCGTGACAGTCCGGGTGATCGATGCGCAGGTCACCCTCACCACCGAGACCGGGACCCGTACCGGCACCTACCGGCTGATCACCACGCTCCTGGACCCCGACAAAGCACCAGCGGCGGGACTGGTCCGGCTCTACCACGAACGCTGGGAGATCGAGACGGCATACTGCGAACTGAAATCCACGATCCTCGCCGGGCGCGTGCTGCGAGGCAAGCACCCGGCCGCTGTCACCCAAGAAGTCTGGGCACTGCTTTGCGCCTACCAGATCCTGCGCATCGCGATCGCGGACACCGCCCTCGCCCGCCCGGACATCGATCCCGACCGGCTCTCGTTCACCACCACGTTACGGACCGCGCGCGATCAGATCATCCGCGCCACAGACGTGATCGGCGACATCGCGATCGATCTCGTCGGACGCATCGGCACCGCACTCCTGAACGATGTCATGCCCGCCCGACGCACCCGAACCCGGCAACGAGTCATCAAACGAGCGATCTCGAAATACCGCGCCAAAGGCCCCGACATCGACCGGCGCACCTACCCCGCGACACTCCACACAAAGATCTTGACACCAGACCCCGACCACTAACCGAACGGCGTTG
>Ga0153918_1000011_pt1 | contig 270958 bp, 254 predicted proteins | sample TSFL002MetaG_FD_104687 | JGI IMG/M metagenome (GOLD analysis project Ga0153918, IMG submission 104687) | Attine ant fungus gardens microbial communities from Florida, USA - TSFL002 MetaG | ecosystem: Host-associated > Fungi > Mycelium > Unclassified | place: USA: Florida, Paynes Creek Historic... | reverse complement strand
TCTTTTGCTGGCCTTTAGCATTTGAACGAACCCATTCAAGTTCTTTTTTCAATGCTTTAGCAAAAGATTCTTCTTGTTTCTGTTCCTGCTCTAGACGGGCATTCTTTTGTTCCAACCAAGAAGAATAGTTACCTTGGTAAGGAATACCATGTCCACGGTCAAGTTCAAGAATCCACTCAGCCACGTTATCCAAGAAATAACGGTCATGCGTAATCGCAACGATTGTGCCAGGGAAATCTTTCAAGAAACGTTCTAACCAAGATACTGATTCAGCATCCAAATGGTTCGTCGGTTCGTCTAGAAGCAACATGTCTGGCTTAGAAAGCAATAAACGGCACAATGCAACACGACGACGCTCACCACCTGAAAGCAATGATACATCGGCATCCCATGCTGGAAGGTTCAATGCATCAGCAGCAATTTCAAGCTGGTTATTGAGGTTGTGTGCATCCCATGCATGGATGATTGATTCTAATTTTTCTTGCTCTTTCGCAAGCGCATCAAAATCAGCATCTGGTTCAGCATATTCAGCAAAAACCTGATCAAGGCGTTCTAAAGCGTCAAGTGCTTCACGTACACCATCTTCAACGTTACCACGAACGTCTTTAGTTGGATCAAGTGGTGGCTCTTGTTCTAAGTAACCGATTTTGATTCCTGGTTGTGCACGAGCTTCACCTGAGAAATCTTTATCTACGCCAGCCATAATACGGAGAAGGGTTGACTTACCTGCACCGTTCAAACCAAGCACACCAATTTTTGCGCCTGGGAAAAATGATAAAGAGATGTCTTTTAAGATTTCGCGCTTCGGCGGAACCATTTTAGACACTCGGTTCATCGTATAAATATATTGGGCCACGCAGGACTCCTCAATTGAAAAACCAGTACATCGCAAATAAGCGAAAAAATATCTGACATATTATACGCTGAAACCCCATTGACTTGAAGTTAAGTTGGCATTTGTTTGGCTTCAACAAAGGATTTTCTTTTTCAAGACATTACAGGCCTGAATGATTTACAGCGGATAAAAAATTCATCTGCTTCGGATCAACCCTGCTATATCACTAAAAACACTATAGAGCGCAAAATTTATGCACCATTCTGGATAAAATATAGGCTAGACTCGATGATTATTTAACTCACGTAGATGATGTAATCATGACCTATAAAGATGAAACTTTAGCCATTCATGCGGGATATTCACCAGAAGCCACCACCAAAGCTGTGGCCGTGCCGATTTATCAAACGACCTCTTATGCCTTTGATAATACACAACATGGTGCAGACCTATTTGACTTAAAAGTTCAGGGCAATATCTATACCCGCATTATGAACCCAACCACTGCCGTACTCGAACAACGCATTGCAGCACTGGAAGGTGGCATTGGCGCTTTAGCTTTAGCCTCAGGCATGGCTGCTATTACCTACGCGATTCAAACCATTGCCGAAGCAGGTGACAATATTGCATCGGTCTCAACCTTATATGGCGGAACTTATAATTTATTTGCCCACACACTACCAAAGCAGGGCATCGAAGTTCGTTTCTTCGATTATCAAAATCCAGAGGCCTTACGTCAGATTATTGATGACAAAACCAAACTGGTCTTTGTTGAGTCGATTGGTAATCCACTTGGTAATATTATCGACCTTGAAGCCATTGCCAAGATTGCACATGAATACGGCGTGCCTGTGATTGTTGATAATACGGTGGCCACCCCTGCGTTATTAAAGCCCTTCGAGTTCGGTGCTGATATCGTGATTCATTCCCTAACCAAATATATTGGCGGACATGGCAACAGCATCGGAGGCGTGATTATCGATAGTGGCAAATTCCCTTGGGGCAAATATCCTGAGCGCTTTAAGGCTTTGAATACGCCTGATCCAAGCTATCACGGCGTGAATTATGTCGAAGCCTTGGGTGAAGCGGCCTTTATCGCTCGTGCCCGTGTGGTGCCATTACGTAATACAGGAGCTGCAATCAGTCCGCTCAGCGTGTTCCTGATCTTGCAAGGGCTGGAAACTTTAAATCTGCGTATGGAACGTCATACTGAAAATGCCATAAAAGTTGCTGAATATCTAAAACAACATCCAAAAGTAAAATGGGTGAATTATGCGGGTCTAAAAGATCATCCACAGCATCATTTGGCGCAAAAGTATGTGAAAGGTAAACCTTCTGCCATCCTCTCTTTTGGGGTACAAGATGGCTTACAAGGCGGTACTCGCTTTATTGATGCATTGCAGTTATTTACCCGTTTGGTCAATATCGGTGATGCCAAAAGTCTGGCTTGTCACCCTGCAACCACAACCCACCGCCAGCTCAATGCAGAGGAGCTAAAATCAGCAGGTGTCAGTGAAGATTTAGTCCGTTTATCGATCGGGATCGAGCATGTTGATGACCTGATTGCAGATCTTGAACAGGCCCTTGCCCAAGTTTAATTTTAATGAAATCAACAAGCCCCAGAATAGGGGCTTATTTTTTGTGCAAAACTTTAAAAATATGATTGCTTTTTCAACTAATACAAGACCTTGTTTTAGAGTTTTTACTCTAAAAAATCTATTATTTTTCAGATATTTACACTAGACAAACCCAAAAGATCGGTTAATATTAGACCAAAATAAATTGCAGTGTTAAGCGATATAGGACAGCATTGCATACAACAGCATTATTCGTGATGAATGTAGGATACTTACATGAATGCAAAACTCAAAAAACTTTTTCAGCAAAAAGTCGACGGTAAAACAATCATTGTCACTGGTGCATCAAGTGGTATTGGTTTAACGGTTTCAAAATATCTTGCGCAAGCAGGTGCCCACGTCTTATTGCTCGCTCGCACTAAGGAGAAGTTAGATGAGGTAAAAGCAGAAATCGAAGCTGAAGGTGGAAAAGCCTCTGTTTTTCCATGTGATCTCAACGAGATGGAATCAATTGATGCAGTTTCAAAAGAAATTTTGGCTGCGGTCGATCATATTGATATTCTTGTAAATAATGCAGGTCGTTCAATCCGTCGTGCTGTGCATGAGTCGGTTGACCGTTTCCATGACTTCGAACGTACTATGCAGTTAAATTACTTCGGTGCAGTTCGTCTGGTTCTCAACATCTTGCCGCACATGATGCAACGCAAAGATGGTCAGATCATTAATATCAGCTCAATTGGTGTGCTTGCAAATGCCACTCGCTTCTCGGCCTATGTTGCATCAAAAGCTGCTTTAGATGCATTTAGCCGTTGTTTATCTGCTGAAGTGCATTCACATAAAATTGCAATTACCTCTATTTATATGCCTTTGGTACGCACACCAATGATTGCGCCAACCAAGATTTATAAATATGTGCCAACGCTTTCACCAGAAGAAGCTGCTGACCTGATTGCTTATGCCATCGTAAAACGTCCGAAGAAAATCGCAACCAACTTAGGTCGCCTTGCTTCGATTACTTATGCGATTGCACCAGATGTCAACAATATCCTCATGTCGATTGGCTATAACCTGTTCCCGAGCTCTACCGCTTCTGTCGGCAAACAAGAAAAACTCAATCTGGTTCAACGTGCTTATGCCCGCTTGTTCCCAGGTGAACACTGGTAATCTCTTTTTTCGAGTTGAGTAAAACAGCCAATCTTTTGATTGGCTGTTTTTTTTAATAAATCAGGAATGAGTCGTATGATTAACCCAGTCAGTGGTTTTACGAATTGCTTGTTCGAGATTGCCCGTTGAAATCTGCCACCGCTGCTGAAATTGCTGTAAAACTGTTTGTTCCAAAGGCTCAGTTCTAAGGAAATTTAACATTTCCGTAGATAATTCCAGCTTTCTCGCCAACCATTGCCATTTTAAAATGAACGTCAATAAGCCAATCGGGACATGTCGTGTAGGTGCAGTGACCTGTAACTGGTCCGCAATCAAATGGGTCAATTGATGCAGAGCAAGATGATGTTCGCTGACGACTAACATTGCTTGGTTTGCCAAATCCTGATCCAGCGATGCCTTTACCATTATCTGACATAAATCATCGACACGAATCAAAGGTAGATAATGCTGTGCTGTTGCAGGAAGTGCACTCATTTTCTTGCGTTTCAGCAAATCAACTATTTGGGCAATCGGTTGATTTAAAGGAATTTCACCTGAAATATCATCCCCTAACACAGTCGCTGGATGGATCACAGTCCAGTCCACGGATAAGTGCTGTGCACATTGTATCCATGCAAAATGCGCTTCTATCTTAGAGGCTTCATAGGCACCTAAGCGCTGATAAACAGCTTGCCACTCCGTCTTGTCAGGCTGTTCGAGACAGACGCCTGCCTGTTGTAAATGGTCAAGCAGCGTTAGCATATAACCAGACACATGCACTACCCGTTTTAAGTCACAATGCTGATGTACACACGTCAATAAATTCAATGCGCCTTCAACATTAACAGCCCGTGCTTGCTGCATACCCAGATTCCATGCAAACAACGCGCTACTATTATATAAAGTATTCACAGATTTTAGCTTTTCCCAATCTTGAGGATGAATGGCAAGATTTGCCTGAGTGACATCTCCCTGAATAAAAGCCAGGTGATGCAAAGATACATTTTTCTGGGTAAGCCAATGCGTCAGTGTTTCTTGCTGCTCAGCCTGATTCCGAACCAAAGCAAAGACTGAATGCCCCTGTTTCAAGAGCTCCAAAACTAAATATCGGCCAATAAATCCAGTTGCGCCTGCAACCAATGCAATTTGTCTATTCTGCTGAATGCTTAAGTTGTTATTGTCCATCTCACATGCCTTTTGATTGAATGTAGGCACAGGCTAAAGGATGGAGTACACTCAATGGTCAAGTAGTTGATACGCCACTTTTTTAAAATAATAAAGGATGCTCACCATGTTGATTGGACAGTTGGCTAAACAGGCAGATTTAAGCCGAGATACCATTCGCTTTTATGAAAAAATGCAACTGATCCAGTCTATTACCTGCAATAATGGCTATAAAGATTACCCTGAACAAACCTTACAACAACTACAGCTCATTCGCTCTGCTAAAAATCTGGGTTATACGCTAAATGAAATTAAACAAATTTTAGCAATGACGGCGCAAGACGAAATTCCAGCGGCACAAGTTCAAACAATTGTTCAAGAAAAGCTAAATCTCATTGATGAAAAAATTGCCCAGCTTTATCAAATCAGAACCATGCTCAGCAAACTGACCCAAGGAGAGCCGTGTCCATTACGAGCAGACTGCCCGATTCCATCATTCGAGTGATTATTTTTAAAAGTTAGAGGACAATATTGAAGACTGTTCTGACATGATTTCTCCAACAAAACAGTCAAAGTCATATCTTTTAAGATCCCCTTAGTCGCCAATGCGATGTGACTCCAAAACTGAAATGACAGTTTGACGAAAAACACCCAATAAAAAGAACGATTAAGCGTGTGTATAAACTAAAACTTATCCACAGCTTCGCTGTTTTAATCACCAGCCCTAACGATTCGGCCTGTTTATAACCTAATTAGAGGATATCCATTTTTAATACATTGACCAAGATTTAATCTCCACATAGCCATTTAGTAATTTCAAAGAAATAGTGCAAATACCATGCACCAAAATAGTTCTTTTACATTCCATTTACACAAATTAAATGAGAGAGCTAAAAGTATTATCCCTGTGTAGCACTCAATTATTTGCTTTTTAAAAGATTAAAACCTATACATTGACCATTCTGACATCCTATATCTGTCAATGATTTAGCTCAAAATCACGCATATTCTCCGCATACAAAAATGTATTCATAAAAAGCATACAAAATAGTGTCATTTTCATGCTTCTTTAGCGGTATATAACATTCTGTAAAGATTCAGTTACAGAATCTTGCTTGGTTGAAAAGGAACGTATATGAGTCAGGTATATAGCAAGGAAGAAAAAAGAAGTCGCATCAAAGGTATTGTCGGTGCGGCATCAGGGAACTTGGTTGAATGGTTTGATTTCTATATTTATGCCGTCTTTGCTGCTTATTTTACGCATGCATTAACTGCACCGGATATGGAGCCAACCACGAAAGCGATTTATGTCTGGGGTGTATTTGCTGCTAGCTTCTTTATGCGTCCAATTGGTAGCTGGTTATTTGGACGTATCGCTGACCGTAGCGGTCGTAAACAGTCCATGGTGATTTCTATCTGTCTGATGGCGTTGAGTTCATTCCTCTTTGCAGCATTACCAACGTATGATCAAGTCGGTATGTGGGCACCCTTCTTGCTCCTGATGGTTCGCTTATTGCAGGGTCTTTCTGTCGGTGGAGAATATGGTGCGGTAGCCACCTACATGAGTGAGCTGGGGTTAAAAGGACAACGTGGTTTCTTTGCTTCGTTTCAATACGTCACACTCTCAGGCGGTCAGTTACTCGCAAGCTTACTCGGGGTTATCTTGCTTGGCTTTATGACTGAACAGCAATTGAATGATGGCGGCTGGCGTATCCCATTCGTGATTGGTGGTATTGCTGCGATCTTGTCTTTACTTGCGCGTAGTCGTTTAGAAGAAACCTTATCGCATGAAGATGCGGAACGTGAGGAATCAGGTAGTTTAGTTGCCTTACTTAAACAGCACTGGAAAACCTTCCTGCTGGTAGTGGGTTATACCTCTGCGGGTTCACTAACTTTCTATGTTGTTACTGTTTATTCTAAAACTTATCTGACCAACATTGGTATGGATGGCAAAACCGTTGGTTTCATTATGACCACGGCTCTGTTTGTCTTCATGTTGGCGCAACCTTTGTTTGGTATGCTTTCAGACCGAATTGGCCGTCGTGCTTCCATGCTGGCTTTCAGTTTACTCAGCGCAATCTTTATCTATCCAGTGATGGTGACAGGTATGCGAAGCTTTGTTGATTCGCCTGTCATTATTACCTTACTGCTGATTTTCTTGATGATGCTGCTCAGCTTCTACACCTCAATCAGTGGTTTGGTGAAAGCAGAAATGTTCCCTCCGCATGTTCGTGCCTTAGGCGTTGGCTTCTCTTATGCAGTGGGTAATGCCTTGTTTGGTGGTTCAGCACCTTCGGTTGCATTACTCTTTAAAGATGCAGGCATTGAAAATATCTTCTTTATTTATGTGATTATCATGCTGACAATCTGCTTCTTCTGTAGTTGGGCATTACCGAAGAAACCAGAATATCTGGAACATGACCACTAAATAAATTCGATTCAAAATACTGAGAAACCACTTTTGTTTAGGCAAGAGTGGTTTTTTTATTTTGGCTTATTACACGTAAGGATTTAAATTCACCAATTGTTTAAAACCGCTCTGTACAATCATTGCAGTACGGGATCGGGGCCGTTTATGTGCTTCTTGTTGCGTAAATTCAATCATGATCCGATTAAAATCGAGACGAGGATATTTTTGCTGCAATTGCCGTCTAAACTGTTTTGAAAACTCAAAGCCACGGCTTCCAATCACATCACAGCTAGCAGCTTGTTGTAATAAATGAGCCTCAACGCCTTCCTCAAGTCCAACATATGGATTCATATGCATACTGATCACATCAAAAAGCTGATCAGCGCGTCCCTCTTCCCAACCTTGTTGAATTGACCAGTCTTTTGCAGCATAAGCACCTTGTCCAGCAAAACAACGACAACCTGCATGATGCTGATCGTGTTGTGCCGTCATCCCCAAATCATGTAACAGACAGGAGACAGCTAACAGTTCATGATCACATGGGTGTTGGTGTATTTTGGCAAAGGCACTGGCATAGCACCATGTTCGAAGACAATGATTCTGTAAGGCCTCAGTACTACAAGATTGCATTTGGTCTAAGGCATGGAGCACATCTGCGCTATCAGGTAATGTGAGATCCGCAATACTCAGCTCATGCTGTTTATCCACTTTGTCATGATGTGCTAAGGCATAGCTTTTAATTGTTTGTTGAATAACAGGAAATAAGCTATGACTGAGTAACGCCAAACGGCCTCTTAAAGCTAAATCACCTGAAGTCCGTGTCATCCATATTTGTCGGCCAATTTGCATTGCATTTCTCAAATTAGAGTAATTACTCTAATTTTTAAAGCAAAGAATTCATAATGTCAAAATCTTTAACTTGCTTTGATTCAGATGTTCTAAAAAAATAGGTCGTTATTAAAAAAATAATCCTCAACTTCATCACAAAGAACTCGACTATATCTCCTGATTATACGAATAAGAAAATGCTGATAACTTATCCACTTTTCAGATAGTTTTGCACATCATTTAAAGTCTATTTTTGCAATAAATTAAACAAATTGTTCATTTATTCATCTTTTCGTGTAGTTTTTCTTCTGAAATTTAAGCTTATTTTAAGATTTTATGCATAATGGACGGCGCTTTATTTTTTTATTTTTGGTGTACTTTTAACACTTTTTTTATGGCAAGAGGTTACGGCTTAAGGGAGTAAATAATGCTTACGCTGATAGGTATTCTAATTATTGTAACGATTGTCGCGTTACTCATGTCTGGCAAAACCAGCCCGATCGTCGCAATGTCGATTGTTCCACTTATTGGGGCTTTAATTGCTGGTTTTTCTATTAGCGAGATTTCTGGTTTCTTTGAAGCAGGGCTATTAAAAGTCAGCAAAGTGGCCACCATGTTTTTATTTGCCATTTTGTTTTTCAGTATTTTAAAAGAGTTACATGTCTTTGATCCAATGATCCGGAACATGGTGCGCATGACCCGCGGCAATGTGGTGATTGTTGCGGTGATGACCACCCTGATTGCTGCCGTTGTCCATCTGGATGGTTCTGGCGCAGCAACTTTTCTCATTATTATCCCCGCTTTACTCCCGCTCTACCGCAAACTGGGTATGAGTCCTTATCTGATGCTTCTTTTGATGGCTGGCAGTATGGGTGTCATGAATATGGTACCGTGGGGTGGCCCGCTAGGCCGTGCTTCTGCGGTAACGGGTATTGAAGCCGCTGAACTCTGGCGTAGCCTGATTCCTGTTCAGGTCATCGGGGTCGTCGGTATGATGGGCTTTGCGGTATTGATGGGTTTACGTGAAAAGAAACGTATTCTGGCAGCGCAAGCGTTAGGGACCACACCTTTTGAGCAAGACTGCATGGCAGCTGACATGGCTGAAGATGTACAAGAAGAAGTAAAACCTAAGAAATTCTGGTTTAACATCGGCTTGGTGGTGGTTGCAGTGATCTGTCTGGCTTTTGGTCTGTTCTCAGCGCCCTATGTCTTTATGATTGCATTATCACTGGTATTACTGGTGAACTTCCCGAAACCAAGAGAACAAATGGCGGTGATTAGCCGTCATGCGCCTCAGGCATTAAGCATGGTTGCAATCATTTTTGCTGCGGGTGCTTTCTTGGGCATTCTCTCAGAATCAGGCATGTTGAAGTCCATCGCACTGGATCTGATTCATATTTTACCAAGTACTTGGGTCGGTAGCTTACATATTCTGGTCGGTATATTGGGTGTTCCAATGGATCTGTTTACCAGCACCGATGCTTACTACTTTGCCCTCTTACCAATTGTTCAGGAAGTGACGGCAACGGCTGGTGTAACTGCTGATTCAGTGGTTTATGCCATGGCAATTGGTAATAACGCAGGAACATTTGTCAGCCCATTCTCACCAGCAACATGGCTTGCGATGGGTCTTGCAGGTACAGATATGGGACGCCACTTACGCTACTCGTTTGGCTGGATCTGGCTATTTAGCTTCTTCATCTTAGGTGTTGGTTTCTTGCTGGGCCTTTATTAATTCTTGCCAAAATAAAAAGCATACTTCGGTATGCTTTTTTATTGCCTGAACACTTGAGCTTTATTCAGATAAAAGTTGAGATGATTGCCTAAAGCTGACTTTTTAATAATTCATCCAGCCATTCAATAAAATCCTGAAAATATTTAGGGCGATACTGACGGTCTGTCAACAAAATATTCACTGGCAATTGCAAACTTGGGACTTCGATAAATAAGCGCTGTAATCGTCCTTGTTGTACATATGGTGCAGCATCAAATTCAGGAATCTGGATAATACCAATCCCTGCTAAGCCTGCCTGAATATAGGCTTCGGTATTTTCAATCAATAAACGATACGGCATTTTTATTCGCTGATCCCGAAATACCAATTCACTCCATTCCCGATAATGTTTCGCCACATGATAATCCACAGCGTAATGCTGCTGGAGTTCCTCAAAGCTCTTCGGCTCACCAAATTCGGATAGATAATTCGGTGCCGCTAGCGTCCAGATGTGGGTCTGTATGATGGGTCGAATCAGTAGATATTCATCCTGCACCAGCCCAACCCGCACCACACAATCGAGTTGCTGCTCAATCAGATTGGAAAAATCATCACTGCCATTGACCAACACTTTGACTTTGGGATAACGCTGATAAAAATGTAGTAAGTGAGGAATCAATAGCTGTGTCGCCAACCGTTTGGGTAAGCCAATACTGATCTTGCCTTCTGCACTACGCACATGGGTTTTAAACCGATTGAGCTCTTTTAATTGCGTCACCAGACGCATCGCTTCCTCATAAAACAGACTCCCCTCATGCGTTAAAGACACTTTTCGTGTAGTGCGATAGAACAATAGCACTTCATATTCTTTTTCAAGCGCTTGTATTGCGTAGGTCACATTAGAACGTGGCAATCCCAGTTGTAGTGCAGCTTGTGCAAAAGATTGCTTCTCTGCCACTAAACAAAAGATTTTTAAGCGGTCAATCTTATCCATTTTATTATTCAACTTTGTTGCACAATCAGTTCAATCCTAACAACTATTTCAAACAAAAAAATTCAATTAGCATGATTTTTATACAAAACAAGGCGAGGATAAATCAATGTCAAAGCATGCTCTAAAAGGAAAAACCGTATTGATTACGGGCGGTGCCAAAAACTTAGGTGGCTTAATTTCACGTAAATTTGCTGAACAAGGTGCAAACTTACTCATTCATTATAATAGTGCGGCAACGCAAGCGGATGCAGAAGAAACTTTAAAGGCCGTGCAGGCGTTCGGGGCAAAAGCAATTTTGGTGCAAGCAGATTTATCCGATATCCAAAATATTGAAGCACTCTTTGTCAAAGCCAAAGCAGAATTTGGTGGCGTTGATATTGCCATCAATACCGTTGGGCGTGTCCTGAAAAAAGCATATCTGGACACCACGGAACAAGAGTTTGACGGGATGAATGATATTAACAATAAAATTGCTTACTTCTTTATTCAATCCGCAGGTCGTCATCTCAATCCGCACGGAAAAATCTGTACCATTGTGACCAGTTTACTTGCTGCTTATACGGGCCTTTATTCAACTTATGAAGGCTTAAAAGCACCAGTAGAACACTACACCCGAGCTGCATCGAAAGAGTTTGGCGAGCGTGGCATTTCGGTGACTGCGGTAGCACCTGGCCCAATGGATACGCCATTTTTCTATGGTCAGGAAGCACCAGAAGCAGTGGCTTATCATAAGTCTGCATCAGCCTTAGGAGGCCTGACCCAAATTGAAGATATTGAACCTCTGGTTCGTTTTCTGGTGACAGATGGCTGGTGGATTACAGGCCAAACCATTTTTGCCAATGGCGGTTATACCACTCGCTAACTCCAGAAATGAAATGCTTGGGCACTTTATTTAACAGCCCAAGCGTTTAATGCAACCAAAATACCAACCCGTAAAAACAGGCCAGACTCAAGATAATTGTCAGTAAGGTATGCTTCACCTTGTAGGCAATTACAATGGTAAACAGCGTCGCCAGAAAATAGGGATTGAGTAAGGTGCTACGAAAAGCACCATGCTCATCCATAAACACAATCGGCGTTGCAATCGCGGTCAATAAACACGGCGCAGAATACTGTAAAGACTGTTGGAACCATTTCGGTAAACGTAATGGAATATTCGGTTCCAGCAGAATATAACGATTCATGAATACGACGATTGCCAGAATAATCAGAAGAAACCAACTCATGCCGCACGCTCCCGCAGATTCTGTAAGCAGGTTGCGGTCAACATGCCAATCACACCAGCCAAGATCGCTGCACTTTTAATCCCCAGACTCAAGAAAACGACGGTCAGAATCACGGATACCAACACACCGACCAGCGTATTCAGGTTCTTAATAAATGGAATCACGATGGCAATAAAGGTAGCAACAATAGAGAAATCTAAATGATATTGATCCAGATTGGGCACCGAAGCTGCCAGCAATACCCCACACAGACTGAACAAGACCCAGCATAGATAAAAACAACTGCCTGCACCCAGCAAGTAATAAATATAGTGCTGCTGTTTTTTAATGCTGACTGCAAAGAGTTCATCGGTCAGTAAAAAGCCCAACATGAGACGATACTTTAAAGGCTGTCTGGAAATATCTTCACGGAGATAGAGTGCATATAGATAATGTTGGGTCGTGATTAAAAAGACAGAGATGATGATCGTTAAAGCAGGTGTCCCTGCCATCACTAAACCTAAAGTCATTAATTGCGCTGCACCTGCAAAGACCAGCGCCGACATCCCCACCGCCTGTAAGGTGGTTAGCCCAGCCTGAATTGCCATAGAACCTGCGAGTAAACCCCACGGTAACACGGCAAAACACAACGGCAATATTTTGACGACACCATTAAAAAATGCCCGCGTTACGGTCATGGGTGTGTCATCAGTTACGCTGTCAGTTAACATCAAAATCACAATCGTTGATCAAAGACAGTGTGACTATGCCAAAATTTGATTCAGGAGAATTGTATAAAATTGCTGTTTTATTTGAGATAGGCAATATAACCGCCGGGGGTAATACCAAAGGTCTGACGGAAATGACGACTAAAATGACTTTGATCCGAGAAACCACATTGCTGTGATACTTCAGATAAATTCAGTCCTTGTCTTAATAATCTTTGCGATTTCTGCAAACGCGCCTGTACCAACCATGCATGCGGTGACAATCCGACATGCTTTTTAAATTGTCTCAAGAAATGCCACTGGCTCAGATTGGCCATTTCTGCCAGCTCAGCCAAGGAAAACTCTTGCTCAGGCATACTTGCCATCAGTTCTTTAATATTGAGGATTCGTTGCTTGGCATTGCTCAAGTCGGTCACATGCGGTTTGACCTGACTGTATTTGGACACCAGCCATGCAATCGTAGACAAGAATAAGGTCTGTTTTAATAAGGTATTATTCGGTTGTTCAAGTAAATCAAATAATATGCGGAATTGTTGAGCCAAACCTTCATCATGCAGGACTGCTTCACGAAACCACGGCGCAGTGCCATGAACAGTGGTCAGATCTCGAGTAAGTTCATTAAACACTTCAGGCGTCGGATAAATCGCGCGATAACGCCAACCCGTGTCTACAGCCGAAGATCCCGTATGCACTTCATCGGCATTGACCAAAATAATATCGCCCTGTGGTGCTACATGATTGCCGCCTGTACGATAAAAGCGTTGTGCGCCCTCTTCAATCACACCAATACAAAATCCTTCATGAACATGTCGTGAAAACTCCTGCTGATAGTAACTTGCTTTCAGCATTTCCAGCCCACCCAGTTCTTCTAGGTGTAAGTAATCAACTTGTTCCCGAGGTCTACGCGACATCACGACCTCCTTTGAATTTTTTGCATCATGTCAGGTTAGCGCGATTGCATGAAATTTATAGAATAAAATTGCTGTTTATTCGGGCCATTCTACGCCTAAGACAGAACTACGTAAGACTTTATTCTCCTTTTCACTCGATAAAATTCCAATTCAAGAGACAAAAAATAGATCTATCACAGCGCAAATAAAAAAGCGCCTCAGAACAGGCGCTTTTTTAGCTTTAAAGATCAACTATCCAGAAACTCGACATGTCCTGTTTTAACATCATAAATTGCCCCGACAATTGCAATTTCACCTCGCTCCAGCATCTCGCTCAATACTGGACTATGGGTAATGATGTATTGAATATTGTAGTGAACATTCATCGCCGTCACCTGATTGATAAAGGCCTTACTCAAATCACGCGGCTGCATGATGTCATAGACACTGTCGACCGAATGTATCAGTGGCCCCAATACATACTGGATATGCGGCATCTCTGGGACATCGGCAACCTGTTTATGCTGCAAACGTAATTGGCAGGCACTGGTGACAGCACCACAATCGGTATGACCCAAAACCAGAATCACCTTGGAACCTTTGGCCTGACAGGCAAACTCAAGCGAACCCAGTACTTTTTGCCCAGCAATATTCCCAGCAATTCTTAAACTGAATAAATCGCCAATCCCGACGTCGAAAATCATCTCGGTCGGGGCACGCGAGTCCATACAGCCCAGTACCGCTGCAATCGGGTGCTGTCCTTCATCCGCAGTCACTCGGATCTGGCGATAAATATCCCGTTGCAGACGTTCATTTTTCACAAAACGTTCATTTCCCTCTTTGAGTAATGTAATAACTTCTTGCGGGCTTAATTTACGTTGCAGTTCTCGGGTACTGATATAAATATCCAATGCTGCTTCATCGACATCCTGATAATGTTGCTTAAATCCGATGAGCTTTAGATCAATCTGACGTTTACTAGCAGTTTCATTCTGATAGTCCTGAATCACTTGATAAATATCAGGATCAATCGAATCACACTGGGTTGCATCAATAATTAACTGTTGATGTTTATGCACATGTTCCAAGGCTGAGATCAATGCAGAACGGTTTAGAAAGGTCACTTGTGAAGGCAGTTCAATACGGGTCACGATGCCGTGTAAATGCTTTTCTTTATAGACCCGTACGCCTTTATTAAAATTACCATAGAGAATGAAGCCGCTACTGGTCAGCAAACCGATTACGATGCCAGTCAACAAATCGGTCAGTAAAATTGCAACCAGCGTAATAATAAAAGGTAAGAACTGCTTCCAGCCTTTTTGATATAACTGTTTGAATAGTTTGGGATGAGTGAGTTTAAAACCCGTCAAAATCAAAATAGCGGCTAGTGCAGATAGCGGAATCATGTTCATCAATGGCACAAAGAACAAGACCGCCAATAACAAAAGTACCCCATGAATGATGGTAGAACATTTACTGCGTGCACCTGTATTGGCATTGACCGAGCTGCGTACAATCACCGATGTCACTGGCATTCCACCAATCAAACCCGACACAATATTGCCCGCCCCTTGTGCCCACAACTCACGATTGGGTGGAGACGATCTTTTTTGTGAATCCAGTTTATCTGCGGCTTCCAGATTCAGTAATGTTTCTAATGAAGCCACGATGGCTAAAGTGACCGCACCAGTGTAAATCAATGGCTCAGCCAGATAAGCAAAGTCAGGGAAAACCAGCACCTCTTGAGGCGCCTCTAAGATATTAGGCAATTGGATCAGGTTATCGGTTTGCACCGCCCACGGCGAACCGATATAAATTAAAATAAAATTTAAACCCGCAGCCAGTACAACAGCAATCAAGGCAGATGGTAGAGCCAGTTTTTTCAATGAACTGCTATCCCAAGCCAGAATCAGAAATAAGCTCAGCAGGCCAATTAAGGCAGCGCCCAGATCAAAATGGTGAACCAAGGCACTCGGTGTACTGGTCCACAACATATCCCAAGAAAAGTTGGATAAACCGAATAAATAAGGTAATTGAGTCACTATCAGAATTGCGCCAATTGCAGCCAGTAATCCCAAGATCACATTATTGGGAATAAAATTCGCAAAGAAGCCCAATTTAAAGAGCCCAAATAAAATCTGTAAAATCCCAGCAAAGACGATACACAATAAAAAAGCGGCATAATTGCCGCCTAATTGATCCAGTTGCACCAGAATGACCGCAGTCAGTCCTGCTGCCGGACCCGAAACGCTGATGTGAGAGCCGCTCAGCAGCCCGACAATAATGCCACCAACAATTCCAGCAATAATGCCTGAAATAATGGGCGCTCCAGAGGCTAAAGCAATACCTAGACATAAAGGCAAGGCCACGAGAAAAACGACAACGCCAGAGAGGAGGTCATTTAAATGGAATCTATTTTTCAGTGTTAAACTTGTCATGAGGCAACCATTTATAATAAAAAAAATTAATTTTTACTGCCTGAAAGTGTTTTCCCTACTTCAAGGCTTGCATGATATTGTCCGACAAAGTGCAAGGTTTAAAGTTTGGTTACGTTATAACGTTGTATATTTATTTATCGATTTAAGCCTATTTTTGTTGATCTTAAGATTCGCCTCATCTTGAATTTCAAAAGACTTTAAATCTACAGTGCATTAAATGAATCACAGCAATAAAAAAACCTCCCGAAGGAGGTTTTTTTAGGAATTATAAATTTACTTAGAACCTTTAATCCCAGCTTGTAATAACAACGCACCTAAACCACCAATTTTTTGCTCTTGAGGTTTATCAGATTTCGGCTTGTTATGTTGTGGGCGCTTAAAGTCACCTTCTTTGCGTGGTGGACGTTGACCCTGTGGCTTACGCTCAGTACGCTCTTGCGGAGCACGTTGTGGACGCGCTGCTTTCGCTGGCGCAGAACCTTCTGCACGCATACTCAAGTTGACACGATTACGTTCCACGTCAACCTGCATCACACGTACTTGTACGATTTGACCTGGTTTCACTACTTTATGTGGATCAGATACAAATTCGTTGGCAAGTTCAGAGATATGGACTAAACCATCTTGGTGTACACCCACATCAACGAAAGCACCGAAGTTGGTCACATTGGTTACCACACCTTCAAGCTGCATGCCTTCAGTCAGTTGAGCAACCTCAGTAATGTCTTCACGGAACTTCGCAGTACGGAACTCTGGACGTGGGTCACGACCTGGTTTTTCCAATTCAGCTAAAACGTCCTGAATAGTCGGCAAACCAAATTTGTCATCAACAAACTCATCTGCCTTCACTTGGCGAATGATTTCAGTGTTGCCAATAATGTCTTTTACCGTAGTTGCTTTTGCCGCAACAATTTTTTCCACCAAGCCATAGCTTTCAGGGTGAACAGCAGATGCATCCAATGGCTCTGAACCATTTTGAACACGTAAGAAACCTGCTGATTGTTCAAAAGTACGTTCGCCTAAACGTGGTACTTTTTTCAATGCCTGACGGTTATCAAAGCGACCGTTTTCTTTACGGTATTCCACGATTTGCTGAGCAATCGATTTATTCAGACCTGCAATATAAGCAAGAATTGCAGGAGAAGCTGTATTCACATCTACACCAACAGCATTCACACAGTCTTCAACCACTGCATCCAGTGTTTTTGCCAAACCAGTCTGATTCACGTCATGTTGATATTGACCTACACCAATTGATTTTGGATCAATTTTAACGAGTTCAGCCAATGGATCTTGCAAACGGCGTGCAATTGAAACTGCACCACGAATCGATACATCAAGTTCTGGAAGCTCTTGTGAAGCCAGCTCACTTGCAGAATAAACTGATGCACCCGCTTCACTTACGGTAATACGCGTCAATTTCAAATCCGCATTGGCCGCCATCATTTCTGCAACCAAAGCTTCGGTTTCACGACTTGCAGTTCCGTTGCCAATTGCAATAAGTTCCACGTGGAACTCTCGGCATAAACGAGCAAGTTCTGCAAGCGAACCTTCTTTATCTTCTTTTGGTGCAAATGGATAAATCGTGCTATGCGCCAGCACATCCCCTGCATCACTCACGACAGCAAGTTTCACGCCAGTACGGATACCAGGATCCACACCTAAAGTCGTGCGGCTGCCTGCAGGTGCAGAAAGCAATAAATGACGTAAGTTTTCAGCAAAGACATCCATCGCTTCAGCTTCAGCAGCTAAACGCTTATCTGTTAATAATGAATGTTCAATTTGCGGACGGATTTTACCCAACCAGAATAATTTAGCGGTTTGCTTTAAATAATCCTGACGGCTTTGTGGTTGAAGCTGCTCAAGATTATATTCTGTCTCAATACGTGCCAATGGTGCATCATCTTCACCATCCACTTTCAAGCCCAGTACATTTTCCTGACGGCCACGTAACATGGCCAATAAACGATGTGAAGGCACTTTATTGAGATTTTCTGAAAATTCAAAATAATCACGGAATTTTTTGCCCACTTCTTTTTTCTCATCAGAAGCGACTGCACTTTTCAATACTGCAGTTTTAGCAAAAGTTTGTTTTAATTCAGTGGTTAAGGCAATATTTTGTGCCCAGTCATCAATCAGGATATGCTGGATTGCATCGAGCTGACTTTCAGTATCTGGATAGTCTTCATGACTAAAACCAGCCAAAGCTTCAGCAGGATCAATTTGATCTGCAAGAATTTTTTCAGCAATTGGCCCTAAACCAGCTTCTTTTGCTTTAAATGATTTGCTGGTGCGTTTTGGACGATAAGGTGCATAAATTTCTTCTAATGCATTTTTCGTTTCAGCCGCATTTACACGTGCTAATAAATCATCGCTTAATTTATCTTGTTCTTGTAAAGATTGAATTACCTTCTCACGACGCTCGTATAAATCACGTAAATAAGTTAAACGTGTATCGAGTTGACGTAATTGCGTATCGTCTAAGCCTTGCGTGACTTCTTTACGGTAACGTGCAATAAAAGGAACGCTAGCACCTTCATCAATTAAACGAATAGCAGCTTCTACTTGGTTTGGACGTACGGCAAGTTCATTTGCCAACTGCTGAACTAAGTCAGTCATCGTGATTGATTCCACAAGGGTTAAGTCTAAAAGCAATGATTATAAAGTTCATGGCTATAAAATCCACCATTGTTTTTTTGAATATTGTGTTTTCGCTGTGTATAAATTTTAAACATAGCGCTTTATTTCGTCATTATGGACAGGGTTTTTAACAAAATCAGCCCCCTTATCTTTTATGCAAATCGCCGAATGTTTCCAAAACAAGCTGTTTTTTCTGCCTAAATATTGAAAAATAGGTTGATTGTCATGATTTTGCCTGTATATATTTGGTATCTATCTCTTGATTTTATTGGCAATATTTGTTGCTTTATAACATAGCCAAAACTGTGCAATGAATCGTATACTCGAAGGTCTATAGATATTTCACACTCGCATTGCATAAAGACGATGACAATAAACGATAAAGGAGCACAATCATGAGTTTAGTTGTACCTGCTGAATCGACGGAAACCGTACACCATGAGACAGACCGGGTCGAACGCATTTTAGTGGTTGATGACGATGTGCGCTTGCGTACGCTTTTACAACGTTTCCTCGAAGATAAAGGTTTCGTCGTAAAAACTGCTCATGATGCGACACAAATGGATCGTTTACTACAACGTGAACTATTCTCTCTAATCGTGCTTGATTTTATGCTTCCTGTAGAAGATGGTTTAAGTATTTGTCGTCGCTTACGTCAGTCTAATATTGACACGCCAATTATCATGCTCACCGCACGCGGCAGTGATTCTGACCGTATTGCGGGTCTTGAAGCGGGTGCAGACGATTACCTGCCAAAACCGTTTAACCCAAATGAGTTACTTGCCCGTATCCGTGCGGTACTACGTCGCCAAGTGCGTGAAGTACCCGGTGCACCAAGTCAGCAAGTTGAAGTAGTCAGCTTTGGCCCTTGGTCACTCGACCTGTCTACACGTACCTTGACCCGTGAAGGTCAGGTAGTGACGTTGACTACAGGTGAGTTTGCGGTATTGAAAGCCCTCGTTCAGCACCCTCGTGAGCCGTTAACGCGCGATAAATTGATGAATCTGGCGCGTGGTCGTGAATGGGGTGCAATGGAGCGTTCAATCGATGTCCAAGTTTCGCGTTTACGTCGTTTAATTGAAGATAACCCTGCCCGCGCACGTTACATCCAGACCGTTTGGGGTGTTGGTTACGTTTTTGTTCCAGATGGCGCAGAGTAAGTTCAGGAAATTAAACGTTGAAACTTGAACCAATTGATCCACAAGAATTTACCGAGTTCGCGGCTTATTCCGAAAGGCCCCGAACGAAATGGGAACGTTTTTTAGATAAAATTAAACCGCGTTCCGCTGCCATGCGCACGACCATTCTGGTTTTGTTCATGGTGTTTTTTAGCCTGTTTATGTCCTTGTGGTTCTTTTGGCGAACGCTTTATCTTCCTGAATTGCAGCAACATGCCCGCTATCTTGCGATTGAACTGGAACTGGTCAACAATCCAGATATCCGTATTTTGCATCGTGATAGCGAAGTGGATGTCGATACATGGTTAAAAAATCGTATCGGCATTGAATATGTAACTGATCCTAAAGAATTTCCAAGAGTTGAAGATAAATTCCTAGCAGAACTGTTTACCAACCAGATTGAAGAAAAGCTGGCGAAAGAGCTGGGCGTTAAAGACGTTACCGTTTATTTTAAATTTAAACCCATTCCACGGATCTGGATTCAAACGCCTGAAATGGATGGTAACTGGGTCAGAGAGCCTTTAAAAACCTATACCAACTATAGTGTTGAGCTGATTGCTGGCTGGTTATTTGGTGTCCCGATTGTCTCCTCTATCATTATTTTAATTCTGGTTCGCCAAATGAATCGACCTTTACGTCGATTGCAAAATACCGCGAATAACTATAGTAAAACAGGGAAAGCCCCCTACCTCGATACCAATCATGGCCCACTCGAAATCCGTCAGGTCAACCAAGCCTTTAACCATATGGTGTATACGTTGGAGCAAACCGAGCGTGATCGTCAAATTATGCTGGCAGGTATTTCGCATGATTTACGTACACCGCTGACCCGTATTCGCTTAACCGCTGAAATGCTACCTGATGAGTTTTTCCGTGAAGGTCTGATCTATGACGTAGATGATATGGACGCGATTCTGAATCAGTTCATTTCCTATATGCGTGATGGTTCCGATGAAGAACTCACCGAGACCAATCTGAATAGCCTGTTGCAAGAACTGGTGGTGCAATTCAAACCACTAGATATTCGTTTTGAAGCACAAGAACTGCCGATCATTGCTGCCCGTAGTTTGTCGCTAAAACGACTGATTGCCAATCTGATCAATAATGCCAAACGTTATGGCGCAGAACCGATTGAACTGTCTGCCAGTCATGTCGATGATCATATCCTGATTACCGTCGCCGATCATGGTGAAGGTATTCCGCCTGATCAGGTCGAAGAACTGATGCAACCTTTTGTACGCGGTAATTCTGCGCGCACCATTCAAGGTAGCGGACTTGGACTGGCAATTGTGAAACGTATTGTCGACATCCATCAAGGCCAGATCAATATTCGTAATCGTGAACAAGGTGGTTTGGAAGTGGTGATTTCTCTCCCTATTCCAACGGCTGCACCAGCAACCGAATCACCGAATAATGCCATTGATAAGATCAAGCAGACCCTTACAGGACATTTCTAAACCAAAATGCTGAATCAATCGCATAAAATCTGTTGATTTAGACTAAAGTCGCCTATTTAATCACCATAAAATTGGCGACTTTCTACCCATTCAGCACACTTGTTACAACTTGATTTATTCACCCCATATTTATATTTTTTCTTCTAAATTCAATCAACTATCTCGTATCTAAAAATCAGACTGAAACATAAGTGCATAAAGCGTATGCAGCTGTATTAGACCTTAGCCTTATTTCAATTCACTTTTCATGTTTTAGCGCTAAAATCCATACCCAATGAAAAGCAAAATTGAGAATGGATGATGTCTTTAAGTCGTATTCGCCTTGCAGCTCTACACGACAAAGTGATGAGCGCAGAACAGGCTGCCAGCTTTATTAAAAATGATATGACGGTAGGTATGAGCGGTTTTACGCGTGCAGGTGAGGCAAAAGCTGTTCCTCAGGCATTGGTTGAACAAGCCAAGAAAAGTCCGTTAAAAATCACGTTAATTACTGGTGCAAGCCTCGGCAATGACTTAGACAAGCAATTGACGGAAGCAGGTGTACTTGCTCGTCGTATGCCATTTCAGGTCGACAATACTTTACGTCGTGCCATCAACAACGGCGAAGTGATGTTTATTGATCAGCATTTATCTGAAACTGTTGAGCAAATGCGTAACCAGCAATTGAGACGCCCAGATGTTGCGGTGATTGAAGCGGTTGCGATTACCGAAGAAGGTCATATTGTTCCAACCACTTCTGTAGGGAACTCTGCGAGCTTTGCGATTTTTGCAGAAAAAGTCATTGTTGAAATCAATACTTCTCTCAGCGAAAACTTCGAAGGTCTGCACGATATTTATATCCCAACTTACCGTCCAACACGCACCCCACTACCATTAACGAAAGTGGATGACCGTATTGGCTCAACTGCAATTCCAATCGATCCAGCGAAAATCGTCGGTATCGTATTGAATGACACCGCAGATTCTCCATCTACCGTGACGCCGCCAGATGCTGAAACTCAAGGTATTGCGAATCACTTAATTAAATTCTTTGAAAAAGAAGTGGCTGAAGGCCGTTTAGCGAAGAACTTAGGTCCATTACAGGCAGGGATTGGTTCAATTGCCAATGCCGTTTTAACCGGTCTTAAAGATTCAAACTTTGAAGATCTGGTAATGTATTCAGAAGTACTACAAGACTGTACCTTTGAATTGATTGATGCAGGCAAAATGAAGTTCGCTTCAGGCAGCTCAATTACTTTATCAGCACAATGTGGCGAACGTGTTTTTGGCAATCTTGAAAAATACAAAGACAAGCTGGTGTTACGTCCACAAGAAATTTCCAACCATCCTGAAATCGTACGTCGCTTAGGGATTATCGGGATTAACACTGCGCTTGAGTTTGATATTTACGGTAACGTGAACTCAACGCATGTCTGTGGTACCAAAATGATGAATGGTATCGGCGGTTCAGGTGACTTTGCCCGTAATGCTCACCTCGCGATCTTCGTAACCAAATCCATTGCCAAAGGTGGCGATATTTCATCGATCGTGCCGATGGTCAGCCACGTCGACCATAATGAACATGACGTTGATATTCTGGTTACCGAAGTGGGTCTTGCTGATTTACGCGGCTTGGCACCACGTGAACGTGCTCGTGTGATTATCGACAACTGTGTACACCCACTTTATCAAGGTGCACTCAATGATTACTTTGACCGTGCTTGCGAACGTGGCGGTCATACGCCACATATTCTGCGTGAAGCATTGTCTTGGCATGCCAACTTTGAAGAGACAGGTCATATGTTAGCACCTGTAGATATTGCTAAATCAGCTTAATATCTCCTTGGTTCTTCATCAAAAAGCATGCTTCGGCATGCTTTTTTTATTATCAGTCTTTTAAATACTTTGCCGCCCCACTCTCAGCAGAATAGGAAAAGTGACCTTCATCGGTTGCTGGATCAGCAGAATATCCTGTAAATCCGCTAAAGCACTGACTCGCATTTGATCTTGATAATGTTTTATCGCAGACCAAGTATTGAGATAATCCCACAACTGCTGTCCTGTCCAACGTAGTTCAATCTGAAACTGCGGCATTGGAATTTCCTCAAAAGGAAATGGAATCGTTTGATAATACTCATCTATATAGCGCCGCTCTGCATCCCAGAAGCCCTGTAAGGCCTGAGAGTAAAGTTGTCGTATCCGATCATTCAAAAGCGCGTCATCAAGCGCTAACAAGCCATAACCAATCACTGCAATCACACCATCTAGTTTGAGCGTGCGTTTCACTTGTGCGTAGAATTTTTCAAAGTCAAACCAGTGAATCGCCTGTGCAACGGTAATCAAGTCAAAATGATGATCTGGAAAAGTGCCCTGCTCCGCTGCTTGCTGTAAATAGCTGACATTACTCAAAGCCGGCGCCTGATCGAGCTGGTTCTGGCTCAGATCAGTTGCGATCACCTGTTGAAAATACGGCGCAATCAGCCGCGTTAATTGTCCTGAACCTGCACCACAGTCCCATGCGCAATCAAAACCTTTAAGCTGCTTAATTAAGCTATCTATGAGCGATTGTGGATAAGTTGGTCGCGCCTGTTGATAAAGTTCACTTTGCGCCGAAAATAGATCTTTCATACGATGTTATTCTTCAATTCTTCTATTTGTCTCAATATAGCAAAATATTGAAGCAATAAAAAAAGCCCCAAACTTTCGTTTGAGGCTTTTTGAATATGGTGGCGAGACCCAGGATCGAACTGGGGACACACGGATTTTCAATCCGTTGCTCTACCTACTGAGCTATCACGCCAATGGGGTGTATTAAGCCGTATCTCGGCCCAATAGTCAATAATTATCATGAGCTTTTGATTTGATTGCCCATTTTTCACGCAATCACTTTTTTGAGATAAAAAAAATCCCTGATGGGATCAGGGATTGAAAATACAAATTTATGGTGGCGAGACCCAGGATCGAACTGGGGACACACGGATTTTCAATCCGTTGCTCTACCTACTGAGCTATCACGCCAAAGTGGGCGTATTAAACAATGTTTGTCTAAGCCCGTCAAGCAAATTTGTGGATTTTTCGTTTAAGCGCTTAATTTTGCTACAAAGCTTAATTTTAAGGTCGCTTTTTAGATTTTACCGAGATGCGACAGGCAACGATGGATCGCCCCGCAACCTGGTTCAAACTGTTGCACGCCCTGCGCTTCTTCCATGCGGCAAACCTCTTCAACCAGACGTTCTGCAACACCACGGCCACGATTGGCTGGATGAACCACAATATATTCCAGAACACGGCTTTCACCTTGTCCTGTCGCCCAAATTGCACCTATAATTTTGGTGTTAAATTCAGCAGTGTAAACTGTGGTATATTGCTGTAGATTTTGTTCAAGTTGTTCCATTGCATCTTGCCCGTCACCAAACTCTGGGCTGGTATCGTAAAGTCGCTCTAGCTGAGTACGAATTCCTGAATCTTCCAGAGAACTGTAAGCATGTACGGTAATAGGCATTGATTAACCCTCCTGAGCAAACTATGATGCTGTCACTTTTTCGTCACAGCGAAACTATTGGTTTTTAATTCAATCATTTTTGACGTTTTTTGAGGAACGTGTCCATGACGCAACGTATCAGTGAAGTGGTAAGAAATACCAACGAAACAAAAATTCGAGTTCGTCTCAATCTCGATGGTACTGGTCAAGGCACACTCAACACTGGAGTTCCATTTTTAGACCATATGATTGATCAAATCAAGCGTCATGGTCTATTTGATATCGACATTCATTGCGATGGTGATCTGGAAATCGATGACCATCATACCGTTGAAGACTGCGGAATCACACTGGGACAAGCCTTTGCACAAGCTTTAGGTGATAAAAAAGGCTTACGTCGTTATGGGCATTTTTATGCACCTTTAGATGAAGCACTATCTCGTGTGGTGGTGGATCTGTCTGGTCGCCCTGGCTTATTTATGGATATTCCATTTACCCGTGCGCGCATTGGTAGCTTTGATGTCGATTTATTCTCGGAATTTTTCCAGGGCTTTGTCAATCATGCACTAATGACGCTGCATATTGATAACCTGAAAGGCAAAAATAGCCACCACCAGATTGAAAGTGTATTTAAAGCGTTGGCGCGTGCATTACGTATGGCCTGTGAGGTTGATCCACGTGCTGAAAATACCATTGCTTCAACCAAAGGTAGCTTGTAATGACACGTATTGCTTTACTTGATTATGGTATGGGCAACCTACACTCTGCGGCAAAAGCGCTAGAGCATGTCGGTGCAACAGTAGACGTGACCAACGATCCTAAACTGATTGCCAAAGCCGATAAGATTGTTTTCCCGGGTGTGGGCGCAATGCGTGATTGCATGCAAGGTATGCGTGAAGCAGGTATTGATGAGGTGGTGCGTCAGGCAGCCTTCAATAAACCTGTTCTGGCAATTTGTGTAGGTATGCAAGCGCTGCTACAAAGCTCGGAAGAAAACGGTGGTGTTGAAGCACTCGGTATTTTCGATGGTGTGGTTAAACATTTTCCTGAAATTCCGAATTTAAAAGTGCCACACATGGGCTGGAATCAGGTACATCAGCTTGATCCAGAGCATCCAATGTGGAACAACATTGAACAAGATGCGCGTTTCTACTTTGTGCATAGTTATTATGTTGAGCCAAAAGATGCAGCAGTCACGGCAGCAACCTGTGATTATGGTGTGAACTTTTGTACGGCGATTCATAAAGACAATTTGTTCGCAACCCAATTCCACCCAGAGAAAAGTCATACCGCTGGTTTACAGCTGTTAAAAAACTTTGTGGAATGGAAAATTTAAGCTTCACTCATACAGATCAAGTCCTTTGTTATGGCTTGATCTGTTATATATAAAATAATTTAAGCATTAATTTTAAAAAAATTCTTTAATATTCTAATGCATAATACATTTTTTAAGTTTTACAACTCCATAAAAACACTTAAATAGGAATAACAATGAATTCATCAACTCAAAATGTGGATCATCCACTAAGCCCTAAAGGTCGTTTTGGTCGACTTTCCTATGCAGCTTGGACATTGTTAAGTTCAATCGCCGCAGTGATTATCATTTTTGTCTTGGCATTTGGCGCTGTGCTCGTGACTGGTGACAATCTCGAACAAGGGCAAGATTATCCAATCCTCGCAATTGTCCTGTTTATCATTCTTTATATCGTGTTCGTCTATTTCTCTTTTGTATTTACCATTCGGCGTCTACATGATCGGAATCAAACGGGTTGGTTGTCGTTATTAGCCCTTGTCCCCTTTGTAAATTTCATTTTCATTATTTATCTGCTCTGTGCCAAAGGAACAGAAGGGCCAAATAAATTTGGTTCTGTACGTGCAACTACTGGCTGGGAAAAAGTCTTGGGCTGGATTTATATTGTGATTATTCCACTTGCCGTCATTTTTGCCTTAGTGGGCAGTGCAGTTCCTGCATATCAGGAATATGTGCAAAGAAGCCAGCAAGCTCAGATTGAGCAACAGATAAACCAAGCTAAATAAATACGTCATGTTTGCTAAGCCAAGTTTCGACTTGGCTTTTTTATTTCAATAAAACCCTTTAAGCTCAGAGAAATGACTTGAGTTTTAATGCAGATGGATACATCTCAACACGCAGTAGCGCCTTTAAGTAAAGAACAAATACGTGTCTTACCTGCCTTTGAAAACCTTGCTTCAGAAAAGATTATTGTCATTCAAACGCTTGAACAATGCTTGGCCCTGCAAGATCAACTCAGTTCCATCCAAGTCTTCGGTTTTGACAGTGAATCGAAACCGACCTTTAAAGTCGGGGAAAAATCGACAGGGCCACACGTCATCCAGCTTGCAACCCGCAATAACGTTTATCTTTTCCAAGTCAGTACCGAAATTTTGTCATTTTTAAAACCCATTTTGGAAAATGAACAGCAACTCAAAGTCGGTTTTGGACTCAAGAATGACGCACATATTTTCCGTGGCAAAGATATCCAGCCCACGTCATTGATTGAACTTTCCAAAAGCTTTGCAAGTTTTGGTTATCGGAACCAAGTCGGTGTACAAACCGCGATTGCCCTACTATTCCAGCGTTATTTTTCCAAGAGTAAAAAGATCAGTACCTCAAATTGGGCAGTGAAACGTCTTAGTCCTCAACAAATCAGTTATGCCGCAGCTGACGCTTATGCAGCACTGCTGGTATTTGAACAGCTTTACCAGCAACACCGATTCACACCACAATTACAACAACAAATCATGAAAATACTTGAAGGATCAACAGACAAGGCTTAGAGATTGATCAATACTTTGCTAATATAGAGCACGCTGAACATTCAGAAATGCATTGCGTTGTAGGCTAGATTGCCTTCTTTGTCGCAATCATAGAGGGACGTTCAACAAGCCCCTAATAATTTAAACTCTATGATGACGCAAGGAGCGGTGTATGCTAATCATCCCAGCAATTGACCTGAAAGATGGTAAATGTGTCCGTTTAAAACAAGGACGTATGGAAGACGATACTGTTTTCTCTGATGACCCTGTGGCAACTGCACAACATTGGGTGGATGAAGGCGCACGTCGTTTACATTTAGTCGATTTAAATGGTGCTTTTGCCGGCACGCCGATTCATAAACCTGTGGTCGAAGCGATTGTACGTGCACAGCCAGAACTGCCAATCCAGATTGGTGGTGGTATCCGTTCACTTGAAACCATCGAGCATTATTTAGAAGCTGGTGTTTCTTTTGTCATTATCGGAACTAAGGCAGTTAAAGAGCCTGAGTTTGTAGAAGAAGCATGTAAGCGTTTTGCGGGTCGTATTATTGTCGGTATCGATGCCATGAATGGCATGGTAGCAACTGATGGTTGGGCCAATATTACTGACGTCAAGGCGACTGATCTTGCAAAACGTTTTGCAGATGCAGGCGTATCAAGCATTGTGTATACCGATATTGCCCGTGATGGCATGATGCAAGGTGTTAACGTTGAGCAGACTGTCAATCTGGCAGACTATTCTGGCTTACCAGTGATTGCGTCTGGCGGTGTGACCAACCTTGATGATGTACGCAACTTAAAAGGCCAAAAAGGTATTTTAGGTGCGATCACAGGCCGCGCAATTTACGAAGGCACCTTAAACCTTCGTGAAGCACAATTATTGCTAGATGAAGACAACCGTCTTTAATTTTGCATAAAAAAAGAAGTTATCTGCCCAGATAACTTCTTTTGATTTAATACAGCACATTACGAATGAATTTTAATGGCTGAGTACCCCGATTGGCATAACAATAACGAATCGAACTTTCAAATAGAATAGAGTCGCCTGCCTGAACAACTCGTGTTTCCTGTTCAAATTCCAGACTTAACTCGCCTTCGAGCACATAAATGAGTTCTCGCCAGCCCTTTTGATCCGCTTCCGCATGATAAATCTCACCAACAGCCAATGACCACGTCCACAACTCAACTTGTGTATACGCTGGAACTGAGGCTAACAGTGTGGCATGACTGGTCGGATGCTCTCCTTGCCAAGCCAAGGTATTTACGATTTCGGATTCACCCAGTTCAGGTGCACTGACGATCCGCTTGAAATCAATTCCCAGCACGGCTGCAATTGCATCCAGTTTCGCTAGACTAATATTGACCTGACCTGTTTCCAAAGCCGCAATGGTACGTCGACTGACCCCTGCCCGATCCGCCAGTTCCTGTTGGCTTAAATGGCCCTGATCCCGAAAATGACGGATATTTTTTCCTACATGGGTCAGGACAGTATCGGATGGATTCATAAACCACAATGATAAAAAATAAAACTTGCGCAATATATTGCACACATCGACCAACTAATGCAATATGTGCATTATATTGCACTTTTCTTTGGATCGTTGTTTTGGCCTCCTTATCCCAGTCTCCTAAAGCCGCACAATTTGCCCTGATTTTTATTACCATGATTTGGGGCGGTACTTTTTTAGCCGTGCAATACGCACTGAACTTTAGTACCCCGATGTTTTTTGTGGGCTGCCGTTTTGCAGTCGCCGCTTTGGCTATTTTCCTGATCTCTATAAAGTCGATGCGAGGTTTAACCTTTAAGGAAATACTGGCGGGTGCAGCCATCGGTCTGATGATTGCAATTGGTTATGGTACGCAAACCATTGGTTTACAAACCATCTTAAGTAGTGAGTCAGCATTTTTAACGGCGCTATATGTTCCTTTGGTTCCTATCCTGATGTGGGCCATTTTTCAGAAACGACCTTCATTCATGACGTGGGTCGGTACAGCCTTGGCATTTACAGGTTTGGTATTTTTAACAGGCAATGGTTTTTCCAGCATTGATTTAAATTATGGACAAATGCTGACGCTGTCCTGTGCCTTCGTGATTGCACTCGAGATTATCCTGATTGGTTATTTTGCAGGAAAGGTCAACCTGAGACGAGTCACTGTAGTGCAACTGATGGTCGCGTCTCTCTTGTCCTTTGCCAGTATGCCGCTGGTCGGTGAACATAGCATTCCCCCTATTTCTTGGGGGTTGGTCATCATTGCTGTCGCATTGGGACTCGCCAGCGCTTTAATCCAGTTTGTCATGAACTGGGCACAACGCATGGTTGATCCTGCACGCGCTGCCATTATTTATGCAGGCGAACCCGTCTGGGCAGGTGTGATCGGACGCATTGCAGGAGAACGCTTACCCTTGCTCGCGTTATTCGGTGGTTTACTGGTGGTATTGGGGGTCTTAGTCAGCGAATTAAAATTTAAGTTCTTTGAAAAGAAAAAAGAGAGCTAACTCGCTCTCTTTCAATTAATTCTGTGGTTCTTTCTTTTTCAGCAGCATGCATGGCTGGTAATACTCGACCGTAGGCATCGGATCATAAAATGGATGTAATAGCGCTTTCCACTCCTGATAGGCTGCCGACTTCCTGAATCCTTCAGTATGATGCTCAATACTGTCCCAAAAGATCATTAAAATATAACGACCATCGCCTGCGGTATGCTTAATCAGCTGTACTGCATTTAGCCCATCCATCGGATAAATAATCGATTTGGCCTGATGAAAAGCCGCTTCAAACGCGTCGCTCTGTTCAGCTTTAATATTCAAATAAACATGTTCAATAATCATAGGCCAACCTCAGTCATACATCGGTTTATTGTCATATAAACAAAATAAGCCATGAAGGCTCCGATACACCGCCCACGCCCATGCTGCAAATAAAAATGCCAATCCAATAAAAAATACCGAAGATGCATGATCATCAGAAAATGGAATACCGAGTTCCTGATGAAACAGTGCCAGTGCAAATATAGCTAGGGTCAATAGATTCCACAGGCAGCACCACCAAAAGGTACGGATTTGCCAAGTAAAATGGCTATCGAGTAGCGTTCCTTTAACCTCTTTACGTTTGATATAGTTCAGCATTAAAGCAATGATGGCGAGTAAGCCGCCCGTGAAGCTTGAAATAAGATAAAAGATATATAAAACATAGGTCAGACCGCGATATGCCTTTTGATCAACAACATGATCCATTAAAACCCTCTTTTAAATTTTTCTTCGTTTTTCAATTAAATCAAAGTGATAAAAATATAATTTACAGCTTAATCATTTTTATAAAAAAGAAGGCTGATTAAAACCAACTAATCAACCTTCGGATGCTTATGACTTACTGATACATCGGCTTATTGTCATTTAACGCAATCAAACCGCGAATCGCACGATAGACTATCCATACCCATGCGCCAAAAATGACCGCAAAAGCAAATGTTGTTGCAGAAATAGCCACACCCGCAAAGGCAGTACCATTATCTCCCGTTAAAAACAGGAACGAGAACGGAATAAAGGCAATAATATTCCAGGCCAAATACCACCAGAAGGTACGGATTTGCCAAGTAAAGTGGCTTTCAAAAATCGAACCTTGTACATCACTACGTTTTACATAGTTAATAATCAAGGCAATAATCGCCAATAAACCACCAGAAAAAATCGCAATGATATAAAGCACATACAGCACCAAAGTCAAAGTACGATTTGGATCTTGATCAACGGAATAATTCATTTTTTATTTATCTCCAGCGTCAAACTCCCTCAATTAATAAAACACATTGAGCGGAGAAATTAACCAACATATCAACAATATATGGAAGACTATGGTACAGAAATAAATCTTACGAAACGGTTGTTTTTGTGTTTTATGTCTCAGTTTTTGCTGAGCAAGCCAACCTGCGCACCATCCACCCAAAGAATCCACAATATGCAAGGTCTGTTCGGGAATACGGCGGTTGCCCAATTGTGCCGCCTCTTTGTCTTGTGCATAAAGCCAATAACTCAAGACATTCATCAAACTGACAAATAACAAGGTATACGGCGGCAACAATTTGCTAAAGCTTGCGATCACCATAAAGACGATATAAATAACAATCGCAATCTGCATCGCTGACCAAGGTTTAGAGGCTGTCGGCTTTACAGGTTTGGCTTTATGCTCAAACACTTGCGAGGCTTTTAAATACACCGCCTGCTGAGCGCGATAACGACCGCGCTCATCCAGAATCACCACATATTCCAGCGCACAGCCAACAAGTGGACGTGGCCCCGTACGAGCAAAGTCTTTAATATGAATAAAAACACGTTGTTTTTGTGGGTCATTGGGCTGAATAAAGCCATAGCCTTTATCATCAAACCATTCAACTAATCGACCTTGATCTCGCATGATACTTTCCTAAGCTGTGATTCGTTGTAGACGGTCTTGCAACATCATGCGCATTTCCAGCGGATTTTTTTGCAAAATATCATCGCCCGTACGTCCATGCTCGGCATTTTTCTGGGCAACCTGCAAACGCATACTCCAGAAACGACAAGCCGCCATCGCCAAGAAAATGTTTAAACAAGCCAACTCATCCTCAGTCAGGGTACGAATGGTCTGATAAGCATTCAAAAAGGCATCTGCCTTGGCTTGATCAAGATGGGCTTGCGGATAAGCGGTACAGAAGTCATTGATACTAATCGCAATATCAAATAACCATTCATCCTGATTCAATTCATAAAAATCAAGGATGCCTTGCAACTGGTCGCCTTCAAATAAAGTATTGTCTCTGAATAAATCTGAATGAATAAAACCAGTAGGACGATCTGGATGCTGTTGCGTGATCTGTGCAAACTGCTGAAAAACCTGTGCCAATAAAGCCTGATCTTCCGCATTCATTTGTGGTTTAAGCTGTGCTGCGACCTCTGACCAATATTGATGATTACGATTAAAATCCCGTTCTAAAGGAAAGCCCTGCAAGGCCAAATGCAATTTTGCCTGCGCCTGTGCAATCGCCTGAATTTGCACAATACTGGCATCTTCAGGATGTTCACCCATCAAGCGCGGTGCAATTTGTGCAGGCTTATCGGCAATGCTATGAATCGCCTGACCACTATGCTTTAACGGCACTGCCACTGGCACACCCGCTTGCCCCAAACAATCCAGTACAGGCACCAGTTCACCTGCCCCTTCAGCATCTAACTCTTCAAAAACCGTCAAAACATATTGTTTCTGTGATTGATCCACCAAAAAGTAATTGGTGTTTTGAATACCGCCTTGGATTGGAATCAGGTCAATCACTGCTAAACCATAGGGTTCGGCAAAGGCTTGAACTTCTTCTAAACTCAACGGGGTATAAACCGACATGGAAAACCTGCAAAAAATAGCTGTGAAGTTTGATAGAATACCCGTTCCCTCCATGAAGGTGTAGCACCCCTTTCTTTATTGGCGATTTTTTGGAAAATTTTATGCTCGCAAAACGTATTATCCCTTGCTTAGATGTTGATAATGGTCGAGTCGTCAAAGGCGTTCAATTCCTTGATATTCGTGACGCAGGTGACCCTGTTGAAGTTGCCCGTCGTTACAACGAACAAGGCGCCGATGAAATTACCTTTTTAGATATTACTGCTACCCATCATGGACGCGACACTACTTACCGTACAGTTGAACGCATGGCAGAAAGCGTTTTCGTTCCTTTAACTGTGGGTGGTGGTGTCCGTAAAGTTGAAGATATCCGTTTATTGCTTAATGCGGGTGCCGATAAAGTCAGTATTAACTCGGCAGCAGTATTTACTCCTGAGTTTGTACAGGAAGCATCGCAACGCTTTGGCGCACAATGTATTGTGGTGGCAATCGATGCCAAAAAAACTGGCGAAAATAAGTGGGAAATTTTCACTCACGGTGGTCGTAAACCGACAGGCATCGATGCGATTGAATGGGCAGTAAAAATGGCAGACTTTGGCGCAGGCGAATTACTGATTACCAGTATGGATGCCGATGGAACCAAAGCAGGCTATGACATCGCGTTAATGCGCCAGATCAATGATCGTGTCAATATTCCAACCATCGCCTCAGGCGGCGTAGGGAATTTACAACATTTGGCTGATGGCATCTTAAAAGGCGGTGCGGACGCGGTACTTGCTGCCTCTATTTTCCACTTTGGTCAACATACCATTCCAGAAGCCAAACAGTTCCTTGCAGCACAAGGCATTGAGATGCGTCTCTGATTCATAATTGATAGAACAAATAAACCTCTCACTTGAGAGGTTTTTTATTGAGAACATTTTTACAGGCAAAAAAATACCTTGCTGAGCAAGGCAAGAAACTGCGTTATACAACGCTAGAAGGTAACAGAAACATATCCATTTTGAGCAAAATACAGTCGAATATCATGCTTAAGCTAAATTAGCGATTAAATATGCAGAAATATTGACATTAAAAACCAGTTTTATTGACAATTCACGACGAAAGCCTTTTTCCTTCGTCATGCATTGCCGATAAAAACCACACTTTCTCTTTGTTTCTCAACGCTAAGCGACTGCATCATTTTGTTCATTTTCTGCTTGCACTGCTGTGACCAGTTTTGGCTTGTGCTCCACCCACTTGGCAGGAAAGACTGATTCAATCGCTTGCGTGAGGGTTTTAGACAACACTGCTGGTAATGGCAGACCTAATGGATTGGCTTCTTTTAAATCTGCTGAAGAGACCACACGCGTTCCCATCACATAATCAAACCACGGTCGGGTCACGCACCAGTTGGCATCCTGATTTGAGTTCATGTGATGATCATAGTGCCAAGGAATTGTTCTTTTGGCCCAATCAGGTTCCAAGTGGGCACGACGATGGACATAGTAATAATTGCCTGCACTATAAAGCGCTGCCAGAGACATTCCCTTTGAAATTGGATAGAACGCAATACTCGCCACCCCAGCGACCACAGCCAATGACATGATTTCATTACGAGTGCGCCAGTGTTCCACGCCTTCTACATAACAATCATCTGAAAATTGTTGCTTACGCACTTCACGATGATGTGCCCAATGTGATTCCATGCTTTTTGGCACAGGGCTGTAACGTGGCTGACCAGGACGATGTACACCATGCAAAATGTATTTATGTGCAAACCACTCAAATGCATTGGCTACAGCCAAGCCTGCAATAAAACCCTTAATCATGGTTTTCTCCAAATGTTTCCTTATTTTTATTAAAGATATAAATTTTTGTAGGCGAAGTATTGACGATACGATATATTTATATTGACAAAACACGACAGAATAAGAGGCGCACAGGATGTCGCAACTCAAAAACTATACAGGCTCTGTTTTTGGTGGTTTGGGGCATTTATTAAAAGCCTATTGCGAAGCAGAAAATATTTTAATTCCTGAACAATTACAACAAGTTCAAAATCTGGAACGCTTTGATTATGTGATCTGGCGCGATTTGTTGGAAGACCTTAACCGCCTACATCCCAAAGCCGGTTTAGGGTTGGACATTGCGGCTTATGTGCAACCTAAACACTTGGGTATTATTGCCTATCTGGCCTTGTCCTGTGAAAATCTGGGTGAAGCTTTGGCGCGTTATCATGATTTCCATCGCCTGATTTATGATGGCAGCCCATTGCTGGTCGAGTTAGGACATCCCTATGGTTCGATTCGCTGGGAAGCTCCTGAACCGCAGCCGACTCAACTGACCGATGAAATTGCCATTGCGCTGATGGTGCAATTTCTGAAACTGTTTATGTCTGGCGACAGCATTCACTTACATGAAGTGCATTTCGTCAATCCAGCACCTAAAAATATCAGTATTTATGAGCAGTATTTCCACTGCAAAGTCCGCTTTGACCAGCCTAAAACGCAACTCCTGATTCCTGTCAGCGAAGCATTTAAGCCGTTACGTACGGGTGATCATACCTTGCAGCAATTACTGCTACAGCAAGCCCAAGCCTTGCTGGACAAGCTGCCAAACTCCACCCAACTAGATCAGCGTTTACAGCACGCCATTTTGACAGGCCTGCAAAAAAACCAATATCAGCTTGATTTTATCGCAGAAAAACTAGGACTTTCGGTACGTCAATTACAACGCCATTTACAACAACAACGCACCACTTTTCAGGAACGGGTGCAGCAAGTCCGTTTTATGCTGGCCACCGAATATTTAAAAGATCCGCACCTCAGTTTGCAGGAAATTGCGCTATTGCTGTGTTATTCAGAACAAAGTGCTTTTCAGCGTGCTTTTAAAATCTGGACAGGTCAAACCCCGCAACAGTGGCGGAACAACAACACTATTTACAATTCTTAATAAAATTACCCATGAACTAACGGTTTCACAACTGACCCTTTTGCTTGCACGTTTTATACAAGAGCCTATATACCTTTGTGAAATAGTTCACATTTTTTCACTAGGTTGACACATATCCATAATAAATTTTTGGATGCTTGCTTTTTTATTTTTTAAAAACATGTTTGGTGATAACAATGAACAAATATTTAGCAGAATTTCTTGGTACTTTTTGGCTTGTTTTTGGTGGTTGTGGTAGTGCTGTCCTTGCAGCAGCATTTCCAGAACTTGGGATCGGCTTTCTAGGTGTTGCGCTTGCTTTTGGTTTAACTGTTTTAACTGGCGCTTATGCATTTGGTCATATTTCAGGTGGTCACTTTAACCCTGCAGTCAGCGTTGGCTTATGGGTAGGTGGACGTTTTGATACCAAAGACCTCGTGCCTTATATTATTTCTCAAGTCATTGGTGGTGCACTTGCCGCGTTCGTTCTGTACATCATCGTACAAGGTCAGGCAGGTTTTGCAGGTACAGGTGGCTTCGCAACCAACGGTTATGGCGAACTTTCTCCAAACCATTTCTCTGTTGCATCTGCATTCCTGATTGAAGTTGTTCTTACTGCGTTCTTCCTGATCGTGATTATGGGTGCAACAGATCGTCGTGCGCCTGCTGGTTTTGCACCAATCGCGATTGGTTTGGCTCTTACTCTAATCCACTTGATCAGTATTCCTGTGACCAACACATCAGTTAACCCTGCACGTAGTACAGCAGTTGCTTTATTTGCTGAAACTGCTGCGCTTAGCCAACTCTGGTTGTTCTGGGTTGCACCAATTATCGGTGCGATTATCGGTGCAGTGATCTACAAGGTCGTGGGCAGCGAGAAAAACTAAGCTCAATACGCCATAAAAAAACAGCCTTTATCGGCTGTTTTTTTGTTTATAAAAATGGATTTTCAATTTCCTGTTCAGGCTGGCGTTCAATTTGCTCAGGCAACTCCTGTTTCTCCAAAGCCGCCACCACATCATTGATAAAGCTTTGTAATGCCTTTGCAGTTTTTAAACCAGCCTGATCTTTAGTAATTTGCAGATTGCCGTATAAGCTCACGCAATCGACCTGATTTTCTAGTGTCAGATCATAGATTGCTGAAGACTCATCTCCATTTTCAAAAGGCTTAAACATCTTTTCCCCTCATTATTGTTGTCTATAAAACAACATGGGCCAAGCACAATGACTTTGCAAGCGTTTCTTATCGCAACATTTGTAAGAAATACTGTACCAGTGCATTAATGAGCTGATTAATCATCACCTGTTTGGTCTCTTCATCAATTTGCGGGAATTTACTGCCCGTCGCCTCACTGGATTGTGAAGTAAATTGACGTTGTTGAGCCTGAATGGCATCGGTCTTGGCTTCTTCCGCACATTGACTTTGCCCGTCCCAATGCGAATAACTAATGTCTTTATTTGGCTTCACTTGTTGTGCAGACAATGGAAGCTGATAGACATTACGCTTCTGCTGTTCGGTCAATTGCGGGAATAAATTAATCCCCAGTTTTTCTTCCAGATAGCAGACACTTACCACTTTGACCTGTAGCGAATTATTGTTCGGGGCATAATATGCACCAATAATCCCCTGCTTGGGTAAATACACTGCTTTATACACGGCCGTCGGGACAATTACCCCTTTACCGATGGTTTTTAGACGCTTGCCTTCAAATACAGGGCCTGTCAGCACATAGGCATCTTTATGCTGTTTGGTCACCATCGAACGCACAGCTTCTTCCAATTTACGCCATACTTCCTGATTATTCTTGGGTGCTTGAGGCACCATATTGGCTAAGGAAAAACTGTCATATTGTGCTGCGGTATTATTCATATCCCCGTTCGGCGCCATATGCCCACGGTCATAACCTGAACCACGATAATCCGACAGCAAAGCACGATGAGCCAGCTGCACACGGGTTTCTTCGTGGAAATTGTCTTCACGTTTGATTTTGATACTTAAACGTTCAGGCGTGAGGTATTCGGCTGACCATAAAGGCGTTTTCGAAATTCCCGAATACATCACATTGAAATCATTAAAACACAAGGCATAACTGTCTTTTTTTAGACTGTCTTTGCTTAATAAAGGCGGGACATCTCGATAGAACTGTTTTAAACAGGCACCATTACTCGACTGAAACGGGATCAATTTAGAAATTTTTTCATTGCCAAACGCAATCGCAAAACTTCCCGTCGCGACCGCAGCCAGCATAATCTTTCCAACATTCTGGCTCAAAAAAGCAAATGGTGTTTTACCCTTTCTGGTTGGTTTCTTCGCCATAACTACATCAAAATCAATATGAACGCGAAGCTTAACAACTCAAAGCCTTGCTGTATATTGAGTTTCAGCCGAGAACGACATTTTATGTCGCAAATCTGTACACTTGCTCAACAGACAATAAAAAAGGCACTTTAGCGTGCCTTTTTTACCAATTAAACTTAAATTTCGATCTGACTTCCCAGCTCCACCACTCGGTTGGTCGGGATCTGATAGAAATCACTCACTGGACTGGTATTACGCTGCATCGAGATAAACAGCTTTTCACGCCAAGGTGACATGCCATCTCCCACGGTATGTACAATACGGTCTCGCGAAATAAAAAAGCTCATTTGCATCATATCGAATTCAAAATCTAGCTGTTTATAGGCCTGTTCCAGTGCAACTGGAATATTCGGCTGATCTTTAAAGCCATAATAAACATAGATACGATAAAAATGCTCATCCAGCTTTTCCACTTTTAAGCGGTCGGCTTCAGCCACATACGGAATATCCTGCGTATACACCGTCACCATCACGTTACGTTCATGCAGCACCTTATTGTGCTTAATATTATGTAACATCGCATGCGGCACAATATTTGGCGTACCAGTCAAGAAAATCGCTTCACCTGGCACATATTGTGTTTCCTTGCTCATGCTAATACTTTTAATAAATAATTCAATCGGTAAAGCATTGGTTTCCATGCGGTTGTAAACAATTTCACGACCGCGTTTCCAGGTCATCAGAATGGTATACACCACTACACCAATCAGGATTGGCACCCAGCCGCCTGATAGAATTTTTAATGAGGTTGAACCCACAAAAATCAGGTCAATAATCAGGAAAGGACCTGCAAATAAAGCCACTTTCCACAGAGGCCAACGCCATACACCATAGGCCAGTGTCGAGATCAAAATAGTACCGCAGAGCATAGTCATAGTCACGGCGACACCATAGGCACTCGCCAACTCCGCACTGCTTTCAAACAGTAGAATCAAGATCACCACCGAAATAAACAGCACCCAGTTAATGAATGGCAAATAAATCTGCCCTTGCTCTACATCAGAGGTGTGGTGCACGGTGAGACGCGGCAAATAACGTAACTGCATCGCCTGATTGGCCATTGAGAATACGCCGGTAATCACAGCTTGAGAGGCAATCACCGCTGCGGCTGTTGCCAGTCCGATCATCGGGAATAACGCCCAGTCAGGTACCAGTAAATAAAACGGATTTTCAATCGCTTTGGCATCACGTAACAGCAAAGCGCCTTGTCCTGCATAGTTCAGCAGCAAGCACGGCAATACTACGATGAACCAAGCCAATTTAATCGGCATACGTCCAAAATGCCCCATATCCGCATAGAGCGCTTCACCACCGGTCATGGTCAGGATCACAGCACCCATGGTAATAAAGGCGACTGTCGGCTGATCATATACAAAATGTAGGGCCCAATAAGGATTGACCATCATCAATACATAAGGGGTCTGAATGATGCTCCACAGTCCAATAAGACCAATTGAGGCGAACCATAATAAAGTAATTGGCCCAAAGAATTTCCCCATGGTGGCGGTACCATGTCTTTGCACCAAAAACAAAGCCGTTAAGATACCGAGCGCAATCGGTACCAGCCAGCGATCTAAAGCAGGCGTGACCAGACTCAGGCCTTCAATCGCAGACAGTACCGAAATGGCTGGCGTGATGATCCCGTCACCAAAGAATAGTGATGCCCCGATAAAGCCAAGTGCAATCAGAAATATTTTATTCTTGTTACTGAATACGTTAGAACGCAGGTTCAATGCTAGCAAAGACATAATCCCGCCTTCGCCATTGTTGTCTGCACGCATGATCATCGACACATATTTAAAGCTGATGGTCAGGTTCATACACCAGAAGATTAGGGAAAGAATACCAAGAATCGATCCTTCACTGATATCAACATGTCCCGTGACAAAGCATTGCCGTATTGCATAGAGCGGACTGGTCCCAATGTCTCCAAATACCACCCCTAATGCAGCCAGCGTCATCGCGGGCAATGCGGCTTTTTTTGCAGTACTTTGCATATTATGTCGTCTTCAAACTAGAACGTTATATGGCGCAATCTTATCACTAGCTAAAAAGTTTTTCTGCAAATCTGTTCGACTACAACTTGGCAGCCCGCATTTTTTTGGTTACTATCGCACACCTTGGTGAGGTGTCCGAGTGGCTGAAGGAGCACGCCTGGAAAGTGTGTATACGTTTGCGCGTATCGAGGGTTCGAATCCCTCTCTCACCGCCAAGATTCTGTTTTAAAAATACCGAAGCATACCTAAAAGGCTTAAATCACAATGATTTAAGCCTTTTTTAATGTTCTTTTAAATCCTTGGCTATCCTTGTGCTCCTGAAACATCATGGGGGACAAGTGGGGGATGATTTGGTTATACTATAAATCGTCCCCCAAATTCCAAAGAAATAGCTAAAAATGCTGACAGATGCTCACGTTAGAAAAATAAAGCCGCTTGAAAAGAAAAAGCGTTATGCCGATGAAAAAGGACTATACCTTGAGGTCACGCCTTCAGGTGGAAGGTTCTGGCGATTGAAGTATCGCTTCAATGGTCGTGAAAGTACTTTAACCATTGGGAGCTATCCTGAAATCTCATTAGCTCAAGCTCGTCGCACCCGTGATGAAGCTCGTATACAGCTTTATAAAAATATTGACCCTAATGCCATAAAAAGTGATCGCCTTCAGAAAACTGATGAAAATAAGCTATTTAAAGTTCTTGCGATGGAGTGGATGGAAGATCGTAAAGCCGTTATTAAAGAAGCAACTTATCTACGTGATTTATCGGTCTTTGAAAAAGACATATTTCCTGCATTGGGTAACATGCCTATTGATCTAATCAAAGGGAAAGATGTACTCGCATGTGCTAAAAAAATTGAAGCACGTGGCGCACAAGAAATGGCAAAACGCTCTATTCCTTTGACTGGACGCATTTTCCGTTTTGCTATTCGTAAAGGATTGATTGAGAATGATCCAACACCTCACCTTCACGAAGCCTTAAAGCCTCGTAAAGTGAAGCATATGGCTCGATTGGATATTTCGGAGTTCCCTCCTTTTCTTGAACGCATGGATCGTTACCATGGTAATCCAGTGATCAAAACTGCACTTCAGTTGATGACTCTCACTTTTGTACGAACTGCTGAACTCAGAATGATGGAATGGAGTGAAATCGATTTTGAGAACAGGATATGGCGTATACCAGCCGAAAGAATGAAAATGGCTTTGCCCCATCTCGTTCCACTATCTAGGCAAGCAATTGAACTACTAGAGAGTTTATTACCGCTTACAGGCAGAAAGCAGTATGTTTTTTATAATCACAGCACAGCTAATCCCATGAGTAGTAATGCAATTTTGTGCGCGATCCGTACGATGGGCTATAACGGCAAAATGACTGGACATGGTTTCCGTGGGCTTGCTTCTACAACATTACATGAGCAAGGCTATATGCACGATGCAATTGAAATTCAGTTAGCACATAGGGTTGGTAATGCCGTATCACAGGCATATAACCATGCTCAGCATTTAGAGTATCGAACTAAGATGATGCAGGAGTGGTCTGATTTTATTGATAGTTTACGTAATAAAATTGTGCCGTTTCCTGAACATAAAAGAGCTTAAGTTAATGAGTGATTAGGCTAATAGTTGAATATTCTAATTTATATCTTGGCTTCGAAGTGTTAGGTCTATCTGGAGCCACTATCACAAGATTTAGGCAATCCTTTTGAAATATTGCTCGATACATAAACCTAAAAATTGCCCCCATTGACACCAAGCCATATTCATCTTGACCCATAGCTCAAATTATATACATCCCACTGCAAAAACATAAAAACTAGATATGACAACAAGCATGAGAGTAAGCAATCTCGCTTTTATAGTTTCAAAAGAGAAAACTACCTGATTCAATACAAATCCATAATTTCTAAGCAAATACTGATTAATAGTCTTAATAGTCATCATTTTTAGTAAGTAATTAATGCAAAATAAATTTATATAATACACTTCCATCTAGTGGATCTACCTTACTGTTCGTATTAAAATAGACTTCCATAGACTGCTAAGAGTAATATCATCATGGATGGAAATTGGTTCGAATTTGTTGCTATGCAGGGCATTCAAGCTCGACAAGCTTTTTATGTCATTATGGTTCCATTACAAGTCGTACCAAAATTTTTCAAATTTAATGATGAATCACTTCCTCCTCAGTTAAGAGCCCAACGTACTTTAAATAAAAATCGTATTCCTCAACTTACAAAATATATTTTGGATAATCCTAACGAATATCTCCTTTCATCTTTGTGTGCATGTGTAGATGGCGAGGTTAACTTTGAACCGAGTGAAATTTCTCAAAGTATCGGTCGCCTTAAGATTTCCATGGATGCAACTGTTCTTATTAATGATGGGCAACATCGTAGGGCTGCTATACAACAAGCTGTCAAACAAAGTAAATATTTGGGAAATGAAACAATCTCTGTGGTCATATATGCAGACCAAGGTTTACAGCGCTCGCAACAAATGTTTGCTGACTTAAACATGCATGCTGTTAAACCAGCACAGTCAATTAAACTTCTATATAATCATAGGGATGAGCAATCTTACATCACAAAAGCTGTTATTGAACAAGTTCCCTTATTTAAAGAATTTACTGATTTTGAAAAAACTAGCCTTTCAAATCGTACAACTAAACTCTTTACCTTTAGTTCATTACATCAAGCCACTAAAGATTTATTAAGCCATCAATCCCATAAAACGCCTGAAGAAAAAATCTATCTTGCTCAATCCTATTGGAACGAAATTATTCAATATATTCCTGGTTGGTTAGACCTTTTAGATAAAAGAGTTTCTGCATGTCATCTTAGAAATGAATATGTTCATTCACATGGCATTACGATTCAAGCATTTGCAAGGTTAGGAAACATTTTATTAACTCAATACTCTCATCAATGGAAAAATGTATTACCTAAACTCACATCAATTAATTGGTCACGTCATAACCAAAAAACTTGGACTGGTCGAATGCTTAATGCAGGAAAAATCACGAAGTCTAAAAATACGATTATACTAGTGACCAACTACCTTCAAAATATTTTAGCGATTCCCCTAGCACCTGAAGCACAAGAAATTGAAAATCAATTTCTTGAGTCAATACTTGCTAGTCAGAAAGCAGCTGAGGAAATGATTTAATGAGTTTTTTTGAAAATAACACACTCAACGACATATATGAGTCGATTCAGGAAGTTTATCTTTCTGATAACCGACCATGGGTAGTGGGTTATTCAGGTGGTAAGGATTCAACCTGCGCTTTGCAATTGGTTTGGAATGCTTTAGCAAAACTACCACCAGAGAAAAGACAAAAATCAGTGTATGTTATCAGCTCCGATACACTTGTTGAAACGCCAATTATCGTTCGCTATATAGATAAAAATTTAGAGAACATTCAGAAAAAGTCTGATGAACAAGGTATGCCCTTTATTGTTCAAAAAGTCAGCCCGCGTGTCGAGCGTTCATTTTGGGTAAACCTAATTGGTCGTGGTTATCCTGCACCGAGTAATAAATTCAGATGGTGTACTGAACGTCTTAAAATCGAACCTGCTAATGATTTTATTACACAACGTGTTGCAGAGTTTGGTGAAGTTGTTGTGGTATTAGGTGTACGCTCGTCAGAAAGTGCAACACGTGCACAAGTTATTGCAATGCACAAGATTAAAGGCACTAAACTCGCTAGACATTCATCTTTATTAAATGCTTTTGTATTTGCCCCAATTGAAGCATTCACTACAGATGATGTATGGAACTATCTATTACAGAACAAATCACCATGGAATAACGATAACCGTGAATTGGTGACAATGTATCGAAATGCCCAAGCTGGTGAATGTCCATTAGTTGTAGATAAAACAACACCAAGCTGTGGCAATTCACGTTTTGGCTGTTGGGTATGTACCGTCGTCCAACAAGACAAATCTATGGAAGCTATGGTTGAATCTGGTGAAGAATGGCTAGAACCTTTACTTGAATACCGTGATTTGCTGTCATCAACTCAGGATCCTGAGAAAAAGTTCAATTATCGAGAGTTTAAACGCCGTAATGGCCAAGTTGCCTTTAACCATGCAAATGGCAAACTTGTACCTGGGCCCTATAAACTTGAATTCAGAAAAGTGCTTCTAAGAAAACTTTTAGAAGTTCAAAAAGTAGTTCGAGCAGAAGCTCCTATTGGCGAAGCTCCGATACTCATTCATCCTGAAGAACTCCATGAAATTCGTAGAATATGGCGTTCAGAAAGTGGTGATTGGGCTGACTCTGTTCCACAAATCGTTAAAGAAACTTTAGATATTGAACTAGCTTGGCAGATAGAGGATAGTGTCTTATACAATACCCAAGACTTTGCACTACTTGATACTATTTGTAAGGAACATGAAATCCCAACGGAACTCATGGTGAAATTAATAGGCGTAGAAAAAGCATCTCATGGTCTTAAAAGACGTCACAATATTCACAACCAATTAAGCAAAGTACTCAATGAAGAATGGCGTGATTTAGCAAGTATTCTAGCTGCTCGTAATTCCCAGCAAGACATTAATGAAATTATTGAAGTAGATGATGATGAATCCTCATTTACTGAAGAAGTTTCATCGGGACAGTTAGATTTATTAAATAATGTTGGAGCTAAGCCATGATTATTAAATCATTAATACTTGATAATATTGGTTTATATGGTCAGCGCACAGAGTTTTTACTTGAGCCAAAGAAATCATCAACCTCAACTAATCAACCTATTATCTTAATTGGAGGGCGAAATGGTGCAGGTAAGACAACTTTCTTGGACTCGATCCGTTTGGCTCTTTATGGTAGACGTGCACTTGGTTTAGGTATTAGTCAAAAAGAATATTATCAATATCTTATAAGTAAGATAAATCATAACCATCCAGAACGTACATCTAGAGTTGAACTCAATTTTATTTATACGGAAGGAAGTATTCCTGCTGAATTTACGGTATGTCGTTCATGGGCCATTGGTTCAGATAACCAATTGCGAGAAAGTCTAGATTTAAAAAAGAACGGGAAAACTGTTACTTCTGTCCCAGAGCAAGAATGGGAAAACTTTCTATTAGAGTTGATCCCATTTGGTATTTCACAACTTTTCTTTTTTGATGGTGAGAAAATTCAAGATATCGCTGAAGATAATAATGCTATGTTATCAGATGCAATTAAAAATCTGCTCGGAATTGATCTAATTGAAAAACTACGTCTAGATTTGCATTCTTATTTAAATCGCAATAAATTGAATGATGCTAATCAAAATGATATTGAGATTATTACCCAACGTTTAGATCATCTTAAATCTCAAGAAGCAAATTTAAAAAATGAATGTGCTCAACTTAAATTTGAACACCAAGCTTTACTAAAAAATATTGAGCAAAAAAGACTACGATTTGTATCAGAAGGCGGTGCAATCGCATTGAAATACGATCAATTAAAAACAAAACTATCTCAACTGAATAAAGAAATTAATTTATGTAAGCAAGAGCTTACTAACTTAGCAAATAACTTACTTCCATTCATGTTTGCACCTAAACTTATTTCTAAATTCATGACACATTTAGAAGTCTCTTCTGCTGATCAATCTGCAAGTAGGCACCTTATTGAGCAAACATTGGCATCATTCCAAAGCAGCTCAGTTCAAAAGGAAGAATTATGGACAAAAGATCATTGGGAAAACTTGAATCACTTCCTCAAAAATTATTTTAATACACAATCTGAAGTAAGCTCACATATTGCATTTAACGAGCTAACCAAACCTAAACAATCTTTGGCAAAGCTTATTGATTTAGAACAAGAAACCAAGACAAAAGTTCAAACCCTTTATAGTCGTTTTGTACAGCTAAATCAGGACAAAGAGGCAACTGAATTCTCTATTGCACGTGCAGAGAATGCCGAAGATTCAAACGCCTATTTAGATGAATTAATGCAGAAAGAACGTAAATTAGGTGAACTTGATATAATTCTAGAACAAAAAGATGAAGAATATCGGAAACTCAGCTGGGAGATTGTAACGGTAGAGCGCAACCTAAAATCAGCAAACGAAGCTGTTGTTGATTTCGAGCTTCAAAATCATAAAAACTCATTAGCGGCTAAAGGTATTAAAGCACTTATTGATTTTGAAACTGCACTACTTGAACAAAAGATTATTGAGGTTCGTAAAAACTTTGTAGAGATCTTTAACTCTCTTCTACGCAAAAAAAACTTTATTACCGAACTTCATATTGATGTGAAAAATTTCAGTACACGCTTAATTAAAAAAAATGGGCAGTCTATTGAAAAATCAGCGCTATCGGCTGGGGAAAAACAGATTTATGCGATTGCAATGCTATGGGCATTAGCTAAAACTAGCGGTCGTCATTTACCCATGATTGTAGATACTCCATTAGGACGTTTAGATCGAGAACATCGTGATAACTTAATGAAGCTATATTTTCCTCATGTTAGTCATCAAGTCATTATTCTATCAACTGATACAGAAATTGATGATCAATATATCAATCAGTTAGATGAGTTCATTTCTGAAAGTTACTTATTAGAATACAATCATGAATTGGCTTCAACTCAAGTAGTTTCAGGCTACTTTACTGACTTGAAACGTACCAATACGGAGAAGAGAATTGCATTACAGCAAGCTTAAAATTTCATCTGAAGCAACTACTCGTCTTCGTATGCTGAAGCAACGTACTGGCCTAACACCAAACTTACTTTGTCGTATTGCACTAATGATGTCTTTAGAAGAAGGCCCTTTAGGCAATATCCCATTACCCAATGAAGATGGTTCTGAATTTAATGCATATACATTAACAGGTGAAAATACAGATTTATTCTTATCACTTCTAAGATATGTTGAGGACAACGTAGATGAACCGTTAGAGAATAAAGTTCTGCTGGATCGAATGCGTGGGCATATTCATAGAGGAGTGGGGGCTATGTCTGTTCGCTATAAGTCCTCTGAAAGCTTATTGACTAATATATAGAATAAAGGAGCAATTCAATGGAATAGCTCCTTTATTTTTAAATTTATTTATATGTAATAGCTCAAATATTATCTAGTGCAGTCTTTAAACTTTGAATTGCACTCGATTTATGTTTTGCAACAATTTCACTGCCTCTATAAATATTATCGGCAAAGATGTTCGATGTAAATCTCAAATCCACTTGCAACAATTTAGTTTTTAAAATCTCTAATTGTTCTCTCTCATAATAGTCACTATAAATTTCAGCAAGTACTTCTAAGCCGATATGTCGCATAAAAATCATTTTGCTATTATCACGTAGCTCACTCGTTAGATTACTATCAGAGAAAGATGCTACAATTTGTGGATACAAATTAAAAATAAAATCAAAAAAACTGACTACTATATTATAAAGCTCATCTTCCTCATTAATTTTCAAATTCTTTTTAAATACTTTAGAAATCGCCACCACTGTCAAAAGACTAGTAAAATATCTAGAATCATTAATAACTGTTGTCTTAGAAAGAGCTATAGATGTCTCTGGTATCTTATCAAAGTTGCTGTATATTTTACGTGCTATAATATTTTCTATATCCTCTTCATCAATAATTGCTAACTCACCAGCACTAACTTTTTGAGCTTTTTTATTGATATCTGAAAATAATTTTCTGGTTCTCCGCTTCCCTGTAATAGAATCAACATGTTGTACTAATATTATCGAAAATTGGTCATTAAACTCTTCATTTTCTAATAAATGTCTTTTGATAGCTTCTATACGATGCTGTCCATCAATTGCAAATAACTTTTCAGATCCAGTTAACTCTAGAATCCCCATCGATTCCTCTAAATACTCTCTGCGCTCTTCATCAACGATATCGACACTATTTAAATTTAATGGATACCATTGAGGTGTATCATCAAAAACCCCCACAATAATCGAGTTAAAAAATCTGCTCTCCTGATTTTTTATATAATCCTGAATCCTTTTAACATTGGGTGTAATTTCTCTTTGTAAATAATCATCAAGATTTTTGTTTTCTCGAATATCCTTTGATCGCATAATGCGATACTCTATCTCTCGAGCATTCATTAGAATTGGATAATATACCCAATCGCCCATCACTGCTCTCAAACTAGGAAAAAAATTATTAACTTCACTCATAATTTAAACTCTTATTTTAATTCCAAGCATTTATCGCATGTTTAATATGTGTAGGAAAATCACGGTCATTAGCCCATGGCATATAAAATCCATGTAAATATTTTTCTAATTCTTCTAGCTGACCATTATCATCTAATTCTGAGTAATAGATGTACACATGTCTATGGTAATAGGCCAACATAGGTTTCACTTTATCTCTTTTTTTCACACTTGATACTTGAATATATTGACGCAATCTATCTCTTAAGAATCGTCCCGAACCACGCTCTCCAGCAATTCCAACATAAAAAACATAACCAGGGAGGCCATTAATATCAATATTAGGTTTAATTGTGAATAGATAAATACCCGTTTTACTAGCCGCAGATGGATTAGAACTTAAGTATTTATCTAAGTTTGTGTATCTGATTTCTTTCCAATTAAAATTTATTTTTTTTAACTTTTTCCCATATTTTTTCCACCATTTTGGAGCAACAACAATCTTCCTTGTTGCTTTTAGCAGATAGTCACTATCGGGTTGATTATTAAATCTATTATATTCAGGTGCCAAAAAATCCAGCATATCTCTAGTTGCCATTCTTAACCCTTAATTTCTCATACATACAAGCCAAAGCACATAAGGGTGCTATTAAATCAAGGTCACTTCGAATAAAGGTTGCTTCTACAAATACACTATTATCAGCGTCATAAAGTTCAGTAACCCTTTTCACTCCACGCTTATGAAGCTCTTTCCCTAATCTTCCTAAATTAGAAAAATGCTTAAAATATTCTTGTAACTCATACCCATGCTTAGTCGAATCATACCATTCACGTAATGTTAAAATCTCAGCTGCTCTTTTAGCAGCTGAGATTTGTTGCTTTCGTAATTGGGCTTCAGTTAAATTATATTCATAATTACTCATATTGTCCCCTTAAGAAACTTCTAACTCTTGGCATAATTCCCAAAAAGCTTTATCTTTCATTTTTACTATTTTCTTATACCCATCTATATATAAACTATAATGTTTATCTAGTTTGCGAATAGTTTCCATCAAATGCTCTTGTTCAGACTTATCATCAATATTAAAAATTGATTTAATGTCACTATTAACAATATGCGCTACACGATGAACAACCCATGTCATCATATAGTCTGCATAATTATGCTCTGATGTCTTAAAGTGTGAGATATTTTGTGTTGATAAAATTAGGCCAACACCATACTCTCGACCTTCTTTCAAAATCTTATGTAGACTTGAAAAGTTCTGGGAAAGAATATTTTGCGCTTCATCAACACAGATCATCTTCGTAATTTGCCTAAAATCACCATTTACAATTGGCTTCCCCTGCTTTTGCATTTGAACGTAAAATAAATCCAATGTAAGCGCAACAACCAAATTTTTTAATTCCGAAGCATAACCATCACCCAACTCAATAACAACTACGCCCGTCATCAAATCGTAAAGACTTTTCATTCTTGTTGCATCGGTTTCAAATATTTTCAATTTAGCTAATTTGGAAAGAGCCGCATATAAAGAATCTTCATCTACTTTATCTTGTGCTAAAAATTTATTCCAGACATCATCAATTGTCGGTGCTGGAAGTGACCATGTAGATGGCTCTTCAGCATCAATCCCACAATCTTCATAACAAGATAAAATTAGATTCTCTAATTTAAGCTGCTGCTTAATCCCTAAATTAAATGCCTTGCCCATTGTTTCGGCAAAACCTGTTGCGGTATGAATTGGCAACATCGGTGAATCGCCAAATAGACTCAGTGGATTGTAAGGCAGTTTAAATAATTTATATTTTTGTGCATTACTTGCCTGAATAAATTTCTCATCCACATAGTCTGATTTATAGTCAAAAATTAGCATACCTATTGACGCTGAATTTACGTTATCAGACTGCTTCTGCACCAGTTGAGTAATTAATGATTTTGTAAATTGTGTTTTACCCGTTCCCATCGTACCAATAATCCCTGTATTGGTATTCATGAACTTAGCTGTATTTGTCGGTTCCCAATATAACTGTTCACGCCTAATGACATTTTCTCCAAAATGGATCTGCAAAGTTCTTGTCGCTTCAGGCTCAGGCTCAGGCTCAGGCTCAGGCTCAGGAATGATAGTCTTAGTATCCAAGATTGTTATGCTATAAGGTTTAATGATTTGTTCCCTATCAAAAAAAAATTCTTGTTGATTACTTTCATTTAGATTATTTTGCTCTATATCTTCTTGATGCTGCTCATTATTAAGATCATCTTCTGAAACAATTAACTCATTTGATAATAGTATTATTTCATTTGAAGTCGTATCACCAGATAAAATATATTCATCAGGTATATGCAATAAAGTTTCACTTCGACAATCATTGAGTAAATTTCTTAATGGTGAAGAAATAAAGTGATTTTGGTAGGGACCAGGCAATGTAACGACTAAAATATTATGAGTCAATTCAAAACTTTCATTAAAGAAATTACTATTTTCTACAAAAGCAACCACAAAGCCTTGTGGATAGTCCCGAATATTTGTAATGTCATAATTACCTTGTAACCATCGTGTTCTATTTGCTAATAATTTATCAAAATAATTTTCAGGATAAATTTTATATAGTTGGTATTTTTCCACCTGCATCATGATTTGTCGTACAAATAAACCTCTATATAAATGACCAGCAATATCCTTACGTCCAAACAATTGATTTTCTAAATATTCTTTCAATTTTATGACTTGTTCAATTCCTTTAGGATGCCTTTGTTTTTGTCCTACTTTTACTTCAAGGGGAAGAAGATACATTTGCTGATCTTTAAAACCAACAAATAAAACATCATCAGACATCACTCCAAATGTTTTGCCGTTACAATAGGTACTAAAATCAGACTCACTCATCTTGAGTCCAATATTACCTGAGACACGTACCATCTCCGCTACACTTAAAGGTACCCAGGTAATATCGCTATTGAACAATAGACAATTTACATACTTATATGCAGCAATAATACTTTTCTTTTCACGCCTACTATTTTCTGGCAGAGTAAGCATTTTAAGTAACCATTCACCATTGAATGCATTAAACTCATCAATATGACCTACCTGACCTTGACTTAAAATTTGGTCATATAGGTCTCGACGTTTCGTCACAGTAATTGCATCATAATGTGCCGAGTTTGTGTAACTATCCGAATAATGGATTAAAACTACATCCTGCTGTGACTTAAAGAAGTCTAGAGTTACCTTTGGATCAATAATTGTTGTCCATAAGCTATTTTCATAAACGCTTCCCAACAATTCTTGCAACTCATTAGAAACTTTTAGCGATAAACCACGTGACTCATAAAAATTTTGCTTTTGCCAAGCAGCATAGCTCAAAGCACTATATCGGCTGATAATTTTAAATGATAGGTTTTTTTCAATATCAATTCCTTCTAGTCCTGCACTAGTAAAATATGAATCCCCCTGATGAAAAGAGGTTTCTCCTGCAAGTAATCCATCAGATGCAATACCAGATTTTCCCACACGCAAATTAACTGGAGCCTCTTCAACTTCAGTATCATTTCTAATAAATGTGAGATGAGCATAGTTAAAATTTTCGTCTTCTTCTATCTCAAATTTACTATAAGTAATACGTTGGCGTATAAGATCTATAATTTGATCTGAATTTTGATCATTCAAACTTAACTTTGATAATTCTTTTAACGTTGTATAGTTCGTTGAGTCTGCAACTTCATCAAAATAGGTATTTTCTAATTTTCGATCATAAATCGAGATATGTATTTTAGGTAGACTTTCAGGTTTGAACTTAAACCTTTCTATTAAATCCACGATACCTAAAAACAACTCTTTATTTGAGCCATTATGAATAGAGTTAATTAAGAGCGTATCTCTTTCGCCTTGTTTGAATATAACTTTGAAAGCCTCTAAAAACTCTAGAGTTTTTTGTTTAACCAAAGGTTGTATATAACTTAACTCTGTTTGCTTTTGAGGTACCAATTTAATCCACAATGGATGCTCAGTGATCGCCTGACTATATGTAAATCGATGTTTAGGATGCCAATTAAATGGAAGTAATCCCTGTGCATTAAGACGACGGATTGTGGTGAGATGGATATCTTTAAAAGCATGATTTTTATCAGCTTTACACATATATACTAACTTAAGAAAGTAAGCTAAATTCAGTGGGTGTAATGGTGTGATGTATTCTTCACCATTCAACTCACCAAAACCAAGATTAACTAACAAAATCTCATCAGCATAAAGCATTTTTGTCGTTTGAATATTATTAATGTGTTTTATATATATATTTACTACATTCTCAACTAATTGACAGAATTGTTCTCCCCATGACACCAAACTCACTAAGGTTTTTTTATTTTTTAGATAAGAATATAATTCAGCATAAGCATTTGCCAAATCAGGATAAACTTTTTGCAAATCATCAATTGTTATCTCTGATCTTGTTGACAAAATACTTGATAAAATATTATTTTCTAATAAATAATTTTCTAAATTAAGTAACTTTTTATACTCAAACCTAGTCTTATATTCACGCCCCATAAAAGCAATACATGATTTCTCAACATTATAGATGCTATAAACATCATCATTAAAAAAATTTGAATAAAACTCTTGATTAAAAAATAATGGCAAAGTTAAAGAAGTTGTAGAAGAAACTCCTTGTACTTCAAACTTCAGCGTACTATCTTCACCCTTTAGAATAAAAGTAACTACTTCTTCTGTATTTAACAAATCCTCAAAATTAATAATACTAAATTCTTCTAAATCAATATATTCATCACAATTTTCCAAAGTATATACTTTGCTTATTTTCTCATTAAATTTAAATTCTTTCTCATCTGTCTGTAAGATCACAGTCTCACTTTTGGAATTTAATAGATATTTAGTAGAAAAAGCCTCTATTGGAAATATATTTTCAGGCAATAATAGAATTTTAAATTTAAAACATTCTTTTGGTTTAGCTCTTTTAATATTAATATCCAAGAACTTAGGTAGCCCTTCAAAAGTGGCTCCTAATTCTAAAACAGTTTTTTTACTTGAACGATTATTAATTCTTGATGTTAATTCTCTTTTTGCTTTCCCTATTTTTTTTATATCATTTTCAACCAACTGGCCATTTTCAAAAACTAAATTTAAATCAATCACTCTGTTTTCAGATGGAACTTCAATAATTAAATAATGCTCACGACTGGCTGATGTATTTTTTTTCGAAATATCACCTTTAACTCGAGCATATAACTTTCCTACATTATTTTTATAATCTAAAAATGTAATCAACTGTGAAGAATTTTTTTCTTGTTCTTGTTGACATGCCCCAAAATCTAATTTGGCTTTCCAACTTTGTAAATTACTTTCATCAAAATTATCAGCTATAAACTTTTCACTAAAATCTAAATCAATTAGCTTCTCTTTATATTCAGTTGGAAATTGTTCAACAATATATTCAATTTCATCTCTAAGCTTTTTATTTTGACTTAAGCGCTTATCTATTTGATGAGGATCTGCTTGAACCCAATTCTGTATACCCTCATCATTAAGATAGCCAAGTTCATGAAACTCAATTTTTCCATCTTGCACTGCATCGAAGAGTTCTCGAAAACCGAACATTGTTGCGCCATCGGAGCAGATTAATTCAAATTGGTGATTCAATAATTGTTTGGACAATTGGTTATCTTTATTAATAAAACTATCATCTATAAATTGTATTAAAGCTTCATGAATTGCTTTTGGACTCCAAACATTTCCTAATACACTTAAATCTTTAGAGGAGTTGTTTAAAGTATCTAAAGATGAATTATGAATAATAAGTAACACACTATCTTTAAAATGGTCTTTTTGACCTGATACTAGATCTCTAATTGTTGAGATGAAATTTTCCGTGTATCCGTCTATGGATCCTAAAGAAGGATCCTTTTGCAGTATAGGAATCACTTTAAAACTGTCTATAGCAAAATAAAAAAACTCATGGCTTGGCAATACTTCATCATGATAAAAAAAAGAGAATATAGATTTTCTTTTGAATGCATTAAAAAGTGCTAAACTATTTTCATGATTTGGTGACCGAAATTTAAGCTTATTATCAGTAGTACTTAAATGATCTTTTGCCCAACTACAAAATAATTCAACTAAAAAATCTTCATATTGTTTTTTTGACATAGATTGCATCCCCACTATCACTCATTTTTTCGATGTTACCTAATCTTTCATAAAATAGAACCAAAGCTTTATGGCTTTCTCGATCAAAAAAGATTCCTCTTTTTTCAAATCCTTTAATCAACTCATAAAGCCTTAACTGCTCATTTTCACCGATCACGAGATTAGTCAGCAATAATAAATACTCTTGATTTAAAACGAATAGATTTCCTGCACGACCTCGAGCCTTAATAAATGGCTTTAAAATAATATTTTTAATATCTTTAACTACATTATCATTCCTACCAGCACGTTCGGAGCTATTCTCAGTTTTAGAAAACTGGGCCTTGAACAATCTTTCTAACTCTTTTAAAGTCTCTAGATGTGTACTTAATTTTTCTGTTTTTAACGTTAACTTACGTTCTAATGCAAAATCTTCGCAATATTTGTTAAGTTCATCTAAATCAACATCATTAATTTTCTCAAAAAATTTCCATAACGGTTGTTTATCTTTTAAAGCACTTTGTAAACTCTCAGTCATAGCAAGAACAGGGAAAATTGAACTTAATTCTTTCTCAACAGCCTTATAGCCTCTTTGAATTAATAAATTACGTTCTTGACTTGCTTTCTCAAAATCTAGAATAAAATAACACTGTAAAAGATGCTGATCTTTAAAACTTTGCCAACTATTAATAGTTAATGATAATTGTATTGTATAAATACATATATATATTTGTATAAATAATTGAATATTTTCAATAAAATATTTAGGATACTTAATTAAGAATTCTAAATCGTTAGAAAAAATTTCAGCTAAGCTAGGCAAGTAATTTACGAATAAAGTTTCATTTGAAACTTTTGTTTCAAAATTTTTATCAAAATTTTTTGTAATAATCTTCTCTAGAAAATTTAATTGTTCGGAATAATTTTGATATATCTTTCCTGCTTTAAGAAGTGTTTTAATTAAGCCTAAAAATCTTTTTTCAACATTTGCACTATCAATTTTATCTACAATAGAATAAATACATAGTTTAGGGGAGATCAGAACAAGATTTCTCTCATCAAAATAAATTTTTTTAAGATGATCCCATGCTCTTGGATCATCTAATGCTTGAACAAAACTTGAACGGCAATAGTTTTCAAAATCATTTAATTTTTGCTCTACTTTAGATGAACTTGAAATATCTAGACCGTAAATCTCACAAATAAATAAATTGGTTAAAATTTCCCAATCAAATCCTTTGCTCTCACCACGTGTACCCACAGGATAGAAAGATCCCATAATATTTTTTTTGGCTACTTTTAATTTTAAATCCAAATTCATTTAATACCTGCCACTTCAATTTCGTCATCTTCCAAAGTTAAACGAAAGAATTGCTCACTTGTCTTGACTGTAATTTGATTCGATTTATTAGCTAAGACTAATAATTGATTCACAATTTTATTTAAGATAACCACTACACTGCGATCATTTTTACTTGGTCTATACCCTGACTTTAACTTTAGAATCAGATCAAATAGACTAATATCAACAGGAATACTTATATTTTCATGATCTTTAACTTTCAAGAAAGTTTTGAATTTTACACATGGTTGTTGACTAGAATATTTTTCAATCGCAGCAAAGTTAGGTGTAATTTTGAGAATTGAAATAATCTGATTGTGCCCATATTCAGAAATTAAGTATTGATCTTCTTCCAAATATGGAGCTTTTTTATTAATATAATTTCTGATAGCAAAAACTAAATCTCGAGAGTAAAAACTTTTAAGTATTGGCTTAGAGATGGAGGGATCATAATATTGATGATGACGATAAAATTCCAAATAATTTAATAAAAGATCTTCAACAAAATCCTCTTTAAAATCTTGCTGATAGCCATTTCCAAAATCTGAAAATTTCAACAAATAAAACAGTCGAATATATGACATTGCATTATTTAAATTATCTATTTTTAAAAAATCTTTTAAATACTCCTTAAATTCTTCAAATTTCTCACTTGTAGTACTTAATTCAAACGAAAGAATAAATCGATCAATATTTTTCGTTCTTAAAAGTGTCGGATCAAATTCTTTTATTTTTTCTAATAATTCATTATCACCTTGATTAAATAAATTATCAAATAAATATCCTTTACCACATATAAGCTCATGTATTAGATCTAGAAAGTTACGTGCTGTGATAAATTGATTATTAAACAACCTAATCTTAAAAAGCAACTCTATAATTACTTTTTGAACATCTTTATCACATAATAGCTTATAATTGATTAGCTTTTGAACTTGTTCACTTGAGTTATTTTCACTATTTTCTTGCAAAATATAGCTTTTATATAAATATGAATTAGGATTCGTTATCTTAGTTAGTAACTGACTGACAAAATCAGCTTCATAACCCTCACGAGTAATTCTAAATTTTGGATAGTCTTCAAAATTTATAAATTCAAAATTTTCAAGACTTCTCCCATTTCTTAAATATTCTTTTAAAATTCTTTTAATATGTTGAGATTCTGCTTCTTCAGCATAATTCCCTAGCATACCTATGTTAATTCCAATGACCAATGAATAATTACTATTTTCAAATTCTTTAAATAAGTTGTTCAAAGTATCTACGGCAGAGTGATGAGGAGCAAAACTATGTGTAGCATCTAAATGAAATTTTAAATATGATTCTGAAAATCTTTTCTTTGCTCTAATTAATAGCTCAGATTTGCCATCTCCACTACTCCCACACAAAAATATGACTTTTCTTGAGTGTTCTGAAAGATTTTCTAAAACATCAAAAAATCTATGCTCTATCGGCATTTCTACATATAGATCTTCTTTTATACTAACTAAATAAGAGTCTAAGTCATTTTCTGTGGAAACAGCATAAGATGATGATTTAGACAATATACTTACAGCATCCGTAAAAAGCATGATTCTCTTCTATAAAAATATAAATATAAAACAATATCTTAAACAATAACATAAAACTATATTGTGCACTAGCGATACATTAGTCAGATAAGAAATTTTCTTATATTAATCTATTGGAATATTACAAAAAAAGAAAGCCATAGAGCTTTCTTTTTCTTAATACTTTTAAGATTTCTCCATAGACTTTGATTGCGAAACTTACACAATTATTTGAAGGTATATCTTTAGGAATCTCAATAATAAAATACTCTTTAGTAGAAGTTAAGCTTTTTAATACTAGGCAATTAGAATCTAAGAAAAATATTAATTTCAAATCATCATTACTACATAGACAATTGTGTTCAAATTTGAATCCGTGATTCTTAACTAAGTAACTTTCTACAAATATTTTTATGACTTCGAAATTCTGATTTGCTTTACTAGTCATTTTATATGACTCCTCATATATGGTCTTTGCAATAAAAAAGAGGATTTAATCCTCTTCTTACTGCCTGCTCATCAGCTTTTCCTCAATCCACTGATTCACCTCGAGTGCCGACCAACCAACACAATTCACACTTAACTTAATTGGTTTAGGAAATGTTGAATCGTAGCCCTTAGATTGAGGATTAAGTTTTTCATATATAACTGAACGGCTAATACCCGTAACTGCAATTACTTCTTTAATCCTAATAATTTGGTTTATGTGAAACATCTGATCATCCGATAAATACATTTAATTTCTCCTACTACTATTAAAAATCGAACCAAGCTTAGGAAATGAACTAATTCACAGTCCTCACATTTCGTTGTAAACCTTGCTGAATATCTTTTACAAAACCATCTGTTTGATTAAGTTGACGTTTAACTTTGGCTTTCGTTTCACACTGCTCTTGCTCAACTTCAGTTACCTCATCCATATAGAATTCCTCCACCAAATCTAATCCCTCTTCAGAATTCACTTCGAACCTTGCATTGCTATAACCTTGCAGTGCCATCTGATCTAAAGCTGTTTGATTAAAGCCGCTCTGCTTACTTTGTTGCTCTATATCCTTTGCCGTTTTAATGGCGTGTTGAAGATTGATACCATCACGCAAAGTTAAATCCACGTAATACACAGGGGTCCGATAGCTTTGTGTGGTTGATTTGCCCCTCAAAGTCAATTGCAGTGGCAAACACGAAAGTAAGCCATTAGAAGCAGCATGGTAATAACCCAGTCATGCTGCCAAAGTTCGAATACTATTAAAGCCTGTCGTTCTAAAGATAAAAGTACCAAGTTCATCCGATTCATCCAGATTGACATGTAGTCGTCCATAAGGTTTACAGTTGCCACCTTGTGCCAATGGGCATAAATCAGGGGATGGACATGGATGTTGTTCTACTCCTTGATTGGTCAATCGTTGACAAGTTTCTCCATTGCCTACACAAATGGGGCGACCTGTTTGACGATCAAATAAGCTGTATTCAGCACGCAAATTGAGTTCAGGATCATTAAAGATCATCCGCACTGGAATAGTTCTGAGTTTTTGGTTTTGTGCGTTGGCTCTGAGTTGTTCATCTAAGGGGTGTTTGATCCATCCCTCCTTACCTTGGATTTGGCTGGTAATAGTAAATTGGTCATCCTTTTCAGGCAGACGTTTACCGTTCTTTTCGACCACTTTACCAATACTGATTCTGCCAAGTATTGGCGGTGTAATTGCTAAACCTTTGATCATGTTGTTTGTCCTATAAATAAAATTTTACTGATTACCCCTTACTATGTAAGTAAACAGAAATATGAAAAGCTACGACTTCGCAAAAACCGCCATTGTTGGTCTACCGCTCCTTCGGGAGTCGGTAGATCGGGGGTGGTTTTTTTGCGCTTTTGGGAAGAATGGGGATTTCATCTATATAGTTAGCGATATAGACGCTTGGTTTCGATAGGGTCAGTCATCATCGCTATAGATTTGAAAACGTCGTGTCCCAACTTTGTTTTGTGGAAATTGCTCAAGCATTTCGGGATGAATTTTGAGTACAGCCTTACTGTCTAAAGTAATGGAGTCTTTAGATCGCTTCCATGTCACCGAGCCAGTGGCAAAAGTCGCTCGTTCTGCATCCTTCATCAACATTTGAATTTGATGTTTGGTTTCATCAAAGTTGTTTTGATGGATTTCAATGTGATGCTTCTCTTTCAACAATTGGCTAAATAATCGATTGGCGTGCTCGTTTTGACTAAGGTCTTCCACGGTTAAGGGCACATGTTGTGGGTAGAGTTGTTGGATTGCTCTAGCTGCGGAGTCACTGGCATCGACATCAGGCGGTGTATCTTTTTCGACACATTCCCAAAAGTAGCGTTCTGAATCAATGATGTGCTTAATCACGGTTTCACTACGTGTGACTTTATAAATACGTGTTTCATGACCACAGATCAGCACACAAATATGGGCTGCTTGTTTTCCTGTCACTGCGAGTTGATGTTGTACTTGGCAGAGTACATATAAAGGCACACCATCTCGCCACAACTTTGCACCATGTTCACCTGCGGTTTTACATTCTAAAATCTGGATTTCATCACTGCCTACCACCGAGTAATCCAAGTTTGCCAACATAAAATGCTTATCCGCTTCGGGGTGTTGCAGCACTGCATTGATGCGACGTACCTTATTGTTGGTATGCATGCTGTAATATTCAGCCACTAACGGTTCAAGTTGTTTGCCCCAATATAAAGGTGCATGTCCTGAACTTTCATCTTCAATAGATTGTTTGACTCGTCCCGTTTTGATCATCCATAGTTCAAGCATCGACATATAGGGGTTGAGTCCACACGCTGCGGCACAATCACTACTACCGATGCCTTGGCGACGTACTTCAAGCCATTCTGCATGGGTCATATTTTTGGTATTGACTAAGCGTTTGGCGGTAAACAATTTTGGTGCGATAAAGGGTGTGCTTGCTTGTTGTATGGATGGGTTTAATATTGCTGTATTCATGTTTTATTCCTGTTTTTTAATAAGGGGATTCGATTCAAATGACAAATTTCGGGCATAAAAAAACCACAGCCGAAGCTATGGTTTTCATAATTTTTCAAATTTAAGATTCTCTTTAAAAATGCTTACTTAGGTCTAACTTTCCATGACTGAAATTTAGTTTTTTACATGATCAAATCATGCTTAACGCTTGTTCCAATCCTCGCTGTTTCATGGTTGCGCCTGCACCGAACCAAGCTGAATCAAGTCGGTGATCGGTACTCATTGCACGACGTTCATGGTCAATAAATTCCGTGATCGAGCACAGTAATCCATAGGCGGTATCTTTGGCTGAAGAGAGGCTTGCACCTCGCCCCTGACCATTAAACATCTCCATGGCTTTGTTCATGGATTTGGCATTCGGTTCAGATTTTTCCTTGCCATTGGCTTGCGCTTGAGTAGCAACATCACGATAAAACTGAATGATGTTGTCTTCTTGATCTGTGATGCTCATCGTCGTGTTATTAAACACGGCATCAAAATAAGCGGCTGCTTCATACTGGGTGACTTTACGCTGACTGAGTTGTTTCATCTCATACATATGTTCATCCCATGCACGGATTGAAATACCCAATTGCTGTTTGACCTTGTCTGCATCAAATTTGGTACTGTGGGGAACTTTGACGACTCCTGCATTTGAGTTCTGACCTTTTAAGGCAATTGCTAAAGTGTTGTTACACACCACTCGGATGGAAGTAAATTGTGCGGTCGTTGCCAATGTACCATCACAAGCAGTAGCTAGAAGAATATAGCCATTACTGACATCTTTACCTTTGAGTGATGAAGTTTGTCCAGTCCGTGCCAATGCCCAGAACTTTTTACCGCCTTTAAGTACCCCTGCGGTTTCAAGTTCAAAACCTGATTGCTCAGTCAGGTCACGATAGAATTCTAAAATCTCTCTCGGTTGGACTTCCTGAAAGCGTTGACTGACGACTGATAATGGTGCATGGGTATCAGATCGATATAAAACACGCTGTTCTTCATAGGGCATGATGATACTTTGCCCTCGTTCATTCTGTGCCATATAGCTGACATTGGAAGATTCAATCCGCCAGTCCATGCCTGCTTGTTGTGCCCAGACGTCAATAGGTTGGTTTTGAGACAGTTGGTTGCCTAGACCATACCAAGGGGTTTCTCCGACATACGCCATTTTTTCAAGTTGATGTGTCATGGTTGTATTCCTTTTAATTTGAAAATGAAATTTGAAATTGTGTTAATACGGACAATCTTTACTGCAAAAGATGACTTGGAAACTTTTGATAGCAGTTGTGGCAAAAGCACAAATTTTGCGGTGATGGTGCACTTTGTTCAGTGAATGAATTCAATACACTGCCGAGTACTGTTCCTGCGATTCCACCGACTATCGGTGGCAGATTGAAAGACTTTGCTACCGTAGCTCCCAATGCAGCTAATGTGGCTGGTGTGCCAAGACTAGATAAAGCTGTATTTGGTTGTTGTGTACTTGCTTCAACCAACATCACATTTGTTGAATGACAAAAGGGACAGCTCAGGCTCATGGCTCGACTCCTTAAATTTTGGGTATAAAAAACCTGCTCGATGGCAGGCTTTGTTTTCATATTTTCATGAAGAACCCAAAAGAGTTTCATGATTCTCATTAAGATGTTATGTGTCTGAAATTATTTGGAATTCATTTTAAAATAGTCATTCACGAATTAAACTTAAACCATGAAATCAAAATTTACTCTCAACAACTATTCCTTTTGATTCTAGATATGCTTGAACAAAATCACTACACCAAACAAAATCTTCTGAGTTTAGAGTGGTATCCAAAAATTTATTAGTATTTTTCACGTCCCAAGAAATTCTGAATAACCAATAATTAAATTTACCGTTTTCTAATGTCTTTTGCTTCTCTAAGCTAAAGCCTTTGTGAGCATATTCTTGATTAAATAAATCAATAAATACATCAAGCTCACATTCATCTTTCAAATAGATACGATCACCTTGTAAAGGAAATTCATAAGGATGGGCTCTTCTCACATCATTCTGTCTTAAATTATGAACCAACAAATCAACATAGTTTTTTGATTTATCTCTGCTATTTTCAATAAAATCATGAATATATGCAAACTTAACCACATAATAAGCAGGGCTTTCTTTTGTTAAATTAGAAAGTGAAGTGATTACTGTATCTTTCAATAGATTAGAGCTCTCTTCTTTTTTTAGTAATTCCTCAGCCCCCTTTGCTAAAAAAGCAGACCGAGACTTTAACATCGGATTTTTAGAAATCGCATCTTCAATTCTTTTTAATAAACTCTTTGGGGAAGTAATAGTAACTTTCTCAATTGCATCATCAAAATAGACTGATTCCAAATTAACTATGAAAAATTTTTCATCTTTAAATTTTTCATTTTCAAGATAATACTGAATAGGTTTAGGACGAGTAGGATCCTTTAATAGTTGGTGTGCAAGCCTAGTTTGAGCTTGATCAAAGCCACTCTCCAATGAAGGAGCTATAAACAATATTTCAGGAAAGTCTGGTGAAAAAAACTCAATATCTTGAGAAACCTGACTTTTTTTAAAAAAGATAGGGATTAGCATAACAACTCCAAATACGTAAGTATGTATTAAATATAAATTATACATACTTACGTATTGTGTCAATTTTTTTATATCATAATTTATATTTTATCGAATTGACCTATGAAATAGTTATGATTATGATGCATTTACTGACCTACATCGTCAGTCGGTTTTGACAGACCGCTTACCCAAAGCACACTAAAAAGTTTATCTTTTTGGTGGGCGACCCTGCGTGCCCCCTCTGCGGCGGAACGGGAGGGGGACACCTTCGGGTGTGCTGATCTTTTTGGGTATCAGTCTGTCAACCCTCTTTCGTTTCGCCACCATTATTTGACAGTAATGCGGTGAAGCTTCTTTTATACCCAAAGGAGTCATACCCATGACTAAGTTTTTCCTATCTATATTGTTCTCCCTGAAACGATTTTATATTCCTCTGTTGCATTAACAGCATTCATAAATTTTTGCTTATTTGACTGATCTAAACGCTATCTAGCCTTGGAATGCTTTGTCGCATCTACACTTTAGTCAATTCAGCAAAATTTATTACACACCAAATAACACAATAAAAATTAGGGGAAATGATGAAAACGCTTACTTCGCTTGTACTCATCTCACTTGTCATGATGACAGCAGGCTGTGCCAGTAAAACAGAACGTCAGTTTATCAGTGGTTGTAAAACAGGTGGCATTGATGGCAATACCTGTTCATGTATTTACGACAAACTTGAAAATAAATATGGAGAAGATGGACTTAAAGAAAATCTCTACACCTTGCAGCAAACTGAATCCTTCCAAAGAGATATGGTCAATATTTCCTATCAGTGCATGAAGGAATAACCATGAGAACACTTGCTGACATCATCTGCATCATTGCAGTGATTTGCTTTTTAGGTTTGCCATTTATTGGCTTCATGATCGTGATGGGACTATTTATCGCATTAGCAAAATTTGCAACTGGGGGAAAGTAAATGAATTCAAATATTAAATCAGGGGTGATCAGTGGCTACTTAGTGATTGGTTTTTTCTTTGCCATCTATCAACACTTTTGGGGGCAATACAACTATAAGCCATTTACCTATAATTTAGGGCAAGGTTTGGTTTGGCCTGCGGTAATGTTTCCAACAGTGGGAAAAATCGTTGGTGGAATTTTAATTCTATGTTTGGTCGGATTTCTGACCATGCGCTCTAAGTAAGTGAGAGCCAAGCCATGAAAAAATTACTGTCCACTGTAGCACTGTCAACTTTACTGATTGCATGTAGTCAGAACAATCCGCCAGCTCAGAAAAGTACAAAAGATCAAACATCCAGTTCACCCGTCCAGACAGAGCAATCCAAATATGCTCCATATAGCAAGGATGAAGTCGAAGCCAAAGTACAAGCCTTAACTCAGATTATAGAAAATGATACCGAGTATCTGCCTGCGGCAGTTAAAGAAGCGCAGTCATTTCTTGAGAGTTGGGATAAACATCCTGAAGCACTCAAATCCATGATGGAGTCTGATCTTGATCCAAACAGTCCTGATTACAGCAATCATATTCCTATGGAAACGGAACAACCTGCATTATCTGTTCAAGCTCAAATTACCAGTCGGGAATCTCAATCTGCCTTCAATGTACAAGAAGCGATCGAATATATTTTAGAAATTCAGTCAACCAACGATCAACCTTTTGTCTTACAAGGTATGAGTATTAATCGTGGTCGTTGTGGTTATTACACCGCAGATTTCCATAGCAAGATGCCTGTACAAATGAGTTATAGCTCAACGGTATCGTACTTGTTGAAGTGTCGTGGTGATCAAGTCCTTGAAGCTGAATTGACAACCGATCAAGGCAATGTGAGTTTGTCTTTTTAATGTCAGGCTATAAAATAGAGAGAACACGGTTAATGTTGGTGTTCTCTCTTCTGAATAATATTACTTACGTTCACAAAAATTATAATCTACTGATTGTTCTGAAATTTTAAGAAAATCCACTACATGAGATTTATCTTGAACGGAATTTTCTTGTTTTAATATTTGGGGTAATTGATGTAATTTTTTTCTTCTCTCAAGATTCTTTCTAATTGATTCATGCGTTAGAGATAAACGTATCTCACTGTTGGTTAATTTTATCTCTATACCTTCCAACCCTTCTTTGTAAGACGGATGCTTAAACTTATAACTACTATCTGCTATTTTATTAAGCTCAGTAGACAAAGCCGTATATAAAAACTTGTTAAACCCATTTGGTTCAGATAGCCCATTTTTACAATATTCATCTTTTTTAAACATACAAAAATATTCGAGTATTAATGTTTCATATGCAACTAATGTAGACTTCTCTTTCATATGTGCATTTTTTTTTAGAAGTTAATTTTTTTGATAAAAATTCAAGAATTTCTTCCAGTTCTTGAATATTTTTCCAAATTTTTGATGTTAGGTTTTTATTCAACAGTAAGTACAGAGCATAATAATTTGAAAAAAATATTTCACGGAATGAAGAGTCTTCACCTATGGGAATTTGAAAATGTAAGATTCCTTCCTGCATTTTCACAATTTTATTTTCACTATCCCGCCCAACTAAGTTACTCCAAGACAAATGATTTAATGGTTGCAATAATACTGAGCTGACACCACGTCTTAATGTATCTATTGGAGTTAGAAAATTAACTAAAGAATAATAGTTTTCTAAATTTTCCTCCCTATAAGATAGAGTTTGCACTCCCATAAAAAACTCTAAATACATAGGAATTATATATTTATCTAAATCTAACTGAGTGCGATAGCTCAAAGCAGCTAAATCATAGCAACTAGCTAATTGCTGCACCTTTAAATATATAGCATTAAAATCAGCATTATTTCGAATTAAAGAAAATACTTCAAAATAAGCTGAATGAAAATCTCTAGTAGAATTGAGATTAAACCAATTATGGATCGGATTCTTAAAATCTTGTCCATATTGAGCATTACCCCAAAAACAGGCTATCACCTCGCAATTAAAATAATCTTGAGAATTCAGATTTAGGATTTGTTCTACCTTACCCATAAATGGATTTAGGTTTTCCTCAATTGTAGCCCATGATTTTTTTAGGAATAAATTCAGAACGTATTCATTTAACTCTTTCAATGAATTTAATAATTCAGGCTGAGATTTAAGTAGAGAAAAATAATCAAATTCTTGTTCAATAAAGCTTTGAGTGCGTATTAGACATGCTGTCTTAAGCAGTTCTTTTTGCTTCTGATTCATTTTTCCCCATTCGGAATTAGATCCGCTGTTTTTTGTCCGAAGACTTGCTGTTAATTTTGACTTATTCAATCACGGAGTCAAATCTCATGCAATCAGATATATATCCAAGACCAACCATCCTTCGATTCAAAGAAGTAATTGGCTTTACGGGTGTAAGTCGTTCAGTCATATATGAAAAATTAAATAAGAAATCGAAAAGTTACGATCCATCTTTCCCAAATCCCATCAAGCTCAGTTCCAATGCAGTTGGGTGGTTTGAGCATGAATTAGTTCATTGGCTTGAGCTTAAAGCTAAGCAACGTACCTGCTAACTTTCCAAATCGACTTTCAACTGCGAAGGTCGATATTTCTGAAAAATAGATGAAATGGATTGTCGGAATTATGGTTCTCATATTTTTCAATAATTTAGGATTTTATATTTAATTACTAAGTACTAATAATCAATATATTCTATTGATAAATAATACTTTTAATTAGATTTATTATTCACTCAACAACTCTTCTAAAACCTACATCAAATATATCACGACTCATACCAAGGCTATCCATGCCTTGGTAGGGATTCACTTACTTAAAATTTACCTAAAAGAGCATTATATGAACACAGACCTAAATTATTATCCTAATGATAATTATGAAAAATATTCCATACATGAGGTGGATGATAAAAGCATTGTAATAATTGATGATCCAGAAGCATTACAGAAGGATAGAATCATTCAACTCATAAAAAAAACGCACAAAGAGGGAAAGTTTTTAATCTACGTTCTTCATCCCGATAAAAAGCAATCTTACAAAATTAATCACAGGCCTTTACATGATGCATTAAAAAACATTGATCCACGATTTATATATGATGTCACTTACACGAGTGCTGAGACTGACCTATTTCGTAAGATATACCTAGAGTGCTTCCCTGCACATATTGTAAATGATACATCTACAAACTTTTGGCAACTTGCTCACAATGAGCCAACAGCGATCAGCCCAACTCATTACAAGCCTAAAGCTCAAATTTTAAATGAGTTCTACCAACGTCTCTTCCAGGCATTATCGAATGATATAGACTATAAAAAAGCAGTAGAACTACGCAAAGAAAAAAGCTTAAATCAGAACAAGAAGGCTAAAAAGCTAATCCAAAAATTAATTATTAAATTCAGTAAATTACTGGTAATTCGAATTGATTTCTCCATCAATCGTAATTTTCAAATCACACTTGAACTATTGAAAACATACATGAGCACTTTCTTAAAAAAGCTCCATACACCAAATGACGAAATACCTTCCATTGTCGGCTATATCTGGAAATTAGAGTATGGCATACAGAAAGGCTATCACTATCATTTTATTTTTTTTATGGATGGCAATATCTATTGGAATCATTCTTTCTATGCAGACCAACTCTGTAAATTATGGATGAGCATCACTCAGAACAAAGGATATTACTATAACTGCAATAACAAAATGAAATCCTACAAAAAACTTGCACTTGGGATACTTGTGCATGATGACCATGAGAAAACTGAAACATTGTATTCGGTCGTAGATTACATCACCAAAGCCGATCAGTTCATTATCGAAAAAACGCTTAAGAACCATCGTACGTTTGGCTATAGCACTCGTAAGTATGAAAAAAGTAATGCTGGGAGACCCCGTAAGCCCAACACGGGATCAATATCAAACTAACTCAAAACATTAAATCATGCTCTTTAAGTCAAAGAGCATGATCTCCTTATTTAAAAACAACATTACGGTGAACATGCTAATGCAATCTACGAATACGACAGAAAGTACCAATCTACCCAATTTTTGTTTGGGTGAGTTGAACCTATCCATCATGCAAACAGTTTCAGAAATCGTGACGAATCCCAACTATCACCCTTTCAAGCAAAAAACCAAAAAAAATGGTCAGACATTTATGCAATACTATGTCAGTAATAGCCCACATACAGATCATGCTTTTTATTATTTGCAATCTATTTACCCCATCACTACTCCGCTATTACAACATCCTGCTTTCAAGATCAGTCAGAGTGTCAAGGCTGTAAATCAGGCATATACGAATTTGGGTTACGTTTCGGATGGACCTATTAATCCAATGCTATTACACAATGAACATTATGTTGAGCAGATAAAACCTGTTGTAGATGCATTCGTATATGAATTGAAAAATCATTCAACCAGTAAAAGTGCAATCGCTGATCGCGATCAGCGTGTTGCACTAATTAAAGAAATAACAAAAAAAAATGTACCTATGGTGAAAAAGCTGTTTAAAACCCAGCAACGATTTAATTTCAATCATTTTATCTATATGTTTAATATGGAAAAATGTGAATTAAAAGATAAAAAAACTATAGAGCAATACCTTACAAAACAAATTTCAAATATTGTCGGTAAGTTTCATGAAAAGCACCAATCTGAAATTTTGGCTTTATTTTTTTGTGTACAACGCAATTTATCAAACAATTATACTTTAAATGTATATTGTGCGACAGAACTTGAATGTGAACAGCTTTCAATGAAAGATTGCATTACTGTACGAAAAGACAACTACATGATCGTTGCACCACATTCCAACATTACGTTAAGCATTGATGAATTCAACTACCCAATGGATATTCAAGGCGTAGATGGAATAAATGAAAAGACATGGAAAGCTATTTTTGGACAACAAGTTAAAAAATACAAATATGTCTATTATGAATCTGAATTCGTATCACCAAAATTCATATACATAGAGTGTGACAGCAAAAATTGACGAGGAAGGGCTTTGCCCTCCTTTTACTTTCTTAGATTCCCAAAACTGTTTGATATGGCTTAAATCCATCTAGCACAACTCCAGCAATCAAATTAATGAATGGCTCTGTATTGCCATACGCCATCCATTGATCCAGAGCCTCATAATAGGCTAAGCGATTTTCTACAGTAATCACACTCGGTAGATAACCTGCTTTCATCAATTCAAGATTCATCAACAATCGAGATGTACGTCCATTCCCATCCACAAAAGGATGGATACCCACAAAATCAGCATGAACTTTGGCTGCTCGCTCAATTGGATGCAATGTATGAGCTTCCATGTTATACCAATCTATAAATTGAGCCATCTTGTCATTGAGCAATGTGTGATCTGGAGGATTGGTGGTAGCACCTGAGATTAAGACATTTTGCTGACGATATCGTCCTGCATTCTCATCATCAATATTTTTTAAAATCAATTGATGAATATTACGAATTTGCCACTCTGAAAACGGTTCTTGTTTTTTTATAATATCTTCGACATATAAAATTGCATCGCGATGGTTGATCGCTTCAAAATGCTCCCTTAACGCTTTCCCACCTACGGTAATTCCTTCTAGAACTACTTTGGTCTCTAGTAAAGTTAAAGTGTTACCTTCGATAGCGTTCGAATGATAAGTCCAGCGTAAGATCAAGTCTTCATGTAGATTTTTAACAATTGCAGGTGAAAGAGGTCGATGCTGATCTAATTTAGCTTTTAAATCATCAATGATCTCAAACATGGTTTATCTCTACAGATGTAATCAAATGATCATACATGAAAAAGTCATAGCAATGAAATCTGACAGCTACAACATCACATTGATGTATAATAAGAATGGCTCTTCAAATGCTAATCTAAATTTTTTATAGTCTGGGGGACGATTGGGGGATCAAATAAAATTAATTATTTTTTATTTAAATATTATCAATTGCTTAACCTTTAAATATGAATCCCTCTCTCGCCAGAATTTTTTAATTTAAAAAATCAATAATAACAACTGTATTATCAAACCTATTTTTTCTTACATTTGCTAATCTATTTCTTTTACTTTCTACCTTTTACTATGCTCAGTTTATTCGTTTACGGCACTTTAGGGCCGAACCGTCCCAATGCTCATATTATGGAAAATATTGGTGGTACATGGGCAGATGCACATGTATTTGGCACGCTCAAACAACAAGGCTGGGGGGCAGAACTAGGCTTTCCAGGCATTGTGCTTGATCAAAGTGACAACAAGGTATCTGGTTTTGTATTCTTCTCAGACAATCTAGAACAACACTGGCAAGCATTAGATGAGTTCGAAGGTGCAGGCTATCAACGTGTGCCTGTCAAAGCGCATTTAAGCACGGGTAAAATCGTTGATTCCTTTGTTTATGCACTGAATAATTAATAGAAAACTGGCGAAAATTCGATGCGCTGATGAATTTTATCCGTTTGCTCATTTTTTCGCTTGTTTTTTTAAACAAATTCTGTAGAATTCTCGCCACGTTGCCGGCATAGCTCAGTTGGTAGAGCAACTGACTTGTAATCAGTAGGTCCACAGTTCGAATCCGTGTGCCGGCACCATTTCTCTATTTATTCTCGTTTCTTCCCCATCATTTTCTCAAAATGCGAAATATTCGGATTTAATAAATCCCACTCATTTGTATGACTCACAAAACATTCTGCTTGCGGTTGATACAAATTTGGATCATCCAGTGTTCCTGCACGTATTGAAATCATTTCAGGTACCAGTTCTGGCAAGCCAAACATTTGCGAACCACAATTGGGGCAAAATGCACGGCGAATCGGCTTGCCTGACAGTCCCAAAGACTCAAAATATTTGAGTTCACCTTCGATCTTCAATTCAGATTGATGAAAGAACGCAATTGGGGCATAGGCACTACCTGTGGCTTTCTGACAGTCACGACAATGACAATTAAAACGATAACGCGGCGCAACCTCTGCCTGATAGCTCACTGCACCACAGAGGCATGAACCTTTATATTGATTTGGCATCTTGTTCTCACTTTTTTACTGCACTGACTTGAATATAACGCACCCATCCATCTTGGTAGAGTTTTCGGCACAACTTGGCAGTCATTTCGATTTTAAACTGGGCAAAATTAAAATTATGCTTTTCAGCTTTTCGCGACTCAATATATTCAGCGAAACCATTCAATACTGGTTCAGAAAAATCCTGAATTTCTATCGCAGCAAAACCATGTTGTTCTAAAGTTTGTTCAAGCTGCTGCTGGCCCATTAAGTGCTGCCAATTCACATCTGCGCTTTTTAATAAGTAATGATATTTCTGTTTTTGTAGATAAGTGCAATTCTGCCAATTCTCTGACCACATCAGTGTGTGAAAAGCGATTCGGCCTTTTGAATTTAAAACTGGGGAAAATGAATTAAGAAATGAATTCAAATCGCTATGGTAAGCCGCATCTATACACAGCACGGCATCAAATGAATTTAAAAATTGCAGGGCTTTTAAATTCAAAAAATTTTCACAATGAATTTGAATTTCAGGTAAGTATTCTTGAATGTGTTTGACACAATGAGGCTGAAGTTCAACCGCACTCAGTTGCTGAATTTGATAATGCTGGCGCCAGTGCAATAGGCTTGCACCTTGTCCACAGCCAAGATCTAAAACACGATCTGTTGATTTGAGTTGTAGGGAAGCAGCGATCTGATCGGCCAAACTTTGGCAAGCCAGCGGATAATCATGATGCTGTCCTTGCCAATATCCTAAATTGCTCCAAGCAAGCGCTGAGTCATCTCCGAGATGCTTTGCATCAATGGCATATTTATGCCCGATCACTTTTTCAATCAGAGCCTGCTTGAGGGAGGTCATATTAATAACCGAGTTCTGGCGCGACCTTCACTTTTGGTTTTAGCCCAACAAATGGTAACGGCGCACCCAAAATTTCAGAAATGTGCATCGCTGAGGTCACCGCCGATTCTAAAATTGGCAAACCATCGCATGACCATGAACCACAATAAAAAACCTTACGATTCTGGTCTAAATGACGTTGCTGAATTTGCTTGTTCAATGCAACCGTTTCTGAATCCACCACGGCACGGGTCAATTTCACCTTGGAAATAATTTTCTTCGGATCAATATCAATCACTGGACACCAAGTCTGGAACACCGCATTTTTACCCACCAAGCTTGGCTCAATCGAGTTAATCCACACGGTAAACTGTTGACGGGTAAATTTACGATCCATCATATAGCTGAGTACAGCCCAGTCCTTACGGCGTTGCGGCATCACGATCGGATCGGTATGAATCACCAGATCACCTTCTTCAAAACGGAATTTTTTCAGTAAGGCAATATCTTCAGCAAACTGCGGCTGTTTCAGGAATTCTTCAATCGCTGGCGTTGGAGTAGCAATGACCACACGATCAAATAACTGATGCTCACCCTGATCATTTTCAACCAGTACTTTATCGCCCTGCTCTTCCACTTTTTTCACAGGAGAACCGCTATGGATTTCAATACCATCAATCAGGCGACTCACCAGTGCTGGAGTACCGCCTTTCATACGCAATAAAGCTTCACCTTCGGTCAATTGACGAATAAATTCCAATAACGGTTTCGCAGGCCATTCACCAATGGTCTTTGGATGGCAGGTACAAATGGTATATAGCACAGGCATGACCGTACCATGCCAGAACACTTCCTCAATATGATATTGATTCATGAATTCGGCTAAAGTGATGTCCTGATTGTCTGATTTAAAGAATTGATGAACGGCAGTTTTAAGTTGCAACATGCCCTTAACCAGACGCCAGCCATATTGCTGAATGCCTTTGCGGTTATTAATAATCGGGAAATTACCAATCCGGCTACGTGAAGTCGTCAGCCAGGTATCTGTTCTATCTTCAAACAGCCAACTGCAAGCCATAAATGTGCGTACAGGGAACGTTTCAATCCCTAAATAACTTGCCAGACTCAGCGTGTTCTGCCACAGCTTTGGATTCATGACACGCAAAGGTGCATCAATAATGCCACCATCAAAGTCAATACTATGACTATCCATGCCTCGACCTGCGAGGGCTTCGAATATCGTTACTTTATGTCCTGCATCATGTAGGATTCTGGCTGAGGCAAGTCCTGCCATTCCACTGCCGATAATTGCAATATCCAAAATTATGTCCCATCAGTTGATGATTTTTCTTGATTATGACTGATAGTTCGCCTAAACACGGTATTAAAAAATACCAGATTCAGCATTTCAGCCCGTGTTTTGTTGAATTTCATTGTTCATTTATTGTTACATTTTATCACAATTCTAATTTTTAACTTAAGCCAATGAAAAGATTCAAAATATTACCTTTTAGGCCACAAAAATATACAGAACATTCTTTATTTTTTCATTTTCAGTGCTTTAGGGGCTTTGCAACGCTCAAATTTAGCGCTATTCTTTTTGTATAAGAACGAGAACAAAGTCACATAATAAGCTGAATAACTATAAGTGACAATAAATTAAAAAAATCAATAGAGGACCCTTACAACGAAGGCCGATCACGCTTCAAAGCGTGATCGGCCTTCTTATATAAGACATTGATTTAATTCAGCAATTAAGCTTCCATTTGACCAAATTTACCACTATTAAAATCACGAACGGCTTCTACAATTTCCGCTTGGCTATTCATGACAAAAGGTCCATACCCTTCAATCGGTTCATTCAGTGGCTGGCCAGTCAGAATCAGGAATTTACTGTCTTGTTCAGCCTTGAGACTGAAGTCAATTTCCTCTCGACTGAGTACCACCAAACTTGGCGCTTCAATTCTTTGACTACCATTTAAAGTCACCTGACCAGAGAGCAGAACCAGTAAGGTGGTATGCCCTTCAGTCACATAAAAGCTATGTTCCTGATCTTTCACCAGCGTACCATCCCAAACATTGACTGGGCTAAAGGTCGTAGCAGCCCCTTCAATATCCTGATATTGACCAGCGATCACACGCATCTCACTACCTGCATCATCCAGTGCAATGTGCTGAATTTGATCAGCTTCAATGGCCTGATACTTTGCGGGTGTCATTTTTGAATGCGCTGGCAAATTGACCCAAAGCTGTACCATTTCAAATAGGCCACCTTGATGTGCAAATTCAGGTGAATGAAATTCCTGATGCAGAATCCCGCCACCTGCGGTCATCCATTGCACATCTCCAGCTTTGATGGTTCCACCACCGCCGCTTGAGTCTTTATGAGTCACTTCACCTTGATAAGCGATAGTGACCGTTTCAAAACCACGATGTGGATGTGAACCTACACCATGCTTGGCCGTGGTTGGGTCAAAGCGATAAGGCGCAGCATAATCCAATAACAAAAATGGACTGAGACTTTGGCCTAAACGGTCATATGAGAACAGGTTATACACTGGGAAACCATCACCGACCCAGTGCATGTGTTTGTTCTGATACACACCAAGAATTTTTTTCATTTGGTTTCTCCTATAGCGTAAAAACACTGCTGTTGAGATTCATTTTACGCCTCAACAATCGCTGCTTATAGCATCGGATTCGCAACACATTATTCTATATATAGGACAATTTTCTTATAAAAATAGATATCAGTTCACAATCAAAATAATCATCCTATTTTTGATATGGTTTATCTCATTTTTTGAACTTTTTCAGCTGGCAAAATTTGACTAGGATTATTTCAGCACATCACAAAAAGAGCTGATCTTTTTATTTTTACTTTTACAACAATCTGAGGATACAACCATGACTAAAGACTATATTCGCTTAGACAAAGACAATGCTGCGGTACTGTTAGTGGATCACCAAACAGGCCTACTTTCATTGGTTCGGGACATCGATCCAGATAAATTTAAAAATAATGTACTGGCGCTGGCAGATGCTGCAAAGTATTTTAATTTACCTACCATTTTAACCACCAGTTTTGAAAATGGTCCCAATGGCCCGTTGGTGCCTGAACTCAAAGAGATGTTCCCAGATGCACCTTATATTGCTCGCCCTGGACAAATCAATGCATGGGACAATGAAGACTTTGTCAAAGCGATCAAAGCCACAGGTAAAAAACAGTTGATTATCGCAGGCGTCGTCACTGAGGTCTGTGTCGCTTTTCCTGCTCTTTCGGCCTTGGCTGAAGGCTTTGAGGTGTTCGTGATTACTGATGCTTCGGGAACATTCAACGCACTCACCCGCGATGCCGCGTGGGACCGCATGTCGCAGGCAGGTGCACAGTTGATGACATGGTTTGGTATGGCCTGCGAACTACATCGTGACTGGCGTAATGATATTGAAGGTTTAGGTGCCTTGTTCTCTAATCATATTCCAGACTATCGTAATTTAATGAATAGCTACGCTCAGAATACAGCTCAAAAATAAAGCTTCACTACATCAGATTAGAATAGTTGATGCTATTCTAATCTTTTCATATTGATTGGAACGTACTGGCCTTGATCAACTCATTTGACGACTTTCATTATTTTTATCTGGTGGTCAAACATGGCGGCTTTAGTGCGGCCAGCGAAGCTGAAAATATCAGTAAGTCCAAGCTGAGCCGTCGTATCATTGAGCTGGAAAATAAATTTAATGTCAGCCTGATCCAGCGAACGACGCGCCACTTTAAAGTGACCGAGCTGGGACAGGAATTTTATGAAGAATGTTGCAAAGTGATTGCACAAGTTGAATGTGCTGAAAATATCTTGCTCAAACAAAAAAATGAACCACAGGGACTGGTCAAGATCAGTTGCCCTCCATTGATGATGCATTTTCAAATCCGGAAATTACTGAATCAGTTTCTCAAAACCTACCCTAAAGTCGAGATTTCTTTAGAGCTGACCAGCCGTCGTGTTGATATTCTTCATGATGATATTGATATCGCGATTCGCACCAGTTTTGAACCCAATCAGGATTCTAGCCTCATCGTTCGCGATGTAATCCGGACTGAGCATTGTTTAGTGGCAGCACCCGAGCTACTCCAAGATCATACAATTGAACATTACTCAGACTTACAACATTATCCAAGTGTGGCCTTAGGCATCCAGAAGCATCAATATTATTGGCACTTATGTCATGTTGACAGTGATGAAACGGTGGATGTGCCATATCAACCGCGGGTTAAAAGTAACGATCTGGCAGGTGTCTATTATGCGGTCAGTGATGGGCTTGGAATCGCGGATCTGCCCTATCTGACCGTACAAGCCGACATTGAAAAAGGCAAACTGATTCATTTACTGCCAGAATGGAAATCCAATCGTGGTACGGTTCAATTAGTCTACGCCTCGCGTAAGGGGCAACGTCTCGTGGTGGAAAAACTGATTGAAAGCTTAATGACGGGGCTACGTGAATTGGCAAAAACTGACAGTGGCTATTCTTTATAATGCAATTTTTAATACAACACTGAATTTTCCTGTTTCAGCTCAGCAAATTTTTTCACCAGAAAATCGATCAATAATTTCATCGATGGGAGCAAGCCGCGTCTTGATGTGTACACCAAATGGATCAACTCTGCCTTGGGTTGCCATTCAGGTAGCACATGAATCAAGCGCCCCTGTTTAATATCTTCAGCGATCATTAACTCAGGTAATTTAGCGATACCCAAACCTTGTAAAGTGGCTTCTCTTAATGCTGTTAAATCAGTGGTAGTCAATCGGGGATGACACTGTACTTTAATTTCTTGCTGATCATGCGAAAATAAATGCCAATAATACTCTGGTGCAAAAGATTCCATCATCAGCACTGGAAATTGTGTCAACTGCTGCGGCTCAGTAATCGAATAAAACTGATGCAGCAGATTTGGACTCACCACAATAAATTGCCGCGCCAAAGCCAGCTCTCGTACAATTAAATCACTGTCCGCCAACGGCAAAGGACGAATGCGCACCGCCAAGTCAAAACGTTCGTTGATCAAATCCACACGGCGATTGGTGGCTTCCACATGCAGACTAATCTTCGGATAAAGCTGTAAAAACTCATTTAACATTTGACTGATATTGATATGTAACAAATTGGTCGGGCAAGATAATTTAATCAGCCCACGTGGCTCTGCTGTTAAAAATTCAATCGCTTCCTCTGCGGCCTCAGCTTCAATTAACATCGCTTTGCAATGCTGATAATAGATTTTACCCACTTCAGTAATAGAAACCTGTCGGGTCGTTCGATTAATCAGCTTGACTCCAAGGCGCTCTTCCAACTCGGCAATACGGCGACTCAATAAAGACTTGGTGACCATCAGTTCTTGGCTCGCTGCCGAAAAACCGCCACATTCGATCACTTTGACAAAAAAATATAAGTCATTTAAATCTTTCATATTTATCTACTCAGCCCCTATATTGAAACCTTATTGTTCTCTATACATGACAATATATCCTATACAAGATATTTTTCAGATACTATCCTATCTATATCATCAATTATACCAACCATAACATGATGAGGATAGAACAATGACAACACCAGCAAATTTCAATGGTCAAGCACCAGTCATTGATGCCAATGATGCCGTAATGCTATTGATTGATCATCAAAGTGGCTTATTCCAGACTGTCGGTGATATGCCAATGCCTGAGTTACGTCAGCGTGCCGCTGCACTTGCCAAAATTGCGAGTTTAGCCAATATTCCTGTGATTACTACGGCATCAGTACCGCAAGGTCCAAATGGTCCGCTGATTCCTGAAATTCATGCCAATGCACCCCATGCACAATATGTTGCACGTAAAGGTGAAATCAACGCATGGCATAATCAAGACTTTGTTGAGGCAGTGAAAGCAACCGGTCGCAACACCTTAATTATTGCAGGAACCATTACCAGCGTATGTATGGCTTTCCCAGCGATCAGTGCCGTTGCAGATGGCTATAAAGTATTTGCGGTTGTGGATGCTTCAGGGACTTATAGCAAAATGGCAGAAGAAATTACCTTGGCACGTGTGGTTCAGGCAGGTGTCGTGCCTATGGATACAGCGGCTGTTGCTTCTGAAATCCAGCGTACATGGAACCGTGACGATGCGCAGGAATGGGCGCAGGTTTATACACAAATTTTCCCAGCCTATCAGTTGCTGATTGAAAGCTATAGCAAAGCGCAAGCTGTTGTCCAGAATCATGAAGTTTTGGACTCGGCACGCTAGTTCCAGACCTTATTGAAAAAAGCCAGTCATGAATGGGCATGACTGGCTTTTTATCAAACTTTTGCCGTGTAGGACATAAAATATTTTATGTCTTATTCGGATAAATCTACACAGAGATACTTCATTTCAACATATTCTTCTATGCCGAATTTTGAACCTTCACGGCCTAAGCCAGACTGTTTAACACCACCAAATGGGGCAACTTCATTTGAAATAGCTCCAGTGTTGATGCCAACCATGCCATATTCCAGTTCTTCACCCACTCGCCATTGACGAGCTGTATTTTGGGTAAATAGATAAGCCGCTAAGCCAAACTCAGTATCGTTCGCCATTGCCACCGCTTCATCTTCGGTTTTAAAACGGAATAAAGGAGCAAGTGGACCAAAGGTTTCTTCTTTCGACACCTTCATGTCTTGGGTGACGCCCGTTAACACAGTCGGTTCAAAGAATGTTCCACCTATGGCTGAACGCTGTCCGCCAATCCGTACCGTCGCCCCTTTCGAGGTCGCATCGGCAATATGCGACTGGACTTTGGCAATCGCATCTTCATCAATCAATGGCCCTTGGGTTGAACCGTCCTGACGCCCATCTCCAACTTTCAGTTTGGATACGGCTTCAACTAAACGTTCCGCCAACGCATCGTAAATGCCATCTTGTACATAAATACGGTTAGCACACACGCAAGTTTGTCCGCTATTGCGGTATTTGCTGGCCATAATGCCCTGCACCGCCTGTTCCAGATTGGCATCATCAAATACCAGCACAGGTGCATTCCCACCTAATTCAAGCGAAAGCTTTTTAATGCTTGGCGCACATTGTTGCATCAAGATACGACCCACTTGCGTTGAGCCTGTAAAACTGAGCTTACGGACAATATCACTTTCGCATAAGGTTTTGCCGACTTCAACTGCATCACCACTGATATTGATCAGCACATCAGCAGGTAAGCCTGCCTGTAAAGCCAACACTTCGAGTGCATACGCGGTTAATGGTGTCTGTTCCGCAGGTTTGACCAGCATGGTACAGCCCGCAGCAATCGCAGGTGCTGCCTTACGGGTAATCATCGCGGCTGGGAAATTCCACGGCGTGATTGCAGCCGTTACCCCAATCGCCTGTTTAATCACAAGTAAGCGCTGATGGGGTTGAGTTGAGGTTAATACCTCACCATCAATACGGCGTGCCTGCTCGGCAAACCAGCGAATAAAAGAGGCTGCATAGGCAATTTCACCGCGTGCTTCTGCCAGTGGTTTACCTTGTTCAGCCGTTAAAATCTGCGCCAGATTTTCTTTGTGCTCGAGCATCAGGTTGTACCACGCCAACAACACATCCGCACGGAACAGCGCAGTTTGCTTTTTCCATGCCGATTGGGCTTGGGCAGAACGCTGAATCGCAGCGTCCACAGCCGCACGGTCATAGGTTTTGACCCAAGCCAAGGTATCGCCAGTTGCTGCATCATTAACTTCAATATAATCACTTGATGCAGGCTGATTAAATGCAATATCTGGATGTTTTAAAAGATACTGCAAATTGTTTTGAATCATGCAGGTTGCTCCATTGCTGTTACGCGATTTGTATTCAATGCGACAAAACCTTGTTTCAAGATTTCTAGACCTTGACGGAATTGTTCGGCAGGAATCGTTAATGGATATAGGAAACGAATAACGTTACCGTATTTACCGCAAGTTAGGAGTAACAAACCGTTTTCCATTGCATAGTTTTGTACAGCTTTTGCTTGCTCAGCTGTTTCCAGCTCAACCGCCACCATCGATCCGAGTGCACGAATATCGGTGACCACATCACCCGATTCCTGCTGGATATTTTTAAGTACAGCAACCAATTCAGCACCCAGTTCATTGGCACGTTCGCACAGCTTTTCTTGTTCAATCGCATCAATCACGGCATGAGCTGCCGCAACCGCAATCGGGTTGCCTGCATAGGTTCCACCGAGACCGCCTGGGTTTGGTGCATCCATGACTTCGGCACGTCCAACCACACCTGAAATCGGGAAACCACCACCTAGACTTTTCGCCATCGTGATCAGATCGGCTTTGGTTTCAAAATGGTTCATGGCAAACAGTTTGCCTGTACGTGCAAAACCAGTTTGTACTTCATCAGCCACCAGTAAAATACCATGCTTGTCACATAAAGCACGTAAACGCTTTAAAAACTCGGCAGGCACCACATTGAAACCACCTTCACCTTGTACAGGTTCTAGTACAATCGCCGCCACGTCATGCGGTGCAATGTCTTCACTGAAAATATCTTCAACACTGGCAATCGCTGCATCGACGCTAATGCCTTTGGCTGGCACAGGGTAACGAGCATGGAACACACCTGCTGGCATCACCCCAAAATCGCGTTTGTATGGTGCTGTTTTCCCTGTCATTGCCATGGTCATGAATGAACGACCGTGGAAACCATTACCAAAGGTGATAATGCCATGACGGCCTGTATATGAACGTGCAATTTTCACGGCATTCTCAACCGCTTCGGCGCCCGTGGTAAAGAAAGCAGACTTGGCTGCACCCGCAATCGGTGCACGTTCATTAATCCGTTCAGCCAAAGCCACATAACTTTCGTAAGGGGTCACCTGATAAGCGGTATGGGTAAATTTGCTGAGTTGCTCAGTCACTGCGGCAATCACTTTGGGATGACGATGGCCTGTATTTAGAACCGCAATACCACCTGCAAAATCGATAAACGCGTTGCCATCCTTGTCCCAAATTGTTGCATTTTCTGCTTTTGCTGCATACCACTGGCACATTACGCCCACACCACGCGGTGTTGCTTGCTGTTTACGTTTGTTAAGTGCAGAATGTTGATCGTTCATTTAATTCCCTCATATTTTCATCATCAATTACAGTGTTGCCCGACATCCAGCTCTGTTTTTTTCAGGATGTTTTACAAGGACTGTCTATACCTGTAATTTCGCGCGTATGAAGGCCAGTGACGAGAGCCACTTTTAAATTGAAGGAGAGAGCCAATTGCGTAGTTTACTTGGAGATCATTTATTACAACGTCTCCAACAGGACATGGAAGGAAAACTACATCAGCGCTTATTTCGCTGTTTACGCGGGGCCATTATCGAAGGTGTGATCCAGCCCAAAACGCGTTTACCCGCTTCACGTGATTTAGCCAGTGAAATTCATGTCTCCCGTAATACGGTGCTTTCAGCCTATGAACAACTTCAGGCAGAAGGCTATCTTGAAGCACGTACAGGTCATGGTACCTGGGTGGCGGAACAGCTTCCCGAAGCCTTTTTAAATACCAAGACAAATAAAAAACAAGCGCCTATTGCTCAGCAACAAACCTCGTTTGTATTGTCACAACGAGGATCAAGTTTATTGGGCTATGCCGCGGCCTCTCCGCATCAATGGGGGGCTTTTGTCCCCGGTGCGCCCGATGTCACCGAGTTTCCGCATCATATTTTCAGCCGTATTCAAGCCCGCCTCAGCCGCGAACCCGATATTAACCGACTAATTTATAGCAGTGCGGGTGGCTGTATTGAGCTGCGCAGTGCCTTGGCAGACTATTTACGTGTTGCCCGTTCAGTCCACTGCGATGCTGACCAGATTATTATTACCGAAGGCATTCATCAGGCAATTGATCTGGTCTCACGCGCGCTGAGTGATATCGGGGATCGTGTCTGGATTGAAGAACCAGCGTATTGGGGCATGCGGAATACCTTAAGGATCAATGGACTGGATATTCAACCCATGCCTGTCGATGCCGAAGGGATTATTCCAGAGGAACAGCCTGCACAACCACCTAAACTGATTTTTGTGACACCCTCACATCAATATCCACTCGGTTCGCATTTAAGTCTGGACAGAAGAAAACAGTTGATCCAGATCGCGCGTCAGCATCACAGCTGGATTGTTGAAGATGATTATGACAGTGAATTCCGCTTCTCGGGTCAGCCTTATCCTTCCCTGCAAGGTCTGGAAAATGATGCACCTGTGATCTACATGGGTACTTTTAGTAAAACCATTTATCCCTCATTACGCATCGGTTATGTGGTAGTGCCTAAACCACTATTTTCCCCTTTACGGATTGTGGCAGCAGAATTATATCGGGGTGGACATCTGCTTGAGCAAAAAGCCTTAGCTGAATTTATTCGTGAAGGCCATTATGAAGCACATATCCGTCGCATGCGTTTGCTCTATGGCAAACGACGTGATTACTTGGTAAGCCTGATTAATCGATATTTGGGGACAGAATTTGTGCATGAATATGATGAAGCAGCAGGCTTGCATCTGGTGCTCAAACTTCCTGCCCAATGTGATGATGTTGCCATTGCAGCCACCGCTCTAGAACGTGGCGTCAAGGTGCGTGCACTGTCACAATATTATATGCACTCTCATGCCCATGCGCAGCGTGGACTGCTGATGGGCTTTGCCTGTGTCAATGAAAAAGACATGGTGATGGCCTTTGGTGTTTTATTGCAATGTCTACGCGAAGCAGGTGTGGCGACGTTGTCTTAAATAAAAAAATAGAGAATCTCAATCACGAGATTCTCTATGGATTTAAACTATCATTCATGCATGTTTAGATCGATTGTTTTTCCTGTATCAGGGCATTTTCCCCGACTTTGCCCTTATTCAATTTCTGTACCAGCACCCCCACCAATACAATCGCTAAGGCCAGCATTGAAGTATAGGTCACTTCTTTAAAATAAGTCCCTTCAATCAACATCACCACTAAAGATCCAATAATAATGAAAATCACGGCATAGGTAATCCACGGGAAAAGCCACATTTTAAAGTCGATATGTTTGCCTTCACGTTCGTATTTTTTACGCATCCTCAACTGGGAACAAGCAATCGCCAAATACACATATAAAGCAACTGTGCCCGTCGCCATCATCAGCACATCATAAACATTCATACTTTCTGTAGCAGTCAAATAGACGGCAACAACAGCAAACAAACTGGAAAATAACACTCCAATCCACGGACTGCCCTGACGATTGGTCACCGCCAGGCATTTTGGTGCATCACCACGTTTGGACAATGAAAATAACATACGCGAACAGGTGTACAGTGCCGAGTTAAAGCAGCTACAAACAGAGGTCAGCACCACGAAATTCACAATATGACGTGCTTCAGGAATGCCAAGTGCTGTCAGGGTAACGCTATACGTCCCCCACGTCGGATCTTTTAATAAAGGGTTGTCATGTGGAATCAAACAGACCGTAATCAACATTGATCCAACATAGAACAATAAAATACGCCAGACCACAGAATTCGACGCTTTGCGAATTTCTTTTTCAGGACTTTTGGCCTCCGCAGCAGCCACCGTGACAATTTCAGCGCCGACATAGGCAAACATCACACCCAATAAAGCGGTAATGACTGGCGCGATGCCATTAGGCATAAATTCTTGTTGAAATAAGCCTCCTGAACTCGCCGTCTGTGCAATCTCACCCCACGGCCATAGATGTAAAATGGCTAAACTGCCAATCACCAAAAAGATAATAATCGCAACGACTTTGATCAGGGCAAACCAGAATTCAAATTCCCCATAGCTTTTGACATCTTTTAGATTGACCCAGATCAAGGACACAATCACCAGTAACATGTAGCCCCAGATCGGAATAAAAGGAAACCAGCTATGCAGAATCTTCCCTGCCACATAGGCTTCCCATCCCATTAACAAAGTCCAGAAACACCAGTACAACCAGCCAATTGAAAACCCCGCCCAACGTCCGATGGCACGATCCGCATAAGTCGAGAATGAACCACTATCGGGATTCAGCACTGCCATTTCACCAAGCATGCGCATAATGAACAGAACCAGCAGCCCGCCTAAGGCATAAGCCAGAATAACAGCTGGGCCTGCGGAGTAAATAACGTTACCCGAACCAACGAATAAGGCACCACCAATCACACCTGCAATGGAGATCATGGTTAGATGGCGCGACTTCAATCCACTTTGTAAGCCTTGAGGCCGATTGGCCTCAGAACAGTCTGGATGTGCTGCCATATTATTTTCCTTAATCTAAGGAGAATATCCCCACCTCAGAACAGTGCATTCTGAAATAAAAAATACCCTCAAAAAATTTAGTCGTTTTGTTCATCATCCATTCATGGATATTTATATGACTAAACCGACGCTTCCGTATGCATACGTCCAATACACTTAATTTGTCGGTTCAACAGCAAAGAAACGAGAGCCATTTTTATAATAAAAGAGAGGGCCAATTGCAGGATTTCTATGTCTTTGTTACACAAACCTATGCTTGACGATTTATTCAGCAATATAATTTCCAAATGAATAACCTTAAAATTTATCGTACAACCAACAAATTCATGCTCGTATAGCAGTCCTAAATAGATGTATAGAATTAGGCCATCCTCATACTCAAGTTATCAATTAAATATGAATTATTTAGGATAGTTATAATTTTTAGATATTTTTTGCAAAAAAGGCCATTATAATTATCAAAAATCATTGGAGAAATTACTCCTTAATACAATCATAACTAATCATAAAAAGTACTAAGAAGTAGATCAAAAGGACATTAAAAGCTGACTAGACGAATATAATAAAGCACGGTAGGATGAACTGACACAGAGTAAATATTTATCATTTACCAATCAGTCGAATTTGTTAAATTAAAGTGTGTCACCCTCGGGGATAAAATTAATTTTTCAATATCTTCCCGTACACAATATTATGAGTGCAAAATGACTAGTAAACTTTGGAATAAGTCCATTCAAATTATTATTCTAATAATTTTAAGTTCTGGATATTCAAACTTATATGCAGCGGATAAAAGAGGATTAATCGCATCCACTGCATTCAACAATCAACCTATTAAAGGCGTTTTTTTCTTTCCTGGTAATGGTAAGCAAGACAATTTAAAATACTATACTATAAACCCTTTAGACCAAAGACACTTACTCTGGGATAATGATGCGAATACCCGCAGTTGGGTATTAGATCAAATTGTTGCCACGAATGCAAACACACTCATCGTAAGCTATTGGGGGAAAATGGTCTATTGGTCTCCTATGAAAGTAAAGGAAGATAGCTTTAAGGATGTTGTAGAAGCAGCCAAAAGTAAGCCTTTACTATTGATGCCTGCAATAGAGAGTGGATATGACCCTAACTGGCTGACAGAAAGAGCAAATCAATGGTCATTTTCACAAGACTTTAATCCAACAGCCACGAACCCTACCCTCATAGCTCCTAAATTAGTAAATTATGTTGGAGTATTAAAACATTTTTTTGAAGCAGATATGAATAAGTGGCTTAAACTATATGATAAAGATGGAAACTCACGTTATATAATACAGCTTCTTCATGTAGCCTCAGATAATACCCGAGGCCTAAGTAGAAAAGAATATAGCAAAAAATTCATCCAATCTTTTGATCTAGTGGCTGAAGAAATATATATCAAACATGGAATTAAAGTTGGTTTTACTTTAGATGCTATTGGAAATCAACCATTTTCACTTGATCCTTTAAACTTAGATGATCGCAACAACTTAAAAGGCTCCTCATCCATCATTGCTATACAAGGGTTTGTTTCGGAAGTATATGGAAGCCCGGCTATAAAATGGAGCTCCCCAAATCAAGAAGCAATCAATAACAATATATTAATAACCTCGTCGTCTAATCGCATCAAATATGCTGTAGAGAATATTTTTGATTGGAAAAATAAATATATATCAGATTGGGCAAAAACTGAATTACCCATTTTTCTAGATATTTCTAATGGCTTTGATGGTCGTAAAATCTGGAAGGAAAAAGGAACTGCTTATTGGGGAGATAATCAAGACGGTATATATGATAATTGGCGTAATTGGATGAATCAATTAAGAAACAACAAAGTCAAAGGTATTGTCTACAATACTTGGAATGGCTATACAGAAGGCTTTGTAGCCGTTCCATCCACTCAACATGGTAATACACCTTATCAATGGTTAACTAATGCCTTTCAATTTCCCCCTAGCGAGTGCAACCATAAATTTTTTATAAATGGTCGTCCTACATACGATATATATGGTGCCATCTGTCAAAAATGGCTATCCTTGGGTGCAGATAGAATGTTCGGCACACCGTCTTCTAGAGAGTTAGCTTCAAAACGTGGTCGAGTACAATATTTTGGTCCTGATAAGGCTATTTTTTGGGGCCCGAATACAGGTGCATATCTTGTTAAGGGAATCATTTTCAATAGCTATAAAGATATTGGTGCAGATTCAAGTTGTTTGGGTTTACCTATCACTGATGAAATAGTCATCAAAAACAGTTATATTTCTAATTTCGAAAATGGACAGATAGAACTCGTTTTTGGAGAGAAAAAACCAAAAATAACATGTAGATGACACCATTGCATAAGCTTAATGTGTTCATTTGATTCGTTCTAAACCCTGAACAACTGCGGATGCCGCCCTCATCTCAAGGGTGCAGGCAATTATCCAATAAAAAAGCGAGGTATAACCGAAGTTATCCTCGCTTTTGAGCGTCTGATTTGGGCTTAGAACGGTAAGTCGTCATCTAAGTCCGCAGGTGCTGCCGCCGGTTGAGGTGCTGCTTTTGGTGTATTAAAACCATTACCTGCTTGAGGGCTACCCGCATAATTACCTTGGTTGCCGCCGTTAAAGCCGCCATTCTGGTTATTATTATTGTTATAACCCGTGTTTTGGTAGCCGCCGCCTTGATTATTATTGTTGTTAAAGCGTGGTTGATTGAAATCGCCACCGCTTTGCTCGCCTTGCTGACGCGTATCAAGCATTTGCATCTGGTCGCCACGGATTTCAGTGCTATAACGTTCCTGACCATTCTGGTCTGTCCATTGACGTGTACGCAATGAACCTTCGATATAAACTTTTGAGCCTTTACGTAGATATTGTTGAGCAATTTCCCCTAAACGGTTATGCAACACGATACGATGCCATTCCGTTTGCTCTTTACGTTCACCCGTACTTTTGTCCATCCACGACTCACTCGTTGCAATCGAGAATTGAGTGAGAGAACCTCCGTTCGGGAAGGTTTTTGTTTCTGGATCTCGTCCTAAAGTACCTACTAAAATAACTTTATTCACACCACGCATTAGCTGTCTTCATCCTATATATTTATATGTTTCACTTTATAAGAGTTATGATCAAATGGCTACCTCTTTGCCAATCAAGTGCGTTAAATCTTGTCGCCCAGCATCATCTATGCACTGTTTATCGACTTTAATATAAGCAACTTGTTGTTCAGGCATCACCACGACTTCTTCAATACCACGAATTGCCAAAAGTTTTGAAGTCCATTCGTCAGTTTGTACCGTCTGAGGTAAAGGCAATACAATTGAGGATAGATATCTTGGCTGTGCCAATCCAAAACTAATCAGCAGCCATATTATAGCAATCCCCGTCAACACACTCCACCCGAGCGCAGTATTCTGCATCATCAAAAGTTGCCCGCCCAAGGTACCACCAAAGAAAGCGCCAAGGAACTGGCTACTGGCATTCACCCCCATCGCAGTCGCTTTTGACTGGATCGGCGCGGCCTTAGACAACCATGAGGGCAATAACGCTTCCATCACGTTAAATGCAATAAAGAATAGACCTAATCCAGCCAGTAACACGTATTTTGATTCGTAGCCAAAAATCAGGATCAGTAAGCCACCGATAATCCCTGCAATTGCAGTGAGAAAAATGCCCCGCATCTTGCGATATTTTTCCGCAATGATAATGCTTGGAAAAGCAAAGAACAGACTGATTACCAAGAGTGGTAAATAGACTAAACCATGCTTTGCCAATGGAATTTTTGCATATTCAATGAGCTGTGAAGGCACATAAATAAACATCGCAGTCAGCAATAAATGCAGTGCAAACACCGAGACATGCAGACGATTTAACTCACCCATCTGAATGACTTGCTTGAGCTGATTCAGATAACCTTGCTGATAATTTCGATGGTGTCGCGTGACTTTAGGTACAAGCAATAGCATTGCTATCGCTGCCAAGCCCATAATCGTGGTCACAAAGAATAGACCAGAAATACCAACCAGACTGGTGAGCCATGGCCCCAAACTGAAAGCCACCACAAAAGACATACCAATACTCATGCCCATAGCAGCCATGGCTTTGGTCCGTTGTTCTTCTCGTGTGACATCTGCCAGTAATGCCATCACCACCGCTGAAACTGCGCCCGCACCTGCAATGGCACGACCAATAATCACGCCATAAATGGTGTCCGATAAACCTGCAATTGCCCCACCGATTGCAAACAGCAACAGTCCAAGCACAACCAAAGGCTTACGACTAAAACGATCAGCCAATAAGCTAAATGGAATCTGTAAAATTGCCTGTGTTAAGCCATATACCCCGACCGCAAGACCAATTAAGGCTGGCGTCGCGTATTGATAGGATTGTCCTGCCACTGAAAAGACAGGAATAATCATGAACAAGCCCAACATGCGTAAGGCAAAAATGCTACTTAAGGCAAAGGTTGAACGGCGTTCTAAAGCATTCATTGTTGATAAGACACTATAACTGGCTCAGCGAATTATAAGCCATTCGCCTGCAAAGGTTGTAAGTTAGATCATGAAAATCACAATCTTTCTTCAGGGAAAAAAATAAAGGAGCGACATTCGCTCCTTTACTTAACATAGCTGTTCAAGCTGAAAACAAGCTTAAGAGGCCTGATGTTCCCGCTTGCTGTACTGGATCGAGGCAATCACCGCCCAGACAATAAAGGCCACACCGATCAAACCAGTCACGATTTCAGGTACGTGCAAGCCAGTACCGCTAGCGATCATGATAAATGCCAAGGCACCAATCGCATAATGCGCGCCATGTTCAAGGAAGATATAAGCATCCAATGTGCCTTTTTCTACCAGATAAATCGTCATCGAACGGACAAAGATCGCACCAATCGCAAGGCCTAGCATGATGATCACGACATCGCTGGTAATCGCGAAGGCACCAATCACACCATCAAAACTGAATGATGCATCAAGTACTTCGAGGTAAAGAAAACCACCAAAACCCGCTTTCACTACACCTGTCGCTGCGCCATTTGAGTCATGAGTCACGGCATTGCCATTTTCATCAATTTCAGGTTCGCCACCGAGTAAATGACTCAAAACTTGTACACCGATATACACCACGATGCCCCAGATACCTGCCATCGTTACGGCCAAACGAGCTGATTCTTCTACGTTTGCAGCCATAATAATCATCGCGATCAAGGCAAGGAAAACTGACATTGCAGGCACACTAGCCAAATGCGCCAGTTTCGCTTCTAGCCATTTAAACCAATGGGTTTCTTTGCCATCATCAAAGAAGAAGTTCAGGAATACCAGCAATAAGAAAGTTCCACCAAAGGCTGCAATTTCAGCATGATGCGCCATTAAACGTTCTGAATAGGTTTTTGGATCATTTAAGGCCAACTTTGCAACTTCGATCATGCCCATATCTGCCGTCACGGCAACGATCACTACAGGGAAAATCAAACGCATACCAAATACGGCAACCAAGATACCAACGGTTAAGAAAATCATCTTCCAGAAATGATCCCAGCCACGTAAAACCGAGGCATTTACAACCGCATTATCAAACGATAAAGAGACCTCCATTACCGCCAGAATCGCAGTAATCGTCAAGGCTTTGAGCATGGTGGCTACGCCTGCTTCAGGCCCGTGCGTATAGCCCCAGTAGGCCGATAGTGCAAGACACACTACCGTAAAGAAAATTGAGAAACGAAAATGCTTCATGAGCAGCCTTTTATTCAAATAGTCGGGTTATAAAAATGTGTCTATTGTAGGCGAGTTTGAGTTGAAATAGACAAAAGATTGTTGCACTTATTTTGAAGAAAATTTTATCTCCAGCAGACTCTGCTATAGTGCTGGCAGGTTTATTTATCGTGTTTTTTAATAGGTTCAATCATGACGTTTTCTCAAGATGTTTGGCAACGTAATCAAGACTTATATCAAAAAATATTAGCATTGCCTTTTAATCAAGAACTTGCAGCAGGGATACTAGATCGTGAAGTCTTTTGTCACTATGTCATTCAAGATGCGCATTACCTACTGGCCTATGGTCGTGCACTGGCTGTGGCTGCGGCAAAAGCCTATGAAGCCGATGATGTGATCCAATTTTCCGAAGCAGCAAAAATCGCCATTATTGTAGAACGCAGTTTGCATAATGATTTTATGCAGGAATTTGATGTGAGCAAAACCGAGTTTGAGAGCACACCGCTTACGCTTGCTTGCCATCATTACACTTCTTTTCTCACTGCAACAGCATGGTCAGAAAGCTATCCCGTCATTTTGGCTGCCTTGCTGCCATGTTTCTGGATTTATGCCGAAGTGGGCAAAGACATTATCAACCAATCTGTTGAAAATAATCCGTATCAGGCATGGATTGATACCTATGCAGGTGAGGAATTTAATACCGCAGTACGTAACGTGATTGCAACTGTAGATAAAGTGGCTGCACGTTGTGATGAGGATACCTTAGCGAAAATGCATGCCGCCTATACGATGGGTGCAAAACTGGAATGGTTATTCTGGGATAGCGCCTATCAGCAACGTCAATGGCTAGGTCTGGATCAGGCTTAAACCCCTTCCCCTGCACTTTTCTCTAGACATAAAAAAAGCCCCAATTAAGGGGCTTAGTCGTATATCGTATCGTCCGATATACTGTATGAGGCTCATCTCAAACTGGGCGCATTAAAACATAAATCCGTCCAGTTGCCTACTTATATCTCTCGACTAAAAAACATTCACCACAATTAAAGCAATCAATGCTGGCACAGCCTGAATGTAAATAATCTTCTTGCTGGCAGTCAAACCACCATAGATTCCAGCGATCAGCACACAACCCAAAAAGAAATTGGCAATCGCGATAGCATAACTTGCAGGCGCCAGTAATGACCAGAATAAACCTGCTGCAAGAAAACCATTATACAGCCCCTGATTTTGTGCCAACACTTTGGTGAGCTGTGCTTTTTCCAGACTATTGCCAAACGCTTTTAAACCATAAGGTTTGTCCCACAAAAACATTTCCAGCACAAGAATATAGACGTGTAATAAGGCAATGAGCCCAATTAGTAACGATCCAATCATCTGATTATCCTTTTTATAATGACGACATAGCGAATGAAACCAGCCTTACGGCTGGCAGTGATGATTTAACTTATGGCTTCAACAAGACTTTACCTTGACGAGCGCCTTGGGTTGCCTTGAGTGCAGCAGTTTTGATTTCGTCAAAGCTAAAGACACCTTCAACAGGTAGAACCAGTTTCTTTTGCGCTGCCAGTGTCAGAAGTTCTACAAATAATGCCTTTTTACGCTCTGCTAGCATTTCTTTACTCACCACGCTTGCCCAGAAACCTTTTACCGTCGCCTGTTTAAAAATCAGGTCACCCGATGAAATCTGCATGGTTTCGCCTGTCATGCTGCCAAATGAAACCAACAGACTATTTTCACTGAGTAGATTCAACATTTCACCACTGGCACTACCACCAATTGAATCTACTCCTGCAATTAACGCTTGATCTGCATGGATGGCTTTGACTTGCTGTTTCCAATCATCCTGATCCGTTGCCACCACATGCTGGATGCCGAGTGCCTGCATTTCTGCAATCGCATCAGTACGGCGAACCAGATTAATGACTTGCAAACCACGTGCTTGAGCAATCATTGCAACTGTTTTACCGACCGCACCATTTGCCGTGTTTTGAATCAACCATTGACCCGGCTGTACATTCACAAAATCTAGTAGCATCAAGGCGCTGATTGGCATGCCGATCAATTGAGCTGCTGTTTCATTATCAATCGCATCATTTAAGGGAATAATGCCATGTGCAGGTGCAATAAAATATTCTGCCCAACTGCCATGTACACCAGCAACCGCAACACGTTGGCCTAATTTACTTTCATCAACACCTTCGCCTACCGCATCAACAATACCCACCGCTTCGCTACCCCCAATGGCAGGGAGTGTGGGTTTATAGCCATAGCTACCACGCACAGTCCAGACATCATGGTTATGCATAGGAGACATGATGGTTTTAATACGAACCTCACCTGCTTTAGGTTCAGGCTGTGGCATTTCTGCCTGCTGTAATACGTCTACAGGTTCACCAAAACTTTGATGGATAATACTTTGCATGGTTTATTCCTTGGTCGGTTGTAACAGCTGTTGTGTTGTTTCTAAAGCTAAATGTAGCGGCGCTTTGTCTTGAGCTAACTTGGTCATCAGGGCCGCACCCAGCCATAATTGATACATCACCTGCGCTGTTTTAAATGGGGCAAGATGTAGTGGAATGGAGCCTTGTTGTTGCCCTTCTTGCAGTAACAGTGCCACTCGCTGTGTCAGTCGATGTACGCCAAGATTGAGAATCTCACGCATGTCCTCAGATAAATCTGCAACCTCTGCACCTAATTTCACAATCAGACAATTCTCCGCCCAACTGCCATACACAGGATCATCAATCCATGCCTGCCATAAAGCCATCAGGCGCGCATGAGCATTTGGTTCAGTCTGTTGCCAAAGCTGCTCTACCCGAACTTTATAGTCCGCCATGTACTGTTCCAGTAAGGCACAGCCAAAAGCTTCCTTGGAAGCAAAATAATGGTAGAACGACCCTTTCGGGACATCACAGGTCTTGAGAATTTCTTGTAAGCCGACCCCAACAAAACCTTTACGTAATACCAGTTCAAAGCTGGTATCAAGAATGTGTTGTCGAGTCGCTTCACTTTTCATTGATCGTTTCATAAGCACACTATAAATTAATATTAGACCAGTCGTCTAGTAATTTATGTATTTTTATTCTCCCTCTGTTTATCGGTAGTAATCCGCGGCATTGAATGATAAAAATACAAGGCATATTGCATAAGACAAATGTGAACCAGTTCATTAACCGTCACAATTTGTCGTTTTAAATATTTTTATACCACTTGAACAATTTTAAATCGTTATCATATACATGTTTTCATGTTCAGCTTATTGAGATGTATTTATGAGTCAAAGTCATATCCGTATTCGAGGCGCACGTACTCATAATTTAAAAAATGTGTCACTCGATATCCCACGTGACAAGTTTGTGGTGATTACGGGACTTTCTGGCTCAGGAAAATCATCCTTGGCCTTTGATACCTTGTATGCCGAAGGCCAGCGCCGTTATGTCGAATCACTGTCGGCTTATGCACGCCAATTCCTGTCACAAATGGAAAAACCTGAAGTCGATTCGATTGAAGGTTTATCGCCTGCGATTGCGATTGAACAAAAATCAACGAGTCATAACCCACGTTCGACCGTCGGTACCATTACTGAAATTTATGACTATTTGCGTTTGCTCTACGCACGCGTAGGTACACCGTATTGCCCTGAACATGATTTGCCAATGGTGGCACAAACCATTTCAGAAATGGTCGATGCCGTTAAAAGTCTGGAAGAAGGCACTGCTTTGATGCTGCTTGCGCCTGTGGTGCGTGAGCGTAAAGGTGAATACACCCAGCTGTTTGAACAGTTACAAGGCCAAGGTTTTGTTCGCGCCCGCGTTGACGGTGAAATCATTGATATTGATACCCCGCCTGAACTGGACAAAAAGAAAAAACATACTATTGAAGTGGTGGTCGATCGTTTTAAAGTACGTGATGATCTCGGTAACCGTATTGCAGAATCATTTGAAACCGCATTACGTTTAGGCGGTGATATTGCGGTTTTATCATGGATGAATGGCGAACATCCAGAGCGTGTGTTTTCGGCAAAACATTCTTGTCCAGAATGTGACCGCGCCGTAGCTGAACTTGAACCACGTCTATTTTCATTCAATAACCCATTCGGTGCCTGCCCTGTCTGTGATGGTTTGGGCACGCGTAGCCATTTCAGTTCAGATAAGCTGATTCCAAATCCTGAAATCTCAATTAGCCAAGGTGCGATTCGTGGTTGGGACAGACAGCGCCCGTATTACTACACCATGCTGCAAAAAGTGGCTGATCATTTCAATATTGACCTCGATCAACCTTGGAACACATTAGATAAAGACACGCAAAAGAAATTCCTACAAGGCTCAGGCAAAGAGAAAATCGATCTGAGCTATATCGATGAACGTGGTCGTAAACACAGCCGTGTGCAAGCCTTTGAAGGGATTCTGCCGCATTTAGAACGTCGCTACCGCGAAACTGAATCGAATTATGTCCGTGATGATCTGGCACAATATCTATCGAATGCAGCGTGTGATGCCTGCGGCGGTTCACGTCTGAATGAAATTTCTCGTCATGTTCGTGTCAAAGACAAAACCATTGCCCAAATCACCAAGATGTCGATTGGTGATGCGGAAAACTATTATCAAGACCTCAATCTTGAAGGTGCTAAAGGTGAAATCGCCGATAAAATCTTTAAAGAGATTCGTGAACGTTTACACTTTCTGGTTAGCGTTGGCCTGAATTATCTCAGTTTGGCACGTTCAGCCGAAACCCTTTCAGGTGGTGAAGCGCAACGTATTCGTCTGGCTTCTCAAATCGGCGCAGGTTTAATGGGCGTGATGTATGTGCTGGATGAACCTTCGATTGGCCTACATCAACGTGATAATGATCGCTTATTACAAACCCTGATTCGCTTGCGTGATTTGGGTAATACCGTATTGGTGGTTGAGCATGATGAAGATGCCATCCGTGCTGCTGACCATATTATTGATATCGGGCCAGGTGCGGGTATTCATGGCGGTGCCGTGATTGCGGAAGGCACTTATGATGAATTGGCGAATCATGCCGACTCGCTTACAGGTCAATATCTGTCAGGTAAATTGAAGATTGAAGTACCAAAACAACGCACCCAATCACCGCGTCCAGATGAAGTGATCAAACTCTCTGGCGCAAGCGGGCATAACTTACAGAACGTTGATCTAACCATTCCATTGGGTATTATGACCTGTGTGACTGGGGTATCTGGTTCAGGTAAATCAACCTTGATTAACCGCACCCTATTGCCTTTAGCTGCGACTCAACTGAATGGCGCAACCACGCTGACTGCTGAAAAGTTTGACTCGATTGATGGCTTACAGCATTTGGATAAAGTGGTTGATATTGACCAAAGTCCAATTGGTCGTACCCCACGTTCAAACCCAGCAACTTATACGGGTTTATTCACGCCGATTCGTGAATTATTTGCTCAGACACCTGAAGCCAAAGCGCGTGGTTATAGCGCAGGTCGTTTCTCGTTTAACGTGAAAGGCGGCCGCTGTGAAGCGTGTGAAGGCGATGGCATGATCAAAGTCGCAATGCACTTCCTGCCAGATATGTATGTGCCTTGTGATGCTTGTCATGGCAAGCGTTATAACCGTGAGACTTTAGAAGTCGGTTATAAAGGCAAGAATATTTCTGATGTCTTGGAAATGACGGTAGAAGATGCAGCGGAGTTCTTTAGTGCCATTCCTGTGATTCATCGTCGTTTAGACACCTTGACTCAAGTCGGGCTTGGCTATATCCGTTTAGGACAAGCAGCGACCACCCTTTCAGGTGGTGAAGCACAACGTGTGAAGCTAGCACGTGAGTTGGCAAAACGCGATACGGGTCGAACCTTATATATCTTGGATGAACCGACTACAGGTCTGCATTTCCATGATATTGCCAAGTTACTCGACATTTTGTATGAGCTACGCAATAAGGGTAATACCATCGTTGTGATTGAGCATAATCTGGATGTGATCAAGACCGCTGACTGGGTAATTGATTTAGGCCCTGAAGGTGGTTCTGGTGGTGGTCAAATCATTGCCGAAGGTACACCTGAGCAAGTGGCTCAAGTTGAGATTTCACATACAGGTCGTTTCTTAAAGCCGATGTTGAAATAAACTTAATTGGTTCTCTAATATTGGTGTAAATTTAGGCTGGCTTTGCCGTTCAAGTTTAAATTTACGCCAACTTCCTAAATACTGAACTGGTGCATATTCAAGATGATCAAACAAAGCATGTTGGGTTTTCTGAAGTTTTTCAGCACGCTTTAAACACTCTCTTAACCATGAGTAAGACATTTTCATATAATCAGCGATGCTTAAATACGTATATTTAATTAGTTTAGGTTTAAAACTTTCAAATAAATGAACATAAGCTAAAGCCATAGAAAAACTATTTTCTTTAATTTGGCGTGTTTCTTTGTTTTGTTGAATGTGCTGATCTTCAGCATCTAAAATTCGTTGCAATGGCTCAGTAGATATAGGAGAAGATAGGGACAAAAGGATGGGATTAATTGCCTCATCTAAATCATTTCTCATACTGTGATCAAAATCAAACGCATTTTTAAGCAGACGATCAGCACCATGAACGAATTTATTCCACATTTTATGTTTTAATTCATCCCAATGTTCATTATTGGCTAAATCAAATTCTCCAGTCCAATGCTCGATAATAAATAAAAATGCATCTTGAGCGATATCATCGCTTTCACATTGTTTAGAAGCTCGCGCTATTTTTTTGCCAGTCTTTGTAATGTTGAGATGAATAAATAACTTGAGATAATTTATTTTGGTCTTTTGCTGCCACGAACAGAATCTTATACTTCGGATTCGTTTAAGCTAGCAATTCTAAATTTAAATATGATGACTAAAAATTAGCATTAAAATCAATGCTGAATAATTATCCCTCCACTACATTCTTCCCTTTTGCCTTCGCTTTTAACAACGATTGATCTGCTTTTTCTAACAACGCTAACCAGCTGTTTGCCCCAATCGCAATACCAATACTCACTGAAACCTGAATCTCTTTAGCCAAACTTAGAATCATAATATTTTCCTGAATAACACCTAGACGAATATTCTCTGCAATCGCTTTGGCAGCCTCCATTTGAATATTTTCAAGAACAATCAGAAACTCATCACCACCATAACGCACGATCAGGTCAGAAACCCGCACATTGCGTTTAAGCTGATCTGCAATCATGGTAATGACCTGATCTCCGACAATATGCCCGTACTGATCATTTACAAACTTGAAATTATCAATATCAATCGCGATCACACACGTTTCTGATAAGCCCTCAGGTTTAGCTTCCAGCGCAGCAATATATTCTTCTAGTGCCAATCGGTTTGCCACACCTGTCAGTACATCAGAATTCGCGATTTGCTTTAATTGCAACTCCATCGTATCGCGCTGTTTCAACATACCTTTGAGTTTATCGATGGCTTCAAACAAGGAAAAAAACTCTTCCTTATTTTTGGTCATATGAGAAAGCTCATCAGACGTCCCTGAAAGACGCAAAATCATGTTTCGTGCATTGATTAATGGCCCAAACACCCTTCTCTTGGCATAAATCATGGTAAAGATGGCAATCAGCAACGATAAACTGGAAATACACAGGGTAAAGATAAACTGTAGTTTTGCGCGTCGGTTTTGATCTTCTGCAACTTCAATACTGTCGTTCAGAATATAATTCTGCAAATCCATCACTGTGGTAAATTTTCCGACCATTTGATCGGTCAATTCCGTCCCTGAAATAAAATAAGCTTCATTATTTTTACTTTCATCCAGCAACTGCGAAATGATGGGCAGTCCCTTATCCAGAAATTCTGTTTTCACCCGTAAATAAAGTCGAACATATTCAGGTGATTTTGATTGTTCAGGCTGAATGGTATCAATCAGCCCCCAAAGATAAATGGCTTGGTGCTGAGTCTGTAATGAACGCGCCCGATTCTCATCAGAAATTTTCTCATCAAATGTCACAGGTGCCATAATATTTGAAGCCACACGACCTGCCTGATCCCGCATATCGGTCAAAATCAGGATCGAGGTGAAATAGTTCGACATTTTGCTATTTTTACTGTTCGACTGAACCATCAGCCATTTTAAAAGTTCGCGACTTTCGTCCCAAACATCAAACATGGACAAAATAGCGCGATCAAACTGGATCGATGTTCGCTGATGCTTCGGAGTATCCGCATACGCGTCTACGACGGTACGTGCCTGAGTCAATTTCGTTTTAAGATCTGTATCTAGGTCCTCGGCAATCATTTCAAAACCATTGTGTTTTAAAACTTCAATGGTCCGATCAATTTGCATATCAACAAGCTTGCGGTATTCCAGCAATTCTTTACGATTTTCAGCCAGATCTTGAGGTTGACTCGACATCACCTTATTTGACGGCGCACGCTCTTTGGAAATTTTATTTGCGGTCTTGACCAGACTGCGCAAACTAATAATTTCGGTCAGTGTTTGATTTGTTCTTATATATTCTTGATAACTATTGATAATTAAAGGAATAGAAAGATAGGAGATAGAAAAAATAATAACGAGCATGCAAAGAAATAGGCGCCGACTAATTTGCTCAGAACGTAATTTCGAGCTTTTTAAGTGTTGCCCCATTAACACACCTGACTATTTTTCAAAAAAAGGTCTCGATTGCATTTTAAACAGATAATAATTTTACCTGAATTTTAAATCACACGACTACGATTATGCAGAGTTTTTTGTGTGTATTAAGCGATAACAGCAAGATTCTCAAGTTTTCCAAGCAAACAATGAAAAGAAATATTATTTATTGAGAATAATTTTTATTTATATTTACTGAATTAAATTATATTGATCGTGTTTAAAATTTAGAATATAAATGATAAAAGTCAAAAAGATAGCTAGTATTTTTAAATTAATTTAAGTCAACTGATCAGCCCAAATTCACCTTTTACTTTTAAATATCATTTTATTTTTGATCGAAAAACCCTATCTCTAAAATAAAAATTATCAATTTCACAAATTACTTTCCAAAGAACATAATTTCATCAAGCACTGAGATTCTTTGTTTTACACAGAAACCCTCAAGGATGTTTTCTCCCCAATGTGAAACATCCTTTTCGAACCCAGCTTTATCTTAAAAGCTGGGTCTTTTTTTATCAGAATTTTATTGAGGTAATAAACCTAACTGTTGTAAAGCTTGATAAACAATCGCTTTACGCGCATCCGCATGTTCTGCTTTTTTCATTTCCATATTCAGCGAAAATGCTGTGACTTGACCATTTGGTTGTTCGACCCAACCTGTCCACCATCCGACTTGAGGATGTACATCCATTCCCCAACCGCTTTTGGCATAAATTCTAGTTCCCTGAACATTTTCGATCAACAACATATCTCTGACTTGCTGCTGTGTTGAGGGATCAAATGGAAGTTGCTGTTTGGCTAAGGCATAAGCAAATTTTACTTCCTCAACTGGCGTAATCTCCAAAGGCCCCACTAACCAAAAATTATCAACTTGCGCCCCTATATTTTGATTACCGTAGCCAACCCGCTTTACTTCACTTGCCATTAATTCTAGACCGATACGGTGCGCCAGCTCCTGATAGACAGGTACAGCCGAAGCCTGCATTGCCTCAGCAAGCGTTAAGTCCTTCTCCCAGCTACGAAAAGCCCGTTTCTGTCCATCCCATTTAAACACTTCATTAGGTGAGGTTTTATGGTGCTGTATACCAATCAAGGCATTGAGCATTTTAAAAGTTGAGGCCGGAATGTAACGCTGATCTGCACGGCTGAGATCATTGCCATATTTTTGAAAATTTTTGCCACCATAGGTGACCAATACACCGGTTGTCTGGATACTTTCGAATGCAGTTGCGATCTGATCCTGCGCCTGTTTCTTTAAGACTAGAGGTTGAGATTGGGACTGAATATTTCGACAACCGACCAGTGTTGCAGCTGAGATTACAGTTGCACATAGCGCGAGTAATTTTAATTTTTTAGACATGACGAAAGAATTAAATAATACATGGAGAAATAATGACTATAAATTGTTTCTTCTCTCGGTGCTGTAGCATTATTTATGTGTACAAATAGAAATTGCAGACAAAAAAAAGCTCAGCCTTGGGGAAAGCCGAGCTAGTAAAACATTGATGTTTAAAACATCGAAATACTCAAGAAAATGTTATGAGATACTAAAATGCAAATTAGATACCTCTTGCTTATTATTATGTGAAGTACTTCTCGGAAAGTAAAGTCGATTAAATAGATCGGAATTAAATTTCCAATCGTTTTTGTTAATTGGTTATTAAAAATCAGACTTATTGGGTATTTTCGGTTATATTAATTTGGTCAGAAGGAGCAGTTTTTTGCATACTTCATCGCACAAAATACAAATAAGGTCATTTCAGCTCACGCTTTTAGTTGTCTTTTTATGACAAAATAAAGACCTTTATCAACGAAAAAAACGATTAAAATAATCGAACAAACCAATCAAACTATTCAACTGTGACATAGCGATTACATTCTATAAAAAGACAAAATGTAAGCTTATCTATTTGTTAGTTATATAATTTATAAAAGGTTGACAACAATTTAATTAAACGTTCACTTTTTGCACGATGACAAGTCAGATTTTGATCGCTTATCGGAAGGGAGAATTTATTACATTGACTTCATAAATTGTTACAATACAATGACTCCAAATTTACTCTTTCTTGTTTTAAAGCTGGAAATCATTATGAAAAAACTCGGTTTAGCCACTGCTCTAGTTTTAGCCATGACCGGCGCTCATGCATACCAATTCGAAGTTCAAGGTCAATCTGAATTCATCGAAGCTAAAGACTTAAATGACAAAGACTTTACTGGTGCTGCTAAAGGTACTTACTACTTCAAAAATGTAGACGCATCTAAAGGTCCTTTAGCTGAAGCGGCTTTCTTAAACCAAGCTTCTAATGTTTCTGCTGCATACAACTATGCAAAGTTAAGCGGTGATAAGGCAGTAACTGTTAAGAACAACACTTTCGGTGCAAAAGGTGAAGTTTATCTTCCTACTCCTTATGTACCTGCTTACGCAAGTGCTGCATATAGCCACTCTCAAACTAAAGCTGAAGGCGAAAAAGACAATGGCGACCGCTACTCTGTAGAACTTGGTGCTATGGTTTTACCTAACTTCTTAGTTGCTGTAGGTTATACTCGCGTTGCTGACCAAATTGCTTTAGATGCAAACAAAGCTGTTGAAAATGGCGTATTCAGTGCTGTTGCTGATTCAGCAACAATTGGTGATAAACAAGACGTTGTAACTGCACGTACTAAATACGTTGGTAACATCGACGGTACAAACATGGCTATTGGTTTTGAAACTGGTCTTGCATACGGCGAAAACCAAGCTTACGGTTTAAAAACTGATCTTTATTTAACACCTGAGTTAAGCGTTGGCGCTTCTTATGCTGAAGCAAACTTTAGCAAAAACCCAGCTAACGACAACTTCTCTCCGATCAAATCTGCTTGGGGCGCGAACGTTAACTACTTCATCACTCCAGCAATTGCTGTAGGTGCTAGCTACGTAAATGCAAATGCAGTTCATGCAAATGTTGATACGCAAACTGTTGGCGTAAACGCGAAGTTCCGTTTCTAATATTGGATTTTAGTTCTAGCGATAGAACAACGAATTCATAATAAAAAACCAGTTCGAAAGAACTGGTTTTTTATTATCTGTCATTTCATAAAATGAGAACCTAAATCCTCAATTCAACAGATTACATCTTTTTGTCTTCAATATTTAAAGCACTGATCGCCAATACAGCCTGAGTACGGTTCTGCACGCCCAATTTACGGAAAATTGCAGTGACATGCGCTTTAATCGTCGCTTCAGAGACTTCCAGTTCATAAGCGATTTGCTTATTTAATAAACCTTCTGCCACCATCATTAACACGCGGAATTGCTGTGGTGTCAATGATTGAAGACGTTCTGCCAAAGCAGTTTCATCCGCGGCTCTTGGATCAAAGCCTGAATGGCTTGGTAAATTCGGTGGTAACCAGATTTCACCTTCCAGAACATGTTTAATTGCTTCACCAATATGACTTGGATGTGAAGATTTCGGAATATAACCCATCGCACCATGTGCAATGGCACGTTGAATAATCGAAACTTCTTCATGTGCTGAAACAACAATAATTGGAATCGCAGGATATTGTGCACGGACATACACCAGAGCGGAGAATCCGGAAGCACCAGGGAGATTTAAATCCAGTAAAACCAGATCAGGTTCTGCACCATGTTCTAAGCGTGCATAGAATTCATCAACATCAGCCGTCTCCTGAATCTGTGCCTGAGGCAAACTATAACGAACCGCTTGAATCAAGGCATGTCTAAAGAGGGGGTGGTCGTCTACAATTAAAATATTCATAAGCGCTTAAGCTATCTGCAAGTACGTCACTGTACGATGTTTATTTAAATTCAATCCGTCTAAGCCTATTTTCAATTAGCGCCGAGGTCAAGCACAAGCATTGATTTATTTCCTTTTCCCGCAAAATAAATCAAATATTAATATAACTCGTTTAAATCATATTCAATTCAAAAAGTGGATGAAAAATCCTGAATAGAAACAGCCGATTAAACCCAAATTATTTTTAATTGAAGCTGATTAATTGATATATCTATAAAAAAGATAAGCTTGCAGCATTTCCTTATTTTACAGCCCCCATGCCGATATAGATAAATAAATAGCAATTCGAAATAATCTTTTTTAGGCAGTTATTATGTCCAATCGCAATACGGTATCTACTCCCCTCAATATTGTTGCTGTTTCTGGTGGTTTAAATAGTCCTTCAAAAACTGAAAGTCTGGTGCAAGCCATTCTGGATGAACTCTCAGAAGCCATTGATATCAAGGTGCATTTTGTCAAACTCAGCGAAATTGGCCCTTTACTCGGCGGTGCCATTTACCGTAATCAACTTCCGCAACGGGTTCAGGATGATTTGGCAGCCGTAGAAGCAGCAGATGCGCTGATTGTGGGTACTCCTGTTTATCGCGCTTCCTTTACTGGTCTATTCAAACATTTTTTTGATTTTGTAGAACAAACTGCACTTGTTGATGTCCCTGTTTTACTGGCTGCATCAGGGGGCAGTGATCGTCATGCTCTGGTTCTTGAACATCAGTTACGTCCATTGTTTAGCTTCTTTCAAGCCCAGACCTTACCGATTGGTGTCTATGCGACCGATCGGGATTTCACCCCTGAATATACGGTCAAAAGTGAGCAATTGGCTGATCGCGTCACACTTGCGGTGGCACGTGCCTTGCCGATTTTGGAATGGGCGCCAGCCAAAGGTCAGCGTGCTGCTGTAATTAAAACCAAAACTGAACAAGCCAATCAAAACCTTGGCATCAATAAACAGATCGAACAGGCAGAAGTCTTGCCTTCAGCTGCTGTACCGAATTTGGATGCAGCCGAATCGCGTCTTCATCCCAAGTCTTCAAAAAATTTAACCCACGTCGCATAAACCCTATCTCTGTGGAGGCTACAACGATGACAATAACAACATCAGCAATTAAATTTGCCTATTGGGTTCCCAATGTCAGTGGCGGTCTCGTTGTAAGCAACATTGAACAACGTACCGACTGGAGCTACGACTACAATGTGCGCCTCGCACAGGCAGCAGAAAAAAGTGGCTTTGAATATGCATTGACCCAAATCCGTTTTACGGCAGGCTATGGTGCTGAAAACCAGCATGAGTCGGTAAGTTTTAGCCATGCCTTATTGGCAAAAACTGAAAAACTCAAAGTGATTGCTGCGATTTTACCAGGCCCTTGGAAGCCTGCACTTGCAGCTAAACAGCTAGCCACCATTGACTATCTGACCCAAGGACGTGTTGCGATTAATGTGGTTAGTGGCTGGTTCCGTGGCGAATTTGATGCGATAGGCGAACCGTGGCCTGAACACGATGAACGTTATGTGCGTTCAGAAGAATTTATCCGCACCCTCAAAGGCATTTGGACTACTGACAACTATAGTTTTGATGGCAAATATTACCAGTTCCAGAATTACACGCTAAAACCGAAACCACTGCAAAAACCTCATATCGAAGTATTTCAGGGTGGTAGTTCCCGCGCCGCACGTGATATGGCTGCACGTGTATCCGACTGGTACTTTACCAATGGCAACAGTGTGGACGAAATCAAAAAACAGATTGATGATGTACGGGCAAAGGCCAAGCTAGAAAATCGTCAGGTCAAGATTGGCGTCAATGCATTTATTATCGCCCGTGATACCGAAGAAGAAGCCAAAGCTGTCCTGAATGAAATTATTGCTCAGGCCAATGTAGAAGCCGTCAATGCCTTTGGAGATGCCACACGCGAAGCAGGAGCTGCCGCGCCTGAAGCTGAAGGTAACTGGGCGAAATCGACCTTTGATGATCTGGTGCAATATAACGATGGTTTTAAGACTAATCTGATTGGTACACCCCAGCAAATTGCCGAACGAATCGTAGCGTTGAAGAATGTCGGCGTTGATTTAGTACTTTCAGGCTTTCTGCATTTTATTGAAGAAGTCGAATATTTTGGCGAAAAAGTCTTACCTCTGGTTCGTCAACTTGAACAACAACAGGAGCACCTATTGATCGAAAAATCAGCTTAAGCGTTGGAACTAAACAAGAAGAAAAATAAAAGACATGGCACATACTCTCACCCCAAGACTCGGCTTGGGGTCTTTTCTTTTAAGCTGTTGCAATTTCTCGCATCACCGTTTCAACCGAATAACGACACCATTTAGATAACTGCTCAATAAACTCATTTAACTGCGCAGGATTAAAATGGCTGACAATCATATAACAGGCATTGCCAAGAATTTTAAAACACTCATCCACCTGCTCATATTGTTTCACCAGCAGCTCCACTTCAATAAAAGCTTGCTGATCATTCATAAACAGTTGAATAAACTGCTTATGTTCATAATGAACAGCAATCGTGTAATTTTTAATGATGCCTGCATCCATGAGTTGGGCGATACGCGCACCCACTGCTTGCCCTGTACGATGCACTCGCTGACCAATGTCTTTATGGCTTAAACGCGAATCGTGTTTGAGAAGTTCAATAATTTTTAAATCGATGGGATCAAGTTCAATATTCATTTTTCATTACGAAAGAAAACCAGCAACAATGCTTTCATCTGAATATAGCGGATTTTTCACGCTTCCCCTACTCTTGTTTTAACTTAACACTGGAAGTAAAAACGATGAAACAAGCCCTCCTGATTATTGATATTCAGAACGATTATTTTAAAAATGGTAAAATGGAACTGGTCAATCCAGACCACGCACTGGCGCAAACCAACCGATTAGAAGATTATTTTATCCAGAATAATTTGCCTATTATTTATATCCAGCATATTAGCCCAGCCACTGCCAGCTTTTTTCAGGAAAATACCGTAGGTGCTGAATTACATCCACAATTAAAAGTAAACAATCACTCGATTATTGTCGAAAAGCATTTCCCCAATAGCTTTGTCGATACCAATCTAAAAGCTATCCTTGAGCAGCATCAAGTCGAGCAATTGGTGATTACTGGCATGATGACACACGTATGTATTGATTCAGGAACACGTGCTGCCAAAGAGCTCGGCTACCAACCTATCGTGATTGCGGATGCGACTGCAACCCGTGATCTCGAATATGACGGTAAAACCGTGAAAGCCGCGGATGTCCAAACCGCATTTTTATCGGCATTAGGTTTCTTTGCCACGGTACAAAGCACGGCTGATTTTTTAGCAAATCATTAAGTAATATACATAAAAAAAGAGCGTTCGTTTAAACGCTCTTTTTCTATTTAAATGGTTTCTATCGGTTTGGATAAACCGTCGCAATCAAATGATCAACCACCGCTGGTTCTGCTAGTGTTGAAGTATCGCCAAGCGTATCCAGTTCATTGGCAGCAATCTTTCTCAAGATACGGCGCATAATTTTACCTGACCGTGTTTTTGGCAAGGCTGGTGCCCAATGCAAGGCATCAGGCGTCGCCACTGGCCCAAGTACTTTACGCACCCAGTTCACCAACTCCTTACGTAGCTCTTCCGATTCTGCCACATCGGCCTGTAAGGTGACGAAGGTACAAATGCCCTGCCCTTTGATCTCATGCGGCATACCGACCACAGCAGCTTCAGCAACTGCTTCATGTGCCACTAATGCGCTCTCAATTTCAGCCGTACCCAAACGGTGTCCAGAGACGTTCAATACATCATCGACGCGCCCTGTAATCCAGTAATAGCCATCTTCATCTCGACGCGCGCCATCACCTGTAAAATAACTGCCTTTAAAGGTTGAGAAATAAGCCTCAATAAAGCGCTCTGGGTCGCCCCAAATGGTTCGCATCTGGCCCGGCCATGAATCTTTAATCACCAGATTTCCTTCAGTCGCACCTTCAAGTTCATTGCCTTCACCATCCACCAACGCAGGTTGTACCCCAAAGAATGGACGTGTCGCCGAACCAGGTTTGAGCGCAGTAGCACCTGGTAATGGCGAAATCAGAATTCCACCTGTTTCAGTTTGCCACCACGTATCGACAATTGGACAACGCCCCTCACCAACAACTTCGTGATACCAGTTCCATGCCTCTGGATTGATCGGCTCACCGACTGAACCAAGTAAGCGTAAGCTACTGCGATCACTTTCACGCACATAAGCATCGCCTTCGCGCATCATGGCGCGAATCGCGGTTGGTGCAGTATAGAGAATGGTAATGTTGTGCTTATCAATAACATGACCAATACGTGCCCATGTCGGATATTGTGGAATGCCTTCAAACATCACTGTTGTAGTGGCATTGCTAAGCGGTCCATAAAGCAGATAACTATGCCCTGTAATCCAGCCCACATCCGCGGTACACCAGTACACATCATCTTCTTTCAGATCAAAGATTTCTCTAAAGGTACTGTTGACATAAACCAGATAACCGCCTGTGGTATGTAACACACCTTTAGGTTTACCTGTTGAACCTGAGGTATAGAGAATGAATAACGGATCTTCCGCTTTCATTGGCTCAGGAGGACAATGCTCATCAACTTCCATGATCGCCAAGTGATACCAGATATCACGGGGTGCATTGAACTGAATCGGGTTACCAGTACGATGGACCACAATCACATTCTGGACGCTTTCTGTTCCCGCAATCTCTAATGCGGCATCGACATTTTCTTTCAATGGAAGCAACTTACCGCCACGCATTCCAGCATCAGCAGTAATCACCAGTTTCGCTTGGCTATCTTCAATACGGCTGGCCAATGAGTCTGGAGAGAAGCCGCCGAATACAACACAATGCACTGCACCAATCCGTGCGCAGGCCAACATGGCAATCGCAGCTTCAGGCACCATCGGCATATATAACACCACACGATCACCTTTGCTGATCCCTTGTTTTTTCAGGACATTGGCAAAGCGACACACTTCATCATGCAGTTCGACAAAAGAGATAATCTTGTGACGCGACGGGTGATCACCTTCCCAGATAATCGCGGGCTTTAATGGATTATCTTTAAGGTGACGGTCTAAACAGTTTGCAGAGACATTCAGTTCACCATCTGCAAACCATTCAATTTTAAAATTATCTTGTTGAAAACTGGTATTTTTCACCTGCGTAAACGGCTTGATCCAGTCAATATTTTTTGCTTCTTCTGCCCAAAATGCTTCAGGCTGCTCAATCGATTCCTGATAACGTTTGAAATAGTCTGCTTCCGAGATTCTTGCCGTTTCTTTGAATTTATCAGGCACTGGGTAGATGTCTTTCATAGCTTACTTCCTTGGTCTTTTATCTCATATCCTAGATGCTCTCATCTATTCTTCTGGATATGTTTTGTTCTCTCTAGCAGTATGGGCACCATTTACAAGCGCAAACAATGCGGCTTTGGTCGTAGGAATGTTATTCTGTTACGACTAGGGGCTGTTAACATTTCACAATGGCTGAAATGTCAACAGCCCCTAATTTATTTTCAAAAATTTACTCAAAATAATTTAAATCTGAACTGCTTGTCTATGCTTTTTCTTTTTAAAATAAGTGATTATTTTGATCATTGCATCGAGCTTAAAAGATTTAATAAACAAAAGAACAGGAATCACCTATGTTTAACCCCGAAACACCCACATCTCCTCTACCGATCAATGATCATCCATTATCGCCAAATGGACGTTTTAATCGTCTGAGTTATATCGGCTGGTACGGATTATTGAGTCTGGTGTGTATGGCTGCTTTTATCGGCATCTTTGCATTCACCGGATTTTTTAGCATGAATCAGGCGAATGTTGATGCGGCTATCATGTCAGTATTTTCAGGCCTCTCGTTTTTTGCCCTGATTGCACTGTGGTTGGTGGCGCTGTATTGTCAAATTGTGTTCTTGATCCGTCGCTTACATGACCTGAATAAAACGGGCTGGCTATGCCTGATCTTACTGGTGCCTATCCTGCAATTCTTCTTTACCTTATATGTGCTACTTACACCAGGTACACCGCATCGTAATGACTATGGTGATGTGCGTCCTTCACGTGGCTGGGAAAAAATACTGGCTTGGATCATGATTCTCATCACAGTTCTGATGATGTTTGGCCTATTCACATTTGCTTATTACTTTGCCAGCCCAGACCTTTTGGATATGCCAACACAAATGATTCAAAACACAACTGAATATTTCTAGAACACAACAAAACTTACTGGATAATGAGAGAGATCGCATCGATGAATTTTGCATGCGTATTCGCAAGAAATTCATTATGATTGCTTCCCTCATTGACTCCTTCCTTTGCGAAATAGAGATTTTCCTGTGGCGAATGAACAAACAACATTGACTGAAGTCGCGAGAGATACGGGTGAGCTGATTCATCAAGCAGGGACAAAAACGACCCAGACCGTACTCGCCCATACTGAAAAATATCACGATGCCTATACCACGATTGATAAAATCATGGATAGCTTCTGGGAGCGCCTGCCCTATATCGGGATCGCGATTACGGTTTTCGTTATTTTCTGGCTACTCACCAAATTATTTAAACTGTTTATTCGCAAGACTTTAGAAAATCGCAGCTATACCCGACAGAATCTGGTACTGGTGCTGAATCGCGTCGGCAGTACCTTTATTATTTTTTTCGGTTTCCTAATTGCATTGGTGATCGCTATTCCTGGCTTCACGCCAAGCCAGCTGATTGGTGCTTTGGGGATTGGTTCCGTTGCGATTGGTTTCGCTTTCAAGGATATTTTCCAGAACTTACTGTCAGGTATCCTGATTCTGATCAGTGAACCATTTCGTATTGGCGATGATATTGTCGTTAATGGTATGGAAGGCAATGTCGAAGACATTCAGATCCGTGCGACTTTTTTACGCTCTCCGGATGGTCGTCGTATCGTGATTCCAAATGCGACCGTCTATACCAGCGCAGTCACGGTCAATAATGCCTATCAGCGTCGTCGTTGCGAATTTGTGGTCGGCATTGGCTATGAAGATGATATGCAAAAGGCCAAGCAGATTATTATGGATATTCTGGATCACAATCTAAACGTATTGAGTCAGCCGGGATTCTCCGTCAATGTCACGGCGCTTGCAGATTTCTCAATTAACCTGACGGTACGCTGGTGGGTCAATACCACTGAAACATCGACCTCGACCTCAATCAGTGAAATTCAGGAACTCGTGGTGACGGCATTTGATGAGAAAGGCATCTCTATTCCATATCCAGTACAGGAAGTAAAAGTCTATCGTGGCGATCAATCTGAACAGGCTGATTCTTCAGACAAACAAACGACCTAAAATATTTGATACGGCTGTTTCAGTCCGCAAAATTCGGTTGCCTATGCTCATTGCTTGGCAGCCGTTTTTTTTCAGCAGCTCAACTTCATACGGAATAAAGCCACCTTCTGGCCCAATAATCAGGCTACAGCCATGCTGAATCGCATAAGGCATGTGTTGTTCCGCATAAGGATGCGCCACATAAGCAGGTCGCTCGGCATTGATCCATGTCGGCAAGATATCTTCAACAAAGGGCTTAAAACGTTTATAAAGCTGGATCTCGGGTGCAATGGTATCGCCTGCCTGTTCCAGACCAAGCGTCACATAATCATCGAGTTGTTGTAAAAATGGCGTTTGCCAGTAACTTTTATCAACCCGATAACTATGAATCAGGCTGATTCGTTCAACGCCAACCGTCACTGCATCCATGATGATACGACGCAACACTTTGGGCCGTGGCAAGGCGAGAATCAAATGCACAGGCAATTTTTCAGGCACTGTATCTGCCTGAATCGGTCTCACTATAATGCGCTGTTCTGAAATCTCCAACACTTCGGTGAGATAACGCAATTCTTGGCGTATCCCCACTTTCAAGCTATCACCTACGTTTAATTCGAGATGCTGCCGTAAATGTTGAAGTTGGCGTGGATTGTCAATTTGCCATGCATCATTGTTAACAATCTGGTCGGGTTCAAGTAAAACAATATTCATGGCAAAGTGGTTTGTGCGAGGTAATGATCAAGTAACTGGATATGTTTTTGTAACGAACCTTGGTTACATTGCAAGACTCGTTGCGCACGTTCAACCAGTTGCGTGGCTTGTGCAGAATCATCTAGGCAGCTCAATAAATGCTGTACCACCTGCGCGGCATCATCACCGATCAAGATACCTTGTTCAGCAACGAATTCATCCACAATACTCTGGAAATTAAAATAACGCGGGCCAATTACGGTGGCAACATCCAGTGCCATAGGCTCCAGAATATTATGCCCCCCACCTGGCTGATTCAGTGAACCACCAACAAAACAGGCCTGACTCAAGGCATACCATAGCCACATTTCGCCCATACTGTCAGCAAGGAAAACTTGTGTATCCGCCTCAATCGGCTGTTGCAGACTACGGCGTTGAGTTTTTAAATTTAAACTTTGGCAGACTTGATACACTTCATCAAAGCGTTCAGGATGCCGTGGCACCACAATACAGAGAAGGTTTGGATTTGAATTTAAATGTGACTGCAACTCTTGAAGCAGACTGTGTTCTTCAGGCGCATGGGTACTGGCCAGCGTGATGATCTGCCGACCCGCCAAGTGCCATTCCTGTTTGAGTTGCTGTGCTTTTGCTACAAAATGTTCTGGCGCAGTAATATCAAATTTAATATTGCCCACCACCTGACTTTTGGCTTGATCAAGCCCCAAGCTGACATAACGTTGTTGCGTAGCCACATCCTGTGCCAGTAAACACGTTAACTGTTGCAACATTGGCTGGGTTAAACGGCGAACTTTAGCGTAACCATTGGCAGATTTTTCAGAAAGGCGAGCATTTAATAAAATGCAGGGAATTTGCTGTTGTTTTGCTTCTGCAATCAGGTTCGGCCAGATTTCAGTTTCGACCAAAGCCAATATTTTAGGTTGATAACGCTGAAAAAACTGTTTGAGTAATGACTTCTGATCGACAGGCAGATATACCGCCTGAAATAAATCTAAATAAGGTGCTTTTTGAAAAAGTGACTTTGCCCGTGCCTGTCCTGTCTTGGTGGTATTGGTCACCAGAACGGGATAGCCTAATTTTAAGTAATGTTCAATTAGGGGCTGGGCTGCATTGGTTTCTCCCACGGATACCGCGTGAAACCAGATGGCTCCACTATTTTTGACGGGCTGAAATGGACCAAAACGCTCAAGACATTCTTGCTGAAACAGTGCATCACTTTCCGCCCGCTGCTTGATTTTCCAACGATATAACGGCTTGATACATGTCAGTAAAAAGTTATACCAGAACGGGGTTTGCTGTACTGCGTTTTGATGCGCCATCCGAGACCATGATTCACAATTTGATTCCCGCTCATTATGCGGAATTTAAATAAAAAACTCATGCAATTTTGGTAAATCACATGAGTCATTTTTTAAAATTTTAAAGCAGATTAAGCTTCTAACTTTTCAAATACAGGATAATCGGTATAGCCTTCCACACCTGCACCATATAATGTTTGTGGCTGAAGCGGATTTAATGGTAAGTCATGCTGCAAACGATCCAGTAAATCTGGATTCGCAATATATTGTTTACCAAATGAAACGGCATCCGCCTGTCCAGTTGCCAAAATACGTTTCGCTGATTCGGCAGTGAGGTTTTCATTGGCAATCCATACGCCTTTAAATTTAGGGCGTAATTTTGGCATTAAGCTGTCTTCTGCTTCATATTCACGTGTGAAAATAAAGCCAATATTGCGTTGATCCAGTTGCTCAACCACATAACCAAACGTTGCCAATGGATTTTCATCACCCATATCATGCGAATCCCCACGTGGTGCAAGATGCACACCAACACGACCCGCGCCCCATACTTCAATGAATGCATCGACCACTTGCAATAATAAACGCGCACGGTTTTCAATTGGGCCGCCGTATTCATCATCACGTTGATTGGTTGTGCTTTGCAGGAACTGATCAATCAAATAACCATTAGCAGCATGCAATTCAACACCATCAAAACCAGCTGCTTTTGCCAATTCTGCAGAATGTTTATATTGCGCAACAATTTCCTGAATTTCTTCATGCGATAAAGCACGAGGGGTTACAAAAGGACGTTTTGGACGAAGTAAGCTCACTTCACCCGCAGGTTGAATCGCGCTTGGTGCGACAGGCGTATCGCCATCCAGTAAGTCTGGATGTGAAATACGTCCAACATGCCATAACTGAACCACAATTTTCGAGCCTTGTGCATGCACAGCATCTACAATTTTGTGCCATGCCTGAGCCTGTTCTTGTGACCATAAGCCCGGGGTATTGGCATAACCCGCTGCTTTTGGACTGATGACAGTCGCTTCAGTAAGAATTAAGCCCGCATTGGCACGCTGTTGATAATATTCCACCATTAAATCGTTCGGAATACGTTGTGCACCACTACGTGCTCTGGTTAGAGGTGCTAAAACCAGACGGTTTTTAATTGTAAAATCACCTACTTGTAACGCAGAATTTAGTTCAGCCATGATCGCCTCAACTTACACTTCTTGATTTAAAGTGTTTGTTTTAAATGTTCGATGTATTGCTGAATCAAAGCTTCATTGCGGGTAAAATAGGACCATTGCCCATATTTTTCGACATTAATCAAACCTGCCTGCTGTAACACAGACAAATGATTCGACATGGTCGACTGTGCAACCTTTCCTAAACGTTCGATGTGCCCTGCACATACGCCCCGTTCGAAACTGCCACCACATTCTTGTACCGGTAAAAATTGCTCAGGCTCTTTCAACCATTGCAAAATCTGTCGACGTAATGGATTGGCTAAGGCCTTGCTTATTACATCAATATCCATAGACTCACCACGCTTCTCAACAGGCAAAGCTTTGTTCAGCATCTAAACCCAGTATATCGAACTTTTTAAATATTAATATCTATTTTTTCCGATATTAATATCATATTTTTTCGATTAACTGGCCGATGCTGAACGAGATTGCCGTTTTAATTGGATTAAAACTTATAAACCTTGCTTCAAACTTGCTTCGATAAATTTATCGAGATCACCATCTAAAACTGCTTTGGTATTCGAAGTTTCTACACTGGTACGCAAGTCTTTGATACGTGAATCGTCTAAAACATAAGAACGAATCTGGCTGCCCCATCCAATATCAGACTTCGAGTCTTCCAGCGCTTGCGCAGCTTCGTTACGTTTGCTCATCTCTAATTCATAGAGTTTGGCACGTAACTGTTTCCATGCGTGATCACGGTTAGCATGTTGAGAACGCTGGTTCTGACACGCCACCACAATACCTGTTGGTGCGTGAGTTAAACGTACCGCAGAGTCGGTTTTGTTAATGTGCTGGCCACCCGCACCCGAAGCACGGTAAGTATCGGTACGAACATCCGAAGGATTGATATCAATTTCGATATTGTCATCAATCTCAGGTGAAATGAACACGGCCGAGAATGAAGTATGACGGTTATTGTTACTGTCAAATGGCGATTTACGTACTAAACGGTGAACACCACTTTCGGTACGTAACCAGCCATAAGCGAACTCGCCATCTACACGAATGGTCGCAGATTTAATCCCTGCAACATCGCCATCAGAAACTTCCATCAATTCCGCTTTAAAGCCGTGACGTTCAATCCAGCGCAAATACATACGCAATAGCATCGACGCCCAATCTTGTGCCTCTGTACCACCAGAACCTGACTGGATTTCAAGGAAGCAAGGATTTGGGTCCATCGGATTGCTAAACATACGGCGGAATTCAAGATTACCTAAAGCCTGTTCAGCACTGTCTAATTCAGCCTGTACATCGACAAGCAAGCTTTCATCATCCGCTTCGACAGCAAGATCAAGCATTGCTTTAGCATCATCGAGCTGTTCAGCAAGACGATCAAATACACCAATGGTATTTTCTAAACTGCCCTTTTCTTTTGCGATGGCTTGAGCACGGTTTTGATCATTCCAAATCGCAGGGTCTTCTAATTCTCTTAAAACTTCTTCTAAACGTTCAACTTTTAGATCGTAGTCAAAGATACCCCCGTAGTGTTTGGCTACGATCAGATAAATCTTTCAATTGGACTAAATACGGATTAATTTCCACGCGTGTTTTCTCACAACTTTTTCACTTAATCCGCTATTTTAACATAACTGTTTTGGTCGACACAGCACCCTTATTTTGGCTTTATTTGTTTAAAAAAATAATATTTCAAGTTAGCTATTCAGTATAAACAATTGGCTAAACTCGCCTTATTTGAGTTTAAATTGCTTAACAATTCATCTAAATTTGTCTTAAGAATAGTCATAAACACAATCTCTCCTAAGTTTTAATAATTCAAAACAATTCAAATTTATGATTAAATATCAATAATATGCTTTGTCAATTTTACAAGTCACTTACATTCGTACAGTCCACTTACGTTCCTACGATTGACGCTCTTGTTATTTCAATTAGACTGGGAGTTGTAACAAAACATGTAATCAACATTCATTTGGTTCATTATCTCAAAAGGGGCATAACCATGAAAAAATTAGCAATTGCATCAGCACTACTCTCTGCTTTAGCAGTAACAGGCACTGCTCATGCTTATCAAGCTGAAGTCGGTGGTTCTTATACCTATAAAGACCAAGATCGTTTTGGTGATAATGATCGTTTCAGCGTAGATGGTAAGTATTACTTTAATCCAGTACAAACACGTAATGCACCACTTGCAGAAGCAGCTTTCCTTGACCGTGCTAGCAACGTGAAAGCACAGTACGCTCATGAAGAAGATGATGCATTCAAAAACAACCAGTATGGCGCAGGTATTGAATACTTTGTTCCAAACAGCGATTTCTATTTAAGCGGTAATATTGGCCGTGAAGAAATCAAACCAAATTCTAAATATGCAACTGACGAAGACAAATTAAAAATTAACCATTACTCAGGTGAAGTTGGTTACTTACCAGCTCCAGGCTTATTAGTTGCTGCGGGTGCAAAAACTGTTGACGTAAAAGACGGCGACCGTGAAACTAGCCCAACACTTCGTGCCAAATATGTAACTCAAGTTGGTCAAAATGACGTGAACTTGGAAGCTTACACTGCTTTTGGTGACAACAAAGAAGTGAAATTAAAAGGTGATTACTTCATCGACAAAACTTTAAGCGTTGGTGTTGATTATCAAAAACTTAAGTATGACGACACAATCGTTAACTCAAATGAATGGGGTATTTCTGCGAAGAAATTCTTCAATCAACAAGTAAGTTTAGAAGGTCGTGTAGGCTTCGGTAACGATAAATCGTATATTGACAATGACTACACTTCATTCGGTCTCCGTGGTGCATACCGCTTCTAATACATGAAGCTCAGTAGCAACACATAAGAAACGCCCTGAATCTTCAGGGCGTTTTTTATTGGGCCAGTTTTTTTAACAACATCAGCTTTTCTTTTGCTTATACTTTTATTCCCTCTTTAAGAATTGACGCTTTCAGATTTTTGAATACACTACAGCCCGTAACAAAATTTGTATTCTTTTTAATCGAGGGGAAGTAGCAATGAAAAAATTAAGTCTTCTTACAGCACTGATCAGTGCATGTTTTGCAATCAATGCCCATGCCTATCAGACCGAAACGAAGGGATCATATGAACGGATCAACATGGACGATGGCAAAGGAAATAGCGCTGTCCTTACAGGAAAATATTATTTTCATCCCGTACAAACCCGTAATGCACCTTTAGCAGAAGCAGCTTTTCTGGATAGAGCATCCAATATTGGCGGCGGCTATGCCTATAGCAAACTGAAAGATGACGAAGGTTTTGGTGACCTACAATTTAACATCTTAGGTCTGCAAGGTGAGTTCTATATCCCGGATTCTCAATTCTATCTGTCTGGTGCTTTACACCGTACCAATGTTCAAACAACTATTAATGGAGTGGGTTCTCACTCTGAAAATGGTCATGGCTATCATCTAGAAGCGGGTTTTCTGCCAGTTCATGGTTTATTACTTGCGGCGGGTGTTGCAGATCTGTCAGATAGTATTGATCCAATACAAATTGCCCAATATGGCTTTATGACGAATATTGCCAACTCTGCCATTGTTTCTGAAGAAAAGGATGATACTGCTATTTCCTTACGTGCCAAATATGTCACGCAAGTGGGCGGCTACTACACCAATTTTGAAGCACTCAGCTATATTGGCGATGAAACAACATACCGTTTAGGTGCAGATTTATATCTTGATCCAACTTTGAGCATCGGTATCTCATTTGCTGATTCGACGCTGAAAGATTCAGACAGTATTTTCAATATTCGTGCGCAAAAATTCCTTAATCCGCAATTTGCTGTAGGTGTCGGTTATACCACGACAGATGGTGCAGACTCATATGGTCTCAATGGAACAGCTCGTTTCTAATCACAACCTATGAATTTAAAAATCCGCTCTAATGAGCGGATTTTTTATTGTTTTAAATGGGCGATTTGCAATTGCAGACTGGTATTGCCATTAAATACATTACGTTCCAACGTATAAACCAGATCGACATAGCCCAACATTGGATCAAATCCAAAACGATCTTTTGCATTAAAGGCAATGGCATCCAGAGAATGCGGCCCGACAGCCAGTTTCAATTTCAGGTGCTGCTCTTTCAACCAGCGATAATCAATGACTTTGAAACGTCCTTCAAATTGCGGTAATGGAAATTTTTGTCCCCACGGCCCCAGTTGTTCGATCCAGTCCAGCGTGCCTAAATGCAGATCGGCATCGGTCAACTCACCGTCGGTCCATAAAGTCGCCTGAAATAAATCTTCATCCATCTCTGCAATTGACTGGGTAAATACGGTTTTGAAGGTATCAAAATGTTCTTTTTTCAGGGTCAAACCCGCTGCCGCAGCATGGCCACCAAAATGACTGACCAGATGAGGATATTGTTCAGCCACCTGCTCAATGGTATCGCGGATATGAATACCTTCAATCGAACGTGCTGAACCCTTGATATGAACACCATCTTCATCAGGTGCAAACACCAGACTCGGACGATGGAACTGTTCCTTTAAGCGCCCTGCAACAATTCCAATCACGCCCTGATGCCATTGTTCATCAAACATCACCAATGCAGCAGGCAAATGCGTAGTCTCAAGTTGAATATGTTGCAAGGCTTGCATCGCCTGTTGCTTCATCTCACCTTCAACCTGACGGCGCTCGATATTCAATTGATTCAATTGCTGCGCAAGTGGATAAGCCGTTTCCATATCTGCGGCAAGCAGACATTCGATTCCGATACGCATGCTTTCCATGCGACCTGCGGCATTAATGCGAGGCCCGACAACAAAACCTAAATCTTGTGCTCGCAGACTGGCAGGATCACGTCCAGCAATATCCAGTAAAGCTAAAATGCCCGCACGACATTGATGTTGCTGAATCCGCTTCAATCCAGCATCAATCAGGATACGATTATTATAGTCCAGTGTCGCAACATCGGCGTAGGTTCCCAATGCCACTAGATCCAGATACTGCGTGACCTTGCTGGTCGTTTTACCTTGCTGAGTTCGTAAACTTGCTAGTCGAGCCAGCACATAGAAGGCGACACCTACCCCAGCCAGTGCTTTACTGGAAAATTCACAACCCAGCTGATTTGGATTCACAACCGCTTCAGCAGTTGGTGTCGGTTTGGTGGTTAAGTGGTGATCGGTAATGATCACCTGCATTCCCAATGCCTGTGCCGTTTCCACGCCTGCATGGCTGGAAATACCATTATCCACGGTGATCAAAAGATCAGGCTGATAACTTTGCTGGGCCAGTTCTGCAATTGCTGGAGTGAGTCCATAACCGTATTTAAAGCGGTCAGGCACCAGATAATCCACTTTGGCGCCCATTTCTTTTAAAACCAGCACCATCAATGCAGTACTGGTTGCTCCATCTGCATCATAATCCCCGACAATCACAATCTGTTTTTGTTGATCAATCGCCTGATCCATCAACTCAACTGCCGTCTCCAAACCTTTCAACGCTGGAGGTAACAAGTGTTTCAGTTTTAGCTCAAGCTCTTGTTCTGATTGCACGCCCCGTCTTGCCAGAATTTCAGCAATAAAAGCAGGCACGCCCTGAAACTGTTCAGGGCGTGTAATTAGAGGTCTTTTTTGAATTTGAATCTGCGTCATTTATGGCATCAAACGTTGTAGGGCCCAGTGATCGTTTTGTTTTTTATAACTCAAACGATCATGTAAGCGATTTGGTCGCCCCTGCCAGAACTCATAATAATCAGCTTCTAAGCGGTAACCGCCCCAAAACTCAGGTTTATCCAGTTCAGCTTGGGCTTGGCTCTGTAATTCTTGAAAGCGTTGTTGCAGTACTTCACGACTCTCAATCACGCCACTCTGTGGTGTGCTGATATGCGCTGCGATCTGACTATCACGCGGACGTTTATGGTAATAATCCGTCGATTCCTGTTCAGAAATCTTTACGACTTTGCCGCCAATCCGTACCTGACGTTCCAGACTTGGCCAATAAAATAACAACTCAGCATAAGGATTTTCAGCAAGATCCAAGCCTTTCTGACTGTCATAATTGGTATAAAAGTCATAACCCGCTTCTGTCGCGCCACGCAACAAAACCGTACGCACATGCGGGCGGCCTTGTGCATTTGCTGTTGCTAAAGACATGGCATAAGGTTCATGCAAATTCGCTGCAAGGGCATGATTAAACCAGTTTAAAAACTGCAAGTGAGGCTGCTCACTCACTTGGGTTTCATGTAATTCACCTTGCTCATAACTTAAACGCAATTCACTCAGGTCTTTAATCACATCATTCATGCGGGGACTCTCTTAAGCAGCTTGGGCGTGGGCACGTACCGCATCAGCCAGATGATTTGCCAGTGCTTCAACTTCTTGTTGCTGATCGCCTTCCACCATGACACGAATAACAGGCTCTGTACCTGACTTACGAATCAACAGTCGACCACGGCCTTTCAGTTGCTGCTCTGCTTTTTCAAATTCTGCGACCAATGCAGGAATCGAGTATGGGTCAATCATGTCTTGTAAACGGACATTCACCAAAACTTGCGGGAACAGTTCAAAGCCTGCAACCAGCTCATGTAGGGCCTTACCTTGCTCTACCATTACGGTTAAGACCTGAAGCGCAGCAATGATCGCATCACCCGTGGTACTCTTATCCAGCGTTAAAATATGGCCTGAAGGCTCACCACCTGTTACCCAGTTATTTTCTTCTAACGCCTGTAACACATAACGGTCACCCACTTTGGCACGAACAAAGCCAACTTCAGCTTTTTGTAAGGCAAGTTCCAGTGCCATATTGCTCATCACTGTGCCGACAACGCCTGCTGGCTTGTGGTTTGCCTGTGTCGCAAGGATATACAGGATATGGTCACCATCAACCAATTGACCATTTTTATCAACCATCACCACACGGTCTGCATCACCATCAAAAGCAATACCTAGATCCGCCTGATGTTCGATCACTGCTTTTTGCAATTGTTCAGGATGGGTTGAACCACAGTTTTCATTGATATTTAAACCGTCTGGCTCATTGAACAGCGGGATAACTTTCGCACCTAATTCACGGAATACCGATGGACCTACGCTATAAGCAGCACCATTGGCACAATCCACCACGATTTTTAAGTTACGTAGGTCAAAATGGTATGGGAATGTCGATTTACAAAATTCGATATAACGCCCATTGGCATCTTTGACACGTACGCTTTTACCTAGATTTGCAGTATCTTCAATGATCAGGTCTTTCTCTAATTCCTGATTGATCTGATCCTGAATGGCATCAGGTAATTTCTTCCCTTCGCTTGAGAAAAATTTAATCCCGTTATCGAAATATGGGTTATGTGAAGCTGAGATCACGATACCTGCATGTGCATGTAGCGCACGCGTTAAATGTGCAATCGCTGGTGTCGGCAAAGGCCCCAACAGATGCACATAAACACCTGCTGCATTTAAACCTGCCTGTAATGCAGCTTCCAAGATATAACCAGATAAACGTGTATCTTTCCCTAAAACAACAATCGGCTTACTCTTAGGACTATTTCTTTTTAATACTGTTCCCGCAGCAAAACCTAGTTTTAATGCAAACTCTGGGGTAATTGGCATTTGTCCAAACTTGCCTCGAATTCCATCAGTACCAAAATAGCTCATGTTTTACTCACTTTCTTATCTTTTATATGGCATGTAACCATATCTTTCTTCATCTTGTTCACTTTACACCAAAACAAAAAAAACCGTCAGTACACTGACGGTTTTTCGATCGGCAAAATTACCAAAAATCAACCAACTCGATAGTTTGGCGCTTCCTTGGTAATGGTCACATCATGCACATGCGATTCAGACATACCTGCTGAAGTAATTTTCACAAACTTCGCATTTTGACGAAGATCTTCAATCACAGATGAACCTGTATATCCCATTGATGAACGTAAACCGCCCATCATTTGGTGTACGATGTTACCCATTGGACCTTTATATGGAACTCGGCCTTCGATCCCTTCTGGTACTAATTTCTCAGCACCCGCTTTAGAGTCTTGGAAATAACGGTCAGCAGAACCAGTTACGCCAGCCATCGCGCCTAATGAACCCATACCACGGTATGCTTTGTAGTAACGGCCTTGGAAGAATTCAACTTCACCAGGTGCTTCCTCGGTTCCAGCTAGGAGTGAACCGACCATAATCGTACTTGCACCTGCGCCAATTGCTTTCGCCATGTCACCCGAGAAACGGATACCACCATCTGCAATCAAAGGAATCTGATCTTTCAGTGCATTGGCAACGCTATCAATAGCAGAAATCTGTGGCATGCCAATACCAGCAACAATACGTGTCGTACAGATCGAACCAGGACCGATACCCACTTTAACTGCATCTGCACCTGCATCAAGCAATGCCAATGCTGCATCACCTGTTGCAATGTTTCCGCCAATCACTTGAACTTGTGGATAGTTTGCTTTTACCCAACGTACACGTTCAATTACACCTGCTGAGTGACCATGTGCAGTATCAACCACAATTGCATCGACACCCGCATCAACCAATGCTTCTACACGGCTTGGTGTTTCAGCACCAGTACCGACTGCAGCGCCAACACGTAAACGGCCAAGATCATCTTTACAGCTGTTTGGATAGCTTTCAGCTTTACGGAAGTCAGTGACCGTAATTAAGCCTTTCAGCTCATGGTTTTCACCAATCACTAACACTTTTTCAATACGATGCTTTTGTAGCAAAGCTTGAATATTTTCTTTTGATTCGCCTTCACGAACAGTCACCAAGCGGTCTTGACCGGTCATGATGTTGCTTACAGGCTGTTCAAGATTGGTTTCAAAGCGTGTATCACGACCTGTGACAATACCCACTACTTTGCCATCTTTTACAACAGGTACACCGCTAATATTATTCGCTTGAGTGATCGCGATAAGTTCACGAACTGTTGTCTCAGGTGTCACGGTGATTGGATCTTTCACCATACCTGCTTCAAATTTTTTCACACGACGGACTTCAGCGGCTTGTGCTGCAATATCCATGTTTTTGTGCAAAATACCCATACCACCGTTTTGCGCCATTGCAATCGCCATACGTGATTCAGTCACTGTATCCATTGCAGCAGAAACGAGAGGGATATTAAGTTGAATTCCGCGAGTTAAACGTGTCTTTAAGGAGACATCTTTTGGGAGAACAGTTGAGTAGGCAGGAAGTAATAAGACATCATCGAAGGTTAACGCTTCTTGAACGATGGTCAGCATAACAATCTCACTGGTAATTTCCGTGAGCTATTATAAACAAATTTCGATGCGATTTTCATTTTCTATGATGAAAATAATTTCAATCATTGCTTAAAAAGCTGTCTGATAGATGCTTATCGCTTCCGAATCCAATAAATCCTGTTAGCAAACCTGATCGAAATTGTTATTATTTTCAGAGGACTGCTGCTCAATCGTGACCAGCGGAATCAGATTATGGGCCAGCCGTGCTTTGTTACAATGTGAATCGGCAATCTGCACTTCCTTGCAACTTGAACTCCGAAATGGATAGATGGAACAGCTTACTTGCTGCCCCACTTCGCCTTGCAAGGCCACACATCTAACTTGTGCCTGATTGGTTCCCTTCATACAGGAATAGACTGCTGTAAGTGGTTCAACCATGTGCTCAGGGATTTGTTCCGCCTCGGCCCAATAGAAAGAAACACGATAATTTGCACAGCACGCACCGCAACTGACACACGCATCTGGTGTCGCAATTTGAGACAACATTTTCTTAAGATTCTCGTTATCAAATTCAATCCTTTATCCGATGATATCCTAAGAAAATTTATTGGTGGCGACAAGAGTGCTGAATCAGCAATTTATGTATTTTTCAGTCATTCTCCAGACTTAGAATTTAGCTCATTTCAGTTGGCAAACTAAAAACATATTCATTCATCAGATCTACGCCACATTCCAGCGTTTCGATCCAGTCTAGAAATTGATTAATCATCTCTTTGCCAATAAAAGCGGTCCCATGCTGTGGCACAATCATCTCCAGATCCATCTGCCGTACCATATTGACCCACAAACGAATCACTTTATTGGAACACATATAGCGCTGATGAAAGCCTTTCATTTTTTTGATATGCACATCAAAGTCAGCAATTGGTAAGCTAGCATCTTCGACAATTGAAGCTCCCATATCACCTGAAAATAAAATTTTTGCAGTAGGATCATAGAACTGAAAATTACCAACTGAATGCAGGAAATGTGCAGGCACGGCAACAATGGCAGATTCACCCAAAGGGATGATTTGTCCCGTATCCGATAACTCAATCAGCCGCTCTTCCCAATTGCCTTTCATACGATCACTCATAAAGGCAGAGTTCAGATGCGGTAAAAAACGTGCCCACAGTTTAGAGGCCACGACTTTGGCATCGGTATACACCAACCAGCGTGGCATCGAAGTAATAATGTCAGGATCTTGGTGTGAGGCCATCACATAGTCCAGATTTTTCAGCTTGGTATAGCGATTCAGCTCCATGGTTAATGGCACATAGGTCAGATCACCACCTGGATCTAAAACTGCGGCCCGATCATGGTCAATAATTAAAAACTGATTGGCCTGAATGCCTTCCCCTTTAACCAGACTGGTAAAACTGATGCATTTATGTGTGCCATTATCAAATAATATTTGTGATGTTGTTCGTTCGAAACTCATAGCGACCCCAGAAAAATTCTTTAAATATGAAATGTTTTTAATTCCATAATAAAATAATGGGATTTGATTTGGGTTTCAATCTGATATTGGACTTTTATCATGATTTATAAAATAAGACCCATCACATCTGGATGGGTCTTTAAACAATAAATGCAGGGAAAAATTAAAAGAAATAATGCTGAACCAAAGTTGAAATACCCACCACCAAGAAGATTGCGGCACCAATTTTATGAATCAGGGAGATCGGTAATTTATCTGCCAGCTTATCGCCGATAAAGACCGCAGGTGCGTTGGCAATCATCATACCCAAGGTTGTTCCACACATGACCCAGAACACACTGTCAAAACGTGCCGCTAACGCCACTGTTGCAATTTGAGTTTTATCACCAATTTCAGCCAAAAAGAATAAGATGAAGGTTGCACCAAAGACGCCGAATTTCTGCCATTTATTAATGCTTTCACTTTCATCGCCCAACTCATCCGGGATCAGCATCCAGATTGCCATACCAATAAAACCGAGTGCGAGAATCCATAACAGGATTTCAGGGCTTAGGACGGTCGTAATCCATTGACCTAAGACAGCCGAAATACCATGGTTAATGGTGGTAGCAAGCAAGATCGCAATTAAGATCGGAACGGGTTTACGGAAACGTGCAGCAAGTAATAATGCAAGCAATTGAGTTTTATCGCCCATTTCAGCAAGGGCAACAATTGATGTGGAGATGAGGAATTCATACATAGTTGAATGCTCTGGCTAGCAAAATATACCGATGACCTACCCCTCCTGCTAGCCAAAATCAAATAGATTGATGCAGAGTGGTAAATCAAAGGTCTTGCCAACAAAAGCACAGCTGAAAAGCTGTTCTTGGTTCTTTGCTATGATGACCATGTTCAGTTGAACAATTATGTTGATCATCACCTCTTTACTTTGCGTAAAGAGCGGCTACTCCCCAATGAAGTAATGCCATTCTATCAAACAATAAAATGCTTTTGAATCGTTAAGCCCAAAATTTTTGGTAACTCCAGACCAAGATACGGACAAGCCCCAGAAAAAACGCCAGATAGGCACTGAGACCAAGAAAACCAAAACTGCCCCAGCCACTTGCACCACCGACATGCTGTGCCTGATATTCCATTGCCATCACCACGGTCGCGACCAGCACTTCCAGTCCCATGACGGCGTACATGACCCAGTCCCAGGGAAAATGTAAGAAACTCACCCATAAGCCCATCAATACAAAAACAACCAGTAATAATGGCAACATTAGCCGATAAATCATCAACATCCTTGCTCCTGATCTCAAAGAAATTTCTTATAGATAGAACCGTATTCTAGAGAAAAGTATTTACAAATAAAGCCACAATTTTGTCACCCGAAAAATAGAAAACCCCGCTGATGCGAGGTTTTCTAGATTCAAAAACGATTAGAGCAATAAGCTACGAATGTCTTTGAGTAACTTGGTTAGCTTATTGGTAAAGCGTGCTGCATCCGCACCATTAATGACACGATGGTCATAAGACAATGACAATGGCAACATTAAGCGCGGATCAAAGTCTTTACCATTCCACACAGGCTGCATGGTTGCAGGTGAAATACCTAGAATCGCAACTTGTGGCCAGTTCACCAACGGTGTAAATGCTGTTCCACCAATACTACCTAAGCTGGTAATCGTGAAGTTGGCACCTTGCAAATCTTTCGGTGACAATTTGCGGTCACGCGCTTTCTGGCTCAGTTCAGCCAGTTCTGTCGCGATTTGCTTAATTGACTTCTGGTCAGGATTACGCAGCACTGGAACAGTCAAACCATCTGGGGTCGCCACAGCAATACCCATATGAATTTCGTTACGTAACAATACCGACTTCTGATCGTCAGCCAAATGGCCTGCGAAATAAGGTTCTTCTTTCAGCAAGTGCGCGACTGCTTTAGCAATAAAGGCCAAAATGGTTAAGCTCAGACCCTGCTTTTTGAAGCCATCTTTAAGCTCGCCACGCCACGCTTCAAGCTCTGTGATATCAGCCAAATCGAACTGTGTGACTTGAGGAATAAAGTTATTCAATGACAACTGCGGTACAGATACTTGCTGTAAACGCGTCATTGCTTTCACTTCACCACCACCAAATGCACCAAAGTCTGGCAACTTCGGTAAGCCCGAAGCCACGGGTGCTGCTTGAGCAGAAGGTGCTGGCTGCGCTGTCGTGAGACGTGCTTTTACATAAGCAAAAACATCGTCCTTCATTACGCGACCATGTTCACCTGAAGCCTTCACCTGACCAAGAATAACGCCTAATTCACGTGCCAGTTTACGCACGGCAGGGCCTGCATAAACCTTCGCATTTTCTGCTTCTTGCTCTTTGGTCAGCTTCTCAGCTTGCGCTGGCGCACTTGGAGCTGCTGTCTCTGCTGCCTGTGGTTTTGCTGGTGCTGCTTGAGCAGAAGGTGCAGCGGCTGGTTGAGCTTTTGGTGCTGCTGGAGCAGCAGCCTGACCACTCACCTCAATCGTTGCCAAAGCCACGCCTTGACGAACTTCTTGATTAGCAGAGACATGGATTGCTTTCACAATCCCTGCTACTGAGCTTGGCACTTCAACAGATGCCTTATCTGACTCAACCACGCATAGGCTTTGTTGAGCTTCAACGCGATCACCGACATTGACCAAAATTTCTGAAACAAGTGCTTTTTCTACACCTAGATCTGGTACTTCAATTTCAACATTACCTGTTGAGGTATTGCTTGCAGCTGGTGCTTCAGTCGTTGCGACTGGCGCTTCTGTTTGAGCAGGGGCTGCTTGCGGTTCAGATGACGTTGCAGCGCTCGTAGTCTTGACCTGAATCAATACCACGCCTTCTTTGATGCTATCGCCTTCTTTAATCTGGATCGCTTCCACAATCCCCGCAACCGAGCTTGGTACTTCTACAGTCGCCTTGTCCGATTCAACCACCACAATACTTTGTTCAGGTTCAATCTGATCACCGACTTTGACCAGTACTTCTGCAACCAACGCTTTTTCTACACCAATATCTGGAACTTTTACATCCACAACTTGGCTTGCTGTCGCTGTTGGAGCGGCAGCTGGTTGTGCTTTTGTTTCAGCTTCGACAGGTTTCGCTTCTGCTTTTGGTGCTTCCGCTTTCGGTGCTTCGTTCGCAGGGGCTTCAGCAGCAGACTCCGACTCTAGTTCGATCAATGCAACGCCTTCAGTGACTTCATCACCCTGTTTAACCAGAATACTTTTTACGATACCTGCCGCAGTGCTTGGTACTTCTACCGTTGCCTTATCTGACTCTAAAACCAGAAGGCTATCGTCAACTGCAACATGGTCGCCTACTTTGACCAAGATTTCTGCAACGAGCGCTTTATCTACGCCAATATCAGGTGCTTGGATTTGCATGATTATTTCCCCTCACCTGTTTGTGTTTCATTGTATTCAGCAACGGCCTGAACCTCTGGATGCGCTTGTGGCGCCCATGCAACTGGACGATCCGTATCTAACTCAAAGTTAGAAATTGCATCTTTGACTAAACGTGCGTCTACTTCGCCTTCGTCAGCGAGTTTTTTCAAAGTCGCAACAACGATATGCGCAGCATCAACACCAAAGAAACTACGTAAGTTTGCACGTGTATCTGAACGACCGTAACCATCTGTACCTAATGCAACAAATGGACGACCATCTGGAAGATATGCACGGATTTGTTCGCTATACGCACGCATATGGTCTGTTGCTGAAACAACAATACCTTCTGTACCACGTAACTGTTTAGAAACCCAAGACTCTTTCACTTCTTCAGTCAGTGGGTGTAAACGGTTGTATTCTTCACATGCCATACCGTCACGTGACAACTCATTGAAGCTTGTTACGCTCCAAACGTTTGAATGGATCTGGTATTCATCACGCAAGATTTTCGCAGCTTTAATCACTTCACGCAGAATGACGCCTGAACCAAGTAATTGAACCGTTGCTTTTTCATCTTTTTCGAACAGGTACATACCACGTTTAATGCCTTCCTCAGCGCCTTCTGGCATTGCAGGATGCTCGTAGTTTTCGTTCATTACGGTTAAGTAGTAGAACACACGCTCTTGGTTCACATACATACGTTGTAAACCGTCATGTACGATCACAGCCAATTCATAACCAAAACATGGATCATAAGATACGCAGTTTGGAATCGTGTTCGCCAAGATATGTGAATGACCATCTTGATGCTGTAAGCCTTCACCGTTCAATGTGGTACGGCCAGCTGTTGCACCTAACAAGAAACCTTGTGCCTGTGCATCACCCGCAGCCCATGCAATATCACCAATACGTTGGAAACCAAACATTGAGTAGTACATGTACATTGGAATCATTGGCAAGTTATTGGTTGAATAACTTGTCGCTAACGCAGCCCACGCACTCATCGCACCCGCTTCGTTAATCCCTTCTTGCAACATGTGACCGTCACTTGCTTCACGGTAATGCATTAACTGTTCTTGGTCTTCTGGGGTATATTTTTGACCGTGAGCAGCATAAATACCAAGCTGACGGAACATACCTTCTAAACCAAATGTACGTGCTTCATCTGGAACGATTGGAACTACGCGGTCTTTAATTGCTTTTTCTTTCAGTAAAGCAGCAATTAAACGTACCATCAGCATCGTAGTCGATTGTTCTTTACCACCAGAACCATTTAATACAGCATCAAATACAGATAATTCAGGAATCGCTAAAGTTTCACTCTCTTTACGACGTGCAGGTAGATAACCACCTAATGCTTCACGACGCGCCTTCATGTACTTCATTTCTGGAGAGTTTTCACTTGGGCGGTAGAATGGAAGTTCTTCTAACTTATCGTCTGTAAATGGCAAGTTGAAACGGTCACGTACATATTTCAAAGAGTCGATCTGCATTTTTTTGATTTGGTGAGTTTTGTTCACCGCTTCAATTTCTTCAGATAGACCATAACCTTTAACCGTTTTCGCAAGAATAACAGTTGGTTGACCTTTGGCTTTCATTGCTTCAGCATAGGCAGCAAAAACTTTGTATGGGTCATGACCACCACGGTTAAGATTGTCGATGTCTTCATCACTTAAATCTTTTACAAGTTCCGCAGCTTCTGGGTACTTGCCAAAGAATTTCTCACGTGTATATGCACCGCCTTTCACTTGATAGCGTTGATACTCACCATCAACTGTTTCATCCATAACCGCTTTTAAAGCGCCTGAGCTGTCTTTTGCAAGAAGTGGATCCCAATGACGACCCCACACAACTTTAATGACACGCCAGCCCGCACCACGGAATAAAGATTCTAATTCTTGAATAATTTTACCGTTACCACGTACAGGACCATCTAGGCGCTGCAAGTTACAGTTCACGACCCAAATCAGGTTATCAAGCTTTTCACGACCAGCAAGTGAAATTGCGCCCGTACTTTCTGGCTCATCCATCTCACCATCGCCCAGATAAGCCCAGACTTTACGATCTTCTTCTTTGATCAAGCCACGATTCATCAAATATTTTTGAATGTGCGCCTGATAAATCGACATGATTGGACCCAGACCCATCGATACGGTAGGGAACTGCCAATAGTCTGGCATTAAATATGGATGTGGATAGCTTGGTAAACCGTTACCGCCAACTTCACGACGGAAATTGCTTAACTGTTCTTCGTTTAAACGACCTTCAAGGAAAGAGCGTGCATAAATACCAGGCGCACAGTGACCTTGGTAATAAATCATGTCGCCGCCAAAGTTATCGCTGTTTGCGCGGAAGAAATGGTTAAAACCAACGTCATACAATGTTGCAGACGATGCGAAACTTGCAAGGTGACCACCGAGGTCATCGCCCGTTTTATTCGCACGTAATACCATTGCCAAAGCATTCCAGCGGATCAATGCGCGGATACGGCGTTCCATATCCTGATCGCCAGGCATCGCTGGTTGCTCTTCAACTGAAATGGTGTTGAGGTAAGGTGTATTTAAGCGCTGGATTGGCACATGTTTCGCAATAGCCCGTTGATAGAGTTTTTCTAGTAAGAAAGCAGCTCGTTCCGTGCCCATGTGTTGTAATACAGAATCAAATGCTTCTTGCCATTCTTGGGTTTCTTGCGCGTCAGAGTCACCATAAAACGCCATACAATTCACCTTTTCCCTTAAGTTATTTGTCGACCCTATTTTTATCATGTTTTGCTTTATAAGGGGTATGGCCTTGGCTGAATGGAAAACGCCTTATTATTTTCTGACAAAATAGTCATTGACCGAATTGAAACAAAACACATAAAAAATCGCCAATAAAGGCGATTTTTCTGAATATTTATATACAACTGTTAACAAATTACATTAAGGCAACATTGCGAGGTAAGTTGATGGGTTTTTGCGTTGACCATCTTTCACAACTTCAAAATGTAAATGTGGGCCAGTACAACGACCCGTACAACCAACATTGGCAATATGCTCGCCTGCGCTTACACGGTCACCCGCATTCACGATTAAACGTGATGCATGTGCATAGCGAGTGATATAACCATTGCCATGATCAATTTCAACATATTGACCATAACCTGTACCCCAGCCTGATTTAGTCACGACACCAGGGCCTGTTGAATAAATTGGTGTACCTGATGGTGCAGCAAGATCCAGACCAGAGTGATGGCGAGTTGAACCGAGCAGAGTACGGTTGCCCCAAGAAGAACTCACACGTCCTTCTTGTAAAGGATGACTTACCAACCAAGAATAACCCGTGTTGGCAGAAAATGAAGGCGCATTATCCTGAGATGAAATCGCTGAACGACCGTATTTTTTCTCGATCGTCGCATTATTCAATTCAATGGTTTTTTCACGTAATTTAACCGATACATTCGAAACGGCTGGCAAATCCATATCAGCAGAATGAGTATAAGAACCTTGAGCCAAGGTTTTTGATAATTGCTCTAAACGGTCATCACCTGTTGACTGGCCAATGTTCTGGTAGTCTGCAAAAGCAACCGAAGCAGCTGAAGCAGCCAATGAAAATGCGAGTAAAATACGACGCGTATGATGCATAAAAAACCTCTTGAAACCGTCCTTCAAACGTTCCTTTATCATCTCTTCCTTGATAACAGCTGAACCAAACGCTTAAGATGGACACATTACCTCCGAGGAAGTTCTATGTCTGAGCCTAACAACGTTTTCCAACAGAAAGGACAACACATAAAAACTGGAAACTTAACGTTTCTGACAACGCAAGTTACACAATGGAAACAACTTACGAAAATTATTCAACCGTTATTGCCCCAACCAGAGCAATGGCAAGTTGTTTGTTATCAACATGGCGTTTTGATCATAACTGGTGAAAATCAGGCCATGATTAGTCAACTCAGCTATTTACAAAGCAACTATGTTGCGCAGTTAGCTCAGCTCGAAGGACTCAAGGAATTACGAAAAATCCAAGTTCGCTTAAGAAACAAAAAGGCTGTCTCTCGTGAACCCTCTCCCCCAACAAAAGCACTTACATCAGAGACCCAAGAGCAATTGCGTAGCGCCGCTGAATATGTGAGCGACCCTAAGCTTAGCCAAGCTCTACTACGTTTGGCAAGCAATAAAAAGTAAACTTCATACATTAAGTATCGAAATACATAATTATATTTTGTGACAAAATTCTCATTTTCATTTGTTATAATATAACATAGCCAATAAAAGACAAGGACTTATGTCACACTAACATAAGGAATCGGACAATCATTCTCGTTATTAAATGTTACAATTTCATAGCTGCTTGGATCATTTTGAACATTGCGTAATAACTGATTATTCAAAGCATGACCCGACTTATAGCCATCAAACTTGGCAATAATCTGATGTCCGAGCAAATATAAATCGCCCACTGCATCTAAAATCTTGTGACGGACAAACTCATCGGCGAAACGCAATCCTTCCTCATTGACCACACCCGTATCATCTACACCAATGGCATTATCCAGACTTGCACCCAAGGCCAGATTATTGGCTTTGAGATAATCCAGATCTTTCATGAAACCAAACGTTCTTGCTTCACTTACTTCATACACAAAGATTTCTGTCGAGAAATCAATGGTCGCTGACTGGTATTCTTTGGCAAAGGCGGGATGATCAAAATCGATGGTGAAGTTGAGCTGAAAACCTGAATGTGGCGTGAAAATCGCTTTTTTATCATCAATCAAAGCTTCAACTGGCTTTAAAATGCGGATGAACTTCTTTGGCGCATCCTGCTCTGCCAGCTCACCTTGCATGAGAAGATAGATAAATGGCCCTGCACTACCATCCATAATCGGAACTTCTGAAGCAGACACTTCGACAATCAGGTTGTCGATTCCCAATCCGGCAATCGCACTCATGACATGTTCAATAGTACCCACTTTAATGTCGTCACGTACCAGATTCGAACACATAAATGCTTCTTGGATCAGCAATGCATTGGCTGGGATATCCACTGGGGGATTTAAGTCGATACGGCGAAAGACAATACCTCCATCAATATGGTGTGGAACAAAATTGATCAGCACCTTTTGACCACTGTGCAAACCAATCCCGCTCGCTTTCACCACACGCTTGAGAGTACGTTGTTTCAACATGCCATACCAACTTCATTTGCAAAAACCGATATAACTTAGCATATTTTGCCATTTTAAAAAAATAAAAAAGGAGGCAATTAATTGCCTCCTTTCTCTAAATAACTGATTTTATTATTTACGTTGCTGATTTTTCAGATAGTCTTGGATGCTCATTGGCGATGAACGTGGCGTAGAACTTGCTGTAGCACTCGCTGGAGCGTCTACATTTGCACGTTTACTAATCGCTGGAACGTCATCTTCATCAACAGGTTGTTGTGCCGCTTGAGAAGCGCTGACATGCGAAGCTGCAGTACGTCGTTTCTGATCAACTTCACTTGCATTACGCGTTAAACCAGTCGCTATAACCGTAACACGAAGTTCATCACGCGCATCTGGATCGAATACCGTACCGTAGAAAATTTCACCTTCATCAAGGTCAACAATCTGGTTCACCACATCTGTAATGATCTCGGTTTCACGTAAGGTAATATCATCGCCACCAGTGATGTTAATCAACACACCTTTCGCATTGATAATATTCACATTATCAAGCAATGGGCTACGGATCGCCTGTTCAGCTGCCTGACGGGCACGATCTTCACCACGGCCTAAACCAGCACCCATCATTGCATAACCACGTGTACTCATCGCTGTTTTCAAGTCAGCAAAGTCGAGGTTAATGTGACCACGATTGACCACAAGGTCAAAGATACTGCGAACTGCGTTCAACAATACATCATCTGCCTTTTTATAGGCATCTTTCATTGAGATATCGCCATATACGCTGAGTAAGCGCTGGTTCGGAATAATAATCAATGAATCAACATGTGCTTCTAAGGCATCAATACCTTTTTCAGCAGACTTTTGACGGCGACGGCCTTCAAAGTTGAATGGGGTTGTCACCACACCAACAGTCAGGATACCCATTTCTTTAGCAACTTCAGCAACAACTGGTGCAGCACCTGTACCCGTACCACCACCCATACCAGCGGTTACGAAGACCATATCAGTCCCTTCAAGGTGCTGACGGATCACATCACGGCTTTCTTCGGCTGCGATTTGACCCACTTCTGGATTCGCACCAGCGCCTAAACCACGCGTACTTTGTTCACCCAATTGAATTTTGAATGGCGCGTTCATGCTGTCCAGTGCTTGTTTATCTGTATTTGCACAAACGAACTTTACACCTTGAATATCTGACTGTGCCATGTGTTGAACGGCATTACCGCCACCACCACCCACACCAAATACTGTGAAACGGGCTTGACCGTTGCCATTGTCTAGTTCATCTTCTATAAATTCAAATGAGGCCATGACCTTTAGATTTCCTAATATTAATGGCAGTTACTTCAGCCCGTTACTGCCCTGATTTTTAAACAACTGATGTTTAGGATGCTGTTCAATAATCACCAGATTGTCAAGTACAGTGGGTGATTTAGAACAACTTCCTAACAAATTTTCCCAAAAATAACTACAACTTAAAAGATGGCCTTTAATTTGCTATTTAATGCATTCCAACCATTGGCAACCCGATCAACAAAACTACGATCGCTGGCCTCTTCTGGTTCTTCAACCGTATCTTGCAAATCACTCTGGCTAAACATCAACAGACCTGCCGCAGTTGCATACATTGAACGACGCAATGCTGGTAAGTGCTGATCATCCGCATACACTTGCAATGGAGGATTGCCCAGATGCGCAGATACGCCTAACGTGCGACGCGCCAAATTCACCATACCTTCAATTTGACACGCATCGCCAGTCAGTACCACACCATGATATAAACCATGAATCGCACCACTATGCTCCAGTTCTTCACGAATTAAGCTAAAGATTTCTTCATAACGCGCAATGATGATTTCTGCAAGTTCAATACGACTGATGGTTTGTGTACCATCAATGCCTTGCACCTGAATCATATGATCTGGTTTTACTACACTAAGATCGACGCAGCCATGTAAAATCTTAATGCGTTCAGCTTCTTCAGTCGTGGTTTGTAAAACAGCTGCAATATCACGGGTCACATTCTCACCACCACGTGGCAAGGTACGTGCTAAAGCCAATCGACCATCCAGATACACTGCAATATTGGTAATGCCTGCACCGATATCAACTAGACATACACCATATTCTTTTTCGTCTTTTAGCAAACTTGCTTCAGCCGTTGCCAAGCAAGACACCACCATTTTCTCCACCCCGATATTCGCCCCTTTCATGGCACGATCAAGGTTTTGCATGGTGCTGATTGGCATCATCATCAACTGATAATGACCTGTCATGCTATGTGCAGACATATTCACAGGATTTTGCACCCATTCAGCCGAATCACCCAGCTCAAAGCCTAATGGAACAGCGCTGGCAAGATAATAATCAGGTGATAAATGGCTGGCTTTGGCCAACTCTAATGCGCGCACCACTTCATTTGTCGTAATAATATGATCGTGGTTGGCTACAGGGGTACGACCTGATGCATAAAAACTTTGTAATTCAGTACTCGGGATAGACACCCATGCGCTATGAATACGGCACTCTGCCATATCCTCTGCTTCGGATACTGCATTTTTAATCGCAGCAATGACCTTGTCCAAGCTGACAATCTTGCCTTTAACCATGCCTCGGTTGCGAGCAGTTGCCATGCCAATGACCTGTATCTTATCCGGTGCATGGACCTTACCAATCAAAACTGAGACTTTATGAGTCCCAATATCAATCGCAACAACTGAGGGAACAGCTTCACTCATTACTTCAATACCATATCTTTAGTGTTGTTTAGGACCACTGCCCTTTATTTTAAGCCACGTATTATGGCTTTGCCTGAATTGCCCCTGCAAGGCTTGTGTCATCAATCGTTACAACTAACTGACCGTTGACAATCTTTGGCGGAGCTGCATTTTTCCATTGAATGGCCAAACCATTCCGGTAACGCAGGTCAATTGCCGTGATTTTCGACCATACAGGTTTTAGATCTGTTTGTGCCAAATGGCTTAAGCGCTGGAGCTTGTTCATGGTTTGATCCTGATCCACGATAATCCGTAAACCTGAATCAAACTGCATAAACCAGGTCATACGCTCAGTTAAATACAGTTCTTTTAATCTTAAATTCGCTGGATGAAATAATTGGTTAATTTCATTATAGCGACGCATCATCATTTTGGATTGGCTGGCTGGCCCATGTAACAGTGGCAAATTTGGATGTGCTTGAGGAACAGCCTCACTAAACACTTCACCATTATCACTAAGCAAACGCCCTGTTCCCCAACGTGCAATCGCATGACGCGGCATCACCCGCACCCGAATTGCATTTGGCCAAGCCCGTGATACTACTACACGATCAACCCAAGATACTTTTAATGCCTGATCCCGAATCTGCTCTAAATCCGAAGTGAAATAATTATCTTTAATGACAGGATTTAGGTATTTAACTAATTGCTGATTTTCGACTTCAGAATTGGTCCCCACTACCTGCAACTCTGCAACTTTGGCATCCGTCATGACTTTATATAAGCCAAACAGACCTAATGCCAGTACAGCGAATGCAATAACAAGTAATGCCCAGCCGCCCGCATTCACCATCTTTTGTTTAGGCGAAGGCGGTTTCTCGTGAATCGAGCTAATGGCTGGTCGCGTTTTGCGACGCATAGATGCAGGAAGTTGAGCCATAAATAATTAAGCCGACTTTGCTAAAGTTTGCTCTAAAATCGCAACACAGAGCTGATCAAAATTATAACCAACGGCTTGCGCTGCTTTTGGTACGAGAGAGTGGCTGGTCATGCCTGGAACGGTATTAACTTCCAATAACCAGAAATTACCCTGTTGGTCCTGCATCGCATCAATACGACCCCAACCTTCTGCACCCACGGCTTGGAAAGCGCGTAAGCAGAGCGCTTGTAAGCTCTTCTCTTCTGCTTCAGTTAGGCCACAAGGGATACCATATTCCACATCATTACGTTGGTATTTTGCTTCATAATCATAAAAAGCAACATCTGCTGGTGGTTGTAAACGAATCACAGGCAAAGGCTGACCATTCAGGAATGAAATCGTGAATTCACGACCTGTAATCCATTTTTCTGCCATAACCACAGCATCATGCTGGGTCGCTTTTTCAATGGCCGCTGCAAAGTCTTCTGCTTTCTCAACCTTACTCATGCCAACACTTGAGCCTTCATGTACAGGCTTGATAATGACAGGCAGACCCAACTCAGCAATCACCGGATCAAGATCGGTATCTTTGGTGATAATGCGGTAAGGCGCAGTCGGCAAATCACTGCCTTGCCAGATTTGCTTGGTTTTGACTTTATCCATACCAATTGCAGAACCTTGCACGCCAGTACCAGTATATGGAATATTCAACCATTCCAGTACACCCTGAATCTGGCCATCTTCACCGCCACGACCATGCAATACGATAAAAGCACGATCGTAACCCACCAGCTCAGTCACACTACGATCTTGCGGATCAAATGCTTCTGCCTGCACACCCGAACGCAACAATGCATCTAAAACGGCCTGACCGCTGTCCAATGACACCGCACGCTCAGCCGATTTCCCACCAAATAACACAGCAACTTTGCCGAATTTCGCAGCATTTGACACGTTTATATCCTTAAAACTGTAAAACTTTTAATATTCAAAAAACAAAATTATTGGGCATACAAACGATGCTGAGCCAATTCTACCGAAATTGCACCCACGTTACCCGCGCCTTGTGTTAATAACAGGTCATTAGCTTGTAACACTTTTTGTAAAACGCTTGGTAAATTCCCTTCCACTGGATCAACCAGAATCGGTTCCACTTGACCACGCAGACGAATACTACGCGCCAAGGCACGGCTGTCAGCGCCCACAATTGGTTTTTCGCCTGCAGGATAAACCTCTAACAATAACAATTGATCGACTTGTGATAACACATCCACAAAGTCATCAAAACAGTCACGGGTACGGCTAAAACGGTGCGGCTGGAACAACATCACCAAACGACGATCTGGATGGCTGGCACGTGCAGCCTTAATGGTTGCTTCAACTTCTTTGGGATGGTGACCATAGTCATCCACCAATTTCACCATGCCCTCGCCAACTTCATATTCACCTTGAACTTGGAAGCGACGACCAACACCGCTAAAGCCTTCTAAGGCACGGCAAATCGCACCATCAGAAACGCCTTCATCGGTTGCCACACCAATTGCAGCAAGCGCATTTAGGACATTATGTAAGCCAGGCTGGTTGATAGTGACACGCAATGGCTCACGGTCTTTACGCAATACGGTAAAGTGCGAACGCATGCCTTCCTGAGCCACATCAACTGCACGGATATCGTTGTCTTCATCGAAACCATAAGTTAATACTGGACGGCCTACACGCGGTAAAATCTCGCGAATATTGGCATCATCACCACAGACAACTGCTAAGCCGTAGAATGGCAGGTTATGCAAGAACTGGATAAACGTATCTTTTAACTTATCGAAGCTGCCTTCATAGGTATCCATGTGATCTGCATCAATATTGGTCACAATGGCGGCCATTGGCTGTAAATACAAGAATGAAGCATCCGACTCATCCGCTTCTGCCACGATAAAACGGCTTTCACCCAGCGCAGCATTGACCCCAGTGCTATTCAGCAAACCACCGATCACATAAGTTGGATCAAGGTTTTCTTCCGCCAACATGGTGGTCAATAAACTTGTGGTTGTCGTTTTACCATGCGTTCCCGCAACCGCGATACCATGACGGTAACGCATCAACTCACCTAACATTTCCGCGCGACGCACAATCGGCGTACGTTGTTCAATTGCAGCTTTAATCTCTGGATTTTCAGGATCAATCGCAGTCGACACCACCAGCACATTGGCATTTTTAATATTGTCTGCCGAGTGGCCGATAAACACCTTGATGCCATTAGCTTCGAGTTGAGCTGTCGTTTTCGACGCTTTAATATCTGAACCTGAAATCTTATAACCTTGGTTACTCAATACTTCAGCAATACCACACATCCCCGCACCGCCAATACCAACAAAGTGGATATTTTTAATACGGCGCATTTCTGGCACTTTAATCAGCTTTTTGGCTTGGTTTGGATTTGTAGGAGACATAGATAAACTCGAATTACAATTTTTTAATCAGATCAACCACATGCTGCGTCGCATTCGGTTGTGCTTGTTGACGTGCTTTAATTGCCATTTCAGAGAGTAGCTGGCGATTGAGCAAACTGGCAAATAACTCATCTAAAACAGCAGGTGTCATTTCTGCTTGTTGGCAAATTTTTGCAGCACCTGCATTTGCCAAAAACTTAGCATTTGCAGTCTGGTGGTCATCCACCGCAATAGGTAAAGGAACAAAAACCGCTGCCAGACCCGCTGTTGCAACTTCAGTCACAGTCAACGCGCCAGCACGGCAAATAATTAAATCAGCTTCACTATACGCTTTGGCCATATCATGAATAAATGGCTCAACCTGAATATTTAATTGCTCAGATGCACCCTGATAAAGTGCACGCGTCGCATCTTGCTTATTTTGACCACATTGATGAAATACATTCAGCGGTACACTGACCTTTTTTAATGCTTCTGGCAAACGTTCATTTAACGCCTGCGCCCCCAATGAACCACCCACAATTAAAATATTCAGTGGCAATTGTTCCTGTTCACGGGTTTGGTAACGCCATGATGGATTCAAAATCGCAGTGATTTCAGCACGCACAGGATTTCCTGTGGTCACCACTTTATCACTACTTGGGAAAGTATCTGGAAAAGCCTGACATACGGTTTTCGCGATACGTGCCAGTTGGGTATTGGTAAAACCTGCAATCGCATTCTGTTCATGGATCAACACAGGAATACCCAGCAAACGTGCAGCCAAACCACCTGGCCCAGCGACATAACCGCCGAAACCAGCGACAGCATCAATTTTCAGCTGTTTCATATAGCGCATTGCGCTTAAGGTTGCTTTTAAAATTTTAAATGGTGCACTGAGCTTACGTAACAGACCATTTCCACGTACACCTTGAATATCAATCTGATAAATTGGAATATTTTGATCTTTGAGTAACCGGTTTTCCATTCCCGTCGGGGTTGCCAACCAAGAGACCTGACAGCCCTCTTGTTGCAGTTGTTTGGCAACAGCAAGCGCAGGAAAAACATGTCCACCTGTACCAGCGGCCATCATCATGACATGTTTGGGTTTGTTCTGTGGTGAATTGGTCACGGTTTAATTCTTCAACTCAAAAAAAGGTTATCGTCTATTGTTTTCGAGCGTTATTTTAATCCTAAAGCTTCATTCACGAAAAGCGAATTTCACTTGTTTACAACAGAAAGCTGAGCTTTTTTCGATTCTTTGTTAAAAACTAGAGACTGCCGATATCTAAAAGCCCATTTGCATCCAAAATTCGAGTAAATACAAACGGGCATTTTGGTCAAAAAATAAGAATTATTTAATTTTTAAGCCCAGCTTCCAGTACAGCAAATAAATCATCTGCAATCGAGGTACCGAATTGTGCATCAATCTCGCGGATACAGGTTGGGCTGGTCACATTAATTTCAGTCACATAATTCCCGATCACATCCAGACCAACGAAAACCAAACCTTTTTCACGTAAGAATGGGCCAACTTTTGCTGCAATCAATTTATCATTTTCAGTCAGTGGACGAGCCTGCCCTAAACCACCTGCCGCCAGATTACCGCGCACCTCACCATTTTGTGGAATACGTGCCAGACAATATGGAATCGGTTCACCATTGACCATCAAGATACGCTTATCGCCTTCTACAATTTCAGGAATATAACGTTGTGCCATGATCGGACGTGTACCCATTTCTGTGAGCATTTCCAGAGTCGAACCGATGTTTACCCCATCTTGATACAAACGGAAAATCCCCATACCGCCCATCCCATCAAGTGGTTTCACAATCACATCGCCATGTTCTTTAATAAATTCACGAATCAGGCTTTGTTGTGAGGTCACTAGAGTTGGGACTTGTAGCTCTGGGAATTGGGTTGCAAATAGCTTTTCATTGCAATCACGTAGCGATTGCGGCTTATTGATAATCCACGCCCCTTCACGCTCAGCCTGCTCCAGAATATAAGTGGTATAGACAAAGTTCATGTCAAACGGTGGGTCTTTACGCATTAATACCACGTCGTAATCCACTAACGACTCTTTGCGCTTCTCACCCAACTCGTAATAATGATTGTAATCTTCGAATACTTTCAAAGGAGAGATCAGACCAAAAGCCTTGCCTTGGTCGATATATAAATCGTGCTGTAATGCATAACCCAATTCATGTCCGCGACGGCTGGCCGCCCATAACATCGCCATGGTTGAATCCTTTTTAAGATTCACAGTTTCAATCGGGTCCATCACTACAAGTACACGCATAATCTGACGCTCGTATTTTTAATCTTGGCAAAAAGTATAACGAAGTTTACTGATGATGTTTAAACAAGTTATGTAATTATTAAATCTAAAAAATTCCAATTTATTCAAATCACTAGATTCGATTTATTTGAATAAACGATTTTCTTATGGATAAGAAATTAAAAAATTACTGGCAAATGAATCGATCACCAGTAATTTGTAAAACATCAAATTTTAAATTCAACTTAAGCCAAAAGTTTTTGAATATCTTTGGCAATTTTTTCAGGTTTGGTGATCGGCGAGTAGCGTTTTACCACCTCACCATTTTGATTAATCAGGAATTTAGTGAAATTCCATTTAATACTTTCACTCCCCAAAATCCCCTTGGCTTCAGAGGTTAAATATTGATACAAGGGATGTGCTGTTGGGCCATTCACATCAATCTTGGCAAACATTGGAAATGACACGCCATAATTACGCTGACAGAAGCTGCCGATTTCTTCGTTGCTGGATGGATCTTGGTTGGCAAACTGGTTACACGGAAAACCCAAAATCACCAGTCCTTGTTGTTGATAGTCCTGATATAACTTTTCCAAACCTTCAAATTGTGGCGTGAGACCACATTGGCTCGCCGTATTCACGACTAATAACACTTTACCTTGATAATCAGAAAGCTTCTTTTGCTCGCCTTCTAACAGTTCAGCCTGAAAATCATAAATTTTGCTCATAGGTGTTCTCTCATTTATCCAATGGTGGAATTACTCGAAATATATTGCTGAATCATTCAGCTTGCTTATTTAATATTGCACACAATTATATTGTGTACAAGTTAATTATGTGCAATGTACTTTTTAAACAATCCAATTTATACTGAATGTTCAACAATCAAGTCGAGCAAAAAAGATCATGGCTGAAGTTTCATTTTTGGATAACCAAGTGTGTTTTGCCATGTATTCCGCGACCAATGCCATGATTCGCCAGTATCGTCCGTTGCTTCAGGAATACGATCTGACCTATCCGCAATTTATTGTGTTGCTGGCGTTATATGAGCGGGACAATGTGATGTTGTCAGAAATTGGACAAAAGACTTTTTTTGATTCCGGAACGCTGACACCCATTATTAAAAAACTAGAAGAAAAACAGTTCTTAAAACGTGTCGCAGTCAAAGAAGACGAGCGAATGAAAAAAGTGGTTTTGCTAGAAAAAGCGCTGGCGTCAAAAGATGAGATTATCGCAATTCCGTTTAAACTTGCCTGCGCTTTAGGCATGGAGCAGAATGATCTGCTGGCGATTCATAACTTATGCCATCGTTTTTTAAAGGGTTTGGAACAAGCGAAACTCGAGTCTATGGAAAGTTAAATGCAGCAAGCGATTGTGGGCTTTCATCTCGATGAAGAAGGACATTATGTTGCTGATCTCGCATGTGGGCATGGGCAGCATGTCCGTCATGATCCACCGTGGCAAAATCGTCCTTGGGTGTTAACCGAACAAGGGCGGAATGAGAAATTAGGTGTAATGTTGGAATGTAAGAAGTGTGATGAAATAAATGAGGAGTGCTTTTAAACCAAGATAACTAAAAAAGCCCAATATATGATTGAGCTTTTTAGTAGTCTTTCTAGTTTAGATATCCATTTTTCTAAATAAGAAGAAAGGTAGATTACGGATAATCATCATAATGATTGCCCATTTACCTGGTGTATACACTGTCAATTTAGCTTTATCAATTCCTTGCACAATATCACTAGCAACTTGCTCAGGTGAGGCAAGCTTTGCTTTGCCAGACATTCCAGCCGTCATTGGTGTTGCTGTTGGACCCGGCTTAATTAAAGTTGCTGTAACAGAAGAACCGATTAAAGCTAGGCGGTGTTGTAATCCTTGCAGGTATTTATCAATCAATGCCTTGGATGCACCATATACATAATTTGATTTACGTCCACGGTCACCCGCTACTGAGCCAATCACAGCCAATTTACCATGATTATGCTCAATCATATGTTTCGCAATACTCTCTGTAAATAATACAGGTGAAAGTGCATTAACTTCGATTGCCTGTTGGCATTTGAGTAAATCATTTTGACATTGCTCTTGATCAGGTAAATTACCATGAGCAATCAGCGCAATATCGATTTTTCCTTGTTGATTAATGGTATTAATACAATCCTGAATCGCTGTAGCATTTACAAAATCAACAGTCTGGAATTGGATATTGGCCTGCGGCGTACGCACCTTAAGATCATTCACAACACGCTGTAATTTTTCTTGATCACGACCCAATAAAATAATTTCACAAGGCTGCTGTTTAAGCCAAAGTCTGGCGCAGTGTTCAGCAATAGCAGACGTCCCACCTACAATTAAGATTTTTGGTTGATTTGACATTTAGGCCCCTAATAGACGACGAGACATTTCCGAGCTGATGCCGGGATCCCGATATTTTAAAAATTCATTTAAGCGCGGATAGCCCGCTTCAAATAGTGATCTTGGCATACGAGCATCTTTGGCTAAATAAAGACGACCTTGTGCTTGCTCGACAATATGATCCAATTCATTTAACAGTTTTAACGTTTTTTCACCACGATTAGGGAAATCCAACGCCAAAGTAACACCAGATTTTGGAAAGCTAAGCAATCCACCAGACTCACGATCACCAAATGTTTTTAATACGGCTAAAAACGAGCCCTCGCCCGACTTTTTAATCGCATTTAACATCTCTTGGGTAACTTCTTTACCGATCTCTTTCGGAACAACACTTTGATATTGGTAAAAACCTTTTGGTCCATACATTTTATTCCATTCGTGCATGGCATCTAATGGATAAAAGAATGGCTCGTAATGTACTTTTTGTGATTGGCTTTTTAACGAGTTGCCATGAAAATAGGCAAAGTTAAAGAGAGGTAAACTGAGTTTGTTCACTAATGAAATAGGAGGCGTAATTGGAAATGTTTTATCGTTAATTTCAGGTTCTGCTTGCGTAGATACACTCGCCAGATTTCCCCGCGAAAAAAGTCCTTTGGCATTCGCACCATTCATACAATCAATCCAGGATACCGTGTATTCCCAGTCTGGTTCAGATGAATCAGAGAGTGAAAAAAATTCATCTAGATTGTGATAAGGAATAGTTTCTGCATCAATCCACGAACTTTGAACTGGACGCAATTGTATTTTCGTCTCTAAAATTATACCTGTTAGGCCAATTCCACCTAAAGTTGCATAGAACCAATCTGCTCTTTCAGTCTTTGAACACTCAATAATTTCACCATCAGTTCGTACAAGTTTTATTTGCAGAACATGGTCACCAAAAGAGCCAAAAGCATGATGGTTTTTACCATGCACATCATTTGCAATCGCGCCACCGACGGTAATCATCTGCGTGCCTGGCGTTACAGGCAACATCCAGCCTTGCGGGATCAATGTCCGGTGAATATCTTGTAAGGTCGCACCTGCTTCACAGTGTAAAACCCCAGTATTTAAATCAAAAGACATCAGATGATTCATGGCTGTGGTTAACCATAGAGTACCATTGCCATTTAATGCGACATCGCCATAGCTACGCCCCATACCATGGGCAATGCCTGGAAAGCTGCCATGCTGTATTTGTCTAGAGGCTTGTGAAGGCGTTATTAAAGGAATAGCGTGATGTTCAGTATTAGAAAGCCTACCCCAGGCCTGTACGTTTTTCATTTATGCCTCAACCTTACGAAACACAAAACGTTTATCTAAGTAATATTTGCAAATATAGCCAATCATTAGACCGATTATTCCACCTAGGTAACGCATTTCTTTGGTTTCAAAAACCATATGAAACCCAAACTCGAAACCCCAGAAAATAATTGTCGTAAAAAGGCCCATGATGGTATAAAGAATAAAGACTTTTCCATCATGTTTGGTATTCTGTGTTTTATATTTAAAAATATATTTCTTATCCAAAATGTATTTAACAACTAGGCCGACACCCGTGCCAATAACAATTGATATAAAAATATAAAAATTTCCAACATAAATATAACTAGAAATATCTTGTGCTATAATATTGCAAAACGTAGCAACTATAGCAAACGCTGTATAAAGCAGCGCGAGCTTAATCGAGTCCATCATTTATATTTAATATAGCGCTGAAAAAAAAATGTATGATATAGCAGAAAATCGGTCATTTCTAGCAGAAATCCCGGGACTGATTAAACTAATTAGGCCAAAACAGTGGCTCAAAAATACCTTTGTTTTTGCACCTTTAATCTTTGCAGGTGAATTCCTAAACTTAGGATCTATTTATTCCGTATTATTTGCCGCTTTTTTATTTTGTCTGGCTGCTTCCGCAGTCTATATCGTGAATGATTTAAAGGACATAGAAAAAGATCGAGCACATCCTGAAAAGTCTCTAAAACGTCCCTTAGCTTCAGGTCAAGTGAGTCCTCAGAGTGCAATTATACTATTAACTCTGATTTATATCGCTTTGGGATTTTCCTGGTTAATCGCACCTAAAGTCATCTACGTGATCGCAGTATATTTACTGCTGAACTGGGCCTATACCTTTAAACTGAAACATGAGCCTGTGATTGAAATTTTCATCGTGGCCTTTGGTTTTGTGTTACGTGTATATGCAGGCGCTGTAGCTCTTGCAGTGCCAGTCTCTCACTGGATGTTTATTACAACATTAAGTATTTCACTTTATCTCGCGTCAATTAAACGTCGTCAGGAACTGATACTAAGTGGCTCTCAAGGACGTGGGGTACTTGAGCACTATTCAGTTAGTCTGATTGACCGCTTTGCAGGTATGTCTGCCGTTACAGCAATTATTTTTTATAGCCTGTATACGATGGAAGTGCAGCCACAGCTCATTATTACCATCCCATTTGTAATGTTTGGATTGTTCCGTTACTGGTTTATTGTTGAAACACTAAAAGGTGGAGAATCTCCAACTGATGTGATCGCTCAGGACTGGCAAATATTATTAACCGTTGTCTTATGGGTCGCATGTTGTATCTGGACATTATTGCCAGCTTAGTTTTATTTTGGATTATTACGTGAAGTCTTATATTTACCTTATTACCCCATTTCTAGCTTGGCTAGTTGCGGGCTGTCTAAAGTTTCTTATTAATTCAATTAAAGCCAGGAAACTGGCTTTTGGCTTAATTGGCTATGGTGGATTACCAAGTAATCACAGTGCCATTGTAAGTAGTATGACCGCGCTTATCGCTATAAAAGAAGGTATTGATACTCCTGCTTTTGGTGTTGCACTTACCCTATCATTTATTGTGTTATTAGATGCAAATAGTTTAAGACAAGCTATTGGTAAACATGCGGTAGTGATTAACCATCTGGCTAAAGATACACCTGAATACAAACAGCTAAGAGAACGTATGGGACACACAAAGATTGAGATCTTAGCTGGTGTACTGGTAGGTTGTCTGGTTGCTTATTTAGCGAGTACGTTATAAATAAAATATTAATTCGTGACTACATAACTCTAAATGTTAATTTAGTCACCAATTTATTTTTTTGTTTTATTAACCTAATGTCGGTTAATTAATAGTTATTTCAAAATTAATTTCTAGTAGTATATCTATGAACATGTTCATTAAAGGTAATGAGGGATATATTAAGTTTATTTTATATTCCCTATTCACTCTCATTATAATCTTATTTATCCATAGCAATATCTATTCTTTTGATTTCACAATAAGACTACATGACTATTTATACTCCCAGTGGGTATTTAGCTATGACTATGGTTTTGTAAGAAGAGCTTTACCCGGTGAATTACTAAGTATTTTAGGAATAGATCCAACTTATAAACATGTTCGTATAGCATCAATTCTCTTATTATTGGTCTTATTCTGTCTTTTTACCCGCATTACATATAGTTTTTTCAAGAAATTAAATCTTAAAAATGAATATATTATAATTTTTTCATTATGTGTTTTTAGTTTATCCTTCTTAACCTCCCAATGGGTAAGAGAACTATCTCGCTTTGATCACATTGGTCAAATTATTTTATTGATTTCAGTTTTACTTATATTAAAAAATGTAAGAAAATCTATTGTTCTAACATTTATATTATTAACACTCCCAATAATGGCATTGACACATGAAGCGATGCTAATATTTTTCGTTCCAACTTTGGCATTTATATACTATCAAAAATATAGAAAAATAAGCCACATTTTACTGATTGGTGCAGAGTCTTTTATACTATTGGTTGCTGTAGTTATTTTTGGGAAAATGTCTACTTTCCAGGTTAACTCAATTATTGAAAGTTTCATGTATTATGACCACTTTCAACCTTATGCGGTAAGTACATCGCTACTGACATTAAAAGAAAATTTTGTAACAAACTATCAGACTTTCTTTGAAACTAAAGCATATTTAAAAATATTTTTTACATTTCTATTTTGCTCTCCTATTCTTTTATTTATTAAAAAAAGCACAAACAAAAAAACTTTCCTTTTAATGTTGTTCTTTTCAGCATCTCCCTTAGCTCTAACTTTAATAGCATTTGATTATATTAGATGGATTGCATTATTCTTCTTCAACCTTTCCGTAATATTTATGTCATTAGCAATAATGAATAATATTGACAGAAATTTAATTGCATCAAATTTTATAAATTTCAAAAAACTTATATATTCCTACTCTTTAGTTTCATTACTATTAGGACCTCTAGGAATAGGAAGCACTTTTACAAACTTTTACGAGATAAACCATCCTTGGGAAAAAAGAGAGAAATGGGATCAGGACTTACTTATTAAGTTAAATGATCCGTTACCTTTATCCAATATTAGATTAAGTATTGGAGATGTCAATTCAATCACACAACTTTTCTTTTTAAGTCAGGAAGAGATCAAACAAGATAAACTCAACATATTAGTTATTAATTACTATATCAAAGCTTCAAAAAAAGGAAGTACTGAAGCCCAAAATACTCTTGGTTATTTCTATTTTCATGGAATACATACATCTAGAAACTATTGTTCTGCATTAAAGATGTTTGAGATGTCTGCCCAAAATCAAAATAAGCATGCATTATATAACTTATCTATCATGTATAGAAACGGGATGTGTATCGAAAAAAATATTAAAAAGGCAAATAATTTATTAATACAAGCTTCTAATCATGGAAATGATTTAGCCAAATTCATGTTGGCTATCAACTATTTGCATGGAAACAATGGCTTTGTTAGAAATAAAAAAATTGCTTTAAAAATATTAACCGAGCTAAAAGATAAAGGAAATTTACCAGCAGAAATTTCATTGGAAGCACTTAAGCTGAAATAACATTAAGCCCTTAAACCCAATAGTAAGCCGTTCCCAAAACCAATGTACAGGAACGGCTTTTTTATAATTTTTCACATATCATATTAATTTTAAAAATTACTCCAAAACTAGAATGAACAATTTTAAAATGACACTTAGTCACTAAAAAAATTTGCACCTCTGATTCAATTGATTATTTTTTTCAATATTTTAGTAAATGTGGTTTAGATAACTAGTAAGTCAAACTATGTAAAAGAAATACTTATATTAGCAATGTTATCTATTTTATTAATACTCTAAATAACCCACATAAGATGAGCCAATACATTCAAAGCCCATTTGTCGGTAAAGTTCTATTGCAGAGGTGTTATCTACATCGACAACGAGGTGTGCCGTACGCCCACTCTCAACGATTTGATTGACTGCAAACGCCAATACAGACTCAGCATAGCCCTGTCGACGATAGGCAGGAAAGGTGTATGTTCCGCCTATGTTGACCAGACGATGAGTTTCAATACCGAATCGGACGATAGACACAATCTGGCGATCAAATTCATGTACAACAACCTTCGCTTGCTGAATAAGTGATTCCCAATCAGGTACTTCATCAACTGAACGTTCTTTATTGTAGAAATATTGATATTCAACAAGACGAGGAATATCTGAGGTAATCGCTAAACGGCTACTTGTCTGTGGGAAACGACGTGTAGAGACCATAATCCATTGATCATACTCTCGTAATATGCTCACTTGATGCCCCATATGAGTATGTAATAAATCACGTCCAAAAGGTGTGGTAACTATCCGACGGGGTTGAAGTTCAAAAATCGCTGAACAAAGTGATCCAGCGAAAGAGCTTTGCTCTGGCACCCAAAAACAAGTGTCACCCGCCAATACGACTGCAACACCAAGTAATTCATCTTGTTGATTTGAAGCATACAAGCGTAATAATTGCCATTGCGCATTTATAGCCTGAGTATGGGCAAGAAAGAAAACAGCGCCGATAGAATGATAAATCCGTGAATCAAGCCACTCAGAAATAAGTTGATATTCACCTTGAGATGTTAGGGATTCTCTTATCATTTGCAGATTAGAATGCTCCGACTCAGTCTTGTTCTTCATACTTCTTTTCTCTAACTATAATTAATTTCAATCTAAAAAAATGAAAAATACCTTTGAGCCTGAACTTAGTTGAGTTTTAGAATAAGCTAAATATTTTTGAGTTTTAACTCGCCTAGAAATAAGAACAAGATTGTACTGAATAAAAATTAATAACCCCGTGATGGTTTCTTTCATTGATATCATGATAAGTTTAGCCAAGTATCACAAATATTAATAATGATGTTACACACTGAAGATGTAAATTTTGAGCTATTTTTTGAAGTATAGAATTTCATCAAGATCTAAGGAAATATTAAAAATGCAGAAAAAAAATGTTGGCATTATATTTGGAGGAAAATCTACCGAGCATGAAGTGTCTCTTCAATCCGCAAAAAATATTGTTGATGCGATAAATAAAGATAAATTTAACGTGACATTGATCGGTATTGATAAAAATGGAATATGGCATCTCAATGAAAGTACACATTTTTTACTAAATTCAGATAATCCATCTCTGATTTCCCTTCATCAATCAGGAAGAAATATCGCATTTATTCCTGGTAAAAATGAGGAACAAATTATTGAGTTTCAAGAAAAAACGCTATCACAATTAGATGTGATTTTTCCTATTGTTCATGGAACACTTGGAGAAGATGGCTCATTGCAAGGATTGTTAAAAATGGTGAACCTTCCATTTGTTGGTTCTCAAGTCTTAAGTTCAGCTATGTGTATGGATAAAGATATAACGAAAAGATTATTAAGAGATGCAGGTTTAAATATCACACCTTTCATAAAATTAGCTAAAAAGAATAGAAAGAATATAAGCTTTGAAATCGCAAGCTCTCAGCTTGGCTGCCCATTATTTGTAAAGCCCGCTAATCAAGGATCTTCAGTGGGGGTCAATAAAGTCACTTCTCCAGAAGAATTTGAAGCAGCCTTAGAAATGGCATTCACTTATGATAATAAGGTATTGATTGAGCAAGGGATTGATGGCAGAGAAATAGAATGTGCCGTTATCGGTAACGATGAGCCTTCAGCAAGTGTTTGTGGAGAAATTGAACTTGAAGATAGCTTCTATTCCTATGACACAAAATATATTAATGACAAAGGGGCAACAGTAACCATCCCCGCAAACATACCAGATGAAATTAGCGAAAAAATTAGAGAGATATCAATTAAAGCTTATGAAGTTTTAGAGTGCACAGGGTTGGCAAGAGTTGATGTTTTTTTAACAAAAAATGGAGAGATATTTATCAATGAAATAAATACCTTACCTGGCTTTACCAATATAAGTATGTTTCCAAAGCTATGGGAAGTAAGCGGGTTAAATTACTCTGATCTCATTACCCGCTTAATAGAACTCGCGATTGAACATCATGAGAATGATGCTCAACTAAAAAATACAGTTTCTTTAGATAAAAGAGTGTAAATGTTTTAAAAATTATCTCATCAGTCTTAATCACTTTTTATAAGCTGTAGCAGTCACCCTACTTCTGCAACGGCTTTTTTATTTCACTCTCAATCTTTTCATCTTAAAACAAAAAACCTTTCACATATTTGAAGCTTGACCTCAAGCCAACTTGAGCTTTTATAGTGATTTTTTAATCTAAAAATATGGATAGGTTTATGAATAACCTGAATAAAACATTTCTCATATACGGCGTCAGTAAAGGTCTAGGCAAAGCCATTGTTAAAACTGTGCCAAAACCCACAGATACTATCTATGGTGTATCTCGCAGCCAACCAAAAGAAACTCCAAATTTAAGCTGGATTTGTACTGACCTATCCGATCCTGAACAAGCGGTAAGCGATATCAAAATAGCAATTGGACAACAAAAAATTGATGTGCTGATTTACAACGTAGGCATTTGGGAGCAACAAGCTTTTAGCAAAGACTATAATTTTGAAAATGTTTCTGCTGCTGAAATCCACCAAATCATTAACATTAATATCACCACCTGTATCCAATCGATTCAGTCTCTCATTGAGAATCTTAAACACTCTGACAACACTAAAATTATTCTGATTGGTTCGACTTGGGGCGTTGATAATCATAATGGTAAAGAACTAGTTTTCTCCGCTACCAAATTTGCCCTAAGAGGTATTGCGCAATCACTACGAGAAATCTTACGTGAACACTTAATTGGTGTGAGTGTACTAAACTTAGGCTACCTTGCCAGTGAATACGAGATCGACAAATCGACTCAAGCCATTTTAGAAGAAACTAAATATTCTCTGATTCCATTATCAGATGTGATTCAGGCGATTCATTTTATTATTTCAACCAGCAAAGCAGCTTGCATCAAAGAGATACTCATGCCTGCCATGCTGGATAAAAATATCTAAATTCTTAGAACAACTTGAGTCTCGGAATAGAAGCTAGAACTGTTTCATCAAGGCGCATAAACGCGCCATATCGTATTTCCGACATCATCTGCAATCAACAAAGCACCGGTTTTATCTTCAGTGAGGCCGACTGGTGCACCATATAAAGATTTTTCATCTTTGGAATAGAAACCATTGACTACAGTGACAGGCATGCCATTTGGTTTACCATCTTTAAATGGAATAAAGATGACGTTATAGCCATTGAGAGGGTCTCTATTCCAACTGCCATGATTACTCACAAATGCGCCATTTTTAAACCGATCAGACAGCTTAGTGGTATTTGAAGCAAACCATAAGCCTAAAGGTGCGACATGAGAACTTAATGCATAATCAGGTTTAATCGCTTTGGCAACCAGATCTGGTCGTTGAGGCTGAACACGCTCATCGACATGCTGACCGAAATAGCTATACGGCCAGCCATAAAACCCTTTTTCCTGCACCGAGGTTAAGTAATCAGGCACCAAGCTAGCACCAATTTCATCACGCTCATTGACAATGGTCCATAACTTTCCAGTTTCTGGTTCCCATTGCAATCCAGTTGGATTTCGAATCCCGCTGGCAAAAATACGACTCGCCCCGGTGGCAACATCAACCTCTAAAACAGTTGCACGGCGATATTCGATCGCTAATCCATTTTCGGTAATATTACTGTTTGAGCCCACACCCACATATAATTTTTGCCCATCTTGACTCGCCAATAAAGCTTTCGTCCAATGATGATTCACCGTATCTGGCAAATCAGACAATTCAACACCTTGGTCGGTAATCTTGGTCGCATTCTTCTCGTAGTTGTATTTCATAATATTATTGGTATTTGCCACATATAGATGATTACCAATTAATTGCACACCAAAAGGAGAATGTAAGTTTTCCAAGAATTTATATTTCTTCCAATGTCCATCTGCTTCCAGTCTAAGTAAAGTAATGCGATTTCCCCCTTTACCGCCTTTTCCTGATGATTTTTTAACAATACCAGCAATCGCCTGTTTCGGTGAGGTCAGTGGCGCCTCTCCTGGACTATTAGATTCCACAACGAGAATATCCCCATTTGGCAAGGTGTATAGTTGACGGGGGTGCTCGAGCTGATCTGCAATCTTTTCAATTTTTAAACCCGCAGCAACCGTAGGTGTTTGCTGAGCTTTCCAACCTACTCCATTCGGTACTTTCATCGGGGGAACAAGGAAATTCTGGGCTTCAGGTAATTGTGGGTCTGGGCCATATTGTGTTTGAGGATCAAGCGGTTTCCCACCAGAACAGCCGAATAATCCAACACTAACTAAAGCTGTAAAGAAAAATGTATTTGATATTTTCATATTTATTCTCCAATCAGCTTATTTTGTGTATGAGTGGATTGATATAGATAATGCAGAGCAATAAGAAGGATCGTCAGCGTTGATAGAATAATATTTGCTGGAACGATGGCAAAAGCATCACGGCTATGTATAAAGGCATTAAATGTCGCTGCAATGATGGCAAAACCATAGAGCCAGAACCCCACAACATCTGGCCTCCTTTGCTCTATCACTGGCCGAAACCATACATAAAATAGATTGATAAAACGTGGAATAATACAAAATAGCAATCCAAACGTAATACACCATGCAGCTGCCTTTGCCCATAAGACCTCAGCAGTTTTATTATAAAAAATATCAAAAATCCAACCTGCAACAAAGAAACCAAAAGGTAATGGATTCAATAACATATAAATGGAATATAGGACACCAGATCTTGGATTGTTTTTTTTCATTCAAACTTCTTCCTTTTAGATTATTTATAGATGTTCAATAATGATTTAAGTGAAATGCGCTTATAATTTACTGAAACACCAGTCTGTATAATTTTCATCCACTATAAGTATTCTATGAAATAGCTGTCAAAATTCATCAAATATTGATTCTCAAAAAACTTTTGGGAAATAAATAAAACTGCTTCCATCTCTATGGCGAAAACAGACATTTTTGAGTTTTTTACTTAGCAATAGGTTTCAAAATAAAAATAAATTCTGAGTTTTTTATGCTTTCGTAATTTTGTTTTTATTTAGCGTTACAGCTGAAGATGATTTGTTCTTATACGATTACCGAGTAATAAATTGTAAACTCTCTCATTATGTTAAATAAAAGAGACTATTTTGTAAGATTAAATAGTCGCCTTAGGTTAAAACTTTCATTTTTTCTGATTGACCACACATATGTGAAATATTTCATAATAAAAAAGGAAGCCTCAGCTTCCTTTTTTACATCTAAAACTTAGATGCCATATTTTTCGCGATAAGCCTGCATATTGGCTAAAGCTTCTTTCTCGCCTTTGGCATCCAGATAATCCATCAAATCTTTCATGGTAATTAAGGCATGCACTGGGATTTCGAGTTCTTTTTGCACTTCCTGAATCGCAGAAAGTTCACCTTGACCACGTTCTTGGCGATCTAGCGCCACCAAGACGCCTGCAATTTCAGCACCTGCATTTTTCAAGATGGTTACCACTTCACGAATCGCAGTGCCAGCAGTGATCACATCATCAATGATCCAGACTTTCTGACCTGCAACGGATGCACCAACCAACACACCGCCTTCACCATGATCTTTGGCTTCTTTACGGTTAAAGCCCCACGGTACACTTTTGCCATGCACTTGAGACAAAGCCACTGCCGTAGCAGCCACAAAAGGAATTCCTTTGTATGCTGGACCAAAAATCACGCCAACATTGTCACACTGTACCAGTTTATCGGCATAGCCTTGTGCCAGCAAAGACAGTGCTTCACCATCGTTGAGTAAACCCGCGTTAAAGAAATAAGGACTGACACGGCCTGATTTTAAGGTAAACTCACCAAATTTAAGCACACCACGTGATAATGCGAGTTCGATAAAAGCTTGCGGATGAAATGACACAGGCGTTGTCATATAAGGTGCTCCAAATTCTTTAATTGAGGTTAAACAGACGTATGATACCAAAGGATAGCTATCCAAGTGATGTAAAAATTCTTCGAGTCGTTTCAATTAACGTAAATGGCCTGCGTGCTTCTGTCACCAAAGGCCTACTCGAATGGTTAGAACAGTCAGGTGCAGATGTGGTGTGTATGCAGGAAAGTCGCATTACGCATGAGCAATGGACGGATAAATTTAAACCTGAAGGATGGTACACCCACTTATTCCCTGCTGAGCGTGCAGGTTATGCGGGCACAGCAATTTATAGCCGCCTGCCTTTCGTTTCCGTCACCAACGGCTTAGGCTTTGAACTAGCAGATACTCAAGGCCGTTTTATTTCGGCTGAATTTGATTTAGGGCTGTCACAAACTGTTCATATTGCCTCGTTATACTTGCCATCAGGATCAAGCGGTGATGAAGCACAAGCACGCAAAGATGTGTTCTTACAAGAGTACGCCCAAATACTAAAACAATGGCGTGACGAGAATAAATCAATCATCGTATGTGGGGATTATAATATCGTGCACAAACGCATCGATATTAAAAACTGGTCAGGTAACCAGAAGTCATCTGGCGTATTGCCACATGAACGTGCTTGGCTCGATCATATGTATGATGAGTTGGGCTATGTAGACACCTTCCGTGAGGTGCGACCAGAAGCAGAGTTGTACTCATGGTGGTCAAATCGTGGTCAGGCGCGTGCGAAAAATGTCGGGTGGCGTATCGACTATCATTCATGCTCTCCAGACTGGAAAGCACGTACTGCGAATGCATGGGTCTATAAAGAACAATGGTTTAGCGACCATGCGCCCGTGATTATCGACTACAAAATACACGAATAAGTGAACAACTGTTCACTTAACCCGCTTCTTTAGCTTACAGAACTTGTCGCTTTTGTGTATTTTTATTTACCAGCTAGAACGGCATTATAGCTTCACGGCACAGGGAAGCGGTCAGGATGACCAAAAAGGGATAGGACGCCGTAGGAAGATAAAATAAACTTGAATCAAGTTTATTTGCATGGATGAGACATTGGACGTTGAAATGAGACCCGCATAATCAGGAAGATTAAATGCGGGTTTTCTCTTTTCTAGATATTAGATATTTTATCTTCATCTTGTCGTTAGCACTTTTGCTCAAAAAGCTTGATCGTTTTGATCATTTCCTTACGGACTTAAAACCCTCTACCGATTAACTTAATAAAAAATTTCAACTGGCACATCACCTGCTTTTTACGTTAGGCTTTGATCCATATTTTTCATTCTTTCTATGGTTTTTTCACATGTTTAAAATTTATGGTATTAAAAATTGTAATTCGATGAAAAAAGCCTTTGATGCATTACAGGCAAAAGGAATTGATTACGAGTTCCATGATTACAAGAAACAAGGTATTGATACTGCAACGCTAGCAATCTGGCTAAAAGAGATTGGTGCAGATAAAGTCTTGAATAAAAAAGGCACAACATGGCGTAAATTGACTGCTGATGAGCAAGCGCATGCAACCAGCAATGAGCAAAACCTGATTGAAACACTGATTGCTCAACCAAGTCTGATTAAACGTCCTGTATTGCAAACGCCAAAAGGTTTTGTGATTGGCTTCGATGAAGCAACTTATCAAGATCTATCTGCTTAAATCTAAATAAATAGCAGATACAAAAAAACCGAGTCATCAGGCTCGGTTTTTTTATGTTTATCTTGTGCTTAGTTGGTACGAATCCAGGTCTGGTTACGACCTAAAGCAGCAACACCAATATAACCACGTAATTTCAGCTTTTTACCACCTTCGATAATTTCAGCTTTTAATTTGTAGGTTTTACCGTTCTTAGGATCGATAATTGAACCGCCATCGTAATTCACACCACCTACATTTTTAAGGCCATGTACAATGGTCACGCCTTTAAGTGGTTTGTTGTGATAAGTTCCTTCACATTTAGAGCATGCATTTTCCTGACCTGCTACTAAATATTTTTGAATAGACGCGGTGAGGGTTCCATCCTTTTGCTCAGTAAACTTCACAATCGCCTTCGGCTGTTTTGTTTCATCATCGATGGTTTGCCAAACACTGCCATTCAGCGCATCCGCTGCATTGGCAAAAGTTGTTAAACCGAGCAATCCAAATGCTAGAGCAATTTTCTTCATTTTTGTAATATCCTTAAGGGGTCTTTCAAACTGAAAGTATTGAGAAGTTCAATCAATATTGCAATTCTTGATTATGACTATTTGGTATAACCTGCGTAAGAGTGACATAGCGCACAATTTTTCAGTTTTTATCATGATGTCTAGGCGCTACTTATATTCAAGAATTTTCTTATCGGTATACCCATCTAACAATATGGAAAAATTATGAAATTTGCTACTGTTTGGAAATATTATTTTACTGAATCTTTACTTAAGGCGACGATTCGGACACCGAGCCAATTTAATTTGGCACCCAATGCTTTACGGCCGTTACTGGATCAACTCTGTCGCATATTTCCACAAAATCCAACAGTACAAATTCGACCATTACGCTTAGCGGGTGTCCGTGGTGAGGAAATTAAAGCTCAAGCTTCAGCAACACAACTGATTTTACATATCCACGGAGGTGCTTTTTTCTTGGGTAGTCTCAATACCCATCGTGCATTGATGACCGATATTGCGGCACGTACGCAAATGCAGGTGATCCATGTTGATTACCCACTCGCACCCGAACATCCTTTTCCTGAAGCCATTGATGCAATTTTTGATGTCTATCAAGCATTGCTAGTTCAAGGTATTAAACCCAAAGATATCATTATCTCAGGTGACTCTTGTGGCGCGAATCTTGCCTTGGCATTGTGCTTGCGTCTGAAACAACAGCCTGAATTGATGCCAAGCGGCCTAATTTTGATGTCACCTTATTTGGACTTAACCCTAACCAGTGAATCGTTACGCTTCAACCAGAAACATGATGCATTGCTGTCCATTGAAGCGTTGCAGGCGGGTATCAACCATTATTTAACAGATGGTATTCAGACAGATGATCCTCGCGTTTCACCGCTATTTGATGATCTGACAGGCTTACCGCCTACTTTGGTACAAGTCGGTTCTAAAGAGATTTTGCTGGATGATTCAAAGCGCTTTAGAGAAAAAGCTGAAAAGGCCGATGTAGAGGTGAACTTTAAACTTTATACAGGCATGTGGCATAACTTCCAGATGTTTAATGCCTGGTTCCCTGAGGCTAAACAAGCCTTGGCAGATATTGCTGAATTCGCACATGCCTTAGATCGCGACTAAGCACCATCAAAATGTGTGTAAAAAATGGTCAGCTTAGGCTGGCCATTGTCACTCTTCATTCAGTTTGGTCATCATCAAATAAAAATCATTGAATATTCTGATAACAGCTTATTTTTCAAAACATTTTTCCCGTCCTGATTTGCACTAAATCCTCCAGATGCAGACTTTTTTCTCATTCTAAAGATGCTATTGTTATTTGAATAATCGTTCCTCCGTATTTTGATGACGGATATACAGTTCCTAGGAATCTCATTGCATAAAAGGATGCATGCCAATGGTGAAGATTCATTTTAATAGGTCAACTGACGCAAAAAGATGGGGCTTTCGGCTTTCTTGGGAACATCATATTGTCGTCAATTGGACCATGCTTAAAAAAAGCATTTTATTACTTATACTTGCTGCATTAATGAACCTGTTCTGGATCAGTTGGGACATTTTCGTACTCATGAATCCTGTTTATTCAGAATGGGTACATCTCAAGCTGGTCCGTTCACAATTATGGACCAGCCTGATTATGCTGGTGGTTTTGATCCTGTTGATTATTCCCTGCCATCTGTTCAGGGAACAACACTGGGCACAGGAAGTCCTCCCGATCCTCAGTGTGCAGGTTTTTACCGCGATGCTATGCCATAACAGCTATCTGGTCGGCAGCTTTAGTCCTGCCACCATGGTGGGCTATGTCAGTGTCGTGGGCGTCGGTCTGGTGCTTTTCGACCGCCGTATGGTGTATTGCGCTCTCATTCCTGCCACGCTGGCCTTGTTCTTTTGTAATTACCTGAGCATGGTCGGGATACTCACTTACGCGCCATTATTTAACATGCAACATCTGAATCAGGTCGCCATGCATCCATTTTGGGTGGGCAGCATGATGTTTTTTCTGGTTCCCATCTTGCTGGCCTGTTTATTTCTATTTGAAATCTTACTGACCCAATGGCGTACTCGTGAAATGACCATCCAGATTTTAAGTCGTCTCGATCCTCTGACCAATGTCCTGAACCGGCGCAGTATCGGGAGTTATTTAGAAAGATTGCATCAGCAGCCTGATCAGCAATATTCAATTGTACTGCTCGACTTGGATCATTTTAAAAATATTAATGATCACTTCGGACATACCATGGGAGATCAGGTACTGATTCAAGTCGCCCAATGTCTGGCAACTCATCTCAGAGAGCAGGATATTATTGGACGCTTTGGTGGGGAGGAGTTTATTTTACTGCTGCCCAATACCAATACAGCTCAAGCACAAAAGGTTGCCGAGCGCTGTCGGCAAGCCGTATCACAATTGCGTTTTATCACCGAACATAAGCAAGAATTCAGTATTAGTGCCAGCTTCGGAATTAGCAGCTCACTCAGTGCCGATGAGCCACATCTGATTATCAGTCAGGCAGATCAGGCTCTGTATGCTGTAAAAGCAGCGGGACGCAATCAGGTAAAAATCTTTACCGATCTGATCACCGATTAGCAAAGTGAAGGCAGTGATTTGCCTTCACTTGAGTCTTAATCAGCCTTTTAAAAATTCTTCCCGATGTTGGCGATAAGGCTCATCAAAAAGCACAAACGTCTGTTCTTGCTTGGCTTCAGCAATCCATTGTTGTACCGAAGGCAAAGCCAATATTTTCTGCATATAACTTTGGCTAGAAGCCGAGATAGGTAGTTTATAACAGTCAAAACGCATCACCACAGGTGCGTAAAATGCATCTGCAATACTGAATTCACCACACAAAAAACTGTCATCGTCTAGACGTTCTGACCAGATCTGATCAATTCGGGCAACATCAGCACGTAATTGGGCATGCTCTGCCCATAACTGCTTACCAATATGCGTTAGCTCAGCTTCGACATTCATCGGACAAAGATTACGTAATCCCTGAAAGCTACTGTGCATCTCAGCACTGATGCAACGCGCTCTGGCACGTAAGGTTTTATCTTGCGGCCATAAGGCATGTTCAGGATGTTGTTCTGCCAGATATTCACAAATAGCCAGCGTATCCCAAACCACCAGATCACCATCCACCAGTGCAGGCACTTTTCCCGTTGGATTAAGCTTTAGAATTTCTGTTTTAAACTGACTATCTGCTTCAAAGCTATCAAACTGAATCAACTGTTCCTGAAATGGAATACCAGCCTGTTTCAATAAGATCCATGGACGCATTGACCAGGTCGAATAATTTTTATTGCCAATCAAGAGCTGATACATATTTATTATTTTCCTTTAAATAAGGCGAGTTGTTGTAATAGCTCAGCTTTCTGGAACGCACCAGTTAAGCGTAGCGAGCGAATTTCTTGTTGTTGCTGATCGAGGAATAAATAGGTCGGTGGCCCCAAGATATCCCACTGCGCTAAAAGTGCCTGATGCGATGCATCATAGTGGCTTAAATCCAGTTTAATCAGGTAATAACCCGATAACGCCTGCTGGACTTCGGCATCTTTTAAAATACGATGCTCAATCGGCTGACAAGCGACACACCAATCCGCATAAACATCGATCACGATACCGCGATCTCTGGGTGCATTGGCGAGAATATGCTGAAACTCATCCGCAGTTTGTGCCACATGCCATTCAGCAAGTTTATCTGCCTGAACCGAGCTGAGATTTTGAATATGCTGGTATTGATTAAAAGCCAATGCGGGAATGACCAAAATCAGCAATATCGCATACAGCCATTGCAGCTTGGATTTCTGCCCAAACAGACGATAAACCGCATAGATAATAAATGCCAGACCCAGAATTAAACTCAGGATTTGAATCGCTAATTCTGGCAATAAAGGACGAATAAAATAAAGACTCAAGGCCAGCATTAAGAAGGCAAAAATCACCTTGATCTGATTCATCCAGTCGCCAGCTTTCGGTAAGGCTTTAGCACCTAAAACACTTGCCAAAAGCAAGGGTATGCCCATACCAAAGCCAAGCGTAAAGAGTAATAATGCGCCCTGCCATTGACTCTGTGTTTGCGAAATAAATAGCAAAACCCCAGCAAGTGGTGCAGTCATGCATGGCCCCACCAATAACGCTGAAATCATGCCCATTACACTGGCACCCACCAGCGTGCCGCCTTTTTGATTGGATTGCATCTGATCCAGTCGATTGACCCAACGCTGCGGCAATTTCAGTTCGAACAGGCCAAACAGATTGAGGGCAAACACCACAAACAATAAGCTAAATGCAATCAATGTGGCGGGTTGCTGTAACCAGCGCTGAAAATTCAAACCTGCTGCGGAAGCAATCAAACCCAGTACCGCATAGACCAGCGCCATACTGACCACAAAGGTCAGCGCAATTGACCATGCTTTAACACCTTTGTTGTCACGTACAATCAACGAGGTCAGGATCGGTAACATCGGTAATGAACACGGCGTGAACGCCAACAAAATCCCTAAACCTAAGAATAACAGGATGCTATAAGCAAGCGAATGCTGCTCAAGTGCACTCGACCATTTCTGGTCTTGAGCCATTACACCTGAATTGTCTTGTGAGGGAGATGCTGCGGCTACTTCAGCCTGTACTTCATCACTTGCGGGTTGTTGAGTATTGAATGCGCTAGATGAACGCGCCACGTCCAGAAAGCTTTTTTGGGTATTAGAACTGACATTTTGAGCACTCACCAAACCATCGGCGTCAGTCTGAAATTCAATATTTTGGGGTGGATAGCAAATTCGGTCTTTGGCACAACCCTGCCACGTCACACGATAGTGTTGTGATGCTTGAGTAGGAATACTGAATTCAGCTTGTTGATAATAAACCTGACTATGGCCATAGTTTTCATCATATTGCTCAACTGCTTTAGGCAAATTTAACGTAACAGGCTGATTGCCCTGCTGTACTTCAAATTTATGCTGATATAAATAGTAATTGGGCTGAATCGACCAATGCAAACGTGCCTGATTCGCTTGCGTCGATTCAACCGTAAATGCAAATGCCTGTTCAGGACTGAGTAAAGGTGCCGATGAATTCTCTTGGGCATAGGTCAATGACCCACATAACAACAATAACGTCCCAAGAAAATAACGCATCAACGCAAAACCTTCTCCATCTCGAACAGACATTTTCATTCTCATCTCACTATTTTTCTCCTGAATCTCCCTCCCACTTATGTAGAAGTGAATTTAAGAGAATTCAGGAGCATTATTATTAGAATAAAACCGATACGCCGAAGCCACCGTTATAGCTTTTCTGATTGCCATTGAGATCCACCCCAATGCTAGCGTCCAGCTGTGTGCGATTATTCAAGGCATAAACCAGACCTGTGCCGAGGCCATATTCATAATCCTGACTTTCTGCTTTACGGTAAATAAATTCAGAGAAGCCAGATAATTTACCCGCGATCTTATAATCAATGGTTGGTACAGCTGTAACTGCCCAATCGCTGTTTTGCGCTTCATATCGCATGGTAATAGAAGTACCAATCAGGTCACTGAACTCATAAGCAACAGCTGAGGTTAAGCTGTAGATATCATCATGGTTGGTGAACTCATCGTTACCTGTCGCAATGATTGCTTCTGCTAACAAAGCCATTGATAAACGGTCATCTTTTAAATCAATCGCTTTTTTCAAACCAATGCTGACATCACCTAAACCATTGGTTTCTTTTTTCATGCCAGCACGCTTGTATTGCTGCCAGACTGGACCTTGCCAACCCAATTGCAATTCAAGGCCATCTGCCAGACCTGTACGCAATAACATATCGCCATTTAAGGTCAGGGTTTTATCTTTTACTCCATCGACATTACCTTCTTGGTAGCTGACGCTCGGTAAGCTTTGTTCCCATGCCAATTTTCCAACAGGTGTAATACCTGTGCCCATGCCCGCTCCAGGACGGTCAAAAGAAAAATCAGCCGCAAAAGCGCTGCTTGCCATCATCGATACGGCAATCACGCTTAAAGTTTGAAAAGTTTTCATCATGTTCCTCTTTCTCTTGTATCGGCTGGGCTTATGCGCCTAGCTCTTTTGACATCTTTGCACCATGCTGACGTAACAATTCCAGTGTTGCACGTTCTTCTGGCAATGATTCTGACCAGTCAATTTCATCAAATTCACAATCAAAGAATAATTGGCTAATTGAAGATAAAACGGTTAAACCTTCTTCATCACGAGTATTTGGATCTACTTTTTCTTCGAGTAAACGTTGTACCACAGGTACACAAGCCGAACTTGCTGCATCCCAAAGCGGGCCATAAAATTCTTCAGCATCCCATAAGTGCAAATTGGCTTTGGCCTGAATCAGAGCATCTAAAATATCCAGATAAACTTGAAGCGATTGTTGCTTTTCTTCTTCACTTAATGGCTGGCCTGCTTCATACGCTTCACAAATTGCTTCCCACCATGTGAATAAACCATCACAAATCACTGACACAGGCGGCCCTTGTTCAGGATCAATAAAATTCGGGTCGAGTCCTTCAGCAAGTAAAGATTGCACTTGGTCTAAATCGAGTTGTTGTATGGCTTGCACCAAGGCCTGCTGTTGCTTATTTAACATGACCAATTCTCACAATATTTTTTAATGAATGTATTATGCCGAATATCCTGACAGGATTTTATAAAACCATCTAAAAAATCATGTAGAAATTTGATACAGGCATAAAAAAAGCCTTAAATTAGTCTAATAACACATTATTTGTTTAATGAGAATGGACAGTGTCAGGATGAAAATAACTTTATTAGAGGTACAAAAAGTATTCACCGATGTGCTAAATCATAGAATTAGTCGAGAGCAAGCTGAAGCGTGGGCAGCAACAAAGATGAATGCCTTGGACAACAATGAATTGTTCTTTGATCCTGCTACAAAAGAGGATCTTCTATGGGAGGCTGTACTCTATTTAAGTGGTATTGGGTTAAAAATAGCCCCTGATAAGTATATGGAGAATGAAGATGGCATTAAAGAAATGTTTGATACTTATTGGAATTAATAAGTGAAGATCTAAAGCTAACCATAAGAAATATATTCACTATTAGAGTCACAATAAATTCAAGCTTAAATTAAAAGGACCGAGTCCTACCTATATACAGAACTCGGTCCTTAAAAGCTGCTTAATCAAACTGCCCAAATTATTGAGATCAACTCAGATTAAGGCTTTTTTTATGCGTTTATCTTTACGCTTCGTCATCTACTTTGACATCTTCATCTGCATCGACATATTCTGGTAAACCACCACGGTGATGATCTTTTTTCTCATATAGATGCTCCAGACTGCGTTTTAACTTATCAATCGCACCATGAATCGAGTTATCAATATTTGTCGCTTTATGTGTCACTGCAACAGGTTTCATTCCTGCTGGACGAGCCTCAATCATACAACGTTTGTCGTGATCGCCCGTTTTATCCCCATTTTCATCACTAATATGAACCGAAAAGTGCGTAATACGCTCGCTATAACGTTGGAATTCCTGTGTAAGTTCTGCACGAACATAACTAATTAAACGTTCACTACCTTGAATGTTTTTATCTGTACGGATTTCAATATTCATAAATATCTTCCTCTCTTTTCTGTGAGACGGTGCTACAAAACTTTCTTATTCAGCACACTTTGAGCATGCGGTCATTCAGTGCAGTTGTATATTTTGATTATGTAAATGCTTGTGGTCTCCTCGCTTAGCATCTGTTGATTTTCAGTATGTAAGAAGATCTTCTATAGTTCCAATATCTGTCTTTCGTTAGAAATATGCAAGCTGATTTTTGACATTTTTATTAAAACTTAAACAAAAACCACTTTAACTTTACACGACTTTATTTTTGGCCCGACCTCTACAATTATTTTGTACCTTTGGTCAAATTTGGCTTTATTTTTGCTTAATACCTTGTATGCTTTACACGCCTTTTTGGGGGGAGATTTTTAAATGCAATTGAAGCAAGTTACAGCAGCGTGTTTATTGGTATCTACAGCAGCTTTCGCTCAGGCAAAGCCAATCTGGCAGGACTTTAGCCTGACTGGTTTGTATGGGGAAAACTACGAAGTTGTTGATGAAAAACAAACAACTTTAACGGTTGAATATGCGGCGAAAGTTAAATATGCCGATGTGTTTTTCTTTATGGATCGTATGCGTGGCAACGAAGATCATAAAGTTACCTATTTCGAACTCTCTCCTCGTTTTAGCTTAGGCGAGATTTCTGGTCAAAAACTTGCTTTTGGTCCAATTAAAGATGTGTTGATCTCAACAACATGGGAAAGCAACAATGATGACTTTTCTAGTTTTGACAACTTCTTATACGGCGTAGGTTTTGATCTCGCAGTTCCATATTTCCAATATGCAAATGTGAACTTCTACCGTGCCAACAACGAAAATACCTCTGATGACTATCAAATGACGATTGCCTATGCATTGCCATTTAAAGTATCAAATGAAGATTTCCTTGTAGATGGTTTCCTTGACTGGTCGACAGGTGAAAAAGATCACGCAAGTGAACTGAACTGGACGACACAGTACAAATGGAATGTCGGTAAACACATTTCACCAGATACACGCCTTTATTTAGGTGTTGAGCATTCAGTTTGGAATAACAAGTTCGGTATGAAAAACCGTGACGAAAACAACGTCAGCGCTTTGATCAAATATCACTTCTAAGCTTTTAAAGATGTGAAAAAAACAGCAAGGAATTCCTTGCTGTTTTTGTTGGTATCATCGAATATAAAGCTGAAATGATCTGCCGTTTTATCAACGCCTCATCTTTTGTTTTTGCCTGATTTGATGACCTGTGCCCATGCCCGTAAATCTTCCACTTGCACCTTATACGCTCGCCCCCCATTTCCAGATTCGCTTTGCGACAGTCGATGATCTTGATGAGATTCTTGCGATTTACAATGCTGAAATTTTAAATGGAACAGCCAACTGGAATGATCAAGCCGTTTCTTTGGCGGAATATCAGCAACGTTTTCAAGGCATGCAACAGCAACAATTTCCGATGATCGTGGTAGAAGACCTGAATACCCATCAAGTTGCTGGTTATGCCTATTACGCAGCGTTTCGTGCTATCAGTGGTTACCGTCAAAGTATCGAGCATTCTGTTTTTATTGATCCAAACTATGCACGCCAAGGTCTTGGCAAAGCCCTCATGCAACAACTCATTCATCTCGCCAAACAGCAAAACATGCATATCATGGTCGCCGCGATTGATAGTGAAAATAAAGGCTCTATCGTATTGCATGAACAACTGGGCTTCATTCAAACAGGGTATATGCCACAGGTTGGACAAAAGTTTGGGCAATGGCGTGATCTTGTCTGGATGCAACTGCAACTCACAGAAGCCTAATAAAACATCACTTTTGTAATACGTTTCTAACGGCAATTTTTGATTTAAAATGAAAGATATACTTTATTTCAAAAATAGCCACAATGATTAAAACATCCCAACTCGGCCTATGCCTCACAATCGTACTTGCTTCAAGTGCCAGCTTTGCAGAACTATCCTTCGAGCAAGAATTGCAACAGGGCTGCGCCAAAGTGAAACAATATGCGCAAGCTGGTAAAAAGTTTTACGATCAAAAACAATATCTCAAAGCAGCCAAACAATTTGAAGACCAAGCCGCATGGGCACATTTCTGTCAGGCCAATGCCGATGAAAGCGGGATTCAGGTGAGTGATCGAGACATTGAAATCGCCAATAATAATGTGGGGTTAAGTTATGCCAAACTCGGTAAGCCGCAATGGGCCAGAGTCTGGTTTTTACGTGATAAAGACTCTAAAACCAGCCAATACAACTTAAAACAACTCCCGAAACCCAAAGTAACTTCTGACCTACAAGGAACCTATGTCCGAGCCAATGGTTTTGGGCAATGGGATTACATCAAGGTCAGCAAAAAACAGAATAAATATGCGATTGTATTTGATGGCTATTACTTTGGACTACGTGGCCTGATCTATGGCCCCAATATGGGACAATTTGAAACCAGCATGCCAATCAAGTCAAAGCAGGCCAGCTATCGCAATGAAGACTGTCTGATTAAGCTTCAATTTGCCAATGATGCAAATCTTGGACAAAAAATTGAAGTTGAACAAAACAACGGTGAGTCCTCGTGTGGCTTTGGACACAATGTCTATGCAGGCGGAACGTTTTATAAAGTGGAAAACAAATGAATGATCTTTACACCCAAACTCAACAAAAAATTTAAGAAAAAGTATGAGACTCGGAAACGTCATTCACAACCTGAGCAAGCTAAAGCGACTAAAGCTTTAGCGAAGCGCAAGAAGAGTTGCAATGAAGATTGAGCAGCTTTAATCATTGCTTGTATAGTGATAAAGGCCTTTGCCCTTACGAAGCTTCAACGCTTCTCAGGGCGAAACCAAAGTAGGGCGAACCGCAGGTTTATCCTAAAATTGTATATAAAACAATAAGATTCCACAATGATCACTGTTTAATCAGGCCATAGGTGGAAAATATCTTTCGAGTGTTTTAAATCGCCACCAACTCCCGAATCCCCTTCTCTGGCATCTCCTCACCCCGCCCTTGCGCAATCACCTGCCCACGTGCCATTACGGTATACGCATCTGCCAACTCTTCGGCAAAGTCATAAAACTGCTCCACCAAAATAATCGCCATCTCGCCCTGATCAGTCAGTTTACGAATCACCCGACCAATATCCTTAATGATTGAGGGCTGAATTCCTTCAGTAGGCTCATCCAGAATCAATACACTCGGCTCTGAAGCCAAAGCTCGAGCAATGGCAAGTTGCTGTTGTTGACCACCCGATAAATCACCGCCACGGCGATGTTTCATTTCATCTAATACAGGAAAAATTTCATATAAATGACTTGGTACTTTACGGGTCTTGGCACCCGAAAATTTCGCCATCCCGATTAAAATATTTTCTTCCACGGTCAAGGTCGAAAAAATATCTCGCCCCTGTGGTACATAGGCCAAACCGGCACGCACCCGTTGCTCAGGGGACATTTTGGCAATGTCTTTACCATCGAGCAGGATTTGCCCTGATTTAATCGGCAAAATGCCCATCAAGCACTTCAGTAAGGTGGTTTTACCCACTCCATTACGCCCCAAAACCACACTGCATTCACCTACAGGTGCATGCAAGGACACATCACGCAGAATATGACTGCCACCATAGAACTGATTAATTTGTTTCACTTCTAACATGTGTCTCTCCTAACGCCCTAAATATTTTTCAATCACATCTTCCTTGGCCTGAACTTCCGCCAATGTGCCTTCTGCCAAGATCGCACCCTGTGCCAACACCGTGACTTTTTCACTGATGGTGTCAATAAAACTCATGTCATGCTCGACCACCACAAGAGTGTGATTTTTTTTCAGTTCAAGGCAGAGTTCAGCAGTTCGCTCGGTTTCAGCATCGGTCATGCCTGCAACAGGCTCATCCAGCAAAATCAGCTTTGGTCGTTGCATCAACAGCATACCAATTTCCAACCACTGCTTTTGTCCATGCGAAAGCAAACCTGCTGGCTTCTGTACAAATTCTTTTAGACGGATTTGTTCTAATGTTTCGTCCAAAGCCAACTGTGCTTCTGGATCTAAACGAGAAAATAAGCTTTTTTTCACCCGTTTATCGCTTGGTGCAGCCAGTAGCAGATTCTCTATCACGGTAAAATTTTCAAATACTGTTGGTTTTTGGAATTTGCGACCGATACCTGCTTCGGCAATTTGCTCGGTACTCATTTTGGCTAAATCATAGTTTTGCCCAAAAAATGCCGTACCTGTAGTTGGGCGAGTTTTACCTGTAATCACATCCATCAAGGTGGTTTTTCCTGCGCCATTCGGCCCGATAATGCAACGTAACTCACCCTCGGCAATATAGAGCGACAGATCATTCAAAGCTCGAAATGAATCAAACCAGACACTGACTTTTTCCAGATATAAGGCAATGCCATGACTAAAGTCAGCCCCTTGTGGTTTGGCACGTCCATACCCTTCTCCGAGTTGACCACCATGTTGAGCAGCGTCAATTAATACATCACTCATTTAGTCACCCTCCTTTTTAAAACGGTCAAATATGCCAATCACACCTTTCGGCAGGAATAAAGTCACCACAATGAAAAGTGCTCCCAAGATCAATAACCATGCTTCTGGTGCAGCCACAGTGAAATAAGTTTTCACGGCATTAATTAGACCTGCTCCAAGAATTGGCCCGATCAAAGTGCCACGTCCACCCGCAGCGACCCACACTGCCATTTCAATCGAATTGACGGGATTCATTTCACTCGGATTAATGATGCCTGCCTGCGGCACATACAATGCGCCAGCAATACCCGCGATCACCGCAGACAAGACCCATGCCGACAGCTTGTACCACAGCGTGCGATAACCCAGATATTGCAAGCGATTTTCACTGTCGCGAATGGCTCCCAATACTCGACCATAAGGACGATTCATCAGTTGACGTAAACCGATAAAACACAGCATCAACACTAATGCAGTGATAAAGCACAGCGTGGCACGCATTGATGCGGAGGTGATATCAAAACCCAAAATGGTTTTAAAGCCAGTAAAACCATTATTGCCCCCAAAGCCTGTTTCATTGCGGAAGAACAATAACGCTGCGGCAAAAGTCATGGCTTGGGTAATGATGGAAAAATACACACCTTTGATTTTGGAGCGAAAGGCAAAAAATCCAAAAATAAATGCGATCAGACCAGGAACCAGCACCACCAAGGCTAAGGCCCAAGCAAAATGCTCCGTCCCGACCCAATACCACGGCAACTCGGTCCAGCTCAGGAAGCGCATGAAATCAGGAAGCCCTTCGCCTGCGGATTGGCGCATCAAGTACATGCCAAAAGCATAACCACCCAAGGCAAAATACAAACCATGACCTAAACTCAGAATCCCTGCATAGCCCCACACCAGATCCAGCGCCAAAGCGACCAAAGCCAAACACATGATCTTGCCAATCAAGGTAATCCAATAAGCGGACAGGTAAAATGCAGAGTCTGGAGACAACAAATGCAACCACGGCAACAGCAACAGTACGCCGAAACAGATTGCAATCGCCACGGCGCTATACGGTTTATCTGCGAACACAGAAGTGATTTTCATTGGCTTACTCCACAAAACGGCCTTTGATGGCAAACAAACCTTGTGGACGCTTTTGGATAAACAAAATCACAAGAACCAAGAGAATAATTTTTGCTAAAACCGCACCTAAACCAATTTCTAGCACTGTTCCACTAATACCCAGTCCGAGTGCTGCAAGTACTGCACCCCACACTTGACCGACACCACCGACCACAACAACAAGGAAGGCATCAATAATGTAGTTTTGACCGAGATCAGGCCCGACATTACCCACTTGTGCCAAGGCACAACCTGCTAACCCTGCCAAGCCAGAACCGAGGCCAAAAGCCATCATGTCAATCCGTGCAGATCGAATGCCAACAGCACGCGCCATTTGACGATTCTGTGTGACCGCACGAACGAATAGACCAAAGCGAGTTTTATTCAGTAAGAACACCAGCAGCAGCAACACAGCAACGGTAAACGCAATAATGGCGATACGGTTATATGGCAGCATCAGGCTTGGCGTAACTGCAATCCCGCCACTCAACCAGCTCACATTTGAGACTTCGACATTCTGTGCACCAAAGACCATGCGTACCAATTGCATTAGAATCAGACTCACCCCAAAAGTGGCAAGTAAGGTTTCCAATTGGCGGCCATACAGCGGGCGAATGACGGTGCGCTCAATCAACATCCCAATCAAGGCACTGACCAGAAAAGCTGCAGGAATCGCAGCGATGAGATACCAATCCACCAGTCCAGCAAAATGTGTTTTAAAAAAGCTCTGGATCACGTAAGTGGTATACGCGCCAATCATGATGAGCTCGCCATGCGCCATGTTAATCACACCGAGCAGGCCATAGGTAATCGCGAGTCCCAGTGCAGCAAGCAATAAAATACTGGCGGTACTTAAACCTGAAAATACATGACCCGACCATTCACTAATTTGCAACCGGGTTTTAATTTTATTTTGTGCATCCAGCAGAGCTGCCTTTAAAGCTGGATTCTGTTGCGGTTGTTCTAAAGTCTGAGTGATAAGCGCGAATACATCAGGACGATTTGAATCAGCCAAGATCTTCACGGCTTCAAGCTTGGTAAACTCATCAGAACTATTAAAATCCAGACGCGCCTTAAGTTGCGCTAAACGGGCTTTGACCTGATCATTTTTTTCATTGACGTAGAGTTGTTTCACGGTCGCCAGATCTAGCTCACCTAGATTATTTTCTAAAATATCAACCGCGGCTAATCGTTGCGAAGCCTCATTGGAGTTAAGTTTGACTTTAGCCTGACCAAAATTCAGTGCCTTGCGTAACGTATTGACCAAAGTGACTTGTGTTAAATCCGCAGGCCATTGTTCCAGTGCTTGCTGTGTAGGATAGCTGAATAGTTTGTCATCATTTTTCAGCAAATACGTATTGCCAGCACTATCGGTATACAACTCATTTTGATCGATATACGCCACCAGTTGATCCAATTGTTCAATACTGGCAGGCCATTGATTGAGCATGGCACGACGTGTGGCAAAATCAGCTTTTACGAAAGTTTGAATGGCATCTTGAGAAGCTGTAGACGTCACGGTTGCTGTGGATGTGGCCTCTGCCCACGCTGGAGTAAATATCAGCTGCGCCATGATACAGAGCAGTGCCAAAACATAATGCTTCGCCATAGAACTCCCCTTATTTTGTGGTTTAAATTGATCAAACAAAAACAGAATGAAAAAGCCTGCTGCCAAGACAACAGGCTTAAAGATAATTATTTAGGGATATACGGACTCCAAGGCTCCGCCTTGATGGTTTGCGGTGTTTTGTAGACCACATCGAACTGACCATCACCACGGATTTGTCCAATCATCACAGGCTTATGCAAATGGTGATTGCTTTCATCCATTTTGAGGGTATAGCCTGATGGTGCAGCAAAGGTTTGACCTGCCATCGCATCACGGACTTTGTCGACCTCAGTCGTGCCTGCTTTTTCAACCGCCTGCTTCCACATATTGATGCCCACATAAGTCGCTTCCATTGGATCATTGGTCACCACTTTGTCAGCATTTGGCAGTTTGTATTCGACCGCATATTGTTTGAATTTATTCACAAACTCGGTGTTTTTAGGATTTTTCACCGACATGAAATAGTTCCATGCCGCTAAATGACCCACCAATGGTTTGGTGTCGATGCCACGTAATTCTTCCTCTCCTACCGAAAAGGCCATGACTGGAATATCAGAAGCCTTAATGCCTTGGTTGCCCAATTCACGATAGAACGGTACGTTAGAATCACCATTGATGGTCGAGATCACCGCAGTCTTTTTACCTGCAGAGAATTTTTTGATATTGGACACAATGGTTTGATAATTGCTGTGACCAAATGGCGTGTACTCTTCCATGATGTCAGCATCAGCGATGCCTTTAGATTTTAAGAAGGCACGCAGAATTTTATTGGTGGTACGTGGATAGACGTAATCGGTGCCAAGCAATACGAAGCGCTCAGCTTTACCACCTTCTTCTCCCATCAAATATTCAACCGCAGGAATCGCTTGTTGGTTTGGAGCAGCGCCCGTATAGAAAATATTTTTCGATTGCTCTTGGCCTTCATATTGCACCGGATAGAACAACAAGCCATTCAGTTCTTCGACCACAGGGAGCACAGATTTACGAGAAACCGATGTCCAGCAACCAAAAATAACCGCGACTTTATCTTGGGTAATCAGCTGACGCGCTTTTTCTGCAAACAGTGGCCAATCTGAGGCTGGATCGACAATCACAGGTTCTAATTTTTTACCAAGCACTCCACCATTGGCATTAATTTCATTAATGGTCATCAGTGCGGTATCTTTCAGCGAAGTTTCAGAAATCGCCATCGTGCCTGAAAGCGAATGCAGAATGCCGACTTTAATGGTGTCGCCACTTGTTGCGGGCGCTGTTTTAGCTTCCGTTTTTGTTTGTTCTGTTTTTTCGGCTGGTTTTGAACATCCAGCCAAACCAATCCCCATCATGGCTGCCATCAGTACAGACATCGACATTAATTTATTCTGCATCTTTATTCTCCACACCTAAATATTGTGATTTCTACTAGGTGGGGTTATTCAATTTTTATGCCAACACGGCAAGCATATGTTTTTATTCTATTTTAATAAATTTCAATGATGATTTTTTTGATCTTGTATACAACATTGCATACAAAAAATACCTCCTGACCTAAAATGATGCAAATTTGTTCAAGCCAAATCCACATACTTTAGATAAAGAAAAAGCCAAGCATTAGCTTGGCTTTAATCTATAGGTTTTTTCGGGAATTTAGACGCTAATATCCGCTAAATTACCTTTTTGTTCTAACCAGTGTTTACGGTCAGCTGAACGCTTTTTCGCAAGTAATTTATCCAGCAATCCAGCAGTTAAATGCGCATCATCCAGATCCAGTTGCACCAAACGACGGGTATTCGGATCCATGGTTGTTTCACGTAACTGACTGGCATTCATCTCACCCAAACCTTTGAATCGGGTAATTTGTGGGTTTTTATTGCCCTTCACTTTCTTCAAAATCGATTCGAGTTCGTCATCGTCCAAGGCGTAATACACATCTTTTCCAATATCAATACGATACAGCGGTGGCATCGCGACAAATAGATGACCTTCCTCCACCAGTGTCGGGAAATGTTTTACGAACAATGCGCACAATAAAGTCGCAATATGCAGACCATCCGAGTCCGCATCGGCAAGGATACAGATTTTGCCATAGCGCAATTCAGACAAATCATCACTGCCCGGATCAACACCAATCGCAATGGCAATGTCATGCACTTCTTGAGAGGCTAAGACTTCGTCCGAAGATACTTCCCACGTATTCAGGATTTTTCCACGAATCGGCATAATCGCTTGGAAATTCTTGTCGCGTGCCTGTTTGGCACTGCCACCCGCAGAGTCACCTTCCACAATAAACAGTTCACTGTCTTCACGGGTTAAACCGACACAATCGGCTAATTTTCCTGGTAAGGCTGGACCTGCAACAATCTTCTTACGTTCTACTTTTTTCGCCGCTTTGAGACGACGTCCAGCTTTGGCAATCGCCATTTCAGCCAGTTGTGTCGCAATCTCGGCATGCTGGTTTAACCATAAAGCAAATGCATCTTTGGCAATGTTCAACACGATATTAGAGGCTTCACGGCTGGATAGACGTTCTTTGGTTTGTCCTGAGAATTGTGGTTCCTGAAATTTCAACGATAAAATGAAATTCACGCCATCCCAGACATCTTCCGCAGACAGTTTCATATTACGCGGCAATAAATTGCGTAACTCACAGAATTCACGCAGTGCTTCCGTTACACCTGAACGCAAGCCATTCACATGCGTTCCGCCTTGTGCAGTTGGAATCAGGTTGACATAACTTTCCTGAATCTGTTCGCCACCTTCCACATTCCAGCAAATCGCAAATTCACACGCTGCACGATCCGCTTGCCCACTACTAACAAAAGCAGGATCAGGTAAAATTTCGCGATCTTGCAGTTCATCCATTAAATAGTCGACCAGACCATTTTCAAACTGCCATTCAATTTTTTCTTTATTGATTTTATCGTCATAAATAATTTTTAAACCTGCCGCTAATACAGCTTTGGCTTTTAAATTATGTTTGAGGGCTTTCAGCGCAAATTTAGGACTATCAAAGTATTTCGTTTCAGGCCAGAAACGAACGGTTGTCCCTGTCGCACGCTTTGCCACCTTGCCTTCCAAGACGGCTAATGGCGCAACTGGCTCGCCTTGTTCAAAGGCCATTTGATAGAGATTGCCTTGGCGTTGGACAGCAACTTCAACACGGGTCGATAAGGCATTGACCACCGAAATCCCGACTCCATGCAAACCACCTGAGAACTGATAGTTGTCGGTACTGAATTTGCCACCAGCATGTAACTTGGTCAGAATAATTTCGATACCGCTTTGCCCATATTCAGGATGGATATCAACCGGCATCCCGCGTCCATTATCTTCAACTGACAACGAACCATCTTCATATACGGTCACACAAATCTGGTTGGCATGGCCTGCAAGTGCTTCATCGACTGCATTATCAATCACCTCTTGCGCCAAATGGTTTGGACGCGAGGTATCGGTATACATGCCTGGTCGACGACGAACAGGATCTAAACCAGAAAGAACTTCAAGGGATTGTGCCGTGTATTGTGTCACTTGGTCTGACTTCCTTATTGGAGGGCTGCCGATAAAAATTCGAGTACTAAAGGTAATTTTTCTTCAAAATCATCCATTGCATGATTACCACCAGCGTCAGTTAAAATCAATGAGGATGGATGAACTGCACTATAATAGCGTTGAGCCTGACGATAATCCAAGACTTCATCGCCTTGTTGCAAAAGCACGAGAATTTTATCAGCATGCTTTAACTTCGTGTCAGCAATCGATTGTAATTGCTGCAATTGATCTGTATCAAGTGTCCATGATTCAGTGACTTTGAGCGGGATTTGTTCAATGCCGAATAAATCTTGAAATAATTGCCATGGTTGCATAGCAGGATTAATCAGTACAGCAGGACAGCCATACTTTGCGACAAGGTATGTCGTATAAAAGCCACCAAGACTGCTTCCCACCAAAACCACTTTATCACGTGGTAAACTTTCGATAAGCTGAGAAAGCTGTGCAAGTACCTGATCAGGTGTCCGATTTAAATCAGGTAAATGCACCTGAACATGATCGAGTCCTGCACAATATTGTTGCAATAATTGCCCTTTTATCGACATCGGGCTACTTCGAAAACCATGTAAATAAATAATTTGCATATGCACCAAAAGAGACAGCGGCTTGACTTATAGTGAAATAAATCACATTATTTTGCTTAATCGTTATGCAAATAACAATATTAAATACAGATAAGCTCAATATTGTCGGACATAAAAAACGATACTGCACTCCGTTCATCAGTATTCTAAAAAAACTACTTATGAAAGATTTAAGATGTAAGCGTTTGTTGTAGTTTATCTAAATAGTATAACGTGAATCACTTCAAACCTTCGGTATATATCAAGGATGGGGAAATCAATATGCCAAGTTTAACACCTCTGCATGAAACCTACTGCAAGTGGGATCGTACGCCCCCGAGTCAGGCAGATGTTCTGGAGGGTTTGGCCCAACTCGTCAGTACCAGCTTAAGCGGAGTACACGAATTGGTGCAACTGGTACAAACTGAGGTATTACGGACAACGCTCGGTTTAAGTGCACAAAAAGCCAAGAATTTACAAAAACACCCGCAACTGCAAAAGTTCTACCAGTTTTCCTATGTGGCCCTACAAAAATACGGCAGTCATTTTCTTGCCCCTAATTTACGCCGCATTATCGCCAAATTCCCTATTCTGCATGACAAACCACTGACGCCGACATTACATTTTGCAGTAGGTGCATTGAACGGTATTTTCGGTGATTTCTTTTTAAAGCAACATAATCCAATGGCATTGCCAATGGTGCTTTACGATCACTATGGGTCTTTGCAGCAAGGAGAACTGACAGGTCGTGTCGTGATCCTGACACATGGTTTATGTATGAACCATCTGACCTGGTCTAACCATCGTTATGGCGGGATTGGGGAACGTCTGCTGGCTCAACGTGATAACAACACCATGTTGTATCTGAATTACAACACAGGTCGCCGAATTTCAGCCAATGGTCGTAGTTTTGCCAACACGCTCGAAGATCTGGTCCAGCGTAATCCACGTATTACCAGTATCGACCTGATTGGACACAGTATGGGTGGACTGGTTTCTCGCAGTGCCCTGTTTTATGGCAAGCAGAATCTATATCAATGGGTACATATGGTCGAGAACCTCGTCTGTATCGGCTCGCCACATCATGGTGCAGTACTGGAACGTTTTGGCTTTGTATTGCAGGATAAACTTGGTGCATTTCCATTTATCAGCCTGATTGGTCAGTTGGTCAATGTACGCAGTAACGGCATCCTAGATCTACGCCACGGCAGCGTTCGTGATGATGACTGGGAACATAATGATGCACGTATCGGTTTTGCAGATGACAATCGTAAGCCCGCACCATTGCCTTCACATATTAATACTTTCCTGATTGCAGGAACTTTAGAATTTGAGAAGCTTCGTAATAAAGCACTCTCTGTGATTGGTGATTATCTGGTCAGTGTCAAAAGTGCCTTGGGTGAACATCCAAATCCACGTTTTCAACTTAAGCTACCAGACACACATAAAGCGGTTTTTTATGGGCTGAATCATTTTGAAATTCAGTATCACTCCAGTGTCGCTGAGCAGATTACGCGTTGGTTATATCCTGATGCGAGAGAAAAAGTGGAAGCTGGAGTACAGACACATATGATCAATGTACCAAACAATTATACCTTTGATGACTTAGAAGGGATTGTTGAGACCTAAATAAATAAGCCCAGCTTTATAGCTGGGCTTTTGTAACTTTGAATTCGTTATTTAGTTTCTTTTTCAGCTACTAAAACACCTGTATTTTCGCAACCTAATGTTGATGAAATACATTTTAGATTAACGTTCAAAGTAATCTTGAATGGCGAAGTTTTTCCATCTTTATAAGTTTTAACATTTGCAAGATACGTATACTGGCCTTTCTTAGCATCATATGTTACTTGGTCACCCATGAGTAAATCTGTTTTCTCATCACCATCTTCACTGTCAGAGAGTATTACGGGTATTTCGGTAAAATTATTATTTTTTATATTATATAAAAAAGCAGAGACTCTATTTCTTTTGAAAGGAACTTTAACATAATTAACAGTACTTAACTCTCTCATTCTAAAAGCTAGAATATCTTTATCATGGTACAGTAAAGCTAAGTCAACATTCGACTTCAACGGAACTGCCGTCCTTAAAACATTATATACATCCTTACCATTTAAGACTTGGATACCATATTTTTTCAACGTATAATTAATATCTTTCTTTGTTTTATTAATTTCACCAAAATCTCTTAACATAATTTTTAAATCAGGACTAATGGCAGAATATTTATTATATGTGCCTATATACTCTACAGGTGAGTTAACTTGAGTAGCATCTTGTAAATAATCATCCCAAAGAGAGTTTTCTTTGGCATTGCAAACATTAAAAGAAACACTACAAACAACCATAAAATTTAGAAAAAATAATTTATTCATATACACCTTAATTTATAAAAACTACATTAATAATTCCTATCCAACCATTTTTTAATTTCGGCTATAGTTTTATAATTATAATGAACTCTACCTTCAACTTTCCCATCAAAACCTTCTGCATTAGCACCAAAAATATTTGTTATATTTTTCAAAATCATGCTATTAGGTGTGCTCATCTGATAAAGGTTTACTTGATACATCCGGCCTTCCATTTGAGGAGTACAACAATAAGATGCCGAATTAAGTGTAATTAACAATGGTGGTTTTTTTGTCTTTGTCTTATAAATACTAACAGCTAAAAGCTCAGGACTTTCTTTAGCAGCAAAATCAGAATACTCTCCCAAAAACACTTTATTCTTTTGGCTTCCAATATAACTTTTCAAGTATAAACCACTATCAGAGTCACAAATGTAATTATAAAATTTATAATCATTTTTTTTAAAAACACTTAAATTTATCACCTCTTTTATACTACATTGATTTTTTGCAAGTGATTCTTGAGAATATACCATTGATGCAAAAATAAAGAGCATAATAAGAGGATTTTCTTTCATCTTAGTTCAATTCCAATATTCTTAGTCATAAACCTTCTTTCTTTAGCTCTTCTTTTATTATATTGATAGTTGTAAATTTGAACCGCTCAACCTCTCCATCTTCCCATTTTCCAACCTGCCCCTGTCGAACACCTTTCAATGACGTCTTATCTTCTTTTATCTGAATTTTTTTATTTTTATTTACATATAAGTTTGCTATATAAATTTCATAATTTTTTCCTTTAAATTCAGCCAATGATTTACCATAAATATCCTTTGATGTTATTACAACTATAATTTTCTTTGCGCCATTTATAGATGTATATCCACCAACGGCCTCTATAATAGGATAAAAACTCCCATCCTGAAAAAATTTCTTAAGAGTAATCGGCTGCGCTTCTTTTTGAGTATCAATAAATGAAATTTTAATACCACTTAGACTATCTTCTGGATTATTAAAATGGGCATATATAATTTTCCCAGTAATATTACCAACCTTGATCGGTGTAGGTTTAAAATCACAATCATTATAGCTATAACAAGATGTATATACAATTTCTGCATTATTTGGTTCAGAGCCGCATGATACATTGCTCAAAAATAGGAGTAATAAAGATATAAAGGATAAAGAAGAAGTTTTCATTGGTTATCTCTTACATTAGGTAATTTATTTAACGGAAAATATTTTTTGTACCAATAAAACTTTTACTTCCTGAAAAGTTTAATTTCCTTATGGTATATGAGTCTGTTCCTAGATTAATCACCGCAGTAATTTTATCCACAGTTACATCTGCTTCACCTGTATCAGCAATAGTAGCTAGATTATGCTTAAGCCAAAACCACATGGCAGACCGGACAGCATATTTAGGTTGTTCTAAAAGCTCAGGATTCTCTACAAAATTAACATTTTCTCCCGGCCATACTTTAGGATATTCGTTATTAAAATTTGTATAATTATTTCGTCCCGTTAGTTGCTTTAAGCCTCTTCCTCTATATTTCCAACCATCACCAGGCTGTACGTTTCCAAGTTTAAATTTCGGAGGTCGATATTTATCATCATAGGCTTTATTAGCAATATTAACTATATTAGCTGGATGCTTAGAAGTTAATCCATCTTGTTCAGCTTCATGAGGAAATTTTTTATAGTAACTGAATTTTTTAAGAGTAGCTGGTCTATAGCGAAGATCTTCTCCAGGCATAAAACTTGGTCCAATTTCTTGCATGATTTGAGCAAAAAAATGTGCTTTCCTTAAGGGTGTATCTAATTTATATTCAACAATATTATTATTAAGTTCATCCATGACGGGTTTTAATTTTCCCACTTTTACGTTAGGCCACATTTTTTGCATTTGCTCCATCGTAATTAATATATCAACGTTGACTGCTTTATTAATCTCTGGATTATTGGGTGCCGTAGTACCTTTGGTCACATCCACATCCAAATGCAGCTCAGCAGGTTTATTTTTTATTCGTGTCGCCATATAAGATTGAGGTTTCAATGGTTTGCCATCAGGCTTATACACTGTAAATTCCAGTTTTTGCCCAACCATACTTTGTAGGGGCAGCTTCCCATTCGATATACTGTAAAGCTGCTTCTTACCACTTTCTACGATTAACATTTCTATATTGGTTTTTTCTACAACATAGCCCTTACCATCCCGATCTAAAATTTTAATCTCAGATCGACTTAAAAATTTTGCATAAGGTTCATCTAATTTAATCGGAATTGGTTGTGAGTTTCCACTGCCAGAGTTGATTGAACTTTTTAAAACAAATTGATCATTAGATGTCAGTACTAAAACTTCGATATCTCGATTAGGTGAAGACTTCACCTCTACAATCCCTTGTTCATCAGTGAATTTATCCGGCGAATTGCCTTTACCTTTCGGTCTTGATTGAATAGGAAAATTTTTCATCACTTTCCCATTACTATCCACTACCTTAAAAAAGGTACTCACAATCCCTTTCGTAGATGTAGGCTGTTTGATCTGTCGATATTCATCAATAGTTTTAGGCAGTTGGACTTTTATAGGACTTGCCTCTGATGAAGATACCGAAGAATTTATAGTTCTAAATACAGTATATTCTTTTTGATTAGGCGGTTTTGCGAGTATCTCCACTGTTCTATTGGGCGAAGCCTGAAACACAAATAAGCCTCTTGGATCAGTCTTTTGAGTATTTGCCTTGGATGAACCTGCGTATCGAGATTGCACATTTAAATTGATGATACGGCTTCCAGACTTATCATAGAATTTAGCTGTAATAGTAACTAAATTGCTCATTGCTCAGAATCCTCTTCCGTATACACCTCATCACTTTCTTCTTCTAGAAGCGCATCTTCTAATAGTTCATCAATATTCTCACTATCAGGCATATCCTGCTTTAACCGTGGAATATCTGAGTTAAAAATCAGTGCGGTAAAGTCCATTGCTTGTGGTGTATGGAATCGTAATGAACTCATGTTATTGCCATGATCAAGTTGATCCGTTTTGGTTTTTATTAAGCGATTACTATTCCGATCTATAATAAAAATCTCTTTTTGACCTTCTGCTTTTATATTCCAATTATAGTTAACCTGATTACTAAACAATGTTTTGACCGTGGGTAAACTTATTTTAGGGATAACAACATTTGCGCCACTTTTAAACAAATGCTGACTTGCCTTCACCTCAAACTTCCCCTTTGTCGTCGGAAAAATACCAGAGCCATTGAGCTTGAGTTGTGAAGTACCCGCATTAAATAAAATTTCTTTGGGGCTGGTGATATAAATCGTATCTTCAGTAGAAATAATCTGAATATCACCTTTTGAAATTAAAGCTATTCCATGAGACTGGGACTGGACTTCAAATTTTCCTTTCGCCGCAACCTGCTTAATTCCATGTTGGGCAGCAAATAAACTTATTCTATTTTGAGCATGGGCAATCAAATTTTTTTGAGTACTGAAATTAATACTCTCACCCGCAAACTGATCAATTTGTCCATCTGAAGAAATATGAATAGCTTCATTACTGCTTAAACCAATACCATTAGGTGAACTCAGTAATAATAATGCCTTATTAAATTTAGCTATCTTTTCTTCAATCTGGGCAGCAAATTCTTTTATTTTTTCAACTGATTGAATTTCATCAGTCTGCTGGTTTTTGGCTACTTCACTGAGAGCCTTGGTATTACTTTGATTAGCTTGTAACTGTTGTTTGGCTGATAAAGCCTCAAGATGCTCAGCTTGTGCTTGTTCCTGCTTTTGTGTACTCACAAATAAGCCTTTACCTGCCCGCACCGCACCCCAAGCATCCGTTCTAAGCTCAAAACCTTCACCACGGCCATCACTGGTCTCTTGTGTTTTAGGATGACTTAAATTACCGAGGTTGAGCTGTGTGGTTGCATGGCTACTTTGTAACTGTGTGCTGATTTGCCCAGTCGTATCGTCAAATCGCAACTGGTTAAATCCACTTCCATTGACTTCCTGACTACGAATACCACTGAGTTTTTTGGTATCTGGAAGCTGGCCTTTAATATCGAACTTGGTTGGAGAACGTTGTGCTTCATGGATGCGTCCTGTAACAAAAGGACGATCGATATTGCCATCAAAAAAGTCGATGACCACCACCTCACCAATACGTGGCAGAAAACGTGCGCCATAACCTTCGCCTGCCCACGGCGTCAGCACATCAACCCATGCCGAGTCAGTGTCGTTGTCATTGCTACCCGCACCGCCATCATGCCCATGGTCATCGCGACGAGTGAATAAAAACCGGACCTTGATCCGTCCCCACTCATCCACATGAATAGCTTCACCTTCTGGACCAACAACTTTAGCGCGTTGCGGATAGGCAATCGGACGATGCTGTTCTGGATCATACTCAGGTGTGGTCTTAATTTGACGGCGAATCAAGGTCAGTTCATTTCCTTGCCGTTCAGAATCCTCAAGACTATGTTTATCCCAGCGACTGAGCATCAATAACTGGCTGACCTGCTGTTGAAGGTCTTTGGGTAAATTATTCTGATTATAGAATTTTTTGGCAGTAATCAAAAACTCCTGATCAACACCTTCATGCTGATTAATTTCAGGATGTTCTCTTAAACTAAACCAATAGCCGACCTGACTATCACGCACAGTACTGTAAGCCTTAAAATACTTGGCCTGACTGGCATACATATCATTCAACTGTTGATTTAATTTTTCTAACTGGTTCCCACCTGAAGCAGTGGCCTGATCGTCGCCCTTTAAATCCTGCATCCAGGCTGGACTGACATGCCATGCTTGCTCAAGACTTAAGCTGGCTGAGTCAAAACTTTCTGAATGCTGATGCGTCGTCACAACGGAACCTGCACCTTCTTCCTGCGTTAATGCATCTGGCTGCCAACGCTGGACATGAACTGCGGTCGGTTGCAGGCTTCTCACCGCAATAAAGCCAGTAATACTATCTTGATATTCTGTTGCGCTGCTTCGATGAAAACGAATACTACGACGGTCTAAAGCGCGATATTGGCTGTTATCATCAATTAATCTGAGTTTCTGTGGCTGCACAGGCACAGTAGAATGTAGAACAAAAAGTTCCGCTTCATCAACTAACCCGCTGATTCCTTCACTGCGCCATAAACGTGTAAGAAAATCATAGTCAGATTCATTGTGCTGCATAATGAAGGGGCGAATATCATAATTCTGACTTAATCCATCAAGATCGAGTCCTAAACTTGCTGCAAAGAGTGGGCTTTTCTGTTGCCATTCCTTGAATAAAACTTCAGTGACTTCCACGATGCTTTTATTCATGAAAACACGGCTGTTACGGCGCTGATGCCACAAACTGGTCGCGTCTTTTATCGTTAATTTATAGAGCGTTAAGGCTCCATCACTTTGCCCGTAACTGGCTTCCGTTACGATCCCCGTGGTTCGGAACAATTGCCCCGAATCAGTCACCTGATCAACGGCAACCTGAACGCCGATAAATTGTTTTAGGGCAATGTGGGCATTGGTTGAGAGGCAAATCAAGTCGGCCTCTAAACCCGTATTCAGCTGATGTTGGCCTTCGATACGCTGTAAAAAAATTTGGTTATTGAGGAGTTGGTTAGAAAATTGTACGTGGATGGCACGCTTTTGTGCATTTAACCCTATTTTTTCTAATACATTAAATATATTAAAAGGCATTTTTTATAATCAGATCGTACAGGAAATCGACTAAACCTTACAAAAAAACAGACCTATCTGTCCATAAAAAGAGCGATTGAACAGCAAAATGGCACAATGTGTTGAGCGGTGAGTAAAACAAAACCCGAAATATAAATCCTATATTTCGGGTTTTAGGGAAACTAAATAATTGTCTCTTATTTTTTAACCACACTATAATTTCTAAATAACTGCCATAAGCAAATCAATAAAATTAAGCTGAAATACAATAAAGACCACACTGGAAGTGATTGTCCCAAGAAGGTCCAGTCCACCACCGCACATTCGCCCGAACCCGAAAGTACTTCTTGCAGTACAGTTTTCATTGGTAAGGCATCAACTAGATAATCCAGACCTGGACCACAGCTTGGCACTTTATCTGGCGGTAAACTTTGCAACCAGACATGACGTGCTGCCACGCCAACTGACCAGCCAATAGATAAGGTCGCCAAGAACGCATAAAAACGTTTGAAAGCACTTGAAACAGGGTTATGAATAAATGCAACCAGTGCAATTAATCCCATTCCAATCAAGCCAAGGCGCTGGAAAATGCAAAGCGGGCAAGGATCCAAACCTTGCACATGTTCTAAATACAACGCAAATGAGATACCAATGATGCTCGTCAGTACCAACAACGCACTCACTAAGCGGTAATTCCAATGCATGGGAAATCCTCTAAAATATTAGGGTCTGTTGACCTGTTGCTCGTTCAACAGGCCCTAGCGATATTGTGCAAGATATTGTTCAAAACTCATGTCGTTATCTTGTTCAAGTTGCGCCTGTTTTTGCAATGAAGTTTGCGCTAATTGCGCAAAGTATTGTTTGGTTTCTTCACTCAGTGGATGCTGGTCATAGTGATCGACGTGTTGCTGCGCCATCACACTCCCAAAGTTCCATGTTCCGCCATGTTGTAAGGTATCTGCAATCACATGGGCTGAAAGTGTTTCTTCAACATGGTCTAAACGCTGCTGCATAATCTGGATCGCATCCTGATAAAGATGCGTATCTTCCATTTGATCTAATAAAATCGCGCAACCTTGAATTGCATTTAAATGACGTTGTGCCCAATCTTTTAACGCAATCGAGTTTGAGCCTTCTTCAATCTGTGCATCTCCTGCACGACCACGATTGACCACTTCAAGTTGATTACGATCAATCTGTTCCTGCTCTTCCGCAAATAGATCTGGACTGTCATTCAATAAACAGTAGAGCGCTAGACTTTCCAGAAAACCAGCCGAAATCTCGTCAATACCAATCGCGCTATATGGGTTCACATCTACAGCGCGCAACTCAACATAACCAACACCACGGTTTTTCAATGCCTGAGATGGTGTTTCACCCGCTTGAGGCACCTGTTTTGGACGAACCAGACTGTAGTATTCATTTTCGATCTGGAGCACATGATCATTGATCTGAATTGGCTCACCCTGCTCATCATTTAAACCTAAATCGGTAAATGCAGGATAAGGGGTATGCACAGCTTTCTGTAATCCATCCAGATAATCATGCAAGTCATTGTAGTGAATCCCCAGTTCTTTCTGTGCCGAGTTCTGATAACCCAAGCGTCCCATCCGCAAGGCGGTCGCTTCTGGTAAATATAAAGTTCCTTTTACCAAAGGCTGCAAATGATGTTCACGACCTGTCAGGAAACAGCGACATACCGATGGACTCGCGCCTAACATATACATGACCAGAGGAATTAAGCGGATAAAATTCCGGATCAAGCCAAAATAACGATGACTACGATAATCTTGCAGGCTGAGCTGTTTTAATTGTTCATCTTGCTCATGCTGCTGTAAGGCAATAAATAACTGGTCTGGGAAAGATAAATTATAGTGAACCCCTGAAATAGTCTGCATACGGCGACCATAACGCACACCCAAACCACGGCGGTAAAGCGTTTTAAAACGGCCAATATTGGAAGAACCATACTGAGCCAGTTTAATATTTTCTTCGTTATCGTCCAGCATACAAGGCATGGATAAAGGCCACAGTCGTTCGCCTTCTTCCAGTTGCTGATGCACGACACTATGAATATCACTTAATTCATTTAAAGCTGCGGCAATCGTCGTTTGAGGAGTGGTAATAAACTCCATCAAGGCTTCTGAATAATCGGTGGTGATATGTGGATGTGTCAGTGCCGAACCCAAAGCTTCTGGATGATTTTTTTGTGATAAAAATCCATTACTTTGCATACGTAAACTTTCACGCTCAATCCCGCGTAACATCCCTTTTAATAGCGATGCATCTACCCAAGTTGGTATCACAGAGGAAGTAAGTGTGCTGGGTTGATTCATATTATAGGCTCGCTTATTCAAGATCAGCCGACCACATAAAAGGTAGCGACTTCGTCGACCATACAGACATCATGACAATGCCAATCCCTTCGACTCAGCCAATTATAACGACAATTATGATCTAGTCATCTAGGCTCTGTTAACATTTCATAAATGCTTGTGACAGAAATCCCTGTTTAGTTTGGCAATTTTTATCACAATCTTGTTACATAAGACACGCTGAAATTGTGATTTTATTGAAAAATAAATCTTCTAGAGGAGACTCGCCCATGCAAGCGCAAGACATTCTGAATTTTTGGTTTGACCCTGACCACCGCTCACTCTGGTTTGCCAAAAGCGATGATTTTGATGCAAAAATTCGCGAGTCATTTCAAGAGATTCATCGTCAGGCAGCTCAGGCGGAACTTTGGTCATGGCGCAAAACCCCTGAAGGCCGTTTAGCTGAAATTATTGTACTTGACCAGTTCTCCCGAAACTTATATCGAGATCAAGCACAGGCCTTTGCTTACGACAGTCTGGCCTTGGCACTGTCACAAGAAGCGATTAGCCTACAATTAGATGCTCAACTCAGTCCTGATCAGCGCTCATTTTTATATATGCCCTTTATGCATAGCGAATCCAAACACATCCACGAATTTGCATTAAAATTATTCCAACGCTTAGGCAATGAAATTAATTTAAATTTCGAGAAAAAGCATAAAGTGATTATTGATCGCTTTGGACGTTATCCGCATCGAAATAAAATTTTAGGGCGCGACTCGACGCCAGAAGAACTGGAATTTTTAACACAACCGAATAGTAGCTTTTAAGTCGATCTCCCTCGACACTGAACATAGGAAAAGCATATGAAATCTTTATTAATATGCACACCGCTCCTTGTCGCACTGACATTTGCAGGATGTGCAACGGTTCCTTCCAAACCCCGAACATTTGACCAGCTCGGCCAATTCACCGCTTATCCGTTAAATAACAAAACTTACCGTGTCGGTTTTCAGGCGGATAACAATTTGAGTTATGGTACAGCAGAGGAAATTACCTTGCTCAAGGCAGCGCAAACCACCGTTAAAAATGGTTTCCGTTATTTTAGTGTGGTGGATGACCCAAGTAATGCCCGTCATAAAGCACCACGTCAGGCTGTGATTTATCCGACACCATCGTATTATCCTTATGGTTACTATCGTCGTCATCCAGCCTTTTGGCCTGATCCATTCTACGATACCCCACAAGTGGTCAATATTGATCCAATTCAAGTGTCGTATACTATCGAGTGTTTCAAGACTCAGCAGCAATCGCCAGATGCCTTTGATGCACAACTGATTTTGCAATCTTTGGGGCCAAAATACGGTTTGAGTCCAACAGGAGAAGTGTTGCAACCGCCTGCACCACCTCAAAATAAAAAGTAAGTTAAAAGGATGGCTCAATGAGTTCAGTCGAAGAAATCCACGTACCTAGCCTACAAAGAAGTAAATACTTCGCCACCATGGCCCTGATTATTGCCGTGGTGTCATGGATTGCTTTAATGGTTGCGGCGCATTTTCTCCCTGAATATAAATGGCTCATCCATATCTTTATGCTGGGTGCAGAAGCAGGCGTGGTCGGTGGCTTAGCCGATTGGTATGCGGTCACAGTATTGTTCCGTAATCCCTTTGGCAGAATGCCTCTACCCAAGTTATTGCGTGACCACACCGAAATTATCCCACGTAACAAAGCCCGTATTGCCGAGTCGATGGGACGTTTTGTGCAGGAGAACTTCCTGTCGCCGCAAATTGTCGAACGCAGTTTACAAAATGCCGATATCAGTTTGGCCGTTGGACAATGGTTAGCCAATCCAAAGAATAATCAGCATGTAGTACAGATGATTCAGCACACTGTGCCAAGAATTTTTGAATTTGTTAGTCAGGATCAAATTGCGCACTTTGTCCAGAATAACAGCGTGCAATGGGTCAGAAGTACCAAAGTCAATAAGCTGGCCAGTGAAATGCTACGGGCAGTGCTGGAAAATGATTTCCATCAGGATGTATTACAACGTGGACTGGATCTGGCACATGAATGGATGGTGTCTCATCCTGAAGAAGCACGCGATTTATCACGTAAACTGTTTCAAGAGCTTGGTGTCTGGAAACTTGCCAAAGGTGCAAGCTGGATCGGCATTGATGTCCAGCAACGTACCATCGATTCGCTGATAGAAAAAGTTGAGTCGATGCTGGCCAATCCTGATCATCCGTGGCGTCAGGATATTGAAACAACCACGCACAATCTGATGCTGGAACTGGCAAATCCCGACAGCGAAGCTAGCCAACGTTTAAACCTTGGCAAAGATGCATTGCTGGATAGTCCACAAGTATTAAACTTTATCAGTGGTGCAGTCGCGATTCTATGTGATGCGATCAAGACCGATTTAATGCAGGAAGATTCAGGAATTGCGACTAACTTACAGGCGGCGATACAGCAACTAGGTGAAAGCCTGATTCAAAATGAAAAAGTACGTCATGTGTTAAATGAAAAAATGGTTGGCTTGGCGACCAATTTCAGTGAGCAATACAGCGACAAGATCATTTGTTATATCAGTGAACGCATCCATGAGTGGGATTCACGTGAAATGATTGCCAAAATCGAAAGCGAGGTTGGCGGTGATTTGCATATGATCCGTGTTAACGGCGTGATTGTCGGGGCTTTTATCGGTTTAGCACTCGGTGTTATACGTGCTATTGTGGAAAATGTTTTGTAAATAAATCAAATCGTAAAGTTCTCTAGCTCAATTTAAGTTGGGATCAACTATCGTGACGGCGGCATGGATGCCGCCCGTAGTGCTGCGGCCTCAAGGATGGGCCGTCAGCACTACAAAGGATTTTTGTTACTTTTCATCCTTGAAAAGTAAAACATGCCTATGCAAATTACATATAATTTCTCACAGCATATGAGGCTGTGCAGAGTCATCGTAAAAAAGAAATTAGATATTAAAAAGGACATCCGATGTTGCAACTTCAGTCAAAACTCCCAAGCCAAGGCGTTACCATCTTTAGCGTAATGACTGAACTCGCACATCGCCTCAATGCCCTTAACCTGTCACAAGGCTTTCCCGATTTCCCAGCTCCACCAGCATTACTTGAAGCGCTTAGCCAAGCGACGCTCTCAGGCCATAACCAATATCCACCAGGTGATGGTGTACTGGCTTTACGAGAACAACTCGCCACACAATTTTTACAACGCGATCAAATACAACTTGATCCTGCCACTGAAATCACCATCACGTCAGGCGCAACCATCGCGATCTTTTGCGCCATTCAAGCCTGTATCCATGCAGATGATGAAGTGATCATTTTTGATCCCAGCTATGACAGTTACGCGCCAGCGGTTCAACTGGCTGGTGGAAAATCCATTCATATCAACTTGGAAGCGCCATCTTTTCAGGTGGATTGGCAAAAAGTCAAAGACAGTATCAATGCGAAAACCCGCATGATTATTGTGAATACGCCGCATAACCCAACGGGTGCAATCTGGTCAGAACAAGACTGGCGACTGCTGATTGAACTGATTCAAGATAAAAATATCGTGGTGCTGTCAGATGAAGTCTATGAACATCTGGTATTTGATGGACAAAAGCACTTTAGCGCACTGCAATTTCCTGAATTACGCGAACGCAGTTTTGTGATTGGTTCTTTCGGTAAAACCTACCATGTCACAGGCTGGAAAACAGGTTATTGTGTTGCCTCTCCACAGCTGATGCGTTTGTTCCGCCAGATCTATCAATTTGCCAATTTCTGTGGCAATACCCCTTGCCAGTTAGCCCTTGCCCATTACATGCAACAGCACCCTGAACATATTCAAGCGCTACCTCATTTTTATCAGGCAAAACGCGATCTGTTTAATACACACATTCAAGACTCACGCTTTCAATTCCTGCCTTCCCAAGGCACCTATTTCCAGAATCTGGATTACAGCAACATTCGTCCAGATCTAAATGATGTTGAGATGTGCCAGTTCCTTGCGGAGCAACACAAAATCGTGGCGATTCCCATTTCAGTATTTTACCGACAAGCGCCAGAATCACTGCGCTTGATCCGATTCTGTTTCGCCAAGACTGATCAGACACTACAACGTGCAGGTGAAATCCTCCTACAGTGTTGATCAACAAAAAATAAACCGAACGATAAAGTTCCCAGCATCGCTTATGATGGTATGTTGAAAAAAATAGATACGCTTCAGGATGAAGGGTGAAGGAAACTGAATGACTCCACGTCAACCTCTGGTGATGCAACCAAATCTCTGGAAAACATTTTTTGTGTTTCTGGTGCCTTTGATTGCTACCAATATTTTACAAAACCTGTCGGGAACGATTAATACCATCTTTGTCGGTCAAATGATGGGCGTAGATGCGATTGCGGCTGTTTCCGTATTCTTTCCAATCCTGTTCTTTTTGCTTGCCTTCGTGATCGGTATTTCTGCTGGGACAACCGTACTGGTGGGACAGGCCTGGGGCGCACAAAACCTTGAAAAAGTCCGCTGTGTAATTGGTTCGACCTTATTTATGACCATGATCGGCGGATGCATTATCGCGGTGCTCGGTTTGGTATTTGCCAAGCATATTCTGGAATTATTAGGTACAGATCCAAAGGTGATGCACCTTTCCTTGCCTTATGTACAGTGGATGCTGGTCGGTAGTCCGCTGTTGTTTGTTTATATTATTTATACTTCGATTCTTCGCGGTGTTGGTGATAGTGTCACGCCTCTGATTGCCTTAAGTCTGACCAGCCTGATTGGTCTAGCCGTAACGCCAGTTTTATTGAAAGGTTATTTTGGTTTCCCTGCATTGGGAATTGTCGCGCCCGCGATTGCAACCATTATGGGCTATGCCTTTGTGCTGATTTTTTTAGCCGTTTATCTGAACCATAAAAATCATCCATTAAAGATAGATCGCCAATTGTTGCAACATATCCGCCACGATGCCGAGCTCAGTAAATTAATTCTAAAACTTGGCATTCCAACAGGCATTCAGATGGTCACGACGTCACTGGCGGGACTGGTGATTATTGGTCTCATTAATCATTACGGCGCGCATGCTACCGCTGCCTATGGTGCTGTCAATCAGGTGTTGAACTATATTCAATTTCCAGCCTTGTCGATTTCGATTGCGGCCTCGATTTTTGCGGCTCAAGCGATTGGTGCAGGTAAACCTGATTTATTGGCCAAAGTGACTCGTACAGCTTTGGGCATGAACTTCTTGTTTACGGGAACATTGATTGTTCTGGCCTATTTATTCTCAAAATATTTAATGGCGCTGTTTATTACTGATCACAGCGTAATTGTATTGGGACAACAATTGCTGTTTATTGTGTTGTGGTCAATTTTATTTTTTGGCGCCAGTGCAATTTTTGCCTCGATCATGCGTGCCAGCGGTACAGTCAATATCCCGATGCTGATCAATATTTTTACCATTATCCTGATCGAAGTACCGTGTGCCTATTGGTTTAGTTCATTGTGGGGCTTAACGGGTATCTGGATTGCCTATGCGCTGTCCTTCGTGAGTCTGTGCATCTTCCAAGGTTTTTATTATCAATTCTTCTGGAAGAAATCAAAAATCAAAGTCCTTATTTAACCTGAGTTCGAGGCTGAATATGGTACTTGGAAACGTCATCTACAACCTGCGTGGTGTAAACAAGGTAATGTTTTTGCGATATATTTTAATAAATCCACGAATAGAACAGGTTTTGTAGATGGCCATGGTTTTGCCTACTTTTGCCAAAACAAAAGTAGGGCGAGCCGCAGGCTGATCCTAAAATTGGGTGAGAACATGGTAAGATTCCACCAAGCTAATTATTTTCAATAGCTTAGAAGGTAGTCAAACCGAACTCAGATTGTTTAATATCTGCTTGTTCTGACACAAATAAAAAAGCCATTCACAGAGAATGGCTTTTTATGCTGTAATGACTTACATCATCTTGGTTGCAAAGGCTGCAATGCGTTGATAACCCGTTGGGAATAAACGCTGGAAAGAATCCACAATACGTGCATCTGTACCAATTAACAGACGGCGTTTATCCTTCTGCACTGCATTTAGAATTTGACGTGCAGCTTCTTCTGGCGGCGTACGCAGGAACTTATCAAATTGCTTGATTGATTTGCTCGGATCCATACCCAAACTCTTCAAGCTGTCATTCATTTTCGCTGCTTTAGCAATATTGGTACGAATCCCGCCTGGGTGTACACAGAGAGAGCTGACACCGCCCTTCTCAATATCCAGCTCCTGACGTAATGATTCAGTGAAACCACGTACTGCGAATTTGGTTGCATTATATGCAGATTGGGTTGGCTGCGAAGTTAAACCAAAGATACTTGAAATATTGATGATATGACCATCTTTGGTTTGTTTGATAAATGGCAGGAATTCTTTGGTGCCATACACCACGCCCCAGAAGTTGATGCCTACGATCCACTCCAAATCTTCATAGCTTGCACCTTCCACAGTTGAGCCAAGTGCTACACCTGCGTTATTGAAGATCATATTAACCGAACCATGATCCTGTACCGTCTCTTGCGCCCACTGTTTCACCGCATCACGGTTTGACACATCAATTACTTTCGTCGTCACAGTTACAGGATATTGCTTCAATAATTCAACGGTTTGTGCCAAACCTTTTTCATTGATATCACTTAAAGATAAATGACAGCCTTGTTTCGCTAACAAGATCGCCAGTTGTTGTCCAATCCCAGAACCAGCACCCGTGATCGCTGCGACTTTATTTTTAAAATTTTTCATTGCCTATCCTTTGTGTTGCGAATGATATGCACAATATTCGCCCCAATCATGCGTTGTCATGTGCTGTTTAACCTGTAACCAATATAATTTTGACAATACAGGTTGTCAATATAGTACACTCAAGCTTTAAGACAAATGGCAATAACCGACACCTAACATGTCATAATAGGCCTATTTACATTCTTGATCGAAGATGTTTAAAAGAGACAAGGCATATTTTCAAAATTTAGTTATGCTAGATCAACAGCACATGGCAGCAATGTAAAAAAGCACGAGATATACGATTTAGAGAATTTTAGGGAACGGTTTTTCAATGGCAACTCAAGAGCAAGCGACAGACAAGAAAAAAAAGACAGCAGTGAAAGAGCGACAATTCAAGGGTCTCTCTTTAACTGAGCGCAAAGAAGCACGTCGTGAAAAACTGATTGAAGCGGGTATTGCGACTTACGGTACACATGGCTTTTTCTCGGTGACCGTTAAAGATGTCTGCAATGAAGCCAAGCTGACTGAACGCTACTTTTATGAATCATTTAAGAAAAGTGAAGATCTTTTTCAGACTGTGTTTCTAAAAATGATCGAAAAAATGCAAACCTGTCTGACTCAGGCTGTACTCATGGCAGCACCTGAACCTAAAAACATGGTAAATGCAGGTTTATCAGCACTCCTGAACGCCATTAAAGATGATCCGCGTATGGCACGGATTATTTATATCGATGCCATGCTGGTTCAGGACTTACATAATCAGGCCACGATTCAGGAAACCTTGACCCAGTTTGACCGTATTATTCAAGGCTTTGTGATGATTACCATGCCCAATGCGCCGCAAAGCACCGAAGAAGTGTCTTTAATGGCAACGGGCTTAAATGGTTATGTGACCCATATTATTATTCGATGGGTGTCAGAAGGCTTTAAACAGCCGCTTGCAGATGTGCTTTCAGCTTGTTGTGCTGTCTTTTTGTCCTTTATCGAAACAACATCTCAAAAAAATTAAAATCGTTTTACAGTTTTGTGACATGAAAAGCAGTTCCATGACAAATTGATTAACTCAATGAATTTACTTGCTTTATACCTAGACAAGTTGTCATCATTTGGTCATTGCGCTGCCCCACAATTGTCACAATTTATTGCTAAATTCGACTTTATTCCCTCTTTTGCAATGATATTGTCATAATTAATCTTTGTAATAAGCCTGTCATAACAACAAAACGGTTAAACCGTTACGGAATTTAAGGGTATTGCGCTGTGAAAGATGACTATATTTTAATTGTCGATGATGAGTTACCGATCCGCGAAATGATCCATACCTCTTTGGATATGGCAGGCTTCCAATGTTTACAAGCTGAGGATGCCAAACAAGCGCATCAGATTATCGTTGATCAGCGTCCTGCACTTATCTTGCTGGACTGGATGTTACCAGGTGGTGTGAGTGGTGTAGACTTATGCCGTCGCCTTAAACGCGACGAGAACCTGTCTGAAATTCCTGTAATCATGCTCACTGCACGCGGTGAAGAAGACCATAAAGTTCAAGGTCTTGACGCAGGTGCAGATGATTACATGACCAAACCCTTCTCGACACGCGAACTGGTTTCCCGTATCAAGGCGGTATTACGTCGTGCCAATGCACTGAGCGGTGAAAAAGTGATTGATGCCAATGGCTTGTTGCTTGATCCTGTCAGTCAGCGTGTTAGCTTTGGCAATAGTATTTTAGATATGGGTCCAACAGAATATCGTTTACTGGCCTTCTTTATGACTCACCCGGAACGCGCTTATACACGCGCCCAATTACTTGATCAGGTGTGGGGTGGCAATGTCTATATCGAAGACCGTACCATTGACGTGCACATCCGTCGTTTACGTAAAGTGTTAGAGCCTTTTGGTGTCGACCGCTTTGTCCAAACGGTTCGTGGCACAGGTTATCGCTTCTCGACACGAGCTGATTTAGCAGTAGGTTAAAAATCTTTTATGTATGAACCTTATCCCGTCCCTGAACTGGCACGTGAACACCAGCGTTTTCGCTACAGCAGTTTATGGACGTTTGCAAAACAAGATTTAAGACTGTTACTTTTTTTCTTATTGATTGCAAGCTTAATTGGATTTGGGGTTGGATACTTTTGGAGCTGTATTTTTATTGCTTTTGTGGTGTTTTTCACCCTGCAGCTCCGCTCGCTTTATCTGGTCAATGAATGGATTTCAAACCGCCCCTATGATGTCCCGCCCAACTTAAACGGGATCTGGGGTGCATTACTGTTCAATGTTTATCGTGCACAACGTCAGGAACGCATCGTTCAAGCGGAAATGGTCGGTCTCATTGACCGTGCCCAGTCTTCTTTGGTTGCTCTGGCAGAAGCCGTAGTTCTGATTGATGACCAACATCAAATCGAATGGTGGAACCCCGCAGCCGAAAAGTTATTGGGTATTAGTCCTCTCGACCGCGGACGTAACTTATTGTCAATTTTACGCCAGCCAAGTTTCATTGAATATTTTAACAACCCGGATCAATCTCCTGATGGGATTCGTCTGCAAGCGCAGATGGAAGAAGAGCGTTATGTGCACGTCAAACTCACCCGTTTTGGGGGAGAAAGTCGTTTATTGGTCGCACATGACACCACGCGCGTCCATAATCTGGAACAAATGCGTAAAGACTTTGTCGATAATATTTCACATGAATTGCGTACACCGCTGACCGTACTCAGTGGTTATATCGAAACCTTTACCGATCAAGATGACATTACGCCGCGCTGGAAACGTGCTTTTACGCAAATGCAGTCCCAGACCAAACGTATGAATGCCTTGGTCAATGATTTATTGTTGTTATCGAATTTAGAAAATAATAAGAAAGTCGCGAAAAATCAGATTATTGATATGGCAAATCTGATGAACCAGATTTTTGATGATGCGCGTGCTTACAATCTTGATTATGGTCATACTTTGAATCTGGATATTGATAGCCATTGCGACCTAATTGGCTCAGATATTGAAATTGCCAGTGCTTTCAGCAATTTAATTACCAATGCAATTAAATATACGCCACCTGGTGGCATCATTACCATTGGTTGGCATGAAGCAGGTGACCATGCCTCCTTTACGGTACAGGACAATGGCATCGGGATTGATCCAAAACATTTACCACGCCTGACTGAACGCTTCTATCGCGTCGATAGCGCGCGTAGCCGTCAAACTGGTGGTACAGGTTTAGGACTTGCCATTGTAAAACATGTACTCATGCAACATGGCGCACATCTAGAAATCACCTCTAAAGAAAATGAGGGCTCAACCTTTACCGCGATCTTCCCCAAAGAACGTCTTTATCGAATGCTGTAAAAGTTTAACTTCAATAAAAAAGCCGATCGAAAAGGATCGGCTTTTTTAATTCTGGATCATTCCAATCAGCTACTTGCTTTCGCATTGAGCTCTGTCGACTCGACCAAATGACTTGGCAAGCCGAAGATATGGTCAAAAAAGTAATTATAAACAAAGGTATAACATGGAATCAGCACCATCAAACTGAAGTCCAGCAAGAATGCTTTGACTAAACTGATTTGCATCCACCATGCGATCAATGGAATCAAAATCATGACCAGCACAATCTGGAATCCAATCGCATGCGCAACACGTCTCAACACGGTACGCTTTTTCGACGTTTGAGTCTTTTCCCACATCTCAAACACGTAGTTATAAAAAAAGTTCACTGTTACGGCGATGACCGCAATTAAAATCGACAAAGGTCCTGTATGGCTAATGGTCGTACCTGAAAGTACTGCCAGCACCATTGCACAGATAAAAAAGCTAAAAACTTCATAGAAAAAGACGTAGGTGACTCTTCTCTTGGTTCCTTGCATTACAACACCTTGAAATAAATAATGAGTGGATTTTACGCTTTAATTTTGATAAAAAAAGTCAATCGTTATCAGTACAAATGACAAGTGAATTAAGATGAAATTGACCAGTGAACAACTTGAACTGATTCTTGAAATTATTGATCGTGGTAATTTTTCGGCGGCTGCCCGAGCACTGAATCGGGTTCCTTCCGCAATCAGTATGGCGATTGCCAATTTAGAGGCAGAATTAAATTTAAAATTATTTGAACGCAGTAAAAACCATCTTGCTCCCACTGAAATTGCTTTGTCCATCGAACCCCATGCCCGATTGATTGTGACTAAATTGCGCCAGCTAGAAATGCATTTAACTGAACTTTCAACAGGACTGGAAACCCGTATTGCGATTGGGATCGCTGCAGACATCAACCAGAAACTGCTCTTGGCTGGTATTGAACGTTTGATACAACGTTACCCACTTCTGGATATTGAAATGGTCAGTGCGCCACAACAAGAATTAAAAGCACGTTTACATCAAAATGAAATTGATCTTTATATTGCCTATAGCTCATCCGAACTCGACCTGAATGAACGATTCCGACTGCTCGGAACTGAAAAATTTGTCGCGGCGGTTTCCCCGAAAGATGCACAACAGCTTAAGGATAATAATAAAAATGAACTCACCATGCTCTCTGAACTCAGACAGATTATTGTGGCAAGCAAACACTATCCCCTTCCAGATAGTCGCGTTCTGGTTTCTGATTCCTGCTGGTATACCGATAGTTTATTTATGGCGATTAATATGGTGGAACAAGGCTTCGGATGGGGAAATTTTCCGCTCTCGATCGTGCAAGAGCATTTTGCGAAAGGCAGTTTGATTCGACTGGAATTTCGTGACACCACCAATCGACTGGATATGCCGATTCATGCAATCTGGCCGAGCCACAAACCTTTAAGTCAAACGACTCAGATGCTCATCGAACTTTGGACAAAAGAAATCAATATTGAATAAAAAAAGCCCGACATCCTGTCGGGCTTTTTCGTATTCCTTTCACTAGGTACAACTCCTGTCATACCTCACGTCCTGATGCCTGAACTTATCATTTTTGTTTTATGTTCTGGAACTTCCTGTTCCTGATGAGTTCATATTAGGCAATTCAGCCTAGGTTGAAAATGGGACATTTCCTCTAATCAGTGTAAGCAAAAACGTACATCTGCTTGCTCGCATCTCATTTTTCTAATTAGTCATAATATAAAAGATAATACGAGCATTTCTCTAATCGCCAGCTAAATCAGCCTGCTGCGATATCACCTGCATCCCCATATAGCTGTCATAACTCTGCGCCAATAGACAAATCATCACAAAGGCAACTAAGGTCAAAATCTGCTTTTTCATTCTCATCATTTGCTACCTCATTCAAGCATCTATGAAAAAGGTATAAGATTTTTCCCATCTCATCTAATATAGAAAAAACCAGCACTGATCTAATTTTGAGATATGTGGACATTAAAACAATTTAATTATCTAATCACGATTGTAGAAACGGGTGGTTTTATTGCCGCCTCAGAAAAGCTGTTTATTGCCCAATCCGCCCTAAGCAGGCAAATTAAAAATTTAGAAGAAGAACTAGGCTTTGAAATTTTTGATCGGTCCGAGAAAAAAATTAAACTGACCACTGCGGGAGAAGCACTGTATAAAAGTTTAAAAACCAATATTGATCATTTAAAAAGTTCAATTGTTAGCGCCCAAAGTATCAGTCGAGGTGAAGGCAGAATTATTAAAATTGCGCATTCCAGCAGTATCGTACTTGACCACAATAAACTCGAAATCTTCAAGCAGCTCTGTGATACCCATAACATTGATATTGAGATGAATACCTTATCATCCGAGTTACAACTGGAATATTTATTGAATGGCAGTATTGATCTGGGTTTTATCCGCCCACCGATTTACCATAACCTGAATGACGTGAATGCCATCAGTTTATATTCCGCACCATTGTATGTCGCTGCCCATATTTCAGACCCATTTTTAGGTGAAAAAGAACGGATTTCGATACGGGAATTAGCGTCATTGGATTTTGTTTCTGTGCCCCATAAAGAACGTGGGGGCTTAAGTTATTTGGCCGCCAACTTATGTCTGGTCAATGGATTTAGTCCCAAAAGAACCAGAATTTATTCAAGAAAAAGATCTCAACTTGAGCTGGTTGCCAATGGCTTTGGAATTTGTATTGTGCCTGAAGAATTTAAAGTGATCCTGCCCAGCAATGTCAGGCTTATCCCAATTCAAGATGAAAATACGTTGAGTGAAGTCAAACTGATTTGGAGAAAGGACAATGATCTGATCGTGAATAGCTGTGCTGATGCAATCCATGCTTATTACAGTTCACAATAAATAAAAAAGCCCGACATCCTGTCGAGCTTTTTCGTATTTCGTTACTAGGTGCAACTCCTGTCGTACCTCACGTCCTGATGCTCAAACTTATCATTCTTGTTTTATGTTCTGGAACTTCCTGTTCCTGATGAATTCATATTAGGCAATTCGACTGAGGCTGAAAATGGGACATTGCCGTTAATCGATGTAGGAAAAAACGTACAAAGTTTTTGTTAAACTTAACGACATCAATTGACGTACTAGATAAATTTGTCCTTTACTATAAACAAAGGATAATTACATAATCTTATTATAAAAAGGGGGGTAAGTTAATGAAAGCAATAATGATTAGAAGTCCAATGTCTGTGCTAGAAAATGACTATATTGGATATGGTTGGGCTAAAGTGAATTTTTCAGAGCATAAAAATGCTACTGATGTAATTTCTAAGATAAATGAAGAATATACTAATGGGATTGGTAGACATTCAAATAGCATCAAAAGATTCTTTAACTTAGAAAATGGAGATATTGTTGTCGTACCATTATCTAAAGCAGTTGCTATTGGTATCGTAAATGGTAAAAAATCCTTTGACCAGAACCTAGCCAAAACTAAAGCCTGCAATCTTGTTTCAGTAAATTTCTTTAGAACTAATAATGGGCATATTCTAAGAATACCTAGAAAGTCCCTTACACAAGGGTTTGAAAGTCGTCTAAAAGTAAGAAAGTCAAATACAAATTTGAATGATTTTAAAGAAGAAATTGCTAGAATTATTGATTCTATTGAATCGAATGGTGCATATAAACAAGAAACATACTTGCTAGAGAAAATATCAGAAGCAGAGCAAAAATTTAAAAAAGATCTTCTTACTTCTATAACATCTGGAACAACATGGTTATCTGCTGGAGGAAATGGGTTAGAACAACTAGTTAAAGAGCTTCTTATTATTGAAGGTTATACAGCAGCTATTCAACCCAAAAATCAATCTACTGGTATCTCTGATATAGATATTATCGCAAGTCGAATAGACCGCTTTTCAGAATCAAATTTACTAATACAAGTGAAACACCATTCAAACATATCAGGTAGTCACGGACTTAAGCAATTAATAGCTTTCAGTGATTTTGAAGACATGGAACACCAAAAGTGGTTTATCACTACAGCAGATATGACTGACTCATCAATGGAGCTAGCTTCTCAGAACAACATTAAAGTTATGGTTGGTTCTGATTTTATCGATTGGGTTTATGAAAATATTTCTGATTTATCTTATGCAACAAAACAACAATTAGGTATCATTGAAATACCTCTGCTTTTAAAATAATCATGCGATAATTTTTTAATAAAAAGCCCTTTAAATTTTAAAGGGCTTTTTATGTATTTTATCGATTAAACCGAATGACCTAAACGCTCACCCATCACCACAGTTGAATTGGCCTTGAATTGCTCTTCCCAAACCATTTTATCTTTTTCAAATAAAACCACAGCGGTTGAGCCAAGATAGAAGCGACCTAGTTCCGCGCCTTTATCCAATTGCATTTGATGATGTTGCAATTCAACACGACCCGTCGGTTTGACCTTACCCGTTGCGACTGTTTCAATACCAGCAACAATCATTGCACCCACCAGAACCACCGCCATACGACCAAGTTCGGTATCAAATAAGCAGACCATACGCTCATTACGCGCAAACAAGCCCGGTACATTCTCAGCAGTCACTTGATTGACCGAGAATAATTCACCTGGGATATATAAAGTTTCGGTTAATGTGCCCGCCAAAGGCATATGCACACGGTGATAATCTTTAGGTGACAAATAAACCGTAGCGAATTGCCCTTCATGGAAAGGCTTCGCCAACTGCGGATCACCAATCAATTTTTCCACTGAAAAGCTTTGGCCTTTGGCCTGAAAAATATCACCCGCTTCAATTTTACCAAGCTGTGAAATCGCACCATCGGCAGGACAAACAATACTATCCGCTTGTTCATCAATACCGCGTATACCTTCTTTGAGTGCACGGGTAAAAAATTCATTAAAAGATTTATAGTGTTGCGCATTGCTTTGTTCAGCAATACTCATATCAATCCCGTATTTTGCTTTAAACGCCTGAATAACAGCAGTTTTTACCAAGAGATTTTCACTTGCGGCAACCTTGCCAATCACACGGCTGAGTTGATGTTGCGGCACAAGATTTTGTGCTTTGATAAATAATTGTTTTTTTAAATCTGCTGCAAAACTCACAACGGTGACTCTCCTGAAATAATAGGACTATCGAGGCGATTGCCCCATTCACTCCACGCACCATCATAGGCTTTAACTTGCCAGTTCAGCAATCTTGCCAGAATATACGCCAAGCCCGAACGATGGTGAGACTGACAATACACCACCACAGGTTGTTGTAAATTAAAACCTAATTGTTCTAAACGTTGTTGTGTGCGTTCAAGCGGGTGTAATTTTAGATGATTTTCACGATTAAGGGCAGTACTCCATTCAAAATGTAACGCATTTGGGATGTGACCGCCGCGTCGCGCAGCTAAACGTAGACCTGTATATTCATCATTACTGCGGCAATCCCACAGTTGAATATTCTGTTCTTCGACTTGCTTCAACAACTCCTGATATTCAACCCGATATTGCTGAACGGTGTCTAAATCAATCTGCAACAGATCCGCAACAGGTTTCACTGGATCAACTTCAGCCGTCGTCGGCAATCCAGCGCCCAACCAGCCATGAATCCCGCCATTAATCAGACTGGTATGATGAAAACCCAGACAATGTAAATTCCAGATTAATCGTCCAGCCCAAGCACCACCTTCATCGTCATACACCACCACATGATGCTGTGGTGAAATATTTAGCTTCTCAATTAAGGCTTGTAATCCTTCTAAATCAGGTAACACGCCATTGGCTTGTTCTTGTTGTGCAACCAGATATTTCGGTTGTAAATGAATTGCATGAGGAATATGCAGTTGCTCATAAACCGATGCCCGGCTTAAATCGACAATACGAATTCGTTCGTGTCCTAAATAGGGCACGAGTTGTTCAGGTTCAATCAGTAAATCAAGTTTAAAATCTACATCAGTCATTGTTATGCTGTTTTGTCATCCGCCTTATGCGTAATTTTAGCATAGCCGACTTTTTATCTTTGTCTGATTTTTTGCATTCATTTAGCAGAAAAGGAGATATAGCATAAAGCTAAACTAGGATGAGTCAAAAATTAAGAATTTGCTGATCATCGCGGAAGTTAGGCTATATTACTTTACTCTGAAAAAATTTAATGGTGCTAAGGCGGCATGGATGCCGCCCGTTGAACTGCGGCATCAAGGATGTGCCGTCAGTTCAACAAATGCCTTTGGTTACTTTGGGCAAAACCAAAGTAACTCACCGAAGGTCTATCCTGAAAATTGATGAGAATTAGGTAAGACACCGCAATCTCTACTCAACGTCCTCAATCTCAAACACCTGACGCAAATACGCCAAGAACGTATCATTATCAGTCATCGTTTTTCCTGGACTATCCGAAATCTTCGCCACCGACTGACGATTACACTCCACCAGCTTCAACACAATATTCAAAGGCTTCTGCCCCATATCATTGGTCAAATTGGTGCCTATACCAAAGCTCACCTGAAAACGGTCTTTAAAATATTGATGCAATAACCATGCTTTTTCCAGATTCAGCCCATCACTAAAGGTCAACATTTTGGTTTTGGTATCAATCTTGAGTTTACGATAATGCTCAGCCGCCTTATCACCCCACTCATACGGGTCACCACTGTCATGACGTAAACCATCAAACAGCTTGGCAAAATACAAATCAAAATCGCGTAAGAATGCATCCATGCCGACCACGTCAGTCAAGGCAATCCCGAGGTCACCCCGATATTCTTGTACCCAAGCTTCTAAAGCCGCTTTCTGGAAGTTACGCAAACGTACATCAAGGGCCTGAAAAGCTTGCAGGAATTCATGTGCCATGGTTCCAATCGGGCTAATCCCCAACTGTTTCGCCAATAGCACATTACTGGTACCACGAAATACCTTTGGTGCCGCAGTATGAAAAGCTTGCACTACATGTTTTTGCCATTCAAAGCTATAGCGACGGCGTGTTCCAAAGTCAGACACTAAAAATGGAGGTTCATTCTCTTGTTGTTCTTGTGCGTAATGTTGTAGTTGCACCAGTTTTTGCTGTAAACGACGTTCGCCTTCTGCCAGAACCTCATCACTACGGATACGGCGGAAATACAGTTCATTGACAATCGCTAGGACAAAGATCTCAAACATCATCGCCTGAACCATTGGCCCTTCAATGCGAATATCGAGACGACCCGCCTCATCAATACTGGCCTGAATAAAGCGACGTTTTAACTGGAAGAGTTCCAGATAATCAACAAAATCACTTTTAATAAAGCGTAACGAACGGAGATATTGCAGCTCATCTTCAGCAAAACGCAATTCACATAGCCAGTCGAGCTGCTGATTCAAGTCATCCAGAATTTCAACGAGCGGATAAACCGTATCTTCGAGATTTCGACAACGGAATAGGTACACACTATGCGTTTGTGGAAACTGATGTAACACCACCTGCAACATGGTGAATTTATATAAGTCGGTATCAAGTAAAGATTGAATAATTGGTGTAGACATGACTGACTAGGATCTATTCTCGTTCAAGCATTAAAGCACACTTTTGCACAGAAATGAGTCTGTCGATTGCAATGGATGATTTTTCACGAAAATAAACCATTGGCAGCTTTTTAAATTCAATATGTTAGCTAAACCAGATACTATTTTTCTGATAATGGCTGGATTTCTTTTAAACGTTGTTGCTGACCAAATTGTAGCGCAAATTGTTCTGCCGTGAGTTGACCTGTTTTGGCAGCATTGACATCACAATCCACCTGACGCAACTGCTTGGCAATACTCCACTCGGCTTTCACGATTGCACCCATCAGTGCGGTATGCCCGCGTTTGTCTCGGAGACAACGATTGGCACCTTGCTGCAGCAACAGTTTGACGGCATCTTTCTGACCGTAATAACTCGCCATCATTAAAGCGCTATAGCCAGATTGATCCTGAATATCAATCGGAAAACCATGCTTTAAAAACTCTTGCAGGACTTCAATATTTCCCACTTTAGCCGCAGAGAAAAACAGCTCAATGACTTCTGCTGAACCATTGTCCTGTGAAGATGGCACTGCGGCAAAGACCGAAGTCCCCACACTGCTGCAAAGCAAACAAGCCGCAAACAAGATCGAACGTAAATGGATCATGAGCATTCCTCAAAAATCTGAACAAGGAGTGCCTGTAACACTCGCCCTAGGTGCAGGAAAGGCTATTGAGGTTACAGGACTTTCTGGGGGTAACATTCAGGCACCTGTTACCACATCAACAAAGCGTTTATTCGTCTTTCAACTGAGTTGCTTTGTTCTGTACATTTTTAAGATTTACGCCCACAGCCTTGGCCAGACGCGTTCCATAATCGGCATCGGCCTTATAGAAGTAAGAGACCATAATGGTTTTGGTTTCTACATCTTTAACTTGGCCTAAATCAGCCGCAAGGTTACGAATCAGGTCATTCTTTTCCAATGCTGAATAACTGCGATATACATCACCAGCCTGTTTAAATGGCTGCTGTTTCTGAATCGCCTGTTGCATGACGCTACCTTGCAACGGCGTTGCTACTGCACGCGCAATCTCAGTTGATGGCTTCGGCTCAATCGTACTTGGTTCATAATTCACATGGGATTCAGTTTGTCCCATATTCATGAAGCCTTCCTGATTATTGTTGTTCACCGCCACACGCGGACGGTTCACTGGAATTTGCTGGTGATTGGCACCTAAACGATACAACTGTGTATCTGAATAAGAGAAAATACGACCTTGTAATAAACGGTCTTCCGATGGCTCAATACCAGGAATTAAATTGCCAGGTGCAAATGCTGACTGTTCTGTTTCCTGAAAGAAATTCTTAGGCATACGATTCAGCGTCAAGGTCCCGACTTTCATTTCAGGCACCAGCTCATTCGGCCAGATTTTGGTTGCATCTAATGGATTGAAATCAAATTTATCTAAGTCTTTTGGATCAAGTACCTGAATATATAAGTCCCATTTCGGATAGTTTCCAGCATAGACATTTTTATACATATCATTGGTCAAGTGGCTCCAGTCACGGCCCTGTACTTCTCGTACCTGATCCAGATTCAGACCTTTTACCCCTTGCTTTGAACGCCAGTTAAATTTGACGTACTTATATTCACCCTTGTCGTTGTATAACTTGAATGCATGCACGCCAAAACCATCCAGCGTACGGTAGCTTTCAGGTGTGCCCAAGTTTGAATAGACATAGGTCAACATATTGATCGACCACGGCTGGCTTTTTAAGAAATCAAAAATGCGGTTCGGATCCTGAACATTGGTCACAGGGTCAGGCTTCATCGCATGTACAAAGTCAGGAAACTTGATCGCGTCTCGGATAAAGAATACAGGCAAGTTATTACCGACGAGATCCCAGTTCCCTTGCTGGGTATAAAACTTCACGGCAAAACCATGTGGATCACGTGCAGTTTCTGGTGAACCTTTCGGATGAATCACCGTAGAAAAACGAACAAATACAGGTGTGGTCGTACCTGCTTTAAACATAGAAGCGACGGTTAAATCAGACAAATCTTTTGTTGCGACAAAATCACCGTATACGCCTGTACCACGTGCGTGGACCACACGCTCAGGAATACGCTCACGGCCAAAACGCTGTAATTTTTGAATAAGCTGCACATCTTGCAACAAGGTTGCACCATTCGCGCCAGCTGTGGTTGAGTTCTGGTTGTCACCGACAGGCGCACCATTGTCTTTTGTTAAAGGAGCTGCATACGCGGTGCCTAACGTTGCTGCCATTATTGTGAATAAAAACGTTCGTTTAAACATACTGTTAAATCCAAAATCAAATACCTTTCCTGCACGGGGACTATACAAAGATTTTAACAATAGATAAAAAAGATAATTTTAATAAAATAAATCGAAAAATAAGATCAAGCATTCGGAAGCTCTGTTTTGTACCCCGCTGTAGGGTCACCAAATCTGCTAGACTGCGCAACTGACTGAACATTTAATCTTTAATTCTTATGCGCGCACTAATTCAACGCGTCCTCGAAGCGAAAGTGGTGGTTGAGGGCGAAACTACAGGTGAGATTCAACACGGCTTACTGGTGTTTTTAGGTCTGGGTAAAGAAGATACTTTAGAGAAAGGCCAGAAGCTGATTGATAAAATTCTAAAATACCGAATTTTTGATGATGAACAAGGCAAAATGGGCTGGAATGTCAGCCAAGCAAATGGCGGGATTTTATTGGTCTCTCAATTTACCTTGATGGCACAAACGCAAAAAGGCTTACGCCCAGACTTTGGCCCAGCGATGCCACCAGCCGAAGCCAAAACACTTTATGAACAGTTGGTGGAATATGCCCGCCAACAATTCAATAATGTGCAAACAGGAATTTTTGCAGCAGACATGAAGGTCCATTTAATCAATGATGGACCAGTCACCTTTAATTTAGAGATTGAATAATTCTAAGCAATAAAAAAACTCCCGATTTGGGAGTTTTTTTATGACATTTTTATTTGCCAGTTTTTTCTTTAATAAAGGCACGTGCCTGACGGATTTTTTCTTTTACTGGTTTTGGCACTTTAGGTGGAATCAACTTCGCTGCTTGGTTAAACCAAACTAACAGACTAAAGTCACCTTCCATTTTAATGCTGCCGTCTTGCATACCGGTCATAAATGCAGTTGGGTCGCCTTTCAGTAAAGTTTTTACACCTTGCTCACTTGAGGCAAATTGCAAAATGAAATCAGCTTGTTCTGGGTGACCCGCTACTGTATCAATTTTGCCGCGGTTCACAATAATTTGACGCGCAAAACCTAAATCCGTACCAATCTGAATACGGAACTCACGGTCATGAACCAATTCAATAAACTTCGGGCTAGTGCGTGCCAATTGCTTCATACGTAACGCCAAACCTGCCACTAATAGATCAAGTGGATCAGTGCTTACATCAACGATAGGTAACTTAACCACAGGTAAAGAAGAAAGCTTCATGACATTTATGCCTACAGTATTATGATGAAAATTAAGACAACTGTATCCTAGCACAATTGTAGAAAAGTCGGAAAAAGCTTTGTTGCAGAAAGTTAGTGCAAAAAAGGCATGCTGAGCATGCCTTTGATGTTGTTCAAATTATTATAATTTATCTGCTAGAACATTGTTGCTGATCATCCTTATAAACAGGTGTATGTTCAATATACTGACGATTTGCCAGTTGTTTTTGTGCTTGTTTATCTTCACGTAACAAAATAAATGTAACCGTAATCATCGCGAAGCTCAATGCGGTGAGATAGCTATAGGCGACTGACATCTCGAATATGGTTTGCGCGCCAAAGCGTACCACTTCTAACAGTCCCCAGCAGAGCATACCTGCCAACATAAAACCTAACCAACGACGATAAGGAGAAAAGAAAACAGCAATAATTGCGACAGCGATTAAGCCAAATCCAACCAACATGGTGAAATTCGCTGCTTCCATAGAAACCTCCGTCTTAAAAAGGATGGTCTGCAATTGTGTCCAGACCTCTATATTGTTCTGTAATCTCAAACAGTACTTGGTGTTGCATTAACGTCTTTATGCATTATGGAGTGTTTTTTTTAGAAAAAAAGAGCCTGGAATTAACCTTACGACATAAGCTGTCGCAATATGCTTTTGTAATTACATTTTTTAAAATTACAAAAGTCCTGAATCTCCATATAGCATCAATTGCGGCGTGTCATTACAAAAAACTATCGATGTTTTAGACCTTAAAAAAACTTTTTTCAGAAATTTTTTATCGTTGTTTTTCTATACATTTAGACATAAATATGACGGAATCGTGACGACTTAAAAATGAATAAAGCCGCTTCAAAAGCGGCTGTATTTGAACCCCAAAATCGCTGTATTAAGCGCGATTCAGGTCTTTATCATGCATACCTAACAAGTACAAAACACCATCTAAACCCACACTGGAAATTGCTTGATTGGCATTTTGGCGAACCAAAGGCTTGGCACGGAATGCGACACCGAGCCCCGCGATCGAGAGCATTGGCAAATCGTTAGCACCATCTCCAACCGCCATCGCCTGTTCTAAGGAAATCCCCATTTTCTCAGCCAATTGACGCAGTAGCTCAGCTTTACGTGCACCATCAACAATTGCACCTTTCACTTCACCTGTCACGATGCCATTTTCAACATCGAGAATATTGGCATGCACCTCATCAATTCCCAGTTTTGCTTGCAGATATTCAGCAAAGTACTGGAAACCACCTGATAGAATTGCGGTCTTATAACCTAGCGCTTTCAGTGTTGAAATCAGACGCTCTGCCCCTTCTGTCACGGTCAAACGTTCTGCAATTTTAGGTAAAACTGACGCATCCAGACCTTTTAATAAAGCGACACGGGCACGGAAACTTTGCTGGAAATCCAGCTCCCCAAGCATGGCGCGCTCTGTAATTTCAGCCACCTGTTCACCAACGCCAGCTTCTAAGGCCAACTCATCAATTACTTCTTGCTCGATGAGGGTTGAATCCATATCGAAACACACCAGACGGCGATTGCGACGATACGCATTGTCTTCTTGTACTGCGACATCAATATTCAACTCACCTGACAAGCTCAGGCAGGCTGCACGCATGGCTTGTGCATCTAACATCTGCCCACTCAATCCAAATTGGACACAGGCCCGACGTGGGAAAGGACTCTCAGTATCCAGTTCTAAACGGCCAGATAAGCGCGTGACGGTTTCGATATTAAAACCCTGACTCGACACAATTTTTGTGACCGCTTGCAAATGCGCAGCCGTGAGTTCTGGGGCAAGTGCCGTCACGATATAGCGTGTTCGGCCACCTTCACTCACCCATTGATCATATTCTGCGTTGGAGATTGGTTTAAATCGCACTGTTAGGCCAATATCATGTGCTAAAATCAGAATCTCTTTCATTGCCAATGCAGTAGCAGTCTCATTATCCGATGCAACAACGATCCCGAGGGTGAGTTGATTGTGGATAACGGCCTGACCTACATCAAGTATTTGCAAAGAATGTACGGATAGTACCTGCATTAATCGAGTAAACTGATTCGGTTGATCTGGTCCTAGAAAGGATATAAGAATGATTTCTCGCATGAATTGACTCGTGGTTGAGCGACAACTATTGTATGTAAGAATCATAACATAACCGAACCTAAATCTATTTGCCTTGGAAGTTTAACTTGAATGCGCCTCGCCAAGGGCTATTTGCTAGCCTACTGATCGTAAGTTTTGCATTGCATACCTTTTTATTGGTGATTGCAACGACACATCAACTCAATGAAAACCGCGCCAGCCAAGGTCAACTGATGACAAGTCAGTTAGTGGCAGATACGCTTTCCGAGCTGGAACCTGCCAACACCGTTTCATTGGCTCTGGTGGCGAATCGTTATGCCACCAATCCAAGTGTTGCTTCGATTCGTATCTTGGATGCCAATAAGCAAGTCCTTGCCACCAGTGGTATGTCGAAAACTCGCCAAGGTGAAGTGTTTGTTCGTGATGCATTGCAAAATGAGAAGAAAGTTGGAACGGTTGAAATTACTCTCATCCAGCCAAGTATCGGTGAAATCTTACGTACCCAATGGTTAGCGATTTTAGTCTCGTTATTTATTCATGCCTTGATCTGGCTGGCGTATCGTGCCATTGCCCGTCCAACACGCAGTGAATATCTGGCTCGTATTAACCAAGAGAATCACCTTAAGCATGAAATTCAACGTTTAACTCAGGCATTGGCACTCGAAAAACAAAATACGGTGACACTGGTTGCTCAGGCTCAACAACAGGCCAAAGCGCAGAGCAAGGCGCGTATCGAGCAGCGTCCAGCAGAAGCGGTTCAACTGGATGATCAGGCATTGGCTTTGAACATTCAGTTCTATGATCCGAAGCAACTTCTGAATAGTGTCAATCAGTCTGTTTCGGTGCCATATTTTAAACTTTGCCAGTTATTCTTGGATAAAAGTATCGACCTCTGTGCCAAGCATTATGAAATTGATGCGGCTAAGATTCATGTCACCCAAGAATTTGATAGCGAAGGTGCAACTTTGACCACTAACACGGAACAGCCACAAGCGCTAGAATGCCTGATGATGGTCGGTGCCGTGTTCCAGTTGTTGTCTGATGTATTGTATAAACGTTACCGTGAAGATAAACGTTTTGCCTTGCAAACTCGTGGTGCGGTTGCTGGCGCGGTGGATGCTATGCAATTGGATGCGGTTGAAGCAGCGAAACGCTTGACTCAACATCTACATGCCAAAGAAGCAGCTTTACACCTCAATCATGATCAGCTTAAGACCATTCAAAATAATTATGAATTGGTGGCGATGCCGAATCCAAGCAATATCATGACTCGCCATGCGTTCATGATTAATGGTATGAATGAAGCCTGTGCAACTGTAGCACAAACACTGCGTACTGAAATCTTGATGGGCAAAAAAGCGAAAGCCGCTACTGAGTCCTGATTCAAGCGCTAGATCTTAAAATAAGGCTTTGTTTCACGACAAAGCCTTATTTTTTCCTGCTCAAACGCCTAAGAAAATGAGCCTAGAAAGTTTACAATAGCAGCTCCAGATCAGGCCAATATCTGCTTTTGCAGATGACATATTTGAATTGATCAAGAAGCACAGGCGAAATTTTTTAAAATGCGGTAAACTATGCCAGATTTATCGAATACTAGAGCCTTAAAAGGCAACATCAAAGGTGAAAGCGAATGCCGCTGAGTCGTGTTGAAGAGCTTGTCGCAGATATTCGTGCAGGCAAAATGGTCATCCTGATGGATGATGAAGATCGTGAGAATGAAGGTGACTTAGTCATCGCTGCAACGCATGTTCGCCCTGAAGATATTAACTTCATGATTACCCATGCACGTGGTTTGGTCTGCCTGACTTTAAGCCGTGAGCGTTGTAAGCAGCTCAACCTGCCATTAATGGTTGATCAGAACGGCGCACAGCACGCGACCAACTTCACGTTATCGATTGAAGCAGCAGAAGGCATTAGCACAGGTATTTCGGCAGCTGAACGTGCACATACCATTCGTACTGCGGTTGCTGCACATGCCAAGCCAAGCGATATCGTACAGCCAGGGCATATTTTTCCATTGATGGCACAACCAGGTGGTGTATTACACCGCGCGGGTCATACCGAAGCTGGTTGTGATTTAACCCGTTTGGCTGGTCTTGAACCTGCATCAGTGATCTGTGAAATCATCAATGATGACGGTACTATGGCACGTCGCCCTGATCTGGAAGTATTTGCAGAAAAGCATGGCTTAAAAATCGGTACCATTGCGGATCTGATCCATTACCGCATGACCAATGAGCAAACCGTTGAACGTTTGTCTCAAGAGACCATTGAAACTGAATATGGTACTTTTGAGCTGTATAAATACCGGGAAATTGGTAACCCTGATATTCACGTTGCCTTGGTCAAAGGTGAACCGAAACAGGGTGTTACGACAGTTCGTGTGCATGGTTTCAGTCCAATTCGTGACTTGTTAAAGCTGAATAAAGCAGACGGTTCACCCGCATGGAATCTTGATCTTGCAATGAAAACCATTGCTGCAAGTGATCGCGGTGTACTGGTCTGGATTGGTCAGAATCATTTAGAAGATTTAGGTCCGGCTTTAAATAGCTTGAATCAGCCAAAACCGCTGAAATCAAATGCCGCGCTTTCTCACCAATATCAGACCATTGGTGTTGGTGCACAGATTTTACGTGACTTGGGTGTTGAGAAAATGAAGTTGTTGAGTTCTCCACTTCGTTTCAATGCCCTTTCAGGATTTAATTTAGAGGTAGTGGAATACATCACTGCCGATCAAATCACAGCAAAATAATCGAGGTTGCTATGGCAATTCGCCGTATTGAAGGTTTATTACATCTCGCAAGCGAAGGTCGTTATGCGATCTTAGTGGGTCGTTTCAACAGCTTCGTGGTTGAACATTTACTTGAAGGCGCAATCGACACTTTAAAACGTCATGGCGTTTCAGAAGATGCGATTACGGTTATTCATGCGCCAGGTGCATGGGAACTGCCAATCGTTGCGAAAAAATTAGCGGCTTCAAATAAATTTGATGCCATCATTGCATTAGGTGCAGTGATTCGTGGTAGCACACCACATTTTGATTTTGTTGCAGGCGAATGTGCGAAAGGTTTAGGTGTCGTTGCACTTGAAAGCACAATGCCCGTGATCAATGGTGTCTTGACGACAGACAGCATTGAACAAGCAATTGAACGTTCTGGTACGAAAGCAGGAAACAAAGGTAGCGAAGCTGCATTGACTGCAATCGAAATGGTTAACTTATTAAAGGCAATTTAAAGCATGTCGCAAACACTTCAGGCCGCTTATGCAGCGAAACGCAAAGCACGTCGTTTTGCTGTACAAGGGATTTATGAATGGCAAATGAGTCATAACCCTGTACATGAAATTGAAGCACGTACGCGTGTTGAAAATGCGATGCACAAAGTTGACCTTAACTATTACCATGAATTGCTCACTCAAGTGGTTGCTCAACATGAAGCCTTAGATGAGTTACTCATCCCGGTACTTGACCGTGAGCTAAATGCCCTTGATGGTGTAGAGCTTGCAACTTTGCGTTTAGGCGCTTATGAACTACGAGATCACCTCGAAGTTCCGTATCGTGTTGTACTTGATGAAGCAATTGAGTTAGCGAAACACTTTGGTGGTGCAGACAGCCATAAATACATCAATGGTGTATTAGACCGTCTTTCATCAAAACTTCGTGAAGCTGAAAAACAACAAGCAAAATAATAGGCTTGATGTTGTATGGCTGAGTTTTCCATTATTGAGCGCTATTTTAAGCGTACATCCAATGCAGATGTAAGTTTAGGCATCGGTGATGACTCAGCCATTGTCACCCCCCCTCCTTCACAACAATTGGTGATCTGTGCAGATACACTGGTTGCTGGTCGACATTTCCCCCTAGATACGGCTCCCCATGCTATTGGCTGGAAAAGTGTCGCCGTCAATTTATCTGATCTAGCTGCAATGGGTGCAAAACCTCACAGTATTTTACTGGCACTGAGCTTACCGACCGTTGATCACGACTGGCTGGCTGGATTTAGTCAGGGGCTTTTCGATTGCTGCGATCAATTTGGTGTCAGCCTGATCGGTGGCGATACCACTCAAAGTACTCAACTCACGATTAGCGTGACTGCGTTGGGCTGGATTGAACAAGGACAAGCCATCACACGTGCAGGCGCTCAGGTTGGTGACTATATTTGTGTCAGTGGGCAAGTTGGAGACGCAGCCTTTGGATTGCAGCATCTTGGTCATGTCCTACAACAACGTCTGGACTACCCAACGCCACGCTGTCAACTCAGCCAACAGCTGAAAGGTCTGGCATCCAGTATGATTGATGTTTCAGATGGTTTAGCTCAGGATCTGGGTCATATTCTGAAAGTATCCGATGTGGGTGCAAAATTACAGCTTGACCAACTTCCGTTAGATCCATCACTAAAACAACTCGATCTGCAACAGGCTTGGCATTATGCACTTGCAGGCGGTGATGATTACGAATTATGCTTTACAATATCACCGCAAAACTTTAAGGAACTGTCGCGACAACAATTAGATGTTCCGATTACAATAATTGGCGAAATTACCCAACAAACTGGATTGTTATTTGAGTATATGGGCGAAGCATGCCCGTTACATGTTCATGGATACCAACACTTTGCATAAACCTCCCATTCACTTTAACCAAATGTCTTGGTTTGACCGTTTCATCGTTTTTTGCGGTGTCGGTTTCGGTTCTGGTTTAGCACCTAAAGCACCGGGTACATTTGGTTCGGCCTTTGCACTCCTGTTTATGCCACTATGGGTATATCTCGGCCTGTCTGCCAGCATCGTTGTGGTCATATTCATGTCTTTGATTGGCATTTATATCTGTGGCCATACAGCAAAAGTGATCAATGTCCACGACGATGGACGTATTGTTTGGGACGAGTTTGCAGGACAATCCATTACCCTGCTTCCTTTGCTTTATTTGCAACAAGTGAACTGGTTATGGGTCATTGTTGGATTCGTATTATTCCGTATATTTGATGTCTGGAAACCATTCCCGATCAGCTGGGCAGATCAGAAAGTTTCTGGCGGCTTCGGAATCATGCTCGACGATATCATTGCGGGACTTTGGGCAGCACTCTGTATTCTTATTATTCATTTTTATATTTTGACTTAAGCCATAAATTAGAGTTAGTTATGTCAACAACTGTTATTATTCTTGCAGCAGGGAAAGGAACGCGAATGCGTTCACAACTACCAAAAGTATTACAACCATTGGCAGGCCGTCCACTGCTGGGTCATGTGATCCAGACGGCAAAAAAACTGAATGCGCAAAATATTATTACCATTTATGGTCATGGCGGTGAGCTGGTTAAACAAAGCTTTGCTGCCGAACAGATCGAATGGGTTGAGCAGGCTGAACAGTTAGGCACAGGCCATGCGGTTCAAATGACTTTACCAGTACTACCGCAAGATGGTATTTCCTTAATTCTCTATGGTGATGTGCCACTCGTTCGTCAAAGTACGCTTGAACAATTATTAGAAGCTTCGAGTCAATCTGGTATCGGCATGATCACCCTGAATGTTGAAAATCCAACAGGTTATGGTCGTATCGTTCGTCAAGCTGGCAAAATTCAGGCCATTGTTGAACATAAAGATGCCAATGAAGAACAGCGCCAGATTCAGGAAATTAATACAGGTATTTACTGCGTCAGCAATGCCAAACTGCATCAATGGTTACCAAAGCTCTCTAACAATAATGTTCAGGGTGAATATTACCTGACTGATATTGTGGCAATGGCAGTTGAAGATGGCTTAGAAATTGCGTCTATTCAGCCTGAGCTAGAATTCGAAGTTGAAGGTGTCAACGACCGTCTGCAACTGGCGACCTTAGAGCGCCAATTCCAGCAACAGCAAGCCAAAGAGTTGATGCAACAAGGTGTTCATCTGATTGACCCAAATCGTTTTGATTTGCGCGGCAGTCTCCAGTGCGGTCAAGATGTACAAATTGATGTCAATGTCATCATTGAAGGCGACTGCGAACTTGGCGATAACGTCCACCTCGGCGCTGGCTGTATCTTAAAGAATACCCGTATTGCGGCAGGTACCAAGGTTCAAGCCTATAGTATTTTTGAAAACGCGGTAGTTGGGGAAAATACCCAGATTGGGCCATTCGCGCGTTTACGTCCAGGCGCTAATCTTGCCAATGACGTGCATATCGGCAACTTTGTTGAAGTAAAGAATTCAAATATTGGTCTTGGTTCTAAAGCCAACCACTTCACTTATCTAGGTGATGCGGATATCGGTGCAGGCTGTAACATTGGTGCAGGCACCATTACCTGTAACTATGATGGCGCCAACAAACACCGTACTATTATTGAAGACAATGTATTTATTGGAACCAATAACTCATTGGTTGCACCAATCAAAATCGGTCAGGGTGCGACCACAGGTGCGGGATCTACCTTAACACGAGATGTGGCTGAGCGTAGTTTGGCTGTGGAACGAGCAAAGCAGTTTGAAAAAGCGGATTATCAACGTCCCCAAAAACTGAAAAAATAAGAGGATAAAATTATGTGTGGTATTGTTGGTGGCGTTGCTGAACGTTGTGTAACCGAGATTCTGATCGAAGGTCTAAAACGTCTGGAATATCGTGGCTATGACTCTGCAGGTTTAGCCTTGCTCAATAAACAGCAAATCCTGCGTGAACGTCGCGTGGGTAAAGTGGCTAATCTAGCTGAAGCCGTAGCAGAACAGCAGTTAACAGGTAATGTGGGTATTGCACACACACGCTGGGCAACACACGGTAAACCGACTGAAAACAATGCGCATCCACACGTTTCTGGCAATGTAGCCGTTGTACATAACGGTATTATTGAGAACTACCAAGAACTTAAAGATGAATTACAAGCTTTAGGTTATGTCTTCACCTCTCAAACAGATACAGAAGTTGTTGCGCATCTCGTTAATGAAGCACTAAAACAAACTGATAGTCTGCTGGAAGCGGTACAAAAGATTACACCTCGCCTAAAAGGGGCTTATGCACTCGGTATTGTACATACAGCACATCCAGATGAGCTGATTACCGTGCGTGAAGGCTCTCCACTGGTCATTGGTGTGGGGATTGGTGAGAACTTTATCAGTTCAGACCAGTTGGCTTTGTTGCCTGTGACCAATCGCTTTGTTTATTTAGAAGAAGGCGATATTGCACGCTTAACCCGTAATAGCATTGAAGTTTTTGCAAATGGTGAAGCGGTTGAACGCCCAGTCAAAGAATTAGATGCAACGGTTAGTAATGCTTCTAAAGGCGAATATAAGCACTTCATGCTCAAAGAAATTTATGAGCAACCTGAAGCGATTCAGCAAACTATTTCTCAAGCATTGAATGGCAATAGTTTACGCGAAGATTTCTTAAATCATGCCGATGCAGATTTCAGTAAAATCCAGCAAATTCAAATCATTGCCTGTGGTACCAGCTACCATGCGGGTATGATTGCCAAATACTGGTTCGAACAATTGATTGGCGTGCCTTGTCAGGTTGAAATCGCAAGTGAATTCCGCTATCGCACACCTGTCATCGTTGCCAATACGTTATATATCTGTATTTCTCAATCAGGTGAAACTGCGGATACCTTAGCTGCATTACGTGAAACTCAAAAACGTGCCAAAGCTAACAACATTGACATCACGACAATGACGATTTGTAACGTCGCAACGTCATCAATGGTGCGTGAAACAGATCACCATTTACTGACGCTGGCTGGCCCTGAAATTGGTGTGGCATCAACCAAAGCCTTTACCACTCAGCTTGCGGCATTGATGTTGTTAATCCTGAAAATTGGTCAGGTGAAACAACGCCTTTCTGATGCGCAACTAAATGAAATCACTACTGCTTTATGGCACTGCCCGAAAGTCATTTTAGATACCTTGCAAGGTGATACTGAAATTCTTCGCTTGTCTGCGCTGTTCGTGGAAAAGAATCACTGCTTGTTCTTGGGCCGTGGAACACACTTCCCAATCGCACTTGAAGGCGCATTGAAATTGAAAGAAATTTCATATATTCATGCTGAAGGTTATGCCGCAGGTGAATTGAAGCATGGCCCTCTTGCTTTAGTTGACAACGAAATGCCTGTGGTTATCTTGGCACCGCATGATGAAATGCTCGATAAACTCAAATCGAATATGGAAGAAGTACAGGCACGTGGTGGTGAATTATTTGTTTTCGCGGATGAGAACAGTGGTATTCATGGTAAAGACCGCCAACACGTTGTACATATCCCAGCCGTTAATGAATGGTTAGCGCCAATCGTTTACAGCGTACCAGTACAATTATTGTCTTACCATGTTGCTGTTTTACGTGGAACTGATGTCGATCAGCCACGTAACCTTGCCAAGAGTGTAACTGTAGAATAATAAAATTATTAACTCTACACAGTTAATAATCAAAAATAGCCCAGACATATTGAATAAAAAGTATGCTGGGCTTTTTTATAAATGAATCACAGAATAGCGTAATCAAGTTAAGATAAAGATCATCAAATAATCCAAAGTAAATCATTAATAAGATTCAAATTTTGAATTTCATAAAACGTAGAATATACCAATTAATTCAGCGATCGATAACACGCTAAAACAATCTTTGCCAAAAGATGAACAGGGCTAAAATCCAATCTATGTGTGCTCTCAGTATCTCTAGTGAGAACAATATAGGGAAGAATAAAATCTATCCCTCTCATAAATCATCTTTGCCTTAGATATTTTTTATTACATTCGTCAACATTAAAACTTCAAATTTTCCAGATATTGATAGTCAGAATTTTTGCACTTCGTTATAAATACTTTAATAGATAAGCTAAAGCTTTAAATTGATTTAATTAAATAAAATCAGTTAATTAGAAAACTCTAAAAGCATATTTAGCTCAACCCGTACTTATGAAAATCTAACACTGACAAAGCCTACGAATAGGAAATGGAGAACCTTATGGCTTTTTTAAACACAAATCGATAGGGAAATAAATTTTATTTCCTCTTAGATGCACTATAGATAGGGATGGTCTTGATACAAAAAATTAAGCCACAAAAGTAACCGGCTTTTTAGCCCAGTCGTGCCTAATTTTCTGAACAGCTCTTCACTCATCGTGAACAGCCCAACCTCTGTACTATCTATTTTAGCGAATCTAAATCTATAGTTATTTAAAAAATAACGATTTTCCTTTTAATATCAGGATTAAAATATGAAACTTGATTACGCTGAATCTTTAAGAAAATTCTCTGAAACTTTCAATCTTTCCAAGGAAGAAACATCTAAAGGGAATGATCAGATCCCAGGTGGTTTTAGTCGTAGGACGTTTGCCTATGGCCCGCATGCAATTTTCGCTGAGCGAGGTGAAGGCCAATATGTTTATACAATTGAAGGTAAAAAACTACTCGATCTTAATAATAACTTTTCGACCAATGTCACTGGTCACAATCACCCTGAAATTCTCAAAGCTATTCAGGAAGTCCTGAAAAAGGGATTCTCATTTGGTAATCCTGTAAATTACGAGTTAGAGCTCGCCCAACTCCTATGCCAACGAATTGATTCTATTGAAAAGGTTAAATTCTTCTGTTCCGCTAGCGAGGCATGTTTGAGTGCGATCCGGATTGCCCGAGGATACACAGGAAAAAATAAAATAGCCAAATTCGAAGGAGGTTATCATGGATTCTGTGACGATTTAGCAATTTCTGCACATCCAACACCCGCTAGTTTTCCAGGCCCAGACTTCCATCCAAAGCCATTACCAGATTCAGCAGGGATCCCAACCTACAAAAGCGATAATGTCATTGTATTAGTACAAAATGATTATCAAGCATGCGAAAGTATTCTTCGTAATCATGCAGATGATGTAGCTTGTGTCATTATGGAATTGCAGTCAGGCGCAGGAGGAGTCGTTGAGCTTGATAAGGAATTTGTTGCTCGTATTCGAAAGCTTACTCAGGAGCTTGGCATCCTTTTAATCATTGATGAAACCATGACCTTACGTGCAGCTAAAGGAGGACTACAGAGTATCTATCAAGTCCATCCAGATCTTACGGTAATGGGTAAAATGATTGGAGGTGGGCTTCCTATCGGTGCTGTAGGTGGTCGTCGCGAAATCTTTCGAGTTCTAGAAGAAAATCAAGTGCTTATTTCAGGCACACATCATGGACATCCACTTTCATGTGCAGCCGGTAGCGCTTGTTTACGAGTCATGAATGATGAAGCTTACGAACGTTTGAATCGTATGGCAAAAAGAATCAAAGATGAACTCAATCACTGGGCGAAAGCATCTAATTATCCTTTTATTGTTTATGGTGCATTTTCAATGCTAGGGTATGCATTTACCAAAGAAATTGGCCAAGAAATCAAAACTCATCGTGACTATTGGCATAAAATTGATGAAGATTCTATGAATACTTATGCATTGGAAATGGCAACGCAAGGCTACTTTCCTGTGCATCGTGGACAAATTGGTCTTACATTACCCATGACCGATGAAGATATCAGTGGATATATCGAAACCACTAAAGAAATTATCCAAAAAATGCATGAATAAAGCCAAGTTATAAAATAATAGACATCCATTATTATCTTATTTGATAAAATAATGGATGTTGTTATTTATAGCCCAAGTCACCTCGAAAGCTCTAATGTTGTTGAGGGTAATTCTCCAAATAATCCTTTATAATCTTGTGCAAATTGAGAAAAATGCCAAAACCCCCAATATGAGGCAACCTGACTAACCGTCGTTTTTTCTTCATTGGCTAATAGCATTTTTCTTGCACAATTTAGCTTCCAGTATTTTAGAAATAAAGATGGGCTACACCCTATAATAATTTCAAAATAATTTTGCAAGGTTCTTCTGGATGTATTGGTAACCTTACAAAAGTCTTCAACTGTAATTGGCAGATCGCTAGTACTTTGTAAATAATATAGAATTTCTTTAATGACCCGTTCTGCTTTATTCTTAGCTTTCTTATGTTCGAGTTTGTCATTCCTAATGGAATTTATATATTCACAACCAATATCAGTAAAATCTGAAATAATATCTTTTTTAGCTACCTCATTTAAAACAATATTTTCAAATGCGTTAAATAAAAACCTAATTTTATTATAAATTTTATTATTTAGTTCAGCATTTCTGCTTAAACTCATCATGTCTTCTAATTGTTCAATATCATCCCCGACCAATGATTGCAGTGGTATTTGCAACGCATAGAACTTTGATTCTTCAGGTGTTTTTAGCAAAATCTCTTGATTGGGCCTAATACTAATAATATCTGAATTTTCTACTGTATGTCCTAGGCAAATCGCTGGAGATTGAAAATTTCGAAATATACCTATACATAAAACCCCTTGCTGACAGCATCCTTCTTGAAATACTGCAGTTGATAGCTTTTCCTCATAAATTTCTATATCACCAAGCCAGATCTTACTTAGATTACCAATGAACTTTCCAGAAGATACTTGGTGATAAGAAAACTCCCAATCTTCTATCAATTTTGTATGATAATAAGGATCTATATGACCATTATGAGATACATATCCAAATTCCAAATTTTCTTTCATTGCAATTTCCTTTTTTGCAAATAGTCCTTGATAGCAAAAAAATACCGCCCCAATGAAATAAACTATTATTCTCTACCTTGCCCTGTTCCTTTCATCCAAAAGAAATTTTTTAAATTTATATAAAAAAGAGAGGAAATTATAAAAATCATATATTTGCACAAGAAATAGAGATGTTTTTATCTAATATTAATTTTATATAATTAAAGCTTTCATCTCTTGGCTAAAATTTAACACATGCACAAAATTCGTTCAAAATCTATATTTCATCATTATTGTATAATTTAAGTTTCTTTTGTCTAATTAATAAAAAATAATTGTTCTAAAGCTTTGTATTTAAAATATTTTCTATATAAGAAATAAATTGTATTGCTATAAATTTCTTATAATTTACAGCAACACGATTTTCAAATAACTAAATACTGCCAGCCCTTAATTATTTTTCAAATGTTAAGAATAAAACAGAACAGATTTACGCAATATAGCGTGTGGTTTTATGATTCAGCAGAATAATCGAATTTAAAATAATGACACCCATAATTGAAACCAGAATCAACTTCCAGTCTACAAATAGCAATGACGTGAGCAAGATTGCCATATCAATACCCAACTGCACTTTACCTGCCGGAATATCGAAACGTTCCTGTAAATACAATGCAAGCAAATTGATCCCACCTAGACTTGAACGATGTCTAAATAGAATCAGGAAGCTGACGCCCATCAAGACATTGGCAAAAATGGCTGCATAAATTGGATTAACATCTGAAAGATGAAAAAACTGGGGAATGATTGCAGAAAAACCTGCCAGTAAAGCAACCGCAATAAAGGTTTTAACCACCAAGGCCATACCCATTTTTTTATAGGCAAAATAATAAAATGGAATATTGATGAAGAAGAATAAAACACCAAATTTAATGTCGATAATATAGTGGAGGAGTAAAGACAGACCTGCTGTTCCTCCAGTCATAATGCCAGCTTGCTGCAATAAGGTCATGGCAAAAGAAAGGATAAATGTACCCGTCAACAGCGCCAATGCATCTTCAACTTTGGAATGTTGGTCAATTATAGGCACGACTGGACTGACCAGAGATACATTTTGCTCGGTATTCATAAGGGTAAAACTCAATCACAGAACAGCAGAAGGGAGAGATGCCTTCCAAATAAAAGGCGGCGTATTTGATCATTTTTATTGTAAATACGCAATTTATTCTTATATTTTTACCATAAATGCAATTTATATTCAAAATAAGCCATTTAATATAAACAGCTCATTTTCAGTCAGTCATAGCTTTCTGATCCATCTTTCATTAAAAATCAGCTATTTTTATTTAATCGCGATTCCATTTTCTTTGAGTTTTTCCAAAACAATCGAGGTATTCAGGTTGCTAACACCAAAAGTCTGGGAAGAAAGGATACCAATCAACTTGACCATTTCATCAAGATTTTTAACCGCAACTTTCAAGGCAAAATCATAGCTCCCCGTCAGTTTGTGAATATCCTTAACCGCTGGTTCATTGAGAAGGAACTCAACAAAACGATCATGCGTGGCATCATGATAATTCTGTAATTTCACTTCAATAATGCCCATGATCGGCGCAGGATCAGCACTCAACGCAATTTGTGCATAATAGCCAGTGATGATTTTCTTCTGTTCGAGGTTCACTCGACGGCGTGAACATTGGGAAGTCGACAAACCCACCAATTCAGCGAGTTCCTGATTGGCCAAACGTCCATTCATTTGTAAATGATGGATAATTTTCTGATCAAAATCATCAAGTTCGACTGTCATAAAACGCTCAATTTTGCCTTAAGTCACGGTTTGACTGATGTAGATTCATCAGTGGTCGAAGTTTAACGCCTTTCGCTCAGACAGCTCAAGCTTATGGCAAAATTGCACTCGACTTAATGCGTTGAATACCCTCTGCCTGCATACTTTGCCATGCACTTTGCAATGACCCATTTAAATCAATTGCTTTGCACGCATCTTCGATAACATAGGTTTTAAATCCCATTTGTGCCGCATCCAAGGCAGTCCATGCCACACAAAAATCTGTGGCTATCCCCACGATATAAACCGTATCAATTTGATGTTCTGTTAAATAGCCCTTCAAACCTGTCGGAGTTTTGCGATCTGCTTCCATAAAAGCAGAATAACTATCGATATCGGGATGAAAACCCTTACGGATAATCAATTGGGCTGTTGGAATATCAAGAGCTGGATGAAACTCGGCATCCTCTGTCCCCTGCACGCAATGCTTAGGCCACAATACTTGGGTTCCATAAGATAGCTCAATGGTTTCAAAAGGCGCTTTATTTTCATGATTATCGGCAAAAGAAATATGTTGTTCTGGATGCCAGTCTTGGGTAAGCACCACCATTTCAAACTGGCGGGCCAGTTGATTAATCACTGGAATAATCTGATCGGCATCAGTGACTGCCAAGTTTCCACCTGGAGTAAACCCGTTTTGTACATCTACAACAATGAGTGCGCTGTGTTTCGCAAGTGTATACATATTGTGTTTCATTCTGGATTGCTCGCTCCTTTCTAACATACGCTGCTCTTTATCGTCTGGCTACTTCGACCTGAACTTTTCTTAACATGAAAATTATTCAGGTAAAAGTTGAATTAAAGTTTTCGGCTGTTTGACTAAAGCATATTGTTCTTATGCCGCCGATCAGTCATAATTTGCATAATTGTCATTCAATCGAATTCATTATTGGACGACGAATCAAAATACTGCAACCATCCAATATTTCGTTTCAACTAATTCAATCTCGGATGGGAAAATAGGATAGTTTTTTAAAATGACTCAGCTAGCACAGAATATTCAAGGCTCAATTGTCGCACTCGTCACCCCTATGTTTGAAGATGGTCGCGTAGATTGGAAGAGCCTGGAGAAGCTCGTTGAGTGGCACATCCAACAAGGTACACATAGTATTGTTGCTGTTGGCACAACGGGCGAAGCCTCAACATTAAGCATGGAAGAACATACACAAGTCATCAAAGAAGTGATCCGTGTAGCCAATAAACGCATCCCGATTATTGCGGGTACAGGTGCAAATTCAACACGCGAAGCAATTGAGCTGACCAAAGCAGCAAAAGAACTCGGTGCAGATGCAGCCCTGCTCGTTACGCCATATTATAATAAACCAACACAAGAAGGCTTATATCAACACTACAAGGCGATTGCTGAAGCAGTTGATATTCCACAAATTCTTTATAATGTTCCAGGTCGTACTGGTGTAGACATGCAAAACGAAACCGTCATTCGTCTTGCTGAAATTAAAAACATTGTTGGGATTAAAGATGCAACAGGCGATGTACCACGTGGTCAAGCCCTCATCGAAGGTTTAAAAGGTAAAATCGCCGTATATTCAGGTGATGATGAAACTGCCTGGGAACTAATCTTGCGTGGTGCGAAAGGTAATATTTCGGTTACTGCCAATGTTGCACCAAAACAAATGAGCGAAGTTTGTGAAGCTGCATTAGCGGGCGATCAAGCAAAGGCTCAAAGTCTGAATCAGCAAATTGCAAATCTACACAATATTTTGTTTTGCGAATCAAACCCAATTCCTGTGAAATGGGCGTTGCATGAGATGGGATATATCAGTACAGGTTTACGCCTGCCATTAACCGCTCTAGCAGAACAATATCGTGAACCTCTCCGCACAGATTTAAAAACTGCGGGAATTATTTAATACGAGCAATTTATGATGCAATTACGTCTTGGTGTTGTCCTAGTCATTTCAGCTTTAAGTTTGGCTGGTTGTGGTCGTTTTGCCCTCAATAATCATTCTTTAGATTATAAAAAAGCGCAAGCGCTTGAACCACTCAAGTTCCCTGAGAATGCAACGGTAAGACCATTTACGCCATTGTATCCAGCACCAACGGTTGACCCGCTTGCGATTCAACATGCACCGACATTTGAGAACAAGACGGGCAAACGTTATGCGTTACCCCGCCCAGAGTCAGCGCAAACTGCAACCACGACAACTGAAGCAACAGCAACCAGCTTAGGTCGTCCACAACTGGTGATGGATGGGAATAAGAACCCATTGCTTAAAGTGGATGGCCCGACTGCAACTGCTTGGCAATATGCTTTTGCGACCGTCAGCAGCCTCAACTATAAAGTCATCTCTCAGGCAGATCATGGCTATGAAGCGACTATTAAAGTGGGTGAGCAAAACTACCTACTGAAGCTTACCGCTGTTGGCTCAAGCAATACCATTGCACTGTTTAAACTTGATACAACCTTTGCAGACCCTGCGGTTGCAACGGAAGTATTAGCCCAGATTTACCAAAACTGGCCAGCCTAGTCGTTTACTAGGCATTTTTTTCAAAAGGTTCCCTCATGTTAAAACAAACCTTGCTCTATACTGGTAAAGCAAAATCTGTATATGAAACAGATAACGCTGATCACCTGATTTTAGTCTTTCGCGATGATGCCTCGGCATTCAATGGCGAAAAAATCGAGCAACTCGATCGTAAGGGCAAGGTCAACAACCGTTTTAACGCCTTCATCATGGATAAACTGGCTGAAGCAGGCATCGAAACCCATTTTGAAAAATTGCTTTCTCCAACTGAAGTTCTCGTTAAAAAGCTTCAGATGATTCCTGTTGAATGTGTCATTCGTAACTATGCTGCTGGTTCACTTTGCCGTCGTTTAGGCGTTGAAGAAGGCAAAGAGTTAACACCGCCAACATTTGAATTATTCTTTAAAGATGATGCTCTTGGCGATCCAATGGTGAATGAATCTCAAGCGATTGCTTTAGGTTGGGCGACTGCTGAACAGCTTGAAAAAATGAAAGAACTCACTTACCAAGTAAATGATGTGCTTAAAGCATTATTCGACGCTGGTAATATGATTCTGGTAGATTTCAAACTTGAATTTGGTGTATTCCATGACCGTATCGTACTGGGTGATGAGTTCTCTCCAGACGGTTGCCGTTTATGGGACAAAGACACCAAGAAAAAACTTGATAAAGACCGTTTCCGCCAAGGTTTAGGTGGTGTGGTTGAAGCCTATGAAGAAGTTGCGGCACGTTTAGGTATTAACCTAGACGATATCTAAGCTCAGCTTAGATCGCATATAAAAAAACCGAGCTGAATAGCTCGGTTTTTTTAGGTCTTTAATTTTTTGAATCCTGATAAATGAGCTTACCTTCTTTATAGGTCGCCACCACCTTGATTTTTTTAATCTCGCGGCTTGGAATAGTCAGCGGATTCCGATCCAGAATCACCAGATCTGCCAGTTTGCCTTGAGCTAAAGTTCCCTTCTGTTGATCTTCAAAATATTGATAGGCAGCCCAGTCCGTCATCGACTTTAACGCCAGATAAGGACTTACCCGTTCATTTGCGCCCAAGACATAATTACTACGGGTGGTTCGATTCACAGTCGCATCAAGCATCATCATGCTACTTGGCGGTACAACAGGCGCATCATGATGTTCGGTAAAAATCAGATGTTTCTTTAACGCGGTTGCTGTAGGGGAAATATGTGCTGCACGCTGCTCACCCAGAGTCTGTTGACGATGCCAGTCACCCCAATAAAAAGTATGCAGCGAGAAGAAGGAAGGAATAATATCCAGTGCCTTGAGTTGGTCCAGTTGATCATCACGAATCGTTTGTGAATGAATCAGCACACTTCGACGATCTGCTTGACCCTGCTTTTGGGTCGCGTCTTTTACCGCAGCAATAAACTGATCAATTGCAGCATCACCATTGGCATGTGCAAGCACTTGCCAGCCTTGTTTGAAGGCTAAATTGATATAATTCTTCACCTCTTGATCATTGCTGATCGCCGCATAGCCTTTGTAGGTTTTATCCTTGCCTTCAGGCGGCACCAGATACGGTTGTGTCAGCCAGGCGGTCTTGCCCTGAGGTGAACCATCCAGACTGATTTTAACCCCACCAATACGGAAATGATGATCATACTGACGGCTACTACCGTATTTGAGCATATAGTCCTTGCTGGTGGTGATATCTGGATAAGACACCATATCAATCGGCAACTGATTTTGCTGACCCAAGCTCCGCCACATCTCAGTCGTACCCTGATCTGCCCGTCCTTCCTGTACCGTAGTGAAGCCATTTTTCACATAAGCATCAATGCCTTTCTGTGCAATCTGGAACATGACAGCGGGCGGTACATCTTTAAAAATCGAACCTATTGCAGTAAACAGTGCCGACTCCTCAAGGACACCATTCGGTACGTTGGAATTGGCTTCACGGCGAATCACGCCACCCGCAGGATTCGGCGTATTCTGATCAATTTTTAGCAATTCGAGTGCTTTATGATTAACGGAAGCCAGATGTCCAGATTGATGCAAAATCATCACAGGCTGATCTGTTGAGACGCGATCAAGATCGGTTGCGGTGGGGTGTCTTTTTTCATTGAGTTGTGCATCATCATAGCCATTGCCTAATATCCAGCCGCCCATGGTCTGGATCACATCTGGATGCTGCTTTTTCCATGCATTCAGCACATTAACCAATGAAGGAATATCCGAGACCTGCCCATCAGGTTGCGGATATAGATTGGCGACCATCTGGTGAAAACCCACCATATTCACATGACTATGGGCATCGATAAAACTTGGCAGCAAGATTTTGTTTTTAAGATCGATGACTTGAACGGTTTTATCAGCCAGTTGTTCCGCCTGCTGCTTTGGACCCACAAAACGGATTTTTCCATCTTTCACTAACAGTGCTTCTGCATATTCAGGCGTATCACCACTCATGGTTAAAATGGGGCCGCCATAAAACAGTTTTTCGCTGGAACTGACGGGTATGGATGAAGTTGCACAGCCTGATAGAACAATTGAAAAGGAAGTGACCCATGCAAATTGATGCAGATGGTTACGGTTCATATTTTTAAACCCATATTTTTATTATGCCTTTTCTGATTAAAACTGATTCTGTGCCGAATAGAAAGCATTCACTGATTATTTTTGTAATGTTTGTTCAATTTTTTAAGGACTATGGCACAGAATCTGATCTCATCCTAAAGACTAAAATAATTTAGCCAATTTATTCGATACCTTGATTGCAGTATCGTCAATATAACGGCTATAAAATTGCGCCAAAACGATACTCACCACCATCGTAAACAGGCTCGCCAGCAATCCTGCATTAAAATAAGAGAACGCCAGCTGCACATGCAAAAGATTGAAGAATGGAATACCCAAGGCATAAAGTATTGCCAAGTGAATCAGATAAATTGAAAAGGACACTTTACCCAGAAACACCAAGACACGTCGATCAAAAAACTGGGCCAGCCATTTGCCTTTTAACACAGCATACACAACCAGAAAGCCACCAAGAAAATTCAGATAATCGTAAGTTTGTTCGCCCAGAAATGACGTAAAAAACTGATAACTCGAGCTGCTATTATGTGCTCCACAAAAATAGAGACCTAACAAGAACAAGAGTATAGAAACAGCCGTCCCTAGCTCTGCCGCATACAGAAATAGCCCCATTCCCAATATAAAGCTGAGAATGCCAAGTAATATGGTCTGCGAAATCATATAAGCCGCAGCAACGCTCAACAGCAAAAAGAGAGCAGATAAAATGGGCAATTTACTATATAGATAACTTGCCAGATAAATCACCAATGAGCCAAGCAATTCAATTTGCATGGTCCACAAAACCCAGTTATAGCTTGAATCTCCAAACAGAAATGCACCAATACTTCCCTCATAGAGGGCCGTCTTGAGTTGAGGATGAGGATTGGCCAAAGCAGCCCCCCATTCTGAAACATGCGAGACATCAACGGGCACAAAACATACCAGATAGGCCACAATACAAGAGACAAACGCGGGAATGGCCAAACGTGGATAGCGTTTAATCAATGATTTTTTCAGCTGTGTGGCGGTATTTTGTTTTTTAAAACTGGATAGGGTCAGGACAAAACCACTTAAAACGAAGAAGACAAAAACTGCACCCGTGCCCGAATAAAAGAAGGCCAATGGAGAATGATGTAATTGTGCAAAAACCTCATATTGAGGCACGCTACTCCAGCCAAAATTATGCATTTGGGGAAAGAAAGTTAACGATAAATGTGACAACACAACGGCGAGACATGCCAAGCCTCGGATACTTTCCGCTGCATTAATTTTGTTTGTGGTCATGGTGGAGCTTTATCATCCTTGATAAGCGGGGATGATGCGACCTTTTATCCAGAGTGTCTAGTGGTCACTTACAAAAATAACATGCTCGATACCAAGTCATGACATGACTCAGACTTTCTGATACGCCGTACCCTCTTTTGATATTAACGATTTAAATAATCTCTTAAATAATGTGCTGTATAAGATTCCTTATTTTCTAATAACTGGCTCACTGGCCCTGCAAATATCAGTTCTCCGCCCTGTTCACCCGCCAATGGTCCAATATCAACAATCCAGTCTGCCTGTGTCATGATTTCCAGATTATGCTCAATCACAATGACGGTATTTCCCTGCTCAACGATGGTATTGAGTAGCTGGATCAGTTTAACCGTATCAGACGGATGCAAGCCTGAGCTTGGCTCATCCAGCACGAAAATATTATTGGTCTGATCAAGCTCACGGCTGAGTTTCAGGCGTTGTCGTTCTCCCCCAGAAAAGCTATTCAGGCGTTGACCAATGGCAATATAGTCCAGACCTAAATCAATCAGGGTCTTGAATTGTTGCTTCAATTTAGGCACTTCAAAAAAATCATAAGCCTCTGCAACCGTCATTTTTAAAGCATCGGCAATATTCTTATCTTTATAAAGATAGTTGAGTACCTGTTCTGCATAGCCTGAACCATGACAGACCTCACAGACCATTTCGACATCATCCAGAAAGGCCAGCTCAATTTTCTCAATACCTGAACCTTTACACTGCGGACATGCCCCTTCACTGTTAAAACTAAACAGTTTCGCGCTGACCTTATTCTGTTGCGCATATAACTGGCGAATGCTGTCTAGCAAGTCCAGATAAGTGAGTAGATTTGATCGGATCGTTGCAGTAATGGCAGATTGATCAATAATTTTCACTTCGGGATATTGCTGCGGTAAGACTTTACTCATCAGCGTACTTTTACCTGAGCCAGCAACACCTGTTACCACGGTCAAACAATTCTTGGGAATATCAACACTAATATTCTTCAGGTTAAAGAGCCGCGCATTTTTTATGGTGATTTTTTCCAGACTGCTTCGTGCCACCTGTTTATATTGATTGGGGCGCTGGAAAAACTGCCCTGTTAAACCAGAGGAGCTTTTAAGGTCCGCAAAACTACCCTGATAAATGACTTCGCCGCCCTTTTGTCCAGATAAAGGACCTATATCAATCACATGATCCGCAATCCTGATCAGGTCTGGATCATGTTCCACCAACAGCACGCTATTGCCCTTGTCCTTAATTTTTTGAATGATCTGGATGATATTTTCCAAGTCTTTGGAGTGCAGTCCAATGCTAGGCTCATCGAAAATATAAAGCAGATCAACCAGACTATTGCCCAAATGTTTGACCATTTTTATGCGTTGTGACTCCCCACCCGATAAGGTGTTGCTCACGCGATCCAATGTCAGATAACTGAGTCCAACCAGATTTAAATAATGAAGTTTATTACGAATTTCATGTAATACCGTCTCCATCTTTTCATTCTCGATCGATTCGATAAAGCTCAGCAATTTAGCCACCGACAATGCAGTACAGTCCGAGATATTTTTACCTTGAATCTTGCAGCTCAGCGAAGTCTGATTCAGACGCTGCCCCTGACAAAGATTACATTTTTCGACAGTAATGATCTTGTCCAGAATATGGCGATAACGGTTGCGCTCTTGTGCTTCACCTTTTAAAAAATTTCGCTCAAAACGTGGAATCAGGCCTTCATATAAAGCGGTTTTTCTCCAGTCTTTGCGAGGATGGCGCGGTTTATGCTGCGCTGCATTTAAGAAAAGCTCCCACTCTTCCGCATCATAATCCTTCAGTTTTTTATCCAGATCAAAATAGCCCGAGTCGGCATAACGGGTCCAGCGCCAAGCATGTGGCTGATAGGTCGGAAAGTCGATCGGCCCTTCATTTAGAGATTTCTCTAGATCCAGAATTTTATAGATATCAATGGTCTGTTCTAAACCAATCCCGTCACATTGTGGGCACATGCCATTGGGATGGTTAAACGAAAAAACATGAGAGTACCCGACAAAAGGCTCACCCATTCGTGAAAACAACAATCTTAAATTAGCATATATATCGGTAATGGTCGCGATAGTTGAGCGGATATTTCCAGTCAAAGGCTTCTGATTGATGATCACGGGAACATTCAGATTTTCAATTTTATCGACATCCGCCACACCAAAATGCTGTAAACGGTTACGCACAAAACTATCCTGTGTTTCATTGATTTGTCGTTGCGCTTCAGCACCAATCGTTTCAAATACCAGTGAAGATTTACCTGAACCTGAAACGCCCGTAAACACAACGATTTTGTTTTTCGGAATTTTCAATGAAATATTTTTAAGATTATTTTGTCGCGCGCCGTAAATATTGATTGTTCTGCTGCTCATCTGCCGTCTCGCTGTTCTCTTTAAAAACCACGATAAGCCAAAAGAATGTGAGAGATGTATCTGTTTTTATGAATAAATGAAATTGATGTAATGGAGTGCTGGATATTCAAAGCCGTGAATATCCAGCGCTATAGAAGCAAATGTGATTTATTGCTGCTGATCTTGTTGCCAACGACGCTGTTGTAAACGCTCCCCTTCAACTTCACGTTTATTCAGGGCGCGCTCATAGAGCTTGGTACCGCGCAATTCAGGTGGCAAATATTCCTGTAATACAAAATGTTCAGGATAATTATGCGGGTAGAGATAATCGACACCATAACCTTGCTGTTTCATTAACTTGGTTGGGGCATTGCGCAGATGTAAAGGAACAGGCAAGTTCGCCGTTTTTTCTGCCAGTTCCAAAGCACGGTTTATCGCCAGATAAGTACTGTTACTTTTCGGACTGGTCGCTAAATACACCGCGCATTGACCCAAAATAATCCGTGCTTCAGGCATGCCCACCGCCTGCACTGAGCGGAAACATTCCCCCGCCAGCAATAAGGCATTTGGGTTAGAGTTACCAATATCTTCCGATGCAGCAATCAACATACGACGTGCGATAAAGACTGGATCTTCACCACCTTTCAGCATACGTGCCATCCAGTACAGCGTTGCATCTGGATCACTACCACGAATGGATTTGATAAATGCCGAAACCAGATCGTAATGCTGCTCACCCGATTTGTCGTAACGCGCAATATTTTGCTGCGCGACTTTAACGACAATCGCATTGGTGACCATATTTTCAACATCAGGCTCAAAGGTACTGGCGATCAGATCAATTAGATTCAGCGCCTTGCGTGCATCACCTGCCGCAAATTGAATCAATGCATCATATTCTTCGATATGAATAAAACGTTCTTTTAAAAACTTATCCGTTTGAATCGCTTTATTCAGTAAGGTTTGAATGGCATCTGCATCCAGACTGTTCAGGGTATACACCTGACAGCGAGACAGCAACGCACTGTTCACCTCAAAGGACGGATTCTCCGTGGTTGCGCCGATCAAGGTGATTTTGCCTTTCTCAACGGCATTGAGTAAGGCATCTTGCTGCGACTTATTGAAGCGATGTATTTCGTCAATAAATACCACAGGCGTCAACAGATCACCGCTTTCAGCAATCACTTCCCGAAGCTCTTTCACGCCCGTATTCAGTGCTGACAAACTCACAAAAGGACGATCAACCGCTTGAGCCAGTAATAATGCGATCGTGGTTTTTCCTACCCCTGGTGGTCCCCAGAAAATAATCGAAGGCAAATGCCCCTGATCAATCATTTGACGTAAGGGTGCATTTTCGCCCAGTAAATGATCTTGCCCGATAATTTCTGACAAATCACGAGGACGTAAACGTTCAGGTAAAGGAATATGCGTATCTGACATCATCAATGGCTTTATGCTGTTTTATCCTAGTCTATTGTGTCTGACACAAATCTACAATTTGAATCTGCACTCACTGCGTCATTCTATCGCGCACTGTTTTGCTGAATCAGTTGCTGTATCACGTTGTAGCTGGCCTTAATCCGTTCTTCATTGGGGAAATTGGTATTGGCCAACATCACGATCCCAATCTTTTGTTGCGGGATAAAAGCAGCATAAGCACCAAAACCATTGGTCGCGCCGGTTTTATTAAAGAAGGTCGCTGCTGGAGCAATTTTTGGTTGCGCGATTGGCGTTACCGCATGGCTTTCTAAAGCCATTTTGCTGGAGTTGCCCTGTAATAGCGTTTCCAATTTCGTTGGATAAGCATATTGCTCCCAACCTAAACCCTGTGTCATTGCGCCTACTTTAAAATAACCCACATGCGTATTTTCAATGCCTTTACGCAGTGGTTGTTTCAACTGCTGCGGATTGATTTGTGCATCCAGAAATTTCAGCATGTCAGCGCTACTACTTTTCACACCATAGGCTTCAGCATCAAACATCCCAGGCGATACCCGCATGGCCTGATCCGCTTTATAGCCCCATGCATAGTTTGGCATCTGCTGCTCAGGGACTTGAATAAAACTTTGTTTGAGACCTAACTGAGGAAAAAGTGTTTTTTCTAACAATTCGGTATAAGGCTTTTTCATTGCCAATGCAGTGACATAGCCCATCAAGCCAATACTTGGGTTGGAATATTGACGCGCAGCGCCGATGGTGGTCTTCGGCTGCCATGCCTGAAAATACTTGACCATATCCTGTTGCTGAACCACCTCATCAGGGAACTGCAACGGAAAACCGCCCGCAGTATAAGTGCCCAAATTCAATAGGGTGGCACGATTCACAGCACTGTTTTTAAGTTCAGGGAAATATTTGGCAGGATGGTCAGACAAGGAGATTCGTCCTTGTGCCTGTGCATAGCCTGCTAAAGTTGCATTAAAGGTCTTACTCACCGAGCCGAGTTCAAATAAGGTATTGTTGCGAATCGGCTGTTGGCTCTGTTTTGAAGCCACCCCATAATTCACAAAATAATGCTGTCCATTTAAAGTGATCCCCACCGCCATTCCCGGGATTTTGTATTGTTGTAAAAGCGGTTTAAATTGCTGGTCAATAATAGCTTTTACTTGCTGCTCACTGAGCTGTTGTGCCCAAAGCGGTGCACTGCAAGACAGAAGTCCTGCAAGTACACATAATTGTTTCGCAGCTATAGAGAACCGTTTTGAATTTGGCATGGATGATTTCACTTTAAGTTAATAATTAAGAAGCAGTTAGTTTGAGTAATTTGGCTTGCGGGCCATCCTCAATGACCCAGATCGAACCATCTTGAGCCTGATGTAAACCACGAATCCGCTGTTTCATATCCAGTCGCTGAATCTCTTTCACAGGTTGCGATTTTAAATCCACCACCACAATGGCTTTGGAAGATAAACCACCGATGAGCGCCTTATGTTGCCATACAGGGAACTGCTGACCTGAATAAATGATCATGCTGGAAGGCGAAATCACAGGGGTCCAGTCGATTTCGGGTGCTTTAAACTCGGGACGGGTGCTGTGATCAGGAATCGGTAAACCTGAATAATGATCACCATTGGAGACTTTCGGATAACCGTAGTTGGCCCCTTTCAGGATCAGATTCAACTCATCACCACCTTTAGGTCCCATTTCGACCACCCAGAGCTGCCCTTTCTCATCAAACGCCATGCCTAGAGGATTACGGTGACCCAGTGACCAGATTTCAGCAGTAACGCCACCTTGCTGCTGAAATGGATTGCCATCCACAGGGTTGCCATCATCATTCAAGCGCAACACTTTGCCCAGATTACTTTTTAAGTCCTGAGCTGGATCAAACTTCTGGCGCTCTCCTGAACTCACCCATAACTTTCCATCTGCACCAAACAGCATCCGATGTCCGTAATGTCCCTGACCAGAGACCTTCGGCACTTGTTGCCAGATGGTTTTTAAATCGGTCAGTTTGGGTTGCTCTGGATTGGATAAATCCAGTTTGGCGCGTGAAATCACCGCGCCGTATCCACCTTGTCCTTTGCTGGCATAACTCAAATAGAGCCAATGGTTATTCTGAAAATCGGGATGTAAAATCACATCGCCAAGTCCGCCCTGTCCACCATAACTTACCGAAGGAACACCTAAAATATTCAGATTGGTCTTGGTTTTAGGATCAAATAATTTTAATTGTCCTTTGCGTTCTGTAATCAGCAAACGCTGATCAGGCAGACTGGTCACTGCCCAAGGCTCATCAAATGAAGCCACTGTCTCGGCACGATAGGTCTGCTTTGCCGTATGGGTTGAGTTTTGCTGCTCAGCATTTTGATCAGGGGTTTTAGAATTGGTATTGTTCGGACCACAAGCCAACAAAAATAAAAAACTGCTACAAACCAAAGGTGTTATCAATAATTTCTTCATTGCTTATCTCCCTCTTTATAAGACTCATCTTACGGAGATATGCCAGTCAAAATACTGTAAAAATGTTGTTTTATGCAAAGCATGTTTTAAACATTTGGTGAAATTTTCAGTTAGCGGACCCAGCGCACGATATAGTCTTCGATCTGCTCTTCATCAATCTCGCTTTCAGAGATGCAACGTCCTGCAGCAGATTTCTTGGCTCGAATCACGCTCTGACGTGAACCGGTATTTAAATAATGCCATGAGGGTAAATTCTTGCCTTCACTCAAACGACGATAGGCACAGCTCGGCGGTAACCATGAGATTGTTGTGAGCTGCTCTAATGTGAGCTGGATACAATCTGGTACTTGCTGCTGACGGTTAGGATAATCTGAACAACGCGCTGTTTTACAGTCCAGCAATTTGCATGACACTTTGGTATAGGCAACTTCGGCAGTCTCTTCATCTTCCAGTTTTACTAGGCAACACAAACCGCAGCCATCACACAATGCTTCCCACTCAGCCTCATTGAGCTGATCAAGCGAATATTGTTTCCAGAAGTTAGGACGCAGTTCGAGGGACATACCAGTTGTTTCTATTTCAAACGAGCGTTTGATTATAGCATTGCTGTCCTATGTCTTGCTTTTCAATCTCATTTCTAGCTTAACATTTCTTTAAGTATTAAACATTTGAACCACAGAAACACCACATTTTGTTCAAAAAACCCACGCTATATTAGATTCATAACGAAAAATTAGGAGGACACGACATGTTCCGTTGGGCCATTATTTTTGCTGTAATCGCACTCATTGCCAGTTTATTAGGTTTTGGTGGGGTTGCGGGTTTATCCAAAGATTTCGCTGTGATCTTACTGGTTGTCGCCGTGATCTTAGCTATCGTTGGTTTCATATCCAGAGGTAAAGTCTAAGGATTTAAACTGACTCAATAAAAAAAGAAGAATCTCCGTATTCTTCTTTTTTTATGCCTGTGTAAGAGCAAGACGCTAGCATTTGTTGTTTGACGATATCTTCAATTTTCTTTTTTTATGCTTTAATCAATGCATTCTAAAAATACAGATCAGGATTATAGAATGAGCTTTACAGTCAATACTCGTGAAATTGAATACACCGCTCCAGATGGCCAACGCTTGATTGGTTATTTCGCAACACCTGTCACTGATCAACCTGTTGCTGGGGTGATTGTTGCGCCTGAATGGTGGGGCCGTAATGAATATACCGAACAACGCGCGCGTGAGCTGGCAGAACATGGTTTTGCCGCGCTAGCAATTGATATGTATGGCGATAAGAAAGTTACAACGGCTGTACCTCAAGCTTCAGCATGGATGAATCAGACCTTTGAACAGCCAGAGACCATTGTTGATCGTGCTCAGGCTGGTCTCTCAACCTTGGCTGCCCAACCAGAAGTCAATTCTGAAAAACTGGCGGCAATTGGTTTCTGTTATGGCGGAAAAGTAGTGCTGGATTTAGCGCGCTCAGGTGCAGAGATCGAAGCAGTTGCAACCTTCCATGCGGTTTTAAGTCCAAAAGCACCGGCTGAAAAAGGCAAGGTCAAGGCTGAGATTTTAGTTCTGCATGGCGAGCTAGATAGCATGGTAACTTTGGATGATGTTGCGAGCTTCCGTCAGGAAATGCATGATGCTGAAGTCGACCACGACGTGATTATTTTTGAAGATGCCAAGCATGGTTTTAGTAACCCGCTTGCTGATGAACGTGCCAAAGCCAACAATGTTGACTTAGGTTATAACGCAGAAGCAGAGCGCCAAGGGCTTGAAGCGATGTATGAGCTATTAGATAAACATTTGAAGTAATCAGTAAATGATTTTTCAAAACCTAAATCCCTGTCAATATCATCCTGATACTTAAGCTTGTGCAAAGGCGGCATCCATGCCGCCTACCCCAAAAACAAATAACGACTGAAATTTAATAAAAGTTTGAAATACTTTGCTATCTATACACTGTTTATGTTTCAACAGAATTTTAACATCTCAGAAAGACCTATTTCCGCTATACTACAGCCCTGCTTTTTACTGACCTGATTCATGTCTGATTTCTCATTTTCTGATGCACTACTTCGCTGGTACGACCAACACGGTCGCCACGATTTACCTTGGCAAATCGCCGATGATCCTTACAAGGTCTGGGTCTCAGAAATCATGCTGCAACAGACCCAAGTCAAAACTGTACTGCAATATTTCGATCGTTTTATCGAGCGCTTTCCAACCGTGGAAAGTCTGGGACAAGCCAGTTGGGATGATGTCGCTCCCTATTGGGCAGGACTTGGTTACTACGCCCGTGCCCGTAACCTGCATAAAGCTGCGGGGATCGTCAGCCAAAAAGGTAAATTCCCAGAAACACTAGAAGAGTGGATAGAACTCCCTGGCATTGGCCGTTCAACTGCAGGGGCGCTAATGTCATTGGGCTTACGCCAATACGGCGTGATTATGGACGGCAACGTAAAACGCGTTTTGGCCCGTTTCCTTGCCATCGAAGATGACCTATCCAAACCACAACACGAACGGGCACTCTGGCAAATCGCAGAAGAGCTTTGTCCGCACGAACGCAACCATGATTACACACAGGCAATTATGGATTTAGGGGCGACCGTGTGTACCCCGAAAAAACCACTGTGTTTATATTGCCCAATGCAACAGCATTGTCAGGCCTACCAGCAAGGTGTGGAACAGCAACTTCCATTTAAAAAAGCCAAGAAACCCGTTCCGGTCAAAACAGCCAATGTGTTACTGATCCAATCTGGTGATGAATGGTTGTGGCAACAACGTGAAGCCCACGGTCTGTGGGGCGGATTGTACTGCCTCCCTATCATTGAGCAAGCAACCGAATTACAACAGATTGAGCAGCACTTTAAACTGCAAGCTCAAGTATCATCTTTGCAGATTAGCCATAGCTTCACTCACTTTACATGGTTACTGAATGAACAGCCGTTCCACGTGGAACATGATCAAAAAGAACAGCTCAGTATTGAACTCAATGGCGTATGGCTGAGTCCAGAAACAGCAATTGCCAAAGGTATTCCCACGGCTATGAAAAAACTGATTACAGCAAAGAAAAAAGCTTAAGTGACCTCAATGCTGTAGATCAAAATATAAGGAGTTTTTGTGCGTCATCCAATTTCTTATACGCTGCTTGGTGTGTTCATTATTTTACTTTCAGCTTGTGCCACAGCGCCGAAAAAACCAGCACCTTTGCCAAATGCACAGGTTAATAAGCTGAAAAGCATGCGCTTGGATAGCCGCTTGCCAGTTCCAGTAAAAGGCGTCAGCCGCAATGAATTACGAGATACTTGGGGCGCTGCACGCAGTCAAGGACGTAGCCATGAAGGCATTGATATCATGGCAGAGCGCGGTACGAAAGTGTATAGTGCGACCGAGGGCTTAGTTGCTGATTTACGTAATAATAATTTAGGTGGAAAGGTGATCTGGATCATTGGTCCAGCAGGTTCGTGGCATTATTACGCCCATCTTAACGGACATAAGCGTGGTCTCAATGTCGGGGACTATGTTCGCAAAGGCGACCTGATCGGTTATGTGGGCAATACGGGCAATGCGCGTTATACCTCTCCACATTTACATTACGGAATTTATTTAAATGGCAAAGGGCGTGGTGCAGTCAATCCATACCCATATTTACGTTAGGAATCTACAATGTCTGAAGCATTGATTGAACGGCTGGTTGTATTTGCAGAGTCGGGCAACCAGCAAAAAATCATCCTGAATGGCACCAGCTATCAAGGCTGGATCATGGAAATTACTGAAGATGCCTTGCTCATCAGTACGGGTTTTGCCGATAAATCGGGGAAAGACTTTTGGCTTAAATTTGCTGATTTAAACAATGCAGAACTGTATTATTGGGATACTCGCCCAAATGAATGGGTGGCATTCAAAATTTAATTATCATGTACATATAACAATAAGGAGCATCAAATATGTCAACTCAACGCTGTGGCTGGTGCTCCGATGATCCGCTCTATATGGCCTACCATGATCAGGAGTGGGGCAAGCCACAACATGATGAAGCACATTTATTTGAAATGCTCTGTCTTGAAGGTCAACAAGCAGGACTTTCTTGGATCACAGTTCTGAAAAAACGTGAACACTACCGCACTCATTTCTTCGACCATCCCATCACAAAAATTGCTGCACTGACAGATGATGAACTGGAACTCAAGCTCAGTGATGCAGGTTTAATCCGTCACATTGGCAAACTGAAAGCAATTCGAGACAATGCGCTGGCTTGGCTCAAACTCAAAGATGAAGTCTCAGATGTACCTGCCTGGCTATGGAGTTTTGTGGATCATCAAACCGAAAATAATGATGTAGTGAATTATCGCGAAGCCCCTGCCCAAACAGAAATAAGCAAAAAATTATCTAAAACACTCAAAAAGCGTGGTTTTAAGTTTGTCGGCCCGACCACCTGTTATGCTTTTATGCAAGCCGTTGGCATGGTCAATGACCACGAAAATCATTGTCATTTTAAATAATCAAAAATTATCGCTTTTCCTTCAACAGGAGTTCCTTGAATGAGCAATAACCAGATTCGTGCTTATGCAGCAATGCAGGCTGGTGAACAGTTAGTTCCTTATCAATTTGATGCGGGCGAGTTACAGGCGCATCAGGTTGAAGTCAAAGTCGAATATTGTGGCCTGTGCCATTCCGATCTATCTGTCATTAATAATGACTGGCATTCATCCGTCTACCCTGCGGTCGCTGGACATGAAATTATTGGTACCATCGTTGCGCTTGGTTCTGAAGCGAAAGGACTTCAGATCGGTCAACGTGTTGGTATCGGCTGGACGGCTGAAACCTGTCAGGCCTGTGATCCATGTATTGGCGGTAATCAGGTGCTCTGTACGGGTGAAAAGATTTCAACCATTGTCGGGCATGCAGGTGGTTTTGCCGATAAGGTCCGTGCAGGCTGGCAATGGGTCATTCCGCTGCCAGAAGCGTTAAATCCAGAAAGTGCAGGTCCGCTACTGTGTGGAGGTATTACTGTATTTGATCCTTTGCTGAAACATAAAATTCAGGCGACCCACCATGTCGGGGTGATTGGAATTGGTGGTCTCGGCCATATGGCGATTAAATTGCTCAAGGCATGGGGTTGCGAAGTGACCGCATTTAGCTCTAGCCCAGACAAGACCGATGAATTGAAAGCCATGGGTGCAGATCATGTGGTGAATAGTCGTGATGCACAAGCCATCAAGGCACAACGCGGCAAATTTGATTTGTTGCTCAGTACGGTGAATGTGACGCTGAATTGGCAAGCCTACCTCAGCACGCTTGCAGCGAATGGCAGTCTACATTTCTTAGGCGTGACTTTAGAACCAATTCCAGTATCAGTTGGAACACTCATGAATGGGGCTAAATCAGTCACTTCCTCTCCAACAGGTTCTCCTTTGGCACTGCGCCAGCTTTTACAATTTGCAGCGCGTAAAAATATTGCCCCACAGATTGAGCTATACCCAATGTCTCAACTCAATGAGGCAATTGAACGACTGCATTCAGGCCAAGCGCGCTATCGTATCGTTCTAAAAGCAGACTTCGATTAATTCAAACTTTTTCGCGTCCAGTCCGCCAATTGCTGTATGGCTTGGCGGATTTCTACAGTTAAGGCATGTCCCGCATTTAAGCGTAGAAAATGCTGATAGCGTCGGTCTTCTCCAAAAACTTCCCCCGGCACGATATTAATGCCCTGCTCTTGCGCCAGATAATAAAGCTCCAAACCTGTAATACTCGCTGGAAGTTGCAGCCATAAAGCATAACCACCCTGTGACTGACTCAAGGCTATCGGAATCCCCTGAAACACCTCTAAGATAAAAGCCCGATACTGCTCCACCTGCTGCATAAGCTGAGGTCTTAAATGATCGAGATGCTCCCGATAACCACGACTATAAATAAAATCAGCCAGACCCAACTGTAAAGGCGTATTCACCCCCACATTATTTGCCAATAATTTCGGTCTTAAATATTGTAATTGCTGTCCCAAACAGAACCAGCCAACACGATAAGCGGCCGATAAAGATTTAGACACCGATCCACACCAGATCACATAGCCCTCCTGATCCCAATAGCGTATCGGCAAAGGTCGCTCCTTCTGGAAACTGCATTCTCCATAAATATCATCTTCCAGAATAAAACACTCATACTGCTGAGCCAGCTTGGCGATGTGCTGCTTTTCTTCATTCGTCAGGCAATAGCCCAAAGGATTTTGAAAATTGGCGGTCATCAAACACAGCTTGGCACTGCCCTGTTTCATAAAGAATTCCAAACGCTCCAGATCAATGCCACGATGATCGGCTGGAATTTCGATAATCTTACGTTTCAGGCTGGCCAACATTTGCAACTGACCATTAAAGGTGGGGGTTGGAATCAGAATGCTATCGCCTTGTTTGGTGATCTGCTGAATCAACAGCGACAACGCGGGCATACATCCATTGCTGATAAAAATATCGTCCGTCGCAACATAGATACCATCTTCACGCCAATGATCCGACAAGGCCTGTCGCAACTGTTGGTGTCCCTGTTTATTGCAATATAGAAAATCTTCTGGCTGACAGTGTTTCAGCGCACGTTGCAAGGAACGGCGTAAGCCATCCACGGGAATCAAATGTGGGGATAATTGAATCGCACCCAAAGGCGTTAAATGGTTCTGGATCGAAGCGGTTTGAATCTGATTTTGCAGGTCTAAATTTGAAACTTGCCGAATCATCGATTCAAAACGTGGGCTATCAGGTACAGGACTTTGATATTGCCTTGAACTGACGAAATAACCCGATTTGGCTTTGACATAAATCAGCCCTTTGGCTTCCAGTAATTCATAGCATTGCTGTGCCGTACTCAGGCTAACACTTTGCTGACGAGCAAATTCCCTTAAAGAACTGAGCTTCTGCTGAGGTTGTAATTCATGCTGATAAATCTTATGCGCCAGTTGTTCTGCTAAACGTTGATATTGGAAAGTCATCTCTGTACTGCTTTTTTATAAATTTCTGTATCTGTATTGGTTTATACAACACCGTTAAGCTATAAAAATCAACAGCCAAAGGATAACATTATGAAAAATAAAATCTTATTTATACTCAGTACACTTCTATTTACGGGCTGCGACTTCTCGGCTCAGGCCAGCTATCCACAACAACAGGTTTGTAAGTCTCTCTCAGAAGGTTACTTACGTATGCAAAATCAAACCACCTATGAGTTATGGAGAATGGAAAAGCGCGATGCTCCAGAGCAGACCCGTATCATCAAAATGACTTATAAAAAGCCAAATGAAAATGGTGTGATGCTGCCAAGCCAGTATTTACCGACCATGGAACTGGAATGCCGCTTACAACAACAGCATATTGTGGTGTCAGTCATTCAGGCCACTGGTGCATTAGTACCCGTCCTGAATGTACAGCTGCAAAATGATGCTATTGGCAAACCGAAAAGCCCTGACTTAATTGCTCAGTCAAAAATTCAATAAATAAACGGACACGTTTCGGCAAATGCTCTTGCTGATAATACACCGCATGGATGCGTTGATAAGAATGTTCGATCTGGTCTTCAAACAGTGCGACCAAATGCCCTTCATTCAAGTCTTTCCAGATCTCAAACTCTGACAGACGAGCAATACCTTGCCCCCGCAGGCACAATTGACGAACAGTTTCTCCACTTGATGCCTTGATTTTAGGTTGCGCCTGAAAATATTCCCCTTCAATTTTCAGAGGCCATTTATTGATATAGGCTGGTCGGGTAAAGCCAACAACATCATGTTCAAGTAAATCTTTCGGCTTTTGAGGAATGCCTTTACGGCTTAAATAATCGGGACTGGCAACGATATAAATACGACTCTTACACACCAGTTTGGCATGCAGACTGGAATCATGCAGTTCCCCAAAGCGGAAGGCAACATCGGTTTTATGTTCCAGTAAATCAATCACCAGATCATTACTGTTCAACTCAATTTCAATATTGGGATAGCAGCGTCGGAATTTATGGACCAGTGGCGTAATCACATGCAAAATAAAAGGCGTCGCAGAGTCAATCCGAATGAGTCCTGAAGTGTCCTGATCGGATTTTTGCAGTGCTTCTTCCGCCGCGTTGAGATCGCTTAGGATTTTGCGGGCATGATTAAGAAATTGCTGCCCTTCCTGCGTCAATTTTAATTTGCGGGTGGTGCGTTCTAACAGCGTCACCTCCAGCTTGGATTCCAGACGGCTCAGTGAACGGCTCAGTCCAGATGCAGTTTGTCCCAGACGTTCAGCAGCAGCGATAAAAGAACCGGTATCGACAATGGTCATAAAGGCAAGAAGTTCTTCTACGGTTGATTTCATCACCGCCTCTCTATTATTGATATTTAGTCAACTGTATTTTGCAAATTCATCTATTTTTTAGCAACAATAATCATCGCAAAATGACAGCCATCAACAAAATCGCTCCTTAGAGCATGAAAAAAATCAGGTGAAAAATATGCGTATCCCTCAATTTGGTTTAGGTACTTTCCGTCTCAAAGATCAAGCCGTGATTGACTCGGTTAAAACAGCGTTAGACGTCGGCTATCGTGCCATCGATACCGCACAGGTTTATGAAAATGAAGCGGCTGTGGGTCAAGCCATTGCTGAAAGTGGTGTCGCACGTCAGGATATTTTCCTCACCACAAAAATCTGGGTCGACAATTTTACGGAAGATAAGTTTATTCCAAGCCTAAAAGACAGCTTGCAAAAGTTGCGTACCGATGCAGTAGACCTGACTTTAATTCACTGGCCTGCCCCACAACTGGGTGTCTCCATTCCAACCGTAATGCAACTGCTTCTAGAAGCCAAACAGCAAGGTCTGACTCAGCAAATTGGGATCTCGAATTTTAATATTGCCTTGACTCAACAAGCGATTGACAGCATTGGTGTAGAACACATTGCCACCAACCAGATTGAACTCAGTCCATATTTACAGAACCGCACCTTGGTCAACTTCCTGCGTGAGCAAAATATTGATGTGACCTCTTACATGACTTTGGCTTATGGCAAGGTCTTAAATGATCCCACCCTACTTGAGATCGCTGCACAACATCAAGCGACTAGCGCACAAGTGGCATTGGCTTGGGCACTACAAAATGGCTTTGCTGTGATTCCTTCATCAACCAAACGTGAAAACCTGATCAGCAATCTAAAAGCACAAGACTTAACTTTAACTGCAGAGGAAATGCAGTTGATTGCCCAACTGGAACGTAATGGTCGAGAAGTAAGTCCAGAACCATTTGCGCCTGAATGGGACAAATAACATGAGCAGCCGCATTAACCTGCCCTTGCTGGCTTTGGCGATTGGCGCCTTTGCCATCGGCACCACCGAGTTCTCACCCATGGGGCTATTGCCCAATATCGCCAATGATCTAGGGGTATCGATCCCCAGCGCGGGTATGCTGATTACGGGTTATGCACTGGGCGTAATGCTGGGTGCACCGATCATGACCTTATGGTTTGGTGGTTTTGCGCGTCGTAATGCATTGATTTTGCTGATGGCAATTTTTACGGTCGGTAATCTGATTGCAGCATTTGCACCGAACTATATGAGCTTAATGGGCGCTCGACTGATTACCAGCCTGAACCACGGCGCTTTCTTCGGAATTGGCTCTGTGGTCGCTGCCAGCGTGGTTCCTGCCAATAAACAGGCCAGTGCTGTTGCCACCATGTTCATGGGTCTGACCATTGCCAATATTGGTGGTGTCCCGCTTGCAACTTGGGTCGGACAAAACATCGGCTGGCGCATGTCTTTCCTTGCGATTTCAGCACTTGGTGTGATTACGATGCTCTCCCTCTGGAAAGCACTGCCTGTAGGGGCAGTTGGACAAAAACCAAATGTAAAAATGGAGCTGAAAGTCCTGACCCGTTTACCTGTGGTATTGGCGTTGCTCACTACGGTGTTCGGAGCATCAGCGATGTTTACGCTCTATACCTATATCGCGCCAAGTCTGGTTGAGTTTACGCATGCCTCACCGACCTTTATCACTATGATGCTGGTCTTGATCGGGATTGGTTTCTCAATCGGTAACCATTTCGGTGGCAAGTTTGCAGACCTGTCTATCAACAAGACTTTGATTGGTTTCTTAGGTTTATTGATCGGATTGATGCTGATTTTCCCAATCCTTGCTCAAACCCAAGTAGGTGCAGCACTTGGTTTGGTGATCTGGGGTGCAGCCGCATTTGCCATCGTACCGCCATTACAAATGCGTGTGATGTCAGTGGCACATGAAGCCTCGGGCCTTGCTTCTTCCGTGAATATTGGTGCCTTTAACTTAGGCAATGCGATTGGAGCCGCAGCGGGTGGCGCGGTATTAAGTCTTGGTCTGAATTACACTGCGGTCTCAATGATCGGCGCTGCGCTGGCAGGCATTGGTTTAATTCTGGTTTTCATTCAAATGAAACTAGCAGCCAAACCAGCCACTCAGCTACAACAATGCCCACAAGCCTGATGGTAATAAAAAAGCCTGAATTCAATCAGGCTTTTTTATTATTTCAATAAATCTGGCAACTTTGGTTGCGCATAGATCGGGTTGAGTACTTCTTTTTTCATTTTCATGAGCATCTGATACGGTTGCTGTTGCACAAACATATTCACAAAGCTCAATGGAATCGAACCTGCTGGATCGGCATATCCGCTGGTGGTCACTTTTACCCGATTATTCGGTAATTTCTGGAAAGTCCAGTCACCCGCATATTTACTTAAACGCACCACATCAGGTTGCTCAGGATAATTGTTCTGAATGGCATTGTTTTTAATGCTAATGCTGCCATCCGCATTTTTGGTCATTTTGCCTTTAATCACCACATCGCGGTCTTTTAAAGGAAATGGAAAATCCAGCACCATATACAAGGTAAACTCGCCTTTCTTGTCATCGCGAGATAGCATTTGCGCCTTGCCCACATACGGCACCCATTGTGGCGTACGCTCGACATCAAGGACCACTGCAACGGCACGTTCCAGCGGCACATCATAAATCGTTTCGGCTTTATATTGAATAATTGGATTATTTTCTGTCTGGTAAGTCCAGACCTTAATATTATTACGATGCAAACTCAATTTGGCAGTATCTGATGCAGCAGTCACCGCAAAGCTGCTGATACTGAGTAGTGTAGCAAGGACGATATGTTTTTTATTCATGTCATGCTCAATTGTTTTAATGATGGCAAGAGCCTGCTTCACTTCTACTGGAAAGAAAGCTCAACAAGCTCTTTTATAGTACAAAAAAGGAACGTTTTATACTTCAATCTCGTTAAAGCCTAAAACATCTTTCATATCGTATTTACGTGCTTCACGGCCAACCACCCATGCTGCTGCACGAACTGCACCTGAAGCGAAGTTCATACGGTTGGTCGCTTTATGGGTGACTTCAACACGTTCGCCTTCACCAATAAACATCACGGTATGTTCACCCACGATATCGCCACCACGAATGGTTTCAAAGCCAATGGTTTGACGGTCACGCGGGCCGGTATAACCTTCACGTCCATACACCGCAACTTCTTTCAGGTTACGACCTAAGGTATCTGCAATCGCTTCACCCATCATGAATGCAGTACCTGATGGTGCATCGACTTTATGACGATGGTGCGCTTCAATGATTTCGATATCTACGGTATCGCCAAATACTTTTGCAGCGAGTTCCAATAATTTAATCGAAACATTGACCCCTACTGAATAATTGGCAGCGTACACCACGGGTGTATGCGTTGCTGTTTCTTCAAGGAATGCCTTTTGTTCATCTGACATCCCCGTGGTACCAATCACCATTGCCACACCCGCTTCACGGCAAAGCTTCAAATGCTGCTCAGTGGCAACAGGCGCAGTGAAGTCAATCACTACATCACAATCCTTCAGTACTTCACTCAAACTTCCCACGATCTTGACGCCGATGTTGCCAATACCTGCAAGTTCCCCTGCATCTGCACCCACCAAACTGCTTTCTGGACGTTCAACTGCGGCTGCAAGCTGATAGCCTGCCTGTTGTACCGCTTGAATCAAAATGCGTCCCATGCGTCCGCCTGCACCCAAGATCCCAATGCGTGGAGAAGTTGACATAATTTTTCCCAGTCTTTTATTTAAACAATTCAGCTACTATAGCAAAACTCTGTGCTCGCGCTAAAAATTTCCCATAAAAAAAACCTGCCGAAGCAGGTTTTTTTTATGAAGGCCAATTAGTCAAACAGGCGATCAAAGAATGATTTTTTCTTTGGAGACGAAGCATGGCCATCCCCATCAAAAGAAGCTTGTAGCTCTTTCAACAATTCACGTTGGCGACTGTTTAGATTGACAGGCGTTTCGACCACAATACGGCAGAGTAAATCACCGACCATGCTGCTACGTACAGGGCGAACACCCTTACCACGTAAGCGGAAAAGTTTACCCGTTTGTGTGCCTTCAGGAATTTTCAAACTCACGCGCCCTTCCAGGGTCGGAATTTCAATTTCTTTACCTAATGCAGCATCTGCAATGCTGACAGGGACATCCATATATAGATCAGCACCATCACGTTGGAAAATTTCGTGTTCACGTACCACGACTTCAACGTATAGATCACCAGCCTGACCATCACGGATCGCTTCACCTTTACCTGTTAAGCGTACGCGGTCACCATTATCCACACCAGCAGGAATGGTAACTTCAAGTGTTTGCTGACGGTCAGCCACGCCTGAACCATGACAGCTCTTACATGGGTTCTTGATGATTTTGCCTTGACCACGGCAGGTGCTACAGGTTTGCTGAACCGAGAAGAAACCTTGTTGCATACGCACTTGGCCTGCACCATGACAGGTACGGCAGGTTTCGACATCATTCGGATTTTGAGAACCTTTACCATCACAGGTTTCACATGGTGCTGGCGCAGTAAACGTAATGGTCTTTTTCACACCTTTGACGGCTTCTTCGAGCGTCAATTCCATCACATAGCGGAGGTCTGAACCACGGCGCTGACGTTGTTGCTGACGGCCACCGCCACCGAACGCACCACCGAAAATATCGCCGAACTGGCTAAAGATATCTTCTGCACTAAAGCCACCGAAGCCGCCACCTGCACCACCAAAGCCACCTTCAAAGGCACTGTGCCCAGCACGGTCATACATGCTGCGCTTTTCTTCGTCAGAAAGCACTTCATACGCTTCTGCCGCTTCTTTGAACTTTTCTTCAGCTTCTGCGTTGTCAGGGTTACGGTCTGGATGATACTTCATCGCCAACTTACGATAGGCTTTCTTGATCTCATCATCACTTGCGGTTTTCGAAACGCCTAAAACCTCATAATAATCACGTTTAGCCATGGTTGGCGATGCTCCTCACGGAATTTATTCAAATCTAAAAAAACAAATAGGCTCTGCTGACTTTTTATTTCTAAAGTCAACAGAGCCTTAATAGGGGCTGTACGATAAATTTACAAGGTCTAATTCAATAAAAAAGCAGTAAAATTAAAAAACTGCTTTATTTTTAAAGTATTTAGCGATGCCTTTTAGCCATGCATTCAATAAAAATAACCAGGCAATCGAACTAAAGACCACACCTGCAACGGTCATTGCAGTTACCCAGAGTGCGCTATCCCATGCAAAAAAGAACAATGGAATAAACCATAGGGCAGCAAAAAAGGCCATCAAGATAAATAACAGCACATTACGCATAATCCACAGTGCATGCGCATGTATCCATACTTCAGCATTATCCACAATCGCAACTTTTCGTGCTAACAGGTACGCAAACGCTGCAAACACGATTGTAAATAATGCAAGAAACATGAACACGTAAGAAATCGCCACATAGCGGCGATGCTGCTCAATATTGTCTTGCCCCATGCTCTATATCACCTCATTCACAGCATTGTGCAAAATTTGTCATGCAATGAAATTCAATTATTTTTTGGTCTTAAAATATAGGTGCTACTATATTGAAATTTTCAATATTTCGCACCTTTATTCACAAAATAATTACGATAGTTATGTTGTTTTTTTGACCTTAAACCATGCTGCATAAAGTGCAGGCAGGAAAAACAGGGTTAATAAGGTCGCCACAATCAATCCGCCCATAATCGCAACGGCCATCGGACCAAAGAAAATACTGCGTGATAACGGGATCATCGCCAGTACGGCAGCCAGTGCGGTCAGAACAATTGGACGAAAACGGCGCATGGTTGCATCAATGACTGCATCCCACGGAACATGCCCCGCCTGTATATCCTGCTCGATCTGATCAATCAAAATGAGCGAGTTACGCATAATCATGCCTGACAGTGCGATCGTACCGAGCATCGCCACGAAACCGAAAGGTTTATTAAATAGCAGTAGGAATGCCACCACTCCGATCAAACCCAATGGTGCAGTCAACAACACAATGGTTGCCCGCGACATACTACGCAGCTGGATCATTAATAAAGTCATCACCACAGCCAGGAACAATGGCATACCTGCATTGACCGAGTTTTGTCCCTTCGCGGACTCCTCAACGGTACCGCCCACTTCCAGTAAATAGCCACTTGGCAGGTCTGCACGTAAGGTCTGCATCTGCTCTGCCAACTGTTGCACCACAGTCGCAGGTTGCAAGTGGGTACGAATATCCGCACGAACGGTAATGGTTGGCAGGCGATTACGATGCCAGATTAAACCCTCTTCAAAACGGGATTCAATTTTTGCAATTTGCGCTAACGGCACAGTGGTGCCTTTGCTGGTCGGTACCGCCAAGCTCGCCAAAGAAGCCACTTCAACCCGTTCCGACTTATCGCCACGCAAGCGGATTTCGATCAATTCACGTTTTTCACGATATTGATTCATTACCGACCCAGTGACCGAGGCATTCAGGAAGTTCGCCAGATCAACACTGGAAACGCCCATCTGACGGGCACGATCTTGATCAATTTCAATCGCAATGATTTTGCTTGGCTCGCCCCAATCCAGATGCACATTGGTGGTGTTTGGATCTTCACTCAGGACTTTTGCCACTTTCTGTGCCCATTGACGCACTGTGCCGAGATCTTCACCCGAAACACGATATTGCAATGGATAACCCACAGGTGGGCCATTTTCCAGTAATGACACCCGTGTTCGCACTTGAGGCAATAACTGCTTAATCTGCTTGTCCAAAGAACGACGGATTTCATCACGATCATCTAAAGACGAAGCCAACACCACAAACTGGGCAAAGCTGGCTTGCGGCAATTGCTGATCCAAAGGCAAGTAGAAACGTGGTGAACCCGTCCCGACATAAGCCACATAATTATCAATGCCTTTCTGTTTCGACAGGAATTGTTCCACCTTATGCACGGCTTGTTCCGTCGCGGTCAAAGATGCGCCTTCTTCCAGTTTTAAATCCACCAGAATTTCAGCACGATTCGATGGCGGGAAGAACTGTTGCGGCACCAGCTTAAACATCGCCACCGACAACACAAAAATCCCGACTGTGACTGCGATGACGGTTTTACGATAGGTGATACAGATTTCGACCACACGGCGGAAAGACTGATAAAATTTGGATTGGTAAGGATCATGATGTTGTCCATGCGCTTCCACGATAGGCGCAGGTTGCTTACGCAATCTTGCCCATAATCGAACATACCAAGCAGCTTGCTGCTTCTGTTTGGTAAAATCAGGCAGTAATTTTTCCCCCAGATAAGGGACAAATAATACTGCGGCAATCCATGACACGATTAAGGCAATGGTCACCACCTGAAAAATAGAACGGGTATATTCCCCTGTTCCAGATTGGGCAGTTGCAATCGGCAAAAAACCTGCTGCGGTAATCAGGGTACCTGTCAGCATCGGGAAGGCCGTGGTTTGCCATGCAAAGCCTGCTGCTTTGAGTCGACTGTAGCCCTGCTCCATCTTAATCGCCATCATTTCAACCGCGATAATCGCATCATCGACCAGCAACCCGAGCGCCAGAATCAATGCGCCCAATGAAATCTTATGGAGTCCCACATCGAACAGGTTCATGCCTGCAAAGGTCATGGCTAAAACCAGTGGAATAGAAAGTGCCACCACTAAGCCAGTACGGAAACCCAGCGAGAAAAAGCTCACCAATAAAACGATAATCACGGCTTCCGCGAGAACTTTTAAGAACTCCTGAATACTGCGTTGTACCGCCACAGGCTGGTCAGACACTTTTTGCAGTTTCATGCCCAAAGGTAAGCTTTTTTGCAGACGGTTAAATTCGGTTTCAAGATTTTTACCTAGCGCAATGATGTCACCACCTTTACGCATCGAGACCGCAATCCCGATCCCGTTCTCGCCCATAAAACGCATGCGTGGCTGCGCAGGTTCGCTAAAACCGCGATAGACCTCGGCAACATCACCCAGTTGAATGGTTCTGTCACCGACCAGTAACGGCATTTTTTTCAGGTCATCGACACTATGTAAATGTCCACTGACCCGAATTTGAATACGGTCAGTCCCTGTTTCAAAGAAACCCGCACCCGCCATATCGTTTTGCTTCTGAATGGCTTCCTGTATCGCGGTGACAGGCACACCTAATTGCACTGCCTTGGTATTGGACAATTCAATCCAGATTTTCTGGTCTTGTAGTCCCACCAGATTAACCTTGCTGACATCCTTGACTCGTTGCAATTGCAGTTGCAAACGGTCGGCATATTCTTTCATTACCGCATAGTCAAAGTCCTTGCCTGTCAGTACATAGATGTTGCCGAAGGTATCTCCAAATTCATCATTAAAGAAAGGCCCTTGAACACCGCTTGGCAACTGGGTCCGAATATCATTGACCTTTTTGCGCACGTTATACCAGACGTCTGGAATGGCACTGGACGGTAAACTGTCTTTAGCCACAAAAGTCACCAAGGACTCACCCGGACGTGAATAGGCCATGATGCGGTCATACTGCCCTGTGGTCATCAACTCCTTTTCAATTCGATCTGTCACCAGCGTTGAGACTTCTTTTGCAGTTGCCCCCGGCCAATAGGTCTGCACCACCATCACTTTAAAGGTAAATGGCGGATCTTCACTTTGCGAAAGTTTGGAATAGGACATTATCCCAACGATGCCGAGCAGCAGCATAAAATAAAGGATAATGCCCTTATTTTTGAGTGCCCATTCTGAAAGGTTAAATTTCATGTTTAACCTCCCGTTTTGACACGAATGTCGCGGTTATCACGATCAACGGGATGAATTTTTTGCTGGTCTCGTAACAAATGCACACCACCCACCACAACCCAGTCAGACGCTTTCAAGCCTGAAAGGACGGGTACACTGTCACGACCATAAGTTCCTAAAGTCACAGGCACTTTACGAATAGTTTGATTGGCATTCACCACCCAGACGTAGGCTTGCTGATCATTGGCAGTAACACTGGATAAAGGCACACTCAATACATTATTGTCTTGTGCAACGAAGAACACTCTCGCACTTTGTCCAAGTTGAATGCTGGACTGCCCTTCCAGCAAAGAAACTTTCACGGTAAAGGTTCGAGACTGATCCGCTGCTGGAGAAACCTCACGCACTTTGGCAGCAAAACGTGCTTCAGGTTGCGACCACAAGGTGACCCATGCTGGCTGTCCTACTTTAATGGTGCTGACCGCCTGTTCAGGCACACCAAAAACCACTTCGCGTTCACCATCAATGGCTAGCTGGTAAGCCGCCTGTCCTGCGGCAATCACCTGTCCAATCTCGATCTGACGCTGGGTAATCACCCCGTTCTTATTCGAGATAAGCTGGTTATAACCCGTTTGATTGGACGATACTTCATAATTAGAACGAGCTTGCTGTAAGCCTGCCTGTGCAGATTCATACTGATTTTTGACCGCATCAAATTGCGAACGGCTGACCGCATTGACTGGTAATAACTGCTGATAACGCTGATATTCTTCTGCGGCAATTTTTGCAGCAGCCTGCGCACTTTGTAACTGTGCCTTGGCCGCATTCATTTGCAATTGCGCATCTTTTACATCCAGCTTCGCCAGCACTTGTCCAACTTTGACCCGATCCCCTACATCGACATAACGTTCGGTGATCTGTCCCCCGACACGGAAGGCCAAAGCAGTTTGCTGTTTCGCCTGCACATCCCCTGCATAGCTTTTTTGCTCAACATGGTTGCCACTCGGCTGGGCCACCATGACATAAGGAATTTCCTCAGTCTTGGGCACCTCTTTCTGGCAGGCGCTGAGGACGACACTACTGACAATGACGAACCCCAATATGATACGATTGATCTGCTTCATCTGTTTGCGCTCTTATTCAAATTGATTTTTAAGGCGTGATATGAGCATTATCATAGATTGTTTATTTTTTAATTAATATACTCATAGGTACATTAATTAAAAAATAAATCTACCCATCTGATTTTTAAATTGATTAAAAGAGAAAGATAACGTGCAAATCCATAGTGGTCGCCCTAAAGATTTAGAAAAAAGAGCCAAAATTTTACAGGCCGCAAAATCTATTTTTTTAAAAATGGGTTACCACGCCACCAACATGAACCAGATTGCCAAAGAAGCAGGTGTCACTAAACTTACGGTGTACAACCACTTTCAGGACAAGAACAATCTGTTCATGTGCGCGATTCAAGAAAGCTGCGAAGAATCGATTCGAGCCAAACAGTTTGAACTGACGGCGGACTCTGATTTTAAACAGGCCTTGCTTCTCATGTGCCAGCGGGCTTTAAATATTATTTATCTTCCTGAAGCCTTGAAACTGGATTGTGTCCTGTTTGAGCTGGCAGCGGAACAGAGCCCCTTAACCCGACAGTTTTTTGATGCCTCACATACCCGCATGTGTCATGTCTGGTGTGATTTTTTTGAGCAAGCTATCGCGTTTAAATTTATTCAGGCAGATGAACCGATCAAGCAAACTGAACTGATTATTTCCTTGCTGCTAGGAATTCGTCACCAGCAAGTGTTACTGGGTTTAGCGCCTGTTCCAACAGCGGATGAAATCGATCAGATGATTCAGCATGCAATCGAGATTTTTTTGCTTAAATATCAGACTAAAGTTTAGATAAATTTCACATTTTTTTACGTTCTGCTCTTGGATTGTCTTTCAATCGCGCTATAGTCGAATGAGAACAACAGGAGAATTAGAATGATTCAGCAAATCACTGCTCCACTACGTGAAGATGTCCGCTTACTGGGCAACTTACTGGGAGAGACCTTAAAGCAACATGCTGGGCAAGATTTGTTTAATCAGATTGAGCAAATTCGGGCATTAGCCAAAGGCGCACGTGACGGCCAGATCGAAGCAGAAAAACAGCTAGAACAACTTTTCCTCGGTTTAAAAGATGAAGAGATTTTACCGCTGACCCGTGCTTTCTCACATTTTCTTAACTTTGCCAATATTGCGGAACAGTACCATGTGGTGCGGAGCCGTCGTCAGGCCGAGTTTGATGAGCAGGCGCCAAGTCCTAATCCACTCCCGCATTTGTTTGAAAAATTCAAAAGTCAGCAGATCAATGCACAACAACTGTTTCAACAAATCTGTGATTTAAAAATTGAACTGGTGCTGACGGCCCACCCAACTGAAGTCAGCCGTCGTACCTTAATTCAAAAATATGACGACATTACCGATTGCCTTTCACAATTAGATCAGCAAAAGCTGACCCCGAAAGAACGTCAACAAACCATTGCAACCCTCAAGCAATTGATCAGTTCAGCGTGGCAGACCGATGAAATCCGTCAACATCGCCCAACCCCTGTGGATGAAGCAAAATGGGGCTTTGCGACAATTGAGCAGTCGCTCTGGAATGCCGTACCTAAATTTGTTCGCGAACTGAATGAATTGTCTCAGCAACATTGTGAACAAAGTCTGCCACTCAATGTTGCACCGATTCGCTTTGCTTCGTGGATGGGTGGAGACCGTGATGGCAACCCGAATGTAACGCATCAAGTTACACAAGAAGTCTTGTGGTTGTCACGCTGGCAAGCAGCAGATCTCTATCTGCGTGATATTGAAAATCTGCGTTGGGAATTGTCGATTCAAAGCTGCTCCGATGAACTGACGCAAGCTTTGGGTTATGAACATCCAGAACCGTATCGTGAATATTTGCGTGAAACCCGCGAACGTTTAAAAGCGACACGTACATGGTTGGCCCACCGTCTGCAAGGCACTGAAGCGACAGATGACAGCAATATCATCAGAACCAAAGATGAATTACTCGCACCGCTATTACTGTGCTATCGCTCACTGATCGACTGTAATATGGCTGAGATTGCCAACGGACAATTACTCGACTTTATTTATCGGGTGAATTGCTTCGGAATTGAACTGCTAAAACTCGATATCCGTCAGGAATCGGGGCGTCATCGCCAAGCGATTTCCGCCATTACTGAATATTTGGGTCTAGGCAATTTTGAATCATGGACCGAACAGGCACGCCAGAACTTCCTGATTCAGGAACTGCAAAGCAAGCGCCCATTACTGCCCAAATTTTTTAATGAGCCTGAAGGTAGCCTGATTCAGCATTCCGATGTGCTCGAAGTGTTTGCCACCATGCGCACCTTGGCAGAACAGCCACCTGAGAGTCTGGGCGCCTATATTATTTCGATGGCAGAATATCCAAGTGATGTGCTGGCAGTGTTGTTACTGCAAAAAGAAGCGGGCATCCAGCAGCCACTACGTGTGGTGCCTTTATTCGAGACCTTGAAGGATCTCGATGGCGCCGCCAAAACCATGAATACCCTGTTCAATATGCATTGGTATAAACAGCATATTCAAGGCAAGCATGAAGTCATGATTGGCTACTCCGACTCAGCTAAAGATGCAGGCTTTATGTCAGCCAACTGGGCGCAATATCGTGCTCAGGAAGAACTGACGGCGATTGCCAAGCAGCATGGCGTGCAATTGACCTTATTCCACGGTCGTGGTGGTTCAATCAGCCGTGGTGGTGCACCTACCCAGCAAGCTTTGTTCTCTCAACCACCGGGTTCGATTTCTGGCGCGATTCGTGTCACGGAGCAAGGCGAGATGATTCGCTTTAAATTCGGTCTGGAAGGCATTGCCCTGCAAAATCTGGAAATCTACACCGCAGCGACTTTGGAAGCGACCTTACTCCCGCCACCTGAGCCGAAACAACAATGGCGTGACCTGATGAATCAGATGACGGATTTATCGGTGCAGGTTTATCGCCAAACCGTGCGTGAAAATCCAAATTTTGTGAGTTATCTACGTACCGTTACCCCTGAGCTGGAATTACAGATGTTGCCGCTCGGATCACGACCAGCCAAACGTAAAGTCAGTGGGGGGATCGAGTCCTTACGTGCCATTCCATGGGTATTTGCATGGACACAGATTCGCCTGATGCTACCAGCATGGCTCGGTACGGGCACCGCAATCAATCAGGTTCATGGGCAACATAAAAACACGCTGGATGAGATGCTTGAACAATGGCCTTATTTCCAGACATTGATTGATATGCTGGAAATGGTGCTGTCCAAGTCCGATGCAGATATTGCGCTGTATTATGAATCTCATCTGACTCAAGATCAGGACTTAAAGGTTCTTGGTGTCGAGTTACGTCAACGCCTGCAAAATGCGGTCGATACCCTACTTCGCCTGAAAGGTGAATCTAAACTTCTGAGCAATAATGAAGTGCTGGATCAATCGATGCAGGTGCGTAAACCGTATTTGTTGCCTCTACATTTATTACAGGCTGAATTAATGAAACGTCGACGCCTCTATCTGGCCGAGCATCAAACTGAGCACAGTCCAGTGGATCATGCCTTGATGGTTAGCATCGCGGGTATTGCGGCAGGCTTGCGTAATACGGGCTAAACATTATTTCCAAAATTGCCATCAACACAAAAGACCGCTGTTGATGGCAGAATTGGCAAAATATGCCATTTTCATAAAAAAATTTGAAAAAGTTTTTAAAATTATTTTGAAAATAAAAGAGTTAATTTTTTAAAATGTCTAAGCAAAATAAATAATAATTCCACTAGCTTATTTTGAAACAAATTTTACCAAAAGGTAAAAATACAAAGTCCTCACGCCTGATCTGGCAATATTCTCAATGACTTATAGGTGAAAGCTCGTTTTAAGACAGGGTATCATACGCGCTGATATCAAATAATGAGTCTAATTTATGTCCAGTTGGTTTCCAAAATGGCAGCCGTATCAGGGGACGGTCGATCATCGCCCTGTTGCGACAAATGAATATTTACCGCCCTTACAAAGTGCGGTACTGGGGGTTCAACACGCATTTGCAATGTTCGGCTCAACCGTACTTGCACCGTTATTGATGGGTTTTAGCCCGAACCTTGCCATTTTAATGTCAGGGATCTGTACCATTCTGTTTTTCTTTATGACAGGTGGACGAGTTCCGAGTTATTTAGGCTCAAGTTTTGCTTTTATTGGTGTGGTGGCAGCAGCAACTGGTCATATTACGGGTTCAGGTGCTAATCCAAACTTATCAGTCGCATTAGGCGGGATTGTGGTCTGCGGTATCGTATATGCCCTGATCGGTTTTGCGGTGATGCTGACAGGAACTCGCTGGATCGAAAAACTCATGCCACCTGTGGTCACAGGTGCGATCGTGATGATCATTGGTCTTAACCTTGCGCCCGTGACCATCAAAGGGGTTGCAGGTCAGCCTTTTGAAATGTGGATGGCATTAACCACCGTACTGAGTATGGGGATCATTGCGGTCTTTACCAAAGGGCTATTACAACGTTTATTGCTATTGATTGGCCTTTTAATTGCCTATGCAATTTATGCCATCGCCAGCAATGGTCTGGGTTATGGCAAGCCGATTGATTTCTCCCAAATCTCAGCGGCACCGTGGTTTGGTGTCCCAAGCTTTTCACATCCTACTTTTGATTTGAATGCCATTCTGATCATTGCACCTGTGGCACTGATTCTAGTGGCAGAAAACTTGGGCCATATCAAGGCCGTCGGAGCAATGACTGGCGAAAACCTCACCCCACAACTGGGTAAAGCCTTTGTTGCCGATGGTGTTGCAACCACGTTATCAGGTGGTGTGGGTGCGCCAGGTATGACCACCTATGGCGAGAATATCGGGGTGATGGCGGTTACTCGCGTTTATTCGACACTGGTCTTTGTGATTGCAGGTGTATTTGCAATTATTCTAGGACTTTCACCTAAGTTTGGTGCAGTCATCAGTACTATTCCAAATGCGGTACTCACAGGTGCATCGATTGTTGTCTTTGGTTTAATCACCATCGCAGGTGCAAAAATCTGGATCGAGAATAAAGTCGACTTCTCAAACAATAAAAACCTGATCGTGGCTTCAGTGACCATTATTTTAGGTGCAGGTAACTTTGAATTATTGTTTGGTAACTTCAATCTCGGCGGTATCGGGACTGCAACTTTTGCAGCGATTTTCCTGAACCTGCTGTTTAATTTAAAAGATAAAAACTAAAATATTGAAGGCAGCCTCCAAGCTGCCTTTTTTTCATCTTGCACTTTTATCCTATCTTTATCTCGCTCAGTTTTAGTATGATGGCCTTTTATATTTCAATACGTTCCGCTCATGCGTTTCGATTTCTTTGATTTACAACTGGTTCTTCATATTGTGGCAACAGGCAGCCTGACAAAAGGCGCCGAGCTTTCAGCCATTTCCCTGCAAGCTGCCAGCGAGCGGATTAAAAAACTCGAACAATATTTTGCAACCCCCTTATTTATTCGACAAACAACGGGCGTTGAGCTGACCACCGCGGGTCATGCCTTGGCTGAGCATGCGCGACGCCTCATGCAGCAAAAAGATCTGCTTGAACACGACATGCAGCGCTTTCGCCCCACGACACTGGAAGCGCTGACTTTATGGTGTAATTCGTCTGCACAAAGTGAATATTTACCGCCCCTATTACCGCAATATCTGATGCTACATCCCGAGATCAATCTCGACTTACATGAAGCAGAAAGTTCTGAAATCGTTGAAGCATTGACTCAAGGCGTGGCGCGTTTAGGACTGGTCTCCAGCTTTTTTGATACGCGTCATTTGCAAACGCAGGAATTTGCCAGTGATCCATTGGTGCTGATCTGCCCAGCTCATCATACCTTGACCCAGCAAACGCAACTGAATCTGGTCGATGCCTTAAATTATGGTTTTATTGGCCTGATGCCCCATCATTCTTTGCAACAATCGATTGAAACTCAAGCCAAGCTATTGGGCTTCAATATCCAGTATCGCTTACGTTTACCCAATTTTTCTGCCATTGCAGAGGTCGTCGCCAAAGGCGTGGGGATTGCGATTATGCCCGCGCGCGCAGCACAGCGTTTGCAGCCAGAGTATGATTTTCATGCAGTACAATTACTAGGGGCTTGGGCGAACCGTAAACTCCTGTTAGCAGCACAGGATTTTTCTCAGCTGCCGCAAGGCTACCAATATTTTGCTGAATTCTTGATGCAACATCGTCCCTCTTGCTAAATGCAGTTAATGCGCAATCATATATAGGCCTAAGGCCATTAAGCCCATAAAAAATAAACGGCGAAAACGTTGCTCATTGAGTTGATAACGGATTTTTTTACCCAGCCACATCCCAAATAAAGCAGCCACTAAAGCCACCGCAGACAGTCGATAATCCAGCGTGATACCAGCCATCGGATTGTGATGCAGGAAAAAAGCCAAACAGAAGGTAGAAACGGTAAAGGTCAAACCTAGCGCCTGTACCAGTTCATCCCGCTTCAAATGTAAGGACTGCAAATACGGCACCACTGGAATAATGACCACCCCTGTTGCAACGGTCACTGCGCCGCCAATATAGCCAACAATAGGCGACAACCAGCGCTCATATTTAGCCAGATGAGGTAGTCTTTTCACACAGAGGCCATACAGTCCATATAAAGCCAGCATACAGCCCAATAAAATCTCACTGCTGTGGCCCTGACTCTCGCTTAAAGTTGGTAAGAAGCTCCAGATCGAACCCACCACGATTCCAACCAGTAAAGTCCAGAAGCGGCGGATAAATAACCACACCCGACCTTCGGCAAACAGTTGCCAGATATTGGTGACCATCGAAGGAACAATCAATAAAGAGGCAGCCTGAAACGGGCTCATTGCAATGGTCAATAGACCCATAGAGACCGCAGGAAGACCCAGTCCGATCATGCCTTTAATCATGCCGGCAAAGGCAAAGACCACGATAATGATGGCTAGAAAAGTCACGCTTTAACTCCGATTTTGCATCGAAGCTATGCTACGGAAAAAACCGTCGCTTGCCCTATTCTTATTTTTGGGAGCAAGCCTCAATCAAAAGTTGAGGCCATTTTAAATTTTTCTTCCAGCACATTACTGAGAATACTTTCAATCATCCAGACTCGATACAGACTATTGAAGACATAGCTGTGTCCATCAATCCTTAACTCCAATACAGGAAAGTCAGGCTGATGCTTCTGCTGGCACAATTCATCATTCTGTTTTAACTGTGCGTCGATATCCTGTTCTGTCACCTGCTCAATGCTCAACCGTCTCTGCATTCGTTGAAAATGGGCTTTAAACGACAGATCTTTACCTTGTGTCCAGACCGATTCCAGAATCTCATGGATACCGTCGACTTGCTGCTCTTCTGGCACACTATAGAACAGTCGTGCCATTTCATAGGTGGCTTCTCTGGTTGGTCGGCAGAATGGGGTAAATGCGACTTGTGTCCGTTTCGAGACACGGGTTGCCAGACTCCAGTCAAACCAGTCACGACCGTGATAACTAAGCGGATAAACCTTCAACTGGATATTATAATAATTGGCTAGCTCTTCTTTGATATAAGCCAATAATAACCAGCTCATCGGGTCTTCAAGCGCGATATACAGATCCAGTTCCGGATGCAAGGCCTGCACTTCTGCCAAAGCCTCGCCATCGTTAATTAAATGCTCACGCCACTCGATATGGTTGATCAGGAAAATCGGATTGCCAGTCAGTAATTTCTGTTGTTTTAAACGGCGTGTCAGACGGAGTAAATCATCAACCGCCTGATATTTACGTTCACCAAATTCAAAATAACTGGCGATCACAGGCACATCTTTGAAAATACGCTCAGGATAATCTTGTGGTTTTTGATGCTGGGAGGCCATTGCATATAAGGTACGCAATTTACCGTATTGCTGCTGCCACAACATGTGGAAGACATCTTCGAGCAAATGTAAGAAGTTTTGTTCTCTGAGGGGAGTATTTCTTAGAATTGTTTCAGCTTGTTGTAATGCTTCTGCACTCGGTATTTCAGGGGTTTCATCGAAACCAAAGCGATGCTGCTTGGCAAGGATCTTCGCATCATTTAAACAGTAGCTTTGCCAGTCTTGCTTGGACATGCCATTCGGAGGCTCTGCATCTTGCCTCGAAATAATAACTTTTAAGGGTTTGAGTTCATCACTCAGAATTTCATTGAGCTGATCAAGCTCTTGCACCGCAAGATAGCTATAAACATCGTCTAGACGTAGGTAAATACTTAAACCCTGTTCCGTAGGTAATTCCGCTTGACGAGAAGGTTTCTGGTAGAACCAACTCGATCGTATGGGATCAAACCAACGACGTAACAAAGACATGTCGATAGCCTCTAATGGTCATAAATTGAGATATGGATAAGTTTGCTCAAACCTGAGTCAGAACAGGTGAGCCAATAAGTATGTTCAGTATCTTATAAAATGAGACAAAAGTCCCCCTTAATTGAAAGAGGGACTCAAAGGGATTACAAAACTCGTACTGCGCCTTTGGCTGCGCTGGTCGAATGCATTGCGTAAATCTTCAATGACTTAGACACTTTACGTTTACGTTCTTCCGCAGGATGCCAGCCTTTCGCATCCTGAACTGTACGGCGGTGCGCCATAGTCGCATCATCGATATCAAGGTGAATAGTACGGTTTGGAATATCAATCTGAATGGTATCGCCATCTTCAACCAAACCAATCGCACCACCTTCAGCCGCTTCTGGAGAAACATGACCAATCGAAAGGCCTGAAGAACCACCTGAGAAACGACCATCGGTAATCAAGGCACAGTCTTTACCCAAACCTTTCGATTTCAGGTAACTGGTTGGGTACAACATTTCCTGCATACCTGGTCCACCACGTGGGCCTTCGTAGCGAATGACCACGATATCGCCCGCCACGATTTTATGATCCAGAATTGCTTCTACTGCCGCATCCTGACTTTCAAAAACACGTGCTGTACCGGTAAATTTCAGGATTGATTCATCCACACCTGCGGTTTTTACGATACAGCCATCTAATGCGATGTTGCCGTAAAGCACAGCCAGACCACCATCTTTAGAGAAAGCATGTTCAGCATTACGAATTACGCCTTTCTCACGGTCACCATCTAGAGTTGAATAATAACGGTTTTGCGAGAACGCCACCTGCGTTGGAATACCGCCCGGTGATGAACGATAGAATTCATAAACGTTAGCATCTTCAGTACGGATAATATCCCACTTGTCCAAAGCATGTTTTAACGTTGGTTCATGTACAGTTGGACATGACGTATTGAGCAAATTGGCACGATCCAGCTCACCTAAAATCGCCATGATCCCGCCCGCACGGTGTACATCTTCCATATGTACGTCTTGTTTTGCTGGTGCAACTTTTGACAATACTGGAACCTGACGAGACAAACGGTCGATATCATCCATGGTGAAATCAACTTCGGCTTCGTGCGCCGCTGCAAGCAAATGCAATACGGTATTGGTTGAACCGCCCATTGCAATATCAAGTGTCATGGCATTTTCAAATGCCGCCTTGGTTGCAATTGAACGTGGCAAAATGCTGTCATCATTTTGTTCATAATAACGTTTTGCCAGTTCAACCACTAAACGACCCGCTTTCAAGAATAGCTTCTCACGGTTGGCATGCGTTGCCACGATTGAACCATTACCCGGTAAAGATAGGCCCAATGCTTCAGTTAAACAGTTCATTGAATTCGCGGTGAACATACCAGAACATGAACCACAGGTTGGACATGCTGAACGTTCAAAAGCCTGAACTTCTTCATCGGTATAGCTTTCATCGGCTGCAACCACCATGGCATCAACCAGATCAATGGCCTTTTCATCACCACGGAATTTCACTTTACCCGCTTCCATTGGCCCGCCAGACACGAACACCACAGGGATATTCAGGCGCATTGCTGCCATCAACATTCCCGGTGTGATCTTGTCACAGTTCGAGATACACACCATCGCATCGGCGCAGTGTGCATTAACCATGTATTCAACCGAATCGGCAATCAAATCACGTGATGGCAGTGAATACAGCATCCCGTCATGACCCATTGCAATACCGTCATCGACCGCAATGGTATTAAATTCTTTTGCCACACCACCAGACGCTTCAATTTCTCTCGCAACAAGTTGACCTAAATCTTTGAGATGCACGTGACCTGGAACAAACTGGGTAAATGAGTTGACCACCGCAATAATTGGCTTGCCAAAATCTTCATCTTTCATACCGGTCGCACGCCATAAACCACGCGCGCCCGCCATATTTCTTCCATGTGTTGATGTTTTTGAACGATAATCAGGCATTTTGTATTCCCAACAAGTTTGTGCTCGAGACGAATAGGACATTCGCTCTGGCGAAATGATACTGAGCTCTCTGCATCATACTACAAGTTATCGTTTAACAGATGACCAACAGGCCTATCTTTTTTTGTACAAAAGCAATTAATCCACCTGATTAGGGACTCATCACTTTTTCGCTTATAATTTGAAGCAAGTTTTAGTTGGATTGTCTTTGTGAAAATCATTTTTGCTGGTACGCCTGAATTTGCGGCAACCGCATTGGCGGCATTATTAAAAACATCACACCAGATCATTGCAGTTTATACCCAGCCTGACCGTAAAGCAGGCCGTGGGCAAAAACTCACCCCTTCTCCTGTTAAACAGTTAGCACTTGAACACGGTTTACCGGTTTATCAGCCTTTGAATTTTAAAGCATCGACAGAAGAAGGCTTGGCAGCTCGACAAGAACTTGCAGCCCTTGGCGCAGATGTCATGGTCGTGGCCGCTTATGGCCTGATCTTGCCACAAGCAATTTTGGATACCCCGAAATATGGCTGTTTAAATATTCACGGTTCATTACTGCCACGCTGGCGTGGTGCTGCACCGATCCAACGTGCCATTGCGACAGGCGATGCTGAAACGGGCATCACCATCATGCAAATGGCTGCTGGTCTGGATACGGGCGATATGATGTATAAAACCTATTGTCCAATTACAGCCGAAGACACCTCTGCCAGCTTGCACGATAAATTGGCAGATCAAGGCGCCGAAGCGATTTGTACCGTGCTTGAATCCGAACAAAGCTTGCAGGAATTCATTGAAAAACGTGAAGTGCAAGATGAGGCATTAACAGTCTATGCACACAAACTGGTAAAAGCAGAAGCACGTATTGACTGGAGCCAGAATGCGGTACAAATCGACCGTAATATCCGTGCCTTCAATCCATGGCCTGTAGCGTTTATCCAACTAGATGAAAGCAATGCCTTACGTGTGTGGGGTTCAATGCTTTCTCAGCATCAAAAAACTGATGCACAAAGCGGTGAGATCCTCGCGATTGATAAACAAGGCGTTCACGTTGCCTGCGGCGACAATACCGCGGTGTGCCTCACCAGTCTGCAATGGCCAGGTGCTAAAGCCCTAAATCCTGTACAAATTGCCCAAACTCAAAAATTGCATATTGGACAAATTCTCCCATGAGCCAATCATCTACAAAAAATTTAAATCTACGTGCACAAGTGGTCAAAACACTTTTGGCCGTTCAAAATGGGCAATCTTTGTCTTCTGTTCTGAATCAACATATCAATATCGTTTCTGAACGTGACCGTGGTTTATATCACGAACTTACTTTAGGCTGTTTACGCCAATGGTTTTCTTTAAAAGCAATTACCCTGCCATTGCTGACAAAACCGTTAGACAATGAAGCGCTAGAAAGTTGTTTATATCTTGGTTTATATCAAATTTTATGTACGCGTATTCCTGTACATGCGGCGATTTCAGAAACGGTAAATGCTTCTAAGCAACTCGGTTTTGAGCCAATGAGTGGTTTGGTCAATGCGATTCTGCGTCGTGTTTCACGTGAAACAACTGAATTTGAAACAGCATTGAATAATACGCATGGTTTACCAAGCTGGTTATTCAAGCGACTTAAAAAAGATTGGCCTGAGCAAGCAGAGTCTCTATGCCAAGCCTTAAAACAAGTCGCACCACTGACCCTGCGCATCAATGAACGCCAAGTCAGTCGTAACGAATATTTAGAGATTTTGGACGAAGAGCAGATTGATGCTCGTCCTTGCATGCTTTCAGATGTTGGTATTGTTCTGGAGCAAACGGGCAATATTACCCATTTACCGGGTTTTGAAGAAGGTGGTTTTTCTGTTCAGGATGAACATGCCCAATTGTGCGCGACGCTTTTACCGAACTTAGATAATAAAGTTGTTGTCGATGCCTGCGCTGCACCAGGTGGCAAAACTGCCCATATTCTTGAGCGCTTTAATCCTCAAAAACTGATTGCGCTTGATCATGATGCCAAACGTTTATTGCGTGTTTCTGAAAATTTAGAACGTCTTGCCTTAAATGACAACAATGTTGAGATTATTACCGCTGATGCGACCACTTGGCAGGCACCAGAACCCGTCGATTGTATCGTGCTGGATGCGCCTTGTTCTGCAACAGGTGTGATTCGTCGCCACCCCGATATTCGTCTGTTAAGACAATCAACCGATATCGCGCAAACGGTGGCCTTACAGCAACAGATTTTGCAGCAGATGTGGCAACAACTTAAAGTTGGCGGTACTTTGTTGTATATCACCTGCTCGATTCTGAAAGCTGAAAATGAGCAACAAATGGCGGCTTTCTTTGCAGAGCATGCAAATGCCGAAGAAATCAAAATTGAAGCGGATTGGGGCATTGAACAGCGCTATGGTCGTCAATTACTTCCTTCTGGACAATCAGGCGATGGTTTCTATTATTGCCGAATTAAGAAACTAGCTTAAGCAAAATAAAAAAGCAGGCTTTAGGCCTGCTTTTTTTGAATCTGTTTTTTAAAGCGTATGATGATCTTTCACTTCTTCCAGAACATCATCAAGTTCTTCTGGATTTTTCATTAGATGCAGAATCGATAAAGCCAATCCGCCCCATAAAAATACCATTGAAATGATCATCATCACAATTGCTGAAGTATTCATATCGGCTCTCCTAGCGATCTTTGATTCTACTGAGTACAAGTGCAACGACAGCACAGAAGATTACGCAGCCCCATCCAAATATGCCTTGTAAGCTCATGCTATAACTATCGTAACCGTTTTTCACCAGATTAAACACGGTCATGCTTAAAGTCGTTAACAAGATCAACGATGTAATTACGGTTAAGGTGAAATCCCAGCCTTTGCCTAATTGAATGGTCGAAATACGGTTCACGTGATCACGCAGTTCACGCAAGGCAGAACGTTTAAACCAGGCAATACTAATAATTGAAATCAACGCACCACCAATAATACCGATGTTATTGATGAAGTGATCCACGATATCAACCAGTTTAATCGCATTCACGCTTGAGAATAGGATTACTGAAACTAGCGCACTACCACCACCAATAATGGTTACGGCTTTAGTACGACCCCATTTCAACTTATCCTGCATTGCTGCAATTGGCACTTCCAGAATACTCACCATTGAAGAAATACCCGCAACGAAGAGTGATGAGAAGAATAATAAGCCAAATAAGTCAGCACCAGCACCTAAGCTTGAAATGATTTTCGGGAAAGCGATAAACGCTAAACCAATACCACCACTCACCACATCGTGTACTTCTTTACCAGCCGTATGCGCCATAAAGCCCAACGCAGCAAAGATACCAATACCTGCCAAGATTTCAGTTGATGCATTGGCAAAGCCAACGATCAAGCCAGAACCCGTTAAGTTGGTTTTTGGTTTGAGATAAGAGGCATAAGTCACCATGATCCCGAAGCCAACTGACAGCGAGAAGAAAGTATGACCATAAGCCGCTAACCACACTTTATAATTCATCATCGCAGACCAGTTCGGGGTAAAGAATGCATTTAAGCCCTCTGCCGCACCCGGTAAACGTAATGACTGAATCACCAAAATGGTAAATAGAACGAAGAGTAATGGCATGAAAATCTTATTCGATAATTCAACGCCTTTTTTAACGCCGCCATATAAAATGATTAAAGTGAGCGCCCAGATGCCAACAATTGGCCAGAACAAATGACTCACGAATTGTAGATCAAAGCCCGTCGCTTTCGAGGTCTGCAAATACGTATTGAAGAAGAAACTTTCAGGATCACTGCCCCATGCCTGACCAATCGAGAAATACACATAACTTCCCGCCCACGTCAGTACGCTGGCATAGTACAAACCGATGATGATACACACACAGACTTGCCACCAGCCTAGCGTCTCGCCACCTTTGAATAACGCACGATATGCTTTTGGTGGAGAGTTACGCGCACGATGGCCTGTGGCATAGTCTAAAAAGAGAAGAGGTAAACCAGCGGTAATCAACGCCAGTAAATAAGGGATAAGAAACGCTCCGCCGCCATTTTCATAAGCGACATACGGGAACCGCCAGATATTACCTAAACCTACAGCTGAACCAACAGCTGCAATAATAAAACCAGATCGTGATGTCCAGTTTTCACGAGAATCTGCCATAAAACACCTAAATTTGTCCTGCTGACCTTCCATGCTGCTTTCAGTTTTTTATTATCCAACAGACATGAAAATGCCATAAAAAATCTTGTTTTGTTTGGATGAAACTTCAACCTTGTGAGCTTCTTATTTTCAAGACCAAACAAACAAAAAACCAAACCATCTTCCTTAAAGATTGGGCATTGTTTTTCTGCTTTTAATAGCCGAACAATACCTGTTTTTATTTATTTTTACTGTAAATTCTGCAAGAAAATATCAGCTTTTCAGAACAATTGATTATTTTTCAACTGCCTGTAAATTTGACCTTGCAGTCAATCTATAAAAATCAAGTACATAAAACAGGCAAGCCAAATCCTCACCACGCATTTCCTCCTCTATTGTTTAATCGCCAAAAGTCTTTGTTCTTGCATATCACGGATAGCTGAATGGATGCCTTCGCGACCTAAACCAGAATCTTTTACGCCCCCATAAGGCATATTATCGACGCGGAACGTCGGGACATCATTAATGATGACACCGCCCACATCCAGATGATCCCACGCATACAGCATTTTATTGAGATTTTGCGTATAAACGCCGGCCTGCAAACCGAAGCGGCTTTGATTAATGGTCGCGATTCCCTGCTCAAATTCCTTAAATTTTTCTAAAATGGCCACTGGGCCAAAAGCTTCATCTTTATAAATTTCCAGCTTGGCGTCGACATTTTCTAGTAATACAGGTTCAAACAAAACACCTTGTAAACTACCACCAAGCAGGACTTTCGCCCCTTTCTTCTCAGCCTTATCAATCCATTTTTTTAAGCGTAATGCTTCCGCCTCTTTAATCATCGGTCCAACCAATGTGGTACTTAAAGCAGGATCATCGGCTTTAATTTTTTTCAGTTTGGCGATGAGTTTCTTTTTCAACTCAGCATAAATATCTGCATGCACTAAAATTCGTTGCACACTGATACAGACCTGCCCTGCATGCCCATAAGCAGCACTTATCAAGCGATCAATCAAGGCATCATCAATGCTTGTATCCGCATCAATCAGGACTGCTGCATTACCACCCAGTTCCAGCGTGACTTTCTTGCGACCTGCCCGCGCCTTCATATCCCAACCGACCTGATCTGAACCCGTAAAGCTGAGTAATTTAAAACGATCATCAGTCACTAAAATATCCGCCGCTTCACGATTACAAGGCAATATCGACCAAGAAGCTTTGGGCAAATCCGTTTCAGCCAAGACGGCCGCAATCTTTAAAGCACTAATCGGTGTAAAACTAGCAGGCTTCAACACAAAAGGACAACCCGCTGCAATCGCAGGTGCAATCTTATGTGCCACCAGATTGAGAGGAAAATTGAAGGGACTAATTAAAGAAACCGCACCAATCGGTACATGCTTCACCATGCCACGAAACTGTGCGGCAGCGGGAGTAACCGCCAAAGGGATTAATTGCCCATCATCGAGCTGCGTCACCGCATCTGCGGCCAATTGAAAAGTATTAATTAAACGTTCTACTTCAGCACTTGCTGCACCACGTGGCTTACCACCTTCCGCAATCAGAATCTCAGTCAGCTCATCCCGCAATTCATTAAAACGCTTTACACAATGCAGTAAGATTTTTTGTTTTTGAAACGGTTTTAAGGCTGCCATCTCAGCTTCTGCCTTCACCGAAGCCGATATCGCTTTCTCAAGCACTTTAGCATCTGCCAAGGCGACTCGCGCATAAACGGTATTATTATACTTATCATGGACTTCAAGCCATTGGCCTGTTGTAACGGCTTTCCCAGCCACATAAAGCGGATAATCCACCACACTTTGTTTATCCGTCATTATTATTTATTCCTTTATAAAAATTTAAAATTAGACTACTGCATATTTACCAAGATCACTATATGATTCGCCCATTCATAGGTGAATTCACAACAATTCATTACTGTTTTCGATATTAATTAGGATAATGCAATGAAATTATTAAAAATATCAATGCTTGCTTTAGGAACGAGCATTTGCGGTCTGGCGCAAGCCGATGTTATTGGTGTTAAAGGCGACCTCAGCTACTGGAACTACAATGGCGAAGCCAATATGGCCGACCAAAGCGCTGCGCCTGATCAGGATCTTAAACGTAAAGGTTCAGCTCAAGTATCCCTTGCTGTTGAGCATCCAATTCCATTGATTCCCAATGCAAAAATCCGTTATGTAAATTTAAAAACAGAAACGGATAATAAAGTTGCAGGTCAACCTGTTTACGACCTCAACATCGATCATACCGATTTCATTTTATACTATGAAATTTTAGATACGATTGTAAATGCTGATGTCGGTTTAGGGGCAACGAACTTAAATGGTGATGTCAAAACTCTCAACATCAGCAAAACAGATATCGATAAAACTGTACCTGTGATCTATGGATCGGCGGGGGTAAAACTGCCATTTACAGGCTTGAGCGCGAAAGCAGAACTCTTATATAGCAACTTTAATGATGCCAAAATCACGGATGCTCAAGCAGAATTACAATACAACTTTATCAACAATCTACTGGTTGATGTTGGTCTGAAAGCAGGCTACCGTATTTTGGATATCAAGCTAGATGACTATGAAAAAAATGACCTTAAATTTAACTTTAAAGGTCCTTATATTGGCTTAGATGTACATTTCTAAGACCTAAAATATATAAAAAAACGGAATTTTATGATTCCGTTTTTTTATGGAAAATGACTTCTTCCTCATTCATGTACGCCAAAACGTACACAGATCGCAGCCATTGGCGAATATCCCTAACTCAACTTTTCGCCTATTATACAAATCATAGAGAGACAGGAAGTCTCATTGAGAATAATAAGACGCACAGGAAGTGGTCGTTAATAGGATATCAACGACATAAGCTGAATATGAAGAAGCCCCGTCAGGATGACGGGGCTTCTTTTTATCTATCATTTTTATCTGTATTTTAAAGACTTTTTAGGTAGGCAATCACTTCACTATGCTCCGCCATTTCTGCAAGCTGTAGCGCTGTATATTCGCTCTTATAAGCCACATTTGCACCTTTACTCACTAACAGCTTTACTACCGCTAAATGATCATTCTCGGCAGCCGCCTGTAACGCGCTATAACCTTCATCATCGGTCTGGTTCGGATCTATTCCCTCTACCAATAGCTGCTCGACTTGTTCCTCATCACCTAAAGATGCCCAATACACCAGTTCAGGCAAATGCAGTTCGTCATCATTTTCAGGGAGCGGAGAGAAAGTGTTGAGTTTCATAATGAATGACCCGTTTTAGTACTAACCACAATTAAAACTTAAATTTGGTAGTGTATCTACGATTAAATTTCCATTCTCAAATAATACTTACACTCTCGCCACGACTTATCAAGATCATCCTTCAGACAGGAGAGTATTTGGTGACCATTATAATACTCTTGTAAGACCATCCCAATCGTCAACTATTGGCATTCTGTCTAACGGGTTTAAAACCTCAATCTCCGCAAGAGTAAAATCACCTCGACCAAATTGACAGCAATAGCATGCCGTAACAAAGTTAGACTGCTCATTCTTTCCACCACGCCCATATGGATCTATGTGATCTAATGAAGATGCTAAAGCGTACAATGCGGAGTTTCTTTGAGATTTAATACTTATCCAATGCTTCTCTATTTTAAATACGTTCGAGAAAATTGTTCTTGCTTGTCTCGAGATAACTTTTATTCCGCAAAATCGGCAACGCCATCCATCTCTTAAAAATATTACATTTTGCTCTACTTGAGATGGCATTCTAGTTGGATCGCGCATTGAAATAGGAAGTCGCTTTGGTAAATTTGTTTGTCGATGGATATCAAAACTCAGCTTTCCAACTATACTTTGCGCATATTCGGTAATTTCAGGAAAATTTGCTTCAACTATCAATAAATTAGCGAGTCGGTAATTTTTTAAAATGAATGCATCCGCTGCTGCATCCAATAACTTTGCTGCAAGTTCTAATTCTTTAATTGGTTGTCGTAGAGAATGTCTCATATTATCGCCTAATATGTAAATTCAGCATGAGCAAGTAAGGGAAAAAGCTGCTCTATTCAAATTGTTATCTTAAGCAAGAAAAAGAAGAGTATGAAGTATTTTTAGTCAAATCTAATCAAAATAAGTGGATATACAAAATTCCACGCACAAAAAAACACCCCTAACTGTTTAGTTAGGGGTGTTTCTAATTTAAAAGCTGGCGATGACTTACTCTCACATGGCAAGTGCCACACTACCATCAGCGCTAAGAGGTTTCACTTCTGAGTTCGGGAAGGGATCAGGTGGTTCACTCTT